>Ga0187890_10000003_pt1 | contig 189498 bp, 193 predicted proteins | sample June2016WEW_21_1_FD_133005 | JGI IMG/M metagenome (GOLD analysis project Ga0187890, IMG submission 133005) | Peatland microbial communities from SPRUCE experiment site at the Marcell Experimental Forest, Minnesota, USA - June2016WEW_21_10 | ecosystem: Environmental > Terrestrial > Soil >... | reverse complement strand
GCGATACCAGATGGTGAAGACATTGGTGCCGTTGGCGCTGGGAAGACCCGTCGAGGCCGCGGGGGTGCAGGACACGGCGAAGAAATTCGTGTCGCCGGTGCTGCTGAACAGCGAGTAAGAACCGCCGCAGAAGTGCACGCTATTTTCCAGAGCGCTCAAAATGGCGGGCCTTGGGGCCGACGCGCCGGCGATATAGAGACCGACCGTCGGGCTTGCGGCCTGCGCAGGTGTGGGTTGAGCGGCCATTGCCGTGCCCGAGGTCAGCACCGAAGCAATCGCGGCGCTGAGTGAAGCTCTTTTGTTCATTGAATCTCCCGAGTTCGTACCAGTGATGATTTCTAAACCCGTGGGATTAGTAAGGTATTTGGCGAAAACATTGAAAGATCACTATTGGATCTGCTCAGCATTGAAGGTTATGTCGTTGAAGTGTGTTCGCCGACGGTTTCGCCACGAGAAACGGATGCAACACGACTGTCATACAGTCATCGTACAACTCATCTGCAACGAGCTCTTGCCCGCCTCCAAAAGGTTCACGCGGGCCATATAAAGTGGCGGGGATGAGTACAACCACGGCGCTCGATCTACTTCGACTCGGCAAGGCTCATGAGGCGGAAATCGCCTGCCAGGCGAGGCTCGATACCTTTCGTCACGACGTCGAGGCCTTATCGCTGCTCGCGGAGATTCATCAATCCACGGGACGCGCCGCCAGCGCGGTGGACCTGCTGAAGCAACTTACGCACTTGCGTCCGCAGGATGCCGCCGCGCAGCGGCGGTTGGCGGCCGCGCTGCTCGCTACCGGCCGGCCGGCCGAAGCTGCGGATGCGCTGCGCACCGCCATCAAGATCGAGCCGGTCAACAAGAGGGCCCATAACAATCTCGGTCAGGCATTGATGCAGCTCAACTGCCGGCGCGAAGCCATCGCAAGCTATCGCGAGGCGCTGCGCCTCGATCCTGCTTACGCCATCGCGCACGTGAATCTCGGCCTCGCCCTGACCGAGAGCGGCGAGCTCGACCAGGCCGCGATCTCGTTCGGACGCGCGCTCGCCGTGACGCCCGACTTGGTGGAGGCGTGGGCGGGCCGCGGCGCCGTGCTCGCGCGGCAGCAGCGATTCGCCGAGGCACTCGAGTGCTTAGAGACCGCCCAGCGTCTGCGGCCTGGGGACGCCGCGACGCTGGCTCAGAAAGCCTTCATGCTGCTCTCGTTGGAACGGCCCGCCGATGCGCTCGAGTGCGCAGACCTGGCCTTGCAAGCGGACAATCACCGCGCTCAGGCCCACAACGTGCGAGCGGGCGCGCTGCGCCGTCTCGGCGGTTGCGCCGCGGCGCTCGAATCGTTGGAGCGGGCGCTCGCGCTGGAACCGGGATACGTCGAGGCGTGGTGCAATCACGGCAAGATCCTGCACGAGATGGGCGATCACGTGGGTGCCGTGCGGTCCTATCGACGGGCCGTGGATCTCGCTCCGGATGAAATTCAAGCGCGAACTCGATTGCTCGCGCGCCTGATCCCTTCGGTGCCGTTGTCCGAAGCGCAAGCGCACGAGGCGCGGGGCACCTTCGATGCCGAACTTCTGGAATTCGAGTCATGGCTCGGCTCCAAGGTTCTGGATGTGGAGGATGCGCTCACCGTGGCCCAGCAGCAGTTTTTCTATCTTTCCTACGAGGAAGAATCCAATCGGCCGCTGCTCGAGCGCTACCGCGGTGCAGCCGCGGCTCGGCTCGCGACTCTCAAGGTCACGGGAAATGTGGCGCCGCCTGTCCCGGTCGCACATGGCCATGACGTGCAGGGCTCACCGCGCTTCAGACTGGGGTTCGTGTCGGCCCACGTGCACGATCACTCCGTGTTCCAGGCCATATTGCGCGGGTGGCTCAAGTACCTCGAGCGCGAGCGATTCGAGCTGCACCTTTTCAGCGTGGGCTCCAAGCACGATGAGATGACGCGGCACGCACGCGAGTCGGTGGACTATTTTGAGAGCGGTGCCGGGCCGACCTGCGAGTGGATTCGCGCCATTCGCAATTACGATCTAGATGCGGTGATTTATCCTGAACTCGGCATGAACGAAACCACCTTGGCGCTGGCGGCTACCAGACTGGCGCAGCGCCAGTTCGCCGCCTGGGGCCATCCGGAGACGAGCGGCCTTCCCACCATCGATGGCTACCTGTCAGCCGACCTGTTCGAGCCGCCGCAGGCGCAGGATCACTATTCAGAGCTCCTCGTGCGTCTGCCGCATCTTGGGGTGCACTGCGAACCCCATGGCGTCACACCCATGGACATCGACCTGCGCACGCTCGGGATCCCGACGGACGACCCGGTATTCATTTGTCCCGGCGTGCCCTTCAAGTACCGACCGCAGCACGACTGGATTCTGGCTGAGATTGCGCGGCGCCTCGGGCGCGGCACATTCGTATTCTTTCGGCACGAGGCTGCGGAGCTTAGCCGCAAGCTGCATGAGCGGATCGCCGCCGCATTTCACCGCGCCGGAGTCGATCCCGCACGCCACCTGCTGATGATTCCATGGCAGCCGCGGGCCGCCTTTTTCGGACTGCTGCGCCAAGCACACGTGTACCTCGATACCATCGGTTTCTCGGGATTCAACACCATGATGCAAGCAGTCGAATGCCGGCTGCCGTGCGTGACCCATGAAGGGCGGTTCATGCGGGGCCGCCTGGGAAGTGGAATTCTGACGCGCGTGGGTCTCTCGGAATTGGTGGCGGCGGACCATTCACGGTACATCGACCTCGCCGTCGGTCTGGCGGAGGATCCGGCACATCGCACGAGGATTCGCGAAACGATGCGGCTCAATGCCGGGGCCGCGTTCGCGGACTTGGGTGCTGTGGACGCACTCGCCCGTCTTCTGCTCGAATCCAGAGAATCCGGCAATGCGCTACGAACGGTGAATCAATGGACCGACGCTAGCAACGAGCGCAGGGGCCCCACGAATTTCTCGTAATGACGCCAGCGCTCGACGGACGCCGTATTGATGGGCTGCCGCGCCTGCCACTTGCTGAATGTGCTGACGACGCGCGCGGTGCCGTGAAAATCCAGGCAGCGCGCATCCCACGGCAAGCCGATGAACTCGACCATCCTGCGGCTCCAGTCTTCGGGATTCCGGACGAGTCCCTCGTAAGGCACGTCCAAAATCACCCCTGCCGGCAGGGTTCGCCGCCAGTGATCCATGATGCGCCGATATTCGCTGTAATAATGCGCGAGATCGTCCAGGTCGTTCGCGTAAGAGTGAGTCGGTCCGAAGTTCTGAAAGTAGATGGAAAGGCAAGTGTCGATCGGATTGCGCTCGAGATGGATGATTCGGGCAAGCGGCAGTGCCGCGTGAATCAATCCCAGAAACATGAAGTTGGCCGGCATCTTATCCACGACCCGTAGGGCGTCGGGCGCCACCCCGCCGAGCAACGCCAAGTAATCGTCGGCCAGCTGCCGCAAGCTCGCCTCACCGGCGGCATCCGCGCCGAGCGCCGCGTACCGGCCGGCTGCGCTATTCCAGTAGGGCAATTCGCCGGCTCCGTACACCTGTGGATTTGAGGCGAGTATTTGCTCCGCCAGCGTCGTTCCAGACCTGGGCATTCCCACGACAAACACCGGTCCCTCAGAGCGTATCGAGGATGATCCGGCGCGGTGCAGCCACTCGGCCGTCTGCGATTGAACCAAGCGATCGATATCCGCCGTAAGAAGATGCCGGTCGTGCCGAGGACGGTACGTCCTTGCCAGGGCGTTCGCGCGCTGGTAGCTGATGAACGCCTCGTCGTAGTCTCCCACATCGTCGAGGTATTTTCCTATGGCAAAGCGAAGGGGAATCTCGTCTCGAGGCGCAGCCCGCTCGGCGATACGCATCGCGCCCACGAGCCAGTCCGCGTCCTCGCGCGACATCCGGCGCAGCCCCGCCAATCCCGCCCAAGCCTCGACGCAATTCGCGTCAACGGCGATGACTCGCTCGAGAAGCGTTCGCGCCTCCGCAAACTGTCCTCGGTCCGATCGCAGATGCGCGAGCAGCATGTTGGCCGCCGGGTAACTCGAGTCGATGGCGAGCGCGAGCGCGCACCGGAATTGCGCTTCTGCCGAGCGGCCCTGCAGGCGCAGCACGGAGCCGAAGTTGCAGTGCGCCTCCGTGTAATTCGCATCGTGCTCCACCGCCCGAAGATAGCTCGCAGCCGCCTCGTCGAGCCTGCCAAGGTCCAGCAGCACATTGCCTAGGTTATTGAGCGCCCTGGCGAATCCGGGCTTCAATCGGAGCGCCTCGCGCAATGCCGCGAAGGCGGCATCGAAATGTCCGAGATCTCTCTCGGCATTTCCCAGGTTGTTCCAGACCTCCGCGAGATCCGGTCTCATCTGCAACGCCCGGCGCAGGCATGCCACCGCTTCTTCGAGCCGCCCGTATCGCCGCAGGGCTGCGCCGAGATTGCTCTGCGATTCGGCATCGTTGGGCAGAAGGCGCGACGCCCGCCCCAGAGCGTCCAGCGCCTCCTTGCCCTGCATCTGCAGGGCAACGCTCAGAGCCTTCCACGCAAGGCCCGACGAGGGGTGGGACGCCGTCAGCTCGCGCCCCCTGGCTTCCATTTCAGCGTAGCGGCCTGCGGTCGCGAGGGCAACGAGATCGGCGACGGCGGGTTGCGTCAGCGGCGGCTCACGGCGCCGATCGCCACCGCCCTGTGCCGGTAGTTGATCAATCGCCGCCGCCGCAGGCGATCCGTCCTTGCACGCGCAGCAATGCTTGTATTTTCGTCCGCTGCCGCAAGGGCATCGGTCGTTTCTGCCCGGCGTCACGTGCATTACCGCGCCAGATCCTCGATACCGCGATTCATTAGAGCCACAGGGGAGTCGAGAACGGCGCCACCGGCAGCCAACCTTCGTTGCTCAGTCGAAACAATGTGCCTGCTTCGGTATCGATCAGGCAGTCCTTGGGGAACACATAGGGTATCTCGCGTTCCTTCAAGTACTGGGTGTAAATTCGCCGCTTTCCGTCCAGTTCATCGAGAGGGACGAACCCATTTGCGGAGGCGGGAATCTCCGGATGATCGATGAAGGGCTGCTCGTAAATCCACCAACCATAGCGGGCGTAGCCTTTGGGAAGCCACGCCGCCCGCAGATGCACCGTCCCGGAAGGATAATTGTTGAACGCATGATCCAGGCACTTGTCATCGGCGCTGCCGGGCGACCGTTCAATCACGCGCCTCCATTGCTCGAGCAGCGCGATGGCGGCGGGCGTGCGATTCCACCACTGGACCGCACCACTGCACAAGAGCTGTCTGTCGCAGAAGGAATCGATGCTGTGGGAAAATCGATAGAAGCGGTCACTCGTGACGCAGCGGCGAGCGGATCCGTGCTGGACGGTCACCTCGGCCCGCACGTAGGCCTCGGTGTGCTCCTCGGCGAGCCAGTTGAAGATTGCGAAGTCCACCCGGTCCTCAAACAGGTCGTCGATGCGCGCAGGATGTCGTGCCACCACACAATCGACATCGAGATACAGGACCGGACGCTCGAAGCGATCGAGCAGGAAGCGTATGAAGTGGGCTTTCGTATATCGCGGGTCGTCTGAGCCTTTCACGCTGATGGAGCGGTGCACGGTCGGTACTTCGAAAAGAGCCAGGGGCAGCGAATGAGCGCGGCAGGAGTCCGAAAGGCGAACGCCGAATCGCGCATGGCTCGCCGTCATCATCGCACCGACCACGTAGGGCGAGGTGTCGAGAGCGGATCCAGGCTCGACGACTGCGCGCGCGCATGGCAGTTCTAGCCGATACATGATGTGGATGCTTCCCGCGCCGCGCGTTGGCGCCCATCGGCCAAAGTCAACAGCGGACCCAAGAATTTTTCATAGTTTCGCCAGCGGCCGACGGAGGAGCCGCTGATCTTTTGCCGCGCCTGCCATTTGCTGTGCGTGCTGATCGTGCGGGCGGAGCGCTGAAACTCCATGCAATTCTGGTCCCAGGGCAGCCCGATGAATTCCACCATACGGCGGCTCCATGCTTCTTGATCACCCACCAAGGCCTCGTAAGGAACCTCCAACAGCACATCCTTTGGAAAAAATGCTCGCCAGTGATCCATGAGGCGCGAATACTCGGCGAAGAAGATAGCCAGGTCGTTCAGATCGCCGGCATAGGGATGAAGGCGCCCGAAGTTATGGAAGTAGATGGACAGGCAGGTGTCGATTGGGTCGCGTCGCATATGGATGACGCGCGCGTTGGGCAACGCCGCGTGGATCAGCCCCAGATACATGAAGTTGCCGGGCATCTTGTCGACAACCCGTTGCGCGTCCGCGGACAGGCTCGAGAGCAATGCGAGGTACTTCTCGGCCAGCGTACCGATGGCTCGCGGCTCATCATCGAACAGGCTTTGAGAGCTGTCCTGCGACGTAGCCGCCTTGCGCCAGAAATCCAGCTCGCCCGCGCCATGCACCTGCGCATGCGAGGCGAGGATCTGTTCCGCGAGCGTGGTGCCCGAGCGGGGCATCCCCACGATGAACACGGGGCGCCGGCTGGAGTTTGAATCGGCTGGGGCTCGGCTGAGCCAGTCCCGAGTGTGGGTACGGATGAGGCGATCGATGCCCTGCGTCAAATGCCGCATCTCATGTTCAGGCCGATTTGTGTTCGATATGTCGTTGGCTCGGCGATAATTCTCGAATGCCTGGGTGTAGTCCCCCACGTCGTCGAAATATTTACCCAAGGCATAGCGCAGGTGCACCTCACGGCGCGGCGGCAGCGGCTGCGCGACGATCCGCTGCGCCTGGGCGAGCCAGGCGGTGTCGGCGACGGTCATCTTTCGTAAACGCACCAGAGCGGACCAGGCCTCCGGCATATCCGGCTCGGCGGAGATGGCCTGCTGCAGCGTCTCCCCCGCCTCGTCGAACCGTCCGTGGGCCGCCTGTATCTCGGCGATCTGCACGATCGCCGCGGTTAGACGTGGATCGATTTCCAGCGCGCGCCGGCAGCTCGATTCGGCCGCATCGGGCTGATTGTGCAGCATCAGCGCATTGCCCAAGTTGCTGTGCGCCAGGGCGAAATCCGGGTTGAGCGCCGCGGCGCGACCAAAGCTTGCAAGGGCCTCGTCCAGGCGGCCGAGATCGAGCAGAGCACTGCCTAAGTTATTGTGGGCCTGCGCATAATCCGGTTCGAGCGCGAGCGCACGGCGCTGGCTGGCCACCGCATTCTCGAGCTGCCCGGCGGCCCTGAATGCATTGCCCAGGTTGCCATGCGCCTCTGCATCATTGGGCAGCAGCTCGGCTGTCCTCTTCAAGGATTGCAGAGCGTCCTTATCCTGCATCCAGAGCGATAAGGCCAGGAGTTTCCACACCAGGCCGGAATTCGGAAAGTGGACCAGCAGTTTCCGAGCCCTGGCCTCCAACTCCAGATGGCGTCCGGCGTTGACCATGCCGGCAAGCGATTGTAGCTGTGCGAGCGACACCGCCCCGGGCGCCCGGCGGCTCTCCAGCCCTACCGGCGCTTCATTGCGTCCTCGGGCGAGGTGTTCTCCAGATACACTGTGGCCGCAACATTTCTTGTATTTCTTTCCGCTACCGCAGGTGCAGGAATCATTTCTACCGGGTTTCAAGGTCGCGCTCATGGTATGGGGGCTTGCCGGTCCTGATAGCCCTGACTTTGCAAGAGCACTTGGCCGCCCGACTCGAGGTCCAGTCCGTCATCCGTACTGAACGGCTTCGACTCGAAGGGAGTGAGCTGGATGGAGACCCGCGCGGTCTCATCGCCTTCATGATTCTTGCTGACCAATGTGACGCTGAGTGGATTCTCGGACAAGCTCTTGATCAAGCCTTCGACCCTGTTGTCCCGGCGGATGTGCCGCATGCGCAAAGTGACCGGCAGCAAACTGGACTGTTCGTCGGCAGGTTCGGCAGACGGCGCCGCGAGCGGCCGGGGCGCTGCCACTGCCGCGGCACGCACCGGCGGGTCGGCAGGGGTGCTCGGCGCGAGAGGGGATATTCGCGACGGGGCGTGGACCGCTTGCGGGATTGCAACGAGCGGGGTCGCGCGTGCAGGCACTTCGGAGGTCTTCTGTTTCCAATACAAATACGCGAAGGTCACCGTGAAGCTGACGATCATGGTCAAGGCAATGCTGCGGTATGCGCTATTCGCCGCGGCCTCTAGTCTGAGGGTCGACGCAGTACCGGCCTTTACCGCCGCGGACCTTTGCTTGGGAAGCGGCATCCCATCAGGCCGCCGAACCCACCGAGCGTTCCACCTGTACCGCCGTCAACGCCCGGCATGCATCGCGCCGCGCGAGCTCCTCGCCGAACGCATCTCGCATGGCCTCGATGCCAGCCAGTCGCGATCGCGCGTCGCGCCAGGCATCTTGCGTGGCTTGCAGCAGCTCCCACAATCCCTCGCATTCCGCCTGCAATCTGCCCGCCGCGCGATGCAGCGCAAACCAGCGACGCTCGATCGAGGCGCGCGCGGTGTCGTCTTCGTCGAAGCCGGTGTGCATATCGATCAACCTTGGCTGAGCATGTGGTCTTCGAGCCTGTCGATCTTCGACATGATCCTGGATTTCGCCGCCTCGGCGCGGTCCAGCCGCTCGCGCGCCGCATCGAGGAGCTCGACCTTCGCATTGCGATCGGCCGCCAGCGCCTGGTACGCGGCGCGTGCGGCGATGCTGGCTTCGTAACCCTGTCGCCACTCGAATTCCAGGCGGTTCATTTCGATGTCGAAGTCCGTGTCGAGCCGAGCCATCGGCTCGTGGTTCTTGCGTGTGGTCATGATGTGAATCCTGATTCGTAAACATGACGGTTGATGGATGGCAGACCCGACACGAGCGGACGCAAGAAGGGGCCCCTGCGGGGGCCCAACCGCAGGGTGACGATGAGGTCCGGAGGAATCTGTCTGGGCGACGCTAGCCGCGCGAACGTGAGCGGCGGATATCGAGTGCGCACGCCCGCACGCGCCAGCTGGCCGTTTCTGCGGGCTTGAATTGGGCGTCCGAGAGGCTTCTGCGGAAACTCGCCTCGCTGCTCATTTCGACGCAGAAGCCTTGCGCCAAGCTTCGTTGTAAGGCCTGCCAAGGAATACTCCACGACTCCAATGCGTCGCCCATGGGGCTCAGGTCGACGATGGCATTAGATCGCGAGGAGTTGACAGCTATGTGAAGGGCCGGTGGCATTTCCGTCACGCCGCCTGGCCCACGGGGATGGCGACCGGCACGCCGGGCAGCTGCTCCTTGAGCTTCGGCCAATCGATCAATCGTAGCTGTCCGTTCATGTCCTCGACCAAGGAGGAGCAGCTCTCCACCCAATCGCCGTCGTTGCAATAGAGGACGCCTTCGATCTCGCGCATCTCCGCGCGGTGAATGTGACCGCAGACCACGACGTCGACGCCGCGCTTGCGCGCCGCTTGCGCGACGGACTCCTCGAAGCTGCCGATGTACTGGCATGCCTTCTTGGTCTTGTTCTTGAGGTAGGCGGACAGCGACCAGTGCGGCAGGCCGAACAGCCGGCGCCACCAGTTGATGTAAGGGTTGAGCGCGAGAAGGATGTCGTAGATGTTGCTGCCGAGCCTGGCGAGCCAGGGACTGAACTTGACCACGCTGTCGAACTCGTCGCCGTGCAGGATCAGCATGCGGCGCCCGTCGGCGCCCACGTGGATGTAATCGTTGTGAATTTCCAGGTTACCGAATACCGCCCCGTCGAACTCGCGGAAGACTTCGTCGTGGTTGCCCGGAACGAAGACCACCTTGGTGCCACGCTTGGCCTTGCCGAGGATGGTGCGCACGACGTTGTTGTGGGCCTGCGGCCAGAACATGCTTTTCTTCATGCTCCAGACGTCGATGATGTCTCCGACCAGAAACAGGTACTCCATCTCCACCGAGTGCAGGAAATCGAGCAGAAGTTCGGCACTACAGCCCTTGAAACCGAGATGGATGTCGGAAACGAAGACTGTTCGCAGCTTGAGCGGCGCGGGGGCGTTGCGCTCCACCATATAAGGTCCTCCGAAGCTCCTAGGCTTCGGGGGGCCAGAATCGCAATCCGATGTGACGAACGGATGACTTGAGGAAGAACTTTTCTTTACAAGATAAGGAACTTACGCGCGGAACATCGTGGAAAACACGAAATGTGACGCCCGTCACACCCCGCCCGGGCGCGCGAAGCGATAGCCGAACCCGCGCACAGTCTGGATATAGGCCCCGTAGCCCGGCTCGCTCAGGATCTTGCGCAGCCTCTGCACATTCACATCGACGGTGCGCTCGTCCACTTCGCTGTCGCCGCCCCAGACCTGGGCGAGGAGCTGGTTGCGGTTGAAGGTCCTTCCCTGATGGGCCATGAGGAACTCGAGCAACCGGTACTCGACACCGCGCAGGTTGAGCAGCCGTCCACGGGCGGTTACCCGATTGGCCGGCGAATCGAGCACCAGCTCGTCGCACTCGAGCGCCGGCTGTTGTCGCTCATGATTGCGTATGCGCAGGACGGCGGAGACGCGCGCGACGACCTCGCGCAGCGAGAATGGCTTGCCGATGTAGTCGTCGACCCCGAGATTGAGGCCCGTGACGACATCCTGCTCCTCGGTGAGCGCGGACAATATAATGAGGCGGACGGAGGGCGTGGAGCGAACCCGGCGGGCTCCCTGGATCACGTCCAAAGCGAAGCGTCCGGGCATGTTCCAATCAATGATGACCAGATGCGGAGGCCGCTCCGTCACCGCGGCAAGCGCCGCGGCGCCGTCGGTGATGGCCCGCACCACGAACCCCGCGTCGGAAAGCTTCTGACGCAGCGGCTCGACTGCAGCGACATCCCGGTCGACGATCAGAATCTGCTTGTTGGTTTCGGCGGCCATCATAGACGCCGCGACATTAGAGAGATGCAGCTTTACATTTAGTTGACGCTTTTGTGACCCTTCGAAAAGATTTTCATCGTCGCGCCACGAGCACGCTCGGATCCGCGGCGAGATTCATGGCCGAATTTCGCTCGACGGCGCGCACCGACACTTGCGAGTAACCGCGCAGCGCCTCGGGCCGACGCGGCGCCGGCTGCGCATCGTCCGCAACGTTCCACGCCGCGAGCAGCAATCCGAAAGCGATCCAGTTGAGCGCGGCCTCGCGACGCTGCCACCAGAGATGATCCGGCATACCCACCACCTGCCTCGAGTCCGATACACGCATGACTTTGCTCCTCGTTGCCTTCCTGCGAGAGCTAGTGTCGGGCGCAACAATTGGAGCCGAGAGCTTCGATCGAGGCATTCCCGGGGCCGATTCTGGCAAATGCTGGCAATGGTAATTTCGCGGCCTCGCGCACGTCATCGTCCGGCGTGCTTGGGCTATGATTCACCTGTGAAAAAGAGCATTGCGATCGTCGAGGACGAGCCGGCGTTGCGCGAGAATTACGCGGCCGCCCTCGCCCGCCACGGCTATCAGGTAAAGACCTACGCGAACCGCAAGCTCGCCATGCAGGCCTTCACCACGCGCCTGCCCGATCTCGCCATCATCGACATCTCTCTCGAGGACGAGGCCGAAGGGGGCTTCGACCTGTGCCGCGACCTGCGCGCCATGTCCGCCGAGCTGCCCATGATTTTCCTGACCGCTCGCGACAGCGAGCTCGACGCCGTCTCGGGCCTGCGGCTCGGAGCCGACGACTTTCTCACCAAGGACGTGAGCCTCCCGCATCTGGCGGCACGCGTGGCGGCGCTCTTCCGCCGTATCGACGCCCTGCGCCTTCCGCAGAACGCCGCCGACATGGTGCGCCGGGGCGCGCTCGTCATGGATGCCGGAAAGATGCAGACCACCTGGAACGGCAAGGCGGTGACCTTGTCGTTGACGGAGTTCTGGATCGTGCATGCGCTTGCCTTGAACCCCGGGCACGTCAAGAATCGCCAGCAGCTCATGGACGCCGCGAACGTGGTGCTGGACGACAGCACCATCACATCGCACATCAAGCGCCTGCGGCGCAAATTCCTGGAAATCGATCCGGCCTTCGACGCCGTTCAGACCGTTTACGGAATGGGCTATCGCTGGGTCGAGTGAGCATCCGCTTACAACTGCTGATCGTCGCGCTGACCACCTTGATCTTGCCGTGGGCCGGTTGCCAGTATGCCCGTGAGCTCGAAAACGCCTTGCGCGTATCGCAGGAGAATGCGCTCGAGTCGACCGCCGACACGATCGCGCTCGCGCTCTCGGCGCAGCCGGCACGCGTATTCCGCTCATCCGAGGACCCCCGGCCGTACGTCGAGGAGCAGGGGGACCTGTATGTGTTCGCGCTGCGCAGCCCGCCGCTCCTCGATGGATATCGCGAGGATTGGGGCGTCGCGGCGGAGCCGAAGCGCCTGCCGAGCCCGGACGGCTACGGCGCGCGCTTGCTGGTGGGATCCACGGACCGGTATCTCTTTCTCTATGTCGAGGTGGACGATCCGCATTTCGCGCCCGAGCCGGCCAACCCCGATGTCGAGAAGGACCGGTTCGACCGCATCGATGTGACCCTGGAGCAGCCCGACGGCTCACTCGAATCCTATTTCTTTGCCAGCGGAGCGCCCGGCCTCATCGAAGCGCAAAGGACGGTCATCCAAAGCGACGGTACGGCGCGCATTGCGAGCGAGCCGCGCATTCAGGCGTACTGGCTCGAGACCGCCGGCGGCTATCACCTCGAGGCCCGCGTGCCGCTGGCGCTCGTGGGGAATCGGCTGTGGATCGAGGCCCGCGATGCGAGCGGCCGCAAGGCGGGCTTTGCCGTGGATGCCGCGGAAGGAGGCCGGTTGTTCCTGGCCACGTCCGGTCTCGGAGAGCTGCTCGCGACTTTCATCCGCGCGGGAACCCGCGTGACCGTGGTCGATGCGAACGGCCTGAAGCTCGGCACGGCAGGCGCGCTGGGCGCCGCCGACCTCGAGGAGAATGCGGGCGGTACCTGGTATCGACGCTTCGTGACCGTAGATACCTCGTCATGGCCCCTGCAGGCATCGCTCCCCGAGCGGATCACCGGCAAGAGCGTCGCCACGGCTCTCGCCGGCCGGCCCGCGGCCGAGTGGCTGCGCACGGGTGGCGGCGCAGAGGACCTCTTGCTGCTCGCCGCCGCGCCGATCGCTGTCGACGGCCGGACCCGGGGTGCCGTGGTGCTGGAGCAATCGGGCGATCAGCTGCTCGACCTGCGTGACCGGGCGCTCGCGCACCTCTTTGATCTCACTCTGCTCGCGACCGCGCTCGCCGTGCTGTTCGCCTTCAGCCTCGCGACGTTCATCAGCGTGCGTATCGGGCGACTACGCTCCGCCGCCGATTCAGCGGTCGGCAACGACGGCAGGATCCGGCTGGAGATGCCGGAGTCGCGCAGCCACGATGAGATCGGGGCGCTGGCGCGGGCCTTCGAGCGGCTGCTCGCGCGCCTCGACGAGCACGCGCGGTATTTGCGCACGCTCGGCGGCAAGCTCTCACACGAGCTGCGCACGCCGCTCACCATCGTGCGTTCCTCGCTCGACAATCTGGAATCCGAGGGCGTGCGCGGCGACCAGCGCGGCTACCTCGGACGGGCGCGCGAGGGCACCGTCCGGCTGCAGTCGATCCTCGCCGCGCTCGGGGCGGCGAGCCGGGTCGAAGAAAGCATCCAGCAAGCGGAGCGGGTGAGTTTCGATCTCGTCGAGCTCTTGCGTGCGGCGGTCGCAGGCTATCGCGACGCGTTCCCGGATGCGCGCTTCGTGCTCGAGGCGCCGGCCGATGGATGCCTTCTCTTCGGTGCGCCCGAGCTCCTCGCTCAGATGCTGGACAAGCTGGTCGAGAATGCCGTCGATTTCACGCCGCCAGGAGGAACCATCGCCTTGAAGCTGATTCGCGCGGGGAGCAACTACGAGCTGAGCGTCGAGAACGACGGGCCGTCGATCCCGGAGGCGATGCTCGGAAGGCTATTCGAGTCGCTGTTCGAGCACCGTCAGGGAAGCGATGATAAGCCGCATTTCGGGCTCGGACTCTACATCGTGCGGCTCATTGCCGAGTTTCACGACGGCAGAGCGCTCGCGGCCAACCGCTCCGACGGCAGCGGAGCGGCCTTTACCGTGATACTGCCGCTCATATAGCGCGCGCTTGCACCGGTAACTCGAGCTCCCGCTGCAGCCCCGTGGTCCTGCCGCTCATACTCAGCGGCTCGCGCGCGTGGAACCGCTCGTGCTCGAGCAGCCAGCGCTTGCGCTCGATGCCTCCGCCGAATCCGGTCAACGATCCGTTGGCTCCGATCACCCGATGACACGGCACGACGATCGGGATGGGGTTCCTGCCGTTGGCGAGTCCCACCGCGCGCGAGGCGTTCGCATTACCGATGCGCCGCGCCTGCTCCCCATAAGAGCGCGTGTCCCCGTAAGGGATTTCCATCAAGTTATGCCACGCGCGTTTTTGAAACTCCGTGCCGTCGAGACGCAGCGGCAAGTCGAAATCGCGCCGCTCTCCGCTGAAGTATTCGTCGAGCTGGCGCGCGGTCCGGCAAAGCGGGTCACAACTCGGGTCGAGCACCCAGTGATCGAGATCACTCGGCGGCCGGCTGGGAGCATTCAGGTAAGTGCCCGTCATGTAGATGCCGGTGAGCGCGCCACCATCGCTCTTCAAGATCAAGAGGCCGATGGGACTCTCTGTTTGACTGTAGTAGGTCATGGAACGACTCCTAAAGATTGCCATAGATAATGAGTGGCGTAGGCGCGCCACGGCCGCCAGCCTTCCGCATGCGCCCGCAATTCCTTCTTGCCGAGCCCGGCAGCGCGCAGGACCATGAGATCCTCGGCCGGAAACGCATCCGGCCAGCGCATGGCGCGCATGGCGATGTATTGTGCGGTCCACGGACCGATGCCGGGAAGCGCCGTTAGGCGCTCGATCTGCTCCTCGACATCCGCCGCGAGCCCCAAGACGATGCGCCGCTCCGCCGCGGCATGCGCGAGCGCCTTAAGACACCGCGCCCGTGCGCCGACCACGCCGAGGGCCGCGATCTCGGCGGCGGCGACGTCCACCATGCGCGCCGCGCTCGGCGCGAGCATGTAGAGCTCCGCATGAGGGGTCGCGATCGGCGTGCCGAAGGCGCGCGCCCAGCGCCCGGCTAGCGTGGTAGCCGACTTGACGGAAACTTGCTGGCCGAGCACCGCACGCACTGCGAGCTCGAAGCCGTCGAACGCCCCTGCTACCCGCAACCCGGGCAGGCGGCGCACGACCCCGGCAAGCATCGGATCTTGCGACAAGACATCCGCCACTGCGTCGGGCGTCGCGCCGAGATCGAACAGGTTCTTGACCCGCACGATCACTGCACCGATCACAGGCGCAAGGCCCGGCGAGAGCTCGACCTCGAGCGCCGTACCGCCCGCGGCGAGCGACACTCCGATGAATCCCTGGTGCTCGCCGATGGCGACGGTGCGCCGATAGTGCGTGCCATCGACCCACTCCACCCCCGGAATGGCCCGCAACCGCAGGTAGGCGAGCAAGCTCTCCCAGGCGAGCGGCGGACGGAAATCGAGCAGGCACTTGAGGCCGCGCGCAGCATCGCCGCTGCGGCGAATGCTGCTCGGGTTCAGGCCGTAGCGCGTTTTGAACAGCGCATTGAATCGCCGCACGCTGCCGAATCCGGAAGCGAACGCGATGTCGGTCAGCTTGAGCGAGGTCTCGCTCAGGAGCCGCTTCGCGAGCAGGAGCTTCTGGGTTTGCGCGAGCTCGATCGGTGACACTCCGAGCTCGGCCTCGGTGACGCGGCGCAAGTGACGGTCGCTGACGCCGAGCGATGCCGCGAGATCGCCGACCCGCGCATTCGATACCGCGTGTTCCTCGATGCCCGCGATCGCGGCGCCCGCGAGCCGACTCGCCGCGTCGACGCTCGCAAGTCCCGGCGCCCGCTCCGGGCGGCAGCGCAGGCACGGGCGGTAGCCCGCGCCTTCCGCGGCGGCGGCGCTCGAGAAAAATCGCATGTTCTCGCGCTTCGGCGGCCTGACGGGACAGATCGGCCGGCAGTAAATACCGGTCGAGGATACGGCCGTGAAGAAGCGCCCGTCGAAGCGCCGGTCACGGGCCCGCACCGCACGAAAACAAGCTTCCGCGTCGAACAACATGGCGCTAGATTAAACCTTGCCCGAGGCGAATACTCGCCATTTTCGGACATGACTATTTCGAGCAAAGGAGCAGCTGCATGCCCAAGATCGACATCGCCGCCGTGCCGGCACGCCCGGGCTCGGGCTACCCGCCGCCGTTCGATGCGCCCTGTGCCGCACGTACGCGGCGCCGCCTGGGGCAGGCGGGCGGCCTGCGCGATTTCGGCGTCAATCTGATGACCTTGCCGCCCGGCGGCTGGTCCAGCCAACGCCACTGGCACAGCGACGAGGACGAGTTCGTGTACGTGCTCGAAGGCGAACTCAGGCTCATCGAAGACGGCGGCGAGACGGCGTTGCGCGCGGGCGATTGCGCGGCCTTCCCGAAAGGTAGCGGCAACGGCCATCACCTGATCAATAAATCCTCCGCGATGGCCGTCTATCTGGAGGTGGGATCGCGCAACCCGAAAGACCTCACTACCTGCTCCGACGTCGACATGATGAGCTCCAGCACCGACGGCCGGTTCGTGCACAAGGATGGCACGCCTTATCCCGCGTCATAGACGCCTCCAGGACATGGACTCATTTCACGGTTGAAGTCTTCGGCGGATACGCGCGGTGCTCGCCCTGTCGCCCTACGTTATGCCGTTCCAAGTCAAGCAGACCCTGGCGGACATCCATATACCGCTCATGTACCAGGGCGGCACGCTCGATGCCGGCATCACTCCGTTTCTCGAGGGCGCCAAGGGCGCTTATGCAAGCGCGAACGCGCCCGCCTATTTAGTCGTGCTGCGGCGGGCAGGACACTTCGCCTGGGTCAACTGCGCTCGTGAGCACACGACGCAGTCGTGCCTCGAGCACGTTGACAACGCGCGGCTCGCGGCCGAATACGGTATTGCGTTCTTCGATCGCCATCTCAAGGGTCTGCAAAAGCCCTTGCTCGCCGGCCAGAATCCGGCGCTTGCGCAATACATAGTGAAGTGAGGGGAGTCTGAGGCATCACTTACCCCGCGATCTCAACTAGTCTCTGCAGTGCGGCGCGGCATGAGGAATGCCAGGACAACGGCGACGATTAAGAGCGCTGGGACGTCTCCCGCGAGATGTCCACGATGTTCGGGAAATACGATTGATTGCGCGGCCATGATTCCGCCATGCACGACGCTCGACCAGACGGTAAACCAGATCAGGCTCCGATTTGCGAGTGGGTCGCGCGATGCAATGAGGAGAAAGGCTCCCAATGTGGCGTAAATCCCAAGGATCATTTGCAGGTACAGGGACTGTCCGGTCTGATGCCATGCCCAGCCCGCAGGCCATACGATCGTGAGCGGATAAACGCCCACCAGAAAAATAAGACCGAACACGATTAGCGCAACACGCAAGAATTTCACGCGATCCGAGGTATTCATAGGACCCCTTATTAGTTAGCGGCCCGGCTCGACTGGAATTGTTCGTGGCTGTCTTACCAGCGAGGAACGGGCGGTGTCGATTCGATGAGTAGGCTACGCCCCATTCTTCAACTTGGGTATAAGGGTTAGTTTTGGACTTCCCATAGAAGGAGCCCATGACATATCGCGTGTTTACCGTGACATATCGCATGGCCGGCTGAGACATATAGCGCGCATGTACAAATGCAGCGTTGCCACCCATCGACAAGCGCATCAGCATCACTCTTATAGTAGTCGCGGTCAATTTGAGGTACGACCTTATGGCCCAGACCTTAGCCCGAGCCGCCTTCGCCTGGATCGCAGTAATGCTGATCGTGCCGATTGTCATTGCGAGTGTGGCGGTTGCTTGCCTCGTCTACCCTTTTGTCTGTTTGAGTCTCTATAAGGGGAAGCTTTCCCGCGACCCAGATGGCACGCCCAACGACGAGGATCTATACAACGAGAATCAACTGCAGCTCGGAAGATTATGGGAGCTCGAGGGCCGCTAGAATCAGCAAGCCAGAACCGGTGGTTGGCCAAGAATAGAACGCAATTTTGAGGCTCGCACCGTCAAAAGTTGCAGCCTGCATACCCGTATCAAATAGGAACGAAGACCCATTGCTGGGATCGCTCACTGACAGTTAATCCCGGCGGCGAAGACCCTCAGCTTGCTTCATCGACACTTAAGGCATCTGCGCCAACCGCATGCCGAATATAGGACCGAACGAGCCTGCGGCGAATCATGGTTAGTGACAACAGTGCGCATGGAATGAATCCAATCAGTACCTGCGCAGCGTGCACGTAATAGAGCGCAACAATAATGATTATGGTGGCACCGGCCGGACAAAGAAGCTTCCACGACATTGCGACACGTCGTTCCGCCTCATCCACCAGATCTTTGAATCTTGGGGTTGATACCCCCTGAGGTGGCTGCCCTGCGCGAAACACGAGGCGGGCGAGAGCTTTCTTGTTGCTCTTGCTTTCTGCGTCAGCAATGAGCTGATCGGCCACTGCCGAGGCCTGGTCTTTGGTAAGCACTCACTACCCCCCCGCTTGCCTCACTTTCTGGATGGTAGCGCGTCTCGGGCGAGTTGCGTGATTAAGCGGGAACGTACGTCAACCTGATCGTGTCCTCGCCAATGGGATCGCTGGCCACGAAGCGCAGCGGCGGCCGGGGGCCCGCAAAGAATGGCGTGCCGTGACCGAGCACGAAGGGCCGGAAATAGAGTCGATACTCATCAACAAGACCAAGGTCGGTCAGGCTTCGCGCGAGTTCGGGTCCGGCGACGTCAATCTCGCCGAGGAGCCGAGCCTTGAGCGCGCGCAGCACGGTCCCGACGTCATTCTGCACCAGCGTGGCGTTGGGCCCGACTGACTTCAACGAGCGCGACACGACCCACTTCGGTTGGCTTCGCCACGCCGCCGCGAAGTCGAGTTCCTCCGCATCCCACTCGGGCAGGTCCTCGTCCCAATAACGCATGATCTCGTACGTGCGGCGACCATACACACAGCCGGCCAGGTCGCGTACGTGCTCTACGAAGTGACGAAAGAGCGCGGGGCCTGGGTGCATTTCCAGGTGGTCGACGTAGCCGTCCAGGGACTGCGACAATCCGAAGATGAGCTTCGCCATGCTGCAAATCTCCTGAGGGTTTTCAGAACTTCGGGCTTGCCAGCAGGTAATACAGCCCACCCGCGACCACTATGGTCACCGGCAACGTGAGCACCCACGCGAGGACGATGCGCCGGATCATCGCATAGCGAAGTCCGGCACCGGAGCTCACCATGGTGCCGCCGATCCCCGAGGTCACGATGTGCGTCGTGCTCACCGGCAGCCCGGTGAAACCGGCCGTTCCGATCAGCAGCGCGGACACCACCTCGGCGGAGGCGCCCTGTGCGGGGGTCAGGTGCACGTTGCCCACGCGCTCACCCAGGGTTTTTACGATGCGCTTGTAGCCGATCATCGTGCCGAGCCCCAAAACCACGGCGGACAGCATGCGCACCCACAGCGGCGCGTACTCGACGTAGCTGCCGATCTCCTTGGCGAGTTCTTGCGCCTTCTTTTTCTCGGCCGGCGTGATCGATTTGGAATCCTCGGCGTGCTTGAGCTGGGAGATGACGCGATAGACGTCGTCGCGTACGTTCGACTTCTGCTGCTTGGTCTGCGCAGGCGCGGCGGGTGGCGGAGCGGGCTGTGCGGGATTCGCGGAGGGCGCAGCGGGTGCAGGGGGCGCGCCAGGTGCGTCCGCCGGCGAGCCGCTCATTCGCTGTTCGATGGAAAGCGCGGCGGCGAGCGCCGTCTGCTTCTCATCGTCACCGTACTTGGTCACGAGCGGTTCGGCCTGCCTGAGGATGGCGGGCAGCTGCTCAAGCGAGCGCGACGCTTGCGGGTTCAGCGCGTAGGTCGCGGGAAACAATCCGATGATGGTCAGCATGATGAGCCCGATGCTTTTTTGCCCGTCGTTGGTGCCGTGCGCGAAGCTAACGCCGCTGCAGGTCAGGATCAGGATGCCGCGCATCCACCAGATCGGCGGCTTGTCGCCCACGGGCTTGTAGAGATTCTCGTCGTGCAAGGTCTTGCGGCAGATGAGATACAGGAGCCCGGCGAGCACGAATCCCAGAATAGGCGACACGGCGAGCGCCTCCAGAACTTTCCACAACTGCGGCCAGTGCACGCTCTCGGCGGGACTGCGTGAGCGCGCGAGCGCATTGCCCACGGCGACGCCGATCAGGGAGCCGATGAGACAATGCGAGCTCGAGTTGGGAAGCGCCAGCCACCACGTGGCCGATGTTCCAGAAAAGCGCTGCAATGAACAGCGCTACCAGCATGCCCACCGCGGGGCCGCCGTCGGGCGGGGACAGCACCTCGGCCGGAATCAGCTCGACCAACGTATAGGCCACCGCGATGCCGCCGAGCAGAACACCCAAGAAATTGAGAAATCCCGATAGCACGACCGCCTGTACCGGCGAGAGCGATTTGGTGTAGATCACCGAGGCGACGGCATTGGCCGCATCGTGAAAGCCGTTGGTGGCCTCGAACAGGATCACCATCACGAAGCAGAAGATCAACAGCGCAATGGCGAGCGCCGACGCCGGGTCGAGATGTGTCAGCATCCCAGCACCATTGCACCGGATCGTGACACTTCGATTGCACGCCGTGTAGGCGCGCGTCGCTACTCTCTGTCGGTCTTGCGCACCCCGAGGTAGCTCAGGATACCGAGGGCCGCCTCGCGGCCTTCGAACACCGCGGTGACCACGAGGTCGGAGCCGCGCACCATGTCGCCGCCGGCGAAGACTTTGGGGTTCGTGGTCTGAAATTTGCGCGGCGGGCCCCCGGAAACGCGCACGCGGCCATTGGCATGCAAGGCGATCCGCTGAGTCTCGAACCAGCCCGGGGGGCTCGGGTTGAAGCCGAAAGCCACGATCACCGCGTCCGCGGGTATGGTCTCCTCCGTTCCAGGAACCACCTCGGCCACGCGCCGGCCACGCGGACCGGGCGGTCCGAGACGCGTCTGTACGAGCTTTACGCCTTCCACGCGGTCGGAGCCGACGATCTCGATCGGCTGGCGGTTGAACAGAAAGGTGACGCCCTCCTCCTTGCTGTTCTTGTAGTCGCGCCTCGAGCCCGGCATGTTGGCCTCGTCGCGCCGGTAGGTGCACGTCACGCTCAGCGCACCCTGGCGAATGGCCGTGCGATTGCAATCCATTCCGGTATCGCCACCGCCGAGGACGACGACGTGCTTGTCGCGCATGTCGATGAATTCCGAGGCTGCATCGGCCAAGCCGAGCTCGCGATTGATGTTCGACACGAGGTAGGGCAGCGCCTCGTACACGCCAGGTAGGTCCTCGCCGGCGAATCCGCCCTTCACGGCCGAATAAGTGCCCATCCCCAGGAACACCGCATCGAATTCGCGCAGGAGATCCTCGAAGGCGATGTCGCGCCCGATCTCCACTCCCAGGCGAAACTCGACCCCCATGTCCTCCATGATTTCGCGGCGCTTCTCGACGACATCCTTTTCCAGCTTGAAGGGCGGGATGCCGAACGTGAGGAGTCCGCCGACCTTGGGGTTGCGGTCGAACACCACCGGTGTGACGCCGTTGCGCACCAGGATGTCGGCGCAGCCGAGACCGGCGGGCCCGGCGCCGACGACGGCGACGCGCTTGTGCGTGCGCACCACGCGCGAGAGGTCCGGCTTCCAGCCCTGCTTGAACGCCTCGTCGGTGATGTACTTTTCAATCGCGCCGATGCTCACCGCGCCCAGGCCGTCGTTCAGCGTGCAGGCGCCCTCGCACAGCCGATCCTGCGGGCAGATCCTGCCGCAGACCTCGGGCAAGGAATTGGTCTGGTGCGAAAGCTCCGCAGCCTCGAACAGCTTGCCGGCATTGACCAGCGCGAGCCAATTCGGAATGTAGTTGTGAACGGGGCATTTCCACTCGCAGAAGGGATTGCCGCAAGAGAGGCACCGTCCCGCCTGCTGCGCGGCGCCGTCGGCATCGTATTGCGAATAGATCTCGTGAAAATGCCGGGTGCGTGCCTCGACGTCGAGCTTGTCGGGGTCGCGGCGCGGGATATCCAGAAATTGCAGGTACTTGTCGGCCATGTGAGGCTCGGCGCGGCCGTCAGGCCGCGCGCCGCAGATTGACGAGGAGCGAGGCGATGGCGGCCGCTTTCGGCTTCACGACCCAGAAGCGTCCGATATAGGTGCGGAAGTCGTTGAGAATCTGCTGCCCCCACACGCTGCCGGTTGCCTCCACGTGCTGCTCGATGAGCCCGCGCAAGTGCTGCACGTGGGTGCCCATGCCCTCCGGCGAGACGCGGTGAATGTCGATCAAATCATGGTTGTAGCGATCGACGAAATCGCGCTCCTGGTCGAGCACGTAGGCGAATCCGCCCGTGAAGCCGGCGCCGAAATTCACTCCGGTGCGGCCGAGCACGCACACGACGCCGCCGGTCATGTACTCGCAGCAATGATCGCCGCTGCCCTCCACCACGGCGAGTGCGCCGGAATTGCGCACGGCGAAGCGCTCGCCCGCCGTGCCCGCGGCATACAGCTCGCCGCCGGTTGCCCCATACAGGCAGGTGTTGCCCATGATCACCGTATCGCGGGCGCTGAACGAGGCCGCCGCGGGAGGCTTCAACACGATCTTGCCGCCTGCCATGCCCTTGCCCACGTAGTCGTTGGCCTCGCCTTCGAGGTGCAAGTGCAGCCCGCCCGCATTCCACACGCCGAAGCTCTGGCCGGCGGAGCCCTTCAACGTCACGACCAAGGGGGCATCGGCCATGCCGTTGTTGCCCCAGCGTTTCGCGATCTCGCCCGACACGCGCGCCCCGATGGAGCGGTGAAAGTTGCTCACGGAATAAGCAAATTGACCGCCGAGCCGGCCGTGAATCGCGGCGGCGGTGTCGGCGAGCATTCGTTCGTTGAGCACGCCCTTGTCGAAAGGCTGGTTGCGCGCCTCCGTGCAGTACTGGGGAGCACTCGATACGAGCGCCGCGTTCGCGAGCAGCGGTTTGAGATCGAGCTTGCGCTGTCGCGAGGTTTCGCCCGGCAGAATTTCCAGCTTGTCGGTCGCGCCGATCAGCTCGGCGATGCTGCGCACCCCCAGGCTCGCCATGATCTCCCGGCACTCTTGAGCCACGAACCGGAAATAGTTCATGACCATCTCGGGCAGGCCGACGAAATAGCGGGCGCGCAGCACGTTGTGCTGCGTGGCGACGCCGGTCGCACAATTGTTGAGATGGCAGATGCGCAGGTACTTGCAGCCGAGCGCCACCATGGGCGCGGTGCCGAAGCCGAAGCTCTCCGCGCCGATGATCGCCGCTTTGATGACGTCGAGCCCGGTCTTCAATCCGCCGTCGGTCTGCAGCCGCACGCGATGCCGCAGATCGTTGGCACGCAAGGTCTGATGAGTCTCGGCGATCCCGAGCTCCCACGGCGTCCCCGCGTACTTGATCGAGGACAGCGGACTCGCGCCGGTGCCTCCGTCGTAGCCGGAGACGGTGATGAGGTCCGCATAGGCCTTGGCGACACCCGCGGCCACGGTGCCGACGCCGGGTTCGGCCACGAGCTTCACCGACACGAGCGCCTGCGGATTGATTTGCTTCAGATCGAAGATCAGCTGCGCCAGATCCTCGATCGAATAGATGTCGTGATGCGGCGGCGGCGAGATGAGTCCGACGCCCGGGCGCGCGAACCGCAGGCGCGCGATCATGTCGTTCACCTTGTGCCCGGGAAGCTGCCCGCCCTCGCCGGGCTTCGCGCCCTGGGCGATCTTGATCTGCAGCACCTCGGCGTTGATCAGGTATTCAGGCGTCACACCGAAGCGCCCCGAAGCGACCTGCTTAATCTTCGAGTTCTTCTCCGTGCCGTAGCGCGCCGGGTCCTCGCCGCCTTCGCCCGAGTTCGAGCGCGCCCCGAGGCGGTTCATGGCGATGGCGAGTGCCTCATGCGCCTCGGGCGAGAGCGCGCCCAGCGACATGCCGGCGCTGTCGAAGCGCGCGAGGATCGCCGCCACGGGCTCGACTTCCTCGATGGAAATCGCGCGGCCGCTCTTGAGCTCGAGCAAATCGCGGATGCACGACACGGGCCGGTCGTTGACGAGCGCCGCGAACTGCCGGTACTGCTCGTAATCGCCCGTCGTGACGGCCGCCTGCAGAGTCGCAATCACGTCGGGGTTGTACATGTGGTATTCCCCGTCGTGCATGTACTTGAGGAGTCCCCCCTGGCTCACGCTCACGCTCGCATCCCACGCGCGCCGCGCGAGATAATCGGCGTCCGCCTTAAGATCCTCGAAATCCGCGCCCTCGATGCGGCTCTCCGAGCCCTCGAAACACAGATTCACCACGTCCGAACCGAGACCCACGATCTCGAAGAGCTGCGCGCTGCGATAGCTCGCGATGGTCGAGATGCCCATCTTGGACATGATCTTGAACAGGCCCTTGCGAATGCCGCGGCGGTAGCTGCGGCCGAGCTCCTGACGTGAGTCGGCGTCCGTGAGCGCGCCCTTGCGCATGAGATCGAACAGGGTCTGATAGGCGAGATACGGATACACCGCCGTCGCCCCGTAGCCGATCAGGCAGGCAAAGTGGTGCGCATCGCGCGCGGTCCCCGTCTCTACGAGGATGTTGCAGCGGCAGCGTAGGCCCGTCTTGACGAGGCGGTGATGCACCGCGCCCGTAGCGAGCAGCGCGTGGATGGGGGTCTTGCCCTTCACGAGGTAGCGGTCGGACAGGAGCAGCACCAGCTTGCCCGCGCGCACGGCCGCCTCCGCCTCGTCGCATACTTTGAGGATCGCGGTCTTGAGGTCCACTGCGTCGTCGGACTGCAGGTCGATGAACGCATGCGGCACGCCCGCGTCCTCGAGACCCATGATCTGGCGGAGCTTGCGTTGCGAGAGAACCGGCGAGCTCAGCACGATCTGCTCGGCATGCTGGGCGGCCGGCACGAAAATGTTGCACTCGGGTCCGATCTGGGTCTGGAGCGACATGACGATGCTCTCACGCAAGCTATCGATCGGCGGGTTGGTGACTTGCGCGAATTGCTGCCGGAAATAATCGTAGAGTGAGCGTACCTTGGTCGACAGCACCGGCATGGGTGTGTCGTCGCCCATCGAGCCCACCGCCTCACTCTCGTCCTCGGCGAGCACGCGGATGATGTCGTCGCGCTCCTCGGCCGAGACGTTGTACATCTTCTGGAAGACCGCGAGCGTGTCGCGGTCGAACGGCTCGGCGGCGAGACGTGGATCGATCAGATCGGTCTGCAGATAACGCACGCCCTTCTTGAGCCATACCTTGTAGGGATGACGGCTCTTCAACAGATCGTCCACCTGCTTCGAGTCCATGAGCTCGGAGGTCTGCAGATCGAGCGCCAGGATCTCGCCCGGCCCGAGCTTGCCCTTACGCACCACGTTCTCCGGAAGGTAATCCCATACACCCGCCTCCGAGGCTACGGTGATGTGGCGGTTCTTGGTGATCACCCAACGCGCGGGACGCAGGCCGTTGCGGTCGAGGGTGCAGCATGCGTAGCGCCCGTCGGTGAGCACGATGCCGGCCGGACCGTCCCAGGGCTCCATGTGGGTCGCGTAGTACTCGTAGAACGCCTTCAAGTCCGGATCGATCATGTCCACCGATTGCCAGGCCGGCGGCACCAGCATCCTCATGGCATGCATGGGATCGAGACCGCCCATCAGGAGGAGCTCCAGCATATTGTCGAGCGACTGCGAATCGGAGCCGGTGAGCGAGACCACGGGCAGCACTTCGCCCAAGTCCGGCAGGAGCGGCGAGCGGAACAGGGGGCCGCGCGCCACCGCCCAGGAGCGGTTGCCCTGCACGGTGTTGATCTCGCCGTTGTGGGCGAGATAGCGGTAGGGATGCGCGAGCCGCCATTGCGGCAACGTGTTAGTGGAGAAGCGCTGGTGGAACACCGCCACCGAGGCCTCCATGCGCGGATCCTCGAGATCGGGGTAGAACTGCGCGAGGTGCTGGGGCATGACCATGCCCTTGTAGACGATGGTGCTCGCGGAGAGCGAGGGAACGTAGAACGCGGGATCGCTCGCCTCGAGGATTTTCTCGGCGCGACGCCGCGCCATGTAGAGCCGCCGGTTGAAGGTGGCCTCGTCGATATCGAACCCCGCGTTCACGAATACCTGCTCAATGTGCGGGAGCGTCCGCAGAGCTTCCTCGCCGCAAGCCGCAGGGTCGACGCGCAGCGGGCGAAAGCCCGCGACGTTCAACTTCTCGCGCTCGATCTCGGCCGTGAGCACGCGGCGCGCAGCGTCGGCTTTGACCGGATCGTGATCCAGGAACACGAGACCGGCCGCGAACTGCGCCGCGAGCTTGATCTGCGATTCCTGGGCCACCGCCCGCAAGAAACGCCGGGGCATCTTGATGAGCAGGCCGCAGCCATCGCCCGTCTTGCCGTCCGTCGCGATGGCGCCGCGATGCGTGAGGCGGTTCAGGGAGCTGATGGCGGTCTGCACGACCCAGTGGCTCGGCTGGTCGTCGAGACTCGCGATCAGGCCGAATCCGCAGGAGTCGCGCTCATAGCGCGCGCGATAGAGACCCCAATCGGTTGCCCGAGGATCCTGCGCGCGCGCAGGCAATCCATCCGGATTTCGTTGCTTCGACATAGACGCCCGTACGCAGCCGCATCTCGAGCGCGACAACGCTCGAGATCGGCCGCAAAAGAAATTAAATCGGTTCCGGGCGCTCGGTTCGGGGCGCGTCCTCGAGAGGACCGCGCCGGGTGGGGCAAACGCCTTCAAGCGCGCCTAGTATGAGGGTCATGATACCGGGGCGGCGAGTGCCGTCAACCGGCGATGTAGCGCTCGAGTTGCTCGATCTGGGCGGTTTGCTCCTCGATCACGGCTTTGACCAGATCGCCGATCGACAGGATGCCGACCACGCGACCGGCGTCCACCACCGGCAGATGCCGGAAGCGGCCCTGGGTCATCAGCTCCATGCAGTGCCGCACCGTCTCGGTAAGGGTCACGGTGACGGCCGGCGAGGTCATGATCTCGCTCACCGGGGTGTCCTGGGAGGAGCGGTTCTTCAGAATCACCTTGCGGGCATAGTCGCGCTCGGAAATGATCCCGACGAGCGACCCTGATTGCGATCCGGGGCTCGATCCCGGGTTCATCACGAGAAGCGCCCCCACATGGTGAGTGGCCATGAGTTCGATGGCCTTGCGCACCGAATCGCTGGGCGCGACCCAGAAGAACTCGTCGCCTTTCTGACGCAGCAAATGACTGACAGTCTGCATGAGAACCCCCAACTCACCGGCCCCAAGGCGTTGCAGGGCAAATCCGGCAGAGGCTAATCGGCCTCCGTCCCCAATGACTATACTCCCGCCTCTTGCCAGGACAAGTGACCTATGAACCGCGAGGACAGCGCCCCCGACACCCCGCCCCGGGCCGATATCCGGCCCCACGCGGTCGCCTCGCCGAACGGCGATCGCGTGGACCCCTATTACTGGCTGCGCGACGATGAGCGCAGCGATCCCGCGGTAAGGGCCTATCTCGAGGCCGAAAATGCGTACAAGGAGCGCCACCTCGCCGGGCCGCTGCGCGAGGCCCTGTACCGCGAGATCATCGCGCGGCTGAAGCAGGACGATGCAAGCGTTCCGTACTTCAAGGATGGGTACTGGTATTACACGCGCTTCGAGACCGGCAAAGAGCACCCGATCTTTGCGCGGCGCAAAACCACGCTCGAGGCGCCCGAGGAGATCGTCATCGACGGCAATGAGCGCGCGGCCCTCGGCCGCGCAGCCGGCCACGAGTTCTACCAGCTCGGCGCCGCCGAGGTGTCGCCCAGCGGTGAGTGGCTGGCCTTCTGCGAGGACTTCGTCGGCCGGCGCCAGTACGAGCTGCGCTTCCGTAATCTGCGCACCCTCGAGGTGTTCGAGACCCCTATCCCGAACGTCGAGTCCGACCTCGCCTGGGCGAACGACAACGCCACCGTGCTGTATGTCGAGAAGGACCTGGAGACCCTCCTCGGGCTCTACGTGAAGAAGCACACGCTCGGCACCGATCCGGCGCTCGATCCCATCGTGTTCACGCAGACCGACACGAGCTTCTACACGGGTGTCGTCAAGTCGAAATCGGAGCGCTACATCTTCATTTCTATGGAGAGCACGGTGTCCTCGGAGTGGCGCTATGCCGATGCCGACGACCCTACGCTCGAGTTCAAGGTCTTTCTGCCGCACGAGCGCGACCATGAGTACCAGATCGAGCATCTTGGCGAGCATTTCATCATCCGCACCAACTGGCGCTCGAGCAATTTCCGACTGATGCGCGCAACCGTAAATGCGCAGGGCGAGCGCTCGAGCTGGCAGGAGCTGGTCGCGCACCGGGAGGACACCTTCGTCCAGGATTTCGACGTGTTCGAGCGCTTCATCGCCTTGAGCGTGCGCGCGGGCGGGCTGCAAAAGATCAGCATCCAGCCGCTCGGGCCTGCGGGCGATGCGGCAGGCGCTCCGCAGTTCTTCGTCGCGAGCGACGAGCCCGCCTACTCGATGGCCTTGAGCATGAATCCGCGGCTCGACACCGACATTCTGCGCTACAGCTATTCCTCTCTGACCACACCGACCACCATCTACGACTACGATGTGCGCACCGGCGCGCGGCAACTGCTGAAGCGCGATCCGGTGCTCGGGCCATTCGATCCCGCAAGCTATCAGACGGAGTTTCTCTGGGTCCCCGCGCGCGACGGCAAGCAGGTGCCGGTTTCCCTCGTCTACCGCCGCGGCTTCACGCGCGACGGTACCGCGCCGCTCCTGCAGTACGGCTACGGCGCCTACGGGCTATCGATGGATCCTTACTTTTCGTCGGCGCGCCTCTGCCTGCTCGATCGCGGCTTCGTGTTCGCTATCGCTCACGTGCGCGGCGGGCAGGAGCTCGGGCGCCGATGGTATGACGATGGGCGACTGCTGCACAAGAAAAACTCGTTCCACGACTTCATCGACGTGACGCGGCACCTGACATCACTGGGCTATGCGGATCGCACCAAGGTATTCGCCATGGGCGGGAGCGCGGGCGGGCTCCTGGTGGCGGCGGTCGCCAACCTGAGCCCCCAGGACTACCGCGGCGTCGTCGCTCAGGTGCCGTTCGTCGACGTGGTCACCACCATGCTGGATGAGAGCATTCCCCTGACGACGAACGAGTTCGACGAGTGGGGCAATCCGAGCGACCGCAAGTTCTACGATTACCTCCTGTCCTATTCTCCCTATGACAACGTAAGCGCGCAACGCTACCCATCGATGCTCGTCACCTGCGGTCTGTGGGACAGTCAGGTCCAATACTACGAGGCCGCCAAGTGGGTCGCGAAGCTGCGCCGCTACAAGACCGACGCCAACCCGCTGCTGCTGCATATCGAGATGGAGGCCGGTCACGGCGGCAAATCAGGCCGCTTCGAGCGCCACCGGGAGACCGCGATGGAATACGCGTTCTTGCTCAAGGAACTCGGCATCGCCGAGTGAGCATCGCGTTTGAGGTTGAGGACAGCCCCGGGGGAAAAAAAGGCGCCGCGAAGCGGGGAAGCTGAGTCGCGGCGCCTAAGTTCCAACCAAAGGGGAGAACGCAATAAACATCAATGCATCGACATCAATCTAGACACTTGAAGGCAATGAGCGTCGAGCCGTTGCGATCCACGCCGGAGCCATCCGTGCCGGACCACTTTGCAGCGGCGCGTGCGGCGAAAGCCACGCGCGCATCGATTCTTTCGAAGGCAAACTGACCGTTCGAACGCCGCACCAGCAAAGCCGCCCCTGGGCTGCCTGCCGGCATCAACATTGCGACGATCTTCGATTGCATTCCGCTGACCTTCGGCTCGAGACTCTATGACCTATAGCAAGCAATCCCCGTGCCAGCGCGAGAAGGCAGTCAGATCAATAAGTTGAGTGAGGGGTCCAGGACAAGGACTGACAAGAATTGTCAGTCCGGTGACGCGCTTGGACCAAGGAGCCGGAGTTAAGTCAAACGAGGGCGCCCTCGCGCCCTCGCCGTGCCCGGGCGTGCCCTTCGCCTCAGGCCCGCTCGCCGCGCACGATCACGCAGGGTTGGGACTTGGCTTTGAGGTCCCTGCAGATTTTGCGCGCCTGGCTTTCGCTTGCGCCTACGGCCTGCAATCGGTACAGCGTGCCGCTCGCAGTTTTCTTCGGCACGACCTTCGGGGTGAGACCGGCGAGAAGTTTGGGATATTCCTTCTGCAAGCGATCCCAGTGCTTGTTCGCCGCCGCACTGCCGGAGCGAAACGCGCCGAGCTGAACGGCAAAGTTACCCTCGCCCTGCTGGGCGGCGGGCGAGTGATCGGGTGCGTGATGGGGCGCAGGTACCGCCGAGGCCATGGGCGGGGCCGGCGCAATCTTGCGTGGTGCGTGCGTGGGCGCGACGCCGCCGGCCACTGCCGGCGGCCGGGCCGGCGGTGCCTCCTCGCCGGGGGCGCCTGCGCCGACGGCGGTGCCGGCGGGAGCTTCCGGCGCGGTGCCTGGGGCTGCAGGCGTCCCGGCCGGAGGCTGGGCCATGCTGAAATTCTCGAGCCGATTGCGCGCCTCGCTCGCGGACTGGCCGTCGGGGTACTGATTCAGATATGCCTGGTAAGCCTCCGGAGTGTCGGCATCGCGCGCCTTCTGCCAGTCCCGGTCGTCGTAAAGCTCTTTGAGTCTCGCCTGTGCCTGGGGCGTGAACTCACCGCTCGGATATTTCTTGACGAATTGCTCGTATGCCTCGGGTGTGTTGCTCTCCCGGGTCTTTTGCCAGTCGCTTTGCTGCCGGCTGCATCCGGCGAGACCGATAATGAGTGCGCAACAGCACAGATTTACGAGTTTTGTTCGGAGCATTTTTTCCCTTCTCGACGGCCGAGTAATTATTGGACGCGCCATTCTACTTAGATTTTCGGCCTCTGTCGGCGACGCCAAGCTCGTCACATCAGCGGCGGGGCGAGTTGGGATAAAAGAGCCGGATGAGAGAGCCGAAGCGGCGATTCTTCGACTTTGATCTCGGTTTGCCGACGCCGACCGTCATCGGTGCCGAGTCCGTCGTGGTCGGCGACATCCGCGGAGCGGGGCAGTTCGTCGTCTCCGGCGAGGTGCGCGGCGACGGCGAGATCTCAGGCAGCTTGAATCTGGCCGTCACGGGCGTTTGGAACGGACATATTCAAGCCGAGCAGGCGGTCGTCGCCGGCAAGATCACCGGCGGCCTCAAGGTGCAGGGCAAGCTAGAGATCGGCTATACGGCCGTGATTCGCGGCACGGTGAGCGCGCGCACCATCGCGATCGCCAGGGGTGCCATCATCGACGGCGACATCGAGGTCACCTCCGATACGCCGATGCTGGAATTCGAGGAAAAGCGCGGCAGATGAAGCCGCCGCTGTGCGCGAACGGCGACACGCACGGCAAATTTTGTGTGTTGGCGCGGATTCGCTCATCCTAGGCACTTTTTGCACTCGAGCGTAGATGCGAGCATTCGATGTAGTCGTCGTGGGTGGAGGTATCCACGGAGCCGGCGTGCTGCAGGCGGCCGTCGCCGCCGGACACAGCGCGCTCCTCATCGAGAAGAGCGCGCTGGCGAGCGGCACATCCAGCCGCTCGAGTAAATTGATTCATGGGGGACTGCGCTACCTCGAGTCCGGCCAGTTCGCACTGGTGCGCGAGAGCCTGCACGAGCGAGCGGTGCACCTGCGCATCGCGCCCGACTTGGTGCAGCTCAGGGACTTCTTCATTCCGGTCTACCAAGAAACGCGCCGCCGCCCGTGGCAGCTCAAGCTCGGGCTGTGGCTGTATGCGCTCCTCGGCGGATTCGACGCGAGCATGCGCTTCGGCCACGTGCCGAAGAGTGAGTGGCCGAGACTCGACGGCCTGAAGACGCGCGGTCTCGATGCGATCATCCGCTATCAAGACGCTCAGACGGACGATGCGCAGTTGACGCGTGCCGTCGTCGAGTCGGCGCGCGCCCTCGGCGGGGAGATCGCCATGCCGGCCCGGTTCGTGGGCGCGACGCTGCTCGATGACGGCGTGCGGGTGGCCTTCGAGAGCGGCGGCGAGCGCACGGAATGCCGCGCCCGGGTGCTCGTGAACGCCGCCGGACCCTGGGCCCCGCAGGTCGCGCGCGCGGTCGAGCCGGCAATCCACATCCCCGACGTCGACCTGGTCCAAGGCACGCACATCGCCCTCCCCATGCGCGTGACCCAAGGCATCTATTACGTGGAAAGTCCGAGCGACGGCCGCGCTATCTTCGTGATGCCGTGGCACGACGGGACCCTGGTGGGCACCACGGAGACGCCGTATCGCGGGGAACCGGACCAGGTCGCGCCGCTCCCCGAGGAAGAGGAATACCTGCTAGCCGTCGCGCGCCACTATTTCTCGGCCGCGAACGGCTTCACACGCAATGACATCGTGCAGCGCTTTGCGGGCCTGCGCGTCCTGCCCGCCGCGTCCCAGAAGGCCTTCGGCCGGTCCCGGGAGACGATTTTTACCACCGACCGTGACCCGTATCCACGCGTGCTCGGAATCTACGGGGGCAAACTCACAGGTTGGCGCGCGGCCGCCGAGCACGTGCTCGAGCGCATCCAGCCCTCGCTCGGAGAGAGCCGGCGGCGAGCATCGACGGATCAGCTGGTGTTGAGGAGAGCCCTATGATGAAACCTGGCAGAGTCGGCACCGCAGCGCTCGGACTCGCGCTGCTCGCGCTGCTCGCGCCGCTCGCCCGCGCGGACGGCGATTACATCAGTCCGACAGACGACCGGGTGCGCGTCTCCCTAGGCGCCATGCACGTGTCCTCCTCGACCACCATCCGCGCCGACAGCACCACGGGCGTACCGGGGACGGTGGTGAACGGCGAGGACCAGTTCGGATTGGACAAATCGAATTACGAGCCGAAGTTCGAGGTCATGGTGCGCGCGGGAACGCGCAACCGCCTGTGGCTCAACTACTTCACGCTGGATCGCGACGGCAGCACGGTCGTACAGGAGCCCATCGTGTTCCGCAACGTCGTGCTGCAGCCCGGCGAGCCGCTGCAATCGTCGCTCGATCTGCGCCTGCTCAGCCTCACGTACGGCTATTCATTCTGGCATGGCGAGAAGCTCGAGCTCGCCGCGACTCTGGGAGTCACCTCGGTGGATATCAACGCCCAGGCCAAGGTGGCAACCGAGCAGGTGCACGTGAACGAGACGGAAACCGCGGCGGGTCCCTTTCCCACGCCGGGCCTAGCGGCGACCTGGGCGGTGACCAAGCACTTCTACCTCGACGGCCGCGTGCAATATTTGAACCTGCACATCAGCGATCTCGACGGATCGCTCGCCATGGGAGAACTCAACCTCCTGTATCGCGTTCAGCAAAACGTCTCGCTCTCCCTCGGCTACACCGAGACCAAGGCGCACGTCGCGTCGACCAAGACATCCGATTCCGGGCTCTTCGACTTCAACACCAAGGGGCCGCAGCTCTTCGTCCGCGTCTCGTTCTAGACGGGCGTCGAGGCGAGCGCCCTCACGAGGCAGGCTCGACGCTGTACTCCACGCGATTATTGGCGGACGCCGCACGATTCCATTCACCTGCGGTGAGCGTGTCGCTGTGCGGCGGATAGGCCGCCGGCGCGCGCGGCGCGCTGGCATTTTCCGTGACGACGTTGATGGCGCCTGCGGTGCGCTGGCGCACGCCCGCCACGAGGTTGGCGAACGAGAGCGATTGGCGTTGCTGGCCGGACAAGGAGTCCTCGAACGGATTGCCGACGACATCGCATTTGCTTACCGGCAGATTGGGCGCAGCCGGCACGAATCCGTCGGCGGCGTTGCCCGTGAGACAGAAGATCCCGGGGGAGCTCGTGACCTTCACCACACCGCGAAAACCCTGCGCTTCGAGCTTGCTCAGGACATCGCGCAGCACATCGACGCGGCTGCGATCGAAGGGCAACTCCCCATACGGGACCGGCTCGGATCGCGACACTCCCGCGGCGTTCCGCGCGCCACCGTCCGCCCGTGGGGCACCCTCGGCGGGCGCGGCGCTGTCCGCGGGCGCGGCGCCGTCGGCCAGCGCGCCCTCCGAGGAGCTGCCCTTTTGCGCCGCCGCGCCTGCCGCGACCGCGGCGGCGAGGTCTTTGACCGTAGCCGCGATTTGCTCGCTTGCCTGCCTGAGGTCGGCGTTGGACGAGCGCAGCGCAGCCAGCTCCTGCTGAGTGCGCATCAAATCCCTGTGCGATAGCCACAGGAGCGCGCTCATGCCGCCGAGCAGGACGAGCCCGAGGATTGCGAGGGCCCAGGGCCATGCGTGCTGAGTCGCCCGGGCGGGCGCCGGCGGCTCGGGAGGGAGCCCCGAGGTCGGCACGGGGCGCAAGAGGTCGGCCTCGAGACGGCTTGCCATGCTGTCCAGGCTCGCAACGATGAAGCGGCGCAGGTCGACGGATTGTTGCTTGACCGCCGCTTCGATACGTCGGCCGACGTCTGATGAGACCCCGGCCGGCGGGCGCTCGACTTGACCGCCGGAGCCGATCTCCACCGGCACGAGCGCGGGCTCGTCTAGCTCGCGCCGGTCGGGCAACAGATGCAGCTCGTACAGCACTTTCGATACGTCGACCGGCCGCACCTGCTTCGGCAGCACGCCCATCGCGCCGAGCGCGCGAGCTTGCCCGACGTACAGCTCCCCCTCCTGGGAGGTGTACATCATAATCGGAATGGTCGCCGTCTGCGGATTGCTCTTGATGGCCTGCACGGCTTGCAGACCGTCCATCCCCGGCATGAGATGGTCCATGAAAATGGCGTCCGGTCTGCCGTGCTTCAGATATTCAATGGCTTGCTCGGCCGATTCGGCCATGTCCACTTCGATGTCGTACTTCTCGAGCATCCTGCTCAAGATCACCCGTGCCGACTTTGAATCGTCGACCACCAACGCACGCTTTTGCCCCATGGCGTTAGTTTAGCGCACTCTCTTTAGAAGCCTCGCGCTATGCATCACCCGGCCGGCGCGCAGCAGCCGCGTGAGGCGGTCGCGCGACGGCATGTCGCGTGCCGCATACAGCGAATGATGCGCCGCCGATGTCAGGCGGCGGGGGCGCCGCTCTCTTCCTTTTTCTGGCTGATCCAGGTCAGGGCGGACTCCACATCGGCGAGCTCACTGGCGGTGAACCCCTCGATTCTGACGCCGGTCGCTTCCGCTTTTTTCTTGGCAAGCTCGGCGCTCGCGATGCTGTGCACCCACACCAGCCCACGACGTACCTTGGCGGTGAACTTTTGCTGCTTTTCTTCGTTCATCGTTCATCTCCTTAAAATGGTGTCAACCCTGAGGCGGCACGATACACGACAACGGCGTCGATGAGGAACCCAGCGGCCGGCGAGGCGGCGGCCAGCGCAGGCCTCAGTCGCGGATACCTGTACCTCTGTTCAAGAGGGTCACGGCGAGCGCGAACATCAGCACGGCCGCACCGGTCATGATCCCATAAGCGAGCTTGAGGTCCACGTCGGACTCGCCGAGAAAGCCGTACCGGAATGCGCTGACCATGTACAGGATGGGATTTGCGTGCGACAGGGCTTGTGCCCAGCCCGGCAGCATGGTCACGGAGTAAAACACTCCGCCGAGGTAGGTGAGCGGCGTCAGCACGAACGTGGGAAACCACGAGATGTGATCGAAGTTCTTGGCAAACAAGGCGTTGATGAAGCCGCCCAGCGAGAACACCACGCTCGTCAACAGCACCGCGGAGATGATGGCAAACACGTGGTGAACCGCCAGGCGCGTGAAGAACAAGGCCACGACGGTGACCACGGACCCGACCGCCAGGCCGCGCACGATGCCGCCCGCGATGTAGCCCGACAGAATCAGCCAGTTCGGAAGCGGCGAGACGAGAAGCTCCTCGAGGTGCTTGCCGAACTTCGCGCCGAAGAACGAGGACACGACGTTGCCGTAGGAATTCGTGATGACCGTCATCATGATGAGCCCGGGCGCGATGAACTGCATGTAGCCGTAGCCGCCCACCTGCCCGACCCGCCTGCCGATCAGACTGCCGAAAATCACGAAGTACAGGGTGGCGGTCACCACAGGCGGCACGATGGTCTGCCCCCAGATGCGGACGATGCGGTTGAATTCGCGGATCACGATGGTCGTGAATCCCACCCATTCGGTGCGCGCCAAGGACTCCCGCACCTTCAGGCTCCTTTGTCCGCCGCGCGGGCGCTGTGGTCGACCAGACGCATGAACAGCTCCTCGAGCCGATTGACCTTGTTGCGCATGCTGTTCACCCGCACGCCCTGCGAGGTGAGGTGCGTGAAGATCTCGTTCAAGCTCTGCCCTCGCGAGACCTCCACTTCGAGTGTGTGATCGTCGGTCATCTCGTTCCTGAATCCCGGCAGCGCCGGCGGCATGCCCACCGACTCGCTCAGATTGAAAACGAACACCTCGGTCTGGAGCTTGCGCAGCACGTTCGCCATGGTGTCGCGCTCGATGATGCGGCCGCCCTCGATGATGGCGACGTTGCGACAGAGGTTCTCCGCCTCCTCGAGATAGTGCGTGGTGAGGATGATCGTCGTGCCCGCGTCGTTGATGTTGCGCAGGAACTCCCACATCGAGCGGCGGATCTCGATGTCCACACCGGCCGTCGGCTCGTCCAGGATGAGGAGCTTCGGCTCGTGCATCAGTGCACGGGCGATCATGAGTCGGCGCTTCATGCCGCCCGACAAGGAGCGCGCGATCGAGTTGCGGCGGTCCCAGAGCTGCAGCTGCTTCAGGTATTTCTCCGCCCGCTGCTTCGCGAGGCGCCGGGGTATACCGTAAAACCCAGCCTGGTTCACGACGATCGTGTGCAGGGACTCGAATAGATTGAAGTTGATCTCCTGAGGCACGATGCCGATACAGGATTTTGCGATCTCGAGCTCGCGGTCGATGTCGTGGCCGAATACCTCGACTTTGCCGCCCGTCTTGGTGACGAGCGAGGTGACGATCCCAATGATGGTCGTCTTGCCGGCACCGTTCGGTCCGAGCAAGGCGAAGAAATCTCCCTCGTCGACTTCCAGGTCGATGCCCTTCAGCGCCATGATGCCGTTTTTGTAGACCTTCGTGAGCTGGCGTAGGACAAGAGCATGCATAAGAGCCGCGTAGACTAAACTGCGGGAGGCTGCACCCGCAACTTGACACCTCGCCGCCTCACGCCGCGCGTCAGGGCAAGAGAAGCGCGGCGCCGAGCTGCAAACCGAAGAGCTGCACCCGACGCAAGCGCCTGGAATCGTCCTGCGCCGCCGCGCAAGCGAGCGCACTCCAGTAAAACCTGCTCGTGCACCAGCGCGCCGACAGATTGGCGGCCTCGCCGGCGGCCAGCGCCGGCAAACGCTCGAGGCTCGCGGCGCGAAATGCCGCGGCCGTCGGCTCGGCCATGCCGAGCCACAGCTGCGCGCCGAGTCTCGGCGTCGAGGCGAGATGCCACGCGTAAAAGAGCGCGAGACGCACGAAGGCCGCGACGTCCTGCTGAACCGCCGCCTCGTCGGCGATGCGCCACGCTTCGCCGAGACGCGCCCGCCAGTGCGCGTCGTCGTGGAAACGAAGATCGAACAGCGCGTAGGGACAGTCGGCCGCCGCGGAGCGCTGCTGCGCCGACAGGCTCGCGATGTGCGCCGACGTTTCCCTCGGCAGCTTCATGTGGTCGCTGTGCGCGGCGGCGAGATCCAAGAATCGGTGATTCAGCTCGCGCAGCGAGGCGCGCGTCTGCGCCGAGAAGCTCGCCTGCCGCGCCCATGGAAAAGCATCCTGCATGACCCCCTCCCGCGATGCCTCGAAGCCCGCCGGGGCATTTCCGTCGCGTATGTGCGGAAAAGCCGGTTGGCAGGAACGCTAACTTTGTGATTAATTTCTGTCAAATTATTTTGGCATGCATACCCCTGGAATTGCCTCACCAAAAGGAGCCGCCCATGAGAGTCTCTGACGACCGCTACACCCGCGACCGCGAGCGCTTCGATCTGGCGCTGCGCTTGATCCGTCACGAAGCGCGCACCTTCACCATCCGCCAATGGACAGGCCTCAGCGACGATCGGATCCGCAAGCTTTATCGCAGCTACGTCATGAGCGCCGATGCGGCCGTTGTGCTGCGCCATCGGGGCAAGTCGCCGCGTCAAGCGGCCTTCTTCTTCCGCAACTCGGAGGTGAATTTTCAGGCGGCGCAGCTCGCGAGCCTGTTGGTACTGCACGGCTTGCTGGGCCGGACCGCGCTCGGTATCGAGCCGCGCTATCGCGTCGGATCGCTCGACTCCGGAGCCCTGTTCTGCAAAGCGTATGAGGCTTATGCCGAGCTGCACGCCCCCGCCGCGATCTCGTTCGAGCACGCCTGGTTTCTGTTGCTCGCCCTTGCCCGCGGCGACGAGCTCGGCATGGCGCGCTGCGCCGCCTGCGATGGTGTACGGGTGCGCGACTTGCTGTCGAGGCACCGCACGGAGTGCGCGAGCTGCAATGCGCCGGGTCTCGCGGCTCCGCCCACCGCCTAAGGATCTCCGGCGCCCTGCTAGAATGTCCGGGATGCCGGAGAAGAACGTCTTCGCGGGTGCCTATCTCGAGCGGGTCGGACACCTGCGCGCGGACCCCGCCTGGCTCGAGAGCGCGCTCGCCGATCCGCGCAGCCGCGTCCTGCTCGTATGGAACTCGCTCAATCTCGTCGCAGGGGGCGAGCCGGCGGACGACACAATGTTGCGCGCAGCGCTCCTCGGCATCGACGAGATTGCACCGCAGCGACAGCCGGAACTGGTGCTCCTCGGACGTCGCGACGGCACGGATCTGTTCGCCTACGAAATCGAGTCCGACGAGCCGCCGGCCACCCCCGAAGGAACGCGTTTCGCGGAGCTACGCACCGTGGCCGCGATGATGCCGGAGGATCAGGCCGGCCTTCTGGGCTATGCCCGAGCGATGGTCAACTGGCGGCGCACTCACCGGCATTGCGGGCGATGCGGGGCGCGCACGGTGCCGGCGAAAGCCGGGCACGTGCTCATCTGCACGAATCCCACCTGTCGGCACGAGCAATTTCCACGCATCGATCCGGCGATCATCGTTCTGGTGACGGACGGCGATCGAGTCCTGCTCGGACGGCAAGCGTCATGGCCCGCCGGGCGCTACTCCACGATCGCGGGGTTCGTCGAGCCTGGCGAATCGCTCGAGGATGCGGTAGCGCGCGAAGTGCAGGAGGAGACCGGCATCCTGGTGGACGGGATCGAGTATCACTCCTCCCAGCCCTGGCCGTTCCCGAGCTCACTCATGCTGGGCTTCACGGCACGGGCGGTATCGCAGGAGATTCATCTGCGCGATCTGGAACTCGAGGACGCCCGCTGGTTCACACGGAAAGATATCGTGAACGGCACGCCGTTCTTGCCACCGAACGTGTCCATCTCGTTCCGCTTGATCGAGCACTGGTTCGATGTCGCGGCAGCGGTCCCGTTGCGCGAACTGCACGCGCCGAAGCCCCGGCGGCAGGTGCGTCGCTAGCCCGCGTCGCTAGCCGGCTGCCACCCACGACAGCGAGCTATCCGCGCTCCCAGTGCCCGCGACGCAACCGCCAGCCGTCGCCTTGCCGCACCCACTCGTACGCCACCCAGTGATGACCGGGTCGCGGCGCGGTCCAGTGGCCCGGCACCCACTCGTGCCGGCCGCCGATCCAGTTCCAGTAACCGCCGATCCACACATAGCCGGGCTGTGGCGGCGCGGGGATGACTTCCACCTGCGGCGCTGGCGGCGCAACCATCACGACGCCGTCGACGGTGTGCCCCTGGTCGGGCGGTACGGCGCAGCCCGACAGTGCGAAACCCAATGCGGCCATGGCCGATAGAGGAAAAAGCCTTAGGCGGTGCATGCATGGAAGCATAGCGCCGGAGCGGCGCGGTCACCACGACCGTTTGGTCCTATCCTCGCTGCGCCGGCGCGGCGCCGGCAGTAACACCCGTGCATCGGCCGGATCGGCGGATGCCTTCACTTGATACATCTCCGCATCGGCGCGCTGGAGCAGCTCTCCCACCGTGCGCCCGTCCTCCGGGTAGACCGCCACACCGATCGCCGCCGTCACGCGCAGCTCTTCGGCTGCAACCCGGCAGGGCAATGCCACGCGCGCGCCGATCGTGGCCGCCACGTCGAGCGCAGCCTCGCGATCGGGAATGCGGGGCAGGAGCACGATGAACTCGTCGCCGCCATAGCGGCAGATGAGGTCGCCCGTGCGCGCCCGCGTCGCGATGCGCCCTGCGACGGCGAGCAGGAGCTCGTCGCCTGCGGCGTGCCCATAATGGTCGTTGATGCGCTTAAAGCCGTCGAGGTCGATGAACAGCACGCCGAGCCGTTGACCGCCACGCGCGGCCTCACCGATGGCCGCGGTAATGAGATCGGACATGCGGCGCCGGTTGTAGAGGCCCGTGAGGCCATCCCGATCCGCGAGACGCAACGCATGGGCCTCGCGCTCTTTGAGCGCGGCTATCTCGCGCAACAGTCTGGCATTGATGGAGCGCAGCGTCGCGAGCTCTGCCGCCGCGGACAGGTGCGTACCGGCGAGCGGTGCGGTCGCGGCCGTGTCCAGCGGCCTCGCGCGCCTTCGCGTCAGTAGCGCTGCGGCTGCAGCGTCCTCGACGTCCTTCATTCGCCAGTCGGTCATCGAATCGCCTGCGGCTGACATAATGCAGCTATCAAAAGAGCCCAGTCTATTCAATAACTTAATTATGTTTCGGGAGCGTCTTACGCCGACAGCAGCGCAAGGTGCATTTGCCTGTCAGACCGTGCCGACGCGCCGAGGTTGCACTCTAAAAAGGTGAAGGATTGTGGGGCGCGGAGCCTCGGATGCCCGGCCGCGATGGCGGCGCGGCGACCGCGCCAAGATACGATCACGTGAGCTTGGGGGAGCTCCAGCGTTCATCGACGGCAGCGCGGCGCGCATCGCTTCCTGGTCGATGCGCGCCTCACGCTGACTCGCCGATCGCCCTAGGCGAAGGGATCCGTGTTCGTCGACGGCGGCGGCGGCTCGTGACCGAAGTCGCTGCTGGGCACGACTTCCGGCGCAGGTGCGGGCGGCGGTGCAACCGGAGCAACGGCCTTCGGACGCGCCATCGGACTCTTCGGCGCCGACGCGGCCTTCGGCGGTACAGCCTTCGCAGACTTCGCCGGTGCTTTCCTCGGCGCTGCCTTCTTGGCCTTCTTCGCCTTCTTGACTACCTTCGCTTTGCTCGCCTTCTTTGCAGGGCGGCTTTTCTTCTTGGCGACGCTCTTCTTGGCGGCTGCGCGCTTTGCCTTGGCTGCCGTACGCTTCTTCCCCTTCGCTTTCTTCTTTGCCATGGTCAGTCATCTCCTCGCGGTCAATAGGGCTGCACGTGAGAGTAGCCCCGAAAAAGTCCGCTGTCATCTCGCTTGACGCTGGAGTCGCTGATGGGGATTGCGTACGCTCGAATGGTGATCCCGAACGAACCGATCCGACCGTTGCATGATGTTTGGTTGCGACCGCGGCGCGTCTTTCGCGAGCTCGCCTCGCAACCCGTCGGTCTCGTCGATCATCTACTCGGCGCAGCGCAGGGCATGGTGACCATGCTCGGTTACTGTCGCGCTAAAGATTTCGGCGCGAAATTCGGCCTGGGTGAGATCCTTTTCACGGCCAGCGTGACCGGACCAGTGGTCGGCATCGCAAGCTTGCACATCATGGCGACGATCTATGCGCGCATCGGCGCCCGCGCGGGCCGCACTGCGACGCGCCGCCAGGCCGTACACGTGCTCGCCTATGGCGGCGTGCCCATGGCCGCGTCGCTCGGCATCTGGGTCTTGACCGCACTCATCGCCGGCGAGATCACGTTCGTGCAAGCGCCGAAGGCGGTCGATGACTTCGTCGGTATCTTGCTCGGGATGCAGTTTCTGAGCTACGTCGTGCTTCTGATGTGGAGCGTGGTGCTGCAGGTGATGGGCTTCAGCGAGGTCCTCGGCGTATCGAACGCCAAAGCCTTCGGGATCTTGGTACTCGGCCAGGTCGTCGCCGTCCTCGCGATCCTGTTCGTGTACCTGTTGACGGCACCGTTATTCGGCACCCCGTGACGCCGCTCCGCGCCGCGCACTCTCCGACCGCGGCCGGACGCGGCGGTCTAGCTGCCGCTGCTCGGCGAGTCGGGCTGCGCGGCCGGAACCTCTGCAGCCCTCACGTCTGCGGCTCGGCTGGACGTGGATTCGCGGGTCTCGGCCGCCGGGGTCGCGCGCGCCGCGCGACCGGATTCGTCCTTCATCCTGCGGATCACCGAGCGCGCCACCTCGGCCGCCCGCCGGCGGTGCGGCGTTGCCTTGGATGCTGGGGCCTTGGAGGCTGAGCGCTTGCGATCGCGTCTCGGCGCCGTGGCGCGCAGGGTGGGGGCGTCGGCCGTGCGGACGGCTGCACTTCGAGCCGCCGCCGCGCGCGGCGGCGCCGCGGGCTTGGCGGCCTGCGCCTTCTTGAGCGCGCTCTTCGCCGCCTTCTTCGCCAGCTTCGAGAGCTTGCGCAACGTCTTGAGCTGGGCTTTCGCGTCGCGCACGCGTTCCTTCGCCTCGGCCGCGCGCTCGACCGCACGCTTCGCGGCCGCGGCTAGACGCCGGCTCGCCGCGGTCGCCTTGACCCGCTGAACTCCCGATTGCTTCATCGCCATGATGCGCTCCGCTTCGATCCGGACGGCAAGCTTAGCGCCCACATCGACATAGCGCCACGGTCCGAGACGAGATGCGGCGCGCTCGGATACGGTCAGGGCAGGACGCGAAACAAGAAATGCCGGATGTCGGCGATTTCGGCCTGGGACACCGAGTGCGGCATGCGGTATTGGTGCCATTCCACATCGAATCCCTGCGATTTGAGAAAGTCGCGCGATTCGAGGCCCAGCTTCATCGGCAAGACCGGATCGTCGATCCCGTGTGCCATGAAGATCGGGACTCCGTCATTGGCGGGCGCGCGATCGAGATGCAGCGTCGCGCGCATCGGTAAATAGCTCGAGAGCACCATCAGGCCCGCGAGTCGCTCCGGATAGCGCAGCCCCGAATACAGGGTCACCGCACCGCCCTGGGAGAAGCCGGCGAGCACCAGCCGATGCGGCGCGATGCCGCGCGCGATCTCCCGTCCGATCAGGCCGCGCACCTCGGTGTCGGAGGCGCGAAAGCCCTCCGCGTCCTCGCTGGCCCCGCGCTCGAATCCGAGGATGTCATACCAGGCGCGCATGCTCATGCCGTTGTTGATGGTGATCGGCCGCACCGGGGCATGGGGAAAAACGAACCGCCACGCTCGCTCGCCGCGGCGCACGATCTCCGGCACGACGGGCTCAAAATCGTGTCCGTCGGCGCCCAGGCCATGCATCCAGATGATCGCGGCGTCGGGATCCGGCGCCGTCTCGATTTCGATGGTTTCCAGCATATGGGCATAGCGTACAAGAATCCGCGGGCGTGCCGTCGAGCCGGTTGACGGGCGCTGCATTTTTATGCAGAATAATCGCAACTTTATGCATACTCAGACCGACAACGCCGGAGCCCCGGCACGCCGAATGGCGCTTGCGAAGATCATTCGCGAACAAGCCGTGGGGCGGCAGTCAGAGCTCGTTGCCATGCTGCGCAAGCACGGCCACAGCGCGACCCAGTCGAGCGTGAGCCGCGATTTGCGCGAGCTCGGCGTCGCGAAGCTCGGCGATCGTTACGTGCTACCCGAGGGTTCGGCAGCGGTCAAAGACGATTTTTCGACCCTCAAGCAATTTGTGCGGTCGGTGCAGACCGCGGGCACCAATCTCACGGTTTTGCGAACCACCGTGGGCGCGGCGCAAAGTGTCGCGGTGGCCATCGATACGGCTCGCTGGGGCGAGGTCATCGGCACTATCTCGGGCGACGACACGATATTCATTGCCACCGCCGGGGCGCGCGAGCAGCAAAAGCTCGGCGAGCGCCTCAGCGCACTCTTCGGACTCTAAAACCCTCATGACATCCCAATTCGATCAGGGCGCTGCGCCCATTTTGCTGGCATTTTCCGGCGGTCTGGACACCTCGTTCTGTGTGCCCTGGCTCAAGGAGACCTACGGGCGGCCGGTGATCACGGTCACGGTCGATACCGGCGGGCTCGACGCCGCGGCGCGCACGGCGCTGGCCGCGCGCTCCGCCGAGCTCGGCGCGCTCGAGCATCATCTCATCGACGCCCGCGCCGCCTATTTCGATCAGGTGCTGAAGTACCTGATCATGGGCAACGTACGGCGCGGCGGCACCTATCCGTTGTGTGTCGGCGCCGAGCGCGTGCTGCAGGCGCAGACCATCGCGCAGATGGCCTTGTCGCTGAAGACACCCATGGTTGCGCACGGCTGCACGGCGGCGGGCAATGACCAGGTGCGCTTCGAGGTGGCGCTGCGCACCCTCGCACCGGAGCTCACCATCCTCGCGCCCGTGCGCGACCGGGCTTTCAAACGTCCCGAACAGCTCCAGTACCTCAAGGATCACCGCCTGCCGATTCCGCCCTTTGGCGCCGCCTACTCGGTCAATCGCGGCCTGTGGGGGGTGACTATCGGCGGTCAAGAAACACTCACCTCCGCGGGCGGCCTCCCGGAGAGCGCCTGGGTGCTGTCCAAGGAGGCTTTCAGTAGCCCGCGTGCGCCTGAGCGTCACGTCGTGGGCTTCGTCGCTGGCGTTCCGGCGAGCCTCGACGGCGAGCGAGCGCCGCCGGTCGACCTCATCGAGAAGCTGGAGCAGCTCGCGGGCCCCTACGGCATCGGGCGCGGCATTCATCTGGGCGACACCGTCATCGGCACCAAGGGACGCGTCGCCTTCGAAGCCCCCGCAGCAGAGGTGCTGCTCACCGCCCATCGCGAGCTCGAGAAGCTGGTCCTCACCGGTAAGCAGGCGCGCATCAAGGAATCCGTCGCGCAGCCGTACGGCGATCTGGTGCACGAGGGACAACATCTCGACCCCGTGTGCCGCGACATCGAGGCCCTGCTCGTTTCCTCGCAGGCGCGCGTGACCGGCGAGGTGAGCGTACTGCTGCGCCCGGGCGCGGCCTTCATCGAGGGCGTGAGCTCGCCGCATTCCCTGATGGCGGCCTCGAAGGGGGTTTACGGTGAGGCCGCCGGCGAATGGACACCGGCCGATGCGCTCGGCTACTCCAAGATGCTGGCGCTCACGGGCATTTTTTATCAGCGCGCGGGCGCCGCACGACCCGCCACCGGCGGCGACGCCGCGCTCAAGGGTCGGCCATGATGAGCGCGATGCGCACGGTCGTCGTGGACAAGATCGCCTCCGTCACGCAGGCGCTCGGCCTCACGCGCGAGATCCGCATCGCCCCCGACATTCCCTGCGAGGAGGGCGTGGTGGTGGTGGTGGAGATTCTGAACAACAAATCCACCTATAACACGCTCGAGCTCACCAGCGGCCGCATGGCCAAAGTCGCGCGCGGTGACGTCGTGGTGGGCGCGCTCGGTCATCGCAAGGCGCTGTTCGGCTATTCCGGCCACATTCCGGATTCCTTGCAGCCGGGCGATGTGATCCAGATGCTCAACATCGGCGGCGTTCTCGGGATCTGCGACTCCGCGACGCCGGACAAGGGCAAGCCCTTCGACTGCAAGGTGCTCGGCGCGGTGCTGACCTTCCCCTATCTGGGCGAGCGCATCGGCGTCACGGCGAGGACCGGCTACAAGCGCCTCGATTACGACGCAGCGCTGGATGCGCGCGGCGTGCCCGTGGTCGCGCTCGCGGGAACCTGCATGGAGGCGGGCAAGACGGCGGCCGCGTGCGCCATCATCGCGCGCATGCGCCACCGCGGCCTCATCGTTGATGCGTTCAAGGCGACGGGCGTTTCCTTGCGCCGCGACATCCTGGCGTTCGAGGACTCGGGCGCGCGGCGCACCATGATATTCACCGATCTCGGCATCGTCACGACCACCGAGCGCTGCGGCCCGGCACTGACACGGGTCATGCTCAGCGAGATGGCCGCCGGGAAACCGGACGTCATCGTGTTCGAGCTCGGCGACGGCCTGCTCGGCACTTACGGCGTCGAGTCGATTTTGCGCGAGCCCGACATCAAGGCCGCGCTGACCAGCGTGGTGCTGTCCGCCAACGACCCGGTGGCCGCCTGGGGCGGCGTGAAGCTCCTGCGCGAGCGCTTCGGCATCGAGCCGAGCGTGGTGACCGGCCCCGCCACCGACAATCTGGTGGGCGTCGAAATCATCCGGGAGCAGCTCGGCGTCGAGGCGTTCAACGCCATCAGCTCGCCCGCCGAGCTGGGCGATCACCTGATTTCCCGGCTTCCGCTCGGCAACGTGAGCGAGTCGAAGGTCGTGGACGCGTGAGCGAGCGCACCCCGGCGTTCGTGCTCGGCGGCACGGGGTACGTCGCCGGCGAATTGCTGCGGCTCATCGCCCAGCATCCGCGGCTCGAGCTCGCCGCCGTGATGTCGGACGGTCAGCCGGGCACGCCAGTGGCGGCGGCCTTTCCGCACCTCGCGAGCGCCTACCCGCTGCTCGAGTTCGCCGGCCTCGAGGACCTCGAGTCGCGCATCCGGCACACGCGCCGCTCGGCGCTCTTCAGCGCCGCGCCGCACGGCGCCGCGGCGGCGCTGATCGACCGGCTGCTCGCCGCGGCCCAGGCGGGCGGGACCGAGACGCACTGCGTCGACATCTCGGCCGACTACCGCTATGCGAGCCCGGAGGCGTACCAGGCGGTCTACAAGCACTCGCACGGCGCACCGGCGCGCATCCCTTCATTCACCTGCGCAGTGCCGGAGCACCTCGACGTCGCGCCGACGCCGCACGTGGCGCACCCGGGTTGCTTCGCGACCGCGTCGCTGCTCGCGAGCGTGCCCCTTCTCGCCTCGGGGCTCGTCGAACCCCGGCTTTTCATCGCGGGCGTCACCGGCAGCACGGGCTCGGGGCGCAAGCCCGTCGAGGGCACGCACCATCCGCTGCGTCACGGCGATATGTACGCCTACGCCGCGCTCGCACACCGGCACGCGCCAGAGATCGCGGCTTGCGCCGAGCGGGCGAGCGGCGTCGCGGCAGAAATCCACTTCGTGCCCCACTCGGGTCCGTTCGCGCGCGGTATTCACGTCACGGTGCAGGCGGTGCTGAAGAAGCCCCGTTCGAGCGCCGAGGTGCAAGCGGTGCTCGCCGAGCACTACCGCGACCGCCCGTTCGTGCGCCTCGTTGCCGCGCCGCCACGGGTGAAGGATGTGGCCACGAGCAATTTCGCGCATCTGCATGCCGTCGCCGACGGCACCTCCGTCGCCGTGATGTGCGTGCTCGATAATTTGAACAAGGGCGCCGCGGGCGGCGGCGTGCAATGGATGAATCGCTTGCTCGGGTTCGACGAGACTTCAGGGCTCACCGCGCCCGCCCCCGGCTGGACCTGAAATGAAAATCCACAGTCACCTCGCGCAGGTCTTCGCCCAGTACCCGATCGAGGTCGCCCACGGCGAAGGCGTGTGGCTGCACACGCGCGATGGACGCAAGATCCTGGATTTCTACGGCGGCCACGCCGTCGCGGGCCTCGGCTACGGCCATCCGCGCTGGGTGGCCGCGATCGAGCGGCAGGCCCGGCAGATGAGCTTTCAAACCAACGCGCTGCCGCTCGCCGTGCGCACGCGAGCCGCGGCGCGCCTGGTCAAGTTCGCGAATCTCGGCCTCGATACGGTGTTCTTCATCAATTCCGGCGCCGAGGCCAATGAGAACGCCCTGAAGCTCGCCTTCAAGATCACCGGACGCACCAAAGCCGTCGCGCTCCAGCACGGCTGGCACGGCAGAACCGCCGCGGCGGGAGCCGTGACCTGGGGCGCACTCGAGAAGTGGTATGGATTCCCGCGTCTGCCGTTCGACGTGAGCTTCGCGCCGCGCAACGATCCTCGGAGCCTCGAACAGCACATCGACCGGCACACGGCCGTGGTGATCATCGAGCCCGTGCAGGGCCTCGGCGGCGCCTACGATATCGGCAAGCCGATGCTGCAGGCGCTGCGCGAACGCTGCGACCGGATGGGCGCGCTCCTGGTGTTCGATGAGGTGCAGTGCGGCGTGGGACGGACGGGTGCGCCGTTCGCAGCAAATCACCACGGCGTCACGCCCGACATGCTCACCTGCGCCAAGGCGCTCGGCAACGGCTTCCCGGTGTCGGCCCTGATGCTGTCGGCGGGTGTCGCGGGACACATCAAGTACGACGACATGGGAACCACCTTCGGCGGCGGGCCGATGGCCTGCGCCGCGGTCGAGGCGGTGATCGAGGCCATCGAGGCGGAGTCGCTGCTCGCGAACGTGCGTCAGGTGTCGGACTATATTCGCGCGCACTGCCTCATCGGACCGGTGACCGCGGTACAGGGCTTGGGTTTCCTGCTCGGCCTCAAGACCTCCCGGCCCGCCAAGGAAGTGCAGTCGGCCCTCCTCGAGCGCGGCATACTGGCAGGCACGAGCGCCGATCCCAACATCCTGCGCTTGCTCCCCGCCTACATCTTGAACGAGGGGCACGTCGACATCCTGCGCGATGCCCTGTCGAAGATTTCCGCATGAAGCGCTTTTTGGACCTCGCCGATTTCGATCGCGCCGAGATTCTCGATCTCCTGTCGCTCGCGCAATCGCTCCACGAGCACCCGCCGGGAGCGGTGCTCGCAGGCAAAGTGCTCGGTCTCGTCTTCTTGAATCCCTCGCTTCGCACCCTGGCTTCGTTTCAGACGGCCATGGGACGACTCGGCGGCACGTCTTTCGTGATCACGCCCGGCCAAGGAACTTGGCAGCTGGAGACCCGGCCCAACACCGTCATGGACGGCGCGGCGGCCGAGCACATACGCGAAGGCATTCCCGTTCTCGCCTCCTACTGCGACGCGCTCGGAGTGCGCGCCTTCGCCGCAGGCAAGAATCTCAAGGAGGATCTCGACGAGCGCGTGTTCCGCAGCATCGATGCGCTATGCGATGCACCGCTCATCAACCTCGAATCCGCAATGAACCATCCATGCCAGGCGCTCGCCGATTGGCGCACGCTCGACGAGCTCGAGGTGCCGCAGCGGGCCAAGTTCGTCCTGTGCTGGACCTATCATCCGCGCGCGCTTCCCCTCGCGGTTCCCTCCGCCATCGTGCACATGGCCGCGATGCGCGGCATGAACGTGGTCGTGGCACGTCCCCAGGGCTTCGCCCTGCCCGGCGCGGTCATGGAGAAAGCGCACGCCGCTGCGCGTGCGTCCGGCGGCTCGGTCACGGAGACCGACGATCGCGGTACCGCGCTCGCGGGCGCGCACGTAGTCTACGCCAAGGAGTGGGGCAGCACGGACCACTACGGCGATGGAGAGGCCGACACGCGTGCGCGTGCCGGCTTGAAGGACTGGTGCGTGCGCGAGGAGTGGTTCGCCGGCGCATCGCCCGGCGCCAGGCTCATGCACTGCTTGCCGGTGCGGCGCAACGTCTCGGTCGCGGAGCACGTGCTCGACGGCGCGCGCAGCGCGGTGCTCCTCGAGGCACGGAATCGATTGACGGTGCAGACGGCGGTGCTCTACCGCATGCTCACCGGCGCCCTTTGAGCAATAACGCAGCGGAGTAGCTCGAGATGATGATGAACCGGCCGGATCCTTCGATCGCAGTGCGCGCACTGAAAAGCGCGGCGCCGTATATCCGCATGTACAAGAACAAGGTGTTCGTCATCAAGGCGGGCGGCGCCGTCTTCGCGGACGATACATCGACGCGCGCGCTCATCGAGCAAGTCGCGATCCTGCACCAGGTCGGCATCAAGACCGTGCTCGTGCACGGCGGCGGCCCGCAGCTCGATCACGTACAAGCGATGCTCGGACTCGAGACTCGCATGGTGAACGGGCGCCGCGTGACCGATCAGAAGTCCATCGACGTGACGGCCATGGTGCTGAACGGCCTCATCAATACCCGCATTCTCGCGATATGCCGCGCGCTCGACATCGAGGCGATCGGTCTCTCGGGCGTCGATGCCGGCCTCATCCGCGCGCACAAGCGCAGGCCCGCGCCCGTCGCGCCGGGCTCGGACGAGATGGTCGACTACGGTTTCGTCGGCGACATCGACTCCGTGAACGCGGCGGTCGTCGAGAAGCTGCTGCAGAACGGGTTGATGCCGGTGGTCAGCCCCTTGAGCGCCGACTCGAGCGGCACCCTGCTCAATATCAATGCCGACACCGTGGCTGCGGCGATCGGCGGCGCGCTGTCCGCGGAGAAGCTGGTGCTGTGCACGGGCGCACCGGGCATTCTCGAGCGATCCACCGATACCAGCTCGCTCATCTCCTACACCGACATCAAGGGGCTCGGCCGCCTGCGTGATGCGGGCAGCCTCACGGACGGCATGCTACCCAAGGCCGCGGCGATCGAGACCGCCATTCGCGGCGGCGTGCGCCGCGTGCACGTGATCACCTACAAGTCGCCCGACAGCCTGCTCGCCGAGATCTTCACCAACGAAGGCACGGGGACCCTGGTGGTGCCGGACTTGACTGCTCTCAGTCCCGCCGAGCAACAGAGTTCGACCTCCCCATGAGCCGCTTGTGGGACAAGGGAGCGCCGCTCGATGAACGCGTGCTCGCCTATACCGCGGGCGAGGACCATCTCATCGACGAGCGGCTGGTGCGTTACGACATCGAGGCGTCGATCGCGCATGCCGACATGCTCGCGCGTGCGGGGCTTTTGTCCCCCGCCGATCACGCGACGATCCGCGACACCCTGCGTGCCATCGGCGCCGAGCACGCAGCGGGCGGCTGGCGCCTCACGCTCGCCGAAGAGGATTGTCAAACCGCCATCGAGAACCGGCTCACCGAACGGATCGGCGCGACCGGCGGGCGGCTGCACGCAGGCCGCTCGCGCAACGATCAGGTGCTCGCGGCGCTGCGTCTGTATCTTCGCGATGCGACACACGAGCTGCATGCCGGCGCGCTCGCCGTGGCCGAGGCGCTCGAGGCACTCGCCGCGCGCGACGGCGCGATCGCGCTGCCGGGTTACACCCACATGCAGCAGGCCATGCCGAGCACGGTGGCGCTCTGGGCGCTCGGCTTCAGCGCCGAAGTTCGCGACGATGCCGAGGGCTTGCGGCTCGCGGAACGCCGCTCCGGCAAGAATCCGCTGGGCTCGGCGGCCGGATATGGCACGCCGAACCTCGACATCGACCGCGAAGCCACGCGCTCGAGCCTCGGCTTCGCCGTGACGCACGAGCCGGTGACCGCCGTGCAGCTCTCCCGCGGCAAGGCCGAGGCGCATCTCCTGTTCGAGATCACGCTGCTCACGCAAGACGTCGGCCGTCTCGCCTCCGACCTTCTGCTCTTTTACACACAAGAGTTCGGATTCGTCGCCTTGAGCGATGAGTTCACAACCGGCTCCTCCATCATGCCGCAGAAGCGTAATCCCGACGTCTTCGAGCTGATGCGCGGACGCAGCGCCGTGGCACTGGCGGCGCTCGTCGAGGTGCTCGGCATCACGCAGAAGCTCTCCTCCGGCTATCATCGCGATCTGCAACTCATCAAGCAGCCGCTGTTTCGCGGCATCGACTCGTGCAGGCAAACGCTCGCCATCCTGCCGGCCGCCCTCGCCGGCGTGCGCTTCCGGCCCGAGCGCATTCGCATGGACCCGAGCGTGCACGCCGCGGGCGCGGCGAATGCTCTGGTGGTGAAGCAGAACATGCCGTTTCGCGATGCGTACCGGCAAGTGGCCGCGACGCTCAAAGAGCCGAAGTGAGCATCTGGCATCACTGTCTGTCGATCGAACAGCTGAACGCCACCATCGACGGCACTATCCTGGGCCCGCTCGGCATCGCGTTCACCGAGGTGGGTGCGGATTTCATTCGCGCAGCCATGCCGGTCGATGAGCGCACGCGCCAGCCGTACGGACTGCTGCACGGCGGCGCCTCGGTTGCTCTTGCCGAGACCGTGGGCAGCACCGGCGCCAACATGTGCGTGGACCCGACGCGTTTCCTGTGTGTCGGACAGGAGATCAATGCCAATCACCTGCGCTCGGTCCGGAGCGGGCGGGTGATCGGGACGGCGCGGCCGGTGCACATCGGAGGCCGGAGCCACGTCTGGGGGATCGAAATCGTGAACGACGCCGGTGCACTCGTCTGCATTTCACGCCTCACCATGGCGGTCCTTGAGCGGGCGCATGCGCCTTAGGCATTGAGCCCCCGGGAGGGCGTGGCCACGGAAAAGTCACTGGCAATTACAGACCCGAGTGAGTATCGTTCGGGGCCATGAAATACACCACCCGTCGCATGATTCGCAGCGCCTGTGCGGGCGCCGTCCTGATCTCGTTCGCGCCACTCATCCTTGCGCAAAACACTTCGGCACCGCCAGCGCCTGCCGCTCCGGCAGCCCCGGCGGCACCGCCGCCCGCTCCGGCACTCAGCAACGATGAGGCGAGCTATCTTTTCGGCCTCACCTTGGGCGAGCAGCTGCACGGCATCGGTATCCCGGACGTGCAGCTCGACGCGGTCACGCGCGGCGTGAAGGACGCCATGGGCGGCAAGAAGTCCACGCCGGCGGAGCGGCAACAGCTGAACGAGTATGCCCGCACGGCGGTGCAGGCCTCCGCCGCCCGCAACAAGACCGCGGCCCAGGACTTTCTTGCCAAGAACGGCAAGGAGAAGGGCGTGCAGACCACAGCTTCGGGATTGGAGTACAAGATCGTCAAGGCCGGGGACGCCAAGGCCCCGCCCATCAACGCGACCGACGAAGTGAGCGTCAACTATCGCGGCAAGCTGATCGACGGCACCGAATTCGACAGCTCCTATTCGCGCGGTCAGCCGGCCACCTTTCCGGCCAACGGCGTCATCAAGGGCTGGCAGGAGGCGCTGCTGCTGATGCACCCCGGCGCGCACTGGGAGCTGTTCGTGCCGCCCGATCTCGCCTATGGCCCGAGCCCGCGGCCCGGAATTCCGGCGAATTCGCTGTTGATCTTCGATGTCGAGCTGCTGAGCGCGAAGCCCAAGCCGGCCGCTGCGGCACCCGCCCCCGGTGGTCCCGGCACCGCGGCGCCGAAGCCCCCGACCCAGCCGTAGCCTTTAGCGCCCGAGATCGAGCGCGCTGGTGAGGTCGCCGAGCGGCGGCTCGCCGTGCTCGGCGAGAGCGCTGTCGCGACGGACGATGCCGGGCAAAGTATCGAGGCCGAAGCGCCGAATGATCAGCCGCAGCACCGAGGCGGTGTCATAAGGCGTGTGATCCACCGTTGCACGCTTGGCGAGCGGCGATATCACGATCGCGGGAATGCGCGCACCCGGTCCGAGTAGATCCCCGTGCGGCGGGGCGACCTGATCCCAGGCACCGCCGAACTCATCGTAGGTGATCACGATCACCATGCGGCTCCACTGCGGACTCTCGCGCAGCCTCACGACCAGATCCGCGATGTGCGCATCGCCGGCCGCAATCGTGGCATAGCCCGGGTGCTGATTGAGATTGCCCTGCGGCTTGTAGAACACCACGGCAGGCAAGCGGCCCGCCGCGGCGTCGGTGAGCAGATCGGCGTAGTCCTTGAGATGCGCCGCGCGCGCGAGAGCGCCGCTCAGGGGATCGAACTCCGCGTAGTAGTTGAACGGCTGATGATGCGGCTGAAAATCCGGGCTGCCGCCCGGCGTGGGCGGCGCATAGATTGCACGCCGTGCCTTCTCCGGCGGCTGGTGGCCGTCGGCCAGCGCCGCATTCCAGGAACCCGCATACCACGCCCAGGAGATGTGCTTGGCGTCGAGTCGATCGCCGATGGTGGCGGCGCTCTGCGGCGGCAACGTCGTCGCCTTCGAAGGATCGGCGTACAGATCCCTTCCGTCCGCGGCCGGCGGATTGCCGCTCGGCTGATAGGGAGGCTGCATGGTGTTGACGGCGTAGAACTTGCCGTCGCCGAAATAATTCGCGGGCGTGATGTTGCCGGTCAGCGCGAACCGCGGCGGCCCGTCGAGGGCCGACCGGGGCGCTCCCGGGGCGAGCTTGAGCCGCGGCACATAATGGCCCGACGCATCCTTCTCCAGGATCGCGATCGAGGGATGCGCGGCTGCCGTATCGGCGGACGGATACTCCGGAGCGCACGCACAAATGAGGTACTGATGATTGAGGAAAGAGCCGCCGAAGGCGCCCTGGAAGAAGTGATCGGCAAGGACGTATTCGCGGGCGAGAGCATAGAGCGCCGCGCCGCTCGTGTCCCAGTAGCCCATGGCGAGCCCGCCCGCATCGCTCCACGCCGCGTAGCCGTCGTTCTTGCCGCCGTCGATCTGCATCTGATGCTCGAAGAACCGGTGCACCAGATCGCGACTGATCGATGAGCTGGTGAGGGTGACCCCGGACTGCGCGGTGAATGCGTGCTCGATGGAAAAGGGAGCATTCGGCAGACCCGAGCTCTCGGCCTGCGTGATCACGGGCTCGTAGCCCGACGCAGTCACGCCGCCCCACGTCGGCGGGAGCACGGGTAGCACCGAGCCGTCACGGTCGCGCTGGGGCGCGTAGGCGGGACGCGGATGCCCATCGCGCCCGAGCACCTCGGTCAAACCCACAGCACCGGGAAAATTGCCATAGAGGTTGTCGAAGGCGCGATTCTCGGCGTAGATGACGACGATGGTGGAGACCTTGTCGCGCAACGCTCGCGTCGTTGCATCGGAGGATGGCGCGGGCGGCCCGGGCGCGGCCAGCCCGGGTGCGGGCGCGGTGCGGTGCGCGGAGCACGCACATGCGAGCGCGGCCGCGCAGATCACGCTCGCGCGAAGCGCCTCAGGAGCGCGGCGAAAGACGACGAAGAGTGGGGTCACAGCGCCAGTATAACGCCGGCGCGGTCATCGGCTTGAGTTCAGATCAGAACGTCCAGGTGGCGCTCACGGTGAATGCCGAGGGATTGCCGTACTGCGACGCGATGCGCTCGTACTCTGCCCGGAAACCGAAATCCTGCCAGTGCGTCCCCACGCCCGCGCCCCACGCGAATTTCGTATTCCACTGGTCGATGCGAAACGCCGTCGGCGCGTTGCACGCGGAGTACGGCGGTGGGCAGTAGCCGCCGCCGGTGTACTGGAAAGTGGTGAGATCGGTCTGCAGCCGGGCCACGCCCGCCTTGCCGTACACGTCGAGGAACGGCACGGGCAGCGGCAGATAGCCGACGCCGTACAGCACCGCGGCCTTCGGATGCGAGACCGAGTTCGCGTAGTAGTCACCGAAGCCGTAGTAGCCGTTGTCGCCATGGCCGCTGCCGAAGTCGATCCACTGCGCCTCGGCGCCCACGAAGGGTACCGGTCGGATCCCGACGATCGCCTTCCACGCCACGTCATCGCCGTGGTAGCCGCCGTAATAGCCGTAGTCATAGCTGTTTCCGACGTTCGAGGCACCGACGCCGGCGCCCACGTAAGCACCGAGCGGGTTGTCGGCGAGAGCCGCGGTCGAGATGCCGACCGCAGCCAGGGCAATCAACGCACGCAAGCATGACGAACGCTTCATCGATATCTCCAATCTGATCACTGCACTCTGGGACTGCCGGGCGCCGCGAGAAGTTCCGAACCGCAGGCACGTCGGCGCAGCGGGGTATAATTGCTCGCATGAGATTCTTGCGTGTTTCGGTCCTGCTCGTGCTCGCTGCTGCGGCCGCGGCAGCGGCGTGCGGCCAGAAAGGCCCGCTGGTGCTGCCGGACGCGCAGCATCCTCGCAAGAAAGTGAGGCTCCCGGCCACGCCGAAGGCTCCTTCGTCATCGCCCGCGACGACGCCGTCGGAGCCCCCCGCGCCGCCGGAGGCGGCTCCCGAAACGAACTCGACGCCGAATCCTGCGCCGCAGGCCTAGGTCCGACCCTCTACATGACCGCACGCAAATTGCTCCTGGTGGACGGCTCTTCGTACTTGTATCGCGCCTTTCACGCGTTGCCGCCGCTGTCAAGCTCACGCGGCGAGCCGACCGGTGCGGTGCTCGGCGTTCTCAACATGCTGAGCAAGCTGATCAAGGAGGAGTCGCCGGACCGCGTCGCGGTGGTGTTCGATGCCCCGGGCCGAACGTTTCGCGACGACCTTTTCGATCAGTACAAGGCGCATCGCACGCCCATGCCCGACGATCTGCGCTCGCAGCTCGCGCCTCTGCTCGATGCGGTGAGCGCCTCGGGGTTGCCGCTGCTGCGCGTCGAGGGTGTGGAAGCGGACGATGTGATCGGCACGCTCGCCCTACGCGGCGCGGACGGCGGATTCGACGTGCTGATCTCGACCGGTGACAAGGACATGGCGCAGCTGGTCGGTCCGCGCATCACCCTGGTCAACACCATGAGCAATACCCGGCTCGATCGAGCCGGCGTGAAGGCAAAGTTCGACGTCTATCCCGAGCAGATCGTCGACTATCTCGCGCTGGTGGGCGACAGCTCCGATAACATTCCCGGGATCACCGGCGTCGGACCCAAGACCGCGGCCAAGTGGCTCAACCAATACCAGACACTGGACGCGCTCATCGCGCACGCCGCGGACATCACCGGTAAGGTCGGCGAAAACCTGCGCAGCGAGCTGACCGCGCTCGAGCTGTCGCGGAAACTCGCCACGCTCGATACGCGTCTCGCACTCGAGCTGTCTCCGGAAGATCTCACGCCCGGTGTCCCCGACCACTCGCGGTTGCGCGAGCTATACACGCGTCTCGAGCTGCGGGCGCTGCTGAAGTCTCTGGAGTCCACACTCCCCGCCGCCGCCGCCGCGAGAGTCGCCGTCCTGGAAACCGAGGGCTCGTCCGGCGCCGTCGACGTCACGAGCGCCTCCGCCACTGCATTCTCCGCACTCGAGCCGCCGCAACCGCGCAATTACGCCACGGTCCTCACACGGGAAGCGCTCGATGCGTGGATCCACAAGCTCGCCGCGGCGCCTCTGGTGTGTTTCGGAACCGCGACCGAGCGGCCCTATGGAATTCGCGGCCGCCTGGTCGGTCTGTCGTTTGCGATCGCGCCGGGCGAGGCCGCTTATGTGCCGCTCGGTCACGATTATCCGGGAGCACCCGAGCAACTCGATCTGGAACGCACGCTCGCGGCCTTGAAACCACTCCTCGAGAACGAGGCGCTGCCCAAGCTCGGGCATCAGCTCAAGCTCGATGCGCATATTCTCGCGGACCAGGGCATCGAGCTGCGCGGTCAACGCTACGATTCGATGCTCGAGTCGTATGTGCTCGACAGCGTCGCGACGGGCCACGACATGGACTCGATCGCGGAGAAGTATCTACGCTTGAAGACTGTGCGCCTCGAGGACATTGCCGGCAAAGGCGCTAAGCAACTGCCCTTGGGGCAGATCGCGGTCGACCGCGCGGCCGAGTACGGCGCCGAGCACGCCGACGTCGTCTTGAGATTGCACCAGGCCATCTGGCCGCAGCTCGAGGCCGTGCCGACGCTCAAAAATCTGTACGAGACCATCGAGCAGCCGCTCGCACCGGTGCTCTATCGCATGGAGCGCGCCGGCGTGCTCGTGGACCGCGCGCTGCTCCGGGCACAGAGCACCGAGCTCGCAGCGCGCATGCTCGAGCTGCAGGCGCAAGCGCACTCGACCGCCGGCGGCGTTTTCAATCTCGACTCGCCGAAACAACTCCAGGAGATGCTGTTCGGCAAGCTGGGCTTGCCGGTGATTCGCAAGACTCCGACCGGACAGCCCTCCACGGCCGAGGACGTGCTGGAAGAGCTCGCCGCCACTTACGAGCTGCCGCGGTTGATTCTGGAATATCGGGGCGTCACCAAGCTCAAGTCGACTTACACGGACAAGCTGCCGGGGCAGATCGATGAGCGGACCGGGCGCATTCATACGACCTATCAGCAAGGTGTCGCCGCCACGGGACGTCTCTCCTCGTCGGATCCGAACTTGCAAAACATCCCGATCCGCACGCCCGAAGGCCGGCGTATACGGCAAGCGTTCGTGGCGCCGCCGGGCCACCGCCTCGTCGCCGCGGATTATTCGCAAATCGAACTGCGCATCATGGCGCACCTCTCCGGCGATGCGAGCCTGGTGGCGGCCTTCACGGAGGATCGCGACGTGCACCAGGCCACGGCGGCCGAGGTGCTCGGCATCCCGCTCGCGGAGGTGAGCGCGGATCAGCGACGCTCGGCGAAGGCGGTCAACTTCGGCTTGATCTACGGCATGTCCGCATTCGGCCTGGCGCGTCAGCTCGGCATCGGCCGCGGCGAGGCGCAGCGCTACGTCGACCGATACTTCGAACGCTATCCGGGCGTACGCCGCTACATGGACGAGACGCGCAATCAAGCGCGCGAGCTCGGCTACGTCGAGACGGTGTACGGCCGGCGGCTCTATCTGCCGGACATCCGCTCCCGCAACGCCGCCTTGCGTCAGTATGCCGAACGCAGCGCCATCAATGCCCCCATGCAAGGCACGGCCGCCGACATCATCAAGCGCGCGATGATCGCGGTCGACTCGTGGCTCGTACGCACGCGCACGGCTGCGCGGCTCATCATGCAAGTGCACGATGAGCTCGTGCTCGAAGTGGCGGAGGAGGCCGTGCAGCACACCGTCGGCGAGCTGCGCCAACATATGATCCAGGCTGCAGAACTCTCGGTGCCGCTCAAGGTCGACGTAGGAATAGGCCTTAACTGGGATGAGGCACATTGACTCTCGACGCACTGCGCTAACGGCAGTCTCCGGCGGAAAAGACTGCAAAGGTTTGATGAGCAGTGTCTAGTAAGTACGGATTTTCAAAGCGCTTTAGGCCACAAAGCGCGCGCGGCTCGCCAGGCTGTTTCAAGTGAAACATTTCGCGCGCCAGGGGCTGGAACTTTCAATGAGCACCCCCATCTAATCTCGTGAGCGGTAAAACGCTCCCCGCTCTTCTCCCTGGGCGGGCAGACCCGGTTTGTCATCCCCATGCCGGGTTGGTCTGCCTCGGTGGCTGCGTAAAGCGACCACCGGGGCCTTTTTTTATCCGTCAGCCGTTCGCGTACCCATCAGCCGTCGGCGGCTCCCGCCCGTCGAGCCAACCGTCCATGACGGCGCGCGCGGCATCGAGGCCCGTGCGTGCGTGCGCGGAAAACAATTGCGCGGTGACGGCCGTGTCGGCGCAAGCCGCCTGCGTCTCCTTGAGCACCCGCTGGGCGTCGCGGCGATTCAGCTTGTCGGCCTTCGTGAGCAGGACGTGCGCATGCCGTCCGCGCGCGAGCATCCACTCGAGCATTGCCGCATCCTCGGCCTTGAGCCCGCGACGGCTGTCCACGATGAGCACGAGTCCGGCGAGCGACTCGCGCACGTTGAAGTAATGCTCCATGAGCTCGAGCCAGCGCGCGCGCACCTGCTCGGGCACTTTCGCGAATCCGTATCCGGGCAGGTCGACGAGGCGGCGCTCATTGCCGAGCTCGAAAAAATTGATCAGCTGAGTCCTGCCCGGCGTACGGCTCACGCGCGCGAGCCCCACACGCTCCGTGATGGCGTTGATCGCGCTCGACTTGCCCGAGTTCGAGCGACCTGCGAAAGCAACCTCGCGTCCGGTGTCGGGCGCGAGCTGGTGCGCTTCGGCAGCACTCGTCAGGAATCTCACATTGGGATAAATCGCCATGATTCGCTTGGACGCTAAATATCGACCGTAGTGTACAATTCGCGGCCGGGAGCAGTTCGGAAGATGGGGCGACACACCATATGAATCGGTTTTCGATCTTCGCAGCGGCAATCTCCGGCATGATCGTGAGCGGGGCGGCACTGCCCGCGGGCGACGTGCGCCCGGGCGATGCGCAATCAGGTGCCGGGAAGGCCGCCGTGTGTCAAGCCTGTCACGGCGCGAACGGCAACAGCATCAGTCCGCAGTTCCCCAGCCTCGCGGGCATCGGGGCGGACTACATCGCCGAGCAGCTGCAGTCCTTCAAGGACGGCAAGCGCAACAACCCCATCATGATGCCGTTGGCGGCGCCTCTGGCTCCCCAGGACATGGCGGATCTCGGGGCCTATTTCGATACGCTCGTGAACACCGGCCTCGAGGCGGATCCGAGCTACTGGCAGGCCGGCGAGAAGCTCTACCGGGGCGGCGACAAGGATCGTGGCATTCCGGCTTGCATGGCTTGCCACGGGCCCACCGGCGCCGGCAACGAACCCGCGAAATTCCCGGCCTTGCGCGGGCAGCACGCGGAATACGTGGTGAAGCAGCTGAATGACTACGTCTCGGGCGCGCGGCCGCCGGGGCCGGGCGGCATCATGCCCGTCATCGCCAAGCGCTTGTCGGCTGAGGATATCCGCAACGTCGCTTCCTACGTACAAGGGCTTCGCTGAGGATGCGCGCCTCGCGCTTAGGTCTCCTTCTGTACCTGACCCTCACCCTCGCCGCCTGCGGCAAGCATCAGGCAGCGAGCGAGCACCGCTCATTGCCCACCAGGGCACAGCCGCCGGCCGTCGCGGCTCCCGCCGCGTCCGCGAGCACGGCCGCGCCGCGGTCTGCCGTCGAGGCGACTCCGAAGACGCTGCGTCCGAATCAGGACGGATCGGAGACGATGGAAGAGAGCGCGGGCGACAACGGGACGCACAACGCGCTGCTGGCGGCGGTCGCCTCCACGGTCGCTGCGGCCACTCCGGCAGCATACGCCCAGCCGCTCGGCCCGACGCTCTGGCAACCCGGCGTCAACTACACGCTCATCGTGCCCGCACAGCCCACCTCGGTGCCCGCCGGGCAGGTCGAGGTGCTGGAGTTCTTCTGGTACGCCTGTCCGCATTGCTATGACCTCGACCCGCAGATCGAGGCCTGGCGAAAGAGCAAGCCCGCCTACATCAGCTTTTCGCGGGTGCCGGTGACCTGGAGCGACGGGCACCGCGCGCTCGCCCGCTTATTCTACACGCTCAAGAGTCTGGGCAAGCTCGATCAGCTGCACGACGCGGTGTTCAAGGAGATTCACGTCAACGGCAACCCGCTGGTCGCGGCCGATGGCGACGAGGCCGAGACGGAGCGCATCCAGACTGCATTCGCGAAGAAGCAAGGCATCGCCGATGACGAGTTCAAGAAGGCGTATCACTCGTTCTCCGTGGACGCCGACCTGCAGAAGGCCGATGCCCTCGTGCAGCGCTACCGCATCGACGGCGTGCCGAGCTTCGTGATCAACGGCAAATATGTCGCCGACGTGCGCACCGCGGGCACTCCCGAGCGCCTCATGTCCTTGGTCGGCGATCTGGCCGCGCAAGAACACAAGCACTAGGGCGATTCGCGTGAGCCTCACATCCGCCGCGACCGTCACGCACGCGGGCGGATGTCATTGCGGCTGCGTACGGTTCGAAGTCGAGGCCGCCGCCCGGATCGAGGTCGCCGAGTGCAACTGCTCGATATGCGCCAAGTTCGGGTACCTGCATCTCATCGTGACGGCGGACCGCTTCCGCCTGCTCACGGGGCGCGACGAGCTCACCACGTACACGTTCAACACGGGCGTCGCCCAGCACTATTTCTGCAAGCACTGCGGCGTGAAGTCTTTCTACATCCCTCGATCCCACCCCGATGGTGTGAGCGTCAACGCGCGCTGCCTCGACGGCGGCACCGTGGAATCGATGGCGGTGCTGCCCTACGATGGCCGCAACTGGGATGCGGCGCGCGCCGCGTGGCGCGACACCTAGCGCGGCGGCGCGACTGTCGCCATCTCACAACAAGCCGACATAATCAAGCGCCATTCGCGCGTTATGTTCAAGCGCACACACGTTCAAGCGCGCGGGAGCACGATACTGTGACGTGCATCTCGCGGCCCCACTTCGGAGTTGGGAGATGCTGAGGCGGTACGATTCGGACTGCCACGTAGTATCTCGATATGTCTTACTCCGCTGCACATGGAGGCACGCCAAAGGGCGTCGTGACGGCGCTGCGTGCCGCACTGGCCAACCGCTTGCTGTTGAGTGCGGCGGTCCTTACGCTGTTGCGCGCGGGCGGAGCTTGCGCCGGCGATCTGGCATTTGCCGCCACGACTGAGGCCCCGCACGGCCGTGCATCGCGCCAGACATTCTCCACGACAGCGCTTCCCGAGTTTACCAAGCACTACACCCTGTCGGATCCGCTGCTCACCGCACCGAGGGAGTACCGGTTGAGCGAAATCCCGGAGACGAAATCGTATTCGACGACGGACTTCCGCCCTCGCGGGCGCTCGATTTTCGACTCCGATTCGCGGCTCGGCGTACCCGTGGACAACCTCGGCTCCAACAAGAGCAAGGACCTCATGGAGCAATTGCGGCAGTACAAGAGCCGCGACCATATCCGCGTCCTCACCTTGTGGGATACCGGCGCGAGCGCCGTCTCCATCCAGACGGATCGCAAGGGCGATCCTTCAGTGCAATGGACCAGCCACCTTTTCAATCGCGGCGGCGCCACGAACGGACTGCTCGACCAGTTGTTCCCCGTCTCGGTGTTCGGCGGCTCCACGCACATCACGCGCTCGGCCTCCTCGCAACCCTCACGAGTCTCGGGTGCCCTCAGCGTGCTGCACTTCGGAAACGCGCCGGCGCCCTGACCGAATTTCTGGCCCGAGATCTCGCGCAGCGTGCGCAACGTCTCGTGCTCGGCCCTCAAGGGCGCCCACGAAGCCGTTTCTCCCAACGAATAGCGATCGTGCCGATGAGCGCCCCCAGGGCGCACCCCGCACAGACCACACGCGCTATCATCGAGCTCGGCGCCGCCATTTCATCGAGCTGGGATGACTCATGACAATAAAAATCCGTTCTTTGGCCCTGGTTCTTTGTGTAATTGGCTCACCCGCGCTCTCGCAGGAGAGTCCACCCTCGTCGGGACACTACATGTTCGCCTGGGCGGGCGACGTTGCTCAACAAGGCAACGACTTCCTCGCCGTCATCGATGCGGATCCGAGCTCGCCATCCTACGGGCGTTTGATCACCACGGTCGCGACCGATCAGAAGAGCATGCAGGTCCATCACACCGAGTACACCATGCCGGAGGACGGCCGGCTGTTTGCGAATGACCATCTCGCGGGACGCACCTTCATATTCAATCTGCGCAATCCGACCGATCCGAAGGTGTCCACCTCGTTCACCGACATGGCGGGCTATAGCCATCCGCATTCGTTCCTGAGGCTTTCCAACGGACACGTGCTCGCGAGCTTCCAGCACATGCACCACGACGACGGTGAAATGGCCATGGGAAGCTCGGGTGGGCTCGTGGAGATCGACAATCAGGGGCGCGTGATCCGTGCCGCGAGCTCCGCCGATCCGGCCTATCCCGACGCCTTGCTGATGCCGTACAGCCTCGTGGTGCTTGCCGACATCGATCGCGTCGTAGTGACTAACTCCTCGATGCATGCCGAAGATGCCCACGGCCATACCTATCAGGTGTTCCGGCTGTCGGACCTCAAGCTCCTCAAGACTGAATATTTCGACACGGGCGGACACCGCTACGGCGACATCGATCCGGAGGAGCCGCGACGAGGCCCCGACGGGTCGATCTTCGTGCAGACGCTGTCCTGCGGTCTCGAGCGCATAACCGGGGTCGACACGGCCACGCCGAGATCGCAGCTCGTTTACATGTTTCGCGGACAGTTCTGCGGCGTGCCGACCATCGTAGGCCATTTCCTGGTGCAAAGCGTGTTTGTCGAGCATGCGGTCACGGTTCTCGACATCTCGCATCCCGCAGAGCCCAGAGTCGTTTCAAGCCTGAAGCTCGACGAGGTGATCGGTCCGCACTGGACGGGCTGGGATGCGAAGACGCAGCGGCTCGTGGTGACGGGATACAAGGAGCATCGACTGTTCATGCTCAAGCTCGACCCGACGAGCGGCGCAATCACGATGGACACCGCGTTCCATGACGCGGATGGCAAGCCGGGATTCAGCTTCGACGATCGCGAGTGGCCGCACGGCTGGAAGGGTTCGGCGAACCCTCATGGGGTGGTCTTTTCCCGGTAATGGCGCGCCCGACTGGATTCGAACCAGTGACCTTCGGCTTCGGAGGCCGACACTCTATCCAGCTGAGCTACGGGCGCACGCCTGGCGGGGACGCGATACTACCTGCCGCCGCTCCGCGGCGTCCAGCGCCCGGGGGCACGCGGCTATTTCGGGTACAGCACCAGCTGCGTGCAACGAAACAGCGCGATGGTCCGGCTGGTCTCCTTTTGAGTCACCACGGCGTCCCAGACTTGCGTGGTCTTGCCGAGATGCACCGGCGTCGCACGGCTCACGATGGTGCCTTCACGCGCCGTGCCCAGGTGATTGGACTTGAGCTCGATCGTGGTGAAACCGGTTGCGCCCTCCGGAAGGTTCGCATAACAGCCGTAACCGCACGTCGTATCGGCCAGGGTGACGATGCTGCCCGCGTGCAAGAATCCGTTCGGAGCCATGTGGTACTCCTTCAGCTCGAGCTCGGCACACAGCATGCTCCGTTCGCCCTGAGTGAAAACGATGCCCATGTAGGCGGGCAATTTGCCGATGCCGCGCTCGTTGAACGCGACCAAACTTGGGATCATGAGCGATAGCTCTCCTCGGTCTCATCGAAGAATTCCACCTCGCCCGTGTCGAGCGAGTATTCCGCGCCGATCACCAGCAGCCCGTCGTTCTGGATCAAATGCTCGATGATGTCGGAGCCATGCCGCAGATTTCTCACCGAGGCCCGGATGTTGGCGCGCACCGCTTCGTGTATCAACGCCGGCAGATCATGCTTGAGCTCGGTGGCGAGAAGGCTCTCCACGGACGGCCGGACGAGATCGACGATGGAGTGCAAGTTGCGCGATTGATTTTCCCTCGGACTCGTGAGCTGCTGGAGCGTCGTCTCGATGGCACCGCAGTTCGAGTGACCGAGCACCACCACCAGGCGTGTGCCGAACCTTTCCGCGGCGAATTCGATGCTGCCGATCTGCGAAGGTGCAACGATGTTTCCGGCGACGCGTATCACGAACAAGTCGCCGAGGCCCTGATCGAAGACGATCTCGACCGGCACTCTCGAGTCGGAGCAGCCGAGGATGGCCGCGAAGGGGGCCTGGCCGGTGGCCAGCTCGATGCGCCGCGCATGGAGTGATTCCGGATTGCGAAGATCGGCAACGAAACGGCGGTTCCCTTCTCGCAGCAGCGCGAGCGCCTCCCGTGCCGGCATCATGCGGACTTAAGGACTGCGGCCGGGTGTCGGGCCGCGCACGATGCGCGCCGGCAGCAACAGCACGGCCTTCAAGAAGGCGATGAGTGCCTCGACGATCACACCAAAAATGCGGAACGGCAGCGACAGCAGCCACAAGAGCGGCCATAGAACGATCGCCGCCAGGGCGAGCGGCCAGCACAGCACGAACAACAGACACCACGCGACGATCAGCAGTAGCGTTTTCATGTGAGTAGTTTACTGCGTTTGCTCGCGTCGGGCACGCACCCGCTCGCGGCGCTCGAGGCTCGCCGCGGACCAGATCGCCGACGCCTTGTAGTACTCGGGCACGGCCGGAACGTCGGGGGCAAGCACCACCCAGGGCTGCTTGGAGGCGGTGAAGATGTGCACGTCCGGTGACAGCCGGTCGGGCTCAGCGAGCGTTCCGACACGCACGAAGTGGATCGCGCTGCCCGCGGCCGCGTAGTTGCTCCACAGGGCGATGCGGCATCGTGGACACCGCGAGATCCGCTGGGCAAACGCCGCGCCCGACTCGCGCTGGCACCAGCGGCAGCAGTGCACGATCATGGGCAGCCCCGACATGCGGTAGCGCACGAAACGACAGGTGCATCCCCCGTCGGCTTGTTCCACGGTAGTCCCTCCCAGACAATGGTCGCCGCCCGGCATTTTAAGGCATTCGTTGCTGCGTCGCGCCGGCCGAGCGGCCCGCGGAGCGGCTGCGCCTGCCGGCCACGACGCAAAGGCCTCCCGAGAATGCGAGCCACCAGAGAATGGCAAGCCATGTGCTGCCGGCGGCGGGAAAACGCCGGGTCAGGGTGAGCGCCGCACATGCGGCAAGGGTGCAGGCAAATGCAATCGTCACGAACGGCGCGGCGCCCACGGGATAGCGCAGTAACCCCCGCAGCAGCGCGCCGTAACCGAGCGCGCCGATGAACGCGCTCGCCGCGACCACGAGCAATGCGGCCGCGTCGATATCGGCTCCGGCGAGGAGCGGCAGCGCCACGAAGCCGAGGCGCGCCAGGAGGCCGCTCTGGAGCGCGGCGGCCGCGACGAACGCGAGTGCACGCCGCGGAGGGGGTCGTGGGCGCAGACAGAGTGCGACCGCCAGGGCGTGCAGCGCCCCGTAGCATGCAAATGCGAAAGCCACCGGGATATGGGCGGTGAAAGATCTCACCGCCGCAATCCCGAGCGCCGCCGTGGCGACGAGCTCCGCATGTCGCCGATAACGAAGCTGTGGCTCCGCGCCGGGCCCCTGCATTAGGATCCCATCCATCGAATCAGGAGGACCTCATGCTCGAGCTGAGACCGAGTTGCGAGTGCTGCGATGTTCCACTGCCGCCGGCGTCCACGCTCGCGCGGATCTGCTCGTTCGAATGTACGTTCTGCGCGGACTGCGCCGAAGGGCGGCTCGGAGGAGAATGCCCGAACTGCGGCGGCGAGCTCCTCGCTCGGCCGCGGCGGCCCGACGCCGCGCTTGCACGTCATCCGGCCTCGACGCGCCGCGTATACAACCCCACCGGCTGCCTCGCCTCGCCGCAAGCGCCCTAGCCCGCCCACGGCGTCTCGCCGCCGAGGACGCGCTGAAATCGCGCGCGCTCGATGTTACCGCCGCTCAGCACCACCGCAACCGTCTTGCCCGCCATCCGCGCGCGTTCCTCGAGCAGCGCGGCGAGCGGGGCCGCGCCCGCACCCTCCGCGACCTGATGGGTATCGTCGAAGTAGATGCGCATCGCCTCCGCGATCGCATCCTCGCTCACCTGAACCATGCGCGCCGCTCCGCGGCATATGGTCGCAATGGCGTCGGGGTGCGGTTCGCGGGTGGCGAGTCCATCGGCAAAGGTCGTGGCGGAAGGCGCGGTGAGAGCGCGGCCGGCCGCAAAAGACAGCGCGGTCGCCGGTGCGCGGGCGGCGCCCACCGCGATGATCTCGGTGGAAAGCCCCAGCAGATCGCGCACCGCGATGAGCCCGGAGATACCCGACCCCATGCCCACCCCGACGTACACGGCATCGAGAGGGCCCGAGCGCAACAGCTCCCAGGCATAGGTTGCAACACCCAGCACGAGATTTTCGTGAAAAGAGGGCACGAAGTGCAGTCCCTCGTGCTCCGCGACGCGGCGCGCCTCGTGCTTCGCCTCGTCGAAATCGCGTCCGAACTCCACGAGTTTCGCGCCGAACGAAACGATCGCCGAGTTCTGATCGGGCGAGTTGCCGCGAGGCACGTAGATAGTCGCCCCCAGGCCGGCGCGCGCCGCTGCGAAGGCGATCGACTGACCGTGATTGCCGCGCGTGGCCGTGATGACTCCACGCACTTCTCGATGGGAGCCGCGCAACCGATCGAGATAGACCAGCCCGCCGCGGACCTTGAACGCGCCTGTCGGCGTGTGATTCTCGTGCTTGACCCACACGCTGCAGCCGGCGCGGCCGGCGAGTTTCGGCCACGGGTACTGCGGCGTCGGCGGCACGACGGTATGCACCAGCGCAGCTGCGTGCTCGAGCTCGGCCGCATCGAAGGCGATCTTGGAGGACTGCACGGCGGATCTCCCGGGGCGAGGCCCGGCGCATGATGCGCCATTTTGTGCGGCGGATGAAAGCGCAAATGCCCGTCCGCGCGGCTATTCCGCCATCCCCGCGGTGCAGCTATACTTCCCGCCTTCTTTTCCAATGGGTTTTCAGCCACCGTGTCCCAGCCCGAATCCTCCGATACCCATTTCTTCAATTCCTTCAGCGTGGTCCTCGGGATCCTGATCGCCTTCACCATCTGCCTGTTCGCCTTTGCGCGCGGGCTGGGGCGCGAGTATCAACTGCGCGACGTGCATGATGACCCCCTGCTGAAGCACGAGATTGCGGAGAACACGGCGCCGTTCGCGCGCGAGGCGATCGCCGGACAGGACAACAGCGCGCTCGCCATCACCGCGGCTCCCGCGGGCGGTGCATCGGGCTCGGTGGCCGTGGTGCCCACCACCGGAGAGCAGGCGTTCAAAGAGGTGTGCTCGGCGTGTCACGGCACCGGCCTCAACGGCGCACCCAAGGCCGGCGATAAGGCGGCCTGGGCGCCGCGCATTGCGCAAGGCAAGGACACGCTTTACAAGGATGCGATCTCCGGCAAGGGGCTCATGCCGCCGAAGGGTGGTACCACCTGGCCGGATGCGACGATTCGCATGACCGTCGACTACATGGTCTCGCTCGCCAAGTAGCGTTCTCGCCCGGCAACATCCCCCTGCGAAGTGCGGTCCAGCGCTCGCAGTCCAATCGCTTCCGAGACGTCGCAGCGGCGGATGCCTGGCTCCGCCGCGAGGTCCGCGCAGGTGCGGGCGAGCTTGAGTACGCGGTGATACGCGCGCGCCGATAAGCCGAGGCGGTCGATGGCGGCCGCGACGAGCCCGCGGGACTCGCGATCCAAGTGGCAGACACCGCCGATTTGCGCCGGCTCGAGGCGCGCATTGAGCACGCCTTGGCGCGCCAGTTGCACACATCGCGCGGCAGCGACCCGCGCCGCGATCGCGGCGCTGGTCTCGACGCTCACGGGCGCGGGTCCGCTCGGAGCGTCGCTCGCGGCGACGAGGTGCTCGACCGGCACGTGCTTGAGCTCGACATGCATGTCGATACGATCGATCAGCGGCCCTGAAATGCGCCGTCGATAACGCGCGATGTGTGCCGGTGTGCAGCGGCAGCGCCCGCTACTCTCGCCCGCATACCCGCACGGACACGGATTCATGGCCGCGATCAGCTGAAACCCGGCCGGATATTCGCAGGTGCGGCGCGCCCGCCCCACGACGACGACGCCGCTTTCCAGGGGCTCGCGCAGCGCCTCGAGGACATTGCGCGAGAACTCCGGCAGCTCGTCGAGAAACAAGACCCCATGATGCGCGAGCGAGAGCTCGCCGGGTCGCAAGGAGCTGCCGCCGATGACCGCGGCGATCGAGGCTGTGTGCTGAGGACTTCGAAACGGTCGTTCGACTCGTGCCCTCGGCCGCTGGCCGGCTGCCGAGGCCAGGCTTGCGACCTCGAGCGCCTCGCGTTCATCGAGCGGCGGCAGCAGGCCCGGCAGACATTGCGCGAGCAGCGTCTTGCCCGCGCCCGGCGGACCGATCATGAGCATCGTGTGGCTGCCGGCGGCCGCGATCTCGAGAGCACGCTTGGCGGTGAACTGGCCGCGCACTTGCGCGAGGTCGAGGCGCGCCCGGGGCGGAGCGAGCGCGATCGTGTCGGCGCTACGCAGATGTGCGTCACCACGCAAGGCCTCGCACACCTCGCGCAGATGCCGCGCCATTTTTACTCGCGGGCCCGCGACCCAGCTCGCCTCCCAATCGTTTGCAGCCGGCACGATGAGCTGGTGCTCGGTGCGGGCACCGGCGATGAGCGCCGGCAGGAGCTGATTCGTGCGGCGCAGCTCCCCGCTCAGCGCGAGCTCGCCGTAGAGTTCGCAGCCGTACGCCGCGCGCGCCGGCAATTGGCCGCTCGCTGCCAGAATGCCGATCGCAATGGGCAGATCGAATCGGCCGCCTTCTTTCGGCAGATCGGCGGGGGACAGGTTCACGGTGATGCGTCCGCTGGGAAATTCGTAGCCCGAGGTGAGGATCGCCGAGCGCACCCTCTCCCGGCTCTCGCGCACCACGGTTTCCGGCAGGCCCACCAGCGCGAAGGCCGGTAATCCGCATCCAAGGTGAACCTCAACCCGCACCAGCGGCGCGGCGAGTCCTACGGGCGCTCGGCTCACGACCGTGCTCATGCCGCCCGTCACGCCGTTCTCCAGATGCGCGGCTGGGCGGGGGCCGTCGGGGCTGCCTAGGCGGCCCCGCCGATCTTGGCCTCGAGGTCCTTCAGACGCTGTTCCATGGCGTCGAGAGCGGCCTGCGTGCGCTCCAGAAGCGCCGACTGCACGTCGAACTCGGTGCGGCTCACAAGGTCAAGCCTCGCCAGCTGCGCCTGCAGGACGGCCTTGAAGTTCGCCTCGAGGTCGCGGCCGACGCCGCGCAGGGATTCAGGTACCGCGTCCGCAAGCCGGCGCGCGAGATCGTCGAGACCGGTGGAACTCATGAAGCTCATTTCATACCTCCGCGGCCTGCGCCGCCCCTCGATAACGCACCAGCGGTGTGCACACGCGCCAAAGCGATGCACGGAACGCTCGACCCGGCTCGCAACTCCTTGATGTGGCGACCCGATACGCCTGGCATGGAAGCTGCATTGCCTAGAGCAATAGTACGCGGAACTCGACCGAGGGTCGCTCGATTAAGCGCCGGATGCGGGGATAAATGCATGAAGCTGATCACCGCCGTCATCAAGCCGTTCAAGCTGGACGAGGTACGGCAAGCGGTCGCCGACATCGGTATTCAAGGAGTCACGGTTACCGAGGTGCAGGGCTACGGACGTCAGCTCGGTCACGTGGAGATTTATCGTTCGGCCGAGCATCGGGTGGATTTTTTGCCGACGACCAAGGTCGAGCTCGCGGTGGATGATTCGATTGCGGAACAGGTGCTGGAGGCAGTTTGTAACGTGGCTAGGACAGGCAAGGCCGGTGACGGCAAGGTTTGGATCATCGAGCTGGAGCAAGCCCTGCGGGTGCGCACTGGTGAGACCGGTCCGGACGCCATCTAGCCGGGGGCGCCTAGCCCGCGCCACTCGCCTCGCCCCATGGTTCCGTTTGAGCAGACATAGGACGATTTAGGAGCATCTCGCGCCGGCAAGCCAGCCAACTCCCCCGTCGGTGCGACATCCCGCCGGCGCGGGTTCCTCTCGAGGGCCCGCGCCGTTTTTTTTGCTGCACCATCGGCGCCGGGATGCCGCGCGGTATACATTATAAAAGGCGTGGGAGAGATCATGCTGCACTGCAAAACGAGGTGCAATCCGCGCAGGGAATCGGCATGCTGGATCCCATAGGAGACTCTGTTCCATGAAAATGGTCGTTGCCATCATCAAGCCCTTCAAGCTCGACGACGTGCGCTCCGCCCTCGCGGAGGTCGGGATACAGGGCATTACCGTGACGGAGGTCAAGGGCTTCGGCCGCCAAAAAGGTCACACTGAGCTCTATCGTGGAGCTGAGTACGTGGTGGACTTCCTGCCCAAAGTAAAGCTCGAGCTGGCCGTCGATGACGATCAGGTCGACCGGGTGGTGGAATCCATCATCGAGGCCGCCCGCACGGGAAAAATTGGCGACGGTAAGATATTTGTCTCGGAACTTGGTCAGGCGGTGCGGATCCGCACGGGTGAGGCGGGTTCGCGCGCTCTGTAGCTGTAGCGAGGATCTTAGAAGATGAAACGCGTTCTGTTGTGCGCGGTGCTCATGGCATGGTCGACTCTCGCGTCGGCGGTCGTTTACAAGTGGGTCGACGCGCAAGGCAAGATCCAGTACGGCGACCGTCCTCCGGACGGCGTGCACGCCGAAGTGGTCGAGGGTCTCGGAACGCACAGCTCGCGCCCCAACTCCTCGCCGGCGCCGGCGTCGACGGCCAGCGGGCCCGCCGCTCCGGTCACGAGTGATACCAAGAAGGCAGTCGCAAACGACGTTTCTGCGACCCGCGAGAAGCAATGCGCGGATGCGCAGGAGCGCTACAAGAAGCTCATCGAGGGCCGGCATATCTACAAGACCGGCGACAACGGCGAGCGCGTGTACCTGAGCTCGCAGGAAATCGATCAAGAGCGCCTCAGCGCCAAACAGGACATCGACGATACCTGCAATAGCCCGACCTAATTCGCGGCGCCGATAGGCGCCCCGCGCCCGCGCGCGTCCCCGCCGATTTTGCCGCCTAGAGCGCAAAGCCTTACGCTAGAGGCGCATTTACACCTCGAGGATCACGTTCTATGCAAACCGGCTTCGTCGGATTGGGCGCGATGGGCAGTCAAATGGCGCGCAATCTCGCCCGCACGGGCCTGCTCCGAGGAGTGTGGAATCGAACCGCCGAGAAGGCGACGGCGCTCGCGGCGGAGCTCAAGTGTCACGCCTTCGTCGATCTCGCGGAGCTCGCGGCCAACAGCGACGCGGTGGTGATTTGCGTGTCGGCCGACGACGATGTGCGCGCCGTGGTCGACGGACTCGAACCGGGATTGAGTCCACACATGATCGTGATGGATTGCTCGACGGTCGGCTCGGCCACGGCGCGCGAAATGCACGCGCGCCTCTCGCCCCTGGGCGTCGGTTTCCTCGATTGCCCCGTGAGTGGCGGCGTCGAGGGTGCGCGCGCCGCGAGCCTCGCCATCATGGTCGGCGGCGACGAGGCGGATTACTCGCGCGCCACGGAGGTGCTCGAGAAGATGGGCAAGACCATCGCGCACATGGGTCCGAGCGGCGCCGGCCAGGCGACCAAGGCCACCAACCAGATCATGTGCGCGGGGATCATTCAAGCCGTGGGCGAGGCGATGGCGTTTGCCCAGGCCGAAGGGCTGCCGCTGGAGCGGGTGATCGAGGTCCTCGGCAAGGGCGCCGGCTCGAGCTGGTACTTCGTCAATCGAGCGCCGTTCATGGCGAGACAAAGTTATCCTGCAGGCTTCAGGGTACGACTGCATGCGAAGGATCTGCGCATCTGCCGCGACATGGCCGCGCAGCATGGGGCGCGGCTCCCGATCGTCGACTCCACGTTGAAAGAGTACGCCACCCTCGTGGTCCAAGGATTCGGCGACGAGGACATCTCTGCCATTTACCGGCTGAAATCCGCGCTCTTCCCCGACACGAAACCCGCCGGCTCATGAGCGCGCCCACCACCGGCGCCGTGCTCAAAATCGCGACGCGCAAGAGCCCGCTGGCTCTGTGGCAAGCCGAGCACGTGGCCACCCTTCTGCGCAGTGCGCACGCCGGACTTTCGGTTGAGCTCCTGCCGATGTCGACGCAGGGCGATCGAATCCAGGACCGAAGCCTCGCGGCCATCGGCGGCAAGGGGTTGTTCATCAAGGAGCTCGAGGTTGCGCTCGCCGAGCGACGCGCCGACATCGCTGTCCATTCGATGAAGGACGTGCCTGCCGAAATGCCGCTGGGCTTCGTGATCGCCGCGTTCCTCGCGCGGGCCGACCCTCGTGACGCACTGCTCTGCAAGAGTGGCAGTGCCATCGCCGAGCTGCCCGCGGGCGCGAAGCTCGGCACGTCGAGCCTGCGGCGCACGGCACAGATCCTGGCGGCACGCCCCGACCTCTGCATCCAGCCGCTGCGCGGCAACGTCGACACGCGCCTCAAGCGCCTCGAGAACGGCGAGCTGGAGGCCATCGTCCTCGCCTGCGCCGGTCTCGCCCGCCTGGGGCTCGAATCGCGCATCAGTGTCCGTCTCGACCCCGCGACGATGCTGCCGGCCGTCGGACAAGGAGCGATCGGCATCGAATGCCGGAGCGACGATGCGCATACGCGCGCGCTCTTGAAAGCGCTCGACGACACCGCCACGCGCACGGCGCTCGCGGCGGAGCGCTCCTTCGCGCGAGCCCTCGGCGGGAGCTGCCAATCGCCGATCGCCGCCCTGGCGCGCATCGAGCAGGACGGGCTGACGCTCGAGGGCCTGGTGGCGGAGCCCGATGGCTCGCGGCTGCTGCGCGAACGCGTCTCCGGTGGGTGTGCGCGCGCCGAGCAGCTGGGCGAGGAGCTCGCGCGGCGCCTGCTCAAGTTGGGCGCCGGCGAGTTGCTGGAGCGGCTGCGCACCGCCTGATCGCATGCTTCCACTGCACGGCACCGGCGTCCTCGTCACTCGACCACGACATCAAGCCGCCGTGCTGTGCCGCCTGCTCGAGGCGCAGGGTGCGCGCGTCGAGCGCTTCGCCGCCATCGATATCGAGCCCATCGACGAGCGTCGCGACTGGGTGGCGCGGCTCGGCGATCTGGAAAAATTCGGCCTCATCATCTTCTCGAGCGCGAACGCCGTGAGGTACGGTGCGGCGCTGCTCGAGCAACGCCGCGACCTGCCGCTCGCCGCGATCGGTCCGGCCACGGCCCGCGCGCTCAATCAGGCCGGCTATCGCGTGTCGGTGCAATCGAGCGAGGGCGCCGATTCGGAAAGCCTGCTGCGTCATCCCAAGCTCAACGCCGTGGCGGGCGAGCGCGTTCTGCTCATCAAGGGAACACAGGGTCGCGAGCTCCTCGAGCAAGAGCTCGCGCGCCGCGGCGCCGAGATCTCGGTGGCCGAAGTCTATCGGCGCGAATGCGCGCGCCCGAGCGAGGCCGAGATGAGGGCGCTCGAGACACGATTCGCGGCGCGCGAGATAGACGCGGTCACGGCCACGAGCGTCGAGATCGCTGCGAATCTGCTCGCGCTCGCGACGCCGCGGCTGCGCCGTGCCTTCGATACCGTGCATTGGGTCGTGCCGAGCGAGCGCGTGGCGCAGAGCTTGCGCGAAGGGGGTGTGAAGGGCCCCTCGCTGCTCGCCCGCTCCGCCGAGGATCAGGACCTCGTGTCCGCTCTCATCCGCTGGCGCGCGGCAGAATCCGGCGCGTAATCGAAGGAGTCGAAGGACATTGCAGACTCGGGGACACCCCGCCTCGTGAGCTCGCGGCGGACTGCATCGATCATTTGCGGAGGCCCGCTCACATAGATCTCGTGATCGGCGAGTCGGTCGATGTCGGCGAGCACCGCCTCGTGCACCAGTCCGCGGCGCCCTTCCCAGGCCGCCGAGGGCTCGGAGAGAACGGGGACGTAGCGCAAGCGGGCGTCGTGCCGGGCCGCCTCTTCCAGAAAGGCATGCGCGTACAGATCGCGCTCGGTGCGCACGCCCCAATACAGCGTCATGCGGCGGGGCAAGCCGTTCTCCAGTACGTGGCGCAGGATGCTCTTCAGCGGAGCGATGCCGGTGCCGCCTCCGATGAGCAGCATGGGCGGCACCTCTCCGCTCGCGGTCTCGCGATAGATGCTGCTTCCCAGGGGTCCTTCGAGATGCAGCACGGCGCCGCGCATGTCCTCGACGAATACCTGCTCCGAGAATTCACCGCCCGGGGCGCGGCGCACGTGCAGCTCGAGCGGACGCGCGTCGTGCGGCGGCGATGCGATCGAGAAGCTGCGGCGCCGGCCCTTGGGCAGCAGCACGTCGAGGTACTGCCCCGGCTTGAAATCGAAGCTTTCGGCAGGCGGCAGCCGCAGATAAAGCCCCATCACATCATGCGAGAGGCGCTCGATGCGCTCGACACGGCTCGGCAGACGCTTGACCTGCAGCGCGCCTGCCATGCCCGGCTCGAATGTCTCGAGGACGAGATCGCTCCGGGCGTGCGCCTGACAGAGCAGCACCAGTCCGTCGGCGGTCTCTGCATCCGCAAGCCCGAGCGGACGGCCGTTCCGGTAGCTCACCTCGCCCTCGAGCAGCCTCGCTCGGCACTCACCGCAATTGCCGCCCAAGCACCGATGGGGCATCGTAAGTCCCGCGCGCAGAGCGCCATCGAGCACCGTCTCTTCGGCGGCGGTCTCGAATTCTCGGTCGGACTTGAACAGCTTGACGCGCAACGCCGGCTCCTCGGTGCACATCCTAGTATGTCCCCGCATCGCTCGCAGCGCTGCATGGCATCGGCTATGCTCGCCGCATGCGCATCGAGTTCGTGAAGATGCAGGGCCTCCAGAATGATTTTCTCGTCTTCGACGCCCCCGCCCCGCTCGCGGGTGTACCCGTCGATGCCGGCCGGATGCGAGCCCTCGCCGATCGGCACACCGGCGTCGGTTTCGACCAGGCGCTGATGCTCGAAGCGCCGCGCAACCCGCGCACTCGCGTGTTCTATCGGATCTTCAACGCCGACGGCAGCGAGGTGGAACAATGCGGCAACGGCGTTCGGTGCGTCGCCGCGCTTCTGTATGCGCGCGCTCCCGAGCGCGGGCGCGAGCTCGTCATGGAATGCAAGGCAGGACCGGTGCACGCGCGCGTGCAGCCTGACGGCTTGGTATCGGTGGATATGGGAGAGCCCAATTTCGCTCCGGCGTCGATTCCACTCGATGTGCCCGCCGTGCGCCCGAGCTACTCGATCGAGGTCGGAGGGGAGAGCGTCGAGTTCGGTGCCGTATCGATCGGAAATCCGCACGCGGTGCTGCGCGTCGCGGACGTCAAGAGCGCGCCCGTCGCGCGGCTCGGTCCCGCCATCGAGCGCCATCCGCGCTTTCCACGGCGGGCCAACGTGGGTTTCATGCAAGTCCTCGGAGCGGGACACATCGCATTACGCGTGTTCGAGCGCGGCGTGGGCGAGACTCTCGCCTGCGGCACCGGCGCTTGCGCGGCCGTGGCGGTGGGCGTCCGCCAGGGACTGCTCGGGTCGGACGTCGAGGTCGATCTGCCGGGCGGAACCGCACGGGTATCTTGGGGAGGTCCGGGCGAGCACGCGTGGCTGACCGGACCTGCGATTACGGTTTTCAGCGGCGTAGTGGACATTTAACGAGACATCACGGGGAGCTTAGAGCAATGACCAGTCAGGCACGGGGCATCAAACAGGACGCCATCAACGATGGCAGCGTTACCCAATATCTCGAGACTTATCCGGATTTCTTCGAGCGCAACGGCGCATTGCTCGCCAAGCTCCGCTTGCCGCACCTACGCGACTCCGCCGCAACGGTGAGCCTGGTCGAGCGGCAAGTGGAAGTGCTGCGCGATCGCAATCAGGCGCTCGAGCGCCGGCTTTCCGAGCTCGTGGATGTCGCGCGCGCGAACGACGCGCTGGCGGATCGCATCCATCGACTGAGCCAAAGGCTCATCCGCGCGCACACGCTGCCCGAGACCATCAACGCCCTGGAGACGAGCTTGCGCGAGGATTTCGATGCGCGCGACTCGGTGCTGCTCTTGTTCATGGAGCAGGCCCGGGAGCTCGAGGGCGCCGCCGGCCGCTTCCTGAAAACGGCGGATCCCGCCGATCCCGTGGCCAAGACGTTCGAGTCGCTTCTGCAATCGGGGAAACCTCGGTGCGGGCAGATCCGCGATACCCAGCGCGACTTTCTCTTCGGCAAGGACTCCATCGAGATCGGCTCCGTCGCGCTCGCGCCGCTCGGCACCAAGGGGGCTCTGGGTCTGCTCGCGATCGGCGCGAGCGACGCGAACCGGTTCCACCCCGCCATGAGTACGGAGTTCCTGACGCGCATCGGTGAGTTGCTCGCGAATGCCTTGACGCGCTGAAGACGCCGGCCCCACGTGCAGCCGACCGAGAGCGCATGGATCGAGCGCTTCACCTCGCACTTGAAGCACGAGCGGCGCATGAGCGCCCAGACCGTATCGGCCTACCTCGCCGATATCGCCCGTCTCGCGGCTTTCTGTGACGCGCGCAAGATCGCGCGCTTCAGCGACATCGACGCTCTGCTGGTGCGCACCTTCGCGGCAACGGATCACGCGCGAGGCCTCTCCGCGCGCAGCATTCAGCGGCGGCTCTCGGCGCTGCGAACGTTTTACGAGTTCCTGGTGCGCGAGGGCTCGAGCTCGCACAACCCGGCGCTCGATGTGCGCGCGCCCAAGCAAAAAAAGCGGCTGCCGACGACGCTCGATGCGGATCAGATGGGCCGGCTGCTCGCCTTTCGCACCGACGATACGCTCTCTTCGCGCGACAAGGCCGTCATGGAGCTCTTCTATTCCTCGGGACTGCGCTTGACGGAGCTCGTGAGCCTCGACCTCGCGTCGCTCGATCTCCAGGACCGCATGGTGCGGGTGATGGGCAAGGGCGCGAAATCTCGCGTCCTGCCGATAGGCCGTTACGCGGTCGCGGCTCTCGAGCGCTGGCTCGCAGAACGTGCGACGCTCCTCGGCGGCGCCGGACGGAGCGCTCGGCGCGCGAAATCGACTCCGGAGACTCACGAGGGCGCGGTCTTCGTGGGCCGCGGCGGGCGGCGGCTCTCGGCGCGGGCCGTTCAGCTGCGGGTCGACCTGTGGGCGCGCCGGCAAGGTCTCGGCGTTCACGTACACCCGCACATGTTCCGCCACTCCTTCGCGACGCACTTGCTCGAGTCCAGCGGCAACCTGCGCGGGGTCCAGGAGCTCCTGGGACACGCCGACATCGGTACCACCCAGGTGTACACCCATCTCGATTTCCAGCACCTGGCGAAGGTCTACGACGCCTCACACCCGCGGGCCCGGCGCCGCCGCGCTTGAAACGGCGCTCACGCGCCCCCAGTGATTGAGACTTCATGCATCACGACCCGGAGCGAATCTACGGTACTACCATTCTCGCCGTGCGGCGGGGCGGCCACGTGGCGGTGGGCGGCGACGGCCAGGTGACGCTCGGCCAGAGCGTGATGAAGGGCAATGCGCGCAAGGTGCGGCGCCTTTCCGGCGGTAAGGTGCTCGCCGGCTTCGCAGGCGGCACGGCCGATGCCTTCACGCTATTCGAGCGTTTCGAGGCCAAGCTGGAGAAATTCGGCAATCTCACCCGCGCGGCGATCGAGCTGGCGAAGGACTGGCGCAGCGACCGGAGCCTGCGCAGGCTCGAGGCCCTGCTGTGCGTCGCCGATGCGAGCAGCATGTATGTCATATCGGGCACGGGCGATGTGATCGAGCCCGAGCACGATCTGATCGCCATCGGCTCGGGCGGCGGTTATGCACAGGCCGCCGCGCAGGCCCTGATGCAAGCCACCGACCTCACGGCCCGTGAAATCGTGGAGCGCTCGCTCAACATAGCGGCGGATATCTGCATTTATACCAACCGCAACTTGACCATCGAGGAGCTCTGAGTTCGATGTCGCAAATGACCCCGCGCGAGATCGTCGAGGAGCTCGACAAGCACATCGTCGGCCAGAAGGCGGCGAAGCGCGCCGTCGCGATCGCCTTGCGCAACCGCTGGCGCCGGGGTCAGGTGGCGGAGAACCTGCGCGCCGAGATCACCCCCAAGAACATTCTCATGATCGGCCCGACGGGCGTGGGCAAGACTGAGATCGCGCGCCGACTGGCGCGGCTCGCGAAGGCGCCGTTCATCAAGGTGGAGGCCACCAAGTTCACGGAAGTGGGCTATGTTGGGCGAGAAGTAGACTCGATCGTCCGCGATCTTGTGGAGATCTCCGTTAAAATGACCCGCGAAGAGGAAATGGCCAAGGTGCGCCACCGTGCCGCCGATGCGGCGGAGGACCGCATCCTCGATGTGCTCTTGCCGCGTGCCCAGGCAGGCTTTGTGCCGGACACCACCCCGCGCGACAACGATACCCGGCAGCGTTTCCGCAAGATGTTGCGCGAGCACGAGCTCGACGACCGGGAGATCGAAATCGAGCTGAAGGCGATGCCGGTCGGCGTCGAGATCATGGCGCCTCCCGGGATGGAGGAAATGACGCAGCAGCTGCAAGGCATGTTTCAGAGTCTCGGCGGCGGGAAGACGCGCTCGCGCAAGCTCAAGATACGCGAGGCGCTGAAGCTGCTCCTCGACGAGGAGGCCGCGAAAATGATCAACGAGGAAGAGCTGAAGCTGCGTGCGGTCGGCAACGCGGAACAAAACGGCATCGTCTTCATCGACGAGATCGACAAGATTGCGCGGCGCCAGGAAACCGCCGGCGCCGACGTCTCGCGGGAAGGCGTGCAGCGCGACCTCTTGCCGCTGGTCGAGGGCTGCACCGTCAACACCAAGTACGGCACGGTCAAGACCGATCACGTGCTATTCATTGCTTCGGGCGCTTTCCACATGTCCAAGCCCTCGGACCTCATTCCCGAGCTGCAGGGCCGCTTGCCCATACGCGTCGAGCTCGAGCCGCTCAAAATCGAGGATTTCGTGCGCATTCTGACCGAGCCCGACGCCTCGCTTTGCCGTCAATACTCCGCGCTGCTGGCCACCGAGGGCGTCGAGATCCAATTCGAGGAGTCGGGCGTACGGCGCCTCGCCGAGGTGGCCTTCGAGGTGAACGAGACCACGGAGAACATCGGTGCGCGCCGCCTGCACACCGTCATGGAGCGCCTGCTCGAGGCCGTGTCCTTCGATGCCGCGGACCGCAGCGGCTCGAAGCTGGTCATAGACCGAGCCTACGTCGAGAGCAATCTCGGCGAGCTCGCGCGCGATCAGGATCTGTCGCGCTACATCCTGTAGCAACGCGCACAACCGATTCGCATGCCGCAGCCGACCGAGATCAAGGCACGCACGCGCTCGCGCATCCTCGAGGTTTCCTTCGACGACGGGGCGCATTTCGAGCTGCCTTTCGAGTACCTGCGCGTGTTCTCTCCTTCCGCCGAGGTCACCGGCCACGGCGCCGGCGAGGGGGTGCTACAGACCGGGAAGGAGGACGTCGGGATCGTTCGCATCGAGCCGGTGGGCAATTACGCGCTGCGGCTGCATTTCGACGACGGCCACAACACGGGACTGTATTCGTGGAGCTTGCTGCACGAGCTCGGCGTGCAGCAATCGGCGAAGTGGGCACGCTACCTCGAGCGCTGCGCCGAGGCCGGAGTCAAGCGCAAGTTATGATCGCGCGCTAAGATTGCGGGTTTAATACTCACGTCCGCAGGGCTCGTGCCTGGAGCGCCATGAAAACCTCCGATCGCTCGGTCGATTTCGGATTTGAGAAAGTGCCCTGGGCGCAGAAAGCCGAGCGCGTACGCGCCGTGTTCAGCTCCGTCGCCGGCAAATACGATCTGATGAACGACTTGATGTCCTTCGGCGTGCACCGGCTGTGGAAGCACTTCACGCTCTCTCTCACTGGCTTGAGGGCCGGCCAGCGCGCGCTAGACGTCGCGGGGGGGACCGGCGATCTCGCCGCCGGGCTCGCGCGCCAGGTGGGCAAGACCGGGCTGGTGATGCTCTCGGACATCAACCCGGAAATGCTCGCGGCCGGCCGCGACCGGCTGCTCGATCTAGGCTTTGCCGGCAACGTCGAGTGCGTGCTCGCCGATGCCGAGCGTTTGCCGTGCGCCGATGACTCCTTCGATTGCGTCACGATCGGGTTCGGACTGCGCAACGTGACGGACAAGGCCGCTGCCCTCTCCTCCATGTACCGCGTGTTGAAGCCGGGCGGTCAGCTGCTCGTGCTCGAGTTCTCGAAACCCGTCACCCCGGGTCTCAAGCCGCTCTACGACGCGTATTCCTTCGGCGTGTTGCCGCGCCTCGGCGAATGGGTGGCGAAGGACGCGGCAAGCTACCGCTACCTCGCGGAATCGATCCGCATGCACCCCGACCAGGAGACGCTGCTCGGGATGCTCAACGAGGCGGGGTTCGGGCAAACCCGATACCACAATCTGTCGGGCGGCATCGTCGCCGTCCACCGCGGGTACAAGATCTGACATGCCCGCGACTCCCGTGTGGCTGGCAGCCCTCGAATCCTTGCTCAACCGCGGGATCGATCAGTCCATCCGGGCCTCTGCGGCGGCCGGCCGGTTGAATCGAACTTCCATGGAGCTCTGCATCGAGGGGTTCGCACCCATTCGCATTGCGATGTCCTCGAGCCGCCTCGCGCTCGCGAGAGGCGGCGGGGCGGGCGCGGATGCCACCATTGCAGGTTCTCCCCTCGCGCTTCTAGATCTGTTCGCGCGGCGCGAGGACAGCTCCGCTCCCCGCGCAGCCGAGCGAGTTCAAATCACCGGCGACGCTGAGATCGCCGCGAACTATCGCGTTCTGCTCGAGCTCGCTCGCCCCGATTGGGAGGAGGAGCTGTCGCGCCTCGTCGGCGATCTGCCGGCGCGGCGGATCTCGCTCGCGGCGCACGCGGCGCTCTCCTGGGCGCGCGGATTTGCGCGCACCGCCTCGGCGAACGTCGCCGAATACCTGCAGGAGGAGAGCCGCACTCTGGTGAGCAAGCCCGAGGTCGCGGAGTTCGTGGCGAAAGTCGATGAGCTGCGCGAGACCGCCGACCGCGTCGAAGCACGGCTTGCGCGGCTCGAGCGCCGAATCGAGGGCTCGGCGTGACACGGCTGCGCGTCGCTGCCCGGCTACTCGAGATCCACCGTGCTCTGGTCCGCCACGGACTCGATGACTTCGTGCGCGCCACTCATCTGTATCGCCCGTTTCGATTCCTGTTCTATCTGTCGCCCTGGACGTGGTTTCAGCGCAGCGCCGGCGCGACCCGCGGCGAACGCCTGCGGCTCGCGCTCGAGGAGCTTGGACCGGTCTTCGTGAAATTCGGGCAGGCGGTGTCGACGCGCCGCGATCTCTTGCCCGTCGACATCGCGGACGAGCTCGCCAAGCTCCAGGACCGCGTCCCCCCCTTCTGCAGCACAGTCGCCATGGCGAGCGTCGAGCAGGCCTTCGGCCGGCCGATTCAGGAGATCTTCGCGACCTTCGAGGCGACTCCGCTCGCGGCCGCCTCCATCGCCCAGGTGCACGCAGCAACCTTGAAAAGCGGCGAGGAGGTCGTGGTCAAGATCCTGCGCCCCGGCATGCACGAGGTGATCGAGCGCGATCTGGAGGTGCTGGGCGCCCTCGCCGCGCTCGCCGACGAGTACTGGGAGGACGCGCGGCGGCTGCGGCCCCTCGAGCTCGTGAGCGAGTACCGCAAGACCATTCTCGATGAGCTCGATCTCATGCGCGAGGCGGGCAATGCCGCTCAGCTGAAGCGCAATTTCGCGGGCTCGACGCTCCTCTACGTCCCGGCCGTGTACTGGGACTATTGCAGGAGCAACGTGATGGTCATGGAGCGTATCCACGGCGTCATCGTGAGCCGCATGGACGAGCTGCGCGCGCGCGGCACGAACATCGCCAAGCTCGCCGAAAACGGGGTCGAGATCTTCTTCACTCAGGTGTTCCGGCATAATTTCTTCCATGCCGACATGCATCCGGGAAACATCTTCGTGCAGACCGACGATCCGGAAAATCCGCGCTACGCCGCGGTCGACTTCGGCATCGTCGGCACGTTGCAGCCGCGCGACCAGCATTATCTCGCGGAGAATTTCCTCGCCTTCTTCCAGCGCGACTACGGCCGGGTCGCCGCACTGCACATCGAATCGGGCTGGGTACCGCGAACGGCGCGGGTGGACGAGCTCGAATCCGCGGTGCGCACGGTGTGCGAGCCGATCTTCAACAAACCGCTCAAGGAGATCTCGTTCGCGCAGGTGCTGCTGCGTCTATTCGAGGTCGCGCGCCGTTTCGACATGCAAGTTCAGCCTCAGCTCGTGCTCTTGCAGAAGACGCTGCTCAACATCGAGGGTCTGGGGAGGCAACTCTATCCCGAGCTCGATCTGTGGAAGACGGCGCAGCCCATCCTGCGCCGCTGGATGCGCGAGCGCATGAGCCCGCGAACGCTGCTGAAGGAAGCGCGCGCACAACTGCCGGACACAGTCGAGGCGCTGAAGCAGCTGCCGCAGCTCTTCAACACGGCGGTGCGCGAGGCCGCCGAGGGACGCCTGCGCTGGCAAGTGCAGAGCGCAGAGATGGAGGGGCTGCGCCGCGAATTGCGCATGACCGCGCTGCGGCGCGACATCACGCTAGTGGCGGTCATTCTGTGGCTTTCGGGCTTCATGTGGCTCGCGACGGCGGTGCATGTTCGCTGGCTCGGCTGGCTGCTACTCATCGCGGCAGCTGGACTCTTCGTCGGGTTCGGCTGGTCGAGGCCGGGGCGGCGCAGTCCATGAGAATTCCCATCGAGAATCCGACCTCGTACCGCGGGCGAAATGCACGGCCCAACTGGGTCACGCTGATGTTGTTCGTCGGCATCGCGCTCGGCGCGGGTGCGCTCGGCTTTCTGTTCTCGCCCGCCCACTCGCCGGCCACCGCGCAGTGGTATGCCGGCCTGGCGAAGCCGCCTTGGATCGCGCCGAGTCGATGGTTCGGCCCGGTGTGGACCACGCTCTATTGCCTCATGGGGACGGCGGCGTGGCTCGTATCGCGTGAGCGCTATCACGAGAGGCGCAGCGCCGCGCTCGCAGCTTATTTCCTGCAGCTCGTCTTGAATGCCGCCTGGGCACCGCTCTTTTTCGGCGCCGGGAACATCGGCGCCGGGCTCTTCATCATGGTCGCGCTGTGGCTCGCCCTCGCCTGGACGGTTCGCGCGTTCGCGCCGGTGCGCGCCGTGGCGGCCTGGATGCTCGTGCCCTATCTTGCCTGGACCACTTATGCATTGGCGTTGAATTTCAGCATATGGCGGCTCAACCAATGACGCTCAACCCATGACTGTCGACACCACTGGCGAGGAGGCTTCGCCGCTCACGCACGTGCTCGCGAGCGGCGAGTATTCGGTCCTGATCACCGCCGCGGGCTCGGGGTACAGCCGCTGGCGCGACATCGCGCTGACGCGCTGGCGGGGCGATCCGACTTGCGACGCGCAGGGATTCTTCCTCTACCTCAAGGATGTCGCGAACGGACGGGTGTGGTCCGCCGGCTATCAGCCGATCGGCAGCGAGCCCGACCGCTACCAGGTTTCCTTCACCGAGGAGCGCGCGCGCATCGTGCGTGCCGATGGCCCGATCCTCACTTCGACGGAGATCCTGATATCGCCGGAGGACGATACGGAAGTGCGCCGGGTGCACTTGACGAATTCGGGGCGCAGCACCCGGGAGATCGAGCTCACGAGCTATGCCGAGGTGGTGCTCGCCGACCCGGCGGCCGACTTCGCGCATCCGGCCTTCTCCAAGATGTTCGTGCAGACGGAGTTCGTCGCCGACGGCGGCGGCACCCTGCTCGCCACGCGTCGCCACAAAGAGCCCTCCGAGACGCCGCTCTGGATGTTCCACATCGCCGTGCTCGAGGGCGAGGGCGTCGGCGCGCTGCAATTCGAGACCGACCGCGCGCGCTTTCTAGGCCGGGGCGGCGATGTGCGCACGGCCGTATCGATTCGCGATGCACTGCCTTTGTCCGACACCGCGGGCACCGTGCTCGATCCGGTGTTCGCGTTGCGGCGCCGGACACGCATTCCGCCCGGCGGGACTGCACGGATCGACTTCTGGACCGGTGTCGCGGGGAGCCGTGCCCAGGCACTCGCTGCCGCGACCAAGTACCGCAACGCGGGGGCATTCGAGCGCATCGCGGCCGCAGCTCTTGACCAGGCCCGCGCGGAGCTCGAGGAGCTCGGCATCGACGCGGATGAGGCGCGCCGATTTCAACGAATCGCGGGTCACGTGCTCTACCCCGACCGCTCGCTGCGCGCCGCACAGCCGATTCTCGCGCGAAACGAGTCGGGGCCGTCGCTCCTCTGGGCGTGCGGCATATCGGGCGATCTGCCCATCGTGCTCGTGCAACTCGAGACCGACGGCGGCGGCGAGCTGGTGAAGGAGCTCTTGCTGGCGCTGGAATATTGGCGGCGCAAGCGCCTCGCGATCGATCTGGTGATCCTGAACGAGGCGCCCGCCGCCGCAGACGAGCTCAAGCGAGTGCTCGAGGAATCCGCCAAGAAATCTCACGGGCGCGCAGCCGAGGGCGAGCTACGCGGCGGCGTGTTTTCCCTGAGCGGCGAGACGCTGCCCGTGGGTGCCCGGGAGCTCTTGCAGACCGCCGCGCGTGCCGTGCTGCGCGACCGCGCCGGATCGCTGCGGGCGCAGCTGCGCGCACAGCTCCACGGCCGGAGTGCGCGCGAGACGCGCTCGCGCCCACGACTCGCCAACAAGGAAGACCCTTCGTTCGACGTGCTTCGCAACGTTCCTCCGCTCGAGTTCTTCAACGGCCTCGGCGGTTTCGCGGGCTCGGGACGCGAGTACGTTACGGTGCTCAAGGAACGCGAATGGACGCCGGCTCCCTGGAGCAACGTCATCGCGAATCCGGAGTTCGGGTTTCTCGTCTCCGCCGACGGGGTGGGCAGCACCTACTCGATCAATGCGCAGCAAAATCAGCTCACGCCCTGGTCCAATGATCCGGTGAGTAATGCGCCCGCGGAGATCGTCTATATCCGCGATCAGGACAGCGGCGATCTATGGAGCGCGACACCGTTACCTATCCGCGAGGCCGGATCCTCGTTCGTGGTGAGCCATGGCTTCGGCTATACGCGCTTTCAACATACCTCGCGCGGCATCGCGCTCGAGCTGCTTCAGTTCGTGCCGCTCGCGGATCCCATCAAGGTGGCGCGCCTCAAAATCGCGAACCGGGCCGACACGGTGCGCAACCTCTCGATCACCTATTACCTCGAATGGGTGCTCGGAAATCAACGTGCGCGCGCCGCGCCCTTCGTCATCACGGAGATCGACGCAGAGACCTCCGCGCTTCTCGCCCGCAATCCCTGGAGCATGGATTTTCCTTCGCGGGTCGCATTCATGGACATGGGCGGGAGGCAGCTGACCGCCTGCGGTGACCGTGGAGAGTTCCTGGGCAAGCACGGCTCGCTCGCCGAGCCGGCGGCGCTACTCAAACCCGAACCCCTGTCGAATGTGGCGGGCGCGGGGTACGACCCGTGCGGCGCCCTGCAGACGAGCCTTCGCCTCCAGCCGGGCGAGGAGACCGAGGTTGTCCTGTTCCTCGGCCAGGAGGCCGGAAGAGCGGCCGCGTCGGCCTTGCTGAAGCGCTACCGCGCCGCGGATCTCGACGCTTCCTTCAGGGAGGTCGCGGAGTTCTGGGACCAGACGCTCGGCGCGATCCAGGTGAAGACGCCCGACCCGTCGATGGACGTGCTCTTGAACGGCTGGCTGCTCTATCAGACGCTTGCTTGCCGCCTGTGGGCGCGCACGGCGTTCTATCAGTCGAGCGGCGCGTGGGGGTATCGAGATCAATTGCAGGACGTGATGGCGCTGTGCGTGGCCCGGCCGGCCGTCGCTCGCGAGCACATTCTGCGCGCCGCGGCTCGCCAGTTCCGCGCCGGCGACGTGCAACACTGGTGGCTGCCGGTCACCAATCAGGGCATCAAGACACGCGTGTCCGATGATCGAGTCTGGCTGCCGTACGTGGTTGCGCATTACCTCGAGGTCACCGAGGATTTCGCGTTGCTCGATGAGCCCGTCGCATTTCTCGAGGGCGGCCCGCTCGCGGCCGGCCAGCTGGAGCTGTTCGGCGCACCGCTGCCCGCGGCGGCCGAGCCGCTCTACGCGCACTGTGCTCTCGCGCTCGACTCGAGCCTCACCATCGGCTCGCACGGCCTGCCGCTCTTCGGCACCGGCGACTGGAACGACGGCATGAATCGAGTTGGCGTGGGCGGCCGGGGCGAGAGCGTGTGGCTCGCGTGGTTCCTGCACGCGACGCTCATACGATTCGCCCCGCTGGCAGAGCGGCGCGGCGATGCCGACAAGGCCGCACTCTGGCGCAAGCACGCGTTCTCTCTACAGCAGGCGATCGAGCGCGAGGCCTGGGACGGTGACTGGTACCGGCGCGGCTATTTCGACGACGGTTCGCCGCTCGGCTCGGTCTCGAGCGACGAATGCCGCATCGACTCCGTCGCGCAATCCTGGGCCGTGATATCGGGCGGCGCGCCGCCCGCCCGCGCGGCGCGTGCCATGTCGGCAGTCAATGCACAGCTCGTGAGCCGCAGCGAGGGCCTCGTCCAGCTGTTCACACCGCCGTTCGATCGCAGCCCGCACGATCCCGGTTACATCAAAGCCTATCCGCCGGGACTTCGCGAGAACGGCGGCCAATACACCCACGCAGCCATGTGGTGCGCGCTCGCCTTCGCTCTGCTCGGCGACGGCGATCGGGCCGGCGAGCTGTTCTCGCTGATCAACCCGGTAAATCACGCGAGCACGCGCGCGGCGATTCACCGCTACAAGGTCGAGCCGTACGTGGTGTGTGCGGACGTGTATTCGGCACCGGCGCACATCGGACGCGGAGGCTGGACCTGGTATACGGGCTCCGCGGGCTGGATGTATCGCACGGCCGTCGAAGGCATCCTCGGCATCAGCTTGCGGGGCGGCGTCCTGCGCATCAATCCGTGCATTCCTCGCAACTGGCCCGCGTTCGAGGTCACCTACAAGCACGGCTCGTCGCGCTATCGCATCGCCGTGGAGAATCCGCACGCGGTGTGTCGCGGCATCATTCGCGCCTCGCTCGACGGGCGCGACATTTCCGTGTCGCCGTGCGACATCGCCCTCACGGACGACGGATCGTATCACTACGCGCGGATCACGCTCGGGTGAGGTTTTTCGCCTGAGGTTTCAGGGCTTGGAGGCGCGCCGCTCGCGCATCCCGCCGAGGAAGCGGGCGAGGGCCGCACGCATCAAGGCGCCCGCGGGCAGCATGCGCATCAGCTTCCAGGCAAGGGCGGGTCGTGCGATGAGCAATCCCGCAGCCGTGGCACCGACCGCACCGAGTCCACGGCCGCTCATCAGCGCACGCATGGTACGGCTGCGCGGAAAACCCATGCCGTCTTCCCTCGGCGCCTCGCCCTCGTCTTCGGAACGTGGCTCGAGGAGCCGCTTGATCTCGGCTCGCGATTCCGCGAGCCTCGCGAGGATGGCGTTGCGCTGCGCCTCGTCGCGGGGATTCACGGGGCCGTCCCTTTCATTGGGGCCACGCTCGCCGATTCCGCTCGTGCCGGCTCGTGCTCCGCCAAAATGGCCTCGAGGACGACGACATCTTCCTGCCACTCCCGCTTAACCGAGTCGAGGAACGGCTTATGCTCCTGCATTGCCTTGGATCGATAAATCAAGGCGAGAACGGCAATGGTCAAGAACCCCCCGCCAGTCCACGCCACCGCGGCGACGCGATACGGAGTATCCCAGGTGAGCGCGATGATGACCACGCACCCCATGAGCACCGCGAAGAACACACACACGCCGGCCACCATCGAGACGAGAACGTTGGCGGTAAAGTCGCGACGCGACTGCTCCAGATCGAACGCCACGAGCTCAACGTAGGCACCGATGTGCCGCAGCAACGCAGGCGCCGCCTTGGGCAGTAACCACAGCACCCGCATCGCGATGTTCCTAGGAGCGCCGCGCGACCAGGATCCCGGCGACGGCACCCACGACGGCGGCGAGCCCGATCGCAACCCACGGGCTCTCGCGCACGTAGTCGTCGGCACCGCTGAAGGCACGCTGCGCCCCGCGCCTGACCGTGTCGGCTCCTTCAGCCAGCGTTTCCTTCGCGATCCCCACGGTGGACATGACCTTGTTGCGCAGGCTCGCAATGTCGGAGTCGTTGAGATCGGCGAGCCGTGCCACGAGATCCTCGACGTCGGCAATCAAATTCTTGATTTCATCGCCGGCCACGCTCTTGATGTGGCTTGCGGCGTGGCCAGAGTCGTCGCGCAGGCGCTGACCCGCGGCGCCGAGTTCCTCTCCGTACGGATCAAATGTCGTTGCCATGTCGGTCTCCTGGAACAAATGTCTCGTTCGTTAGTTGGAAACTCGGCCGGCGTGCCGGCCAAGCTATTGTTGCATGAATCCCGTGCGCTCGTAACCGCGTCTCGCCGACCGCGTCTAGCTACGCGGTGCAATCGGGGTATTGGCGTTACCGATGACGACCTCCACCCGACGGTTCAACTGCCGGCCACCCGAGTCGCTATTGCTCGCCACGGGAAAGGCCTTACCGTAGCCCTCCGTTGTGACCCGGGAAGGATCGACGCCTCGCATAGTCACGGCCGCCTTGACTGCCTCGGCGCGTCTCTCCGAGAGGTCCTGATTATAGGCGTCGCCGCCCACGTTGTCGGTAAAACCCTCGATCTGCACGCGCCGGTCCGGATGCTCGTTCAGGAACGCCGCGAGGCGGTCCAATTTCATCGCCGCTCCGGGATTCAGGGTCGCACGGCCGGTATCGAAGAGCACGTCGCCCAGGGTGAGCACCAGCCCCCGATCCGTCTGCTTCGCCTTGAGCTGTTCGATCTCGGTTTGCAGCTGCGCCGTTTGCAGCTGCGCCGCATTGCGCTGCTCGAGTGCCGCATTGCGCTCCGCAACCGCCGCGTTGGCCTCGCGACCCCGGGCCTGCGCCTGGATGCGATCGCGCTCCGCCGTCCCTTGGGCAACCCGCGCGTCGTAAGCCTTGGCTCCGGCGCGCGCTTGCGCGAGGCGCGCGGTCTGCGCCGCGATGTATGCCATCTGGTCGACTTGCGGCTCGTCGTTGTGGGTGGCTGCCGCCTCGGCGGCGGCGAGATCCTGGCGTGCGGCCTGCAGGTCGAGCGCGTCGTACTGCGCGACGTTAGGGTCCGCCTCGGCCGCGGCCACCTGCGCCCGCGCCGTCTCGAGCGCCGCATTCGGCTGGGGCGCGGTCGCGCATGCGCCGAGCGCGAGGGTGAGAGCGGCAACTGTCAAGTATTTCTGACTCATGATGTCACCTTCCGATTATTGTGTAGGGGGCTGCGGACTTACGGGCACCGGCACGACGACCGGCGGTGGCGGCGGCGGATCATGCGCGGCCTCTTGCCGCAGCGCCTGCAGGCTCGCCTCCAGCTCTGTCTCGGACTTTTGCGATTTATGCTCTCTCGCAGTCGCCTCGGCGAGCTGGGCATCGATGTTCGCTTGGTCCGCCAACCGGGTTGCGGTCTGTCCCTGATGATTTTGTGCCGCCTGTTCCGCGCGCTGCAGCTTGTCGCGCGCCGTCGCAAGCTCGACCGGTGCGAGCTCGGTCGCTCCCGCCTGCTCCGCGCGCTCCACCGAGGACTTGGCCACCGCGAGCTGTTCGAGCGGGACCGGGCCGGAGACACATGCCGCGAGTGCGGTGATCAGCGCGGCGCAAGCACCGCTCGCAATCATTCGTTGAGTCGTCATCGTGCAATCCTCCTAAGAAATGCCGTCCTTAGCGTCCGCAGCTCGCAGCTACAGCCCGCACGAAGTCGGCCGGTATTGATTAGGAGAGCAAGGCACGTGCCAACGCGCGAAACGCAGAATTAGCCTGGAAGAATGCTGTGATTTGCCGATCTCACGCGACGCGCATGTAGAAATTTCCGGACGCGTCGGTAGACATTACGACGGCCTTCTCCTGCATCTCGCGCGGGTGTCGGTGCGCGCTGACGCGCAACGCAACGTTCAATGTTTGGCGACGTGCGCTTCGCAGATCTCGTGCAGCACTTCGGGGAGCCGGCCGTAATCGCGCGCCTTGTCGAGAAAGTGCGTGGCGCCGAGCGCGATCGCGGCGTTCTTGTATTCGGGCAAGTCGTAGTTGGTGAGGACGATGATGCGCGGCTTCGGCTGCGCGGTCGCGAGCGCGCGCATCACACCGAATCCCGTGCCCTGCTTCAAATGCAGATCGAGGATGATTACGTCCACCGCATCGCGCTTGACGGCCGCCAGCGCGGCCGCCTCCGTGTCCGCGGTGCCGATGAGCTCGACTTCGGGTATTTGCCGGATTGCCTCGGTCAAGCGCTCCGTCAGCACTTTCGAGTCCTCCACGAGCAAGACTCTAAGTCCCTTCACACTCGCCGTACTTTCCGCATGATTGGAGGGCATCTCAGTGATGCTAGCGCCGCTGGGCGCGCCAAAGTAGGCCGGTCGGCCGATCGTGATGTAGGGTTATTCCCACGGCGCGGGCGTTACTGGATAAGGCCGTTGCGCAACGCGTACGAGGTGATATCCGCGTTCGCGTGGAAACTCATCTTCTCCAGGATGCGGCTGCGATAAGTGCTCACCGTCTTGACGCTAAGGCTCAGCTCGTTCGCGATGTCGGACACGCCCCGCCCCGCGGCAAGTTTGCAGAATATCTGAAACTCACGCGTGGACAGCCGCGCGTGCAGCGGCTTGTCGGGATCACCGTCCAGATCCGCCACGAGGATCTCCGCCAGCGCCGCACTGACATAACGCCGGCCCGACAGTACGGTACGTACAGCCTTCATGAGCTCTTCGGGCGGGCTGTCCTTCGGCAGATATCCGCTCGCCCCGGCGCGCAGCACGTTCACTGCATACTGCTGCTCGGGCAAGCCACTCATGACGAGCACACGCACGCCCGGATGGCCGGTCTGGATGTGCCGCAGGATGTCCAGGCCGCTGCGGTCCGGCATGTGTATGTCGAGCAGCACCAGGTCCCAATCCTGTTTGCGCAGCAGATCGAGCGTCTCGTTGCCGCTTGCGGCCTCACCGACGGCGTTGATGGTGGGATCGGCTTCCAGGAATTGCTTGAAGCCCGCTCGGACGACCGCATGGTCATCGGCGATCAGTACTCGTGACACGTCTCTACCCTCTCCCTCTTGACGGGTTTAACTGCTTGCGCACTCTTGACTCTGCGGATATCCGTTGACGCGGCTCTGCGCAAAGCCGCTGGCGCGTCGTTGCGCGTATCCGTTGAGCTTGTTGTACAAAGTTTTCAAACTACACCCCAAAGCGTCGGCGGCGCGGCGCTTGTTGCCCTGGAAGTACTCGAGGGTGGCCTCGATCAGCGAGCGTTCCATGTCGCAGATCCTCGAGCCTACTCTAATATCGAGGCGCTCGCGATCATCGGCCGGGGCGCTGGTCTCCAGAGTCGGCTTCTGGATGAGCGGGGCCAGCTCGATCCACTGATCGCCGAGGATGAAAGCGCGCTCGATGCAGTTCTTGAGCTCGCGCACGTTGCCGGGCCAGCTGTGCCGCCGCAAAGTCATGCGGGAGAGGGCGGTGAAGCGCTTCTGGGCGGCCGCCTGGACGTTGAGATCGTCCAGGAATCGCTCCGCCAGGAGGTCGATGTCGTTACCCCGGTCGCGCAACGGCGGCATGTGGATCGGAAATACGGCCAACCGGTACAGGAGGTCCTCCCGCATCTGACCGCTCTGGACCGCCTGCAGGGGGCAGCGGTTGGTGGCGGCGATGACGCGCACGTCCGTCGAGAGCTCGATGTTGGCTCCCACCCGGTAGAACTTCTTGGTCTCGAGCACCCGCAGCAGCCGGGTCTGCATGTCGAGAGGCATTTCGGTGATCTCGTCGAGGAGCAGCGTGCCGCCGTCAGCCCGCTCGAATACGCCCGCATGCCCGCGCACCGCGCCGGTGAAGCTGCCCTTCTCGAACCCGAACAGTTCCGCCTCGATGAGTCCCCCCGGAATGGCTCCGCAATTGATGGCGAGGAAGGGCCCGTTGCGGCGCGCGCTGCAATCGTGAATCGCCTTGGCAGCCAACTCTTTGCCCGAACCGCTCTCGCCGGTGAGCAGCACGCTCGCCTCGGTCGGGCCGACCCGCTCGATCAGCCGGAAGACCTCCTGCATGGCGGGCGAAGCGCCCGACAGCGGGCTTGAGCTTGCCAGCGGGGCCGACTGCTCTGTGATACTGGTGATGGCTGCATTCATGACGCTGAAATCCTCCACTTGCGCCACCGTGTAATCGTTACACGCGGCATGGAGTAATCTTTAACCGCCGCGAGATGCGCTCGCCATGGTGCGCCGCTGAACCTGATCTCAGACTTTGCGCGAATTCCTGTAGGTGTTTGTCTGACAGACAGCACTAACCGACTGATCGTCAACGTCGTATACATGCGACACGGGCGGCGGAGTGACGTGTCGGCGAGGCGAAAGGTGACATGGCACAGGCGATGCACCGTGCCCGCCCTCAGGGCGGCCGCTCCCGTCCGCAGCGCCAGCACGAGGTGAACTGGGGCTCGAGCTGCTCGCCGCATCCCTCGCAAGACCAGGGCGCGCCGGGTTGCGCTGCGGCAGCGCGTGCCAATGCGCCGAGTGCGTAGCGCTCATCGGCGTCGTCCACATAGAGCTGCGGCCATGTTTCCATCATCGGCAGGTCGCCCAAGGCGCCGGCCAGGTGCACGTTGCGCAGCTCGCATTGGATACCGGCACTGATGAGTATGTTGCGCGCGTGCGCCACTTGCAGAAGCGATGCGGCCCGATAGACCCGCTTCATCGGCCCGTCCTAGCGCAGCGACGTCAAGAAGGCGCGCACGTCCTCGCCGCGCTCGAGCGCCTCCACCAGCGCCGAGCCGACCACCACGCCGTCAACGTGCGGGGCAAAGCGCTGCACCTGCGCGCGCGATCGAATCCCGAACCCCGCGCACACGGGCACCCCGGAGCAACGCTTCACGCGGTCCATGTAGTCGAGCACCGCGTCGGGAACCTCCGCGGACTTGCCCGTGGTGCCGGTCATGGTCACCGCATATACGAAGCCTTGCGCCGCGGCGCAGAGCATTTCCAGCCGGACCGGCGGAGTCACGGGCGTCACCATCTGAATGAGCGCGAGACCCTCCCGATCGAGAGCCGATTTGAGGTCCGCGCTTTCCTCGAAGGGCAGGTCGGGCACGATGAAGCCCGACACTCCCGCGGCGGCGGCCGCCCTCGGCAGCCGGCCGAGTCCGAACGCAAGCAGCGGGTTCAGATAGCTCATCAGCAACAATGGAGCCGTGCCCTTCGGGCATGCGGCGAGCTCCTCGAGGATCCACGGCAAGGTTACGCCGTTGCCGAGCGCGGCGAAGCTCGCGCGCTGAATGGTCGAGCCGTCGGCCATCGGGTCGGAGAAGGGAACGCCGATCTCCACTACGTCGCAGGCGGATGCGACCTCGGCGAGGTTTTGCCTGAAGTTCTCGCGACTCGGAAATCCCGCCGTCAGGAACCCTACGAGCGCCGGCCGGCCCTGCGACGCGGCAGCGCTGATGGCGCCCGAGATGCTGTCACGTGCGGCCATGAGGTGAGCGGTCGAGCAGCGTACGCTGCAGGATGCTCATGTCCTTGTCGCCTCTGCCCGAACAGCCGACGAGTATGCGCGCGCCCGGATGCGCGTGCGCATACTTGCGCGCGCCGAAGATCGCGTGTGCGGTCTCGATCGCGGGCAAGATGCCCTCGTGGCGTGCGCACTCGGCGAGCGCATCGAGCGCCTCCTCGTCGGTTGCGCTCTCGTAGCTGACGCGGCCGCATTCTTTGAGGTACGCATGCTCTGGCCCCACGCCCGAGTAATCGAGCCCGGCGGACACCGAATGTGTTTCGCGCACCTGGCCGAACGCATCCTGGAGAATCAAGGTGTAGCTGCCTTGCAGTACGCCCGGCGTGCCGAACGTGAGCGAGGCTGCATTGTCGCCGAGTCCCGGACCGCGACCCCCGGCCTCTACGCCCAGGAGCCCGACCTCGGCGTCGTCGAGGAAGGGATGGAATAATCCGATGGCGTTCGAGCCGCCCCCCACACAGGCGATGGCGACGTCGGGCAATTCACCGGCTTGCGCGAGCATCTGCGCGCGCGCCTCGCGTCCGATGACCGATTGCAGCTCGCGCACCAAATACGGATAGGGGTGCGGTCCGACCGCGGAACCCAGGCAATAGAATGTGCCGTCGGGATCGGACACCCAGTCGCGCAGCGCCTCGTCGATGGCGGCGCGCAGAGTGCGATCGCCCGTCGTGACGGGCACGACCGTCGCGCCAAGGAGCTGCATGCGGCCGACATTGGGGGCCTGCCGTTCAACATCCACCGCACCCATGTAGACGACGCACGGCAAGCCCAGGCGCGCCGCCGCCGCGGCGCTCGCCACGCCGTGCTGACCCGCGCCCGTCTCGGCGATCATGCGACGCGCGCCGAGGCGCTTCGCGAGCAGGGCCTGGCCCAGAGCGTTGTTGATCTTGTGCGCGCCCGTGTGTGCCAGGTCTTCGCGCTTGAGCCAGATGTCCGCGCCCCAGCGCGCGCTGAGGGTGGGTGCGTGCGTGAGCGCCGTGGGCCGGCCGACCCACGTCATTAGCTCGTGATGCAGCTCCGCCTGAAAATCCTCGCGGTGCAGATAACGGTCGACCCCGGCCTGCAGCCGGTCCAGCGCCGGCACCAAGGTCTCAGGCACATAGGAGCCGCCGAACGCACCATATCGGCCCTTTGCGTCCGGCCCCGAGATGCGCTGCGTCTTCGGCGCGCTCACGGCTCTCGCTCCAGCTGCGCCGCGGCCGCGCGTGCGGCGCGCACGAACTCGTAAATCTTGCCCGGATCCTTCACCCCATGATCCTGCTCGACGCCCGTGCTCACGTCGACGCCATAAGGCCGCACGACTTGCACGGCCTCCGCCACGTTCTGAGCGTTCAGTCCGCCCGCCAGAATCAGCTCGGTTTGGCGCGCGAGCTCGGCGGCCCGCCCCCAATCCGCCAGCTCGCCGATGCCGCTGGTCGGACCCTCGAACACGATCCGGCGAGGCAAGGGGCTCGGGGTCTTGCGGCCGAAGCGCAGCACCGGTAGCACCTTGATGTGCGCCGGGATACGCAGCTCGCGCAAGTCCTCGACGTCGGTTTGAAAGTAGTCGGGCTTCAGCACGCGACAGATCTCATCGACCTTCATCTGCAGCGGGTGCTGTGCGACCGCGATGCGCAGAATACCCGGCGGCGCAAGTGCCGCGAGCTGCGCGGCCTGCCCCGGCGTCACCTGCCTCGGACTCGGGGCGAACACGAAGCCGATGGCGTCCACTTGGGCTGTCGCTGCAGCAGCCACGGCATCGGCACTCGTGATGCCGCAGATCTTGATGAACATGGCGGGGAGTTTAGCCATTTAGCGCGACACTGTCCGCGCTGCGCCAAGCATTTCCGCGAGGAGCCCGACCGCATCCTCACGCCCCATGAGCGCCGTGCCGATCAAAGCCAGACGGTAACCGAGATTGCGCACCCTTCGCGCATCGGCCGGCGTTGCGACGCCGCTCTCGGCGACCGCAGGAACGCCCGGCGGCAACCGGGGAGCGAGTTCCTCGAAGCGCTTCGCCACGACCCGGAGGCTCGTGAGGTCGCGGCAATTGATGCCGACGAGCACGCTCCCGCGCGGCCGACCGCCGGCGAGCAGCTCTCCGGCGAGATCGAGATCGCGGTTATCGAATGCCTCCAGCAACACGAACAGGCCATGCTCGTAGGCAGCCTCGAGCATCTGCGCGAGCCGTTCGCGACGCAGCATACGGAGGATGAGCAGCACGCCGCCCGCACCGGCTGCGCGCGCCTCGAGCACCTGATAGGGATCGACGAGAAAATCCTTGCGCATCACCGGCACCCCGAAGGGCGCGAGCGTCGTGGCCGCCTCGCGCAGATGCTCGAGCGACCCGTCGAATCGCGAGGGTTCGGTGAGAACCGACACGGCCGCGGCCCCACCCCGGGCGTATGCCTCGATGCGACCCAGACGGTCATGGGCAGGATCCTGCAGCGCCCCTACGGCGGGCGATCGCAGCTTGATCTCGGCGATGATATCGAACCCCGACGGCGAAAGGCGTAGCGGCGGAGCGGCCGGCGTCGCGCGCGCGCGGCGCTCGAGCTCTGCGATCGGCTCGTGGCTTGCCGCCTCGGCGGAGCGGGCGGCGCTCGAGCGCGCCATTTCCGAGAGGAAGTCGGTCATGAGGCGCCCTTGCCTTGCGCGGAGAATTGCTCGAGCCGCCCGAGCCAGTCGCGGGCGCGGCCGCTGTCGAGAGCCTCCCCGGCGGCACGCACGCCCGCGGCCACCGAGGCGCTGCGCCCGGCAATGTGCAGCGCCAGCCCGCACTGGAGTACGAGCGCATCGCGATGCGGTCCGGCATCGTGTCCCGCGAACACGGCGCGCATGGCCGCGCAGTTCGCTGCCGCATCCCCGCCCTTGAGATCGTCCGACGTGCAGGGCCGCAACCCGAGCTCGGCCGGATCCAGGGTCCGTCGCGACACCGCACCCGGCGTCACTTCGAACGCGACGAATGGCCCGACGGGCGTGGCCTCATCCCAGCCGTTCGCCCCGTGCACGACCCACGCGCGCGCGATCGGCATGCCGGCCAGGGCATCCGCGATCAGGCGCGCGCTCGGCTCGTCGTAGGCACCGATCAGTCGGTAGCGCGGCGCCGCCGGGTTTGTGAGCGGTCCGAGCAAATTGAGCACGGTGCGCACGCCGAGAGCAGCCCGCACCGGCGCCAGCGCTTTCATCGCCGGATGAAAATAGGGTGCGAACAGGAACGTGAATCCGGTGCTCGCGAAGCATTGCGCGGCGCGGTGCTCATCGAGCGGCAGTGCGAGGCCGAGCCGCTCGATGAGATCCGCGCTTCCGCTCTGGCTGGTCACCGAGCGGTTGCCGTGCTTGACGACCGGCAAGCCGCACGCTGCGGCTAGCAGGGCCGCGCCGGTGGACAAATTCAAGCTACCGGAGAAATCTCCGCCCGTGCCCACGATGTCGATGGCGTCGAGATCGGTCGGAAGCGCCGGCTTGCGCGCCAGCGCGCGCATCGTGCCGGCGAAACCGCGCAGCTCCTCGGCGACGACGCCTTTCGCGCGCACGGCCGCGAGCAGCGCGCCGGCGAGTGCCGGCGCAAGATCCACTGCGGTGAGCTGCTCGAGCAACCGGCCCGCTTCGGCCTCGTTCAAGGCGTGGCCGTTCAAGAGCCGCTCGAGGGTTTGGTGCGGCGTGCGCATGCGGCGCTCAGAGCCTCAGAAAGTTCGCCATGAGATTCGGACCCTCGGGCGTGAGGACGCTTTCGGGGTGAAATTGCACGCCCTCGATCGGCAGAGAGCGATGGCGCACGCCCATGATCTCGCCCTCGGGCGTGCTCGCCGTAACCTCGAGCACCGCGGGAATGCTCGCAGGCTCAGCGATCAGCGAATGATAACGACCGGCGCTGAACTCCTGCGGCAAGCCGCTGTAAAGACCCTTGCCGTCATGGCGCACCGGCGACACCTTGCCGTGCATGAGGCGCGCGGCGCGCACCACGTTGCCGCCAAACACCTCCACCAGCGACTGATGGCCGAGGCATACGCCGAACACGGGGATGCGCTCTGCAAAAGCCCGAATCATCGCCATCGACACGCCGGCGTCGCGCGGGGTTCCGGGGCCTGGCGAGACCACGAGATGCGAATGCGTCCCGGCGAGCGCGGCCTCCACCGTGATGGCATCGTTGCGGTGTACGTCGACCTCCGCACCGAGGACCAGAAATGCCTGCACCAGGTTGTAAGTGAAGGAGTCGTAGTTGTCGATCAGCAAGATGCGGGGCCGAGCGCTCATAGGCCCTCCGCCGCGATGTCGAGCGCTCGGCGCAGCACCGCGCTCTTCGCCAGGACTTCCTCGTACTCGGCGCGGGGCGAGCTGTCGGCGACGATGCCTCCGCCTGCCTGATAGCTGTACTGGTCGCCGCTGAATACGAGAGTGCGGATGGTGATCGCCTGATCCATGTCGCCCTGCCGGCCGAAATAGCCCACCGTGCCGCCATACAACTGCCGCCCCACGGGCTCGAGCTCGTCGATGATCTGCATGGCGCGCACCTTCGGCGCGCCGACCAGAGTGCCCGCCGGGAAGGTGGCCGCGAATAGATCGAAAACATCGTGCTGCTGCGCCATCTCGCCGTGCACACCGCTCACGATATGCATGATGTGGCTGTAGCGTTCGATGACGCGGTAGGGATCGACGCGCACGGACCCGGCCGTCGCCACACGACCGAGATCGTTGCGCGCCAAGTCCACCAGCATGACGTGCTCGGAGTTTTCCTTGGGATCCGCGAGCAAATCGCGCTCGAGTTCGAGATCCCGGTCGGGATCGCCGCCGCGGGGCCGCGAGCCCGCGATGGGGCGAAGCTGCGCGTGTCCGCCGTGGGACTTCACCAACGCCTCGGGCGAAGAACCCACGACCGTGATGTCGCCGAGCTCGCAGAAAAACATATAAGGAGAGGGATTGAGCAGGCGCAGCGCGCGATAGACCTCGAAGGGCGCGAGCGAGTGTCGTCCTTCGAAGCGCGAGGCGAGCACCAGCTGATACACGTCGCCGGAAGCGATGTAGGCTTGCGCGCGCCTCACGAGGGTCGCGTGATCGCTTTCCGAAAGTGAGGGTGTCGCAGGCGAGAATCTCCCCGGTGCGAGCAGCGCCGGGACGGCGCCGCGCAGCGCGCGCATGATCTCCCGCCGCAGCGATTGCCGCTCGGACTCGGGACCGTCATGCAGGAGCGCGGCGCTCCGCGTCAGATGATCAAACACCAAGAGCGAGCACGGCGCGACGTAATGCGCGTGCGGAGTGACGGTCGCCTCCAGACTTCGCCCGGGCAGGTGCTCGAAATAGCGCACGGCATCGTAGGCGGTGTAGCCAACCAGGCCGCCCGACAGGGGCACGCCTGGGATCTGCGGCTGCGGCTGCGGCGCCCGTGCGAGCGCCGCCCGCAACGCGTTCAAGAGCTCGAGCCGCGTACGCGGCCGTGGCGCGCGTTCGTGGCCGATGCAAAGGCCGTGCGCATCGAGCTTGACCTCCAGGCACTCGCCGAAACCGATGAACGAATACCGGGCCAGGCGCTCGCCGCCCTCGACGCTCTCCAGCAAGAAGCGCGGGCGAAACGGCGCGAGCTTCAGATACGCCGAGACGGGCGTGTCCAGATCCGCGGCTATGTCGAAAGGCGCTTTCATCACGACAGCCCACCTCGGCCAAGCAAAAAAAAACCCATCACCGTCTTGCAGGGCGGGGATGGGTTCTCTGGTATATCGACTAGAAAGACTTACGCGGCCAGTGCCCTCTCCCGTGAGGAAGCTCGCCACCAACCGGCATGCACAGTGCCTGCGTACAACATTCGTGGGCAGTATCGCCGCGGCGAGCGGGCGTCGTCAAGCATGAGGCGCGCATCGCGCGATCCGGTGCGGTGGCTAGGAGCCCGTCAGCAGGCTCTTCTTGAGCTTTCGGGTGAGCTCGGCGAAGCGCGGCGTGAGGCCGACGTCCTCGTACACCGGGTCGCCCTGGTCATCGCGCGAGATGATCTTCGGGCCGGCCTCGTAGGGCATCGCAGCGACGATTTCCTCGAGCGCGGCGTGCAACAAGTCCGTGACCAGCTCCTCCACGGTGCGGCCGGGGAACAGCTCGCAGAGCGCGTGCAGGCGCGCCGCGTCCTCGAGCGGCAGGCGCATGGCGTATTCTCGGGCCGTGCGCACCGGCGGCGGGGCTTTTTTCCAGTGATCGAGCAGGGCCTTGAATTTCACGATTACTCCGCCATACGGGACTTGAGTGCGAAGGACTGACGCGACAATTATAAGCCGGAGACCCCATCTGCCTGTGACTGATGAAGCCGTGCCGGTGAGGAGCGCTTGGCCCCTCGTCCGATAGCCCACTCCGACGCGGAGCGAAACGGGAGCAGCGCGACCTGGAGGCGCGGGCTCGCCGGCCTGGTCGAGTACAGCCGGCGTGCGCTCATGCTGGTGTGGACCACCAATCGAGCGCTCTCCATCGCCCTGGCGCTACTCACCGTGGTCGCCGGCATCTTGCCCGCGGGCGTCGCCTGGATCGGGGCACAAATCGTCGACGCCGTGATCCATGCGGCGGATCTGCACCGGCGCACCGGTGCCGTAGCGCTGCGCCCGGTTATGATCCTGGTGGCGTGCGAGGCCGTGCTGGTCGCGGCGACCGCATTCGCGCAGCGCGGACTGTCGCTCGTGCAGTCGCTTCTGCGCGCGCAGCTCGGACAGCGCGTCAACGTCATGATCCTCGAGAAGGCCTTGACCCTCGACATCGTGCAGTTCGAGGATTCCGAGTTCTACGACAAGCTTACGCGCGCGCGCCGCGAGGCTTCCAGCCGCCCCCTGAGCCTGGTCATGCGCACGTTCGGGCTGCTGCAGAATGCGGTTTCACTGGCGTCGTTCGGCGGGCTGCTGGTGCGCTTCTCACCCTGGGCCGTCGTGCTCTTGGTGCTCGCGGGATTGCCCGCCTTTCTCGCCGAGGCGAAATTCTCGGGCGAGGCGTTTCGTTTGTTCCGCTGGCGCGCCCCCGAGTCGCGCATGCAGATCTATCTCGAATCGGTTCTGGCGCGCGACGAGAACGCCAAGGAGGTCAAGCTGTTCCAGCTCGGCCCTCGATTCCTGGGCCGCTATCGCGACATCTTTACGCGGCTCTACAAGGAGGATCGCGACCTCACGGTGCGCCGCGACACCTGGGGCGCCGGCCTCGGCCTTTTGGGCACGGGCGCGCTGTATGGCGGTTATGCCTGGATTGCCACAGAGACCGTGCTCGGCGCCATGACCGTCGGACAGATGACCATGTACCTGATGCTGCTGCGACAGGGACAAGCCGCCGTGAGCGCGGCCCTCACGGCCATCAGCGGGCTGTACGAGGACAATCTGTACCTGTCGAACTTGTTCGAGTACCTGGAGCAGCCGGTGGGAAGCACGACGGGGTCGCTGACCGCGGGACCTCAGCCCGGCGACGGCATTAGATTCGAGGGCGTCGACTTCGTGTATCCCGGAGCGACGCAGCCGGCCCTCGCGCAGATCGACCTGCACGTGCGGCCCGGCGAGAGCCTCGCGCTCGTCGGCGAGAACGGCTCGGGGAAGACCACGTTGATCAAGCTGCTCACCCGACTGTACCAGCCTACCCGCGGCCGCATCCTGCTCGACGGGCTCGACCTGCGCGAGTGGGACGAAACAGTCCTGCGCCAGCGTATCGGCGTGATCTTCCAGGATTTCGCCCGATACCAGATGCTGGTGGGCGAGAACATCGGCGCGGGCGACGTGCGGGCCTTCGATGACGAGGGGCGCTGGCGCAGTGCCGCGATGCAGGGCCTCGCCGCAGAATTCGTCGAGGCGCTACCGTCCGGCTACCGCACTCAGCTCGGCAAATGGTTCAAGGACGGCCGTGAGCTCTCCGGCGGCCAGTGGCAGAAGATCGCGCTCGCGCGCGCCTTCATGCGCAGCGAGGCGGACATCCTGGTGCTTGACGAGCCGACTGCGGCGATCGACGCGGCGGCGGAGGCCGAGGTGTTCGAGCACTTTCGCGAGCTCACCCGCAACCGCATCGCGATCGTGATCTCGCATCGTTTCTCGACGGTGCGCATGGCCGATCAGATTCTGGTGCTGGAAGAAGGGCGCATCGTCGAGCGCGGCAGCCACGATTCGTTGATCGCCGAAGACGGTCGCTACGCGAAGCTTTTCACCCTGCAAGCGCGCGGGTATCGTTGACGGCATATGCCATCGTTCGACGTAGTCTCCGAAATCGACACTCACGAGCTTACCAACGCCGTCGACCAGGCGAGCCGCGAGCTCGCGCAGCGCTTTGACTTCAAGGAGACCGGGGCCTGCTTCGAGCTCCAGGAGCTCACCGTCACCATGAGCGCACCGGCCGAGTTCCAGCTGAAGCAGATGCTCGAGATACTGAAGCTCAAGGTCGCCAAGCGGGGCATCGACGTCGCGTGCCTGGAAGTGAAGGATCCTGTGGTAAATCTCGCGACCGCCAAGCAGGACGTCATCCTGAGGCACGGGATCGATCAGGAAACGGGCAAGAAGGTGACGCGATTGCTCAAGGACTCCAAGCTCAAGGTGCAAGCGCAGATTCAGGGCGAGAAGGTGCGCGTCACCGGCAAGAAGCGCGACGACCTGCAGGAGGCGATCGCTCTCTTGCGCAAGGGCTCGTTCGAGGTGCCGCTGCAATACAATAATTTCCGGGATTAGCGGCGCCCTGCGGCGCCACCCTGGGAGTGCCGTGCGCGGTGAGCCGTAACTGCGCGATTGCGGCGGATTCGTCGCTTGACGGCCCTCGCGCGGGGGGAGCTAGATACAGCTGAAGGAAAACTGCTCCCGCACAAGGTGATCCCGGATGGTAGAGGGAACCACCAGGGCCCGGCCGATGAGCCGATCATCCGATTCGCTCTTGCGTCGCCCCATTCAACGGCTCGCCGAGCTCTGCCCGCGTTGCCCCGCGCGGCTGGAGCAATTTTCATTTCGTCACTTCGCTCGCCGTCGCCCGGAGCGATCGGGGTGGCCGCGGCAACGGCCCTATTCGACCAAATCTCTAGTCGATCAATGCGCAGCCGCCGCCGGCACGTCCCCGTGCGGCGGTGCGTGGCTCATGCCATTGGAGTGCACGACAGTTCCATCGAGCTTCACGATGATGGCGTCGATGTCGTCCAGCTTGTTGTAGATCTCGAGCGCCTTGTCGGGCCCGAGCACGAACGCGGTCTTGGACAGCCCATCGGTGCGCGTCGCGTAGGGCCCGATGACGGTCGCGCTGCGCACCTTGCTCGCCGAGTGGCCGGTGTGGGGATCGATGATGTGATGGTAGCGCACGCCGCCCTCGTCGAAGAACCGCTCGTAGTCGCCGGATGTCGAGATGGCCGCATTGACCAGCGGAATGCGCGCGATGACGTTGCCCTCACCCTTCATGGGGTCGCGTATACCCACGATCCAGGGCTTGCCGAACCGATCGCCGATGATGCGACTGTCGCCGCCCGCGCTCACGAAGGCGCGAGTGAAGCCGAGACCCTGGAGCACCTCGATACCGCGGTCCACGGAATAGCCCTTGGCGATGCCTCCGAGATCGATACGTACCCCTTTTTGCGTGAACCGCACCGTCTGGTCGACGGGGTCGAGGATCACGTGCCGGTAATTGACGGCGGGCAACGCGCTCGCGATCTGCGCTTCGTCGGGCCGCACGTGCTTGCGGAAGTCGTACATGTAGCCGACGCTCGCATAAGTGATGTCGAACGCGCCATCCGTGATCTCCGAGTATTGGCGCGCGGTGGTGAGGAGGTCGAACAGCTCCTTGCTGATGTGCATGGGCCCGTCGGCCGCTTTGTCGTTGACCTGAGACACCTCGCTGGTCGGCTTGTAAGTGCTCATGGTCTCATCGATGTGCCGCATCTCGTCGAGCACCGCGTCGATACCATGCTCGCCCTGTGCGCGATCGTCGGCCCAAAGCTCCACCGTGATGCGCGTGCCCATGATGCCGTCGGTGACGCGACGCACCCATTCGGCGTGCGCGGGCAGCGCGGCACACCACATCGCGGCGGCGCACGCAGTGAACTTCAGGAAGTTTTTCATGGCGGGTAGCCTAGCGGTTTCGCGCGCCGATGGGTACGGCGCTCAGCGCGCCACGCGCCCGCGCCCGCGCCGCCGCCACTGCAGCACCACCAGGGCGCTACCGACCATGCCGCCCAGGTGCGCGAAGTGCGCGATGCCGGACAGAGTGCCGGTGACGCCGAACAGGAACTCGGCCCCCGCGTACAGCGTGGCGAACAGCCAGGCCGGCATGGGGATCGGCGGGATCAGTGGGATGACCTTGCGATGAGGGAACATCATCGCGTAGGCGAACAACAGCCCGAACACGCCGCCCGAGGCACCCAGCGCCGGCGCGGACGGCGCGCCAAGCAGCGGAGGCACGAGGAGCTGCGCGACGGCGGCCGTGATCACCGAAGCGAAATAGCACGCGAGCAACCGCCAGGGACCCGCGTAGCGCTCGATCTCTGCGCCGAACATGTACACGCCGAGCATGTTGAAGCCGATGTGCGCCAGGTTGCGCGGGTCGTGCAGAAACGCGTAGGTAACGATCTGCCAGAAATGAAAGTAAGATTGGCCATCGGCATCGGGCTTGAGCGGCCACAGCGCGAAGAGCATCGTGACCGGTCCGTCAGGAGGTCCCTCGACGAGATACACCGCGACGTTGGCGGCGATGATGAGCATGACGGCGGAGATTTTCATGACGGAACGAACATTCTAGCGCCATGCGGACGTTATTCCTCGATTACGAGACGGTTTCCAACGGCGACCTCGACACCTCGCGCCTCGAGCAAGCGGCGCCGGACATCCGCTTTTATCCGTTGACCGCCGATAAAGAGATTATGGAGCGCATCTCGGATGCGCGGATCGTACTCCTCAACAAGATCATGCTCACGCGCGAGCGTCTCGAGGCGGCGCAAAAACTCCAGCTGATCGCGCTCGCCGGCACGGGCACGGACAGCGTCGATCTCGCCGCCGCAGCAGAGCGCGGAATCGCCGTGTGTAACGTGCGCGGCTATTGCACGGTTTCGGTGGTTCAGCATGCGTGGGCGATGATCTTGAGCCTAACCCAGCACCTCTCGCAGTACACGCGGCTCGCGACCGACGGCTCCTGGGTCCAGAACGAAAAGTACGCCGTGCTCGCACATCCTATCCGGGAGCTGTCGGGTCGCGTGCTTGGCATCGTGGGATGGGGCACGCTTGGCCGCGGGGTTGCGGCGGTCGGCGAGGCGTTCGGCATGCGCACCCTCGTCTGCAACCGGCCCGGCACGCCGTCCGAGCCGGGTCGGGTGACCTTGGATGAGCTGCTCGCAACCGCCGACATCGTGTCCTTACACTGCCCCTCGACGCCGGCGACGCGCGGGCTCATCGGCACCCGCGAGCTTGCGCTCATGAAGCCGGATGCGTTGCTCATCAACACCGCGCGCGGCGCGCTGGTTGACGGTGCGGCCCTGGCGCGGGCGCTCTCCGAGGGAAGGCTGGCCGGCGCCGGAATCGACGTGTTGCCTCAGGAACCACCCACCGACGGCGATCCCTTGCTCGATCCCGGCATTCCCAATCTGATCCTCACGCCCCACATCGCCTGGGCGGCCCGCGAGGCCCGCCAACGCTGCATCGACGACATGGCCGAGAACATCGCGGATTTTCTGCGAGGTGGGCGGCGCGGGCGGGTGATCTGACCGCCCGTCCGCGCTATATGGCACCCCGGCCCGCTATCGCCCCGCGGCTCGCTATCGCAGCAGGTGCGCTCTCAGCCTCGCGCTTCGCGCTTGGCTTTTTTCGCGGCGCGCTTCTCTTCCAGCGTCTTGGTGGGCTTCTTCTTGCCCTCTTTCTTTCGATCCATGCCCTTGCCCATCGCGTGCTCCTCCTGTTGATTCGACGTCACCCCGAAACTTCAAGGCCGCGCGCGCCTGCGGAATTTGCGGTTGCCGTTGCCGCGTGCGGCGCCCGGAACCGGCTTCACTCCTCGCACCGGCTTCATCCCTCGTACCGACCCTTCGTCCGCGCGAAAAGTTTCCGCTCCCTTGAGTAGCAGCGGCGATTCCCCTTGCCCAAGGCTCGCGAGCGCCGCAGCGATATCGATGAGCGGCATCCCCGTCTCGGTTTCCAGCTCGCGTAGGATGGGACGAAATTCCGCCGCCCTCCCCTTGGCGACGGTGTCGGAGATGCGCACTTTGAACTTCGCGATGCGCGAAGCATTGACGGCATCGACGCTGGGAAGATCCATCGGCTCTATCTTCTGACGGGTCGCCCGCTCGATCGCCTTGAGCAGCGAGCGCTCGCGCGGCGCGATGAACAGGATCGCCTCGCCGCTGCGGCCGGCCCGGCCCGTGCGGCCGATGCGATGTACATATGATTCGCCGTCGTACGGCGCGTCGTAATTGACCACATGGCTGATGCGCTCGACGTCGAGACCGCGAGCCGCCACGTCGGTGGCGACCACGATGTCGATATCGCCGGCGCGCAGCCGTGCGACGGTGCGCTCACGCTGCGCTTGCGGAATGTCGCCGTTGAGCGCCGCCGCCGAGAAACCGCGCGCCTCCAGCTTCTCCGCGAGCTCCACGGTGGATTGCTTGGTGCGCGTGAAGACGAGCATGCCGTCGAAGGTCTCGGTCTCCAGAATCCGCGTGAGCGCGTCGAGCTTGTGCAGTCCACTCACGATCCAGAAGCGCTGCTGGATGCGGGACGAAGTGCCGGGCTTCGCTCTGATGGTCACCTCGACGGGCGCGCGCAGATGCCGCTGAGCGATGCGGCGGATGGGCGGCGCCAGCGTTGCGGAGAAGAGCGCCACCTGTCTGTTCCGCGGCGTCTGCTCGAGGATCGACTCCACTGCCTCGATGAATCCCATCTGCAGCATCTCGTCGGCCTCATCGAGCACCAGCATCGTGAGCTTCGAAAGATTCAGGGTTCCCCTGTTCATGTGATCGATGATCCGCCCGGGCGTGCCCACCACGACGTGCACACCGCGCCGCAGGGCATTGAGCTGCGGTTGATAGCTCTGTCCGCCGTAGATGGGCAGCACGTGGAAACCCGGAAGGTGCGCGGCGTAGCGCTGAAACGCCTCCGCCACCTGCAGCGCGAGCTCGCGGGTCGGCACGAGCACGAGCACTTGGGGATCGCGCCCGGCAAGGTCCAGGCGCGACAGCGCCGGCAATGCGAAGGCCGCCGTCTTCCCGGTGCCGGTCTGTGCCTGGCCCAGCATGTCGGCGCCCGAGAGCAACACCGGAATCGTGGCGGCCTGAATCGGCGAGGGCGATTCGTAGCCGACCTCCTCGACCGCGCGAAGCACCGCCTCGGACAGCGCCAATTCGCGAAAGCTCGGGAAGCTCGCGGTATCGTCCGCGTGCACTTCAGTCATGAGATACCTCCGAGTGGCGCGCCGTCGGCGGACCGCCCTGTCGGCCACGCGCAAGTCTAGCGGTTTGGCCGGGTATTGCTACCATGCGCGTCCGGACAATGAGGCGCAACGCCTGGGATAGTCACCATGGGACGCATATTCGAGGTCAGAAAGCACGCGATGTTCGCGCGCTGGAACCGGATGGCCAAGCAATTCACGCGAGTGGCCAAGGACATCACCATCGCCGTGCACTCGGGGGGGCCGGACCCCGCTTCGAACCCGACCCTGCGACGCGTCCTGCAGAACGCGCGCGCGGTCAACATGCCCAAGGATAAGACAGAAGCGGCGATTCGCCGCGCCATGGGCAAGGAGGCGGCCAACTATCAGGAGATCCTTTACGAAGGCTACGCTCCGCACGGCGTCGCGCTCCTGGTCGAGTGCGCCACCGACAACCCCACCCGCACCGTCGGCAACGTGCGCAACCTCTTCACCCGCAACGCGGGGAACCTCGGCACCACCGGAAGCGTCAGCTTCCTATTCAAAAAAATGGGCGTGTTTCGACTCGATCCCTCGACCGTCAAGGACCAGGACGAGCTGGAGCTCGACCTCATCGATTATGGGCTCGAGGAGATGGGCGAGAGCACGGGCGAGAAGGGCGAGCCGCAGCTCGTGATCCGCTGTGCCTTCGGCGATTTCGGGAAGCTCCAGGAGGCACTCGAGACACGCCGCATCACCCCCCTCTCCGCGGAGCACGAGTACATTTGTTCCGTGCCGACGGAGCTGCCCGAGAATGAGGCCGCGGACGTGCTGGCCCTTATCGACAAGCTCGAGCAGGACGAGGACGTGCAGAAGGTATTCCACACCCTCGCTTGAGCTTGCCCTCGGGCGCCCGAAAGCGCCCGGCCCGGGAGGTGCCGGACCACTCCTTACGTTCCTTCATCCTGTCATCCCCTAGACAGCTGCGGCGTTCTATTGCCTGGGAGCAAATTTCTAGGAGAGGGTCCATGAAGCGCTTATTTACCTTATTGATTCCACTGAGTTTTCTAGCCATGGCGGGATGCGTGGTGGCGCCTTATGGGCGGCCCTATTACTACGGTCCGCGAGTCGCGGTCGTCGCCCCGGCCCCCGTGGTCGTGGTCCGGCCTTGAGGCCTTAGGTGAGCAGCGGAGTGGGTGCGGCCGGCACAGCCGGCCGCTCTATACTTCCCCTGCATGCCAAGCCCGCCAGCCAAGCCTAACCGCGCCTTCCGCCTGATCAACGTATTCACCCACGAAGGGGGGCCGCTGACGGGCAATCCCCTGTGCGTGTTCGAGGACGGCTCCGGCCTCGACTCTCCGACCATGCAAGCGCTGGCGCGCCAATTCAACTTATCCGAGACTACCTTCATCCTGCCCTCGTCGCGCGGCGAGGCGGCCGTGCGTATTTTCACGCCGAGCTACGAGATGCCTTTCGCCGGCCATCCGACGCTCGGGACCGCTCACGTCTGTCGAGCACTCGGGCTGGGCGGCGATGCGTTGCGTTTGGACCTCAAGGCGGGCCTCATCGAGGTCACGGCCGAGAACGATCGCTGGACGCTCACGGCGCCGAGCTCCACGTTTCGTGAACTGGACGCCCCGCGTGCGGTGCTGGCGGCAGCCCTCGGGCTCACTGAATCGGACTTAGGCGAGCGCCCGCTCTGGCTCAAGGCGGGCAAGGAGCAACTCATCGTGCCCTTGCGCTCGCTCGATGCCGTGAGGCGGGCCTCGCCCCGGCCCGAGGACTTCGCCGCGATTCGCAGCGAGGACGGCATCGGCATGGCTTACATATTCGCCGAGCGCGGCAAGAACGCGACGCTCGCGCGCTTCTTCTTTCCCAGCGGCGCGGCGATGCTCGAGGATCCGGCCACCGGCTCCGCGACCGCCAATTTCGGCGGCTGGTGGCTCGCGATGAATCGGCCGCTGCCCGCAAGGATCGAGATCGCGCAGGGCGAGCAGGTCGCACGCCCCTCGTCGCTGTACCTCGAGGTCACCGAGGAGCGCCGCGTCCGCGTGGGGGGTGACGTGATCGAGATCGGCAGGGGTACGGTGTCGTTCTAGCCGAGCGGGTTGGCAGCGGATGCAGCCGCCGCCGGAACGAGACCGTGGTTGATGATGCGGTAGGCCCAGTGCAGCACCGGGGCCAGACGCGGCGACACCATGGTGAGGGCTCGCTGATAGTCGGCCCATCGCGCCTCGTGGTGCTCGGGAACTCCGAGCTCCGGGCTGACCGGAAGGATGATGTGGGTCTCCTTACTACGCGCGATGTAATACCGGGAAATCTTGCCCTTGTTGTAGGGACCGGTGTCCATGAACACGAGACCCCAGTCGAACGAAATGTCGTCGAGGTTGGTCTCCTCTCGCACCTCGCGAATCGCCGCATCGATCGGCTCCTCGCCCGATTCGACCAGTCCCTTCGGGAAGTCCCAGTTCCGATATGCGCGCAGCAGCAAGAACTTCAGCTTGCGCTGGACCACGCTCACGATCACCACGCCGGCGGACAATCTCTTGTTCGATGGGGCTGCCTGCATACTCCGTACGCTCGGAAATCCGATGAGGCCATTGTACTCCTCGCGCGGCCCCGGATAAGCGGCAGAACCGGCCGACAGCTGTCAGGCTGCGGCCGACAACGGCGAGCGGATCAGGTAGTCGAACGCGCTCAACGAGGCTTTCGCTCCTTCACCCATGGCGATTACGATCTGCTTGTAGGGCACGACGGTGCAGTCACCGGCGGCGAACACGCCGGGCACGGAGGTTTCACCGCGCGCGTTGACCTCGATCTCGCCGCGAGCCGAAAGCTTGACCACGCCCTTCAACCAGTCCGTGTTCGGCACGAGACCGATCTGCACGAACACCCCCGCGAGCTCGAGCGAGTGCATCGTGCCGTCACGGCGGTCCTTGTAGTCGAGGCCGGTGACGCGCGCGCCGTCGCCCGTTATCCGTGAAGTCTGCGCACTCGTGAGCACCGCAACGTTCGGCAGACTCGCGAGTTTGCGCTTGAGCACGGCATCGGCGCGCAGCTCCTGCTCGTACTCGATCAAGGTCACGTGGCTCGTGAGACCCGCCAGGTCGATGGCCGCCTCGACGCCGGAGTTGCCGCCGCCGATCACCGCAACGCGCTTGCCCTTGTACAGCGGTCCGTCGCAATGCGGACAATAGGCGACGCCGCGGTTGCGATATTCGCGCTCGCCGGGGACGTTGATCTCGCGCCAGCGCGCGCCGGTCGCGATCACCACTGACTTCGCCTGAAGCACGGCGCCGCTCGCAAGCTCCAGACCGATCAACTCTCCAGGAATCAGGGCCGCCGCGCGCTGCAGGTTCATCACGTCGACCTCGTAGGCACCGACGTGCTGATCGAGGCCCGCGGCGAGCTTGTGGCCCTCGGTTTCCTTCACGGAAATGAAGTTCTCGATGCCGACCGTGTCGAGGAGCTGTCCACCCAGACGCTCTGCCGCGATCCCCGTGCGTATGCCCTTGCGCGCCGCGTATACGGCAGCGGCGGCACCGGCGGGCCCACCACCCACGACCAGGACATCGTAGGGTGCGCGGCCGTCCAGACGCTCCGCCTCTCGACGCGGGGCATCGATATCCAGCTTCGCGACGATCTCCGCGAGCAGCATGCGACCCTGGCCGAACGGCTCGCCATTGAGAAAGATGCAGGGAACGGCCATTACGCCCCGCTTCTCGACGTCGGCCTGAAACAGCGCGCCGTCGATCATGGTGTGACGCACCAGCGGATTCGTCACCGCCATGAGATTGAGCGCCTGGACCACATCCGGGCAGCTCTGGCAGCTGAGCGAAACGAACGTCTCGAAACGCAGCTCCCCCTCGAGCAGGCGCACCTGATCGAGTGTCTTGGGATCCGCCTTCGGAGGGTGCCCACCGACCTGCAAAAGCGCGAGCACGAGCGATGTGAACTCGTGACCCAGGGGTACGCCGGCGAAGCGCACACGAGCCTCCTCACCCCTGCGGCGCAGCGCGAAGGAAGGCTTGATTTCGGCGTCGTCGCGCCGGACCTCGAGCGTCACCAGCGGCGAGAGAGCCTCGATGTCTTGCAACAGCTCGAGCATCTCCCGCGATCCGTCGCTCTCGTCGAGCGAGGCCAGGATTTCCACCGGCTGCTGCAGCCGCTCCAGGTATCCCTGCAACTGCGTCTTGAGGCCGTCATCGAGCATGATCAGATCTTCCCCACGAGGTCGAGGGAGGGTAACAGTGTCTTTGCGCCCGGAGTCCACTTCGCAGGACACACCTCACCGGGGTGAGCAGCGACGTACTGAGCGGCCTGGACCTTGCGCAGCAGCTCCTTGGCGTCGCGGCCGATGCCGTTGTCGTTGATCTCGATGATTTTGATCTTGCCCGACGGATCGATGACGAAGGTTCCACGGTACGCGAGGCCTTCCTCCTCTATCAGTACGCCGAAGTTGCGCGCGAGAGCGTGCGTGGGGTCGCCGATCAGCGGGTACTGCACCGTGCCGATGGTGTCCGACGTGTCGTGCCACGCCTTGTGGGTAAAATGCGTGTCGGTGGAAATCCCGTAGATCTCGACGCCGAGTTTCTTGAATGCGGCATAGTGCTCCGCGAGGTCGCCCAGCTCGGTCGGACACACGAACGTGAAGTCCGCGGGGTAGAACACGAACACGGACCATTTGCCCTTCAGGTCCTCGTTCGTGATCTGCACGAACTCGCCCTGATGGTAAGCGGTAGCCTTGAATGGCTTGATTTCAGTATTGATCAGCGACATGAGAATTTCCTCTGGTTAATCATCGATGCGACCACAATGCCTTCACATCAGAGATTAGTAAAATTGATTAAATGGATACATTTGATAGACTCTGTCTATAGCGATGGATGGGTGCGAACGGATGAACCTCAAGGACCTCAAGTATCTGGTTGCGTTGGCCGATACCGGCCATTTCGGCCGCGCGGCACAGCGCACCTTCGTGAGCCAGCCGACGCTGTCGGCACAGCTCAAGAAGCTCGAGGAGTATCTCGGCGTGAAGCTGGTCGAGCGCCATCCGAAGAACGTGCAGCTCACGGAGGTCGGCAAGGAGATCGTGGCACGAGCGCGGCACATGCTGAGCGAGGGCGACGAGATTCTCGCGCTGGCGCGCAACAACGCCGACCCTCTATCGGGCAAGCTGAAGGTCGCGCTCATTCCGACCATAGGTCCGTATTTGTTGCCGCGCATCATGCAAAAGCTCCGCAAGGCTCTGCCGCACTTGGGTCTCATGCTCTACGAGCACCAAACCGAGGAGCTGCTGAAGCGGCTCAAGGACGGTGAGATCGACCTCGGGATCCTCGCCCTGCCCGTGGACCCGGACGGACTGGAGTCGCGGCGGTTGTATCGCGAAGAGTTCACGGTCGCGCTGCCGAGCGACAATCCCCTCGCCCAGAAGCCCTTCATCAAGACCACCGATCTGAAGGGCCAAACGCTGCTTCTGCTGGAAGATGGGCATTGCTTGCGCGATCAAGCGCTCGAGGTGTGCAGTCGCATCGACATTCGCGAGGCCGAGGACTTTCGCGCCACCAGCCTGGAGACCTTGCGGCACATGGTAGTGGCAGGCCTCGGCGTCACCCTGATGCCAGAGCTCGCGGTGGAATCTCCGTTCGGCTCGCAGCGCGGACTCGTCATCCGTCAGTTCGCCAAGCCGGCACCGGCGCGAACCGTCGGTGCGGTGTGGCGCAAGTCGACCACGCGCGGCGCCGCCATCGACGCCGTGTGCGACATCGTGGGTGGCGCGATGGCCGCGAAAAGCTGACCGACCACGACCAATGGCGCGATCCAAGAAGATCAGGCCGCCGCGACGTTCGCGTGCGGAGTACGGCGATGGTGTGGACTGGGCGTTTCACGCCACCAACTCCGCCGTATTCGAGGCCCTCGCACGGCAGCGGCACTGCGAGAGCTTGCGCGAGTTTTTCGGAACCGCCCTTCACCAGGAGCTGTCCGTTCTCGCCCGCGCCGCCCGCGAGGTGAAGACCTCGCGCGCGCCGCGCGTGCTGCTGATTCCCGGCATGATGGGCTCGCGCCTGTGCGAGGTGACCGCGTCGAAAAGCCGGCGCGGACGGCTGCTCTGGATCGATCCGGTATCGATCGCCGGCGGGCGGCTCAAGGATCTGGTCCTGCCGTCGCGCCGAACGATCCGTCCGCGGGGCGTGCTCCTGTCCTCCTACGCACGACTGAAGCTGCGGCTCGCGGTCGAGGGATTCGATGCGCGATTCTTCGCCTACGACTGGCGCCTCGGAATCGACGAGATCGGTGCGGCGCTTGCAGCGGCCATCGCGGCCGGCAAGCCCGCGGTGCTCGTCGCCCACAGCATGGGCGCTCTGGCCGCGCGCGTCGCAATGAAGCGCTTGCCGAAGCGCTTAGTGCGCCGTCTCATCATGCTGGGTGCCCCGAACCGCGGCTCCTTCGCGCCGGTGCTCGCGCTGCGCGGCACCTACCCGTTCGTGCAGAAACTCTCGCGCCTCGACCTCGAGCATTCGCCGGACTATCTGGCCTCGCAGGTGTTTTCAAGCTTCCCCGGTCTCTATCACATGCTGCCGCCGCAGCGTGACTCGAGCGTGGACCTCGATCTGCTCGATCCCGCGTCGTGGCCGAGCGACGGAGCGACGCCGCGTCCGGCGCTGCTCGCGCGCGTCGCCGAGGTGCGGGCAGGCATGGCCGAGCCCGACGCGCGGATGCTGCAGATCGTGGGCGTCAACCGCCAGACCGTGGTGAGCGTACGCCGCACGAGCGCGGGTTTCGAATACGGATCCAATCCGCACGGCGATGGGACCGTGCCGCTCGCAATGACGCAAGTGCCCGGGCTCAAGACGTTCTATGCCGAGGAATCCCACGGCAATCTCGCGAGCAGCCCGCGCATCATCGATGCGATCGTCGATCTCATCCGTGCCGGCACCACCCGCGAGCTCGCGGGCCATTGCGCTCTGAAACCCGTCCGTGAGCGGCGCATCGACGATGCGCAGCTGCGCTCGGTCGAAGCCGCGAAGATCGACTGGCGCCGGCTCGACTCGGCGCAGCGCGAGGCGGTGATGGCGGACCTCGACGGGCCGGAAGAGGCCACCCCCGGGTCCGCCGCTGCCTCGCTCGCTTGAGATTGCCCCGCCGCGGCCCCGGCCGCCGCCCTGGCGCACCCGGATGGGCCCCGGTACCATCCCAGCGCCCCCACGCTCCCGAGGAGCGGCCAATGTGTCGACAATTACCCACATCTCGCCGCAAATGCGATGTGCTTCCCGTCGGCGGCCCGCTTTTTGCCGAATATTTCACATATCGCTGCGGCGACCCCGGGCACTATCACATTCCAAAGGATTGCCGGCCATGAACGCCCGAACTGTTCCCGCAGGTCAAGCGAAAGCCGTGGCCGCCGCGCCGCGCTTCGATGCCAAATTCATCGAGGAGCACAAGCTGATCGAGCGGTATCTTGAGGGCAAGCTGCCGCTCAGGGGCGCCGTCGATCTCGAGAACTGGTGCCGCGCGCACCCCGAGTATCTGGACAAACTCAATCTGTCGGAGCGCGCGCAGGCAAGCTTGAAGCTCCTGGAGGCGAGCGGCCACCCGGTCGATCTGCGCGAGCCGCAACAGCCCTGGTGGAAGTCGCCGTATCTGCTCATCGGTTTGGCCGCCGCGACGTTGCTGAGTCTCGCCGCAACCTGGCTTCTCGTCGGCAAGTACGACCGGCTGCGCGGCGAGCTCGAGGATGTGCAGCTGCGCGCCAAGCAGGGTCCCCTGGTGCAGCCGGCGGTGAGAACCGAACGGCATATCTCGCCGGATCACGCCCCGGGGCTCAACGCAGCCCGCATCGCCGTCAACACCGCCGCGCCGCAGCTCATGGACCTGTATCTCGACATGACCTATACGCAGAAGCTCAATCTGTTTCGCATCACCGTGGACAAGCAGGATCAGGGCCGGGCGCTGATTCTGAACAATTTGCTCAAGGATTCGAACAACGACTTGCGCATGACCTTCAACACCACGGGCCTTTCGGCGGGCATATACACGGTGCGCATCGAGGCGATTCCGCCGCGCGGCGATCCGATTCCGGATGGCTGGCTGCTCCTCGAGGTGCGCTAGCCGCGCGGAACTACTGCGCTTGGTCGCGCAGCGTGACGATGGGCGGCGTATTGACCACGCGCCGCGTCGCGAGCGTGCCGCTCACCCCCACGAGCACCGTGCCGCAGACGAGACCAAGCACCCATACCCACGGGTCGAAGCTGAACTCCAGTGAGAATAGGCGGCGCGCCAGCATCCATCCCACGGCGCTGGCACCGCACGCGGCGAGTGTCCCGGAAAGAAAACCGAGCGCGGAGAACTCCGCGGCGACGCCGCGGAGCACAGTGCCCCGGCTCGCTCCCAGCGTGCGCAGCATGGCGCTCTCGTAGCGGCGCTCGTCGGCCGTCGACTGCACCGCGGCGAGCAGCACCACAACCCCCGCCGCCAGGGTGAACAGGAACACGTACTGCACGGCAAGTGATGCTCGGTCCATGATCTCGCGAATCTGCTTGAGGATCGCGTCCACGTCGAACACGGAGATCGTGGGGAACTTGCGCACCAAATCGACGAGCGCCGGCCGCTGCTGCGGCGTCAAATAGATACTGGTCATGTAGGTGCCGGCCGCACCGTCCAGTAGCTTGGGCGGAAATACCAGAAAAAAGTTGGGCCGGAAGCTGTCCCAGCGCACCTTGCGGATGCTCGCGACGCGAGCGGTGAGACTTTCGCCCGCCACGTCGAAGCTCAGGGTGTCGCCGAGCTTCAGGCCCAGCGCTTCCTGATACTCCGACGAAATCGACACCAGCGGCTCGGCGGACTCGGCAGCGGTCCACCAGCGGCCGGCGATGAGCTGATTGTCCTCGGGAATCGCGGCGGACCAGGTGAGATTTTGCTCGCGCTCGACGAAACCCCGCGCGCGATCACCTTCGAGCTTGCGCGAGTCGGCGGGAGTCCCGTCGATGGCGGTCATGCGCGCGCGCACCATCGGATACAGTTGCGGCTGGCCGAAGCCGCGCGAGCTCAAGAACTCCTCGAGCGGCGCACGCTCGTCCGGGCGGATGTTGACGAGAAAGTTGTTCGGCACATCGCTCGGCAGGCTCCGCCGCCAATCGGTGAGCAGATCGCCGCGCACCACCGCGAGCAGGAGCAGCACCATGATGCCGAGGCCGAACGCAACGATCTGCAGAACGCTTCCGGTGCCGCGTCTCGATACGTTCGCAAGACCGTAGCGCCACGCAATGCCGACCCCGCCGCGTAGCCGCCCCGTGAGTCGCACCAGCCCGTAGCCGGCGGCGGCCAGCACCACCCCCACGCCGAGCACGCCGGCAAGAACGCCCACCACTAGCTCCGTGTCGCGCACCAGGCTCCACAGAATGGCAAAGAGCGCGCCGACCGCGAACGCGTACACCACGCCGAATCGCAGCGGGGGCGCGGTCATGGTCCGCCGCAGCACGCGTGCGGGCGGCGTGTTCTTCAAGTGCAGCAGCGCGGGCAAAGCGAATCCGACCAGCATCGCATTCACCGTCACGAGCGCGACCGCGATCGGCGCAAGCGATGCGCGCGGCAGGGTCATGCGGATCAGATCGCGCAGCAGCCAGGCGAGTCCCCACTGCGCGCCATACCCCAAGAGCGCGCCGGCCGCAACGGCGCAGAGCGCGAGGATGGTGAGCTCGATGACGGAGATCGCGAGCACGAAGCGCTGCGAGGCCCCCATGCATTTCATGAGCGCCACCGCATCGATGTGCCGGGCTGCGTAGCGGCGCGCGCCCATCGCCACCGCGACCGCGGCGAGCAGCACCGAGGCGAGGCTCGCCAGATTGAGGAAGCGGCCTGCCCGATCGATCGCCGAATTCAGCTGCCGGCTGGACTCATCCACCTCTCGCAGGCGCTCGCCGGCGCCCTTGTGCGCCTGCAGATAGTCGCGAAACTCCCCGACCGCCGCCGGTGGGCCCGCGAACAACGCCGCATAAGTCGCGCGGCTGCCGGGCTGAATGAGCTGTGTCGCGGCGACATCGTCGTAGTTCAAGAGCACCGCAGGAGCGAGGTTCACGAACCCCGTTCCCTGGTCGGGGCGGTAGTCCAGCACTTGCCCCACCTTGAAAGTCGCCGCGCCGACGCGGATCGATCCGCCGGTGCGGATGTCGAGCTGCGCCATGATGCGCGCGTCGACCCAAGCCTCGCCGTGGCCCGGTATCGACTCCGTAGTGCGGGCGGCGCCGAAAGGGCTGTCGGCGATGCGCACGTGACCGCGCAGGGGATAGCGAGCCGTCACGGCGTTGAGTGCCGCGAGCTGGCTCACCTCGCCGTTGAATATCGCCGTGGGGAACGTCAGGATCTGCGCCGTGGCGAGTCCGAGATCTCCAGCCTTCGCGAAATAGCTTGCGGGGAACGGTGTGGGCGCTTCAAGCCGTAGATCGGCGGCGAGCACTTCCGCGGCCTGCGCCCTGACGCCTTGCGAAATGCGGTTGGTGAAAAATCCGACCGCCGTGAGCGACAGCACGGCGACACACAAAGCGAGCAGCAGCACTGAGAGCTCACCGGACTTGAGGTCCCGCCAGAGATTGCGCAGCGCGAAACGCAGCACTTGCATCAGCTCACCGCCGCGGGGCCGACCGGCCCGGCACTCACCGTTCGCCCGGCGTCGAGCTCGAGCATGCGCGCGCAGCGCTGCGCCAGCGTGCGATCGTGCGTGACGAGCACGAGGGTGCTGCCGATGCTGCGATTGAGCTCGAACAAGAGATCCGTGATCCGCTGGCCGGTGTGCGTGTCGAGATTGCCGGTCGGCTCGTCGGCGAACAGCACGGCGGGCTGCGTCACGAAGGCGCGAGCAATCGCGACCCGTTGCTGCTCCCCGCCCGACAGCTGTTTAGGATAATGAGCGGCGCGCGCCGTCAGCCCGACCTGCTCGAGCGCGGCGGCGGCGGCGGCGCGGGCATCGCGGCGAGCACGCAGCTCGAGCGGCAACATGACGTTTTCCAGCGCGGTGAGCGCGGGGATCAAGTGAAAGGACTGAAAGACGAAGCCGACGTGCTGCCCGCGCACGCGCGCGCGGCCGTCCTCATCGAGCCGTGTCACCTCGACCCCCGCAATCAGCACCTCGCCCGAGGTGGGCGAGTCGAGCCCGGCCAGCAAGGCGAGGAGGGTGGATTTGCCGGCGCCGGACGCGCCCACCACCGCGAGGGTCTCTCCCGATCGCACAGTGAGGCTCACATCGGAGAGAATGGTGAGGGGCCCCTCGGGGCTGGAAACGGTCTTGGTCAGGTGCCTGGCCTCGAGTGCGGTTTGAATTTGCATCATGGAGCAGTCCGTGAACCGGATATTCGTCCTTCTGATCCTGTGGGTGGCGGCGGTCCCGGCTTACGCAGAGACGCCGGCGATCCTCGTGTTCGGCGACAGCATCAGCGCCGGGTACGGGCTTGCGCGCGTCGAACGGGGCTGGGTGGCGTTGCTGCAGGCGAAAGTAAAGAGCGAAGGTTACGGTTATGAGGTCGTCAATGCCAGCGTCAGCGGCGAGACGACGGCGGGCGGCCTCGCGCGGCTTCCCCGGGCGCTCGCCGTGCACCACCCGGCGGTCGTCATTCTCGAGCTCGGCGGCAATGACGGCCTGCGGGCACTACCGATCGACCAGATGCGCGCGAATCTCTCGCGCATGAGCGATCTGGCACGGGGCGCGGGTGCGAAAGTCCTGCTGCTCGGGATGCGCATGCCGCCCAACTACGGTCCGCAGTACACGGAGCAGTTCAGCGCCGTCTACGCCGACCTCGCCCGCGAGAAGCACCTCCCGGTGGTGCCGTTCTTCCTGAGCTCCGTCGCCCTGCACCCCGACCTCATGCAGGCCGACGACGTGCATCCGGACGAAGCGGCACAGCCGCTTCTGCTCACCGCCATGTGGCCGGCGCTGGAGCCGTTGCTCAAGCGCTAGGGTGCGCCTGCCGCCTGCCGCCTGCCGCCTGCCAAGTAACGACTTGTTTTGATTTACTCCTGGGTGCGGCGCGGACCCGCGTTGTCCGGCAGCAGGGTGATCACGTTCATGAGAAAGCTCGTGTGATCGTGCGAGGACACGGCGGCATACAGCTTTCCCTCCACCGACACATGGGAATCCTCCACCACGTTTTCCGGAAACTCGGAAATACCGACGAGCTGCAGCTGATCGGCCGACTGGCACATGAAGCTCTGCGCCGGGGAATAAATGTAGACCTCGCGATCGAGCGTGAGCACGGGCACGTTGTCCACACCGTCGGGGGTGGGGTAGGAGCGAAAATGCACCCGTCCCGACAGGGTGTGCTTCACCGGCTGGGTCCAGAGGCACCCGCCGTAGCCGTGCACGCAGCCCGCGGCCGCAAAGGAAATCCCGATCACAATTGAACGCCAGGCTGTCATTCCGTCTCCGATTCAGGGGCCGAGGGCCGATGCGATCCCACCCGACCAGCATACCCGTCGACATGCGACGTTGCTGCGGTCTTCGTCCGGTGCTATACACGCGAAACAAAAAATCAGGAGCCGCACCCGTGGAACGCGTTTGGCTGAACCAGTACCCGCCCGGTGTGCCAACCGACATCGACCCGGACCAGTACCCCTCGCTCAACGCGATGTTCGAAGAGGCGTGCGCGGCGTACGGCAACCTTCCCGCGTATCAGAACTTCGGCGCGATCCTCACCTACGCGCAGCTCGACGCCCTGAGCCGCGCCTTCGCAGCCTGGCTGCAGAAAAAATCGGGCCTCGTGGCGGGGGATCGGGTCGCCCTGATGATGCCCAACGTGCTGCAGTATCCGGTCGCGCTCTTCGGCATCCTACGCGCGGGCATGGTGGTGGTGAACGTTAATCCCCTCTACACCGCGCGCGAGCTCGAGCACCAGCTCAAGGACTCCGGCGCCAAGGCCATCGTCATCGTCGAGAATTTCGCGCATATCCTGCAGCAGGTCCTGCCGCATACGGAACTCAAGCAGGTCCTCGTGACGCGCATCGGCGACCTTCTGGGATTTCCTCGCGGAGCGCTCGTGAATCTGGTCCTGAGGCTGCGCAAGCAGGTGCCGCCCTGGCGCATGCCCGGAGCGATCACGCTCAAGAGCGCACTGGGCGGCGGGCTCGGTCTGAAGCTCGCGCTCCCCGAGGTGGGCTCGCAGGACATCGCGTTCCTGCAGTACACCGGCGGAACGACGGGCGTCGCCAAGGCCGCCGTCCTCACCCACCGCAACATGGTGGCCAACGTGCTGCAGGCGAGCGCCTGGATCCGCCCGGCGCTGCAGCCGGGACCGCAACGAATCACCATCACCGCGCTGCCGCTTTATCACATCTTTTCGCTCACGGCGAACTGCCTTCTCTTCGCGCGGCTCGGCGCGAAGAACGTGCTCATCACCAATCCACGCGATTTCCCGCGCTTCGTCGCGGAGCTGCGCAAGCACAAGTTCTTCTACATCAGCGGCGTGAACACGCTGTTCAACGCGTTGCTGCACACGCCGGGCTTCGATTCGCTCGACTTCTCCTCGCTCAAGATCACGCTCGGTGGAGGCATGGCGGTACAGGCCGTGGTCGCCGCGCGCTGGAAGAAAATCACGGGCAACGTGCTCACGCAGGCCTGGGGGTTGACTGAGACCGCACCCGCCGCCTGTATCAACCCCATGGGCCTGGACTTCAACGGATCGATCGGGCTGCCCATCTCCTCCACCGACGTCTCCATTCGCGACGATGCCGGTGTGGAAATGGGTACCAACGAGGTGGGCGAGATCTGCGTGTTCGGACCGCAGCTGATGCGCGGCTACTGGAACCGTCCCGACGAGACCGAGAAGGTCATGTTCGGCGACTGGCTGCGCACGGGAGACATCGGCCGCATGGACGCGAAGGGATTCGTGTTCATCGAGGACCGCAAGAAAGACATGATCCTGGTCTCTGGATTCAACGTCTATCCGAACGAGGTCGAGTCCGTCGTGGCGGAGCATCCCGGCGTGCTCGAGGTGGCGGCCGTGGCGCAGCTCGACGAGAGCTCCAACGAGTCGGTGGCATTGTTCGTGGTGAAGAAGGATCCGAACCTCACCGCCGAGGCCCTGGTCGAATACTGCCGCGCGAACCTCACGGGATACAAAGTGCCCAAGCACATATACTTCCGCACCGAGCTGCCGAAGACCAACGTCGGCAAGATCCTGCGGCGCGCGCTGCGCGATGAGCTTCGCGGGGGGGCGAATACAGGGGCGGCGCCCGATGCGGCTGCGTCCACCGGTACAGCATCCGCCCCGGCTCTACCCCGCGGCAGTCAGGCGACGTAATTCTGCACCGTCTCGACGAGGACACCCACCTGGTTGGGATCGACGCCGGGGGTGATGCCGTGACCGAGATTGAATACGTGCCCCGGCCCGGTGCCGAAGCTCTCGAGCACGCCCCGTGCCGCCGCCCGCAGGGTATGAAGAGGCGCGAACAGCGCGGACGGATCGAGGTTGCCTTGCAGGGCGACGCGGTCCTGCACGGCACGGCGCGCGGCGCTTAGATCCGTGGTCCAGTCGACGCCCACGGCGTCGCATCCGATCTCGGCGATCTCTGCGAGCCACGCGCCGCCGCCCTTGGTGAACACGATGCTCGGCACGCGCCGGCCCTCGGCTTCGCGGGTGAGTGTCGCAACGATTCGCGCCATGTACGCCAGGGAGAACTCGCGATACTGCGCGGGCGTGAGGACGCCGCCCCAGGTGTCGAATAGCATCACCGCCTGCGCGCCCGCCGCGATTTGCGCGTTCAGATACAGGCTCGTCGCACGGGCGAGCACGTCGAGAAGGCGATGCAACGTCTCGGGGCTCTCGTACATCATGCGCTTGATGCGCTGAAAATCCTTGCTGCCGCCGCCCTCCACCATGTAGGTCGCGACGGTCCAGGGACTGCCCGCGAATCCGATCAGGGGAATGCGGCCTTTGAGCTCGCGCCGGATGAGCGCCACGGCGTCGACCACGTACTTGAGCTCGACGTTCGGATCCGGCGCGCCGAGCTTCGCCACGTCGGCGGCCGAGCGCACCGGACGCTCGAACGTCGGGCCTCCGGCGCCCGTCTCGAAGCTCAATCCGAGGTTCATGGCGTGCGGAATGGTGAGGATGTCGGAGAAAAGAATGGCGCCGTCGAGCGGATAGCGCTCCACCGGCTGCAGCGTCACCTCACACGCGAGCTCAGGGTTGGTGCAGAGCGCGAGAAAGCTTCCGGCACGCGCCCGCGTCGCCCGGTATTCCGGCAGATATCGGCCCGCTTGGCGCATGAGCCAGATCGGCCGCCGCGGCGTCGGCTGGCGCAGCAAGGCGCGCAGCAAGAGATCGTTCTTGAGTGCTTGGGTCATGTGTCAGGTTCTCTCGCTCGCATCGAACAGCCGCCGGTGCTCGAGGATCGCGTAGCGATCCGTCATGCCCGCTATGTAGTCGGCCACGGCGCGCGCGCGGCCTGCGTCTCCGTGCGCGGCGCCGAGACGCGCCGCATTCGCGCCGTGCTCCTCGGGCATGAGCGCCGGATCGTCCAGGAACGCTTCGAACAGGGCGGTCATCACGCGACGGGCCTTCGAGGTCATGCGCCGCACCTTGTAGTGCTTGTAGACGCGGTCGCGCAGGAAGCTCTTGAGCGACTGATTGAGCTCCTGCGTCTCCGCGCCGAAGCCGATGAGCGGCGTCGCCAGCGACCGTACCTCCGCGGCCGAGGAGACGCCCGAAGCGCGCAGGCGTTCCGCGGAGGTGTCGATGAGATCGATGACCAGGTGATTGATCATGCGCCGCAGAATCTCGTTGACGAGGCGGCGTCCTGCGAGCGCCGGGTACTGCCGGCGCACGATCTCGTGGTAGCGCGCGAACAACGGGATCTGAGCGAGCTCCTCCACAGTGATGAGGCCGGCGCGAATGCCGTCGTCGACGTCATGATTGTTGTAGGCGATCTCGTCGGCGAAGTTCGCGAGCTGCGCCTCGAGGCCGGGTTGCGTGCGAAGCAGAAACCGCTCACCCAGATCCTCGAGCTTTCGCGCATTCGCGGCCGAGCAGTGCTTCAAAATGCCCTCGCGGCACTCGAATGTGAGGTTGAGGCCATCGAATTCGGCGTATTGCTCCTCGAGCTCGTCCACGACTCGCAGCGATTGCAGGTTGTGCTCGAAGCCGCCGAACTCGCGCATGCACTCGTTCAGCGCATCCTGTCCCGCATGCCCGAAGGGCGTGTGGCCGAGGTCGTGTGCCAGGCAGATTGCCTCGGAGAGCACCTCGTTCAAGGCGAGCGCGCGGGCGATGGTGCGGGCGATTTGCGCCACCTCCAGAGAATGCGTGAGCCGGGTGCGGTACAGATCGCCCTCATGGTTGACGAACACCTGGGTCTTGTAGACCAGCCTGCGGAAGGCGGTGGAATGGACGATGCGGTCCCGGTCGCGTTGGTATTGCGAGCGATAGGCCGGAGGGCTCTCGGGGTGGCGCCGGCCGCGCGACTGGCTCTCGTGCGCCGCATATGTGGCCAAGGCGCTCATGCAAAATGCTCCTTCAAGGTGGCATCGAGCGCGCTCTTGTCGTACGTCGAAACCACCGTCGCATTCCCGAGCCGCTCGAGCAGCACCAGCCGCAGCTTGCCGCTGAGCACCTTCTTGTCCATCTGCATGAGCTCGAGCGCGCGCGCTGCGCCGATGCGGGGCGGCTCGATGGGCAGGCCCGCACGGCGCACAAGCGCGTGGACCAGATTGCGGGCGGGGGTGTCGATCATGCCCAGCCGTCGCGACAGATCCGCGGCCATGAGCATGCCCAGCCCGACGGCCTCGCCGTGCAAGTACACCTCATAGCCCGTCGCCGCCTCGATGGCATGCCCGAAGGTGTGCCCGAAATTCAGGATCGCCCGCACCCCCTCCTCGCGCTCATCCTGGGCGACCACCGCCGCCTTGATGGAGCAGGACCGGTAGATCGCGTGGGTGAGGGCGTCGGGCTCGCGCGCCCGCAGCCGTGCCATGTGGGTGTCGAGCCAGCCGAGCAACTCCAGATCCCAGATGCACCCGTACTTGATCACCTCGGCGATGCCGGCGGAGATTTCGCGATCGGGCAGGCTGTTCAGGGTGTCGGTATCGGCGATCACGGCGATGGGCTGGTGGAACGCGCCGATCAGGTTCTTGCCGCCGCTGTGATTGACCCCGGTCTTGCCGCCGACCGAGGAGTCCACCTGCGCCAGGACGGTGGTGGGGATCTGCACGTAGCGCACGCCGCGCTGATAGCATGCCGCGGCAAAGCCCGCGGTATCCCCCACGACCCCGCCGCCGAACGCCAGCACCACGGCATCGCGGTTGAACCGCTGGCCGACCAGGGCATCGAATATCCAGCTCACCGTCTGCAGCGTCTTTTGCTGCTCCCCCTCGGCGAGGATGCACTCGTGGATGATGCGCCGATCGCCGAGCGCCGCGCGCAGCGCCGGCAGATACAAGCGCGCAACCGTCGTGTCGGTCACGATCATCAGGTCCTTGCCCGGGATCTGCGACTCGACGAGCGCGGCGTTACCGAGCAGTCCTGCGCCGATCGTGATGAGATACCGGGAGTGGCCGACGTCTACCTTGAGGGTTTGCACTTCAAGGATTATACGAAGCTTGGGCTCCTCGCGCCCGCTGAAGCTCGCGGTGAATCTCCTCGGCCACCGCTTGGACGCGCCGGCCGTCCGTCGAAACCGTGATATCGGCGATTTCGGCGTACAGCAGGGCGCGGTGGCGCATCAGCTCGACCAGCTTTTCCTTCGGATCCGTGTCATTGAGGAGCGGGCGGTGGCGTCCGTGGCGCGTGCGCTCCAGCTGCTGGCCGATGGAGGTCTCTAGATAGACCACGGCGCCGCGCTCGGCGAGCATGCGCCGATTATCCGCATCGATCACCGCGCCCCCGCCGGTGGCGATCACGACGCCGTCCAGGCGCGTAAGGCGCTCGATCGACTCCTTTTCGCGCAGCCGGAAGCCCGCCTCGCCCTCCTTCTCGAAAATGAAAGCGATGTCGACGCCCGTACGCGCCTCGATGTCGGCGTCGCTGTCGTGAAGGGAGAACCCCAAGAGCCGGGCCAGGTGCCGACCCACGGCCGATTTGCCGGATCCCATGGGGCCGATGAGGAAGACATTGGGCTGCGAAAGCATGGGAGAGAAGGATACAGAAACAGCGAGCCCAGAAAGAACACGGCCGCCCGAGGGCGGCCGTGAGGGGACGATCGATGCCTCGAATCAGGTGATGGTCACTGGGATCGAGTACGAGGTGATCGATTTGGATTGAGGTGAGGTCACCGTGATGGTGACGCTGCCGCTGCCGGCATTGATAGGCGCCGCCAAGGAGACGCCCCTGACATCACCTCCCACGGTGTCCAGCGGGGCTCCCAGGCTGGTAGCGTTGGGGCTGCCGGAACCCGGGCCGCCGCTTGCGTCGCAGCCGACCGTATAGGAGGCTCCCGAGCCGCTCAGGGTGCCGATGTTAGTGGTTATTGCCACCGTCGTACCGGCGGCCATTGCATTGCCGTTGCCGTCGGTCACTAGAATGTTCAAACCGATGCCATTGGGCGCCGCTGGGGGGGCGGGGCTGACCGCAAGGCTCACGGAGGCGGTATTCGCAGGTATGAACTTCATGGTCGTCGAGTCATAGACGAAGACCAGCGCGTTCGAGGTCGACATGATGAGCTCATGCTCAACCCCGATCGCCAGCGTGGCCTCGGTGCACGACGACGTGGTGCAGGTGATGCCGATGAACTTGCCGCTCGGTCCTTGGTACACGCCCGTATTGTAGTAATCGAGGAAGTAATCCCCCTTCACGTAGGCGCCGCTTTCATTGGCGTCGAGATAGGGCTCGCCCAGATTCGAGAAAGGGTCGCCGGCCTGGTAGTAGCCGGTGCTGTTCACGTCGTCGAAAGACTCTTCGCCGATGGCCGTGGCCAGAATCTGCGCGCGTCCATTTCTGAAGGTCGGCGGCGTGCTGCCGGTACCGGGACGAGGATTCGCGCTCGTCCAAGTCACCTGGCATTCGCCGTCGCCGGGGTTCGTCAGCGGAGTCGTGCAACTGCCCCCGACATGTCCGCCGTTAGTGGTGAACGCGACCGAAGTGCCATCGGGCGCCGGGTTGTTATACCGGTCGGCCAGCTGCACCGTCACGGGCACGGGAATCAGGTCGATGCCATAGGCCTCGACGTTCGGGCAAGCCAATGTGGTGTAGTTCGGTGCGCCGACCGCAATCGAGAAAGCGTTCGACGCCGGCAAGCCCGTGGTGACCGTGAGGTTGCTCGACTCGGTGCTGAGCGCCGGCGATGCGATCGCGGCGGTCACACGAACCGCCGTATGCGCGGTCCCCGAGCTCACCACGGTTTGCACGGTGCCGTCGGCGGCCGAGACGGCGGTCGCGGGCGACAGGCTGATTCCGCCGGCGCTCGTATTCAGGGAGAAGCTCACCGTGACACCCGGCCGTGCTCCACCGGTCGAGTCGACGACCTTGAATACCACGGTGGAGGTCTCGTTCAGGCCCGTGCCCTTGAGGCCGATCGATTGCGGGGTGGCGGATTCGAACTGGATCGAGCCGATGGCCGCCGCCGCCACGGTAACGGTGCCAGTCGCCGTCAGGGTCGCGCTGCCGACCGCGGCGGTTGCGGTGATTACGTCCTGGCCGGCGCAGCCCTTGGCCGTGTAGGTCGCGTCGATGGTTCCGGTCGAGCTTTGGACGGTATCCGCCGTGGTTCCGGCCGTGCTGGTGCCGGAAGGCGCGATGACGGCAAGACCATTGCTGATGCACGTGGAGCTGTACGAGACGATGACCGGAGCCGCCGTGTAGAGCACACCGCTCTGATTGACGACGGTGATCGTGAGGCTCGTCGTGCCGCCGGCGGCGACGTTGGTGGACGAGATCCCGATCATTCCCGATTGGAAGGTCGAGCCGCTGCCGTTACCCATCTCATAGGTATTGGTGGTCCCCGTGCCTGTGCCCGTCCCCGTGCCCGTACCCGTGCCTGTTCCCGTCCCCGAGGAGCTGCCAGCGCTCTCCGTGCCCAGGTCAGCGCCGCCGCAGCCGGCGAGTAGCGTCAGTGCCGCGGCCGCCGTGATAAGTAAACTACGCATGTCTTTAGGTCCTCGCTCGATCCATGTCGGCGTCAGTAGAGATTTGACCCTTCGCGCAAGATCTTCGGTGTGATGAAGATCAAGAGTTCGGTCTTGTTGTTGATGTTGGTGGTGCTCTTGAACAGATTACCGAGCACGGGGATATCACCCAGCCAGGGCACCTTGTTGGCGGAATACGACTTGGTCGTCTCGAGAATGCCGCCGAGCACCACGGTCTGGCCGTCGCCGACCAAAACCTGAGTTTGGATCTGGCGCGTGTCGATCGAGGGCACGCTGCCGCCGGTCGCGCTGGTCACCTGCTGGCCGACGGTATCGTCGCTTACGTCCAGATCCAGGATGACTCGATTGTCGGGCGTGATCAGCGGCGTCACTTTGAGCGAGAGCACGGCGTTCTTGAACTGCGTCGTGGTCGCGCCGCTCGAGGCCGATTCCTGATAGGGAATCTCGACACCCTGCATGATGGTCGCCTGCTTCTGGTTCGCGGTGATCACGCGAGGCGAGGAGATGGTCTCGCTCTTGCCCTCGTTCTCGGCAGCCGACAGCGCGAGATCGACCAGGTAGCTGCCGCCCAGCAGCGAAATGCCGATGCTGCCGTTCGTATTCGCGGCCGGCGTGTTCACCATGTAGCGGTTGGCGAGCGCGGGCGTCGCCACCGGCGCCACCGGCAGGCCGGAGCTCAAGTTGCTGAGGGCGGACTGGATCATGGTGTCCGCACCGGTCCCCGAGCCCGTGACGGCCAGCAGGCCGTTGCTGCCGTTTTGCTGCGCCGAGGTCACGCCGAACTGGGCGCCCAGGTCGCGCTCGAAGGTATCGCTGACCACCACGATGCGCGCCTCGATGAGCACTTGCCGTACCGGCACGTCGAGGGCTTGTACCAGTCGGCGGATCTCCGCCAGGTTCTCGGCCGTGTCCTGCACCATCAAGGTATTGGTGCGCTCGTCGATCGAAAGGCTGCCGCGATTGGAGAGCATGGAGTTGCGCCCGCCGCCGCCCGCCGTGGCGCCGCCGGTGGGACGGATCATCTTCGCGAGATCAGCCACCTTGGCGTAGTTGGCCTGCATGAACTCCGAGCGGATGGGCGAGAGCTCCTGGACCTCCTTGTGCGCCTCGAGCTGCGCCTTCTCGCGCGTTGCGAGCTCCTCGGTGGGTCCGATGATGATGACGTTGTCCTGGCGGCGCTTGTCGAGTCCCTTGGTGCGCAGCACGATGTCGAGGGCCTGATCCCAGGGGACGTTCTGCAGCCGCAACGTCAAGTTGCCGGTCACGGAATCACTCACCACGATGTTCTGGCCGCTGGTATCCGCGAGGAGCTGCAGCACCGAGCGCACGTCGATGTCCTGGAAATTGAGCGTTAGACGCTCACCGGTGTACTCCTTCTTCTCCTCGGCGGCGCTGTGTTTCAAAGAGGGCTTGATCTCGACGGTGTACTGATTGTCCGATTGATAGGCCAGCTGCTCGAAATCGCCCTGCGCACTGATCACGAGGCGCGAGCTACCCTCGACGCGGATCGCATCCACGGTCTGCACCGGCGTCGCGAAATCCATGACGTCGTAGCGGCGCATGAGGTTCTTGGGCATCAAGGTGCCTGCGAAGTCCACGACCACCTGGTTGCCCTCCTGCCGCACATTCACCGGGGTGCGCGGGTCGGAGAGCTGCACGATCACGCGGCCGGTGCCGTCCGAGCCGCGGCGGAAATCGATGGTCTTGATGGAGCGCTCGACCGCGCTCCCGGGAGTCGCGGCGCTGCTGGTGTGCGTCACAGCGTTCGCCAGGGCGTCGCCCGGCTGGCGGCCCAGTGTGACCACGATGGTGTTGCCCTCGACCTTGGTCGTGTAGGGCAGGAGCTGATCGACGTTGACCACGAGGCGTGAACGGCCATTCGCCTCGGCGGCGAGCACGGAGTCGACGCCACCCGAGCGCACGTCGATGCGGCGCGAGGGAAGCGCGAGCGAGGTGTTGGGCAGGTCGAACGCGATGCGCGCCGGCTTGTCGATGGTGAACGGCAGCGGCTCGGGAGCCGGGCCGCTCAGATGCAGCTTGAGCTGGACCTGGTTGCTCGACAGCGTTTGCACGTCGACTGACTCGAGCTTGAGTGAGTCGGCGCCTTGGGCCTGGGTCTTCAAGGTGAATGCCGACATCATGGCGAGCGCCATCGCTCCGATCATCGCCATTCGTATCTTCAATCTGGTCATGCGTTGCTCTCCCTGTGGCCCCATCAATCTTGCAATGCCAATGAGGCCGGTCGCTCGATATAGCCGCCAAGACCATCCGGGATGATCTCGACCAGGCTTATTTTGCTGCCCGTAATCTCAGTAACCTTTCCGTCGTTCTGCCCCATGTAGTTGCCGGGCTGAACCTTGTGCACCAAGCCGTCCTTGGATTGCACGAGTCCGTAAAAATTATTTCCGACCTTGAACGTACCCACCATCTTGAGGGTGTCGAGCGAGACTCCCTCGAGGAACTCGCGATTGCGGCGCACGGTCGGACGCACACCCGCGCCGTTCGCGAGGTTCGGGCTCGCGGGTTGGAACGGCGAGCGTAAATTGCTCGCGCTATAGACGAAGTTTTCGTACGGCTTGACCTCGGGAAGCGGCTGGATGCGGCCGCCCGGCTTTTTCTTGGTCTCCGCGATCCATCGCTGCAGATCGGACTGCCCTCCCGAGCAAGCCGCCGTCACGCATCCGACGAGCGCGATCGCGCTGATCACGCGCGCGGCGGAAATCATCCGAGTCCTGGCGACGATGCGATCACCGGTGCTCATTGTCACGTCGCGCCTCCTGTCTTTTTCTTGGTAGCGGCCTTCGGAGCTTCGTCCTCGATGTAGCGATACGTCTTCGCGGTCACATCCATGGTCAGATTGTCGTAGTTGCCGGCGGATTTCCCCTCGACCGGGGCGATCTGGATGTCGTGCAGCGTGACGATGCGTGGCAGCGCCGCGATGCCGCTCACGAAAGCGCCGAACTGGTGGTATGAGCCCACCAGCCGGATCTTGATGGGCAGCTCCGCATAGAAGCCGTTGCTCTTCTCCGGTCCGGGCTGGAACAGCTTCTCGCTGAGGCCCGCCGCGAGGCCGGTCTGCGAGATATCGACCAGCAGGTTCGGCACTTCGGTCTTGCCGGGCAACTGCCGCAGCATCGCGCCAAAGGTGTGCTCCATTTCCGCAAGCTGCGCTTTGTAGGCGTCCAGGTTCGCCGCGCGCTGCTGTTTGTTCTCGAATTGCGAGCGCAGGTCGAGCTCGTCCGCCTCGGCTTTCTGCAGAAGCGGCCGATCCTGCGTCCACACGAACATGTAGGAGAACACGATGGTGCAGATGGCGAATAGGACGATCACGCAGAAACCACGAACCACCAGCGGCCAGCGGCCGGGATCCTTGGGATCGAGCGATTTCAGTTCATCGAGGAGATTCATTTTGCAGCCTTCTTCACCGTGGTTTCGCCGCCCCCCTCCAGATTCACTCCCACGGTGTTCGCAAACACCGTGAAATTCGATCCCCCGGTGGGCGAGTCCTTGGCCGTCTCGACCACGGAAAGCTCCGGATTGTCCATCCAGCTGGAGGTGTCGATGTTGCGCATGAAGGTCGAGACACGCGTGCTCGACTGCGCCACGCCTTTGAGCTCGAGCTTGTTGCCCGCCTGCTTGATCGACGTGAGATAGACTCCGTCAGGCACGGTGTGCACCAACTCGTCGAACTGGTGAACGATCTCGGGGCGCTTGCGCTGCAGCTTCTCGATGATCTCCATGCGGGCGACCAGGCGCTGCTTGCGGTTCTCGAGATCCTGAATGTCGGCGATCTCGGCGTCGAGCTTGACGATCTCCTTCTTGAGGAGATTGTTCTTCTCGTTCTGCGCGTCGATCCAGCTGGAGTAGACGACCTTCGCGCCGCCCGCAACGACTGCGCCGGCGAGGAATGCGGCGACCGCGAACGCACCGAACTCGCGGCGGCGGCGCTTGCGTTCTTGTTCGCGGTGAGGAAGTAGATTGATGCGTGGCATGGCGGCCCTCAGTCGAAACTACGCAGCGCGAGGCCGCACGCGGTTAACAACGCCGTCGCGTCGCGGCCCACGGCCTGCGCCTTGGCCTTCGACGACACCTTCATGTTGCCCAGGGGATCGCCCTTGTCGGCGGGCACGCCGACTCGGCTCGAGATCACCTCGGCGACGCCGGGGATGTTGGCGCAGCCCCCGCAAATCAGGATCTGGTCGGGTTGCGAGCGACCGCTACCCGAGGCGAGGTAGAACTGCAGTGAGCGGCTCACCTGCTGGGTCATGTCGTCGATGAACGGATCGAGCACCTCGGGCTGGTAGTTGCTCGGCAGGCCGCCTTCCTTTTTGGCGCGTCCGGCTTCTTCCATGGAAAGCCCGTAAGTGCGCATGATCTCCTCGGTGAGCTGCTGCCCGCCGAAGGCGAAATCACGCGTGTAAATGACCTTCAAGTCGCGCAGAACACTGAACGTCGTCGAGCTCGCGCCGAAGTCGACCACCGCGATCGTGCGATCCATGCCGCCGTCAGGCATCTGGTGGCGCATCAAAGCGCAGGCGTTCTCGAGGGCGAATGCCTCGACATCGACGATCTGCGCCGTCAGGCCCGAAGCCTGGACGGCCGCCTGGCGCTGTTCCACGTTCTCCGTGCGCGTGGCCACCAAGAGCACGTCGAGCATGTCGGGATCCTTTTCCGACGGACCCACGACCTGGAAGTCGTAGCTCACTTCCTCCATCGGGAAGGGGATGTACTGATCCGCCTGCATCTCCACCTGACCCTCGAGCTCATGCTCGCCCAGGCTCTTCGGCATCTGAATCACCTTGGTGATTGCGGCATCGCCAGAGATCGCGATCGCCGCCAAGCGGCTCTTCGCGCCAGAGCGTTTCACGGCGCGGCGGATCGCCTCGCCGACGGCTTCGGCGTCGACGATGGCCTTTTCGTTAATGGCGTTGTGCGGGGTGGGCTCGGCCGCGTAAGACTCCACCCGGTATTGCCCACCCGACATGGTGAGCTCGATGAGCTTCACCGACGAGGTGGTGATGTCCAGCCCCAACAGCGGACGGTATCTTTTGCCAAGCGCGAACACTAGGTTTTTCCTTTTCGCTCAGTACGTTGGAGGGCGACGCAGGGCCTTGACCATGCTCGGCAAAGTTAGCAGGAAACTGTTAAATGAGAACGTGAACCTACTCACGGTAATCACCGCGAGAGAGGGGAATGTCGCAAAATTGAGAACTACGAAGGTTTCGTAGCGCGCTCGAGAAATCTCTCAAACCGTTCATTCAGACCTCTTTCGCCTATGCTCCCTAGGCGATTGGGAAGCTTGGTCTGGCAACCCCGCTGTCTTAGGCTTCGAACCCTTAGACCGGTGGCTTTGCGTCCTCATCTTTCGATGAGTATGCCCTTGTAAGCCGCGGTAATATGCCAGCCCTGTCTATGCCGGCGCAATAAGTTAGAGCGGTTTGCTGTGGCCAAACGTTACCTGGTTCTCATATCCCGTATTTGCGTGTGCCTCGTTGCGGCGATCCTGCTGATTGCGTTCGCAAACGTGTGTGCTTATGTCTATTTGCGGCCCGCACTGCCGCAAGTTGACAGCCTGCGCGACGTTCAGCTCCAGGTGCCTTTAAGGGTTTACACCCGCGATGGACGCCTGATGGCCTCGATCGGCGAGCAGCGGCGCATCCCGGTGCGCTATTCGGACCTGCCGCCGAAGCTCATCCAGGCATTTCTCGCCACCGAGGACGACCGTTTCTTCCGTCATCACGGCGTCGACTGGGAGGGGATCCTGCGCGCGGCGCTCGCGAATGCCCGCGCGGGCCGTATCAGCCAAGGCGCCAGTACCATCACCATGCAGGTCGCGCGCGACATGTTCCTCTCGCCGCGCCGCGACATGAAGCGCAAGATGAGCGAGGTTTATATCTCGCTTCTCATGGAGACCGAATTCACCAAGGAGGAGATCTTCTCTCTCTACGTGAACAAGATATTCCTGGGTCAGCGCGCCTACGGCGTGGCCGCCGCAGCCGAGGTGTACTTCGGCAAGAGTCTGGATCAGCTGAATATCGCGGAGATGGCGACACTCGCGGGCATACCCGCGGCGCCCTCGGCGGTCAATCCGGTCGCGAATCCCGAGGCGGCGACGCAGCGCCGCGCTCATGTGCTCGGGCGCATGCGCGACCTCGGCTACATCACGCTCGCCGAGTACGAGGCCGCCAAGGCGAGTCCCATGGAGAGCCGCATGCACGGGCCGTCCATCGAGGTGGACGCTCCCTACGTCGCCGAGATGGTGCGCAACGACCTGCAGGCGAAGTACGGCGACGCCATCTATACCGCCGGGTATCAGGTTTTCACCACGATCGATTCGCGGCTCGAGACGGCGGCCACCGTTGCGCTGCGCACTGGTTTGCTCGAGTACGACCGGCGCCACGGCTGGCGCGGCGCGACCGACAAAGTCGATCTGTCGAAGGGATCGAGCGATGCCGACCTCGAAGCCGAGCTCGAAGATCGCCCCGCCGTCGGCGGCCTGCGGCCGGCGATCGTCGAGTCGGTCGAGGAAAGGAGCGCGAAGATCTACGTGAAGGACATGGGTTCCGTGACGCTCCCGTGGGCGAAGATGTCCTGGGCGCGGCGCGAGCTGCCGGAAGAGAAGACCGATCGGTCGCCCATCCAGGTCTCGGAGATCTTCAGCCGCGGCGATGTGATCTACACGGTCGGCAACAGCCCCCAGACGCTGCAGTTCGTGCAGGTTCCCGAGGCGCAGAGCGCCCTCGTCGCAATGGACCCGAAGGACGGCGCGGTAGTTGCGCTGGTTGGGGGCTTCGATTACTTCCAGAGCAAATTCAATCGAGTGACGCAGGCGCGGCGCCAGCCCGGGTCGGGGTTCAAGCCGTTCGTCTACGCCGCGGCCTTCGACAAGGGGTACACGCCGGCGAGCGTCGTGATCGATGCGCCGGTGGTCATCGACACGGCGGGCAACGACGTCGGGTGGCGGCCCAAGGAGATGGAGGGGGAGTTCTACGGTCCGGTGCGCCTGCGCGAGGCGCTCGCCCATTCGCGCAATCTCGTCTCGGTGCGCCTCGTGCGCGACATCGGTGTCGAATACACGCGCGACTATGTGACGCGCTTCGGCTTCGACAAGACGCACGTGCCCGACGACCTGACCATGGCGCTCGGTACGGCCGAGCTCAGCCCGCTGCAGGTGGTCACCGGCTATTCGACGTTCGCAAACGGCGGCTTTCGGGTGACCCCCTACTACGTCGATCGCATCCTGGATGCGAGCGGCAAGAGCCTCTATCAGGCGCAGCCGCTGATCGCCTGCGCGCAGTGCGCGGCGTCAGCGGACTCGACGAGCGTGATGAACGCCGCGCTCGCGGACGGCCGCCCCGCGCCGAGCGCAAGTCTCGTCGCGACTGCCGATTCCAGCGCCACGTCGGATCACGGGGTCGATCATACGGGCGTCGATCACGGCGCAGGCACTGCGCGCCTCTCGCGCCCGACACGCACCTCCCCGGCCGGTGCGCGCGACGGCGTCCTCGATGAGGGCGTACATGACGGCAAGTCGCTGATCCCGTCGCGCAACCTCGCACCGCAGATCATCCGTCCACAAGTGGCCTACCTGTTGTCGGACATGATGGCCGACGTGATCCGGCACGGCACGGGCATGAAAGCCCTGGTGCTGGGACGCGATGACATCGCCGGCAAGACCGGCACGACGAACGACGCGCACGACGCCTGGTTTTCGGGCTTCAATGCCGACCTCGTGGCCACCGTATGGACCGGCTTCGACCAGGACCGGACGCTGGGTGAGCTCGAGCAGGGCTCGCGCGCCGCCCTGCCCACGTGGATATTCTTCATGCATGAGGCCCTCGCCGGCGTTCCGCGTCACAAGGTTCCCGTGCCGGACGGCATCGTGACCGTGCGCATCTCGCCCGACAGCGGATTGCTGGCGAGCGCCGACGATCCGAACGCCATCATGGAGAAGTTCATCGATGGCAGTTTGCCCAAGCCGGAAACCGCCGAGGGGCAGAACAAGCAGAACCCGCTGAACGATGGCGACAAACCGCTCTTCTAGGTATATGCCCAAGAGATACTCGCAGCGCGCAGAAGATCTGCGGCGCGCCTTGGCGCAGGAGGCTGCGCGCATCATGGCCGAGCACGGCATCGAGGACTTCCTGCAGGCCAAGCGCAAGGCCGCGGATCGTCTCGGCGTGCATGAGGTGTCGGTCCTGCCCTCCAATGTCGAGATCGAGGCGGCGTTGCGCGCGCATCAGCGGCTCTTCGGTGGCGACTCCCACGGGCATACGCTGAAGGAGCAACGGCGCATCGCTCTCGACACGATGCGGCTGCTGGAGGAGTTTCAGCCGCGTCTCGTCGGGTCGGTGCTCACCGGAACCGCCACCGACTACAGCGACATCAACCTGCATCTGTTTGCCGACCGCTCGGAGACGGTGGCGATGCGGCTCATCGAGATCGGCGTCCCCCATCAGTTTTACGAGCGACGCGTCAAGATGGATGCCGAGCGCAGTATCAATTATCCCGCACTGCGCTTCGAGGCGAGCGGCCGCACCGTCGATGCCACCGTGTTTCCGATCGACGGCATCCGGCAGGCGCCCTACTCGCCCGTGGACGGGCGCCCCATGAAGCGCGCCGATGCGCGCGAAGTCTCGGATCTCATCTCTTAAGGAGGTTTCCTCAATTGATCGGTAGCACCACCCTCTCTGACGGGCTTTCCGAGCGCGCGCCCGCCGCGGCCTCCGCCGGCCCTGCGCGCTGGTCCATGGCCGACGCGCAAAGTCTTTACGAGGCGCCGTTCGCCGACCTCTTGTTTCGCGCCCACGGGGTGCACCGCCTGCACTTCGATCCGAATGCGGTGCAGCGCAGCCGCCTGCTCAGCATCAAGACCGGCGGGTGCCCGGAGGATTGCGGCTACTGCAGTCAATCCGCAAGGCACGACGGCGGCGTCGGCGCCACGAAGCTCATGGGCGTCGACGAGGTGGTCGCCGAGGCTCGTAAAGCGCGTGACGCGGGCGCGACCCGCTATTGCATGGGTGCTGCGTGGCGCGGTCCCAAGGAACGCGACATGGGCCGTCTCACCGCCATGGTGGGTGCCGTCAAATCCCTGGGACTCGAGACCTGCATGACCCTCGGCATGCTGACATCGGACGACGCGCAGCGCCTCGCGCAAGCGGGTCTCGACTACTACAACCACAACATCGACACCTCGGAGCGCTATTACGCTGAGGTGGCCACGACGCGCACCTGGGCCGACCGGCTCGACACTTTGAGGCACGTGCGCGAGTCGGGAATGAAGGTCTGCTGTGGCGGCATCGTCGGCATGGGCGAGGAGGCTGCCGATCGGGTCGCCTTCCTGGTGGCTCTCGCGAACCTCCCCGAGCCGCCGGAAAGCGTGCCGATCAACCGGCTGATCCCGATTCCGGGCACACCTCTCGCCGATGCGCCGCCCTTGGACCCGATCGAGTTCGTGCGCACCATCGCGCTGGCCCGGATCCTCATGCCGACTTCGATGGTGCGGCTCTCCGCGGGTCGCAGCGCCATGAGCGATGAGCTGCAGGCGTTGTGCTTCTTCGCGGGCGCAAACTCGATTTTCGTCGGCGATACGCTCCTCACCGCGGAAAATCCGAGCGAGGACCACGATGGTGCGCTGTTCCGACGCCTCGGCCTCAAGCCACTGGAGCCGTCACGGCCGTGACAGCTGCCGGTCTCGCGTCCTATCAGGCGGCGCTCGATGAGCTGGCCGGCTCGAGCCGCCTGCGCTCGCTCGCCCCGCGCCAAGGGATCGACTTCACGTCGAACGATTACCTCGGCCTCGCGGCCTCGCCGCGTCTCGCCGGCGCATTGACGGCTGCAATCGCGCGCGGCACGCCCGTGGGCGCGGGCGGATCAAGGCTGCTGCGGGGCAATGCGCCGGAGCACGAGGCGCTCGAGGCGCGGGCCGCAGCGTTCTTTCACGCCGAACGAGCGCTTTTCTTTTGCAGCGGCTACGTCGCCAACTACGCCCTGCTCTCGACGCTGCCGCAACGCGGCGATCTGCTCATCCTCGACGCCCTGGTGCATGCGAGCGCCCGCGAGGGCGCGCGCGCGGGCCGCGCCGAGGTCACCCAGGTCGCGCACAACGATGCGGAAGCCCTCGAGGCGACGATGCGCGCGTGGCGCGACGGTGGCGGGCGGGGCCGCATCTGGCTGGCCGTCGAGAGTCTCTACAGCATGGACGGCGACCGTGCGCCGCTCGATAAGCTCGTCGCGATTGTCGAGCGGTACGATGCGATGCTGCTCGTCGACGAAGCGCATGCCACCGGGCTCTACGGACCGGATGGCCGCGGTCTCGCCTGGGGCCTCGAGGGTCGCGACAACGTGATTGCACTGCATACCTGCGGCAAGGCGCTCGGCGGCGCCGGGGCGCTCATCTCGGGACCGCGCGTGCTGTGCGATTTCATGCTCAACCGCGGCAGGCCGTTCATCTACTCGACCGCGCCGTCGCCGCTGATGGCAGTGGCGGCGCTCGAGGCGCTCGAGATCCTGCGAGAGGAGCCCGAGCGGCGCGAGCGGCTCGCGCACTTGGTGTCCGCCGCCGGGCGCGCGGCGCTCGCAAGCGGCGCAGCGACGCCGACCGGCTCGCAAATTCTTCCCGTCATCGTCGGCGACGATCGGGCAGCGTTGTCGCTTGCCGCGGGCCTGCAGCGGCGCGGCTTCGACGTGCGCGCAGTGCGTCCTCCGACGGTACCGGACGGAACGGCCCGCCTACGCATCTCGATCACGCTCAACGTCGATGAGCACGATGTAGAGGCCCTCTTCGCGGCGCTCGCGGCGGAGCGGGGCATGCTCGCGGCATGAGCTCGGCCATCGTGGTCACGGGCACGGACACCGATGTCGGCAAGACGGTGTTCTGCGCCGGGCTTACGCGATTGCTCGACGGGGTGTACTGGAAGCCGGTGCAGGCGGGTCTTGCGGGCGAGACCGACACAGAGACGGTCCGGCGCCTCGGCGAGTTGGCGGCCGAGCGCGTGCTGCCGGAGACCTGGCGATTGCGCACCGCCGCCTCACCGCACCTCGCGGCCGAGATCGACGGTGTCGAGATCGACCCGCACGCCCTGGCGTTGCCGCCCTCGGGGCGGACTCTCATCGTCGAGGGGGCGGGCGGCCTCATGGTACCCCTCACTCGGCAGACGCTGCTGATCGAGGTCATCGCGGGATGGGGCGCGCCGGTCGTCTTGTGCGCGCGCACGCGGCTCGGCACCATCAATCACACGCTCTTGTCGATCGAGGCACTGCGCCGCCGGGCGATCCCCTTGCTCGGCATCGCATTCGTGGGAGAGGCGCATCCCGAGAACGAGCGCATCGTCGGGTCTCTCGGCAAGGTTGCCATTCTCGGGCGATTGCCGCACCTCGATCCGCTCACACCACAAACGCTCGCGGCCGCGTTCGCTCGAGCGTTCGAGCGGGAGTCGTTCTCGAGCCCCGCTGCGCGCAGCGCCTCGTCACGGAGACTGCCTTGAGGGGCGATGCCGACTCGCCCATCTGGCATCCGTTCACGCAACATGCGCTACGGTCGCGCTTTCCCAAAGCGGTACGCACCGAGGGCGCCTATATCTTCACTGCCGACGGCCGGCGTATCGTCGACGCCATCTCGTCCTGGTGGGTGATCACTCACGGCCATCGGCACCCGCGCATCGTCGCCGCCATCCGCACCACCGCCGAGACCCTGGACCAGGTGATCTTCGCCGAGTACACGCATGAGCCGGCCGAGAGGGTCGCCGCCAAACTGCTCGCCGTCGTGCCCCCGAGTCTCACGCACGTATTCTTCTCCGACAGCGGCTCGACGAGCGTCGAAGTGGCTCTGAAGATGGCCCTCGGCTACTGGCGCCACGTCGGCGAGCCGCGCCATCGAATCCTCGTCATGGAGCACAGCTACCATGGCGACACGGTCGGCGCCATGTCGGTGGGTGAGCGCGGGCCCTTCACCGAGGCCTACGAGCCTCTGCTGTTCGACGTCGCACGTGTGCCGTTTCCCGCCGTAGGACGCGAAGACGCGACGTTCGATGCGCTCGAGGCTCACTGCCGCGCGGGCCAAGCCGCCGCGCTCATCGTCGAGCCCCTGGTGCTCGGCGCCGGTGGCATGCTCATGTATCCGCCGCCCGTGCTCGCGCAGCTGCGCGAGATTTGCGCGCGCCACGGCGTGCTCTTCATCGCCGACGAGGTGATGACCGGGTGGGGCAGAACCGGCAGCATGTTCGCCTGCGAGCAGGCCGGCATCGCACCGGACATCGCGTGCTATTCGAAAGGGCTCACCGGCGGCTCTTTGCCTCTCGCGGTGACGCTCTGCCGTCGCGAGATTTTTGCCGCGCATTACGCTGAGGATCGACGCCGCACCTTCTTCCATTCGAGCTCGTTCACGGCCAATCCGATCGCCTGCGCCGCGGCTCTCGCCAATCTGGAGATCTGGGAGAGCGAGCCCGTGCGCGCGCGCATCGCGGCGCTGCAAGCGATGCAAGCAAAGCGGCTGGAGCGCTTCCGGGACGATGCTCGCTTCGAGCGCGTGCGCCAGACGGGCACGATTGCAGCCATGGACGTGTGCTCGACCGAGCGCGGCTACCTCGCCGCGCTGGGACCGCGGCTCGCGGCCTCGTTCCAGGCGGGCGAGGTGCTGCTCCGGCCGCTCGGAAATACCCTGTACGTGCTGCCGCCCTACTGCGTCACGGAAGACGATCTCGAGCGGGTTTATGACGCGATACTCGCGGCGGTGGACGCGCTCGGCTAGATGCGCTCCGGCTCGGCGCCCCCGGCTACGCGCCCCCCTAGTTAGCCGCCTTGCCTTGCCAGATCGCGAGCATGTCGGGAGAAGCCTGAGCGCGCACGCCATTGTCGGTCAGGATGTCGTCCGTCGAGGCGACGATCGCCGTTCGCGCGAAAACCAGCCCCTCGCCGCCTTTTTGCTCGAACTCGATGGTGACGAAGGGATCCTTGAGATCGCGCAGCACAGCCACGAGATGCGCGAGACTCTTGATGTGCGTGCCGTTGACGGAACTCACCACCGAGCCCGCGGGGCTCGAGTAGCCGTTCACCAGCTTGTTTGGAAAGAATGGCGAGGACACGACGACGAGCTCTTGCTGCTCATCATCGGGCGGATCGAGCGCACGCGTGATCAACGGGCTCTTCACGAATCCGAGCGCGCGCAGGGTGGTGGCGTTGCTCTCCAGACCGTAGACGAGTTGCCAGGTGGCGGTCGAAAACACCATGGGCCCGTAGATGAAGTAGGACGGATAATTTCCATGCAGATCCCCGACCAAAGTCGGATGCTCGACCGACACGGGAAGCTCGATCTTCACGACCTTGCCCGAGCGCACCACGGTGAGCGGCAGCGAACCGTTCTTGGCGAGATGCTGGACCATGTAGGCGAAGTGCACGCGCAGATCCTTGTCGAGCTTGACCATTCCCTGATTGTCGATGGGCACATCGCCGATGTGCGTGATCACGTCCCACTCTTTGAGCGGATAGCTCGCGGTGCTCTTGTAGGGACGGTGCACCACCATGCCTTCGACCGACTTATCGAGCTTCAGATACTCGCGCAGCGCGGGATTCTCGAGCGTCTGCAGGTCGTCGTACATCGCCGGCTTGCCGTCGTAATGATCGTCGGCAATGTCCTTCAGGAACAGATCCACTTCCTCGTTGGGGATGATGTAGCCGATGTTTTGCGTGTCGCCGCCAAGCTTCGAGAAGGCGAGGCCGATCATCTTGTCGCCCGCGATTGCCGGACCGCCGCTGTTGCCGGGATTGATCGCGGCATCGACCTGGATGCGCAGCCCCGACACGGGGAAGTTGTAGGAGACGAACTCGATGCGCGAGACGATGCCCTTGGTGATCGAGAGCGACGTGCCTCCGGTCGGGAAGCCGTAGGCGAGCACCGCATCCTTGATGCGCGGCAGTTCGCTCGCGCGCGGCAGCGCCGGATGCGTGTCGAAAAAGCCGGCATCGTCGAGCTGTAAAACCGCGAGATCGATGCCCGGCGCGACGGCCACCACGGTAGCCGGCAGCTTGTCGCCCGTGGCGTTGGCCTGCACCTGCACCTGCGTGGCGTAGAGGACCACGTGAGCGTTGGTCAATATGCGCTTGCCCTCGATGACTACGCCGGAGGCGCTCACCTCCGTAGGCGCCTGCTTGGTCCAGGGCTTGAACGGATCCGGATAGCGCATGGTCGCGAAAATCTTCACCACGGAGTTCTCGATGGCCGGCGGCTCGTTCGAGGCATGCTGAGCAGCGTGCGACGGCAGCGCCGCGCCCAGGGCGAACATGCACAGTCCGAGACAGGCCACACGCGAGAAAAGACGCATCGGTTTCAACCTGCTTCCTATTGACCGTTCACCGAAAACGCGAGCAGCACGTTACCCGGTCGTCCCTGAGCACCGCCGGAATTCACGTACACCACACCGTTCACGATGGTCGCGCCGCCCGCTTGCAGCGAACCGCCGGTACCCTGCACTTGATTCACGGTCCGGTAATCCTTGGCCGTGTCGTAGTCCCAGAGAATCTTGCCGTCGATGGTCGAATACGCCCGCAGATGGCCGTCCATCGAGCCGGAGAAGGCGGCGCCGGGAATCACCGTGACCGGCTGCACTTGCGCGTGCGCGCAGGCCGTCGACTCTCCCCAGCTGCAGACGGGCGTCGGCGAGGCTGTGAGCCAGCGCCTGGTTCCCGCTTTGATGTCTATGGCGGTGAGACTCCCCGCGGCGTTGGGCGGCTCCGCGTCGAGTCCCGAGAGCGGGACGTAGAGACTGCGGTGATCCGCGGCGTCCCCGCGCGCGATGCCGCCGGGTGGGTCCGGGACGGCTGCCTGGAATTGCCACAGCACTTCGCCGGTGTGCTCCGGATCGAGGGCGTAGACCATGCCGGAACGCTGGCTCACGAGCAGCGTCTCCCGGCCGCTCGCTGGAGTGCGCAGCACGGGCGGGCTGTCGATTCGCGCGAGGCCGGCTTGCGGCGCGGCGAACTGCTTGGACCAGCGGACTTTGCCATCCGCGAGTTCGAGCGCGACCACCGCATCGGCCAGCGGCTGCGGGAACGCCGGGTCGTAGGCATCCCCCGTCGCCACGTACAGGAGGCTTCTCGCCGCATCCACAGTCGGCGCCGCCGTGGCCGGGACACCGGCCGGCGCGAAGTGCGGAGTGCCGGCTGCGGGGCTCACCGGCCGCGGCTCCTCGCTCACGAGATAGCTCTTCCATTCGACATGGCCGCTCGCGACCTCGAGCGCCGCGACGCTCCCGCGAAACGTGCAGCAACCGTAGCCGGGGTCGCGGGCCGATTCGGGCTCGCTCGAGCCGACGGCCACATACAGACGGCCGAGATGGAGCGTCGATCCCTCGATGCGGGCGAGCGGGTGCGATTCGACCTGTGCCTTCCACAGCAGCGCGCCACTCTGGGCGTCGAGCGCGTACACCGTCCCCTTGTCGTCGCCGAACAAGGCTGCGCACGGTGCCTTGATGACGTCGAGATGCGCATTGGTCAGCTTGTGCTGTCCCTTTCTCGACTTTTTGGGCGGCGCGGCGTGGCGGGGGGCTGCTAGCTCCGCGATGGATATGCTCGTATGTACGCCGGCGGCGGCGTCATAGGTCCAATAGATGCACCCGCTCTTCGCATCGAGCGAGTAGATACGGCCGGACGCGCTCGCGACGAACAGGCGCCCGTCGACGAGGGTCGGCTGTCCCGCGCCCGGCGCGCCGGCATAGCCAAACGCCCATTTGAGCGCGAGCTTGGGCACATCGGTGGCACGAATGGCGGGTTCAGGTTGGTAGCGCGTGTTGTCGGGACTTCTGCCCCAGCCGTTCCATTGGGCGCTGCCCAGGGCCACCGCGCCGTCTCGCTCCGCGCAAAATGTGTGACCCGGCGCGTCCCCGGACGGCGCGGAGGCCGGTGGCTCGTCGGCGCGCGGCGCCGCAGCGCCCCCGGCCACCGCGACGAATCCCGTCAAAATCGCTACCGCGACCGCGACCACGCGGGTCGGACATGCCGGCCGTCGTGCCAGATCGTGCGGCGCCATCAGCGCTTGTCGATCGAGCAGTAGTCCCGTCGTGTGGGGCCGGTGTAGAGCTGACGCGGGCGGCCTATACGCATATGAGGATCGGAGACCATTTCCTGCCAATGCGCCACCCAGCCGGCGGTGCGCGCAATCGCGAACAGCACCGTGAACATGGATCTCGGGATGCCGAGCGCGCTGTAGATGATGCCCGAGTAGAAATCCACATTCGGATACAGCTTGCGCGACACGAAATACTCGTCCCTCAGCGCGATCTCCTCGAGCTTCAGCGCCAGATCGAACATCGGGTTGTTGCCCTTGCCCAGCTTCTCGAGCACGCGATAGCACATCTCGCGAATGATCTTCGCGCGAGGATCGAAGTTCTTGTATACGCGGTGGCCGAATCCCATCAGCCGCACGCTGTCGGACTTATCCTTGACGCGCGCCAGGAATTTGTCGATGTTGGCGGCCGAGCCGATGCCGTCCAGCATATTGAGCACGGCCTCGTTCGCGCCGCCGTGCGCCGGCCCCCACAACGCGGACACTCCGGCTGAGATGGCCGCATACGGGTTCGCGCCGGTGCTCCCCGCAAGGCGCACGGTCGAAGTACTCGCGTTTTGCTCGTGATCCGCGTGCAGGATGAACAAGAGGTCCATGGCCTCGGCCGCCACCGGATCGATCGCGTAAGGTTCGCAAGGCACCGCGAAGAACATGTTGAGCATGTTCGTGCAATAGCGCATGTCGTTGCGTGGGTAGATGAATGGCTGGCCGAGCGTGTGCTTGTAAGCGGCAGCGGCGATCGTCGGCAGCTTTGCGACAATGCGATGGGCAAAGATCTCCCGGTGCCGGGGATCGTTGATGTCGGTGGTGTCGTGATAGAAGGCAGCCATCGAGGCCACCACGGCCGACACCATGGCCATCGGATGCGCGTCGTGATGAAAGCCCTCGAAAAAGCTCAGCAGCTGCTCGTTCACCATGGTGTGGCGGGTGATCGAGGTGATGAACGCACTCAGCTGCGTTTTGTCAGGCAAGCTGCCGTAGATCAACAGATATGCGACCTCGAGGAAGCACGACTTCTCGGCGAGCTGCTCCACCGGGTAGCCCCGGTAAAGAAGCACACCCTCGTCGCCGTCGATGTAGGTGATCTTGCTTTCCGTACTCGCGGTGGCCATGAACCCGGGGTCGAACGTGAATACGCCGAGGTCCCGGGTGAGGTGTGAGATATCGAGGCATTCCGGGCCGATGGTGCCTGCCAGCGCATTCAGCGCAGCCGTCTTGCCGGAGGAAAGATTCTTCAGCTCGTATTTCGTGCCCATACGTCTACCGGCTTACCATATTGATGAGGCCCGGAAGCCTTGCACGGTCGATCGAATGAATCAAGCACGCACGTCGCAGCGCGCGAAGCGACGCGGCCGGCGAGGCGCGGCCGGCGAGGCGCGGCCGACGACGCGCCGCGAGGCTAAACCGGGGCGCTGCGTCTTTCAGCTCGGGGAGAAATCGCGCCTCGATCGCGGAGGCGCGAGCGCGCGATCTTAGGCCTTTGGCGCCTGCGCCTTGGGGGCCTGCGTGGCGTACTTCTTGCGGAACTTGTCGACGCGACCGCCGGTGTCCACGATCTTCTGCTTGCCCGTATAAAAGGGATGGCAGTTGGAGCAGACCTCGACCTGCAGGTCGTGACCAATGGTCGACCGGGTCTTGAACGTGTTCCCGCAGGTGCACGTCACGTTGATCTCTTGATACTCGGGGTGAATGCCGGCTTTCATGGAAACCTCGACTCTCGTGTTAGGCAGAATCGATGGGTCCTCGAAAGTCCTTTTCAAGTAAACGCATCGCCACGCCGGGTAACCTCGCAAAATCGAGGGTCGCGTACCTTAGCTCAAAGCGTCCGCTCCAACAAGCATTTCGCGCCGGCGAGTTGGAACGCTTCCGCGCCTCCCTCCGGGAGCCCGCTTTTCCACAAAATCTGTGGATAAGTCTGTGGATGGGTCTCGTCCTGCGCCGTTCACACGCATGAAATACGGATAAATGTTAACTTGGTCAAAAAATAGACAGGCTGTTTTACCTAGTTTTTTCAATAGCTTGCGATCCGCATCTGACCTAACGCTGACGCAATGTGCTGTAGGTGCCACTCGCAGCGGGACACCTCGGTCGATGTGTATAAGCTCAGGGCAGAAAACCGGCCTGCAAATCGTTTAGGAAGCGCCGGCCGAGCCCGCTCGCCCGCCATCGCGGAGGCTCGAATTCGAGCAGTCCCCGCTCGAGTGCCGCGCGCAGGCGAGGCTCGACGGTGCCAGCGCCGAGTCCGGTGCGCGACTCAAAGTCCGCCAAGGCGAATCCGTCGTTGAGCCGCAAGGCGTTCAGCATGAACTCGAAGGGAAGATCGCTCGCAAGCACCGGCTTTCGCTCACCGATGCGTCTCGCCTGCGGAATTGCGCCGCCGAACTCGTCGATGTTGCCTTTCCGCGCGATGTTTCCGTTCCCATCGATGCCGCCGACATCCTCGAGGTAGGCTCGGGGCTGGCGTGCCTTCTCCGTGCGCTGCACGCCGTGGGGCAGGCTCGCAGTGATTTTCCCGTGGGCCCCGGCGCCGATGCCGACGTAGTCTCCGAAGCGCCAGTAGTTGAGATTATGGCGGCAACGCGCACCTTCCCGCGCATAGGCGGAAACCTCGTAGTGCTCGAAGCCGCTTTGGGCGAGCAGCGCCTGGCACTCGCTCTGCATGCGGAAGGCTACGTCCTCGTCCGGCAACGCCGGAGGCAGGCTGTGAAACACCGTGCCCGGCTCGAGCGTGAGCTGATAGTGCGAGATGTGGCGAGGCTCGAGCGCGCAGGCGCGCCGCACGTCCTCGAGCGCCTCTTCGAGTCCCTGCTCCGGCAGCGCGTACATGAGATCGAGGTTGAAGTTCGCCAAGCCCGCCGCGTGCAGCTCCTCAACGGCGCGAAAAGTGTCCTCGGGGCTGTGGATACGCCCGAGGCGCGCGAGCGCGCGCGGCGCGAACGTCTGTGCACCGAGCGACACACGGTTGATGCCGGCATCGCGGTAGCCGGCGAAGCGTCCCCGCTCGATCGTGCCGGGGTTGGCCTCGAGCGTCACTTCGACATCGGCGGCCAAGGTGCAGCGTGCCGCGAAAGCATCGAGCAACCGTGCGAAGTCCTCCGGCGCGAACAGGCTCGGCGTGCCGCCGCCGAAGAAGATCGCATCGATCGAGCGACCGCCGAGATCGGGAAGCTCCGACTCGAAGTCCCGGATCAAAGCACCGATGTAGTCTTTCGAGGGCGCGGCGGACTTGAGCTGGTGCGAATTGAAGTCGCAGTACGGGCATTTGCGCACGCACCAGGGCATGTGGACATAGAGCGTGAGCGGCAGCGCTCCGGCGCTCATCGCACACGCTCGGCGAGCGCGTCGCGTAGCGCGCGGAGCGCCGTGCCGCGGTGGCTCAAGCAGTTTTTCCGCTCGGGCTCGAGCTCCGCGGCCGTGGCGCCCAGCTCCGGAAGCCAGAAGTAAGGGTCGTAGCCGAATCCACCGGCGCCGCGCGGCCGTTCCAGAATGTGCCCCTCCCACACTCCCTGGGTGACCAGCGGCGCGGGGTCCGAGGGACTCTCCAGGTAGACCAGCGCGCAGCGGTAGCGGGCGCGGCGCGCCTCGAAGGGCACTCCCTCGAGAGCGGCTATGAGCTTTGCATTGTTCGCCGCATCCACGGCGGCCGCATGCGCGGCGCCCTCGCCCGCGTAGCGCGCCGAGTAGATACCGGGCGCACCGCCGAGCGCGTCGACCTCGAGTCCCGAATCATCCGCGATCGCGGCGGCACCGCTCGCCGCGGCGGCGTGCCGCGCTTTGAGCAGGGCGTTCTCGGCGAACGTCGTGCCGGTCTCCTCGGGAGTCGCGATGCCGAGCGCTCCCTGCGCGATCGGCGCGAACGGCAGGCCTGTCAGCAGCGCTTGAAATTCACGCAGCTTGCCGGGGTTGGCCGTGGCAATCACCAGGTTCCTAAGGGGTGCGGGCGCTCTGCTGTGCTTCATGCAACCGCGCTATGCCCTGCGTGGCGAGGTCCAACAACCGATCCAGCTCGTGCCGGCGAAAAGCGTGCCCCTCGGCCGTGCCCTGCACCTCGACGAAGGCGCCGCCCGAGTTCATCACGACGTTCATGTCCGTTTCGGCGTTGGAGTCCTCGGCGTAGTCGAGATCGAGAACCGGGATGCCCCGGTAAATGCCGACCGAGACCGCCGCGACCTGGCCGTGGATCGGATTCGCGCTCAACGTGCGGCGCTTGATCAACGTGTCGATTGCATCGGCCAGCGCGACGAATCCGCCGGTGATCGCCGCCGTGCGCGTCCCGCCGTCCGCTTGCAGCACGTCACAGTCCATCGTGACGGTGCGCTCGCCGAGGGCCTTGAGATCGACCACCGCACGCAGCGCCCGGCCGATCAAGCGCTGAATCTCCTGGGTGCGCCCGCTCTGCTTGCCGCGCGCTGCCTCGCGCGCGCTGCGCGTATGCGTCGCGCGCGGCAGCATCCCGTACTCCGCGGTCACCCACCCCTGGCCCGCACCGCGCAAGAAGGAGGGCACGCCGTCCTCGACGCTCGCCGTGCACAGCACTCGCGTCCCGCCGAAGCCCACGAGCACGGACCCTTCGGCATGCGCCGTGTATCCGCGCACGAAGCTCAACGGCCGCAGCTCGTCGGGCGCGCGACCGCTCGGTCGCACGCTCATGCGGCCTTGAAGCGCAGCGCGGCCGCGCTGCAGTTATCGCTATAGGGCGCGGAGGCGGCGACGGCCTGTGTGCCGAGCTCGGTGAGGCTATCGCGCAGCGACTTGCCGGGCGTTTGCGCGAATCGCACGAAATCCTGATCTCCCAGATTGGCCCACATCCCGTCGGTGCACAGCAAGAGCACATCGCCGGGCTTCAGCCGACGCCGCGTTGATATGCTCATTTCGGGAAGCGCGGCATCACCGCCCAGGCAGCATTCGACGTAATTGCGCATGGGATGTCCCTGGACCTCGGCCTCGGTGATGAGTCCCTCGCGCAAGAGCACCTCGACGTGGCTGTGATCACGGGTGCGCTCGAGCACCTGCGACTGACGCAGCTGATACACCCGACTGTCGCCGACGTGCGCCCAGTAGGCCGCCGTATCCTGCACCAGGCACACGGCGCAGGTGGCCCGAGGGCGCGCCTCGACCGAGAGGCCCACGCCGAGCTTGACGACTTCCTCATGCGCTCTGCCCAACGACAGATGCAGGAACCCGAGCGGATCGAATATCGGGTGAGGCGTTTGCCAGAATGCCTCGATCAACGTCGCGAGCGCCGTCTCGGCGGCGCGCGCTCCCTCGGCGTGACCGCCCATGCCGTCGATCACCGCGAGCAGAACGGCGTGCTCGCCCGCCGCCACTGCGACGCGATCTTGATTCTCCTCGCGATGGCCGATCAAGCTCACATCCGCGGTCTCGATCTGCAATGACAGCTCCTACGGGCTCCGATAGACTCGCCCCGAATTATGGCCGATTTCGGCTCGAGACCCCTATGATTCGTAGTATGACCGGCTTTGCACGGCGCGAACGCCAGTACCCGTGGGGACTTCTGGCGTGGGAGCTGAAGACGGTCAATCACCGCTATCTCGAGGTCAGCTGTCGGCTGCCGGAGGAGTTTCGCGCAGCCGAGGCGGATTTCCGCCAGGCCATATCGACCGCGGTACGCCGCGGCAAGGTGGAGTGCTCCCTGCATTTTCGCCCGGCCGCGGCCACGGGCACCCTCGAGCTCGACACGGAGGTCCTCGCCGCGCTCACGCAACGGGCCCAGCAGCTCGCCACTCGGGCGGGCCCGGCGGCGCGCATCGACATCCTCGACCTCTTGCGCTGGCCGGGCGTGATGCGCGATCAGACCCGCGACTCCGTCGCGCTGATTGCCGCCGCGCAGGCGCTGCTCGGCGAGGCACTGATCGATCTCGCGCGCTTCCGCGACAGCGAGGGCGCCAGGTTACGCGAGGCGCTCGAGCAGCGCTGCGCGGGTCTCACGGAGTTCGCCGCCCGGGTCTCGGATCGCCTGCCGGAGGTGCGCGCGAAGATGCGCGCCAAGCTCCTCGACCGCATCGCGCAGCTCACCGCCGACGTCGATCACGACCGGCTGGAGCAGGAGCTCGCCATTCTCGCGCAACGTCTCGACGTCGACGAGGAGATCGACCGGCTGCGCGGTCACGTCGCCGAGGTGCGCAAGGCGTTCACAGGCCAGGAGCCCGCGGGCCGACGCCTGGACTTTCTCATGCAGGAGCTGAATCGCGAGGCGAACACGCTGTCGTCCAAGTCGCAGGACATCGAGACCACGCGCGCGGCGCTCGACATGAAAGTGCTGATCGAGCAGATGCGCGAGCAAGTGCAGAACGTCGAGTAGAGGCAATGCCGGCGGCTCCGCCCAAGCCCACGCAGCCGACCGCGAAAGCCGGCCGTCTGTACGTCGTCTCGGCCCCTTCGGGCGCCGGCAAGACCAGCCTGGTGAAAGCACTGATGAAGCGTGAGCCGGGACTCTCCGTTTCCGTCTCTTATACCACGCGCGCGCCACGCGCCAACGAGGTCGAGGGCCGCGACTACTACTTCGTCACGGCCGACGAGTTCGGACGGATGGTCGAGCGGGGCGAGTTCCTCGAGCACGCCCGGGTATTCGACAATTTCTACGGCACGGGACGCGCGGCGGTGCGCGAGGCGCTGGCGGCGGGCCAGCGGTTGCTGCTCGAGATCGATTGGCAGGGCGCGCGCCAGGTGCGGGCGAGCATGCCGGCGGCCCATAGCATTTTCATCCTGCCGCCGACGCGGCGCGCGCTGGAGGAGCGCCTCACGGCGCGCAGCACCGACTCCCCCGAGGTGATCCGGCGGCGCCTGCAAGACGCGCAGCGCGACATCGCGCACTGGATAGAGTTCGACTACGTGGTGATCAACGACCGCTTCGAGCAGGCGGTGATCGATTTCCAGGCCATCGTGCGCGAGCAAGGCGATGCGCTTCGGCGCAGCCGCCCGGAAGTGGCGCGGCTCGCCGTGGAATTGCTGGCATAGATCACGCTTGGCCGCCCTCGCACTGGCCGCAGGGGCCCCTTTCCTGCTATGCTTTCGATCCCTTTAACGAACCCCCGAAGAGCCATGGCGCGGATTACCGTCGAGGACTGTCTGCAGAACGAGCCGAATCTTTTCAATCTGGTGCTGCTCGCGGCAAAGCGCGCGCGGCGCCTGGCGAACGGCGCGGAAGCAACCGTCGAATGGGAGAACGACAAGGCGACCGTCGTTGCACTGCGCGAGATCGCCGCGGGCAACATCACGCTCGAAATGCTCGAGGAACCCGAAGAGCCGGCGCAGCAGCCGACGAACGATATGGAGATTCCGTCGGATTTCCGCGCTCCGCAGCTTGGCTTAGGGGACTGACACGCGCCGCTAAGTATCGATGGACTATGCGTCTTCCATACTCGGTTTCCTACCCGGTGGAAGACGCACCACGGGAATCAGTGAGCTTCTAGAGAAGCTCGAAGGCTATCTTCCCCCGGCTCAAGTCGAGCGTGTGCGCGAGGCGTACGATTTCGGGGCCGAACGCCATCAGGGACAGAAGCGTGTCTCGGGTGAGCCGTACATCACTCATCCCGTCTCGGTCGCCGACATCCTCGCCGATCTGAAGCTTGACGCCGACACTCTCGTCGCCGCGATCCTGCACGACGTGATCGAGGACACCCCGACCGCCAAGGCGGAGATCGTCTCGATATTCGGGCAGGTCGTCGCCGATCTCGTCGACGGCGTCAGCAAGCTGGATCAAATCCAGTTCAAGAATCGGCAGGAGGCGCAAGCCGAGAGCTTTCGCAAGATGCTCTTCGCCATGGTGCGCGATATCCGCGTCATCATGGTGAAGCTCGCGGACCGCATGCACAACATGCGCACCCTCGGCGTGATGCCGCCGATGAAGCGGCGGCGCATCGCGCGTGAAACGCTCGAGATCTATGCGCCCATCGCCGAGCGCCTCGGCCTGTATGCGGTGAAGCTGGAGCTCGAGGACCTCGGCTTTCGCGCCCTCTACCCGTACCGTTACCGGGTGCTCGAGCGTGAGCTGAAGCGCGCGCGCGGCAATCAAAAGCAGTTCGTCAGCAAGATCGCGGAAACCATCAAGGCCACGCTCGCGAAGGCCGGGATCAACGCGCACGTCGAAGGCCGCGAGAAGCACCTCTACAGCATCTACAAGAAGATGCAGAACAAGCACATCTCCCTCAACGAGATGGTGGACGTGTACGGCTTTCGCATCATCGTCGACAATGTCGACACTTGCTACCGCGTGCTCGGACTCGTGCATGGGATCTACCGGCCCATGCCGGGGCGCTTCAAGGATTACATCGCGATCCCGCGCATCAACGGCTATCAGTCCCTGCACACCACTCTGTTCGGGCCGAACGGCGTGCCGATCGAGGTGCAGATCCGTTCCGAGCAGATGCACCGCGTCGCCGAATCGGGCATCGCCGCTCACTGGAAGTACAAATCCGGCGGCGATTCGTTTGGCGGCATCGAGCACGACCGCGCCCGCGAGTGGCTCGCCGGCCTGGTGCAGATCCAGGAGGGCGGAAGTTCCGAGGAGTTCCTCGAAAGCGTCAAGGTCGACCTGTTTCCGGACAAGGTGTACGTATTCACCCCGAAGGGCAAGATCCTGCGGCTGCCGACCGGCGCGACGGCGGTGGATTTCGCATACGCGATCCACACCGACGTGGGTAACCGCTGCGTCGCCGCCAAGGTGGACCGGCGCCTCGTTCCGCTGCGCACGCCGCTGCGCAACGGCCAAACCGTCGAGATCATCACTGCCAAGGGTGCGACGCCCAATCCTTCCTGGTCGAGCTTCCTGGTCACGGCCAAGGCGCGCGCCGCGATCCGCCAATATCTCAAGAACTTGAAGCGCGGCGAGGCGATCGAGCTCGGGCGGCGACTGCTCGGCCTCGCGCTCGAAGAGCTGTCGCTCAACCTGAAGAAGATACCCGCGGCCGACATCGACGCCGTGGTGAAGGAGCTCAACCTCAAGGACGCCGATGAGCTCTTCGAGAAAATTGGCCTCGGCGAGCGGCTCGCGGCGCTGGTCGCGCGTCACCTGCAGCCCGCACGCGAAGGCACCTCGAGTGCGAGCAGCGGGCCCCTGATGATCGCGGGCACCGAGGGGCTCTTGGTCACGTACGCGCGCTGCTGCTTTCCGATCCCGAACGATCCGATCATGGCGTATCTGTCCGCCGGCCGCGGCGTGATGATCCACCGGCAGAATTGCGGTAACCTCGCCGAGTACCGCAAGCAACCGGAAAAGTGGCTGTCGGTAGCGTGGGAGGCGACGGAGGGGCGATCGTTCGCCTCCGAGATCCAGCTCGACATCAACAATCGCGTCGGCGTCCTAGCGGCGGTTGCATCGGCCATTGCGGGCACGGAGACGAACATCGATCAAGTGTCGCTGGAGGAGCGCGACGGCAACAGCTCCTCGCTCCGCTTCCAGCTGCAGGTGCGGGACCGCAAACATTTGGCGCGCGTGATGCGCACCATTCGCCGCATGCCGGACGTGCAGCGCGTTTTCCGCACGCTTGCTTAAGAGGAGCACGCATTCATGGCCAAGCAAATCATTTCCACCCCCGACGCACCCGCCGCCATCGGCGTCTATTCCCAGGCGGTGCGGGCCGGCAATACCGTGTGGGTCTCAGGGCAAATCCCGCTGGATCCAAAGACCAAAGAGCTGGTGGGCGGCGGAATCGAGGCGCAGATTCACCAGGTGTTCCGCAATATCGAGGCCATCGTGAAGGCGGCGGGTGCCGGACTCGACGATGTGGTCAAGGCCACCGTGTTTCTCACCGACCTGTCGCATTTCGCGCTGGTGAACAAGATCATGGCCGAGTATTTTCGCGAGCCCTATCCCGCGCGCGCCGCCGTCGGCGTCGCTTCGCTGCCGCGCGGCGCACAGGTGGAAGTGGAGTGCATCCTCGCCTTGTGAGCGGGCCGGATGCGCGCCGCCCGAGCGCCCCGCTGCGCGAGGCCGGGCGCGCGCGCCAGCCGTGATCGACGCAAAGCCCGTCACGGCGCTGCGCGGGGTCGGCGAGCGGCAAGCGGAGCGGCTGCGCGCGCTCGGCGTCGAAACGACGCAAGACCTGCTGTTCTTGCTGCCGCTGCGCTACGAGGACAGAACGCGCGTCGTTGCGCTGGGAGAGGTCTCTGCCGGCCGCCGCGCCGTGGTCGAGGGCGAAGTTCTGCTCACCGAGGTCGCTTTCCGCGGCCGGCGCCAGATGCTCTCGCGAATCGCCGACGGATCGGGCTTTCTCACGCTGCGATTCTTCCATTTCACCGCGGGGCAACGCGACGGCCTCGCGCGCGGCGTGCGCATCCGCTGCTTCGGCGAAGTGCGGCGTGGGCCCGCCGGTCTTGAGATGGTGCATCCCGAATACCGCCGCGCCGACGCGGCGGCCGCGGCAGGTGCCGATGAGCATCTGACGCCTATCTATCCCGGGACCGAAGGCCTCACGCAGGGAAGACTGCGACAGCTCGTGGGAACGGCGCTCGATCAGACGGCCGCCGGGGATCTCCCGGACTGGCTCCCGGCATCGCTCCTCGAGGGCTCGCATCTGCCCGGCCTGCGAGAGGCCCTGCAGTATGTGCATCGCCCTCCCGCCGACGCGCCGGTCGACTTGCTCAAGGATCGACGCCATCCGGCGCAGCGGCGGCTCGCGTTCGAGGAACTCCTCGCGCATCAACTGTCCCTGAAGCTTTTGCGCCGGCGCATTCAGCAAGATCCCGGCTGGCCGCTCACCGGCGACGGCGCACTCAAGGCGCGGCTGCTCCGCTCGCTGCCGTTTCGGGCGACGCACGCCCAGGTGCGGGTACTCGAGGAGATCGAGGCGGACCTCGAGCTCGCGAAGCCCATGCTGCGCCTCGTGCAGGGCGATGTCGGCTGCGGCAAGACGCTGGTCGCGGCGATCGCCGCGACACGCGCCATCGAGACCGGGCATCAGGTCGCGCTCATGGCGCCGACGGAGCTGCTCGCCGACCAGCACGCCCGCAACTTTCGCCGCTGGTTCGAGCCACTGGGGATCGAAGTCGCGCTCGCCACGGGCCGGCAGACGGGCAAGTCGCGGGAGGAGGTGCGCCAGGCGCTGCGCGAGGGCCGCGCGCCGCTCGTGATCGGCACCCACGCGCTGTTTCAGGAAGGTGTGGAGTTCGCCTCGCTCGCTCTCGCGATCGTCGACGAGCAGCACCGCTTCGGCGTGCATCAACGCCTCTCACTGCGCGAAAAAGGCTCCCGCGACGGCCGACAACCGCATCAGCTGATCATGACCGCGACGCCCATACCACGCACCCTGGCGATGACCGCCTACGCGGACCTCGACGTATCCATCATCGACGAGCTGCCGCCCGGCCGCACGCCGGTGGCCACCGCGGCGCTTGCCGAGGCGCGGCGCGATGAGGTCGTGGCGCGCATTCGCGCGGCGTGTCTCGCGGGCCGGCAAGCGTACTGGGTGTGTCCGCTCATCGACGAATCCGAGGAAATGCCATTCCAGGCCGCGGAAGAGACGGCGGCGGCGCTCGCGGCAGCGCTGCCCGACCTCACCGTCGCCATGGTGCACGGTCGCATGCCGGGAGCCGCCAAGGAGCTCACCATGCGGCGCTTCAAGGACGGCGAGATTCAGCTGCTGGTGGCCACCACCGTCATCGAGGTGGGCGTGGATGTGCCGAACGCGACCCTCATGGTCATCGAGAACGCCGAGCGCATGGGCCTCGCGCAGCTGCATCAGCTGCGCGGACGGGTCGGGCGAGGACATCACGCGAGCTCGTGCTTGCTCCTGTATCGAGGACCTCTTTCGCCGATGGCGCGCGAGCGGCTCGCCGTCATGCGCAACACCAACGACGGCTTCGAGGTGGCGCGGCGCGACCTCGAGCTGCGCGGACCGGGAGAAGTGCTCGGCACACGCCAGACCGGGCTCGCCCAGATGCGCGTCGCCGATCTCGCGCGTGACGCGGACTTGCTGCCCCGAGTGCAAATCGCCGCGGAGAGGTTGCTGCGGGAATGGCCGGCGCACGCCGCGCCGCTCATCCGCCGTTGGGTCGGACATGGAGAGCAATACGGGCGCGTCGGTTAGAATGCCCGCCCATGAATCCAAACGCGAAGCCTCGACCGAGCGATACTCGAAAGCCCGATAGCGCCCAATGGCTGCCCGCGGAGCGCCTGGGACAGCTCCAGGTGGATCCGCGCATGCCCTGGCTCATCGGCAAGGGGCTGATCAGCCTGCGCATGAAGGACGCCTGCGGCGAGCGCTACGCGGCGCGCCTGGTCGAGCAGTGGACCGGCCTCTTGTCGGGCGAGCTCAAGGCATTCCTCAAGATCGGCGACTCGGCGGCATTGTTTCGCGAGGTGGAGCTGTGCTGCGGCGATCAGGTGTGGGTGTTCGCGCAGTCCGTGATCCCGGACGACACGTTATCCCTATATCCCTGGCTTGCCGAGCTCGGCGACTGCTCGCTGGGCGAGCTCTTTTCCACGCTGTCCGGCGTCGAGCGCAGCTCTTATGAGTACGCCTGGCTCCCCGCCGACGACCCGTTGAGCAAGCGCGCCTTGCGTGGTGCCGACCTCGCCCCTGCAGGCCTGTGGGCGCGGCGGTCGCGCATTCTGCTGCGTGGGGCGCCACTCATCGCGCAGGAAGCCTTCTTGCCGTCAACGGGCCGCACCTAAGGGTCCGCCGCGTGCCCTTGCCCCGCTCAGGGCCGGAGTTGCTGGAGCGCATCGGCCAGCGCTGGCGGTGGTTCACTTATCGGGTCCAGTTCCACCCCTGGACGACGAACGAGCTGCCGCGAATTCTCGACACCCTGCACGACTACATACAGCTCACGCGCCTCAATCGTCCCATCGGTATCTATCTGCTGCTCTGGCCGACCCTCTGGGCCGTGTGGATCGCGGGGCGCGGCAAGCCGGATGCGCACGTGTTTCTGATCTTCGTCTTGGGCACGGTGCTGATGCGCTCCGCCGGCTGCGCGATCAACGACTATGCCGACCGCAGCTTCGATCCTCACGTCGAGCGCACCAGGACGCGTCCGCTCGCGGCGGGACGCATCACCACCCTCGAGGCGCTCGTCCTGTTCGCGGCCCTGTCATTGCTCGCGCTCATGCTCGTGCTGCAGCTGAATCGCATGACGCTGCTCTGGGCGTTGCCGGGCGCTTTTCTCGCGGTGACCTACCCTTTCGTCAAGCGTTTCCTCTCCGTGCCGCAGCTGTATCTGGGCGTCGCATTCGGCTGGGGGATACCCCTGGCGTTCGAAGCCCAGGTCGAGTACATCCCACGCGTCGCCTGGCTCTTCGTGATCGCGAACATGCTGTGGGTAACGGTTTACGACACCCTCTATGCCATGGTGGATCGCGACGACGACCTCAGGATCGGGGTGCGCTCCACGGCCATTCTGTTCGGCGATTCGGACCGGCACATCATCGCCGTGCTGCAAGGCATGACGCTCTTGTCGCTGTATCTGGCGGGCCGCATCCTGCACATGACCCGCTGGTACTACGCCGGGCTCATCGCCGGCGCGTGCTTTTTTGTCTACCAGCTCTGGCTGATCCGCAACCGCGACCGCGATGCCTGCTTCCGGGCGTTCCTCAACAACAACTACTTCGGCATGTCGGTGTTCATCGGCGTGCTTCTAACTTACCAATTCCGCCCTTGAGCGCGGACCTCGACTCCCATCGGGCCGATGCTCGCTGGGCGCGACGCTCCTTCGATCGGGCCGCCGCGACCTACGACGCAGCAGCGGTACTGCAGGCGCAGGTGCGCAATGTGCTCCTGGAGCGGCTCGACTTGACGCGTCTCGAGGCGCGCGTCGTGCTCGATCTCGGCGCGGCAACCGGGCAGGGCGCACGCGCACTCAAGCAACGCTACCCGAGCGCGCGGGTCATCGCCGTCGACGTATCCGCGAGCATGCTGCGCGTTGCGGGCCGGCGGCGGCGCTGGCTGCGACCCTTCGGGCTCGTGTGCGCCGATGCGGTGCGGCTCCCGTTTGCCGAGGCGAGCGTCGATATGGTGTTCAGCAATCTGCTCTTGCCGTGGTGCGACCCCGACGCGCTGCTCGCGGAATTACGGCGCGTGCTCGCGCCGCGTGGTCTTCTCACCCTCACCGGGCTCGGACCCGACACACTCAAGGAGCTCAGAACCGCGTGGGCCGCGGCGGACACTCATGTCCGCGTCGGCGAATTCCTCGACATGCACGACCTCGGCGATGCCCTGGTGCGTGCCGGATTCGCCGCACCGGTGCTCGACGTGGAGCGCTACACCCTAAGCTACGCCGACGTGCGCGGCCTCATGGCCGATCTCAAGGCGACCGGCGCGCGCAACGCCGCCGCCGGGCGACTCAAGGGCCTCACCTCGCCGCGCAAACTCGCGGCCATGCAGATGGCCTACGAAGCCTATCGCGAGGGCGGGCGCCTGCCGGCCACGTGCGAAGTCGTTTTCGCGCAAGCCTGGGTGCCGCTCGAGGCAAGGACCTCGACGCAGGCTGTCTCACTCGAGTCGCTGCGAGAACAGCTCGCAGCCAGACGCCGGGGTTAAGACCCGGCCGCGCTTGAGTTATCCTTGCCCGCATGGAAGAGCGCATTGAGCTCGCGCCGAATTGCTCGCTCACGCCCACGACGGCGCGGCTGTTCTTCGTCTGTACGTGTTTGTTTTCATTGGCTTTTGCGATGATCTTCGTGGTCCACGGATTCTGGCCCGTGTTGCCGTTCTGGGCGCTCGAGATGGGTGCGCTCGGCCTCGCTCTTCACAGCAGCATGCGCCGCCGGTTTTACACCCAGACCGTGCTCATCACCGACTCGATGGTCAGTCTCGTGACCCGATCGAGGCGCGGTGAGGCCAAACAGGAGTTTGCGCGGCATTGGACGAAGGTTAGACTGCGCAGTCCGCGAACGCGCCTGTACCCGAGCAGATTGACCATCGAGAGCCGGGGTCGAGCGTGCGAGGTCGGCAGCTTCCTCACCGAAGAGGAAAGATGCCGCCTTGCGCAGCGTTTGCGCGGCTTGGTGGGCGGGATGAACGAGTCGCCGCCGCTTGAACAGTGATCGAGTAAAAACTTAAGGACCCGATGAGATGAGTGCATCCGCAAGCGACAATCGCGCCCACCGGCCCCGCGGCCTCTTCCCCGACCGCATGCTGAAGGCCGCCGCCGCCCTCGCCGCCTGCGCCCTATCCGCCACCGCGGGTGCCAACACCTCGAACGGGTACAACCTGCCGATGGGCGTCACCCAGATCAGCCGGGACATCTACGGCCTGCACATGGAGGCGTTCTGGATCTGCGTCGGCATCGCCATCGTCGTGTTCGGTGCCATGATCTATTCGCTCGTCAAGTTCCGGGCATCGCAGGGCGCGGTGCCGGACACCACCATGCTGCACAGCACGAAGGTGGAAATCATCTGGACCATCGTCCCCGTGGTCATCCTCGTGGTGATGGCGATACCGGCCGCGGAGCTCATATTGAAGATGGAGGACATGCGTAACTCCGATCTTTCCATCCGCGTGACGGGCTACCAGTGGAAGTGGCAGTACCAGTACATGGACGCCGGCGCCGGGATCGATTTTTTCTCGACCCTGAAGCAAGACTCTAACTTCGCGCGCCAGCTGCATTCGGGCATCGACCCGAATGCGGTGCCCAACTACCTGCTCGACGTGGATCATCCCCTGGTAGTGCCGAGCGGCACCAAGGTGCGACTCATCCTCACCTCGGGCGATGTGATTCACGCCTGGTATGTGCCCGATTTCGGCCTGAAGCGTTCGGCCGTCCCGGGCTTCATCAACGAGCTGTGGTTCAAGGTCGATCCGGGCAAGGAAGGAATCTATCGCGGCCAGTGCGCGGCGCTCTGCGGCCGCGACCATGGATTCATGCCCGTGGTGGTCGACGTCAGAACTCCCGACGATTTCAAGAAGTGGGTCGATGAGCAGAAAGCGCAGCTGAAGCAAGCAGCCGCGCCGACGACCGATGCGCCGGGCGCCGATGCGCCTCGCTCGGCCCAAGCACTGAACTAGACACTTTCGACAGACCTTTCAAAGAGACATCGCACATGGCCCAAGATCTCGCGCACGACTCCGCCCACGACACCCATGACGATCACGGTCACGCACCCACCGGCATCAAGCGCTGGTTGTTCTCGACCAACCACAAGGACATCGGGACGATGTACCTGGTGTTCAGCTTGATCATGTTCTTCCTCGGCGGAACGATGGCCATGGTGATCCGGGCCGAGTTGTTCAAGCCGGGCCTGCAGCTGGTCGACCCGGAGCGCTTCAATCAGCTGACCACCATGCATGCGCTGGTCATGATCTTCGGCGCGGTCATGCCCTCCTTCGTCGGCCTCGCCAACTGGATGGTGCCGCTGCAGATCGGCGCGCCCGACATGGCGCTGCCGCGCATGAACAACCTGAGCTTCTGGATACTGCCGTTCGCGTTCACGCTATTGCTGGGCTCGTTCTTCATGCCGGGCGGCGCCCCTGCGGCTGGCTGGACGATGTATCCGCCGCTGGTTCTGCAGAGCGGCGACTCCCTGCCCATGCTGATCTTTGCCGTCCATTTGATGGGGGCTTCCTCGATCATGGGCGCGATCAACATCGTCGTCACCATCATGAACATGCGCGCCCCCGGCATGAACCTCCTCAAGATGCCGCTGTTCTGCTGGTCCTGGCTGATCACCGCCTACCTGCTGATCGCCGTGATGCCGGTGCTCGCCGGGGCCGTGACCATGCTCCTCACCGACCACTTCTTCGGCACGAGTTTCTTCAATCCTGCGGGCGGCGGCGATCCGCTCATGTTCGAGCACGTGTTCTGGTTCTTCGGGCATCCCGAGGTCTACATCATGATTCTGCCGGCGTTCGGCATCATCTCGGAGATCCTGCCGACCTTCTCGCGCAAGCCCCTGTTCGGCGCCACCTCGATGATCTACGCCATCGCCTCCATCGCGTTCCTGTCCTTCATCGTGTGGGGGCACCACATGTTCGTGGACGGAATGCCCATGGCGGCGCAGCTCTTCTTCATGATGTCGACCATGCTGATCGCGGTTCCCACGGGCGTGAAGGTGTTCAACTGGACGGCGACGATGTGGCGGGGCTCGCTCTCCTTTGAGCCGCCCATGCTGTTCGCCATCGCTTTCCTGTTCCTGTTCTCGATCGGCGGCTTCTCCGGCCTGATGCTGGCCTTGACCCCGGTCGACTTCCAGTACAACAACACCTACTTCGTGGTCGCGCACTTTCACTACGTGCTCGTGCCGGGCGCCATCTTCGCCGTGATGGGGGCGGTCTATTACTGGCTGCCCAAGTGGACGGGACACATGTACAACATGACGCTCGCCAAGACCCACTTCTGGCTATCGGCGATCTTCGTGAACGTGCTGTTCTTCCCGCAACACTTCTTGGGGCTCGCGGGCATGCCGCGGCGCATCCCGGATTACGCCGTGCAATTCACCGACTGGAACATGGTGTCCTCGATCGGTGGCTTCGCCTTCGGCGCTTCGCAGATCCTGTTCGTGATTCTGATCGTGCAGTGCGTGCGCGGCGGCCAGAAAGCCACTGCCGCGGTGTGGGACGGCGCCTTGCCGACCGGTCTCGAGTGGACCTTGCCGTCACCGCCGCCGTTCCATACCTTCACCGTCGCTCCGGAGATCAAATGAGCTCGATGGAGCTACCGAACCGACGGCGCCTGATCCGCAGCCGAGCTTTGATCCTGATGTCGGTGGCGCTCGCCTTCTATTTCGGGTTCATCGCGATCGCGATCTACCGTCGCCACTGAGAGCCGCGTGGAATCCGATTCCGCAAAGCCCGGACTCAGCGAGCGCAAGCGCGCCAACCGGCGCTTGACCCGCAGCCTTCTGATCATGACGGCGGGCAGTTTCGCGTTCGGCTGGGCGCTCGTGCCGCTGTACGACGTTTTCTGCAAAGTGGCTGGCATCGGCAACGCTCAGGCGAAGGCCGGCGCCGCGGAAGTGCGCGAGGCCGTCGATCCGAACCGCGAGGTCACGGTCGAGTTCATCGCCGATCCCGCGACGGTGGGCAGCTTCGAGTTCCGGCCGGAGGTGGCGTCCATGCGCGTGCACCCCGGCAAGCTTTATGACACGCAGTTCTTTGCGAAGAACCTGACGGGAGGCAGATCGGTCGCGCAGGCCGTGCCGAGCATCTCGCCGACCGTCGCCGCACAATACTTTCACAAGACACAATGCTTTTGCTTCAGCCCACAGCGTTTCGGCGTGGGCGAGGGACGCGACATGCCGGTACGCTTCATCGTCGATCCGAACCTGCCGGACAACGTCGACAAGATCACCCTCGCTTATACGTTCTACGACAGGACCGAAGCGGCGGCACCCTAGACCGGCTAGAATGAATTTCCACATCGCTTAGAGAGTTGAACATGGCGCAAGCGCACGCGACCGACGCGGATACATACTACATACCTCACGGCAGTCCCTGGCCGATCTTCGCGGCCGTCTCGCTATTCACCGTCATGGCGGGGGCCGTCGCACTGCTCAACAACTGGCTGCCCGCGTGGTCGCTGGTTCCGGGCTTCGCCATGCTCGCGATCATGTTCTTCTGCTGGTTCGGCACCGTCATCGGGGAAAACCAGCACGGCGTGTACAACATGCACGTGGATCGCTCGTTCCGCATGGGCATGATGTGGTTCATCTTCTCCGAGGTGATGTTCTTCGCCGCCTTTTTCGGCGCGCTGTTCTATGCGCGGCACCTCGCGGCGCCCTGGCTCGCCGGTCACGGCACCAAGCCCTTGAATGGCGTCCTCTTGTGGAAGAACTACGACGGAGTGTGGCCGACGAACGGTCCGGCTGCGGTCGGTCCGCGAGCGAACGGCACGTTCGAGACCATACCGGCTTTCGGGCTGCCCGCGGTCAACACGGCGATCCTGCTGTCGAGCAGCGTGACCGTGACCATCGCGCACCACGCATTGATCGCCGGCAACCGCACGCGCTTGAAGATTTTCCTTGCTCTGACCTTCCTCCTGGGCTTCACCTTCGTCGGCCTGCAGGCGCACGAGTACCATGAGGCATACACCGAGCTGGGCTTGACGCTCGGCACGGGTGTGTACGGGTCCACCTTCTTCATGCTGACCGGATTTCACGGCTTGCACGTCACCATCGGCGCCATCATGCTGACGGTAATCTGGTTCCGCGTCCTGAAGGGCCACTTCACGCCAAACCGACACTTCGCATTCGAGGCGGTCGCGTGGTACTGGCACTTCGTGGACGTGGTTTGGCTCGGCCTGTTCTGCTTCGTTTACTGGCTGTGATGCGCGGGACCGCGCGCCCGCGATGCGCCGGGTCTCTCAGCGTCCTGCCGTCGGCGTGATCCAGCCCTCGTAGTAGGCGACGATCAGCAATACGAACAGCCCGACGGACAGGCTGATTCTCCAGGTCAGCGCTTTGATCATTTTGCGGCTGTCGCCGGGAGTGCGCGCCGACAAATGGTACAGAGCCTTGCCGAGACTTCCGACGATCAGCACCAGCATCAGAATGATCAGATATTTGAAGCTCACTGCCGACGGCTCCTGTAGCAGAGCAGCCAGTATATCGTGAGCGTAAAGCTAGGTTCCCGCGTGTTCGAGCCGCGCGCATTCACGACGCTGCTCGCTCTCGCGCTGGTCGTCGCGCTCGTGTCGCTCGGACGGTGGCAGCTGCACCGCGCTGAGGAGAAGCGTGCGCTTTATGCGCTGTTCGATTCCGGGAAGGACGCGACCCGGGCCATAGATGCCGCAACGCCGCGATTGCCCCGATACCAGCATGTGGACGCCGTGGGCTCTTACGATCCGGAGCATCAGATCCTGATCGACAACATGAGCAATGCCGAGGGACGGGCGGGGTATTACGTCGTCACGCCGTTCGCATTGCGCGGCGGCGGTCGGATCTTGGTGAATCGCGGCTGGGTGGCGGTGGGTGCAAGCCGCGCCGTGAAACCAGAGGTCGCCGTGTCGACGCAGGAGCGGGAGATCAGAGGCCGTACCGACGAGCTGCCGCGCGCCGGCATGCAGCTGGGCGAGCGGGTGCCTCTGGCGCCGCCCTATCCCGTGGTCGCGAATTTTCCCACGCATGCGGAGATCGCGGCGCTGTTGCGCGAGAGCCGCTGGGCCGCGGCCGCCAATCTCGTGCTGCTCGATCCGAGCGAGCCGGACGGCTATGTGCGCCAGTGGCAGCCTCCGGGCTTTCCGCCGGTGCGACACATTGCCTACGCGGTGCAATGGTTCTCCCTCGCCGCCGCGCTGACGGTGATTTATTTCGTCACCAATGTTCGGCGAGCGGGGAGGGCGAACGCGTGAGCGCGATCGACCCACGGCACCGGAGCCGCCAGCGGCGGGCGCTCATCGCGCTGGCGCTGCTGTTTTTCGCGCCCTTGGCGCTCGCTTTCATTCTTTATTATGGAGTTGGCTGGAGACCAGGCGGGCGGGTGAATCATGGGGATCTGGTGGAACCGCCCGTGCCTTTGCCCGACCCCGCGTTGCCGGCCGCCCCCATCCTCAGAGGCAAGTGGACGCTCTTGTACTTCGGCCCCGGGAGCTGCCCGGCGAGCTGCCGCACCGATCTATACAACACCCGGCAGGTGCGCGCGGCTTTGGGCGCCGACCGCGAGCGTGTGCAGCGCGTGTTCCTGGCCGAAGGCGAATGCTGCGACCTCGAGTGGCTGCGCGTGCAGCAGCCGGACCTCATCATGGTGCGGGCGAGCGCGGCAACCGCGCCGCTCGCCGCGATCCTCGAGCGTGCCGCCCGCGGCCCCGCGCCGGCCGACCGTGTGTACCTCGTCGATCCTCTGGGGAACCTGATGATGTCCTATGCCGCGGACGCGCGGCCCAAGGGCATGCTCGAGGACCTCAAGAAACTGTTGCGTCTGTCGCACGTGGGCTGAGAGGCGGACGGGCGATGACCGAAGAGCGACGCGTACTCTGGTTCAGGCGGCTGGCGCGCTGCGGAGCGCTGCTCGCCGCGTGCGTGGTGGTGCTCGGAGCGTGGGTGCGCCTCACCGATGCCGGTCTCGGCTGCCCCGATTGGCCCGGGTGCTACGGCCATCTGTTTCCGCAGACCACGCATCGCTTCGCGGAGGCCGTGCACGAGATGGTGCACCGTTATTTCGCGAGCACTCTGGGCGCAATCATCGTCGCGCTGCTCGTCTGGGCCTTTGTGAATCGCAAAGCTCGAGGACAGCCGCTTGCGGCCGTGGCGGCCTTGCTGCTTCTGGTTTGCGTGCAGGGACTGCTCGGGATGAAGACCGTGACGTTGCTGCTGCAACCCTTGATCGTCACCTCGCACCTGCTCGGCGGACTCACCACACTTGCGCTCCTATGGTGGCTGTCGCTCGAGCCCAGGAGCCGCCCACTCACTCATCCGCAGCTGAGCTTGCGCAAATTTGCATTCGTGGCCCTCGGCGCGCTCGCGCTGCAGATCGCGCTCGGCGGCTGGACCAGCAGCAACTACGCGGCGATCGCCTGCCCGGATCTGCCGACATGCCAGCGCTCATGGTGGCCGGACATGGATTTCCAGAACGCGTTCGTATTGTGGCGCGGGCTCGGCGTCGACTATGAAGGCGGCGTGCTCGCGAGCCCGGCACGCGTCGCCATCCATTTCACGCACCGACTGGGCGCGGTCGTCGTGGGCACTGTATTGATCGGCACGGGGCTCCTGACCATCGCCCGCTCCGCGGGGCGACCGCTGCGTTTGCTGGGCGGGCTGTTGGTATTCGCGGTGCTCCTACAGATCACCATCGGCATCGCGATGGTGCATTTCCATATCCCACTCGTGCTCGCGACCATGCACAACGGCGGCGCCGCATTGCTGGTCATCGTCATGGTGACTTTGCTGCGCACGCTCTGGCCGCACGCCCTGGAACCGGGCGCGGCCAGCGCCTCCGCGCGGCCGCCGGAGCCCGCCGGCGGCGTGGTAACCTTACGCCGTGTCGACGCTCCCCGATAATCCCCTGCTCGCGGCTTCCGGCATCCCACGCTGGCGCTGGCGCGAGTACCTCGAGCTCACCAAGCCCAAGGTGAGCCTTTTGATCGTGTTCACGGCCATCGTGGGCATGGTGCTCGCATCACCCGGCATGGTGCCGCTACCGGCATTGGTCTTCGGCACGCTCGGCATCGCGCTCGCCTCCGGCTCGGCGGCGGCCTTCAATCACGTCCTCGATCGCCGCATCGACGAGCGCATGGCGCGCACCCGCGGCCGGCCGTTGCCCACCGGGCACTTGGCGACAAATCAGGCGGTGGTATTTGCGAGCTTGCTCGGGCTCGCATCGATGCTGGTGCTGTGGCCGACGGTCGGGAGGCTCACGGCGCTGCTCACCTTTTTCTCGCTGATCGGCTACGCCATCGTCTACACCCTGTGGCTCAAGCGCGCGACCCCGCAGAACATCGTGATCGGCGGCGCCGCCGGTGCGGCGCCGCCGGTGCTCGGGTGGGCAGCGGTGACCAACACCATCGATCCACATGCGCTGCTCCTGTTCCTCATCGTGTTCACCTGGACGCCGCCGCACTTCTGGGCGCTCGCGATCGCCCGGCGCGATGACTACGCCAAGGCCGGCATTCCGATGCTGCCGGTCACGCACGGCATCCCGTTCACGCGCTTGCACATCGTGCTCTATACCATCCTCCTCGGCGTCGCCACGATGCTGCCGGTGCTGTCCGGCATGAGCGGCCTCATCTATCTCGTTGCGGCGATCGCGCTCAATGCGCGCTTTCTTTATTTCGTGCTCAAGCTGAACCGCGAGCGGCACTCGCGGCCGCAACTGCCGATGCGCACGTTCCGGTTCTCCATCACTTATCTGATGCTGCTGTTCGCGGCGCTCGTCATCGATCATTACCTGCCGTTCTTCGTCTGACGTCAGGCGAGCCCGTGCGCCGTCAAGGGCAGGGATCTGACTCGCCGTCCCGTGGCCGTGAACAGAGCATTGCAGATCGCGGGCGCCACCGGCCCCACCGCGAGCTCGCCGACGCCGCCGGGCGGCGCATCGCTCGTCACCAACAGCACGTCGATCTCGGGCATCTCGTTCGCGCGCAGCAATCGATAGCTGTTGAAGTTGGTCTCGCGCACGCGCCCCGCGCCGAGCGTGATGTCGCCCCACAGCGCCGCGGACAGTCCGAACACGATGCCGCTCTCCATCTGCGATTCGACGATGCGCGGATTCACCATCTGTCCGCAGTCGACCACGCAGGTGATCCGGTGAACCTTGAGCGCATCGTCCTCCACGGAGATCTCCGCCACTTGCGCGATCACAGAGGTGTACCCCTCCATGAACGCAATCCCGAGATGGCGTCCCGCGCGTGGATGGCCCCATCCGCTGCGCTCGGCTGCGAGCTTGAGCACATTCGCGTGGCGCGGCTTCGAGGCGAGGAGCTCGAGCCGGAAGTCGAGCGGATTCCTGCCGGCCGCCGCCGCGAGCTCGTCGATGGAGCTCTCCACTGCGAAGCAGTTGGGCGCATGGCTTACCGAGCGCAAATAGCCCACGTCGATGCCGATCTCCCGGCGGGTGTAGGTCAAGCCGAAATTCGGCACGCCGTAGGGATAGTTCTGCACGTACTCGATGACGGAGTCGAAGGGATCTTTGTTGGTGGGATCGAAGCGCGAGGTGATCGACGGTCCGGTGATGTGCAATTGCCAGGCAATGAGCTTGCCATGGGCATCGAGCGCGCCGCGGATCTCCTCACGCGCGGGCGGCCGGTAGTAATCATGGGTCATGTCGTCTTCGCGAGTCCAGACCAGCTTGACCGGCGCACTCAGCGCCTTGGATGCGAGTACCGCGGCGGGAATGAAGTCCACTTCGAGCCGGCGCCCGAAGCCGCCGCCGAGCAAGGTGGTATAGACGTTCACTCGAGCCGGCGGGACGCCCGCGGCCTCCGCCGCGACCGCCTGCGCCAGCTGCTGCACCTGCGTGCCGACATATAGATCGCAACGGTCGGCGCGGACGTCCGCCGTGCAATTCATCGGCTCCATCGTGGCGTGCGCGAGCATCGGCAGCTCGTACACGGCGGCGAAGCTCTTCGCCGCCGATTTAATCGCACCACTCGGATCACCAACCTGCTTCGCCGAGAGGCCCGCATTGGCGGCGGCCGCACGGTCCAGAAGGACGCGGATCACCGCGTTGTCGAGACTCGCGTTCGCGCCCTCGTCCCAGGCGATCTTCAGGGCATCGCGCGCCTGCAGAGCCTGCCAAAAGTGCTCGGCCACCACCACGACGCCGCTCGGCGTGGCGAGCACGCGGCGAACGCCGGGCATCGCCTCGGCCGCGCGGGAGTCGAGGGTGCGCGCGCGTCCGCCGAGCACCGGGCACTGCGCGATCGCGGCGTACAGCATGCCCGGGAGCCTCACGTCCAGTCCGAACACGGCGCTGCCGTCCACCTTGCTAGGTGTGTCGAGCCGCGGCTGCGAGGTCCCGATCAGCGTGAAGTCCGCCCTGGGCTTGAGCGTGACATCCTTCGGCACCTTGAGCTTCGCGGCCGCCTGGGCGAGCTGCCCGTAGGAGAAGCTCTGACCGCGGTCATTCTCGATGCGTCCGTGGTGCGCGCGGCAGCGCTCGGGCTCGATATGCCACTTGTCGGCGGCCGCGGCAATCAGCAAGGTGCGGCCTTGGGCGCCCGCGGTGCGCAGCCTTTCCCACGCATCGCTCACGCTGTTGCTGGTGCCGGTGATCTGCCCACCGTTACCGGCATTGACATAGGCGTCGCCGGCGGGAGCGGCGACGATGCGGATGGTCGTGAAGTCGACCTCCAGCTCCTCAGCGAGCAGCATGGGGAGCGCCGTGTACACGCCCTGTCCCATCTCCGAGCGATCGACGAGGACGGTGATCGAGTCGTCGGCCGCGATCTTGAGCCAGGCGTTGAGCTCGGTCGACGCAGCGGCCCCCGGCGCAGCGGTGCCCGGACCGCCCGAGGCCCGCGCTCCGGGGCGCCCACCGAAGGCGGGTACAGTCATCGCCAGCAGCAAGCCGCCGCCGAGCCCTGCCGTGCGGCGGCAGAAATCACGGCGACCGATGTCGGCGGGCGCCGTGCTTCTCGCGCTTGCGCGTTTGGCGCGCGCCTGATCGCGCATCGGCACCTTCAGGTATCTCGGGCCGGCGCGAGCAACTGCGCAGCTCGATGAATCGCCTTGCGGATGCGCGGATAGGTGCCGCACCGGCAGAGATTCCCGGCCATGGCGGCATCGATGTCCGCGTCGCTAGGATCCGGCTTGACGGCGAGCAGCGCCGCCGCGGACATGATCTGTCCCGATTGACAGTAGCCGCATTGCGGAACGTCGAGTTCGATCCAGGCGCGCTGCACGGCATGGCTGCGATCCACCGACAGTCCCTCGATGGTCGTCACTCGCTTGCCGGCCAGCGCGCCGAGCGGCAGCACGCAGGAGCGCATCGCGATGCCATCGACCTGCACTGTGCAGGCGCCGCAGAGCGCCATACCGCACCCGTACTTCGTTCCGGTCATCGCGAGGTGATCGCGCAGGACCCATAGAAGTGGAGTGTCGGGCGCAGCGTCCACGTCGATCGTGCGGTCGTTGACGGATATCAGGGCCATCGGAAAGTCTCCCTCGAGCGCTCCAGATGCTACACGAACCCGCGAGATTGTAGCGAGGAACGGCATCGCGGGCGGATGGTACGATGCTCTCATGGCGACCTGGTCGACTTTCTACTCGCGCGTCTTCGCGCTGGCCGTGGCGGCGCTCTTGGGCTATGCCCTGTTCAAGATCTTCACGCCCTTCTTCAATTCCTTGACCTGGGCGATGTTTCTCGCATTCCTTCTGTATCCGCTCAATCTGCGCCTGCGGCGCCGCTTGCACGGCAGTGCGCGTGCCGCGGGACTCCTGACGGTGCTCACGCCGGTGGTCATCCTTTTGCCGCTGGCGGCGGTCTCGATAGAGTTCGTTGCGCAGGTGTCGGCGCTGGTGCGGCTGCTGCAAAAGCGAGCTCAGGAGCTCGACATCAAGACCTTCTCGGACCTGCAGCAGTTTCCCTGGATCGCGCGCGCCAACGGCTGGCTGCAGGCGCGCACCGGCATTACCGCGGACCACATCCAGTCCTGGATCGTTTCAGCGAGTCAGAATCTGCTGCAGCGGGCGGCGGGCGTATCGGGCTCGTTCGTGCTCGGGGCCGTCGGATCGGTCCTGGCGTTTTCCATCATGCTGTGCTTGCTGTTTTTCTTTCTTCGCGACGGCGATGCGATGATCGCTCGCGCCCGCGGCCTCATCCCCCTGGACGAGGCGCGCAAACAGCGGCTGTTCCGCCGCGTCTCCGACGTCACGCGCGCCATCGTTCTCGGCACCACCTTGACCGCGCTGGTGCAGGGCGCGCTCGTGGGCATCGGCTTCGCAATCGCCTCGCTGGCCTCTCCCCTCGTCTTCGGCGTTCTTGCGGCGCTCCTGTCGATGCTGCCGGTGGGCGGCGCGGCCATCGTCTGGGTCCCGGCCATCGGATGGCTCCTCTATCAGGGTCGGTGGGGATTTGCCATCTTCATGTTGGCGTGGGGGCTGATGCTCACCGGCGTAGAGAGTGTGCTGCGGCCGTTCCTGATCTCCGGCCGGGGACGGATCTCCGCGCTCGCCATCTTCGTGGGCGTGCTGGGCGGCATCCCGGCCTTCGGCGCGATCGGTATCGTCGTCGGCCCGGTGGTGCTTTCGCTGGTGCTGGAGCTCGTCAAATTCGCGGAGGAACCCGCCGACATGCGGCACGGCGGATAGGGGCTTACCGAACGCGCGTACTGAAGTAGAATCCCCGGCCCCATGGACGTATCACATTTACTCGACGGCCTGAACGATGCGCAGCGTCAGGCGGTGGCCTCGCCCCTCGGAGCCGTGCTGGTGCTGGCCGGCGCCGGCAGCGGCAAGACACGCGTGCTGGTGCACCGCGTCGCGTGGCTCATCCAGGTGGAAGGGGCTTCGCCGCACAGCATTCTCGCGGTCACCTTCACCAACAAGGCGGCCGCGGAAATGCGCCGCCGTATCGAAGGGCTACTCGGACACCCCGGCGGGTCGCTGTGGATCGGCACCTTTCATGGACTGGCGCATCGGCTGCTGCGCCTGCATTGGCGCGAGGCGGGGCTGCCGCGGAGCTTTCAGATTCTCGATGCGGAGGATCAAGCGCGCCTGTTGCGCAAGGTCTTGAAGTCGCTCGAACTCGACGAGACCCGCTGGGTGCCGCGCGAGATTCTCTGGTTCATCAATGCGCAGAAGGATGAGGGGCTGCGGGCCAAGCATCTGAAGGACGACGGCGATCCGACGCGCCGTCAGTTGATCCAGATTTATCATGCCTACGAGGAAGCATGCCGGCGCGGCGGCGTGGTGGACTTCGCGGAGCTCCTGTTGCGCGCATACGAGATCTGGAAGGAGCATCCCTCGCTCCTCGAGCACTACCGAACGCGCTTTCGCCACGTACTGGTGGATGAGTTCCAGGACACCAACGCCATCCAGTACAAGTGGCTCACTCTCCTGATCGGCCAGACGGGTCTGCCGTTCGTGGTCGGCGACGACGATCAATCCATCTATCGCTGGCGCGGCGCGCGAGTCGAGAACCTGCACCAGTTCCGCCGCGACTATCCACAAGCGCAGCTCGTCAAGCTCGAGCAGAATTATCGCTCGACCGGCACGATCTTGAAGGCCGCCAATGCGCTCATCGCGAACAACTCCGGGCGCCTCGGCAAGAATCTATGGACCAGCGGTGCCGACGGCGAGCGGGTCAAGCTGTACGCCGCGTTCAACGAGCGCGACGAGGCGGACTTCGTCGTGAATCGCATTCGCGATTGGGTGGAGCGCGGCGGCGCGCGCAGCGAGGTCGCCGTGCTGTACCGTTCGAATGCGCAATCGCGCGTCTTCGAAGAGGCGTTCTTGAACGCGCGCATGCCCTATCGCGTGTACGGCGGCCTGCGGTTCTTCGAGCGCGCGGAAATCAAGGATGCGCTCGCCTATCTGCGGCTGATCGCGAGCCGCGCGGACGATACTTCGTTCGAGCGCGTCGTGAATCTGCCCGCTCGCGGTATCGGGGCGAAGACGCTCGATCTGTTGCGCGAGACGGCGCGCGCCAAGGGCACGTCGCTGTGGCTCGCCGCCTCGGTGTGCGTCACCGAAGGACTCGCGCAGCGCGCGGCCCTGGCGCTCTCCGCATTTCTGCAGACCATCGAAAAATTGGCAGAGGAGGTCCGCGGGCTCGAGCTGCACGAGCAGGTCGACCACGTCGTGCAGTCGAGCGGCCTCATCGAGCACTACAAGAAGGAGAAGGGCGAGCGCGGCGAGGCGCGCGTCGAGAACCTCCTCGAGCTCGTAAGCGCCGCACGCGGTTTCTCGCCGGAAGGGGAGACGGACATGCAGCCGCTCGAATCCTTTCTCGCGCATGCCGTGCTCGAATCAGGCGAGGGGCAGGCCGATCCGTATGCGGATTGCGTGCAGATGATGACGCTGCACTCCGCCAAGGGCCTCGAATTCCCGGTCGTGTTTCTCGCAGGCGTCGAGGAAGGCTTGTTCCCGCACCAGCGCTCCGCGGCGGACGTCACGGCCCTGGAGGAGGAGCGGCGGCTTTGCTACGTCGGCGCGACGCGCGCCATGCGGCATCTCTATATCACCTACGCCGAGCAACGGCGCCTCTACGGTGTCGATCAATACGGCCAGCCTTCGCGCTTCATCAACGAGCTGCCGGCGGATCTCGTGGAGGAAATCCGGCCCCGGCTGCAGGTCTCGCGCCCGGCTTTCACGCGGCGCGCGAGTCTCGACGAGGCGCCGCCGAGCGCCATGCGGCTCGGCAGCCGCGTCCGGCACGCGAAGTTCGGCGACGGCGTGGTGCTCAACTTCGAGGGTAACGGGCCGCAGGCCCGCATCCAGGTGAACTTCGAAAGGCAGGGCACGAAGTGGCTGATGATTTCCTATGCGAATCTAGAGGTCGTGTAGACTAAACCCGTCGTGAAAATCATCATCCTGGGCGCCGGGCAGGTAGGCCGCACGGCGGCGTATCACCTCTCACGGGAAGAGGCCAACGACGTCACCGTCGTCGACGTGAACGAGGACCGGCATCGCGGGCACGGACATTCTGGTCGCACTCACCAACAGTGACGAGGTCAACATGCTGGCCTGTCACATTGCTTGGACGCTCTACCGGACCCCGAAGAAAATCGCCCGCGTGCGCTCCGCCGCGTTCACCGAGCGCGAGGCGCTGTTCGGCGAGAACGGCGTCGCGGCGACGTGTGGATCAGTCCCGAGCAGCTGGCCACCGAGTATGTCGCCCGTCTCATCCGCTATCCCGGTGCGCTGCAAGTGCTCGACTTCGCGGACGGGCGCGTGCGGCTGGTCGGCATCCGCGCGCTGCAAGGAGGTCCGCTCGTGGGTCAAGCGCTGCGCACGCTGCGCGAGCACATCCCGGGCGCCGATGCGCGCGTCGCCGCCATCTATCGCGCCGGCAAGAGCATTCAGCCCGAGGGCGATACCGTCGTCGAGGACGGCGACGAGGTTTTCTTCCTGGCCGCGCGCAAAGACATCCGCCTGGTGATGAGCGAAATGCGCAAGCAAGCGGCACCCGCGCGGCGGGTCGTGATCGCCGGCGGCGGCAACATCGGCTTCAGGCTCGCGAGCGAGCTCGAGGACAAGAACCAGGTCAAGCTCATCGAGCGCGACAGCGAGCGCGCGCGGCGGGTTTCGGAGCTCTTGAACCGGACCACGGTCCTGTTGGGCGACGCCGCCGACGAGGAGCTGCTGCTCGAGGAGAATATCGACAGCGTCGACGTGTTCGCGGCGCTCACCAACTCCGAGGAGGCCAACATTCTCTCGGCCATGCTGGCCAAGCGGCTCGGCGCGCACAAGGTGATGGCGCTGATCAACAAGCCCTCCTACGCGGAGCTCATCGAGAGCGGCTCCATCGACGTCGCGATATCGCCGCAGACAGTGACCATCGGCTCGCTGCTCGCACACGTGCGCCGCGGCGACGTCGTGCGGGTGCACTCACTCAGGCGCGGAGCGGCGGAAGCCATCGAGGTGGTCGTGCACGGCGACACGGACAGCTCGAAGGTGATCGGCCGGCGCATCGAGGACATCAAGCTGCCTCAGGGAACGACGTTGGGCGCGGTGGTGCGCGGCGAGGACGTCATCATCGCCGTGAGCTGCGTGGGAATCGCCGTGTTCCTGTTCGTGAAGGGCACGTACGCGGATTTCCCGACGGCGCTGCGCCACGCGACGTTCAACGTCGTATCCATCGCCACGGACAGCGGCCTGCACACGCAGGACTATTCGTTGTGGCCGATTTTCGCGCCGATGTAGATGATGTTCCTGAGCTGCATCGTGGCAAGCTCGGGGTCCACCGGCGGCGGCATCAAGATGATCCGCACGCTCGTACTCGCCCAGCAAGCGCATCGCGAGCTGACGCAGCTCGTGCACCCGAACATGGTGCGCCCCCTCAAGGTGGGGGGGTGCCGTGATTGCCAACCGAGTGGTGTTCGCGCTTCTAGCGTTCGTGTTTCTCTATTTCATGAGCATCGTCACGCTCATCTTCGTGCAACTCGCGAGCGGCCTCGACTTCATGACCGCGCTCTCCTCGGTCATCCCCTGCATCGACAACGCCGGCCCGGGGCTCGGCGCCGTCGGCCCCGGACGCAACTATGGCGTGCTCACCGGCTTTCAAACCTGGGTATGCTCCACCGCCATGCTGCTCGGCCGGCTGGAGGTTTTCACGCTACTCGTGCTTTTTACTCCCACTTTGTGGAGGAGATAGGCATAGTGCGTGTGTCCTAGTGCGAGATGAAGCCTGTCTTAGGAAATATTTCCCACTTTTTAAGAATTTACTCACAAGTGGGTTATAGAAGGTATTTATGCGTCCGTCGATGAGTCAAAGTGGAAGGGGTATTCCAAATTTCTGGCGAACATCCGCCTAGGCCCGCTCCTCCACCCAGTCCCGCTCCAGAAACGCAGCGCTCCACATGAACAACCCCGCAGCGGCCAAGTAGCAGCCGAGGCCCGCGAGGATCGCATAGCGGAGCGATTCCACGCCGATGCCGCCGCGCACGTGCAGCACGTCGGAAATGGCGCCGATCAGCATCGTGCCGACTCCGAGGCCGAGGAGGTTATTGACGAACAAGAACACGGCGGAGGCCGTCGCGCGTTGGCCGGGAGGCACGAGATGCTGAATTGCGGCCAGCACCGGCCCGAGCCAGGCGAGAGCGAGGGCGGTCGGGATGCCGAGCAGCACGAGGCACAGCGCGAGGTTCACCGACAGGACTCCCGCGGCATAGAAGGGCACGGTGCACAGAAAGGCGACGGCCGGGACGAGGGCGTAGGCCGATCGGCGGCGCACACCCAGGCGGTCGGCGAAGGCGCCTCCCGCCCAGATACCGGCCGTGCCGGCGACGAGCACCAGTCCCCCATAGGCGAGCGAGGCTTGCAGCACGGAAAGTCCGAAGCTGCGTACCAGGAAGGAAGGCATCCAGAAGAAAAGGCCGTAGCCCATCATCGAGCAGGTCCCACCGCCCAGTGCCAAGCCCCAGAAGCTCGGCTTCGAGCCGAGCGTCTTGAGAACCGCCGACAACGATGGCTGCGCCGCCTGCTTGACACCGGCGACGTCGCTCGCGCGTTCGACACCGCCCCGCGACGGCTCGCGCACGGTGAGCTTGAGGAGCGGGGCGGTCCAGAATCCCACGCTGCCGACGATCACGAAGGCCATGCGCCAGTTCATCCAGTGCGTGATGAATCCGCCGAGCACGATGCCCAAGGCACTGCCGATGGGAATGCCGAAGGAATACACGGCCAAAGCACGCGCCCGCTGGCGGCTGGGGAAATAGTCGCAGATCAGCGAGTAGGCGGGGGCGACACCGCCCGCCTCACCCACGCCCACCGTGAGGCGCGCGCAAAAGAGTTGGGCGAAGCTGTGTGCGGCGCCGCATATCGCGGTCGCGAAGCTCCACAGGCCCACAGCCACGGCGATGACGCCCACGCGACCCACACGATCGGCGAGGCGCGCGATGGGAATCCCGAGAAAGGTATAGAACAGCGCAAATGCGAGACCGCCCAGCATCCCGAGCGCGCCATCGCTCAAGCCGAGCTCGGTCTTGATCGGTACCGCGAGAATTCCGAGGATCTGCCGGTCGATGAAATTGAACGTGTAAACGACCACGAGAATACCGAGCACGTAGCTGCGGTATGCGGTCGCCATGGGAAGCTCCGTATCCGCCGCCGGCGGCGCGAGCGTCGCTTGCTTAGAATCGTCCACCGCATCCCCCGTGCGGCCGAGCGGTCGCCGTCCGATACTCAACGATTGTTGAAGGACGGTCAAGCCATCTCCGGCGTTGCACGGCTCGCTTGAACCCTGGGACAATGCCCCATGGCCGCGCGCCGCAAGAAGAAAACCAGAAAAGCCGACACCAAGCCCAAGAAGGATCGCATTCTGGACGCGGCTGAGCGGCTGTTCGCGCGGCACGGCTTTTACGGGGTGTCTATTCGCGATATCACGCGCGCGGCCGAGGTCGACGTCGCACTGGTGAACTATCATTTCGGCAGCAAGCGCGAGCTATTTGCCGCCGTCTTCCAGCGACGCGCCGAGCTCATGAACCCCGAGCGCCTCGAAATGCTCGAGGAAGTGCAGCGGGCCGCCTTGCCGGGTACGCCCACGGTGGAGCAGATCGTCTACGCCTTCACCTATCCCATGCTCGAGCGTTCGGCGCGGGGCGGCGCCGAATGGAAGAGCTACTTCGCGCTCGTCGCCCAGGTCAACAACTCACCCGAATGGGGGCCGGTGCTCATGACCCAGCACTTCGATCCGCTGGTGGTGAAGTTCATCGAGGCGTTGGGTCAAGCGTTGCCCGGGTGCGAGCCGCGCGAGATCTACTGGGGCTATCAGTTCTTGACCGGTGCCCTCACGCTCACTTTCGCCGAGACCGGACGCATCGATCGGTTGTCGGACGGCCTGTGCAAATCGGCGGATCTCGACAGCGTTCACGAGCGCCTGGCGCCCTTCGTGGCCTCAGGATTTCACGCGCTCTGCGCGGCGGCCGCTCGCAAGCGTCCGGGCTCGTGATCGCGCTGCTGCAGCGCGTCACCGCGGCCTGGGTGGAGATCGCGGGGGTGCGCCACGCCTCCATCGGCCACGGCTTACTCGTGCTCATCGGGGTCAAACCCGAAGACGACGAGACGCGCGCAGCGAAACTGGTGGACCGTCTGTTGAATTACCGTGTTTTCGCCGACAAAGCAGGAAAAATGAATCTAAATTTGCGCCAAATCGGCGGAGATCTCCTCCTGGTGCCGCAATTTACCCTAGCGGCAGACACGCGGCACGGCTTGCGGCCGGGCTTCTCGGGAGCAGCGCCTCCCGACCAAGGTCAGCGCCTGTACGATTTCGTCGTCAAAACAGCATCCTCTCTGCATACGCCGGTGCAAACTGGGGTGTTCGGCGCCGACATGCAGGTATCCCTCACGAACGACGGCCCGGTCACGCTGTGGATGGAGAGCTGAGGGGGCCGAGCGGCTAAATGCGACCGAACACGCATCGAGTCGCGGTGTCGAATGTCATAATCTTTTTAGGCGTATCATCCACGCCGAGACTGATCCCCTGGGGTTCGGAGTAGCTACATGTTCGACTCAAAAATGTTACTGGTCATTCTTGCGATCGCGCTCGTGATTTTCGGCACGAAGCGACTGCGGACGATCGGCTCGGATCTGGGCGCCGCCGTGAAGGGCTTCAAGCAAGCCATGAACGAGGGCGAGTCCGAAGAGAAGATGCGGCAGCTCAAGCAGGACAAAGACGCCGATTTCGAGGCGGCCGCACCCAGCGCTGCACCCCGCGAAGCCGAGGTCAAGGTGCCCCCGAAACCCAACGCTTGATTTCCCATGCTCGATTTCGGATTTTCTGAAATCCTGCTCACCTCGGCCATCGCCCTGGTGGTGCTCGGACCCGAGAAGCTGCCCAAGGTCGCCCGCCAGGTCGGCAACTGGATGGGGCGCGCGCGGCTGATGGCCCGTCAACTCTCCGAGCAACTCGAACGCGAAGTCAATGCCGAAGAATTGCTGAAGCAGCAGACGAAGATCTCCATGCCGACCTCGCCCGCCGTACTTCCTGCGCCGACCGAACCCGCTGAGGCTGAGGCTGTGCCGCCCGCGCGCCGCGAGCCGCATCCCACATCGGCTGCAGCCATGCATCCGACTTCCGCGGCCGCCATGCATCCGGCGACGCCGCCCCCGCAGACGAGCGCCGAGCCGCAGCAATCGACCCAATGAGCGCCCCGGAGGGCGATCCCGGAGGGCTCGCCGAAGGCACGCTGATCTCTCATCTTCTGGAGCTGCGCGATCGGCTGCTGAAGGCCATGCTCGCCGTCGGCATTTGCTTCATCCCATGCGCGGCCTACATGAACAAGCTGTTCAGCTTCGTGGCCGAGCCTCTGAAGAAGAAGCTCCCGGCCGGCGCGAGTTTGATCGCCACCAGCGTGGTCGCGCCTTTCACCGTACCGTTCAAGCTCGCCATCGTGCTCGCCATCGGCCTGGCCATGCCCTTCGTTCTGTACCAAGCCTGGGCATTCGTGGCGCCGGGGCTCTATCGCCATGAGAAGAAGCTGGCGGTGCCGCTCCTCATCTCGAGCATTCTCCTCTTCTATCTCGGCGCGGCATTCGCGTACTACGTCGTCTCACCGGTCATGCTCAGCTTCTTCGTCTCGACCATGCCGAACGGCGTGCAGATGATGACCGATATGGGGAGCTATCTGGACTTCGTCATGGTCTTGCTGCTCGCCTTCGGCGCGGCATTCGAAGTGCCCGTGGCTACGGTACTATTGGTGTGGACCGGCTTCGTAAAGATAACGACGCTCAAGAAGAATCGCGGATTGGTGCTGTTAGGGATATTCATTTTCGCAGCCTTCGTGACACCGCCCGATGCCGTCTCGCAGAGTGCCATGGCCATACCCATGTACCTCTTGTATGAGATAGGAATCGTCATGGCGGGCCTGTTACTGAAGGACAAGATCGCCGCGCGCGCCAAAGCAGAGGAAGCTGAGCGCGAGACCGGAGCTTCGTGAGCGCGACCTTTTTCGGTCATCCGCGCGGCCTTGCGACTCTGTTCTTCACCGAAATGTGGGAGCGCTTCACTTACTACGGCATGCGGGCCGTGCTGGTGCTGTTCCTGGTCGGCGCGGTCTCCTCCGGCGGCTTCGGCATCGACGACAAGACGGCGGCCGCGATCTACGGCCTGTATACGGCCGGCGTGTACCTCGCCGCCTTGCCGGGCGGCTGGATCGCCGACCGGTTGATCGGCGCGCGCCGCGCGGTGCTCATCGGCGGCGTCGGCATAGCGCTCGGGAATGCATTACTCGCTGCCTCGACCACCCCGCGCGGCTTCTATCTCGGTCTGGTGGTGATCGTGCTCGGTGTCGGGCTCTTGAAACCGAATGTCAGCGCCATGGTGGCGGAACTCTACCCCGAGGGCGGCGCGCGCCTCGACGCGGGTTTCACCGTGTTCTACATGGGTATCAATTTGGGGGCGACCTTGGGTCCCTTGCTCACCGGCGAGGCACAGACACTCATCGGCCCCCGTGCGGGATTCGCCGTGGCGGCGGTCTTCATGGCGGCCGGCGTGCTGCAGTACTACCTCACGCAACGGTATCTCGGCACGGCCGGCCAACTCGTCGTGCCGTCGGGCTCCGGGGCGCAAGTCCGCGGGCCCTGGCGCAGACTCTGGATCGCGCTCGCCATATCGGCACTCGCGCTGGCTGCCTTGAGCTTCGGCTGGCTGTCACTCGATCCGGTGGGCCTCGCGCATGCGAGCACGCTCGTGATCACCGCGACCGCAGTGCTCTACTTCGCGTATTTGTTCTTTGCCGGCAATCTCTCGGGCGAGGAGAAACGCCGCACGCTGGTCATCGTGGTGTTGTTTCTCGGCAGTGCCCTCTTCTGGTCGGGCTACGAGCAGGCCGGTTCCTCGCTCAATCTGTTCGCGGAGCGCTATACCGACCGCATGCTCGGCTCATTCGTCATTCCCGCAAGCTGGTTCCAGTCGCTCAATCCCGCGTTCGTCATCGCGTTCGCGCCCTTCGTCGCCTGGGTTTGGATCGCGCTCGCCAGACGCCAACTCAATCCATCCGCTCCGGCAAAGTTCGCGCTCGGGGTGATCTTGATGGGATCCGGCTTCGTCGTCATGGCGATCGCGGCGTCGATCGTGGCACACGGCTCGAAAGTGCTGCCCTACTGGCTCATTGCGACCTACCTGCTGCACACATTGGGCGAGCTGTGCTTGAGTCCGGTGGGTCTTTCCTACGTGACGAAGCTCTCGCCCAAACGCCTCGTCGGTCAGATGATGGGCATGTGGTTTCTGTCGCTCTCGCTGGGTAACCTGGTGGCCGGACTGATTGCAGGTGAGTTCGATGCCAACAACGTCGCGGCGATGCCCGGGCAATACATGCACATCGTCTATTTCGCCGTGGGTTTGGGTGCGGTGCTTCTGGCTCTGAGCAGGCCGGTCAGGAAACTCATGGGCGACGTGCAGTGATAGACGTCCTACGGTGCTGAGCTCGTCGGACGATCGGCGTCTGCCGGAACTGACCGTCCGCGCGATACTGCTGGGCGGGCTGATCACCGTCGCCTTCACCGCGGCCAATGTGTACCTCGGGCTCAAGGTCGGGCTGACCTTCGCCACCTCGATTCCGGCGGCGGTGATCTCGATGGCGGTGCTGCGACTGTTCAAATCGTCGAGCATTTTCGAAAACAACATCGTTCAGACCGTGGCGAGCGCCGCCGGAACGCTGGCGGCAATCATCTTCGTGCTCCCGGGCTTGGTCATCGTGGGCTGGTGGCACGGCTTTCCGTATTGGATGACCATGGCGGCCACCGGGCTGGGTGGCATTCTCGGCGTCATGTTTTCCGTGCCCCTGCGGCGCGCCTTGGTCGTCAACAGCGACCTGCCGTATCCGGAAGGGCGTGCCGCGGCCGAAGTGCTCCTGGTCGGCGATCAGTCGCGCGAAGGGGGTCGGGAGAGCCGCCAGGGGCTGCTCGCGATCACGGTCAACTCCGTGGCATCCGCAGCGTTTTTTGCCCTGAGCCAAACAGGCCTCGCGGTCGACGAGGCCGCCGTCTACTTTCGCGTGGGCGCAAGCTCGACCGGCGTATCGTCCAGCCTGTCCATGGCGCTGGTGGGCGTCGGACACCTGGTGGGTCTGTCGGTGGGCGTGGCCATGTTCGTCGGCATCATCATCGGTTGGGGTATTTTGGTGCCGGTGCTAACGGCGGCGTTGCCGGCGACGGAATCGGCCCAGCTTGCGGCGCTCACGATATTCCGCTCGGATCTTCGATTTTTTGGCGCAGGCGTCATCGGCGTGGCTGCGCTCTGGACCTTCTCGAGAATTCTCGGGCCCATCATCACCGGCCTGCGCTCCGCGATGGCCGCATCCAGCGCGCGCGGCGTGCACGGCCAGCTGGCGCTCGTCGAGCGCGATCTGCCGATCAAGATCGTCGGCGCCGTGGTGGCCGTGGCGCTTGGGCTGATTGCGCTGTTGCTGTGGCAGTTCATCGCCGGCGGCCCGTTGGCCGGGAATGCACCCGCGCTGATCAGCGCCACCTTAGTGTTCGTGCTGTTGGCCGGTGTGGTGATCGCATCGATCACCGGTTACATGGCCGGACTGATCGGCGCGTCGAACAGTCCGGTTTCCGGTGTAGGCATTCTCGGCGTAATCGCCGCGGCACTCATGCTCATAGCAGTCGTGGGCCGCGGCTCGAGCACCGAGCAATCGAGCGCTATGATCGCTTATGCGCTTTTCGCGACCGGCATCGTGTTTGGCATCGCCACCATCTCGAACGACAACTTGCAAGACCTCAAAACCGGACAGCTCGTCGGTGCGACCCCCTGGCGTCAACAGGTGGCGCTCGTATTCGGCGTGATCTTTGGCGCGCTGATCATCCCGCCGGTGCTCGGTCTTCTCAATACGGCTTACGGATTCGCGGGGACACCCGGTGTGGGACCGAACGCGCTGGCCGCGCCCCAGGCGGCGCTTATCTCGGCGCTGGCGCAAGGGATGCTCGGCGGGCATCTGAACCTGCGCATGATCGAATACGGCGCGCTTGCCGGCGCATTGATCATTGCGGTCGATGCGCTCTTGGGCCGCGCCGGGCGCATGCGGCTGCCGCCGCTCGCGATCGGACTCGGCATCTACCTGCCGATGGGCGCCACCCTGCCCGTCGTGTTTGGTGCAGTGATGGGCTATTTCTATGATCGCTGGGCCGATCGTAAAGCCGATCCGGCGTTTGCCCGGCGCATGGGAGTGCTGATGGCGACGGGAATGATCGTCGGCGAAAGTTTGTTCGGTGTGCTGTACGCCGGCATCGTCGTGGTATCCGGCCAGAGTAGCCCGTTCGCCCTGGTGGGCGATAGCTTCGCACCTTTCGCGCTGATCGGGGGTGCGATCGTTTTCTTTACCGTCATCGGTCTTTTGTACCGGCGCACGATGAGCGTGGTCTCAAGGCCCACCAGCGTCTAAAGACGAGATGCCGAAGCACGATTCCCGGTATTCCGCGAACCTCACGGTGTGCCTCACGACCATCTATCTGGTGTGGGGATCGAGCTTCCTGTTCTCCAAGATCGCCGTGACTCATCTCCCGATCGCGCTTTTTTCGGCGGTCCGCTTCCTCACTGCGGGCGTGCTGCTCGCGCTGATCGCGCACTTCGTCGGCGGCCATGCCTTTCCACGACGTGCCGTGGAGTGGCGTCACGTCGGCATTGCCGGCTTCTTCATGGTATTCGCGAGCAACGGCCTCAACATCTGGGCAATCAACTACATTCCGAGCAATCTGTCGGCGCTCCTCAACGGGACCGCGGCTTTCTGGATCGCCGGTCTCGGAGTGTTCGGCAAGCGCGGTCATCCCCTCACACGCTCGGCCGTGATCGGCATGATCATCGGCTTCGCGGGCACGGTGCTCATGATGATCCCGAAGGGAGGCCTACGCACGAGCAGCCTGCTCGCCGAGATCGGAGCGCTCGTCGCGTGCTGCGCCTGGGCACTCGGTACGCTCTACTACCGCAGCATCGATACCAACCTGACTTCGCTGATGTTCATGGCACTGCAGATGTGCATGGGCGGCCTCATGCTGCTCACGGTCGCGCTCGCTCATGGAGATCCCGCGCGCTGGACGTTCAACGTCCCCGGATTGATCGCGCTCGGCTACTTGACCTTCTTCAGCTCGTGCCTGGCGTACACAGCGTATGGCTGGTTGAGCTTGCACGCACCGCCCGCGGTCACCGGTACTTACGGCTACGTGAACCCGGCAATCGCCGCCTATCTCGGCTGGCAATTCCTGGACGAGCGCCTGTCGACCATGCAGGTCGTCGGCATGGTGACCATCATTCTCGCGGTGGGTATCTTGACGCTGCCCGGAGGCACACTCACCGATCCGAAGACGCTGGAGGAGCCGAAGGCTCAGTAGGGAGGAAGAGGCGGCCATCATGCAGCCGCATCGGCGACGTACCCTGCGCGACCCTGCCTCCCGCCGGCATTTACAAAATCTCGCGCAGGCGACCATTAGCCGGGCCATCGACGAGCGAACACCTCCACAAAAAGGCACCATGATATGCCATTGTCCATCGATGCCTCGGCCTTCCAATGGAAGGATAGTGGCGTTATCTCAGTGAAGCTCCAGCGCGACAGCGCCCCCGTTTCCGTGGGGCCCTCTTGCACGATGTCGGCTCCCTGCCGGCGACCAATCTGCTGGCGATAGCTGTTGGTGGCGGGGTCCACCCAATAGATGCGCCAGGCATTGAGGGTAGGATCATAGACTCGAATTGTCGTACCGTACCAGTTGCCGGCGACGGGCATCTCCGGGGCGTGCGAGACACGGTCCTTTTGATGGGGGATCATCCATACGTCCTGAATCGCGCGGCCCTCAAGAATCCAGTCAAAATGAATCTCGCCTTGGCCGTGATGGCGCACTCCGTCCGGTGTGTAAGTGACGATATCTGCATCCCAATCGCCGATGAACCGACCGTACAATGCGAGCGCCTCTGCACGATCGGTTGCCGGCCCGTCCGAGTGCAATACCGCGATCAAGCCAGATGATTTCCTGTTTGACATCAATGCGTCCCCATTCATGCATGCCGATAAGCAGAGGCTAAGTATCGTCACGCGGGCAGCGGACTGCCTGGTGGCTGATAAGGGTGGCTGTAAGTTGTGATCGAGCATAAGCACCTACCAGGTCGCAACTCAGCGCGGTTTACACCACGTGCAAGGATACCCCTTGGAATTCCTCGGGAACTTGGGGAAAATTGCGTACATGGGCTTGCAAACACCCATGCAGCGCGCGCCTCTACTCGCAAACGTGCCGCCCAAACTTAGGCCAATTGCGCGTGAACCGCTGTGGTCGCTCACGGAATATGTGTGCTCGGCGGGACCCCATGATCGGACCTTTGAAGAGCGACATGATCAAGTGTCGATAGCGCTCGTGACTTCAGGCACGTTTCGATATCGAACGGACACGGGCGAGGGGATCTTGTATCCGGGCGCTTTCCTCTTGGGCAACGCCGGCTCCTGTTATGAGTGCGGGCACGAGCACAGTCAGGGAGACCGATGCTTGGCCCTGCATATCGACCGAGAATTGTTTAAAGAGATCGCCGCGGGCTCATCGGGTTCGACTCACTGCGGCTTTCGCACCAACATGCTGCCGGCCGTGTCCGACCTGGCGTCTATCTCGGTGTCAATTCAGCAGGCCTCAATACAGCAATCGGGACTTGCCCTCGAGGAAGCCATGCTCACAGGGGTCGGGACCGTAGTGCGCGTAGCGGGAACGAACCACAAACCACCCCACAGGCCGAAACCGTCGGCGACCCGACGGATGGCAGCGGTATTTGACTATATCGATGCCCGATTAGGGAGCGACATGAGCCTTGCCGAGTTGTCCGCGCACGTTGCCATGAGCAAGTATCATTTTCTTCGAACCTTCAAGTACACAAGCGGCGTGACGCCTCACCAATATATTCTGGGTCGCCGCCTGCGCACGGCTGCGACGGCACTGCGCGCCACCAACAAGCCCGTCGCTCGTATCGCGCTAGAGCACGGATTTGGCGATTTATCGACTTTCAATCATTTTTTTCGCCGAGTCATGGGGGTCACACCCACGGCGTATCGATCGAGTACATGAGGATCAATAGTCTGAAGTAGGGCGTTCGCCGGTGAAGTCTCTACTTTCTTTGCGGACCCGAAGTTGCCCGACTGCTTCCGGGCAATGCCATGTCGATCTTGGCTAACTTGTTGGTCTACCCCGTCGGCGTTACGCTTACGCAATGCGACCCCTTCGATATTCCATCAACATCACATTGGACGGGTGCTGCGATCATCGTGCAATGTTTGCGGACGAAGAGTTGCATCGTCACGCGGCCGAGAACATCGCCCAGGCCGATGCCCTCCTCTATGGTCGGACGACTTACGAAATGATGGAGGCAGCGTTTCGTCCGCCGGCGGGGACGGGAGCGAGGCCTGCTTGGATGGAGCCCTTCGCTCGAATAATCGACGCGGCAAAGAAGTACGTCGTGTCGCGCACCATGGAGCGGGTCGATTGGAACGCGGAACTCGTGCGCGGGGATCTGGGGATGGCCGTTCAGCAGCTCAAGCGGGAGTCGGGTAAGGGGCTGTTGGTGGGAGGCGTCAAACTCCCGCTAACGTTGGCGGAGCTGGGATTGATCGATGAGTACGAATTCTTATTACAGCCCAGGCTGGCGGGCCACGGGCCGACGTTGTTCGCGGGGCTATCGAAGCGCATCGACTTGAAGCTCGTGAGTCGGTTGGAGCTCGGCTCGGGGGTGGTGGCGATGCGGTATGAGCCTAGAAAGTCGCCATCGGGCTCGTAGAGGAAGGCCAAATTGCCTGCCCGAGTTGCTTTGCTCGCCGCCGCGAGATACACGAACTACGCCAGACGATAGCCAAGCCTCGGGTAACATTGGTTAGACGGTAAGGAGAGGGAAGCCCTGACATGAAATACAACCACATCGGGATCCCAACGACCGTCACGTTCGATGGCGAGATCCCATTGCCGCATTTGAAAGTGACGGTAAGCGACCACAAGAACAACCCGTTTGGTATTCAGTGGCAAAGATACTGGGACGGCGCGCCGTATCCAGAGCTGGTGAAGGCCGTCCCGCACGTTGCTTTCGAAGTCGATGACCTGGCGGAGGCGATCCGGGATCAGAAGGTGATCATTGACCCCAACAGCCCGAGCATTGGGGTGCTGGTCGCCTTCATCGAAGTGAACGGAGCGCCGGTTGAGCTGATGCAAATCGATCACTTGTTGAGGAAGGACTTGTAATAGCTTTTATCGGTCCGAGCGTAAACCCAGATTGACTGCGCGGCCTGCGGAGCGTCCCTGTCAGCAGCGACGTGTTACTCAAGCTGACGCTCAATGTCACGGTCCTGGAGCGGCAGGGGATGAAATGCTGGATTGCCCCGCGCGGGTCAAATCAGAGGGAGGCTTGGTGCTGCTCGTGAAACAAGGATGGCGGATTCTCGCGGCACTGCCTCTGTTCGCAATCGCATTTGGCGTCGCTTCCGCCGACCAGAAGTTTGAGCGGCGCGACCCCAACGGTTTGGCGCTGACGCCGCCGATGGGCTGGAACAGCTGGAATACATACGGCTGCAACATAAGCGAAGCGACGATCCGCGAGCAAACCGACGCCGTGGTCGCATCCGGAATGAAGGACGCCGGCTACATCTATGTCGTTGTCGACGACTGCTGGCATGGCGAGCGCGATGCGGCTGGTAATATTCAAGCCAATCCAGAGCGTTTTCCTTCGGGCATCAAGGCGTTGGCCGACTACGTGCACTCCAAGGGCCTGAAGTTCGGCATTTATTCGGATGCAGGTGATAGGACTTGCCAGAATAGGCCGGGCAGCCGCGGCCACGAATACCAGGACGCCGCGCAATACGCGGCTTGGGGCGTGGATTACCTAAAGTACGATTGGTGCTACAGCGAATCGCTGGAAGCACGCGCCGCCTATGAAACGATGTCTGATGCTTTGCGCGCAACGGGTCGACCCATTGTCTATAGTATCTGTGAGTGGGGCACGCACCAACCCTGGCAGTGGGCCGCATCGATCGGCGGAAACCTCTGGCGCACCACCATGGATATTCATAAGGCCTGGGCCAGCGTCCTGAGTATCCTCGATCAGCAGGTTGATCTAATAGGTTTCGCCGGCCCTGGTCACTGGAATGACCCGGACATGCTGGAGGTCGGGAACGCCGGCATGACGGACGACGAATATCGCGCGCATTTTAGCCTTTGGGCAATACTGGCGGCGCCGCTAATGGCGGGCAATAGCCTGACGACAATGAGCCCCGCCGTCCGTGCGATTCTGACGAACCGCGAGGTCATTGCGGTCGACCAGGATGTGCTCGGCATTGAGGGCCGCCGAGCGGTCAAGCTCGGTGACACGGAGATCTGGGTCAGATCGCTCGCCGACGGTTCTCAAGCAGTGGTACTGCTGAACCGAAGCGCAGAGCGGCGGAGTATTCGCCTCGACTGGTCGGCGCTGCATCTACCGTCCTACGTGACGATGAGCGTGCGAGATCTGTGGCTACATCAGGACAGGCCTAAGGCAACCGCAAGCTTGGCGGCCGAAGTTGCACCGCACGCAGTGGTCTTTTTAAAAGTGGCGATAGCGCGCAACAGCAAACGCAAACCCTAATCCAAGAACTACCTGTCTTGACGCTTTAGTGCTCACTCGTCCACAGCAGTAATATTGACCACCGTTTAGTCGATATTTGGACGTGGCGGACAACGGACGCCCCTTGAACGACGCAAAGGCGTGGGGAGTAGGCGGCGTTAGCAAAGACGGGGACCGGAGGACATCGAACATTCTGAGACCTCCGATCGCTTCAACTGCCCCACATAGAGCGATCGGTGGGCCGCCGATTCGTCGGCTCAGCTAGGTAGCCGCAAGACTATGATCTGTACAAATTCAGACTCGACTCGCTTAGACAAAGGTCGTCATGTGCCCCAACGTGCCGCCACTAGACGCGCGACGATTGGCATTACTGCGGTTCTCATAATCCTGTCCGCATGTACTCGCCGAGCGCCATCCCCCTCGGGCCTGTCTTTTCAAGGAAATGGCACCGCCACATTGTCATGGGAACCACCGAGGCGAAACCTGGATGACTCAACGATCAGTAATCTGGCCGGGTACTTCATTTACTACGGAAGAAGCCCGACTGATCTAAACGTAATAATAAAAATTCCCGACCCTTACGTGACAACATATACAGTCGACAGACTTACTCCCGGCACCTACTATTTCCGTATCGTGGCTTTCACCGACCGCGGCATTAAAGGGGGTGTTTCTCCCACTGTGTCCAAAACGATTCGCTAACGCCGAGGCGTCGGTACGTTTCAGCTGTCCCACGGACGGAGTTCGATCGCTTCCGACTCTGCGCCCGGCGAGACGGAAGCGAGACTAGGATTTGTATAGGTTAAGACTCGATTAACCAAGCATGTCTGGAAGTGGGGGCAGTATAGTTCGAGAGCGGAGTGCCTCGCTCGCACCACGGCACGAGATCTGCCGCGCGCCTTGGCGGAGGCCGTGTATTTGCGTATCACAGCGCGCGCGCGTAGATTTCCCAGCGCAAGCCTCTGAATCTCGATACCAATAATCATTCGGGGAGAATTACAATGAAGAAAGTCCTGTTACGGACGCTACCCGCAGCGCTGCTGCTTCCGGTGCTAGTTATGGCGCAGAGCGCCTTTGTCGGCACGTGGAAGGCGGATCTCAGCAATAACGTTGAGATGCCGAAGCAGCCTTTCCGATACCTGCTCATCCACGACGTCTATCGTTGCGAGATCTGCGCACCACCCTACAGTGTCAAGGCGGACGGCCAGGATCACGAGGTCGCAGGCCACCCATACTTCGATACTGTGAGGATCAAAATTATCAATGACAGCTCCATCGAGGAGACCGACAAGAAGGGTGGCAAGACAGTCACCGTCACGACCACCCAGGTGGCGAAGGACGGCATGACCGAGCTGGTCACCTCCAGCGACAGCAGCAACAGCAATGGCGCGCCGGTTGATTCCAAGATCGAACTCACGCGGGTCGCGAAGGGCACGGCCGGATCTCATGCGATCTCCGGCAGCTGGCGCATGACCAAGTTTGAAAGCGTGTCGGACAACGGCGAGCTGGTCACCTACGCGCTCAGCGGGTCCACCCTCCGGATGACGGCACCCACCGGGCAGTCCTTCGCCGCACCGGTGGATGGCACTGATTCCCCCTTCAGCGGCGATCCCGGCCAAACCAGCGTGTCGATCAAGCGCATCGACGACCGCACGGTCGACGAAATCGATAAGCGCGATGGCAAGGTGATCAGCACCGAGCACATGACCGTATCCGCGGATGGCAAGACCATGACGGTGGCCTGGAAGGACCTGCTGCACGGCACGTCCGGCTCGTTCACGAGCGTCAAGCAATAACGCTCACTCGGGCCATCGTTAGCGCCGGCGACGATCGTCGGCGCTAACGGGCGATCTTGAAGAAAGACGGACTCGAAGGCGGAGGCTGTTCGAACTGCAACTGAGTTGTGGAGCTGCATCGAAAGCGCTGGCCCGGATTCGGGGGTGGGTCGGAGGCGCGGCCGATGTTCAATCCCCGGCGCGAGGTTAGGGGCGACGAGACAGCGTCTCGAGGCAGTCGGCCCAGGGCCTTATATTCCATTGTCATATGATTCGAGCAGCAAAACCGTCGCCAACGAACACTACGAAGACCGACGGGAAGTCTACGTTGTGTGGTCGCAGCTAACGCGGTCCACGAGTACCTTCGCAGTTCGTGCCCATAACTCAGTGGTTACTGTAGAAGAATTGCCTTTCGGACTCATATACTCAGTTCTTTTGATTTTGGCTTACATAGGCGCTGCTGCCTGGAGGATATATCAGGTTCTTTTACCGGCCGGACCGATCAACGTGACGAAAGTTGGAGCGAATGTGCAGCGGAAGCGGACGGCCAGGAGTGGCTATGATGGGTCGACACCAGAAATAGACCCCGCGCCGGCGATCCCGACAACGATTTAGATAAGCACGTGGCTGCCAATTGAATGCCGTATCAAGGTTGATTACTCGGTGGAGGGAGTACCAGTGAACTAAAAAAATAGCTACGCCGAGTGCGGTCGCGACTTGCCCAGCTGGCGAGTGACACCGGAGATTCCGCTGCCCGCGCGCCAGGTGAATCATGCGCAACCATCGGTTTGAGCCGCACGCCCACGCCT
>Ga0187890_10000002_pt1 | contig 203535 bp, 194 predicted proteins | sample June2016WEW_21_1_FD_133005 | JGI IMG/M metagenome (GOLD analysis project Ga0187890, IMG submission 133005) | Peatland microbial communities from SPRUCE experiment site at the Marcell Experimental Forest, Minnesota, USA - June2016WEW_21_10 | ecosystem: Environmental > Terrestrial > Soil >... | reverse complement strand
GTAGTCGAGCAAATTTCGCGCCGGCGCTGCGCGGCGTAGGTACACGTCGAGCGTGTACGACATGGTGGCGAACGTGTAGAAGGAGATCCCGACCGGCAGGACGATGTCGTAGTGCGCGGGGTGATAGTCAATGCCGAGCACCGCTACGAGCGCGCGGAAGTTGTCGAGCAGGAACTGCCCGTACTTGAAGTAGCCCAGCATGCCGAGATTCGCGATCACCGAGAGGAGCATCCACGCGTGCCGGGCCGACTCGCGCCGTGCCTTCACGAGTCCCTGTGCCGCATACCAGTCGACCACGGTCGACACCCACAGGAGGATGACGAACGGCGGATTCCACGCGGCGTAGAAAAGATAGCTCGCAATCAAAAGGTTGATCTTCTTGGTGGTCCAGGGCAGCGGCAGCGAATGCAGGCCCAGCACGCACGCAAAAAACACAACGAATGTGAGCGAGTTAAAAACCATGCTTACCGTACCGCCCGCGTGGCCGCAGGGCGGGGATTCTCCCGGCGCGTCTTTCTGGCGCTTTTGAGCATCTTGAGGGCAGCGCCCGCTGCAGGCAATACGCAGCGGCGGTCGCAGCTAGTCCCGGCCGGGGACACGGTAGGTTGGTGCTCGGCCCGGATTATGGGCGGTTCAAAAAACTCAGGACTTCCTCTTGGAACCGTCGATGATCCTATACGCGGTCCTTGTGAACTATTGCCAGGATTTCCCATCGCCTGTGTGGTCAAATTCCAAGCCCGCACTAGGGTTTTACGTCAATGAGTGACATCGACAGCTCTGCTCGATCCCCGTGCATCCGAAATTGCTGCCTGGACGATGACCTCATCTGCGTCGGCTGCTTTCGATCCTTGGAGGAGATCAAAGAATGGGGGATTGTCGACAATCATCGACGCCGTATCATCCTGCAAAACGCTGAACGGCGCAGAGTGACCGGTGAGGTCCGGCAACATCGCCGCGTCTATTCCGGCGGGAGCTGACTCCAAGCTCGCTCGATTACACCATCCTCGCGAGCAACTTCGGCTCGAGAGCGGCCGCGGCAAGCACTCCGCCCATCATTGCACCCATGATGCCGGAACTGGCGACGTCTTGTCCCGTGAGATAAAGACCCGTCACCGGCGTCTTCGCGCGCAAAGCCCCAGACATGAATCTGCGGGGGCTCGCTTCCAGCCCATAGACGCCCCCATGTTCCGCAGCGGTGAAGGCAACGCTCGAGAGAGGGGTCGATAGCTCGGCATGGACGACGAGCGGCGCCAGAGCGGGAAAGTGACGCGCGAACTGCGCCATCAGCAGGCCGGATATTGTTTCCTTCAGTGCCAGGTAATCGGCCGGCCGGCGGCCGAACTGCGAGCCCTCCCAGCGTCTGAAGAATTCCCAGTCGGTGAAGACGACCAGCTCGGCCGTTGGCTTGTCGTCGGACGTATCGACGTTCCCCTGCTTGAGCGACGGAAACGTGACATAGAGTGCCGGCGCCGACAATTGATGTTGCGGATCCCGCCATAATCCGTCCGTAATATCGAGCGACTCGTAAAACCAATGATTCGAGCCGGTCGCACCGCGACTGCGAATGTCGCCGTCGAACCCCAGATACATGCCGATATGGCAGGCGGAAGGCCGAAGAGCGGTGATCTCCTTCGCCCATTCGGATTCACGCAAGGATGCCGGCAAAAGCTTCGTGATGGTATTGCGGGCTCCGACATCGGAGAAAACGTTTGCACAGCGTTCCTCCGTGCCGTCCTGCAGCCGGACTCCCGCGACGACGTCGTTCTCCATCATGAGTTCGGTCACCGGCGCGCCGGTCCTCACTTCCCCGCCTCCGTGCTCGATGACCGGCAGCAGATTCGCAGCAAAAGCGCCGGCTCCGCCGACGGGAAAATACGCGCCATTCATGTAATGACGCATCACCGTGGCGTGCAGCCCGAAGCTCGATTCACGGGGATCGGGGCCGTAGTCGCCGCGCTGCGCGGCGAGCACGGCGCGCAGCTTCGGATCGCCGATCATCTCTCGCATTACCGTATCCGTCGTCCTGCCCCACCATTTGTCAATGTCGGCTCGATGCAGCAAGCGAAGCGTCTTGCCTATCAACGTCGGCATGGCGCGCTGCTCGAAAATTCCACGGCCTGCGCGCTCCGCCTGCTCGATGGCAACGAAAAATGCGTCGATTTCCACTCTGGAGGCCGGGAATCGCTCTTTGAGCTCCGCCACCAGGGCAGCCTCCGGTCGAGCGAACTCAAACGCGAAGCCGCCTGGCAGGTGTACCGTGTCGTATACGGGACCGCTCGGCGCAAACTGGATCGCACCGCCGGACAGCCAATCGACGATGTTGCGACCGGGACGCCCGGCTCCCATATCTCCGAGATAATGGAGGCCCACGGCCCACGTGAATCCCTTCCGGGTGAAGGTCTGGGTAAGGCCCCCGGCTATGAAGTGCTTCTCCAGAACCAAGACTTTGAGGCCACTATGGGTGAGCGCGCAGGCACAGGCGAGACCGCCGATTCCCGAGCCGACTACGATGGCATCGAACCTGCTCTTGGTCGTGGTCGAGCACATGCCGTCATGCTGCTCTGGGCGCGTACCTCGCTACAATCCGTACTAACACTTAAACGGCATTGAAATAGTGGGCCCGCTCGGACTCGAACCGAGGACCAAGGGATTCACTCTACCCCGCCGTTTCCGGAGGGAGCGGACTATCTCTTCACCCTCGTGGGGTGCGGGACGCTCGTGCCTGTCATTAAGCGCAACTCAAGCGCTCAGGTAGTCTCTGCACCTTCCGGCGGTGTACCGCCGGCTTGGCTCAGGGTTGCCATCGGCATTGCTCCGTTAAGGTTTCCCTGAATTCATCCCGTCCACTTCACACCTCGCGATGTGAAGGCACCATTCACTGATGAGTCCCCTGCTCTAACCGACTGAGCTACAGGCCCGACGGTCGCCATTTTATCACGAGGCGTCGGGACGCGCCCGAAGAGCCCGTCGCCGGCTGGTATCTTAGTGCGCATGATTCGCCCCAACTTGCCGGCGCTGCCGATCGGGGAGGCGCTCGCGCCCCTGGCGGATGCGTTGGCCGCGCGCCGCAAAGTGCTTCTGCAGGCACCTCCGGGCGCCGGCAAAAGCACCATCGTACCGCTCGCCCTCCTCGACAGCGACTGGCTCGCCGGGCGCAGCCTGCTGATGCTCGAGCCGCGCCGCATCGCGGCGCGCGCGGTGGCGCAGCGCATGGCTCATCTACTCGGCGAGTCGGTAGGCGAAACCGTCGGCATTCGCACCCGCCTCGAGACGCGCGTGAGCCGTGCCACCCGAATCGAGGTCGTGACCGAGGGAATCCTCACGCGCATGCTGCAGTCAGACCCGGCGCTCGAGCACATCGGCTGCGTGCTTTTCGACGAGTTTCACGAGCGCAGCCTCAACGCCGATCTCGGTCTCGCGCTCTGTCTCGAGAGCCAGGAGACGCTGCGCGAGGATCTGCGCGTGCTGGTCATGTCGGCGACGCTCGATGCGCGCCCGCTCGCACGGCTCCTCGACGATGCGCCCAGCATCGAGGCTCATGCGAGGAGCTACGAGGTAACGACGCACTATATCCCGCGGCGCGCGGAGCTTTCGCTCGAGCTGCAGTCGGCGCAGGTATTGCGGCGCGCCCTCGCCGACGAGACAGGCGACATTCTGTGCTTTCTGCCGGGCGCCGCGGAAATCGGCCGAGTGCAACGCACCCTCGAGGAGTCCTCACTCGATCCCGCCGTGTCCGTGCTGCCGCTGTACGGGGAGCTCGACGCGGCGGCTCAGGAAGCGGCGCTGCGCCCGAGTCCGGCAGGCCGACGCAAGATCGTGCTCGCGACGAGCATCGCGGAGACGAGTCTCACGATCGAAGGGGTGCGCGTCGTCGTCGACTCGGGCCTGCGCCGCTATGCGAAGTTCGATCCCGCCACTGGAATGAGCCGCCTGGAGACGGAGAAGCTGTCGCAGGCCGCGGCCGACCAGCGGCGCGGCCGCGCCGGTCGTCTCTCTCCCGGGGCGTGCTACCGCTTGTGGTCCGAGGGCGTGCAGTCGACGCTCGTCGCACAGACGCCGCCCGAGATCCTGCATGCGGACCTCGCACCGCTCGCGCTCGAGCTCGCCTGCTGGGGGGCGCCGGATGCCGGACGCTTACGCTGGCTCGATCCGCCGTCCCAGGCGCCGCTCGCGCAAGCGCGCGACCTCCTGCGATCGCTCGGCGCGATGGACGCGGCCGGGCGCATCACGGCGCATGGCCGCTCGCTCGCCGCGATGGGCGCTCATCCGCGACTCGCGCACATGCTGATCAAGGGCCGGGACATGCGGGCCCCGCGCCTCGCGAGCGAGATCGCCGCCATTTTGGGCGAGCGCGACGTGTTGCGCGCGACGCCCGGCGCACGCGATGCGGATCTACGCTTGCGGGTCGGCGCGATGCGCGGCGCACGCGCGTTGCCCAGCGGTCTCACGGTTGACGCGCGTGCTTTGCGGCAGGCGGAGCGTGCCGCCGATAAATGGCAGCGTGAGCTCGGTGGCCGCGAGGAGATCGCAGACACTGATCTTTTGGTCGGCGTGCTCACTGCGCTCGCGTACCCGGATCGAGTGGCACGTGCGCGGGACGGCAGCGGGCGATATTTGCTTACCAACGGGCGCGGGGCCCGCTTCGCCGAGCCCCAAGCGCTCGCAAAATCCGAGTTCATCGTCGCGGCTGAGCTCGACGGCGCGGAGCGCGAGGCGCGCATCTTCCTTGCTGCCTCGCTCGAGCGCGAGGATGTCGAGCGCCTCTTCGAGGACCGGATCGAGGAACGCAGCGAGATCCTGTGGGATGAGCGCGAAGAGGCCGTGCGGGCGCGCAAGGAGCGACGGCTCGGAGCGCTGGTGCTCTCTTCCGAGGAGCTGCGCGATGCCGACCGCGAGAAGATCGCCGCGGCTGCTCTCACCGGGCTACGGAGCCTCGGACTCGCCGCGCTCCCCTGGACGCCCGCGCTCCGCCAGTGGCAAGCGCGAGTGCTACTGATGCGCAAGTTCGCGGTGCCGGCCACGGAGCCCTGGCCGGACGTGAGCGATGGCACCCTCCTCGACACCCTCGAACAATGGGCGCCTGCGTGGATGACGGGCCTCGTGCGGCGCGAGCACTTCGGGCGGTTCGACCTCGCGGGCGCACTGCGCTCGCGCTTGTCCTACGCGCAGAGCGGCGTGCTAGATCGGGAGGCCCCCACCCACTTCGTGGCGCCGAGCGGCTCGAGTCTCCCCATCGACTATCTCGACGGCGAGGTTCCGACCGTGTCGGTGCGTCTACAGGAGATGTTCGGACTGCGTGAAACCCCGGCCGTCGCCGCGGGACGGCTGCCGCTCTTGCTGAAGCTCCTCTCGCCGGCGGGGCGTCCGGTCCAGATCACACGCGATCTCGAGAGCTTCTGGAAGCGCGGCTACCATGACGTCAGAAAGGATTTGAAAGGCCGCTACCCGAAGCACTACTGGCCCGAAGATCCCCACGCTGCGCAGCCGACGAGGCGGGTGCGGCCGCGCTCGACCTGATCCTTCGGGCTGTTCTGCGTGGTCGCCTTATTCACGGCCCTCGAGCGGTGTCAACAAACCTCGCAGTCGCAGCTGGTTGAACAATTCTTGCGATTGTTTCACCAGCACATCCTGCCGGATTTCAACAATACCGCCGCGTGAAATCCGCGCAGACCGGGGGAGATCTGCCGCAGCTCCCGCATCGAGAGCTTTGCACGATCCAGGTGAAAGTATTGAGGCACTCCGGACTACTGCGAGCTAGCACCCCTGATTGCAGCGGTCACGCTCGATCTGCAGTGTCGCATGATCGATGCGGAATCTTTTCTTCAACGCTGGCGTGAGAGTCCCGAGTAGGGCCTCGTCCGCGGTACGGTCGGGCACGACCAGATGCGCAGTGAGCGCAACGCTCGTGGTCGACAGGGCCCAGATGTGCAGGTCGTGAACGTCCGTCACGCCGCGCTGATCCGCCAGGTACGACAGCACGGCGCTCGAATTGACGCTCGCGGGCACTCCATCGAGCGATAGGTGCAGTGAGTCGCGCAGAAGTCCCCAGGTACTCACCAGGATCACCGCCACGATCAGCAAGCTCACCACCGGATCGAGCCAGCTCCAGCCCGTGAACAGAATCAGCGTCCCTGAGATCAGGACACCGGCCGACACCGCCGCGTCCCCGAGCATGTGGATGAACGCGCTGCGCCTGTTCAGATCGTCGTGGCTCCCGGCGTGCAGCAGCCAAGCGCTGAGCCCGTTGAGCACAATGCCAACCGCGGCGAAGGCCGCCACCGTGGCGCCCGCGACGGGGGGCGGCGCCGCGATGCGCCCGACTGCCTCCCAGGCAATGGCGCCGCAAGCGAGCAGCAGGAGCACCGCATTCGTGAGCGCTGCAAGCACCGAGGAGCGCCCCAGCCCATAGGTGAATCTGCCGCCCGGCCGACGGCGCGACAGAATCACTGCGCCGCAGGCGCACGCCAGACCGAGCACATCGCCCAGGTTGTGGCCGGCGTCCGCGATGAGCGCCACCGAGTTGGACAGAAAGCCGAAGGCCGCCTCGATCGCGACGAAGCATAGATTGAGCGCGATGGCGATCCCGAGGCGCGTCGTGACGCCTTCGGACCCGACCACGGCGTGACCGTGTGCGCCGTGCTTGTGGCCGGCATGATCGTGGTCGGGGTCGTGGTCACCATCGTGATCGTGGCTCGCGTGAACCGAATCCTCACTGTGCTGGTTGTTCATCCGCCCGATGTTCCTTGAGTTGCTCGAAGCTATGCAGCCGCCACAAAACCGGAAAAAACACCCACGCCCATAGACCCGCCACCAGCAATGTTACTCCTCCGCCCAGCACGATCGCAGGAACCAGGCCGAACCAGGCGGCGGTGAATCCGGACTCGAATTCCCCCAGCTCGTTGGATGCCCCGATGAATACCGAGTTCACGGCACTGACCCGCCCCCGGATCGAATCCGGGGTCTCGAGCTGCACCAGCAGGCCACGGATGTAAATGCTGACCATGTCGCCGGCGCCCAGCAATGCCAGGGCGCCCATAGCCACCCAGAAGCGGTGCGTCAGCCCAAAAACGATGATGGAAATACCGAACATGGCGACGCCTGTGAACATCACAAGCCCGACGCGCCGCCTCACCGGCCTGACGGTGAGCCACAACGCCGCAAGCACGGCCCCCACCCCCGGAGCGGCCCGTAAATACCCGAACGCCACGGGACCCCCCTGTAGAACGTCCTTGGTGAAGGCGGGCAGGAGGGCTGTGGCACCGCCAAACAGTACCGCAAAAAGATCAAGCGACATGGCACCCAGGACCGTTTTGCGCCGCCAGATGAACCGAAGTCCCTCGAGCAAATGATTCCAGGAGACCGTGGGGGTGCCACCGCCGGTCTTGCGATGCCTGAGTAACGACAACAGCCCCACGCCTGTGGCCAGCAATGCGGCGGCTGTGCCGAACACCCACAAGGCCCCGCCGTTCGGCCTGTGGGAGGACTCCCCGAGGGCGTAGATGAGGCCGCCGATGCTCGGACCGGCGATGGTCGCCACCTGAAAGGCCGAGGAGTTGATCGCAATGGCGTTGCCGAGCGAGGCCAGCGGAACGATGTTCGGCAGGAAGGACTGAGTCGCGGGCGATAGGAAGGCCCGAGCCACGCCGAGCAATGCAAGCACGCCGAAGATGGGCCACACGCTCGCGACCGAGAGGCGCGCAAAGCTGAACAAAAGCAGCGCGCAGACGAGGAACGCCGCGAGGCACAGCATGATGATCACGCGCCGGTCGTGAACGTCGGCGGCGTGCCCCGCGAGCAGCGCGAGGCACAAGAAAGGCAGAAACTGCGACAGTCCGATCAGCCCGAGATCGAGCACCCGGCCCGTGAGGCGATACACCTGCCAGCTCACGGCGATCACCATCATCTGCGCCGCGATGGACGAGAAGAACCGTGCGAGGAGAAAGAGAGTGAAATCGCGTTCTCGGAAAACCGCGAATCCGCCCGTCGCGGGAGCAGCTGTCAAACGCGCGCAGCCCGCCGCGAGCTCATAGACCGAGGGTACTCAAGGAGGGGTGGTCGTCCGGGCGGCGGCCGAGCGGCCAGCGGTACTTGCGGTCCGACTCGGCTAGGACCAAGTCGTTGATGCTCGCGATGCGCACCTGCATCAGCCCGTGCTCGTCGAATTGCCAGTTCTCGTTGCCGTAGCTGCGGAACCATTGACCGCTATCATCATGCCATTCGTACGCAAACCGCACGGCGATGCGGTTCTCCCGGAACGCCCATAGCTCCTTGATGAGTCGATAGTCGAGCTCGCGGGACCATTTGCGTGTCAGGAACGCCTGTATGGCCTCGCGGCCCACGATGAATTCCGCGCGGTTGCGCCAGCGGCTGTCCGCGGTGTACGCCAGTGCGACCCGCGCCGGATCGCGACTGTTCCAGGCGTCCTCGGCCATACGCACTTTCTGGGTGGCCGTCTCGACGTCGAAAGGCGGCAGGGGCGGGCGGTCCATGCGAGCTCAAGTGGTTGGTGTGACGCTATTCTAGCCTCCCGCGCGGATGGATTGCAGGTCGAATCCGCCCACGCCGCTGAGCCAGGTATCCTTGTCGCGGATGATGGCCTGCGCGGGCAACGACGGGGTCTTGACGCCCATGCCCTGGAGTCGCCGCACGGCGGTGCCCACCGCGAAGATTTCGATGAGCGCCGAACCGAGCTCGACGATATAGGTCTTGATGCCCACCACCTCGTCGGCGTCGAGGGCCGCCGCTTCCCGCCTCAGGCGGTCGAACACGTGCTCGCGAGCGTCATAGACCAAGCTGGTGAGATCCGAAATCTCACCCTTCGCGAAACTCTTGAATGCGGCCTTGAGGCCGCCGATGGCGCCGAGCGAGTACACCGAGGTCGAAATCAAGAGCTTCAGCGGCGCGTATCCCAGCTGGCTCATGCCCCAGAGCTCCTCGCCGGTGAGGTCACTGCTCACCGGCGCGCTCGCGCATTGCGCAGGCAGCGCGGGATGAAACGCGGCAGTGCCGGCCATGTACATTTCGTGAAAGCCCGCGAAGTGCATCACCGTCGTGCGAATGCCGACCACTGCATTGGCGCGCACGGCCTGCGCGTGGGCGAGCACGCGATCCAGCGCATGATGCCGCGTTTCGTTGAATACGTCGCTGAATTCCTTGATCTCGCCCCGCACCAGGGTCTTGAGCGTGCCTGCGATCCCGCCGACCGCGCCCACCGAGTATGCGATGTTGCCGAACACGAATTCACGAGGCTCATAGCCCGCGTCCATGTGGCAGTACAGCTCCTGCGCGTCTCCCGCGCTCGTGAAGGGCTGAGCGGAAGCGTCAGCGCGCACGCCCGACCCGACGAACAGGAACTCCGAATTGCCGCCGAGCGAACGCAACTCCGAGCTCACACCGACCACGCCGTGCACCTGCTCGCGCTGCGCCTCCGCCTTCATGCGCTCGAATGCAGCCTCGCGTCCCGCATGGATCATGCCGGTGACGTCCGGAATCTCGCCGCCTACGATGCCTCGAAATGCCGAGCGCACTCCGCCCAACAATCCCATCGATTGAATGCTGTTGCCGACGACTACGCCCATGGGGCTGAGGCCCTTCAAGCGCATGCAGTAAATCTCGTTCCCGGATAGGCCAGTGAGCTTGGTATCAGCGCGCAAGATCATTACTCCTCATGCAGGCAGGTACTTGTTGACGAGATCGGCCATGCGCTCCGGGGCAGTGAGGAAGGGATCTACACCCACGTCCGGAAGGTCGACATACACCGCGTCCGGCTTCAAGAGCAGCTTTACGCGCGCGGTTTGCTCGAGGATGTCGTCGTGCGGCGCGAGAACGGTGAGCGGCGCACGTAGACTCTTCAGCCGCTTTTCGATCGGATAGCTGCCGGCCGCTTTGAGCGCCGCGCCCGGATTGGCCGCGAGCAGGTGCTCGATGAAGCGCCGCTGCGCATCGGCAAGGTCGTAGGGCGGCTGTCGGAACGCGAAGCATCCGCGCCACGCCGCCAGCACGTGTCCCCCTTCGATTGCCGGCCGCACCGGCTGCTCGCTGTACTTTTCCATCTGGCGCTGCTGCTCCTCCGCCGTGAAGAGCGGCATCCCGACGGCGAGCACTCGCCGCACTCGATGCGAATGCGCGTGCGCGAGCTCGATCGCCTCGAGTGAACCGACATGAACGCCGAGCACGTCGAATGTGCCCTGGACGCCTGCGGCCTCGATTGCATCCGCGGTGCAGTGCGCGTATTGCTCGAGCGACAGCGCCCACGGCGGAGCATCCGAGAATCCGTATCCCAACCGATCCGGCGCGAGGCTCGGTCTCGCCACCCGCTCCTGCAGCGGCTCCCACATTTGCCCGGAGCGCGGAGAGGGGTGTAGTAGCAGCAAAGGCACGCCCTTGCCGTCATGGCTGCGCACGTGCAGCTGCCCGTAACGCGTGGGATAGACTCGCCGGTTGAGCATGCGCGTCCCTCAGTGGCTGTTCGAGAACCGCTCGATGCGCGCAGCGATGATCTCGGGCTGCTCGATGTGCAGCATGTGGCCCGCGCCCGCGACGCGCGCGATCTCGACGTCTTGGATGATCGAGCGCATCGTCCCTTCGGCGCCATCTGCGCCCAGGCGCGGCAGATAATCCGACAGCTCGCCAACGACCATGAGCACGGGCGCGCTGATGCGGCGCCAGCACGCCGCGGCATCCTCGCGCTGATACAGCGTCGGGTTGACCCAGCGATGCCGCGGATCGCCGAGCAGATGCACCCGTCCGTCCGCTTCGAGCCGGCCCCAGGCGTGCGCGACGAACTCCGCTCGCGCCTCGCCGAAGCGTGGATAGCGGTGGCGAATGATCGAGGCCAGCTGATCGAAGGACTCGTAATCCTTGAGCGGCGGTATCGACTTGACCTGGTCGAGCCATTTGCCGAGCTGTGCGGGTGCCCGATCCGGCGCGGTGCGTGGCATCCCGAAGCCCTCGAGATTGACGAGCGAGCGCACACGCTGCGGGCGCACTCCGGCATAGAGGCTCGCGATGTTGCCGCCCATGCTGTGGCCGACCATACGCACGGGCCCGTCGCCGCAGAGAACATCGAGGAGCGCGTCGAGGTCCGCCAGATAGTCGTGGAACCAGTAGCCGTTCTGGCCCCATTCGCTCAAGCCGAAGCCGCGCCAGTCGAGCGCCGTCAGCGGCCAGTCGCGCTCGAAAGCATCCGCCAGGAATTGAAACGTATCGCCCGTATCCTGATAGCCGTGCAGCAGCAGCCAGCGCGGCTCGTCGGCGCGGGGCGGGGGGCCCCAGCTGCGCAGGTGCATGTCGAGACCGCGGATGCGCAGGGTCTCGTGCCGCGCCTCGCGCAACACTCGATAGGAATTCAGCGGGCGAGGGCTCGGCTCGGCCATCAACGGCTCAGGAACATGCGGTAGGCCGAATTATCGGTCTCCTCCGTATACGGGTACTGCAGCTCGTTGATGTGCAGCAGGAAGTCCGTGACCGTATCGGGAGGCACCTGGATCCCGGCGAGCACGCGGCCGTGCTCCGCGCCGTGATTGCGATAGTGGAACAAGCTCACGTTCCACTGGGTTCCTATCGCGCGCAGGAAGTTGAGCAGCGCGCCGGGACGCTCGGGAAACTCGAAGCGATACAGCCGCTCGTGCTCGAGATTGATTGCGTGCCCGCCCACCATGTAGCGCACGTGCAGCTTCGCCATCTCATCGTCGGTCATGTCCCGCACCACGAATCCCGCGTCGCGCAGAGTCTGGATGAGGGCGGTGCGCATTGCGAGACCCGGTGCAATCGACAGACCGACGAACAGCTGCGCCGTCTTCGTATCGCTGTAGCGATAGTTGAATTCCGTGACGCTGCGGTTGCCGAGCAACTCGCAAAAGCGCAGGAACGAGCCGGGCGCCTCGGGAATCTCGACGGCGAGCAGCGCCTCGCGCTGCGCGCCCACGTCCGCGCGCTCGGCGACGTACCGCAGCCGGTCGAAGTTCATGTTCGCACCGCTGTTGATCGCGATCAGAGCGCGGCCGGTGCACGCTTCGCGCGCCACGAATTTCTTGATCCCCGCGACCGCGATCGCACCGGCCGGCTCCGCGATGGAGCGCGTGTCCTCGAAGATGTCCTGAATGGCGGCGCAGATCTGGTCCGTGGTCACGAGCAGGATCTCATCCACGTATTGCTTCGCGAGGCGAAACGTCTCCTCGCCGACGCGCCGCACGGCGACACCGTCGGCAAAAATGCCCACGCGCGGCAGCGTGACGCGCTTGCCGGCGCGCAACGATTCGAACATACCGGCCGCATCCTCCGGCTCCACGCCGATGATCTTGATGCGGGGATAGAGCGACTTCACGTACGCGCCGATGCCGCCGATCAGGCCGCCGCCGCCGATGGGGACGAAGATCGCCTCGATGCCGTCGCCGTGCCACTGTCGCAGGATCTCCATGGCGATCGTGCCCTGACCGGCGATGACGTCGGGATCGTCGAACGGGTGCACGAACACCAAGTTGCGATCGCGCGCGAGGACAACCGCGTGCTCATTCGCCGCGTCGTAGTCATCGCCGTGCAGCACGATCTCGGCGCCCAGATCGGCAACCGCCTGCACCTTGATCTCCGGCGTCGTGATGGGCATTACCACGACCGCGGCGATGCCGCGCGTGCGCGCTCCGAGCGCGACGCCCTGTGCATGGTTGCCGGCCGAGGCACAGATCACGCCACGCTGTGCCGCCGTGGCCGAGAGCTGCGCGATCTTGTTGTAGGCGCCGCGAATTTTGAACGAAAACACGGGCTGCAGGTCTTCCCGTTTGAAGAGCACGCGATTATCGAGCCTGCGCGAAAGTCGCGGTGCCGGCTCGAGCGGGGTCTCGACGGCGACGTCGTACACTTTGGCCTTGAGGATCCGCTCGAGATAGTTGTCTTGCATGGGCTGCTTGGGTTGAAAGGTCGTAACATTAGCGCAAGCGCCCCTTCCGGGGCACGTTTGACGGAAACTGTGAGCCGCTGCACAGCCGGGACCCGTTCGTGCCGCCATGGCCTTGCGCGAATTGGATAACATACACGTATGCGCAGCTTGAAGTGGTGGCTCTTGGGCCTCGCCCTCTTCGCTCCGGCGGTCTATCCGCTGACCGGGAACACGGTCGCGACCGAGAACGTCAAAGCCCGACTACTGAGCGAGCAGGAGTCGATTGCGCCCGGCCAGTCGGTCTGGGTGGCGCTCGAGCTGGACATCCGCGACGGCTGGCACACCTACTGGCGCAATCCCGGCGATTCCGGGCAGGCGACGCAGATCGCGTGGACCTTGCCGCCGGGTCTCACCGCGGGCGATATCGAGTGGACCACGCCGCATCGATTCGTCGTCGCTCCGCTGGTGAACTACGGCTACGCGAAACACGCGATGCATCTGCTGAAGATTACGGCATCGACCGACTTGAAAGCGGCGGCGCCGCTCGACCTCAAGGCGAAGGCCAGCTGGCTGGTGTGCGCCGATGTGTGCATTCCCGAGAGCGCGAATCTCGACTTGAACCTTCCCGTGAGTGCCGCGGGCGGCCCCAAGGACCCTGTCGTGACGAGCCTCTTCGATCATGCACGCGCCGAGCTGCCCGGTGCCGCGCCGGCGGCGAGCAGCGCCCGCATCGTCGATGGCCAGCTCGTGATCACGCTCGGCAAGGAGTGGGGCGAGACGCTCTCCCGCATCAAGTCGCTCGCGTTTTATCCTTTCGACGACGGCGTGATCGAGTACGCGGCGCCGCAAACGCTGAGCCGCCACGACGGCGCGGTCGAGCTCGCCGTCAAGCTAGGCTATCAGCCGCCGCGCTCCGGCAGCGTTCGAGGCATTCTAATTGCGACCGAGGACGGCGGTGCGCCCGGCCGAAGCGGCGCCGATGCGATCGAGGTGCCCATCGAGATTGCGGCGAGCTTCTTAGGCGCGCCGGCGCCCGCTGCCGCCGCGAGTCCCCGCTTCGCACCCGCCGTGCCCGCCGTGCCTCCTAACCGCGCCCCGGGGCTGGTGGCGCTCATGCTGCTCGCAGTCCTCGGCGGCTTGATTCTGAATCTGATGCCGTGCGTGTTTCCGGTCCTCTCCATCAAGGCGATCGGCCTGGTGGCGCAGGCCAAGAAGCATCCCGCCGCGGTGCGTGCCAAGGGCCTGATGTTCGCGGCGGGGGTCATCGCCTCGATGCTCGTGCTGGCAGGCGTCCTGCTCGGCCTGCGGGCCGGCGGCGAGCAGATCGGCTGGGGCTTCCAGCTGCAATCGCCTTTGTTCGTCACGTTCATGATCTATCTGCTCCTCGCGGTGGGACTGAACCTCTCGGGGGTGTTCGAGGTGGGCGGCGGCCTCGCAGGTGTCGGCGACTCCCTGACCCATGGCGACAGCTTGCGGGCTTCGTTCTTCACTGGCGTGTTGACCACGCTGGTGGCGACGCCGTGCACCGCCCCCTTCATGGCGGCGGCCGTCGGAGCCGCGCTTACCCAGTCGCCCGTCGTGGCACTGTGCATTTTCGCAGCGCTGGGTGCAGGACTCTCGCTGCCCTATCTGGCTCTGTCCTTCGCGCCCTGGCTGCGGCGAGCGCTCCCGAAGCCCGGGGCGTGGATGGACACGATGAAGCAAATCTTCGCGTTCCCGATGTATGCCTCGGCGGCGTGGCTTCTGTGGGTGCTGGCGCAGCAGACTTCCTCACTCGGCCTCGGTGCGGCCCTGGCAGGTGCTTTGCTGGTTGCGTTCGCGGCATGGGCGTACCAGAAATCCAAGGGCAGTTCGGCCGCGGGGCGACTGACGGCGATCGTTACCGCCGCGGCGGCGGTGCTGCTCGCGATTGCGCTGCCCGCGCGGTTGGCGAGTGTCGCGAGCGCTGCGCCGGTCGCAGCCGCCGTCTCTGCCGGGGAGAGCTGGCAGCCCTATGATGCCGCGCGCGTGCAGGCTCTCGAGGCGAGCGGCGCGCCGCTCCTGGTCAACTTCACGGCGAGCTGGTGTCTCACATGCCTGGTGAACGAGCGCAATGCATTCGCCGATCCGACCGTGGAGGAAGTGTTTCGCAAGAAAGGCGTCACGCTGATGAAGGGCGATTGGACCAACAGCGATCCGGCGATCACGCAAGCGCTCGCTCACTTCGGCCGTGCCGGCGTGCCTCTTTACGTGGTCTACAACTCGAAGCCCGGATCGAGCGCACCCGAGACGCTGCCGCAGCTGCTCAGCCCCGCAATCGTCGCGAACGCGTTCGCCGCTCTGCCGGATCGCGATTTAAAATAGCGTTCGATTGGGGCATGCTGCGGGAATGGCCCCTGACAACTCCGGCAGCGTGTCGGTCATCGATTTTCGCCGTCAGCGGTTGGTGCTGCAGTGGCACGTCTTGGGCGGTACCTGGACCGCATGCGACGTCCCGCCTCCGCTCGTTCATGGCGTTGCACTGATCCGCCCCTCGCAACCGAACATCTGCGTCTACGGCCACGGCGGCCGGCTGCGACTGCAAGTCGGGCCGGAGCAATTCGCGCTTTCCGAGAACTCGCCGCGTATGAAGTGCAGCCGCGGCGTGGCGACCTTCGGGCTGCGCCGCCGGTTCAGCGTCGTCTCGAGCACCGACGGAGTGCTCTTCAGCCATTCCTACTGGACGGGCCAGGGCGAGGACTTCTTCCGCTGGCTCGCCGCGCGGTCCCAGGATCCCGACTGGCGCGCCACCATGGGACGGCGATGGTCGGAGGGCGTGCCGGCGACCGTCCTGCGCACGGCGTGAGGACGACTAGGACGCGAGCAGCCCCTCCACCTCGGACTCGCTCAAGTAGCGCCACTCGCCGGTGCGCAACTCGCCCAACTCGATGTTGATGATGCGCACCCGTCTCAACCGCTGCACGCGGTAGCCGAGCGCCGAGCACATACGGCGGATTTGCCGGTTGAGTCCTTGCGTCAGCACCATGCGAAAGGTCTCGGCATCGACGCGCTCGACCTGGCAAGGCTTGGTCATCACTCCCATGATCTTCACGCCGCTCGCGAGCATCTTGAGCGACAGATCCGTGATCGGCCGATTAACCGACACGATGTACTCCTTTTCATGCTCGTTCTCGGAACGCAGGATCTCGTTGACGATGTCACCGTCGTTGGTGAGCAGGATCAAGCCTTCCGACTCCTTGTCCAGCCGACCCACCGGAAAGATGCGCTCGCTGTGGCCCACGAACCGCACGATGTTGTCCTCGATGTGCGCCTCGGTGGTGCAAGTGATCCCGACGGGCTTATTGAGCGCGATGTAGATGGCCTTCTTCTTGGCGCCGATGAGATTGCCGTCGACGCGTACCTCGTCGCCCGGAGCCACCTTGTGGCCAAGCGTCGCGGGCGTATCGTTAAGCGTGACCCTGCCCTGGCTGATCCATTTGTCGGCCTCGCGCCGCGAGCAAACGCCCGTCTCGCTGATATACTTGTTGAGGCGCACCTAGCTGTTGAGGAAAGCGCTGATTTGCTTGGCGAGCGCTCGGGCATCCGCTTCGAAGGGATCCGGCGCGGCGCTGGGCAGCTCCGCGATCCGCGCCCCGGACAGCACGGCCGGATTCCAGTGGGCTTCGTTGGGATCTGCCTTGAGGCGGATGACGAGGGCCGGTTGTTTCACGGGCGGGGCGCGATCGATGGGGGGCGTGCCCACCAGAACCAGCCGGCGAACGAGGTCCGGTCGATTCGCTGCGAGCTCCAGGGCGACGGCGGCTCCGAAGCCGACGCCGAGAACGTCCACGTGGCGCAACCGCAAATCGCTCGTCAGATCGAGCACGGCGCGTGCGGCATCCTCGTACGTGGCGCTCGGCGCCGGGTCGGATTCTCCGAATGCCGGCAGATCGGGCGCATATACGGACCGGTCGTCGGCAATTTCGGGCAAGAAGCGCGCAAAACTGCGGCTCGATCCTTCGCGCGAATGCAAACAGATCAGGGTGACCTGCTCGTCGAACCCTCCCGTGGCCGGAAAGGCGGTGCGCACATGTAGCTGTCCGAACCTGAAGTCGAAATAGGCGCGGCGCGTCCTAACCGCGGTCTGCGGTAGGACCGATGGCTTGGATGGCTTGGCCAATCGAAAAATCTCCAGATCGATGTCAAGATGCAAGCATACTCGATCGGCCGCGCGACTTAGCGCCAAGCCCCCGTCAATTCAGCGCACGCCTCGGCGCTTCAATTGTTGCTTTCAAGTCACAAATAATTTTCGATTTATAGATAAGAACACTAGCTTCGCGGGCTGCTCGAGGCTACAGTGTTGCAGGAACGCAATAGCATGGGGAAGTAAAACAGACCGAACATCGCCAGCGCGCGAACCAACAAAGCGCCGCGATAGGCATGGGGACTTGAAAGCCGGGCTCAGCCCGGCTTTTTTCTTGATGCAGAACTCTACCGTGGCACCGGCATCAGGGGCGTGCCGGCGTCGACATCGCCGACGGCGGCGGCTGCACACGATTCCAGACGCGCGAGGCGGTAAAGCCTTCGGAGCGCCCGCCCTTGAACATGATGATCTCGACCAGCCGCTGGCCGTCCGAGGAGACGCTGAAGCGCTGCTCGTAGGGCGGATGGTCCTCCTCCGGTTCCCCGGACTGCACCACCAGAGTTCGCTGATCCCAGCCGCAGCGAGGCGGCGGCGCATCGCCGCGACCGCGCGTCGGGGCGGAGTGCGCCGTCGCCTTGGCCGGGTTCACCTGACAATCGCGGACGCTGCCGCCGCTCGAGAACGTGATGACGCTGCCCGACTGCTTGATCGATACGTCCTTGCCGGGCCAGCGCAGGCCTTCATCGAGGACGGTAACCGGTGGCATGGCCGGTCCTAAGGGTGCAGTGGGCCCCGCCCCGCGGGCACCTCGACGCCCGGCCGAGGTCTGGCCGCTGCCGCTCGCGTTGGCGGTTGCAGCCGCCAACTGGCTCTGCAGAAGGCGCTGCGCATCGTCGCTGTCCGCCTCGTCGAGGGTCCAATGCCCGCTCAAGTCCACGCCCGACGGCGGCGCGGTAGCGAGCCGGTCGCTCGCGCACGCCGCCAAAATGCACGCCCCCGCCAGCATGGCCATTCGCATGCCGCACCTCTGGTGAAATGCCGGAAAGCTTACAACGAAGCGCGAAGCGCGGGCAGGTCAACTCGCCGAGCGACGCGTCGACGAGGCGCCGAGGCTGCTCGGACCGCACACCCAGACGCGACCCTCGAAGGGCTGGAAGCAAACGCGCAGCGGTTCGGTCCTGCGGATGGTTTGCGATCCGCAGTAGATCTTGGAGTCCGCGAGATCGGCCTGGATGAGATCGACCAGCGAGGCCGTGGGCTCCGGGGCCCCGGTCGGTGGCAGCGCGTGCGCCAGGATGCGGGCCTGAATGTCGTCGCGCTTGGATGAATTCGCATTCCCGAGGACGCCGCGCTTGAATCGATCGAGCACCGCGAGCACGGAGCTCAGGGTATTGTCGGTGACATCGCTCGGACGGCCTGTCTCCCCCATGAACTTCAAGTGGAGAAGCCCGCCGACACCGCGGCCTTCGTCGTGCAGGCATAGCCCGAGCGCCCCATGCAGTTCGGCGACGAGCAGCATGGGTTCCGGCGAAACGTGGTAAGCGTCCGGCGCGACGACGACTTCCACCAGATCCTTTGCTACCGGAAGGCTTTTGGGCACAGTTCGAACCTTATGTAACCGGTGGGATGCTGCCCGCAACCGCGCCAATCCTCTGCCGAGCGATTCACGCTTTTGCGAGCCCGACGCCGAAAGTACGGTTCGCCGCGCGAACTGCATCAAGGAAACGTTGGATTCTGAGTTCATGCCTGGCGGTTATGGGGCGTGCCGGCGGCGAGGGCTTGCATTACAGTAGTGTGATGTACCGCTACGATGTCATCGACAAAACGCTGGTCGAGCAACGTGTGGCGCAATTCCGCGACCAGACTCGGCGTTTTCTCGCAGGCGAGCTGTCGGACGACGAGTTCCGGCATTTGCGGCTGCGCAATGGGCTTTACATACAGCGCCACGCACCCATGCTGCGCGTCGCCATCCCGTACGGGCTTCTCTCCTCGACGCAGCTGCGCACGCTCGGATCGATCGCGCGCCGTTATGACCGTGGCTATGGTCATTTCACAACGCGCCAGAACATTCAGTACAACTGGCCGCGGATCGAGGACGTGCCGGACATCCTGGCCGATCTCGCGGCCGTCGAGATGCACGCCATTCAGACGAGCGGCAATTGTATCCGCAACGTCACCTCGGACCCGCTGGCCGGGGTCGTGCCGGAGGAGTTGGAGGATCCGCGGCCCTGGTGCGAGATCATCCGGCAGTGGTCGACGTTTCATCCTGAGTTCAATTACTTACCGCGCAAGTTCAAGATCGCGGTCACGGGTGCGCCGAACGATCGAGCCGCATCGCAGCTGCACGACATCGGGGTGCACATCGCGCGTGGCCCGGCCGGCGAGCCGGGCTTCGAGATCCTCGCGGGCGGCGGCCTCGGCCGCACGCCGATCATCGGCCAGGTCGTGAGGGAATTCTTGCCGCGCGAGCACCTGCTGTCCTATCTCGAGGCGATCCTGCGCATCTACAACCGTGAAGGCCGGCGGGACAACATTCACAAGGCGCGCATCAAGATCCTGGTGAAGTCGCTCGGCATCGAGGAGTTTCGCAGGCGCGTCGAGTCGGAGTGGGAATCGCTCAAGGACCACGGGCCGCGCACGCCAGTCGAGGAGATCGAGCGGATACGCGCTTTCTTCACGCCGCCGTCCTATCGGGCGCTCGTGGACATCGATCCGACGGCGGGACAGGAGGCAGCTTTTCGCGCCTGGTACCGCTACAACACGCACGATCACAAGATACCCGGCTACCGCATCGTGTTCATATCCCTGAAGAAGCACGACGTGCCGCCGGGCGATGCGACCGATGCGCAGCTGGAGCTCATCGCGGATCTCGCGGATCGCTACAGCTTCGGCGAGGTGCGCGTCACGCACGCGCAGAATCTGGTGCTCGGGGATGTCGAGCAGGGCAAGACGCTCGAGTTGTGGCGGGCCCTCGCGGCGGCGGGGCTGGCAACGCCCAACATCGGCACGCTGACCGACATGATCTGCTGCCCGGGACTCGACTTCTGCAGTCTCGCCAATGCGGGCTCGATCGAGGTGGCGAAGCTCATCAACGAGCGCTTCGACGACTATGATTATCTCTACGATCTGGGCGAAATCGATATGAAGATGTCCGGCTGCATGAACGCCTGCGGTCATCACCACGTCGGCGCCATCGGCATTCTCGGCGTCGATAAGGGCGGCGAGGAGTGGTACCAGATCACCATCGGCGGCGCGGCCGGCACTGATGCCTCGCTCGGCAGCGTGATAGGCCCTTCGGTGGCGAAACACGACGTGCCCGAGACGCTCGCTCGCCTGCTCGATGTCTATGTGCGGCAGCGCCATGCCGACGAGCGCTTCATCGATACCGTGCGCCGAATCGGCATCAAGCCGTTCAAGGAAAGGGTGTATGCCGCGCCGGCTGCTGCGTGACGGCGAGGTCGTCCTGGATGAATGGCGGGTGCCGGCGGAGGGCCCCGTCGCCGACGACGCTGCATTGATGCTTTCCTTGGCGGAGTGGCGCGCCGAGCGCGGGCGCCTAATTGCGCGTTCGGGACCGCTCGGCGTGATTCTCGCCCCGGCCGACGATGAGCGAGAGCTCGTGCCCGATCTTGCCCGCGTGGCCCTCGTGGCGGCTGAGTTTCCTACGGTGAGCGAAGGCCGCGGCTACACTCAGGGCAGGCTTCTGCGTGAGCGCTGGGGGTTCGAACGCGAGCTGCGGGCGCGGGGCGCGATCCGCCGCGACCACGTATTTCTGCTCGCGCGCTGCGGCTTCAACAGCTTCGAGCTGCCGGAGACGGAGCTCGAGGGCGCTGCCGCGGCGTTGCACACCTTCTCGGCCGCCTATCAATCCGCGAACGACTTGGGTCTGCCCACGGCGTTGCGCCACCGATAGCGGCGGCACCTACGCCCGGCGGCGCTCACGGGTTGTCGCGCAGCGGGATGGTGAGCCCCTCGAGGACGCGCTCGGCGTCCTCCTGCGTTTCCGCTTTCTCCGTCTCGCGCACGAGCTTGCGCGGCAGGTGCGGGGCGAGCAGTTCGATGAACTCGTACATGTAGGCACGCAACAGGGCGCCGCGGCGAAATCCGATCCAGGTGGTGTGCGCCTCGAACAGGTGCGTGGCATCGAGCACCGCGAGATCCTGGTCGGCGGCCGGATCGATCGCGAGGCGCGCCAGGATGCCGACTCCCAAGCCGATGCGCACGTACGTCTTGATCACATCCGAATCGCGGGCGGTTAGCGCCACGTCCAACGACAGTCCCGCCGTCTCGAACAGTGCCGGAAGCGATGAGCGGCCCGAGAAGCTGAACACGTAGGTGACGATGGGATAGCCGGCCAGCTTCTTCAGAGTCAGCTTTCCCGCCGACTCGAGCGCGTGGCCTTTCGGCACGACCACGGCTCGGTGCCAGCGATACACCGGCAAGCGCACCAGATGGGGAAACAACTCCGCCGAGCCGGTGGCGATCGCAAAATCCACCCGATCACGCGCGACCATTTCCGCGATCTGCTCCGAGGTTCCCTGATGCAGATGCAGGCGCACCTTTGGGTACTTGAGTCGAAACGCGCGAATCACCTGCGGCAACACGTAACGGGCCTGCGTGTGCGTGGTGGCGATGGACAGCGTACCGCCGTCCGCTTTGCGCAATTCGGCGGAAGTGCGGCGGATGTTGTTCATCTCGCGCAGGATGCTGCTGGCGCGCGAGATGATTTCCTCTCCGGCGGGCGTGGTGCGCGTGAGTGCGCGACCCTCACGCTCGAAGAGCTGAAATCCGAGTTCCTCCTCGAGCAGCTTGAGCTGGCGGCTGACGCCGGGCTGCGAGGTGTGCAGCTGGCGTGCCGCGGCCGTGATGTTGAGCCCGTTCTCGTGGACTGCAACGAGATAGCGTAGTTGCTGGAACTTCATGTCTCTAAGGATATAAGAATTCTAGAGGGCGATCAGCTTGATGCCGACCAGCAGCAATATCGCGGCCAGGATCCAGCGCAGCAGCGTCTCGGGAATTCGGCCTGCGAAGTGGCTGCCGATATAGATGCCCGGCAACGATCCCGCCAGCAGCGAGAGCAGCAGATGGAAGTCGACGCTGCCGAACATCCAATGCCCGACGCCCGCGACCAGCGTGAGCGGCACGGCGTGCGCAAGGTCCGATGCGACGATGCGCGAGGTCTTGAGTTGCGGATAGAGCAGAAACAGCGCCGTGACTCCGAGCGCACCGGCTCCCACCGAGGAGATGGTGACCACGAAGCCGAGCACCAGGCCGGCCGCCGCGGTCAGTACCGGGGGGCGCGGCACTGGGATCGCGGGGCTGCGCGACAGGCGGCGCAGGTGCGGACGCAGCGCGAGCGCGCACGCCGTGAGCACAAGCGCGCAGCCGAGCACGAGGGTGATGACGCGCGACCCGCCGAGACCGCCGGCGAAATACCGCAAGCCGACGACGGTGAGAATGGCGGCCGGAATACTGCCGGCCGCTAGAAGTCCCGTAATGCGCCAATCGACCCGTCCGTGACGGGCGTGGACGTACGTACCGCCGGCCTTGGTGACGGCGGCGTGCAGCAGATCGGTGCCCACGGCGGTCGCGGGATGAATGCCGAACAAGAGCACGAGCAGCGGAGTCATGAGCGCTCCCCCACCGACGCCGGTGAGGCCGACGACCACGCCGACGGCGAAGCCGGAAATCGATTGAGCGGGCTCGAACATCTCCGCACTATAGGTTGCCCGGGCGTTGCCTGCCGCGATCGTGGCGCCTGCGGCTAGCACGAAAACGCATGTGCTCATAAGCGATTGTTTGCGATGGGCTCGGCCCGGAGTCGCAATCCGGCGTAAAATTGCAAACCCTCATCGACGGTAGCCGCCTTGCAGTACTTCCCGCTCTTCTTCGATCTGCGCTCGCAAAAAGTCCTCATCGTCGGCGGTGGGGAGGTGGCGCTGCGCAAGGCGGCGCTGCTCGGACGCGCGGGTGCGGCGATCACCCTGGTCGCACCGCATGTCGTTCCCGAGCTCGAGGCGCACGCCGCGACAGGCGGCCTCGAGATCGTGCGGCGCGAATTCGTCCCCGAAGATCTCGCAGGCGTGCGCCTCGCGATCGTCGCCACAGGACGGCGCGCCTCGAATCGCTGGATCGCCTCGCTGTGCGAGGCGCGGGCCATTCCCGTCAACGTGGTTGACGATCGAGACGCGTCCCGGGTCATCGTGCCCGCGATCGTGGACCGTGATCCCGTCCTCATCGCCATATCGAGCGCTGGTGCCTCGCCCGTGCTCGCGCGGCGCTGGCGCGAAAGGCTCGAGGCCCTCGTCCCCGCGCGCATCGGCGAGCTCGCCCTGTGGCTGCGTGATCTGCGGCCGCCCAGCCGACGCAGGCTCCGCGGAACAGCCGAGCGCCGCCGCTATTTCGAGACGCTCGTCGACGGACCGGCCGCCGAGCGCTTCGTCGCAGGCGACGTGCGCGGGGCCGAGCGGCTCGCTCAGCGGCTGCTCGGCACGGGGGGCGCCGGGGCACCCGCGACCGGTCACGTCGCGCTGGTGGGGGCAGGGCCTGGAGATCCGGAGCTTCTGACCCTAAAGGCGCTGCGCGCGCTCAGTGACGCGGACGTGATTTTGCACGACCGGCTGGTCTCCGACGCCGTGCTCGAGCTGGCGCGGCGTGATGCCGTGAAAATCTGCGTCGGCAAGTCCCCGGGCGGCGCCGGCACGACCCAGCAGTGGATCAACGACCGGCTCGTCGAGCACGCTCGTGCGGGCCGGCGGGTGGTGCGGCTGAAGGGTGGCGATCCGTTCGTGTTCGGCCGCGGCGGCGAGGAGCTCGAGGCGCTCGCGCGCGCGGGCATCGCCTATTCGGTCATTCCCGGCATAACCGCGGCGAGCGCCTGTGCCGCCTATGCCGGCATTCCGCTCACGCATCGGGACCACGCGCAGAGCGTCTGCCTGGTGACCGGCCATGCCGGCGAAGACGGCCGCGAGCCGGACTGGCGGGCGCTCGCAGCGGATCGGACCACGGTGGTGTTCTACATGGGGCTCACGCGCCTCGAGCGCATCGTGGCAAGGCTCACAGAGCACGGCGCGCCGCCCGATCGTCCAGCGGCGCTCATCGCCCAGGGCACGTTGCCCAATCAGCGAGTGGTGCTGGGTACCCTAGCGAGCATCGTAGCCTCGGCGCGATCGCAAGGCATCGAGTCCCCGGCGCTCCTGGTCGTAGGCGAGGTGGCGGCCCTGCATGCGGAGCTAGCCTGGTTCGGCGGCAACGCGGCGACGACCGTTTCCGAGATCGCCTAGCCGGCCGCACCTAGACAAGGGCGTTGCCGAACCCGCGTTCCTCGATCCACGCCTTGTTGAACAGCCGCGATTGATACTTGGCGCCGCCATCGCACAGCACGGTGACGATGGAGTGCCCGGGCCCGAGCTCCCGGGCTATCCGCACCGCCGCCGCAACGTTGATGCCCGCCGTGCTTCCGAGCAGCAATCCTTCCTCACGCAACAGGCGATAGACGAAGCTCACCGTCTCGGCATCGGAGATACGCAGCGCGTCGTCGATCGGCGCTCCTTCCAGATTGGCCGTGACGCGGCCCGTGCCGATGCCCTCGGTGATCGACGAGCCGCCGTCGGTTTTGAGCTCGCCGTCCTTCACGTAGTGATAGAGGGCGCTGCCCGGCGGATCGACGAGCACGATACGGATCCGCGGCGACATCGACTTCAGATACGCCGCCACGCCGGCGAGCGTGCCGCCGGTACCGGTCGCGGCGCAGAAGGCGTCGATCTTTCCGCCGGTGTCGTTCCAAATCTCGGGCCCCGTGGATTCGAAGTGCGCCAGCCGGTTGGCCGTATTGTCGAACTGGTTGGCCCAGATTGCGCCGGGAAGCTCTGCCGCGAGCCGTCCGGCGACCTTCTGATACTGGTTGGGGTTGCTGTAGGGAACCGCGGGTACCTTGCGCAGCTCGGCGCCCAGCGTCTCGATGATTTGATATTTCTCGGTGGCTTGGTTGTCTGGCATGACGATGACGCACTTGTAGCCCCGGGCGTTGCACACGTGAGCGAGCCCGATGCCGGTGTTGCCGGCCGTCCCCTCCACCACCGTGCCTTTCGGCTTGAGCACGCCGCGTCTCTCGGCATCGAGCACGATCCACTTGGCTGCGCGGTCCTTGACCGAGCCCCCCGGGTTCATGAATTCGGCCTTGCCGAGGATCTCGCAACCCGTCTCCTCGCTGAAGGATCTGAGCCGAATGAGTGGCGTGCTGCCGACCGCCCCCGTGAAGCCGTCTGTCACTGCCATGGCGGAATCCTAAAAAAGTATCCCCGGACGAGCCGGGGAGTTAGGGAAACAGGTGCTGGGTAAAGACCCGGCACGTCCGTAAGCGGAAGATACGCCGCACAAGAGTGCCTGCGCTCGACCTTCTTTGAGTGAGCCATCTGTTGCAATTAAGTGACTAAAGACAACAGCGCTGCGACTTGGCTGTCGGGGAGCGTAACACTGCTACGAGGGATATCAAGGGAATTTAGCACAAAAATCATTTAATGCTGCACTATGTCAAATCTCTGTGACATTTGTACCACATCTGCAGCAACCGGCGGGGGTTGCGGCTCCCGAGGATCGGCCGGCCGCTCATCGCCATGTGTTCGCCCGCCGCCCGAAATCCGGCCTCTTCGCGCGCACCACGCAGAAACGCTGCCCCGTGGGAGCCTCCATCACCCACCAGTCCTTAACATGCTCGACCTTCTTTGCGCCGAGCCCCTCGAGGCGGAGCACCTCCGCGTCGATGTCGTCGGTCTCGATGTCCAGATGCACCCGGCTCGGGTGGCTCACCGTCTGGACCTCGATGTCGAGTCCGTGCTGCGTATCGGTCAACCCACGATAGGAGTCGTTCTCGCTCCCTGGAAGCTCGTGTACGGGCATTCCTAGGGCTCGGCTCCAGAACTGCGCGGCGGCCTCGAGGTCGTCGGTGCGGCAATCGATGATGAAGCCGCTCAATTTGCTTTTGTGCATGGATTGCTCCAGATTCGCGCCATATTCCGAGCGCCCTTCGCGAGAGTTTGCCATGAAGTATCTGCATACGATGGTCCGTGTGACCGACATCGAGCAATCCTTGCGCTTCTATCGGGACGCGCTCGGACTGGCTGAATTGTCGCGCCGCGACTACCCCCAGGGACGCTACACGCTGGTGTTCTTGTCCGCCCCGGGTGACGAGAGCGCGCAAGTCGAACTCACCCATAATTGGGATCCGGAGACCTACGGTGGGGGCCGCAATTTCGGCCATCTGGCCTACGCTGTCGAGAACATCTACGCAACGTGCGAGCGCCTGAGCAAGCATGGCGTGACCATCAATCGCCCACCGCGCGACGGGCGCATGGCATTCGTCCGCTCCCCCGACGGGATTTCGGTAGAGCTGCTGCAGCAGGGAGCGTCCTTACAGCCGGCCGAGCCGTGGGCAAGTATGCCGAACAGCGGCGTCTGGTAGACCGCCCTAGAACATCTTAGAGGCGTCGGGCGGCTTGATCTCCACCTCGGTGCGCGATGCGATGTGCTCGCCCGTGATCATCTCGTCGTAGGCCTGCCCCGGACCCACCATCGGATACACGCCCGCATCCTGATCGATCATCACTTCGAGGAAGGCCGGCCCTGGAAAGCTCACGAACTCGGCGACCACCCGCGGCACGTCCGCCTTCTTGTCGAGGCGTACCGCGTATTTGAATCCATCGGCAAGCGCCGCCTTGACGAAATCCTTGGTGTGCAGGCTCTTGTCGCTCGCGCTCAAGCGGCCCTTGAAGAAGAGCTTCTGCCATTGCTTCACCATGCCGTCACCGCAATTGTTGAGCACCGCCACTTTCACCGGCAGATCGTAGGTGGTGACGGTCTCGAGCTCTCCCAGGTTCATGCGGATGCTGGCATCGCCGTCGATATCGATCACGAGGCGCGAGCGCTGCGCGAACTGCGCGCCCACCGCGGCCGGCAACCCGAATCCCATCGTGCCCATGCTGCCCGACGTGAGCCATAGCCGCGGGTTGGAGAAATCAAAATACTGCGCGGCCCACATCTGGTGCTGACCCACGCCGGTGGTGATGATCGCCTCGCCGTGCGTGAGCTTGTTGATCTCCTCGATCACGTAATACGGCTGGATCAGCGGGCTCGCGCGGTCATAGTTCATCGCGTGCTTCTGCTTGAGCTCCTCGCAGCGCAGGCGCCATGCCGGCCATTCGTGCTTGATTTTCTTGCGCTTGGCGTAGTCGATGAGATTCATCAGCGCATCCGTGAGATCGCCTACGTGACTCCAATCGACGCGCTTGACCTTATTGATCTCCGAAGCGTCGATGTCCAGATGCGCGATGAACTTCGCCCGGCTCGCGAACTTCGGCGGATTGCCGGCCACCCGATCGTCGAATCGCGCGCCCACGGCCATGAGGAAATCGCAGTCTTCCACGGCGTAGTTCGCGAACGCCGCCCCGTGCATGCCGAGCATGCGCATCGACAAGGGGTGCACCGTATCGACCGCGCCGATGCCCATGAGCGTGGTCACCACCGGGATTTGCTGGTCCTCGACGAGCTCGCGCAGGGGCCGCGCGGCCTCGGCATTGATCACGCCGCCACCTGCATAAATCAGCGGACGCTTCGCGGCCGCCAGTGCCTCGAAGAACACGGCGCAGGCGCCGTCCGATAGCTTGTTCGCGCGCAGACGGTTCATCCGCTGCCGGTAACCGGGAATCGGCAGCCGGCCGGATCCGTGGAAGATCCCCGTCCAGTTCTGCACGTCTTTCGGAATATCCAGCACCACGGGGCCGGGCCGGCCGGTGCGCGCAATCTCGAATGCGGTGCGCACCGTCGCCTCGAGCTTGGTCGGATCGGTGACCAGAAAAACGTGCTTGGCGACCGCGCCCATGATGCTCGGCACGGGCGCTTCCTGAAATGCGTCGGTGCCGATGGCCGTCGTCGCGACCTGCCCGCAGATGACCACGATGGGCACCGAGTCGGCCTGACAGTCGCGCACCGGCGTGACCGTGTTGGTCGCGCCCGGCCCGGAGGTGACGAGCGCGACGCCGACGCGTCCGCTCGCGCGCGCATAGCCCGCGGCCATGAATCCTGCGCCCTGCTCATTCGCGGGAACGACCAGAGGCATGGTGGAACCGTGCTCTTGGTTGTAGCGAAAAACCGCGTCGTAGATCGGCAAGATGGCCCCGCCGCTGTAGCCGAAAATCGTGTCCACGCCCTCGTCAGCCAGCACCTGGACGAGCATGTCCGCACCCGTCATGCCGGCCCCTGCCAGCGGGTGAGCATCCTGATTCAGCATGTCGATGCGGTCTTTCACGTCAAAAGCCTAGCAGTTCTCGCCCTGGCGCCCAAGTGCCGCCCCCCGTATCCTTCGCGCATGCGGCATCTCATCGCGTTACTATTGCAAAATGAGGCGGGCGCGCTCACGCGCGTCACCGGCCTCATATCGAGCCGCGGCTACAACATCGAGTCGCTCTCGGTCGCCCCCACCACCGATCCGACCGTATCGCGCGTGACGCTGGTCACCAGCGGCTCAGATGCCGTGATAAGTCAGATCAACGCGCAGCTTGCCAAGCTGGTCGACGTCGTGTCGGTCGAGGATATGACCAGCGGAGATCATCTGGCGCGCGAGCTGATGCTGATCAAGCTGCATCTCAAGGCCGCGGACGTCGAGGCGGTCGGCGCGCTGCTGCGCCGCGCCGGCGGCAAGGTGCTCTCGTCCAACCCATCGAGTTTCATCATGGAGCTCGCGGGCACCGAGGTCGAAATAGGCGAGTTCATCGCCAACGTGTCGGCATTCGGAGAGATCGTGGAAGTCGTGCGCAGCGGGGCGCTCGGCATCTCCCGCTCGAATCCGCGCCTGCATGCCGTCAGATGAGGCCGAGAAGAGGTTCCCTGAGTCCATGACTGAAATCGAAGTGACGCCGGAGCATGCCGCCGATCCCAAGACTCGCATCGTGGGAATCCTCGTGGGCGTGATCGGAATATTTCTCTCGGTGGTGACGATTGCCTCGCATCGTGCGCACACCCAGGCCGTCATCGAGCGCACCGGCGCCAACGATGCGTGGGCGTTTTATCAGGCGAAGAAGATTCGCGCGAACGTGAGCGATGCCGCTCTGTCGATCCTACAGACCCTAGCCCCCGATGCCGCAAAGGCCGCGGAGGCGGAGCACAAGCTGCAGGCTGCCCGCGACAAGGAGCTCGGCGATACCAAGGATCTGGAAGGAGAGGCCCAGGCGGCGGAAGCGAAGACCGAGCTCGAGGAAAGGCGCGCGCTCAGATACGACATCGGCGAGGGATTGCTCGAGCTCGGCCTGGTGCTGACCTCGCTGTACTTTCTCGCGCGAAACGACTTCTTTCCGATCTTCGGCGTGCTCTGCGCGATCGGCGGCATCGCCACGGGTGGCGTGGGTTGGATGCTGTAAATCAACGGCCCGCGCGACGCACCTCGAGTGCTCGCGCGCGCATCGGCATCGTCGCCCTCGCCGCCGCGGCGGCTTGCGGACTCATGGCGGTGCCCGCGCCCGCCCAGTCCGTCCAGCCTACCCAATCCGCTCCCACCTCCGCAGCCGCGCGCGTGGAGGCGCGCTCGGCGCATCTGCTCGCGGTGGGGACCGTGCATGGCGCGCGCATGAGCATTCACTTGAGTCGCCTCGAGGACAATGCGCCGGTGCGCGACGCCGAGGTCGCCCTGGTGTTGCGCGGCGCGACGCACTCCGCGACGGCCCTGACGGACGGGGGCTATGCGGTGGAGACCCCCGATCTCGCGCTCCCGGGTGCGGCCGCGGTGCGGATCGAGGTCACCTCGAGCGGCACGCGGCAGGATCTCGAAGGTACCCTGCAGCCCGCCACGGGCTCTGAGCCTACCGAGGACAAGGGTAGCTCGCGTCAGCTCGGCTGGTGGGTCCTCAACTTCGCGGTCTGCATCGGATTTCTGTGGTTGTGGCAGCGGCGTAAGCGGGACGCTCCCGACGAGGAGGCGCCCTGAGGCCCTAGAGCGCGGCGTTGTCGGTCTCGCCCGTCCGGATGCGCAGCACTCGGATGATGTCCGTGACGAATATCTTGCCGTCGCCGACCTTTCCGGTCTTAGAGGCTCCCACGATCGCCTCGATTACCTGATCCACCAGCTCGTTCTTGACCGCCACTTCGATGCGCGTCTTCGGTACGAAATCGACGACGTACTCCGCCCCGCGGTAGAGCTCGGTGTGACCTCGCTGTCGACCGAAGCCCTTGACCTCGGTGACGGTCATGCCCGACACGCCGATCTCGGACAAGGCCGCGCGCACATCGTCGAGCTTAAAGGGCTTGATAATGGCAGTGATCAGTTTCATTGAGGACTCCGCTCCCGTTGGGTCGTCGGGATAATCCTATTACGATTCCGGCCGCCAGGCACGACCATCTGGTCGGCGGGACGCGGCGGCTCGGCTTAACGGGCAGCCGCGGACCGGCTATAAAGGTGGCGTGCCGATCGCCCGGGTGGTCCAAGGAGTTCCATGATCTCGACAGTTCTGATTCTCGGCGGCGGCCAGGCGGGTGCGCAGGCCGTCGACACCCTGCGCCGCGAGGGCTTTGCCGGCCGGTTGGTGCTCATCGGGGACGAGCCCCACCTGCCTTATCAACGGCCGCCGCTATCCAAGCAGTACCTCGCCGGGGAAATGGCCGAGGACCGGTTGTTCTTCCGTCATCAGGCCTACTATGACCAGCACCGCGTGGAGCTCAGGCTGGGGCAGCGCGCGACGCGCATCGACGCCGGCTCGCGCCGCGTATCATTGTCGGGCGGCGAGACGCTCCCCTACGACGGGCTCATTCTCTGTACCGGGGCGAAGTCACGCCTCCTCACCTGCCCGGGTGCGGAGCTCGACGGGCTGCATTACTTGCGCGGCGTCGCGGACGTTGAGGCCATGCGGCCGGGGCTGAAAGCCGGCAACCGGGTCGTCATCATCGGAGGCGGCTATATCGGCCTCGAGACGGCCGCCACCGCACGCAAGCTCGGCTGCACCGTAACGGTGCTCGAGATGGCCGATCGCGTGATGAATCGCGTGGTCGCCTCGAGCGTATCCGAATACTTTGCGCACGAGCACCGTACCCAGGGGATCAAGATCATCTGCAACACGCGGGTGGTGGGGCTTGAGGGCACGCGGCGCGTCGAGCGGGTGGTATGCGCGGACGGCAGCACTTACGAGGCGGACTTGCTGGTGGTCGGGGTCGGCGCCGTGCCCAACTTCGAGCTCGCGGCCGAGGCCGGTCTTGCCTGCGAGAACGGCATCACGGTCGATGAGTACTGCCGCACCAGCGATGCGGCCATCTATGCCGCGGGCGACTGCACCAACCATCCCTCGCTGCGCTTCGAAATGCGAGTGCGGCTCGAATCGGTCGACAATGCGTTCGAGCAGGCGAAGACCGCCGCGCTCAACCTGCTCGGGCGGCCGACTATCCACGACCGCGTGCCCTGGTTCTGGTCGGATCAATTCGACAACAAGCTTCTCATCGTCGGGCTCTCGCCGGGCTTCGATCAGCAGGTGCTTCGGGGCGATCCCGCGGCGCGCAGCTTCAGCGTCTGCTACCTGAAGGGCGGCGAGTTGCTCGCCGTGGAGGCGATCAACCACCCGAAAGACTACGTTGCGGCGCGCAAGCTGATCGCCGAGCGCGCCCGCCCGGATCTCGACAAGCTAGCGGATCCGCAGAGATCGTTGAAGGAAGCGATCTGATCACGCCCAAGCGCCAGAACCTACTCGAAGACGATCAATAGATCCTTCGCATCGACGGTCATACCGGGCTTGACGAGTATCTCCTGAACGGTACCCTCCTGCTCCGAGCGCACCGTGGTCTCCATTTTCATGGCTTCGAGCGTGAGCAGCACGTCGCCGCGCGCGACCTTCATGCCGGCGCGCGCCGCGACCGTGCCGATCGTGCCGGGCATGGGCGCGCCCACGTGCTTCAAATTGCCGGGTTCGACCTTGCGCGACGGCGGCCGCTTCGCCACCTGGCTGCGGTCCGGCACCCGTAGCGGTCGCGGTTGGCCGTTGAGCTCGAAGAACACGGTGCGCGTGCCGTCCTCGTGCGCGTCGCTCGTGGTCACGTATCTGACGATCAGGCTCTTGCCGCGCTCGAGATCGATGCTGATCTCCTGACCCGGCTCCATGCCATAGAAGAACGCCGCAGTAGGCAAGGTGCCGACGTCGCCGTAAGTGGCGCGCTCCACCGCGTAATCCGCAAATACCTTGGGATACATCAGATGCGAGGCGAGCTCCGCGTCCGTGACAGCGCGCCCGATCCTCTTCTCGACCGCGCTGCGCTCGGCAGCAAGATCCACCGTCGGCAATAGCTCGCCCGGACGGGCCGTAAGAGGGGGCCTGCCCGCGAGCACCTTGCTCTGCAGCTCGCGCGGAAATCCACCGACGGGCTGGCCGAGCTCGCCGCGGAACAATTGCACCACCGACTCCGGAAATGCAATGTCGACGCCCGGGTCGAGTACGGCCTCGCGTGTGAGCGCGCCGGTGACCATCATGAGCGCCATGTCACCCACCACCTTGGAGGTCGGCGTGACCTTGATGATGTCGCCGAACATCGCGTTGACCTGCGAGTAGGCGCTCGCCACCTCCGACCAGCGGTGTTCCTCGATCCCGAGGGAGCGCGCTTGCTCCTTTAGATTGGTGTACTGCCCGCCCGGCATGCCGTGAACGTAGACTTCGGAAGCGCCCGATCGGATGTCGCTCTCGAACGCGACATAGCCGCGCCGCACTTGCTCCCAATAGGCGGAGATCAGACGCAGCCGGTCGGGGTCGAGCTGCGAGTCGCGCTCCCCGAAGCGGAGCGCCTCGACGATCGACCCCAGATTGGGCTGGGAAGTGAGTCCGGACATGGCGTCGATTGCCGCATCTACGGCGTCGGCCCCCGCCGCGACGGCCGCGAGCACGCTCGCCGCACCGATACCGCTCGTGTCGTGAGTGTGAAAGTGCACCGGCAAGCCGATCTCCTCCTTGAGCGCCTTGACGAGATCGAAGGCGGCGCGCGGCTGACACAGGCCCGCCATATCCTTGATGGCTATGACGTGCGCGCCCAAGCCCTTCAGCCGTCTCGCGACATCGAGGTAATACGCCAGGTTGTACTTGCTCTCCCGCGGATCAGAGAGGTTCCCGCTGTAGCAAATTGCCGCTTCGCACAGTTTCCCCGAGCTTACGACGGCCTCGATGGCCACCTGCATGTTGTCGACCCAGTTGAGGCAGTCGAACACCCGGAAGACGTCGATGCCGGCCCGCGCCGCCTGCTCAACGAAGTAGCGCACGACGTTGTCCGGGTAATTGGCGTAGCCGACGGCGTTCGCGGAGCGCAGCAGCATCTGCAGCAGAAGATTGGGCATCGCCTCGCGGAATCGCGCCAGCCGCTCCCAGGGATCTTCCTTCAGGAAGCGCATTGCGACGTCGAAGGTGGCGCCGCCCCAGCATTCGACCGAGAACAGCTGCGGCAACAGACTCGCGTAATACGGCGCGATCATCGCCATGTCGAGGGTGCGAAAGCGCGTCGCCAGGAGCGATTGATGAGCGTCGCGCATGGCGGTGTCGGTGATCAGCACGCGCTTCTCGTCGAGCATCCAGCGGGCGAAGCGCTCGGGGCCGAGCTCATCGAGCTTTTGCTTGGTCCCGGACGGTGGCGCGGGCAGCACGATGCGCGGCGTACGCGGAAACACCGGCGCCTTCGGTCGCTGACGGCCGCGCACTTCCGGATTGCCGTTGACGATCACATCGCCGATGAACTTGAGCAGCCGCGTCGCGCGGTCACGCTTTCGCGGAATGACGAACAGCTCCGGCGTGCGGTCGATGAACTGCGTGGTGTAATCGCCCGCCGCGAAACGCGGGTGGGTGATGAGCTGATCGAGAAAACGCAAGTTGGTCACGACGCCGCGGATACGGAACTCCCAGAGCGCGCGATGCATGCGTGCTATGGTTTCCTCGGCAGTCGGCGACCAGGCGGTGACCTTCACCAGCAGTGAGTCGTAGAAGCGGGTGATGATGGCGCCGGCATAGGCGGTCCCGGCATCGAGGCGTATGCCGTATCCGGCGGGGCTGCGATAGGCGGTCATCGTGCCGTAGTCCGGCACGAAGCTGTTCTCCGGATCCTCGGTGGTCACCCGGCACTGCAGGGCGTGGCCGGTCACACGGATGTCCTCCTGGCGGGGCACACCGCTTTGCGGGGTGCCGATCTCGGCACCGGCCGCGATGCGGATCTGCGCCTTCACCAGATCGACCCCCGTGACACATTCGGTGATCGTATGCTCCACCTGAATGCGCGGATTCACCTCGATGAAGTAAAACTTCCCGGTATCGGCATCTTGCAGGAACTCCACCGTGCCCGCCGCCAGGTAGCGGACCGCACGCCCGATCTTGAGCGCCGCCTCGCAAAGCTCGGTGCGCGCCGCATCCGAGAGGAACACGGCAGGCGCCCGTTCCACCACCTTCTGGTTGCGACGCTGCAGCGTGCAGTCGCGCTCGAAGAGATGCACGAGGTTGCCGTGGGCGTCGCCGAGAATCTGCACTTCCACGTGCCGGGCGCGGGCGATGAGCTTCTCGAGGTAAACCTCGTCCTTGCCGAATGCGGCCTTCGCCTCGCGCCGCGCCGCAGCGACGGCCTCGGCGAGACCCCGCTCGTCCTCGACGATGCGCATGCCGCGGCCGCCTCCGCCCCAGCTAGCCTTGAGCATTACCGGAAAGCCCACCTCGCGCGCGAGCTCGAGCGTGCGCGCCTCGTCGTCGGGCAGCGGCGGCGTCGCCGGCATTACCGGCACGCCGGCGCTCACCGCGAGATTGCGCGCGGCGACTTTGTTGCCCAGGCGGCGCATCGTGTCGGGCAGCGGGCCGATGAAAATGATGCCCGCCGCCGCACAGGCCTCGGCGAACTCGGGGCTCTCCGACAAGAAGCCGTATCCCGGGTGAATCGCGTCGACGCGCGCCTCGACGGCGATGCGCACGATGTCCTCGATGTCGAGATACGCCTCGATGGGGCCCTTGCCCTCGCCGACGAGGTAACTCTCGTCGGCCTTGGTCCGATGCAGCGAGAAGCGGTCCTCGCGCGAATGAATCGCAACCGTGCGAATGCCGAGCTCGGCGGCGGCGCGCATTACGCGGATGGCGATCTCGCCACGATTCGCGATGAGCACGCTCTCGATCGCGGTCGGCCGGAGGAATGGTTTCATCTGCTTTTGATGATAGCCTTGAGCCGCGCGAGCGACCAGAGGAGACACTCGATGTTCGGATTGGCGATTCACGGCGGGGCGGGCACGTTGCCGCGCGCGGACATGAGCGCCGAGAGTGAAGCGCGCTACCGCGCGGGGCTCTCCGAGGCGCTGGCTGCGGGATTCGCCGTGCTCGAGCGCGGCGGGTCGAGCCTCGAGGCGGTTACGCGCGCGGTGGTGGCGCTCGAGGACTATCCGCTGTTCAATGCGGGCCGCGGCGCCGTGTTCACCCACGACGGACAGAACGAGCTCGACGCCTCGATCATGGACGGTGCGACGCGCAAGGCCGGGGCGGTGTGCGGCCTCGCTCATGTGAAGAACCCCATCGAGCTGGCGCGCGCGGTCATGGAACATACCGACTACGTGATGCTATCGGGCGCCGGCGCGGAGGAGTTCGCCCTCACCCGCGGGCTCACGCTCGTGCCGCGCAGCTACTTCTACACCGAGGCGCGCTGGCGCCAGCTCGAGCGCATACGCTCGGGCGAAGCCGGGCTGTCGCCCCTCACGATATCGCATGTGGGAACGGTGGGAGCGGTGGCTGCCGATGCGGCGGGTCGATTGGCCGCCGCCACCTCGACCGGCGGCATGACCGGCAAGCGGTTCGGGCGGATCGGCGACTCGCCCATCATCGGTGCGGGCACCTACGCCGACGATCGCGTCTGCGCCGTATCGGCCACCGGACACGGCGAGGTATTCATTCGCCTGGCTGTCGCCCACGACATCTGGGCACGAGTCCGCTTCGGTAAGCGCACCCTCGCCGAGGCGGTGCGCGAGGTCGTGCTCGAGGAGCTCCCGGCGCAAGGCGGCGAGGGTGGTGTCATCGCGATCGACCGCGACGGGCGCATCGTCATGGAGTTCAACAGCGAGGGAATGTTTCGCGCGAGCCGCGTCGCGGGCGAGGAGCCGGTGGTCGAGATCTATCGCGCTCGCCCCGCGTAGCGATCGCTCACTCTGCGAGGTATCGAGTAAGGTAGGTGTCGAAGTCCACCTTGTCGCTCGCCTCGATTCGCGCCTGCTCCTCGAGGGAGTGTTGCGCGGCCTGCGCGAACTCCGCGAGACGGCTCTCATTGGGCGGGTACAGATCCAGGAAATAATCCTTGTGCATGCGCGACATGCGCTGCGCGAGCTGGAAGAACGTCTCGCCGCTGCCGCGCATCTCCGCGAGCAGGCGGGCGGACGGCGTGCGCTCGACCTCGTCGATCTTGGCGCGCTGCTGCTCGAGGGCGGCCCGGTAGGGCCGCGACGACTCGCCGTGGTCCAATAGCTCACACAGTCCCTGCATGGAATCGAGGAGCTCGCGCGCCCACCGCACCATCGGCACTTCGCGCCCGTCGCGACTCAAGGTGAGTCCCGGCTCGCGGCCGCGCCGCGCGACTTTTAGATGATTGGCATCGAGCTTCTCCTGCTCGCCGCGGCTGATCGGCTCGGAATCGCTCAGCACGCAGAGCGCCACGAACGCCTCGAGAAAGCGCAGCTTGTTCTGATTGACGCCGACCGGATCGAAAGCGCTCACGTCGAGAGCGCGCACCTCCACGTACTCCACGCCCGCGCGGCGCAAAGCCTTGGTGGGTCTCTCGCCGGAGGTCGCGATCCGCTTGGGCCGGATGAAGCTGTAATACTCGTTCTCGATCTGCAGAATGTTGGCGTTGAGCTGGCGATACACGCCGTCGACTTTTACCCCGAGCTTTTCATACGGGGGGTAGGGCGTACTGATCGCCCTGGACAGATCACGCACGTACTCGTCGAGGCTGTTGACCGATACGCTCACCGTCGCCTGATTCTTGTTGCGGTAGCCGATGTCGCTCATGCGCAGTGACGTGCCGTAGGGTTCGTAGACGGTGTCGGCGTCGAGCTCGGGTAGACTGATTTCGCGCCCCGCGAAGAAGCCCTTCGACACCGCGGGCGAGGTGCCGAACAGATACAGCACGAGCCAGCCGAAACGGCGGTAGTTGCGCAGCACCCCGAAGTACTGCTCCGAGACGAAATCCTGGCGCGCGAGCTTCGACTGGTTGATGGCCTCGAGCGCCTCCCAGAAATCGACCGGAAACGAGTAGTTGAAATGCACTCCGGATATGGCCTGCATGATGCGTCCGTAGCGCAATCCGAGCCCATGCCGATACACCGTCTTCATCTTTCCCACGTTCGAGCGGCCGAACTGCGCGAGCGGGATGCCCTCATCGCCCGCGAACGAGGCAGGCATGCTCGTCGACCAGAGCAGCTGATCGTCCAGGTGGCGATAGACGAACTGATGAATGTCGCAGAGGTACTGCAGCAACTCCCACGATTCGCGAAATGCCGGGGTTACCAGCTCGATGAGGGCCTCGGAAAAATCGGTGGTGATGTTTTCGTTGGTGAGGGGCGCACCCAGCGCCGGAGGATGCGGTGCTTGCGAGATTTCGCCCGCCGGCGTCACCCGCAAGGACTCCTTCTCCACGCCCTTCTTGCCTCCGCGCAGCACGGTCCGCTGGCCGGAGTTGACGAGACCCGCCAGGCGGCGCTCGAACTTCCTGTCGATGACGCTATGAATCATGGCCCAAGGATACCAGTACCGCCGCTCAAGGCAGCTCGGCGACCACCTCGACCTCCACCAGGAAGCCCGGGTCGAGTAGGCGCCGCACTTCCACCCAAGAGACGGCGGGCAGACGATCCTTCGAGTAATACTCGAAGCGCAGATCGGCAACCTTCAGCAGAGCGTTCATGTCGGTCGTGTATATGGTCTCTTTGACGACGCTATCGAAGCCCACGCCGTTCGCAGCGAGGGTGCGCTTGATACCGGTGTAAATCGCATGCATCTGACCCGCCATGTCGTTCGGCGCGACCAATCGGCCGTCCGCGTCCGCCGCCACGGTGCCGGAGACAAACAGGGTCTTGTCGATCAGGACTGCCTGCGAGTAGCCGAAGTCCTTCTCGTACGCATTGAGATGGAAGTCCTGCCGCACGCGCTCTGGCGGGGCGGGCGGTGGCTCGCGTTCACATCCGGCGAGCACGGCGGCGCCGAGCCCCAGAAGGGCGATCGTGTAAGCAGATCGAGCCGACCCGGCGCCGCTCATGTCGGGGCCCTGAGCGCGGACTCGGCGCGAGTGCGCAACGTTCGCATCATCTTGGGCAGGTCGTGCTTCAAGGCGATCCTCACGAGCCAGCGTGGAACCCAAAATCCGGGAGTGACCTCGAGCGAGTAGCGAACCACCGTGAAGTCGCCGTCCGCCTCGAGATACCACAAGGACTTGAGAGTTCCCAAATCACCCGACTCGCGCGCGATGAAAATGTGCGCCGGGTACTCATAGGTTGCGCGCAGCACGTAGGTTAGCTTGGGAACGTACCACGAATAGTCGATGACTTGCCTGATGAGCTGCCACGAGCCGTCGGGGGCAGTGTCGACTACCTGACAGTCGGTCAGTCCGGGCACCATCCCGAGTGCCTCCTGGCAGCTCGTGAGAATCGCCCAGACGGTCTCGCGGGGTGCGCGAATCTTGAGCGTCGCGCTCGTCTGCACGACCGCGACATCGGCGTCGTCCCCCTGCACCGCACCCCGCTCCACAGCGGCCGGAGTCGCCGTGGACAGCCAGCCGGCGAGGAGCAGTGCGAAGCGCAGAAAAGGAATGGCGCGCACTCAGGGTTAGTGCCGGGCGTTCAGCCAAAGGTTCGCGGCGGACTCGAGAATATCGAGCGGCATGGCGCCGTCATCGATCAGCCCGGAGTGAAAGTCGCGCAGGTCGAAACGGGGCCCGAGCACCTGCTCCGCGTGGGCTCGCAGACCCTTGAACGTGCGGACGCCCATGCCGCAATCCAAAGCCTCGGCCGGCAGCGCAATCAGGCGATCCACGGTCGCGTTCGCCGCTGCCTCGCTCATCGGCACCTGCCCACGCAAGTAGTCGAGGGCCTGCTCGCGGGTCCAGCCGAGTCCGTGCACGCCCGTGTCCACCGCGAGACCGGCGGCACAGGCCAGCTGGTCCCGAAGACTCGCAAATTTCGCCTGGGTGTCGCGGTACAGACCGAGCTCCTCGCCGAGCGACTCTGCATAGAGTCCCCACCCCTCCACGAAGCCGGGGTCGCCGCCGTAGCGGCGGAAGCTCGGCAAGCCCGATCGCTCCTGCTGAACGGCGAGCTGCAAGTGATGACCCGGCAACGCCTCGCGCAGGAAGTCTGGGGTGCGCGGAATGAGCGGCTGCGTGAGGGTATCCACGTACAGCACCGGGGGCGCGCTGCGGTTTGCGGCGCGCTCGTAGTAAACCGCGAGCGCGCCGCCGGCGCGAAACGGCTCGGCCACGCGAATGAGGAAATCGGCCTGCGGGGAATCCGCGAACTCGGCCGCCGCCGCCGCCGCGGCGGCCAGCTTCAGCTCTGCGTAGAAGTCGAGCAGTTCTTCGGGCGTCTTGTAAGCGATCGGCGGATCGTGCTGCGCAGCCTCGAAGTAAGCTTGCGCATTGCCCGCGAATCCCGCCTCGGCGAGCATACTTTGCAACCGGCCGTGCAGCCGCTCGGCCTCCGCCGCGCCGATCGCGTGAATGTCGGCCGGCACCAGCCGCGAGGCGGTCTCGCGCCGCACGAGATAGGCATACCAGGTTGGACCCAAAGGCAATGCCGACAGCGCGATGCTTTGGCGCGCGCGGGGCAGATACTCATCGCGCAGGAAATCATGCAGGCGGCGGTACGCCGGTAGGATCTCCTCCTTTACGCCCTTAGCGATGCCGTCGGAAAAACGCCGGCGCTCCTCGAGCGGCACGCTCGGCGGGATCGCGGCGAGCGGGCGATAGAACACGTTGGACGGCGTGTCCGTGCCGAGCTCTGCGAGCATCGGCAACATCCTCGCCACGAGAACGCGCGGCAAGACGTAGCCGCGGCGCAGCCCCTCGCGCATGTTGGCGATCGCTTGCGCGGTCCAGTGAACATAGTCGCCAGCTCTCGCCCGCCAGCTTTCGTAATCGTTGGCGCTCAGGATGGCATCGGGTCCGACGCCCGCACCGGCGCGTGCAAATTCCAGGGGCACCGATCGAAACGGATTCACCGGCATGAGCTCGGACGGGTAGGTAAAGCCCTCGACGGCCACATCCCGCTCCCGCTTGAATATGTCGTAGGTGAGCTGCGACTCCGCGTCCAGGCCTCCCCGCGGCACCGCGAGCAGCGCATCGCGGTAGCGGCGCTCCAGGTCGAGCGAATCGGCAAGGAAATGCGGCGAGATGTCGTAGCCGCCGCCAGATTCGAATCGAACGAGTGGGCTCCGCGAATGCGGGTTGCGCCTCTGACTTTCGTCCCAATATTGCTCCACGAGCCGCCTGAGCTGCTCAGCGGGCGGGAGGGTCTGCGCGCGCGGCGCCGCCGGCGGCGCGGATCCCTGACTGCAGGCGAGGAGAGTCGAAGCGACGGTGGAGACGAGGCCGGCGAGCAAAAAACGGAGCATCGATCGATTATAGCGGGCTGCTTCGGTGATAATCCTCGCGGTGCGGGAGATTCAAGGCGGCGGGGCACTTTAGGAGGTGCTGCATGTTGGTGGGGTCAAGTGCGCGGCGAGTCGCGATCATCGGCGGGGTGAGAATTCCATTCGCGCGCGGCAACGGCGCGTACGCGAGCGTCGGCAACCAGGAAATGCTCACGACGGTACTGCGCGGCGTGGCTGAGCGTTACGGCCTTTTGGGCCAGCGCCTCGACGACGTGGCGGCGGGCGCGGTGATGAAGCACTCGAGTCAATGGAACCTCACGCGCGAGTCGGTGCTGGGCTCGGGGCTCGCCGCGGAAACGCCGGGCCTCGACCTGCAGCGCGCCTGCGGCACCAGTCTCGAGGCGGCCATCCTGCTGGGTAACAAGATCGCGCTGGGGCAGATCGACAGCGCCATCGCCGCGGGCGTGGATACGGTCAGTGACCCTCCGGTGGTCTTTCCGCGCGGCTTTCAACAGGTCTTGCTCAAGAGCTATCGCGGCAAGAGTGCGGGTGGACGCCTCGCGCCGTGGCTCAACCTTAGGCCGAAGCACTTCCGCCCGGTGCTTCCCGGGATCGCCGAGCCACGCACCGGGTTGAGCATGGGTGAGAGCACCGAGCTCATGGTGAAGACCTGGGACATCGGGCGGGCTGAGCAGGACCAACTCGCGCTGGAGAGCCACCAGAAGGCCGCCGCGGCCTACGTCGCCGGCTTTTACAAGGACCTGGTGATTGAGTATCTGGGGCTCTCGCAGGACGACAACATCCGCACCGACACGAGCCTCGAGAAGCTCGCAAAGCTCAAGCCCGTGTTCGACCGGTCGGGCGCGGGCACTCTCACCGCCGGCAACTCGACGCCGATGACGGACGGCGCCTCGGCCGTGCTGCTCGCCTCCGATCAATGGGCGCGCGAACGCAACTTGCCCGTGCTCGCCTATCTTACCTACGGCAAGGTCGCCGCCGTCGACTACGTGACGAAGAAGGAGGGCTTGTTGATGGCGCCTGCGTTCGCAGTGCCGCGCATGCTCAAGGACGCGAAGCTCGGCCTCGCGGATTTCGACTTCTACGAGATACACGAAGCGTTCGCGGGACAGGTGCTGTGCACGCTCAAGGCGTGGAACGATCCTGGATTTTGCCGGGAGAAGCTCGGACTGCCCGGGGTTCTCGGCACCATCGACCGCGCAAAGCTCAACGTCAAGGGAGGCAGTCTCGCCCTCGGTCACCCCTTCGCCGCGACCGGCACGCGCATCGTCGCGACGCTGGCGAAGATTCTCGACGAGAACAAGGCCAAGCGGGGCCTCATCTCGGTGTGCACCGCGGGCGGCATGGGTGTGACGGCGATACTGGAGCGTTGAAGCGTCGCGCCACGACGCGCCGTGTTGAGCGCATTCGACGATCGGGGATATCCTTTGAGGCCCACCCACGACTTGATCCAGGACTCGCCATGGCACTTCACCTGAAGGATGCGGAACTCTTCCGCGAGCAATGTCTCATCGACGGCCGCTGGCAGCCCGCGGACGAAGGCGGCACCGTGGCCGTGCGCAACCCCGCGACCTCCGAGCAGCTCGGCACGATCCCGAAGATGGGCTCTGGCGAGGCGCGCCGCGCGATTGCCGCAGCCGCGCGCGCGCTTCCCACATGGGCCGCGCGCACCGCGAAGGACCGTGCCGGCCTATTGCGCCGCTGGTTCGATCTCATCGTGCAGAACGAGCAAGACCTCGCCGTGCTTATGACGGCCGAGCAAGGCAAGCCGCTCGCCGAATCGAAGGGCGAAATTGCCTATGCCGCCTCGTTCATCGAATGGTTCGCCGAGGAGGGCAAGCGGCTCTACGGCGATCTTATTCCCGGACATCAGCCCGACAAGCGCATCATGGTGTTGCGTCAACCCGTCGGAGTCGTCGCGGCCATCACGCCGTGGAACTTCCCGGCCGCGATGATCACGCGCAAGGCCGGCCCGGCGCTTGCAGCCGGCTGCACGATGGTGCTGAAGCCCGCCACGCAGACTCCGTTCTCCGCGCTCGCGCTGGGCGAGCTCGCCCAGCGGGCCGGAATTCCGCCCGGGGTGTTCAACGTCATCACCGGCTCGGCTGCCGCCATCGGCGAGGAGATGACCAGCAACCCGACGGTGCGCAAGCTCACCTTCACGGGGTCCACGGAGATCGGCAAGAAGCTCATGGCGCAGTGCGCCGGGACCGTGAAGAAATTGTCCTTGGAGCTCGGCGGCAATGCGCCCTTCATGGTGTTCGAAGATGCCGATCTGGACGCGGCCGTGCAGGGAGCGATCGCGAGCAAGTACCGCAACACAGGACAGACCTGCGTGTGCGCGAACCGGCTGCTCGTGCAGGAAGGCGTGTACGAGGAATTCGCCCGCAAGCTGGCGGAGGCCGTCGGCAAGCTCCGGGTTGGAGATGGGCTGAAGGGCGCCACCGATCAAGGTCCGCTCATCGACGCCAACGCCGTCGCGAAAGTCGAGGAGCACGTCGCCGACGCCGTAGCCAAGGGTGCAAAGGTCCTGGCGGGCGGCAAGCGACACGCGCTCGGCGGCACGTTCTTCGAGCCCACCATCCTCACGGGCGTCACACCGCAGATGATGGTGGCGCGGGAAGAGACCTTCGGCCCCGTGGCGCCGCTGTTCAAGTTCAAGACCGAGGCGGAAGCGATCGCGATGGCGAATGCAACCGAGTTCGGTCTGGCCGCTTACGTGTACACCCGCGACCTCGCGCGCAGCTGGCGCGTGTGCGAAGCGATCGAATACGGCATCGTGGGTCTCAACACCGGCATCATTTCCACCGAGGTGGCCCCGTTCGGCGGCGTGAAGGAGTCGGGCACCGGCCGCGAAGGATCGAAGTACGGCATTCTCGACTACACCGAACTCAAATACGTGTGCGTGGGCGGCGTGAGCTGAGGTGCTCGGGCGTTTTCTCGAATATTCCATACCGACCCCGGATATTCGAGCCTCGCTCGATTTTTACGGCAAGTTGGGGTTCTCACAGGCGCAAGTCGGCGAGACCTGGCCACATCCCTATGCGGTCGTCACCGATGGGCGCCTGCACCTCGGCCTGCATCAGCACACGTCCGCAGTGCCCGCGCTCACCTTCGTCAAGGCCGACGTTCTGCACCAACTCGGCGGCCTGGAGAGCCGGGGCGTGTCCTTCGAGTATCGCAAGCTCGGGAACGACGTGTTCAATGAGATCGGCTGGCTCGATCCGTCCGGCCATCTCATTCGTCTGATCGAGGCGCGCACGTTCAGTCCGATCAAGAACCCGCGGGGCTCGATGTGCGGATACTTCCTCGAGATCGGCCTGCCGGTGCCCGACCGCGAACTCGCCAAGCATTACTGGGAGCGCCTCGGGTTCGTCGGCCTGGACGAGCCGCAGGCCGCACTTGCGCATGTCTCGTGCACCAGCGACTCGGTCGACATCGGCTTGTACGATCCTACGCAGCTCCGCCTTCCCACCCTGATGTTCGACACCGACGATGTAACGCAAGCGCTGGCGCGCCTGGCGAGCGCCGGTATCACGCCATCGGGCCCCGTGCCCGCGACGCTCCGCAATCGGCCGGCGGCGATGCTCGCGGCGCCGGAGGGGACGCCGATCTTGCTGCTCGCGGACGCCTAGTCGCGGACGCGCCTAGTCCCGCAGAGCGACGAGATCGAGCTTCACACGCAATTGATCCTCGACGCGCAGCGCGCCCAGAAAGATACTGAAGGGCGTGAGCCCGATGCGGGTCTGCTGCACCGTGAAGTCGACCTGCGCGTGCAGCCGACTCGGTGAGGTGTCCACCGCGAAGGGCACGACGAGGCTCGACTCGTGGCCCGCCACGGACACACGGACCGTCGCCTGCGCACTGCCCCCGGCCTGCGCCGTCGCCGGCTCGATCGAGACGCTCTGCACGGTGATCGAAGGATGCTCCTGTGCGTCGAGGACTGCCGGGCCGAGCATGTTGTGCGAGGTGCCCGCCTTGGCGTCGGCATCGATCTCATCCGAGAAATCGGCACCCTCCTGATGGCGCGCCGCATCCTCGTCGACCACGAAGCCGGTAGTCGGCACTTTGAGGTAAAACGCCGCACTCGCGAGATCGCCGGAGAAGGTTACCCATCCCTCCAGCGCACGATTGACGATGACATGATCGTGGCCCAGGGCGGCCATGACTCCCGCGCGATACACGAGGAGGCGCAGCTCGGAGTGCGACGAATCGATGTGATACGGCGCTTCGCGCGCCGCGGGCCGCGATGCGGCCGATCCAGACGGGGACGGCGCGCCGGCAGGCGAGGCGGCCGTATGCCGATCGAGTAAGCGCGCCGGCGGGGCGCCGCAGGCGGCGAGGAGAAGCAGCGCGAGCACCGCGACGATCGAGCGTTTGCGCAATTTCGAGACCCGCACTTGTTAAACTGACTGTGTGGGCAGTGTGCCCGCGGAGGCGTTGGATGCCAAATCAAGCGACACGTTATTCTCCCGTGGCCCAGACCTTTCACTGGATCATCGCCGGCCTGATCATCGTGCAGTTCGTGCTCGGGCGCCTTGCTGAGCCGTTGCCCCTCGGGGTGCACAAGCTCTCGCTCCTGGCGCGCCACAAGAGCGTGGGCATGACCATACTCATACTCGCGGTACTGCGGCTCCTGTGGCGCCTCTGGCATCCCGCCCCGCCGCTGCCCGCCGGCATGACGCGCCTCGAGCGCATCGGTGCCCGCGGCACGCACATGGCGTTCTACGTGCTGCTGTTCGCCATGCCGCTCACCGGCTGGACCATGTCGTCCGCCAAGAATTACTCGGTGAGCTGGTTCGGCGTGTTCACCTGGCCGAATCTCATCGGCAAGAACGAGGCGGCGTTCGAGTTTCTGCGCACGACGCACGACACGCTGAGCGGCCTACTGTTCGCCGTCGCGGTGTTGCACATCCTCGCGGCGCTCAAGCATCATTTCTGGAACCGGGACGACGTGCTCGTACGCATGTTGCCGTTCACGAAAACCGCGAGGCGGTCACAATGAAAATGCCCATGCGACTTTCCGCCGCGGCCAGCCCCGCGGCGCTCATGATCTCGACGATGATGTTCTCGAGCGCCTCGGCCGCGACCTATGCGGCCGACCCCGCCTCGAGCCGGCTCGAATTCACCGGCGTGCAGGCGGGCGCGGCCTTCAAGGGCGTGTTCCACCAGTTCACAGCCGCAGTCGATTTCGATCCTGCCGCGCTTGCAAGCGCGCGCATCGAGGTGACCATCGAGGTCAAGTCAGAGGACTCGGGCGACAAAGATCGGGACGACACCATGCGCGGCGCGGACATATTCGACGTGGCTCATTTCCCGACGGCGCATTACGTGACACGCAGCATCACCCGCACGGCCACGGGTTTCAGCGCGGTCGGCGCGCTGACCCTGCGGGGCGTCACGAAGGACGTGCCCATCGAGTTCAAGTTCGCCTCCGCGGCCGCCGGCGCGACACTGAGCGGCACGGCGGAGCTCAAGCGGCTCGATTTCGGCGTGGGTCGCGGCGACTGGAAAAACACCGACTGGGTCGCCGACGCGGTCAAGGTGGCTTTCTCGCTCAATCTCAAGCCGAAGACCTAGCGAGCCCTCGCGCCCTCAGGAGCGAATCGGCAGTTCGCGCGACTTTTGTACGGTGCGCAGCGCGAAGCTCGACTGCACGCGGGCGACGTGCGGCAAGCGCGTGAGGTGCTGGCTGTGCAATCGCTCGAAGTCGGCGGTATCGGCCAGCACCACGCGCAAGAGATAGTCGTACTCGCCGGACATCAGATAGCACTCCATGACCTCCGGCACTTGGCGCGCCGCTTCCTCGAAGGCATGCAGATGTGCCTGCTCCTGCCGGTCTAGGGTGATGTTGACGAACACATTTACCGGACAACCCGCCTTTTGCTGGTTGATGAGCGCGGTATAGCCTTCGATGAAACCGGCCTCCTCGAGCGCACGCACGCGGCGCAGACAGGCCGATTCGGACAGGCTTACTTTCTCGGCCAGCTGGCTGTTGGTAATGCGACCGTCGAGCTGCAGCACGTGCACAATCGAGCGATCGTAGCGGTCGAGCTTCATGACAAGCGCCGGGGCATCCCAGAATATCATTGCGCGTAAGAGCTATTCCGCGAAATATTCTGCCATAAACCCACCCGGAACGTCGAGTTTTTGCAAAGGTATCGCGGAACGCCGGTGTACCCTCGTCGGTCTCGAAATCCCAACCCGTGGAGCGACCCCAGCATGAAGATCGGAGTGCCGAAGGAGATCAAGGTGCACGAGTATCGCGTGGGGTTGGTGCCCGCCGGTGTTCACGAGCTGGTCGAGGCGGGGCATCAGGTGCTGGTACAGAGCGGCGCGGGCGCCGGCATCGGCTTCGATGACTCCCATTATCAAGCCGCGGGCGCCAAGATCGCTGCGCAAGCCGCGGACTTGTTCGCCGCCTCCGAGCTCATCGTCAAGGTCAAAGAGCCGCAGCTCTCTGAGTGCAAGATGCTGCGCGCCGGACAGGTCCTGTTCACTTACCTCCACCTCGCCGCCGACAAGGCTCAAGCGGAGGCTCTGCTCGCCTCCGGTGCGACGGCCATCGCGTACGAGACGGTGACCGCCGCGGACGGCTCGCTGCCGCTGCTCACTCCGATGAGCGAGGTCGCGGGCCGCATGTCGGTGCAGGTGGGGGCCAATTGTCTGCAGAAAGCCAACGGCGGGTTCGGCGTGCTGCTCGGCGGCGTGCCGGGCGTGCAGCCGGCCAAGGTCGTGATTCTCGGCGGCGGCGTCTCCGGCACTCACGCGGCCGAGATGGCGGTGGGCCTGCGAGCCGACGTCACCGTGGTCGATCGCTCGGTGAAGCGTCTGCGCGAGCTTTCCTCGATGTTCTCGAACCAGCTAAAGACCGTGTACTCGACTGCCCATGCCATAGAGGCGTTGGTGCGTGAGGCAGACCTGGTCATCGGCGCCGTGCTCATCGCCGGAGCCGCCGCACCGAAGCTCGTCACGCGCGCCATGGTAAAGACCATGAAGCCCGGCGCGGTGTTGGTGGACATCGCGATCGACCAGGGCGGCTGCTTCGAGACGAGCCGGCCGACTACCCATGCCGAACCCACCTACGTCCTCGACGGGGTCATTCACTACTGCGTGACCAACATGCCGGGCGCCGTGCCGCGCACCTCTACGTTCGCGCTGACCAATGCCACGCTTCCCTACATCAAGGCCATTGCGGATCAGGGCTGGCGAGCCGCGCTGGCGAGCGATGCGGGCCTCGCGCGCGGCCTGAACGTGCACGCGGGCCAGCTCACCTACGAGGCCGTTGCGCGCGCGCTCGGCATCGATTTCCGCGCCTTTCGCGCCGCCTAGGTTACGTGCACAGCGGGGCGCCGGCCGCGCGATGAATGTCGCGGGCGCGTGATATAACGCGCGGAAGCATCGGGGAGCACAGTCAATGACAACGAAAAGGGGCGTGCCCAAATTTCGTCGAGCCACGCCGGCCGCGCGGCGCGAAGCGCTGGTCGAGGCGACGTTGCGCTGCCTCAAGCAATATGGACACGAAGGGGTGTCGGTACGCCGCATCAGCGCGACCGCAGGTGTGTCGATCGGCCTCATCAACCATCACTTTCCGAGCAAGTCCGGCCTGATCGCCGTCACCTACGAGACCCTGGCGCTGTCGCTGCAGGAGTCGATCAGGGCGCAAGCACAGAACAAGGCCGCCTCGCCGCGCGACCGCTTGAGCGGGTTTTTCCGCGCCTCGTTCGCGCCGGAAATCATCGATCCGCAGCTCTTCAACGTGTGGCTGGTCTTTTGGAGCATGGTGGCGCATTCACCTGAGATACGCGCCGTCCACGACAAGACGTACGGAAAGTACCGTGCGATGCTGGAAACCATGTTGGGACAGCTCGCCGATTCCGGCGACGCTCCGCCATTCAAGCTGCGCCACGCGGCCATCGCCTTGTCGGCGCTCCTCGATGGGCTGTGGGTCGAGCTCAGCTTGAGCCCCACGACCTTCAAGCCTCGCGAGGCCATCGCGCTATGCGAGGACTGGGTAAACGGGCTGTGCAACGGTGCTTTCCCGAGACTGCTCACGAAGAGGAAGTCTCATGGCTAAAGGCGCCTCGCGCGACGCGGTGATCGTCGGCGGGGGACACAACGGCCTGGTCTGCGCCGCGTATCTGGCGGCCGCCGGCCTCCAGGTGACGGTGCTCGAGCGGCGTGCGATCGTGGGTGGCGCGGCGGTCACCGAGGAGTTCCATCCGGGGTTTCGCAACTCCGTCGCCTCGTACACCGTCTCACTCTTGAATCCGAAAGTCATTCGCGAGCTCGAGCTGGCGCGCCACGGCTTGCGCGTCGTCGAGCGCGGGCTGTCGAATTTCCTGCCGCTCGAGGACGGCCGCTTCCTCAAGCTCGGCGTCGGTCGCACGGAGCAAGAGGTGGCGAAGTTTTCGGCGCAGGACGCACAGCGACTGGCTGCCTACGCCGAGCGTCTCGATGCGATCGCCGACGTCATGCGCGAGGTCGTGCTCGAGACTCCGCCGAACGTGACCGCCGGCGGCTGGCTCGAAGCTTTGCCGCAGTTGTTGCGCGGCGCACGGCTCGGTAAGCGGATTGCCGGCCTCGACATGACGCTGCGCCGCGAGCTCCTCGATCTGTTCGTGAAGTCGGCGGGAGATTATCTCGACGGTTGGTTCGAGAGCGCGCCGATCAAAGCCGCCTACGGATTTGACGGCATCGTCGGCAATTACGCGAGCCCATACACGCCGGGCTCGGCCTACGTGCTCTTGCATCACGTGTTCGGGGAAGTGAACGGCAAGAAAGGCGTGTGGGGCCATGCCATCGGCGGAATGGGCGCGATCACCCAGGCGATGGCGCGGACCGCGGAGTCGCGTGGTGTCGAGATACGCACCCAGAACCCGGTGCGCGAGGTGCTCGTCGAATCGGGACGCGCGGTCGGGGTGGTCACCGAGCGCGGCGAGAGCCTGCGCGCCCGCTGCGTGATCTCGAACCTCAACCCGAAGCTGCTGTACGAAAAGCTTCTCGATCCTGCCGCGCTGCCCCGCGAGTTCCTGGAGCGCATCCGCCAATGGCGATGTGGATCCGGCACGTTCCGCATGAACGTCGCGCTCGCCGAGCTGCCGGACTTCAGCGTATTGCCGGGCCGCATCGCGGCCGAGCACCACGGCGCGGGCATCATCATGGCCCCGAGCCTCGGCTACATGGATCAAGCCTATCTGGACGCCAAGGCGGACGGGTGGTCGCGACGCCCCATCGTCGAGATGCTGATCCCGTCGACGCTGGACGACAGCCTTGCGCCGCCAGGACAACACGTGGCGAGCCTGTTTTGCCAACACGTGGCGCCCGTGCTGCCGGGCGGCGCCTCGTGGGATGCGCATCGCGAGGAGGTTGCGGACCTCATGGTCGATCTGGTGAACCAGCATGCGCCCAACTTCAAGGCATCCATCCTCGGCCGTCAGATCTTGAGCCCTCTAGACCTCGAGCGCGCGTTCGGTCTTACGGGCGGGGACATCTTTCACGGCGCGCTCAGCCTCGATCAGCTGTTCTCGGCGCGGCCGATGCTCGGGCATGGCGATTACCGCGGGCCGCTCAAGGGACTGTACATGTGCGGCTCCGGAACGCATCCGGGCGGCGGCGTTACCGGCGCGCCCGGACATAACGCGGCGCGCGAGATCATCGCCGACTTTCGGCGTGGGCGCCTCGCGCGATAACTGGGCGGTTGCATCGGAATGAGCGCTTGACGCCCGCCGGGGCGAGGCGCCTTATACAGCTGAAGGAAGAACTGCTCCCGTGCGGCGCGCACCCAAAGAGCGCCCTGGCCTGCGGTCGAGCACGGGGGTTATCCGATACTCCCCTGTCGTCGACTCGCCCAATTTCCCCTTCGTCACCCCCGCCGCCTGTAGCACTTTTCCTTCAGCCACGCAGGAACGGGTCTCCCAAGAACTGCTCACAGAACGATGTTGCAGGCGGTTGGGTGAGCGTTGCGTCTTCGCTCAAGACCGATCTGACCAATGCGGGCGCGAAATGGGTCGACGAGGAAGTGGTGGTCGACGGCAAGCTCGTCACGAGCCGCAAGCCGGACGACATCCCGGCGTTCAATCGCGAGATCAAGCGACTATTCAGTCGGTCCGCGCGCCCTTGAGGGCGGCCGCGGGGGCAGCGCCAATGAGCGCAGCGAACCGCGCCGCATCGACGTTGCCGCCGCTCAGGATGATGCCGACGCGCTGACCTGCGAGCTGCGCCAACCGCGAGCGGGCGGCGGCGAAGCCGAGGCAGCCGGTGGGCTCGACCACGATTTTCATGCGCTCGGTGAAAAAGCGCATGCACTCGATGAGCTCCTCGTCGGTCGCGGTAAGTATGTCGGCCGCGCTCCGGCGGATGATCTCGAACGTCAACTGTCCCAGGCTCTGGGTCTGCGCGCCGTCCGCGATGGTGCGGGGAACGTCGATGCGCACGATCGAGCCTTGCCGTATCGACTGCTGACCGTCGTTGCCGGCCTCGGGCTCGATGCCGTACACCCTGCACGCGGGTAGCAACGCCCGCGCGGCGAGCAGCGAGCCGGCGAGCAAACCCCCTCCACCCAGCGGCACGAACAGGCTATCGAGTGGGCCACACTCCGCAATGAGCTCGGCCGCTGCCGTACCCTGCCCGGCGATGACGTCGGGATGATCGTAGGGTGGAATTACCGCGCCGCCGCTCTGCTCCGCCAGCCGTTGTGCGATCGCCTCCCTGCTCTCGCCGTACCGATCGTAGCTAACCACGCGCCCGCCATAACCCACGGTGGCCTCGAGCTTCGAGACAGGCGCATCGTGCGGCATGACGATCGTGGCTTTGATGCCCAGAAGACGGGCAGCGAGTGCCACGGCCTGCGCGTGATTGCCCGACGAGAACGCGATGACCCCGCGCGCGCGCGCCGCTTCATCGAGAAGGGACAATGCGTTCAAGGCGCCGCGGAACTTGAAGGCACCCATGCGCTGGAAGTTTTCGCACTTGAAAAACAACGAGGCACCCGAGGCCTCGTTGAGGCTGCGCGAGGTCAGTACCGGCGTGCGCTGCGCTCGGCCCTCGAGGCGCCGCGCGGCGGCCTCCACGTCCGCATACGTAGGTAGACTCAAAGGCTAGCCAAGCGGGGAGACGCCGAACAAGCGCACGTGCGCCCACGCGACGAACAAGACGTAGAGTGCGAGGCCGAGCACGATGGCAATGAAGTCGTTGAAGCGCCCCGCAGACACGGTCGGCACGGTCTGCACGCGCCGCTTGAGCGATATACGGTCGATGACGGCCCACGCCAGAAATCCGCCGAAGAGCAGCACGTCCGCGAGCGTGCCGTTCGAGAGCAAGTGGGCGAATGCCCAGAACTTGACCGCCGCGAGCAAGGGATGCTTCATCGCCGTTTTGATCCGGCCGGGGAGATACGCGGCAATGAACAGCGGGAACACGGGCAACATGAGGAGGGCCGTGACAGGGCGCAGCCACCCGGGCGGTGTGTATAGCACCACGGGAGATTGGCGAGCGAGATGAAAGCCGTACACGATCAGCACGAAACCTACGGCCGAGACCGCCGCGTACAGTCCTTTCCAGGGCCCCTCGCCCATCCGGGCGATGCCACGGCTGCGAAAGTCCGGCGCCGCCAGAGCGATCGAGTGGACGCCCAGGAAAAGCGCGAGTCCGATGATCATCACCGCCATAGGGAGCCTCGAATGAGCTAGCGTCGCTCCGCCGCCGCGCCCATGATACGCCGCGCCTGCTGCCGCAGGATGCTGCCGAAACCGTGGTCGTCGAAAAAGCTCTGCAGGCGCACGCCGTCGGGCGGTCGACGGCGGAGGTCATCGACGTGCGCCTGCAGCGGAATGTCGCACAGAATACCGGTCAAGCGCCGCGCGAGATACGCCGCGTCCTTGTGCGCGAGGAGTTTTGCCGCGATGCCGCCGGCGCCTCTCAGCTTCAGGGCCGCGACCCGCTCGAGATTGGCGTACAGCTCGTCGAGAGAGCCGAACACGGCGAACAGCTCGGCGGCCGTCTTCTTGCCGATGCCGGGCACCCCCGGGATGTTGTCCACCGAATCGCCGGTGAGCGCCAGGAAATCGGCGATGAGCTCGGGCGCGGCGCCGAAGCGGGCGCCGATCTCGTGATACTGATAGCGCGCGTTGCCGGTGTAATCCCAGTAAACGTCGCCCGCACGGATGAGCTGCGACAAGTCCTTGTCGCGCGTAACGAGCACGTTCGAAAGTCCGGCGGCGCGGGTGCGCGCAGCGAGCGTGCCGATGATGTCATCGGCCTCGTATTGCGCGCTTGCGAACTCGGCAAGCCCGAGATGCCGGCAGAACTCGCGGCACAGGGAGAACTGGCGTTTCAGATCCGCCGGCGGCAGCTCGCGGTTCGCCTTGTAGGCCGGATAGATGGCGCAGCGAAAAGAGGTCTCGCCGCGCAGGCTTTCGTCGAAGGCGACGACGATCCGCGATGGATTGACCCGCTCGATGAAGTCACAGAGAAAGCGCGCGAAGCCGTAGAGCGCGTGCGTGCCATTGCCGTCGCGATCCACCATGTCGGGGGGCATCGAATGGTACGCCCGGAAGACGAAGTAGCTCGCATCGATGTGGTAGACCACGCCGCGCGTCGCCACGCCGGGCGTGGCAAGACTCAGGGCTTCGCTCACATCGGCCAGCGTTGCATGCGTTCGTGCAGCGGGCTCGAGCGGGGAAAGTGCGCGACCAGATACTCCATCTGATCCGCCAACACGCGCCGGCCCTTGAGGAAGATGTACTCCGCATAGGTCGGCGTGAATGGCACGGCCAAGAGTTGCATGCCCGCCTGCTCCGGAGTGCGCGAGGCCTTGGCGTTGTTGCAGCGGCGGCAAGCCGATACCACGTTGCTCCACGTGTCCTTGCCGCCGCGGCTGAAAGGCGTCACGTGATCGCGCGACAGCAGGCTATAGGAGAAGCGCGCACCGCAGTACAGACACAGATAGGCATCGCGCCGGAACAGAGTCTGATTGTTGAGCGGTGGCGTGTAGGCCGCGCCGCGCAGGTTGCCCGGATTTCCCGTGTGGCCGAACGTGGCGATGATGGAATTGACGTCGACCACCGTACGTAGCCCGGTACGCGCACAGGTGCCGCCGTATAGCCGATAGAGGAGCGTGCCGCAGGTGTAGGCGACCTGATCGGTGTGATAAAGACCGGCGGCGTCGCGATAATCGATCCACTCGAGCGGCATTCCTGAGACGTCGGTGCGCAGGATCTGCTGGGACAAGGGATAGTTGCGGGCGAGGAGCGTGAGATCGTCGTGCACCCTGAGCTTCGGCAGTTTGTCTTGCAGAGTCCGATTCATGACATACTAAAGATAGACGAGTCCTGTGGAATAATTCAACGTTTTAGGGGAGATCTGGGACATGGGTGTGGTCGTGGGGGTCATAAAGGAGACCGCCGCCAACGAAACACGCGTCGCGCTGATTCCGGAGGTCGCCACCAAGCTCAAGGCCCTGGGCGCGACCGTGCGCATCGAGCGCGGTGCTGGAACCGCGGCGCACTTCGCCGATAAGGCGTACGGCGACGCGGAGCTTGGCGACGCCGCGACCATTCTGGCGAGCGCGGACGTGTTGTTGTGCGTGCAGCCGCCCACCATCGATGTGGTCAATCGCCTGAAGGAAGGGGCGCTCGTGGTGGGGTACATGCAGGCCTACGCCCGACCCGATCTCGTCCGCGCGCTCCAAAGCCGGCGCCTCGCGAGTCTCGCCATGGAGCTGGTGCCGCGCATTTCGCGCGCCCAGTCTATGGATGCACTGTCGTCGCAAGCCTCCGTCGCGGGCTACAAGGCGGCGCTCATTGCCGCGAACACCCTGGAGAAATTCCTTCCCATGCTGACCACCGCGGCCGGCACCATCCGCCCGGCGGCGGTGCTCGTGATCGGTGCCGGCGTGGCGGGACTGCAGGCGATCGCGACCGCGAAGCGCCTCGGCGCGGTAGTCGAGGCGTATGACGTCCGTAGTGCCACGAAGGAGCAGGTGAAATCGCTGGGCGCGAAGTTCATCGAAACCGGCGTGTCGGCCGAAGGGGCGGGCGGCTATGCGCGCGAGCTCACGCCCGAAGAGCGCCAGAAGCAGCAGGAGGTTCTCGACGCGCGCATCGCTGCAAGCGATGCGGTAATCAGCACCGCCTCGGTTCCCGGGCGTGCAGCGCCGCGCATCATCTCGCGCGCGGCGGTGGAGCGCATGCGGCCCGGCTCGGTCATCGTCGACATCGCCGCCGAGCAGGGCGGCAACTGCGAGCTGACCCGCGCGGGCGAGACGGTTCTGCACAACGGCGTGAAGGTACTCGGGCCGGTCAATCTCCCGGCGACGCTTCCCTACCACGCCAGTGAAATGTACGCCCGCAATTTGTTCAATCTCCTGAAGCCGGCGATCGTGAAGGGAGAGCTTGCGGTCGATTGGCAAGACGAAGTCTTCGCGGGAGCCGTGCTCACGCGCGACGGCACTATCGTGAACGAGGTGGCCCGCAAATCCGTGGAAAGCCAAACCCCTGGGGAAGTAGGCACATGATCGACGGCGTCATAGCGCTTTACATATTCATGCTGGCTGCATTCACCGGCTACGAGGTCATCTCGCGCGTACCCGTGATCCTGCATACGCCGCTCATGTCGGGCTCGAACTTCGTGCACGGCATCGTGCTGGTGGGAGCCATGGTCGCGCTTGCCGCCGCCGATACGACGCTGTTGCGCGTCATCGGCTTCGTCGGTGTGGTCCTTGCCGCCGGCAACGCCGTCGGCGGTTATGTGGTCACCGAGCGCATGCTCAAGATGTTCGTCACCGCGGGCAGAAAGAAGGAACGCTAGCGCATGCCTTTCTCGACTGCGATGTTGACGCAGCTGTCGTATCTCGTGGCGGCGGCGCTGTTTATCCTGGGACTCAAGCGCATGAGCTCCCCGCTCACGGCGGTGAGCGGCGTGCGCTGGGCCGGCGCCGGCATGCTGCTCGCCACCATCGCGACGTTCGCATTCGTCTCGGGTGCGTCCCAGATCAACCTCATTCTGATGCTTGCCGCCATCGCGGTCGGCGGCATCGTCGCTTGGGTCAGCGGCAAACGCGTCGCCATGACCGACATGCCGCAGATGATCGCGCTCTACAACGGCATGGGCGGCGGCGCGGCCGCGGCCATTGCCGCGGTCGAGCTGTACCGTGGCGCCGAGACGAATCTCGTTCACCTCGCGATGGCCATCATCGGCGGATTCATCGGCTCTGTGTCCTTCAGCGGCAGCCTCATCGCTTTCGCCAAGCTCCAGGGCCTGATCAAGAAGTCGCTGCGCTTCGGCGGGCAGAAGGTCGTGAATCTCATCATTCTGCTGGCGGCGGTCGTGTTCGGCGTCCTGATCGTCACCGGCACGTCCTCGGACCTGCCGGCTGTCACGCTCTTCTTCGCGTGCGCCTTGCTCCTCGGCATTGCCATGACGCTGCCGATCGGCGGCGCGGACATGCCGGTGGTCATCTCACTTTACAACGCGCTCACCGGCCTCGCGGTCGGCTTCGAAGGCTTCGTGCTCGACAACGCCGCCATGATCATCGCGGGCACGGTCGTAGGCGCAGCCGGCACTCTGCTCACGCAGCTCATGGCGAAGGCCATGAACCGCTCGCTCGGCAACGTGCTGTTCGCCAACTTCGGTGAGACCTCTTCCGCCGGCGGCGGCACCGTCACGGGAACGCAGAAGGCGATCGAAGCCTCGGACGCGGGCGTGATGATGGCTTACGCGCAGAAGATCATCGTGGTGCCCGGCTACGGGCTCGCGGTTGCTCAGGCGCAGCACAAGGTGTGGGAGCTCGCGCAGCTGCTCATCGACCACGGCGTGCAGGTGCGGTTCGCCATCCACCCGGTGGCCGGCCGCATGCCCGGACACATGAATGTGCTCCTCGCCGAAGCCGGCGTGCCCTACGATCTGATCTCCGACCTCGACGAGATCAATGCCGAGTTCGAGACCGCGGACGTTGCTCTCGTGATCGGCGCCAACGACGTGGTAAATCCCGACGCCCGTAGCAATAAGGGCAGTCCGATCTACGGCATGCCCATCCTGAATGCCGACAAGGCGAAGAATGTCATCGTCATAAAGCGCGGCCAGGGACAGGGCTTCTCCGGTATCGACAATGCGCTGTTCGTGCTCGATCAGACCCGCATGCTGTACGGCGATGCTCAGGCCGCTGTCGGGCAGCTGATCCAGGCGGTTAAGGCGGCGGGCTAAGCCGCGGAATTCGTATTTCGAGGTCTCGCGGCGACCTGGCCGTCACGCTCCTCTGGTCGCGCCTCGGGGCGCTTGCGCGGCCGCCGTGTCAAGCGCAGGATGACATCTGTCACGGATCTGACACGGCCCCGACCGATAGACGCCAAACGGGGGCACCGGCGACCCGAATTGCCTGGCACGGCCCTTGCTCCCTTCTGTTCACCCGAAAACGGCACTTCCAGGAGACACCTCATGTCCGCTCAAGTCCGCCCCTCCCTCGAGCCGAACGGCGCGCCCATCCACGAAAGTGGCTCTTTTGCGGCGCACATGAAAACGCTGGAGCGAAAGATTCCGCTGCACGCGCGCTATGGCAATTTCATCGGAGGCCAGTGGCTCGCCCCGCTGAAAGGCGGTTATTTCGACAATATTTCACCCACGACCGGACAGGTGATCTGCCAGATTCCGCGCTCCCAGGCGGAGGACGTCGAGCGCGCCATCGATGCCGCACACGCGGCGGCGCCGAAGTGGGGCCGCACTGCGGTCGCCGAACGCGCCCGCGTCTTGAATGCCGTGGCGGATCGCATGGAGCAGTACTTGCCGTTCCTCGCGGCCGTCGAGACGTATGACAACGGCAAGCCGATCCGTGAGACCAACCTCGCCGATATTCCTCTGGCGGTGGATCACTTCCGCTACTTCGCGAGCTGCGTGCGGGCGCAGGAGGGCTCGCTCGGCGAGCTCGACGAGGACACGGTCGCGTATCACTATCACGAGCCGCTCGGCGTCGTGGCACAGATCATTCCCTGGAATTTCCCTATCCTGATGGCGGCCTGGAAGCTCGCTCCCGCCATCGCCGCAGGCAACGCCGTGGTGATCAAGCCGGCGGAGCAGACGCCACTGTCGCTGCTCGTGCTCGCGGAGCTCATACAGGACATCGTGCCGGCTGGCGTGCTCAACATCGTGAACGGCTTCGGCGTGGAGGCGGGCAAGCCGCTCGCCTCGAGCCCCCGCATCGCGAAGGTTGCCTTCACGGGGGAGACCACCACGGGTCGGCTCATCATGCAATACGCCTCCGAGAACATCATTCCGGTCACGCTCGAGCTCGGCGGCAAGTCGCCGAACATCTTCTTCGCCGACGTGATGCGCGAGGACGACGATTTCGTCGACAAGGCGCTCGAGGGCTTTGCCATGTTCGCGCTGAATCAGGGGGAGGTGTGCACCTGCCCGTCGCGCGCGCTCGTTCAAAAGTCGATCTACGAGCGCTTCATGGAGCGCGCCGTCAAACGCGTCGAGAAAATTCGCCAGGCCGATCCCTACGAAATGACGACCCAGATCGGCGCGCAAGCCTCGAACGATCAGTACGAGAAAATTCTTTCCTACATCGACATCGGCAAGAAGGAAGGCGCGAAGGTCCTTACCGGCGGCGTGGCCAACAAGCTGTCGGGTGATCTCTCGGGCGGTTTCTACATCAAGCCGACCGTGTTCGAGGGCCATAACAAGATGCGCATCTTCCAGGAGGAGATCTTCGGACCGGTGGTGTCCGTGACGACTTTCGACACACCCGACGAGGCGCTCGAGATCGCGAACGACACACTCTATGGGCTGGGGTCCGGAGTGTGGACGCGCGACATCAACCTCGCATACCGCTTCGGCCGTGGCATCAAGGCGGGACGCGTGTGGACCAATTGCTACCACGCCTATCCGGCGCATGCCGCGTTCGGCGGCTACAAGAAGTCGGGCATCGGGCGCGAGACGCACAAGATGATGCTCGATCACTACCAGCAGACCAAGAACGTGCTGGTGAGCTACGGCACGAAAGCGCTTGGCTTTTTCTGAGCCCAACTCTGATGGAAGCCCAGTTCTGATGGAAGACAGGGTCGGCGTCTCGGACGCGGCGCGCGCGCTCATCGAGCAGCTCAAGGCGCAGCACGGCCCCATCATGTTTCACCTGTCTGGTGGGTGCTGCGACGGGAGCGCACCGATGTGCTTTCAGGTGGGAGAGTTCAAGCTGGGTGGCGTCGATGAGAAGGTCGGGGAGATCGCGGGCTGCGAGTTCTGGATGGACCGCGATCAATTCAAGCGCTGGCAGCACACCCGCTGGCTGGTCGACGTCGTTCCCGGACGCGGGGCGAGCTTCTCGCTGGAGGCGCCGCTCAACCAGCGGTTCCTGATTCGCTCCTCGCTCTGCGCGATGTGATCAGCGCGGAAAGCGTCGCGGTGCCGGTCCCGGTCGCGGTCCCAGTCTCGGTCCGGGTCGTGGGGCGGCGCGCTCGGCGCCGCCGCGCGGCATGGCGCCGCCGCCCCGCTGTAGAGCACCGCGGCGCTGCTCGGGAGTCATCTGCTGCCACTGGCGACGTAACGCCTGGCGCTGCTCCAGGGGCATCTGCCGAAAGCGCTGAAACTGCTCGCGCACGCGCTGCTGCTGCTCCGGTGGCAGCGCCTTGAACTGCCGCCAGCGCTCGCGCAGCTGCTGACGCTGCTCGGGCGGCAACGCGCGCCACTGCTTGAATCGGTCCTGCGCACCCGCGCGCTCGTCGGGCGTCATATGAATCCAGCGGTCGCTGCCACGCGCGAGGGACTGCTGCTTCTCCGCGGGCAGGCCCTCCCAGTTACCTTGGAAGCCGTGCAGGAGTTGCTGCTGCTGGGGCGAGAGCGACTGCCACGAGCGCGGCGCCGCAGGCTCGCCGGATTCCTGCGCGAAGGCGGGAACCCCGGCGAGCAGCACGAGCAGGGTGAGGAGCAATGCCCTCACGACTGCTTCGTACCTTGCGGCGGCGGCGGCGCGGGGTTCTGCGCCCCGTGCTGCGCCCGTTTCAGGAATTCCGACCAAGCGGCATCTCCGTGATCGTCCTCTCCCAAGAACTCGATGAACTCCGCGTCGGGCACGTCCTGCGACGCCGGCGGCGCAGAGGTTTGCGTGCTCCCTGGGGGCGACGCGGGCGCCGGTCTCGGCACCTGTCCAGGCGGCTGCGCCCGGACCGCGGCCGCACAAAGCAGCGCTCCGAGAACCAGCCGGTAGCGGGGCTCCCTCAATGTTCATTCATCCTACGCAGAGGGTTCCTCGCCCGCGGCCTTGTCCGCCCAGGCGTAGAAATCCAGGTCGTTCTGCAGCATCTCGACGTTATCTTGCGAGTTGTCGCTCGCGGCGACGATGTCCAGATCCTCGAAGCTGGCGGCGTCGGCCGACACCGCGCCGTGATGCGCGACCGGCGCGTGCAGCCAAAGCGACACGCCGAGCACCATCGCGGCCGCAACCCCTGCCGCCGAGGTGAGCACCGGCAAGCGCATGAACCAGGCACGCGGCCGCGCGCGCTCGGCGGCTTCGAGTGCTGCATGGCGGGCCTGCGTGAGGCGCGAGCGCGTGCGCATGTCGATGCGCTCGACGCTGTCCTGAAACAGCGCCCGGCTGCGCTCTTCCAGCAACGCTTGCTTAGCCGCGGTTTCCTCGCTCATCACCACACCTCGCCCAGTTGCTCGCGCAGCGTGTGCACCGCGCGGGAATAATGTGTCTTGACGCTGCCTTCCGAGCAGCCCATGGCCATCGCGGTCTCGGCGACGTCCAGCCCTTCGAAATTTCTCAGCATGAACGCCTCACGCTGCCGAGCCGGCAGCTCGCGCAAGCTGGCCTCGAGCTTCTGCATCGCCTGATGTTGCATCAATACGTCGGGCACCGCGGGCGCGTTGTCCGCGACGCTGTCGAGCGGGTCCTGAGCCTCGTGGTCGGGATCTTCCTTCGGGCCCGGCAACCAGGTCATGAATCGTTTGCGCACGGTCCGCCGCCGCTGCAGGTCGCGTATGCCGTTCTCGAGGATGCGATAGAACAGCGGCCGCCATTCGGCGCTCGGGCGCGTGGCATAATTGCGCGCAAGCTTCAGCATCGCATCCTGCACCGCGTCCATCGCATCGTCGGGATCACGTAACGCGACTTGGGCCATGCGGAAGGCGCGCCGCTCGATCTCAGCCAGGAATTTATCAAGTGCGCGCGTCTGCTCCAGAACCACTCCCCTGGTCGCTGGCGCGGGACCATCCGCTACCATCCAAGCTGCGGTGAGCGTACCAAAGCCCGACATGCCACGTCCTCTCGCGCTTTCGACAGAGTGTCTGCGCCATGGGTATAAACGGCGGGCCTCGCGGCCGGTTGACGATGCCTACGCCGGATCAGCAACTTACGCACATGATGTGTGACAGGTGCTGCAAAATTTGCAACCGGCGTCAGGCGTCGCATCTAGAGGGTGATGTAACTGATTGATTCTACTGAGTTCTGATCGAATTCGCGCAGTTTTTGGTCAATTTGAATATGTCTCGAAACGGAACGGGCACTTAAGTCGCATGATCCCGCGTTCTCAACAGACTTATCCACAATTTTTGTGGACAATGCCTTGATCCTCAAAATCGCGCTCGACACGCCGCTACGGCGCGTCTTCGACTATCTGCCGCCCGTCCTGATCCGCGATCCGATTCGCGCCGGCGTGCGCGTGCGCGTGCCGTTCGGCCGACGCCAGAGCATCGGCATCCTGGTGTCGACCGCGACCGACTCGACCATCGATCCCGCGAAGCTGAAGCGCGCCCTCGAGGTGCTGGACGAGGCCCCGGTCTTCGATGCGGTGACGTTCGACCTGTTGCTCTGGTCGGCGGACTACTATCATCACCCGCTCGGCGAGGTGCTGGCGGCGGCGCTGCCGGTGAGCCTGCGCGAGGGGGAGCCGACGGAGCCGAACGCCGTCGAGCGTTGGAGCCTGACTGCGACCGGCAGGCTCGAGCTCGCGAGTCCCGGCGCGCGGCGTGCTCCCCGGCGGCGCGCGATGCTCGCGCGGCTTGAGGCGGGTGCCGCCTCGACGCAGGAACTCGGCCCCGGTGCGCAAGCGCAGCTCAAGGCCCTGGCAGCGCGCGGGTGGGCGCAGGCTGAGCGGCTGGCGGCTCACCCCGCGTGCATCGAGACACGGCCGAGCGAGGTCGTGCTGACCGACCCGCAGATAGCGGTGCTCGAGGCGATCCGCGCATCGCTCGGACGATTCACGGCACATTTGCTCTACGGGGTTACCGGGAGCGGCAAAACCGAGGTGTATTTGCAGGCGATCGCAGCGGCGCTCGCAGAGGATGTGGCGCGCGGCGCGCCGGGTCAGGCGCTGGTGCTCGTGCCCGAGATCGCGCTCACACCGCAGCTGCTCGAGCGCTTCGAGCACCGCTTCGGCGGGGGCATCGTCGTGCTTCATTCGGGTCTCTCCGCCGGCCAGCGCCGCGAGGCCTGGCGCGCGGCTCATGGCAACCAGGCGAGGATCGTCATCGGCACGCGCTCGGCGGTTTTCACCTCACTCCCCGCGCTGCGCCTCATCGTGGTGGACGAAGAGCACGACGCGTCTTACAAGCAGCAGGAGGGGTTTCGCTATTCGGCGCGCGATCTCGCGGTGCGCCGCGCGCAGCGGGCCCGGGTGCCCATCATCCTCGGGTCCGCCACGCCCTCGCTCGAGACTCTGGAGAATGTCGCTTCCGGGCGCTATACCGAGCTCGAGCTGCCGCAGCGCCCGGGCGCAGCGCGCGCCCCGCGCATGATTCTCATCGACCTGCGCAAGCACCCGAGCGAGCAGGGAGTCTCGCAACCCGCTATCCAGGCGATTGGCCGGCACTTGCAGGGGGGCGGACAAGTGATCGTGTTCCTGAACCGGCGCGGCTATGCGCCGAGTCTTTTCTGCTCGAGCTGCGGCTGGGCGGCGCAGTGCGCGCATTGTGACGCCCGCATGACCTTGCACCAGCGCGCCGGCGAGCTGCGCTGTCATCACTGTGGGGCGCACGCCGCGGTGCCCACGGTGTGCGGCCAGTGCGGCCAGCGAGTACTCCCCGTCGGCCAGGGAACCGAGCGCATCGAGGAGACGCTCACGCGCTTGTTTCCGCACGCTCCGCTCGCGCGGCTCGACCGCGACACCGCGGGCGCCCACGGAGCCATGCGGGCGGTGCTGGAGCGCGTCCACAGCGGTGAGGCGCGGATCCTCATCGGCACGCAGATGCTCACCAAGGGACATCATTTCCCCGACGTGAGCCTCGTGGTCGTGCTGGATGCGGATCAGGGCCTCTTCGCCAGCGACTTTCGCGCCACCGAGCGGCTCGCCCAGACCATCACCCAGGTTGCGGGCCGCGCCGGCCGATCGGCGCGCCTCGGCGAAGTGATGGTGCAGACCTCCTTTCCGGAGCATCCGCTGCTCACCCGCTTGATCACCACCGGTTACCCGGCCTTCGCCGCCAACGCCCTCGAGGAGCGGCGCGCGGCGCACTGGCCGCCGTATTCGCGTCTCGCGCTGCTGCGCGCCGAGGCGAAGGATGCCGTGCGGCTGAACCGTTTTCTCGAGGACGCGGCCGTTTGCGCGCGGCCCTTGGCCGACGCGGTGAGCGTGCTCGGTCCCGCGACGGCGATGATCGCCCGCCGCGCCGATCACTTTCGCGCCCATCTGCTGCTCGAGAGCCCCTCGCGGACGCCGTTGCAGCGCTTCCTCGGGCGCTGGCTGCCCCTCGTCGAGGCGCTGCCCGGGCCGCCGGGATTGCGCTGGTCGATCGACGTCGACCCGCTGGAGGTGGACTAGAGGTGGAGCGCTTTGGGCTTTGCACGGGGGCGTATAGGATAAACTGCCGACCCTTCGATAAGACGCCCTGAGACCGACTTGAAGACCCTGATCGAAACCCTGCTGCACCGGGCACTCGACGCGTTGCCCGAATCTCTGGTATCCCCCGCGGAGCGCGCCGTCGCCATCGAGGTCGAGCGCACCAAGGACTCGCAGCACGGCGACTTCGCGACCAATCTCGCCATGCGCCTCGCCAAAAGCGCGCGCCAGAATCCCAGGAAGCTCGCCCAGGCACTCCAGGCGGCGCTGCCTCCCGACCCGGCGATTGCCAGAATCGAGATTGCGGGCGCGGGTTTCATCAATTTCTACTTGCGGGAAGACGCCTATCACGCCGAGATCGGGCGTGTGCTCGCGCAGGGCGCCGCTTACGGCAGGTCGGAGATAGGCGCGGGCCGTCGCGTGGTGGTGGAATTCGTGTCGGCGAACCCCACCGGACCGCTGCACGTCGGCCACGGCCGACACGCGGCCTACGGCGCCAGCCTTGCGAACCTCCTCGATGCGGCGGGGTATCGGGTCGGCCGCGAGTACTACGTCAACGATGCCGGTCGGCAAATGGACATCCTCGCCGCGAGCACGTGGCTGCGCTATCTCGAGCGTCGCGGCGAGCGGTTCGCCTTTCCGGCGAACGGCTACCGGGGCGACTACCTGCTCACCATCGCCGCGGAGCTCGACGCGCGTTACGGCGGCTCGCTCGTACGTCCCGCCGCGGCGGTGTTCGAGGGATTGCCGGCGGATGAGCACCAGGGCGGCGACAAGGACCAGTACATCGACGCGGTCATCGCGCGCGCCCAAGCGCTCCTTGGCGCGCAAGATTTCCGGCACGTTCACGACCTGGCGCTCGGATCCATTCTTTCCGACATTCGCGAAGATCTCGAGGAATTCGGCGTCACGTTCGATTCCTGGTTCAGCGAGCGCTCCTTGAGCGACTCCGGCGAGATCGACCGCGCCATCGGTGCGCTCGAGGCAGCAGGACAGCTCTACGTCAAGGACGGCGCGCGCTGGTTCAGGACCACGGCCTACGGGGACGAGAAGGACCGCGTGATCGTGCGCGAGAACGGCAACAAAACCTATTTCGCATCCGACATCGCCTTCGTCTTGAACAAGCGCGAACGCGGCTTCGAGCATCTCATCTACGTGTGGGGTGCGGATCATCACGGCTACATGGCGCGTTTGCGCGCGGGCCTCATCGCCCTCGGCGGACCGCCCGAGTGCCTGGAGATTCGCCTGGTTCAGTTCGTCACGCTGTTCCGCGGCGGACAAAAAGCGCAGATGTCGACCCGGTCGGGCGAGTTCGTGACCTTGCGCGCCCTGCGTGAAGAGGTCGGCAACGACGCCGCTCGCCTGTTCTACGTGATGCGCTCGAACGACCAGCACCTCGATTTCGACCTGGAACTCGCCAAGGCCCGCTCGAACGACAACCCGGTGTACTACATCCAGTATGCGCACGCGCGCGTGTCGAGCGTACGCCGCCAGATGGAGGAGCGCGGCATCGTGCACGACCCGGCGCGAGGGTTAGCCGCGCTCGCCTCGCTCCTCGAGCCCCAAGAGCAGAGGCTCATCAAACGCATCTCCGCGTTTCCGGAGACCATCGAGCACGCTGCCGTGAATCGCGCCCCGCATGCGCTGGTGCACTATCTGCGCGATCTGGCCAACGATTTTCACACCTACTACAGCGCGCACCAGTTCCTGGTCGATGACGCGACGCTCCGGGATGCGCGCGTTAGTCTTGCGTTTGCCGCGCAGGCCGTCATACGCAACGGACTGCGCCTGCTCGGCGTGTCTGCGCCCGACACGATGTAGGGGCGAAATGGCGCGGGACTACAAGCCCCGGCGCAAGCCCAAGGGCGCATTCTCCGGATGGATCGGCCTCGCATGCGGATTGGCCGCGGGCCTCGCTGTGGCGGCGCTGGTGTACGTCAAGGACCACCGGCCCCAGGTGACGGCCGCGCCGCTTGCCAAGGCCGATAAGAAAAAGCCGCACAGTGGCGAGCAGCCGCCGGATCCGGACGGTGCCGACGCGGTGGCAGCGGACGAGTCGGGCACCTCGTACGATTTCTACTCGAACTTGCCCAAGTTCGAGGTGGTGGTCCCGGAGAAGGAAAAGGACGTGCGGCCGGACATCCGCGCCGTCCCCGAGACCCGCCGGGGCACGTACGTATTGCAGGCGGGCTCATACAAGAATTTCGCCGACGCCGATCGCGTGCGCGCAAAGCTTGCGCTGCAGGGGGTCGAGTCGAAGGTGCAAAAAGTCTCCGTGGACAATGACACCTGGCACCGCATCCGCATCGGACCGATTTCGAATCTGGATCAGCTCAACCGGCTGCGCACCGTCCTGCGCAAGGCGGACGTCGATGTGCTGGTGATTCGCGTAGGCGACTAATTCGGATAGGCACCTAGTCCTCACCCAATTGGCGAAAATCGACGCCTAATGCCCGCAACTTCCGGTAAAGATGCGTGCGCTCCATGCCCACTCTCTTGGCCAGCTGACCCACTTTGCCGTTGCACAGGAGCAATTGTTGCTGCAGGTAAGCGCGCTCGAACTGCTCGCGCGCTTCGCGCAGCGGCAAAGCGAGCAGGTCCTGCTTCACCAGCGGCTCGTCGACGCCGGTCTTGACGGCGAGCTCCCGCTCGATCTCCTCCAGGCGGATCTCCTCGCCGGCCCCGAGCACCAGAACCCGCTGCACGAGGTTACGCAGCTCACCAAGATTCCCGGGCCAGGGATAGTTGCGCAGGCGGTTCTGCGCCGCGACGCTGAAGCGCCGCAGAGACAAATGTTGATCGTCCACCAAGCGGTCGACGTAATAGCGCAGCAAGTCGGGCACGTCCTCGGCGTACTCACGTAGCGGCGGCACCCGCAGCGTGATGACATTCAAATGCGCAATGAGATCGCGGCGGAACGGCTCGGGCGAGGAGCGGCCTTCGAATCCTTCCTGTGCCGAGCTCACCCAGCGGACGTTGAGCGGCAGCCGCTCGCGGCCGCCCACGCGGGTATAGCTGCTCTGCTCGATCGCGCCGATCAAGGCGCGTTGCGCCTGGCTGGGCAGATCCTCGAGCCCGTTGATGAACAGCGTCCCGCCAGCGGCCTGCTCGAGCGCCCCCTGCACCACCTTAGCGTCGCGCTCGCTGCCGAACAGCGCCGCCGCCGGGTCGGCCCCGAGGCTCGCCGCCACCACCATGTGGAACCGTTTCGAGGAACGCGCGGAGAGCGAATGCAAGTGGCGGGCGTAGGCTTCGCGGCCGGAGCCGAGCTCGCCCACGAACAGCACGGACGACGAGCTGGTCGCAGCCTGCTGCACCAGCTCGCGCAGGTTCTGCGTCAGCTTGCTCTTGCCGATGGGAAGCGCGAGAGCCGAGCCCTGCGCCCGCTCGGACAGGCGCTTGCGCCTCCCCGCGTCGAGCGCACGCTCGACCGTGCGCAAGAGCTTGGTGAGGGAGAGGGGCTTTTCCACGAAATCGAATGCACCGAGGCGCGTCGCCTCGACCGCCGTCTCGACCGTACCGTGGCCGGACATCATCACGACCGGACAATCGTAGCCGTCAGTGACCGACCATTCACGCAGCAGCGTGATGCCGTCCGTGTCCGGCATCCAGATGTCGAGCAGCACGAGATCGGGCAGGTGGGCCGCTCGGGCGTTGCGCGCCTGCGTGGCATCGGCCGCGACTTCCACCTCGTAGCCTTCCTCGGCCAGGATCTCCTGCAGGAGCCCGCGGATGTCCGCCTCATCGTCTACCACCAGAATCCTCGAAGCGGTCATACCCGTTCTCTCCTGTGTTCGCTCTTGCGCGGCTCGCGCGGGGCGGAGCCCCGCGCCGCCTCGCCGAGCGGCAGCAAAATACGCACGCGCGCCCCGCCCGTGCGGCAATTATCCGCCTCAATGCGCCCGCCGTGTTCTTCCACGATTTTTTTCACGATCGCCAACCCCAATCCCGTGCCTTTGGGCTTGCTTGTGACATAAGGATCGAACACGGTGCCGATCAGGTCGCGCTGAAAGCCTGGCCCATTGTCCGACACGATGATTGCCGCCATGTGTTTGGGACCATCCTCGACGGCTTGAGTTTCGATCTCGATGCGCGCACCGTCCTTGCCTTCGAGCGCCTCGAGCGAATTCGTCGCCAGATTGTTGAGTATCTGCCGGATACGGCCTCGATCGGCGGAGATTGGCGGTAAATTCGGATCCAGCAGCAAGACGAGCTCGGTGGTGCTCTCCTGCGCGCGGTACAGATCCACCACCTCGGTGATGAGCTGATTGAGGTCGAAGCGCGCGACATGCATGTCGGGCGCCCGCGCGTACTCGCTGAACGCATTCACCATCTGCTTCATCGCCTCCACCTGCGCGACGATCGTGTGCGTCGCCCGCTCGAGTATTTGTGCATCCTCGGAGTTCATGCTGCCCAGGAACTTGCGCCGCATGCGCTCGGCCGACAGCTGGATGGGGGTCAGGGGGTTCTTGATCTCGTGCGCGAGGCGCCGCGCCACCTCGCCCCAGGCGGCGTCGCGCTGCGCCTGCAGGAGCGTCGTGATGTCGTCGAACACGAGGACCACCCCCGGAGCGCCCCCAACGTCGTTCGGCAGGGCCGTGCAGGCGCACATGAGCACCCGTCTTCCGGACTCGGAGGGCAGCTCGATCTGCTCGCGCCAGTCGAGCTGGTCTTGCTCGAGCCGCGCCCTCACGGCGGCGAGAAACTGAGTGAACAGCACGCCGTCGTTGATCGTTTCGTCGAAGCGCGCGCCGACTGCCGCCTCGAGATCGATGCCGAGGATCGCGCTCGCCGCCTGATTGGCGGTGCGCACCGTGAGATCCGGCGTGAGTGACACCACGCCCGTCGAGAGCCGCGCCAGGATCACGGCGAGCCCGGCACGCTCTGCTTCCACTGCCTGCTGGCTGCGGCGCGTCTCCTCGCGCGCCCGGCCGAGCCGCTTGGTCATGTCGTTGAACGATGTCACGAGGAAGCCGAGCTCGTCGCGCGAGGGAAGCGGCAGGCGCGTGTCGTAGTTGCCCTTGGCGACAGCGCGCGTGCCGGCGATCAAATCCTGTACCGGTTGCACCAGGCGCTGGGCGGCAAAGAACGCGCCATAGACGGCCGCGATCAGCGACATCAGCACCACGAACGTCAGGATCAGCACGAATGTGGACTCGAGCGGGCGGCGCAGCTGCACGAGATTGGCGTACTGAGTGTAGGAGCGCTGTACCGTGTCCGCGAGCTGCGAGAGCTGCTGCGGCACCGGATAGAGCGCGATGAGCACGTGCGAAGGCGCGTTCGGCCCGGCGTCGAGCGGCGCCGCGGCCCGAATCACGTAGCCGCCCACGGCGTCGGTGTCCAGGCTGACGTATGGCCGCCCGCGGCGGACCTGCAGCATCATCTCATCCGTGGCCGGTGCCGGCAGCGTGTCCATGGGCCGATCCGAGCTCGTCGCGATGATCTGCGTCGGCGCGCCGACCACGGTGAATTCCAGCGCGCCGCTGTCGCGCCGCTCGCGCTCCAGCGTCGAGAACAGATTGAAATCGGTGAGCCCCGAGAGCTCGTGCGCCACCACCTGGGTGTGCTGCAGAAACTCTCGCACCCGCACCTCGAGCGCCGCGTGCGACAGCTCGCGCGTGTCCTTGAGACCTTGACTTACTTCGATCTCGAACCAGCTGTCGATGCCGCGACTGAGAAACTGCAGGGCGAAGTAATAGACGACCAGGATCGGCGCGACGGCGAGCACGCTGAAGATCGCGACGGTGCGCCCCTTCAGGCGCGAGCCCGGTACGTGCCTGCGGAAGTCCTTGACGAGCTGATAGAGCTTGCCCGCGAGCAGCACGAGCAGGGTAAGGAGGCCCGAGATGTTGACCAGCAGGATCCAGGGCAGCCAGCGGTCGAAAGCTTGCGAGTTTTGCGCGGCGGAGGCCAGCAGATAAAGCGCAACCAGCCACAGCCCGACGCCCAGCGAACCGAGCACGGTCGAGCCGTATTTGCGCGTTAGGGCTGCAGCGTCCATGTGTACCAATCGCTCTCCCGGTGCCACTCGTTGACCCAGAACATCAGCAGGCGCAACGTGAACGGCACGCGGCCATAATCGATCCTCGCTCGCACACTCGCCTCGTAACGGCGATCGGGGTGCAGGAGTGCCTTGTCCAGCACGGGGAGGCTGCGCACCTCCGACAACTGCTCGAGAGCCGCATCGACCGTGGGGAGCGATTGCTGCTGGCCGCTGTTCTCGTTGCGCAGGATGTAGCGTGCGCTCACTGCGTTGTATTGCAAGTCGTAGCGCTGCGTGAGCTCCGCGACGCGCGAATTCGGCAGAAGCTGGCGCACCCGCTCCACGTCCAAATCGACCTCGAGAGTGAGCGGGACGCCCTCGTTCAAGCCGCGGCGCACCGCGTCGCTGATCGGAAGATCGATGCGAGAGTTGAGGTGGTAGACGCCGCCAGCGAGCTCGAGATCCGCCGAGCGCACCTCGAAACGTCCCTCGAGCCCCTCCGCGCGGCAGGGCGGGGCGGCCGCTCCCAAGAGTGCGACGCTCAGGAGCGCTGCCCGCAAGGCTGAAAATGTCGGCGAGAATCTCATCGTTTGGTCAAGGCAGCATAATAGAAGCCGTCGGCACCCGCCTCACCAGGGAGGATCTGCCGGCCGCCGGCGTCGGCCTCGCCAAGACCCGGCCATCCGTGCCACTCTTCCACCGGAACGGCGGCGGCATCGGCCGTGCGCTCCAGAAAGGCGCGGACCAGCTCCCCGTTCTCGCGTCGTGTAAGCGTGCAGGTCGCATACACCAGGCGGCCCCCGCGCGCGAGCATGCCGAAGGCGGCGGTGAGCAGGCGCATCTGCACCGCAGGCATCTTGGCGAGCTCCTGCGGGGAGCGGCGCAGGCGGATGTCCGGATGCCGGCGGATGACCCCGAGCGCCGAGCAGGGTGCGTCGAGCAGAATGCGGTCAAACGGCACGCCGTCCCACCAGCCTTGCGGAGCAGCCGCATCGCCGTGCACGACCTCGGCCTCGAGCCGACCGCGCTCCAGGTTCCCGCGCACGCGCCCGAGGCGCTTGCCGTCGACGTCCACGGCGATCAGCCGCGCGAGCTTGGGCTCGCGCTCCGCCATGAGCGCTGTCTTTCCGCCGGGAGCGGCACAGGCGTCGAGCACCCGCTGTCCCGGCTCGAGACCCAAGGGAAAGACGACGCACTGTGCGCCGAGATCCTGCACCGACACCAACCCCTCGGTAAACCCCGGCACTTCGCCGACATCGCGCGGCACGACCAGGAGCACGGCCTGCGGTACGCGCGGCTCCGCGACCGCCTCGATTCCCGCCTGGCGCAGCCGCGCGACATAATCTTCCGCCGTGGCGAGCTTCGCATTGACACGCAGCCACATCGGCGCCTGGGCATCGGAGGCGGCCAGGATGTCCGTCCAGCGATCCGGCCAATCCTGGCGCAGGCGCTCCGCGAGCCATTGCGGAGCGGCGTAGCGCGTGGCGGGTGCGCGGGCGATTTCTGCCTCCAGCGACTCGCGCTCGCGCAGATAACGCCGCAGCAGCGCATTGATGAGCCCTGCGGATCGGCCCGCGGATTTCGCCGTGCTCACCGCCGCATCGACCACGGCATAGTCGGGTGTGCGCGCATCCTCGAGCTCGAACAGCGCCACCGAGAGGATCGCGCGAACGAGCGGCTCGAGGGACTTCCGCGGCTCTGTGAGCACGCGCTGCAAGATGGCCTCGTGGCGATAGAAGCCGCGCACCGCCCCGAAGGAGAGCGAGCGCGCCGGTGGTACGAGCGTGCGAGGCACGTCGGCGAGCACCGCGTCGAGGGCGGCATCCAGCGTGACCCGTTCACGCAAAACGCGCATGGTTGCCTGAGCCGCCAGGGCACGCGCATCAACGGTCGCGCCGCTCATGGGCTCGAGAACGTCGCCCCCGCGAGGCGCTCCGAATTCAAGAGTTCGGCCGCGGTCACGGGCTTGCGCCCGGCGAGCTGCAGGCGCGTGATGCGCAGCGCACCGTAGCCACACGCCACGTCGATGCCGCACGGCGCCGCTGCGGTAACCGTGCCGGGGGTTATCTCCTCGCGCGCGGCCGCCGCGGGAGCAAGCTCCGCCTCCCAGATGCGCAACTGCTCCCCGTCCCAGCGGGTCTGCGCGACCGGGGCCGGATTGAACGCCCGGACTTTGCGCAGCACTTCAGCTGCATCTGCACGCCAATCGATCTCCGCCTCGGCCTTCGAGATCTTCTGCGCATAGGTGACGCCGGCCTCGGGCTGCGGCGTTTCGGGCACGGGTCCCCGCGCGAGCGCATCCAGCGTCTCGCACAACAGCCGAGCGCCGACCGCGGCCAGCCGATCGTGCAGCGTGCCACCCGTGTCGCCGTCCTCGATGTCGACGGCGCGCATCGCCAGCATGGGACCCGTGTCGAGGCCGGCTGCCATGCGCATGATGGTGACGCCCGTGACTCGATCGCCCGCGAGCAGCGCGCGCTGGATGGGGGCAGCGCCGCGCCAGCGCGGCAGGAGCGAGGCGTGGATGTTGTAGCAACCGAGCCGTGGTGCGGCGAGGGCCGGCGGCGGCAGAATCAGGCCGTAGGCCACTACCACCAGCGCGTCGAGATTGAGCGCCTGAAGAGCATTCAGTGTCTCGGGCGACTTGAAGGTAGCTGGCTCCAGCACTGGCAGGCCGAGTTCGAGCGCGCGCTGCTTCACGGGGCTCAGCTGTACCTGCCTGCCGCGCCCCGCGGGCCGGTCGGGCTTGGTGAATACCGCTCGAACGTGGTGCTCCGAGCGCGCCAAGGCGTCGAGCGCCGGAACGGAGAATGTGGGCGTGCCGGCGAAGCCCAGTCTCAACGCGCGTTGTACCAAGGAGGCCCTAGAGAGCCGGGACTGGAGTACGGGCTTCGGTCGGGGAGCGCTGCCTGCGCTCCTTTTGCAAGCGGCGCCGGATCAATTGACGCTTGAGCTCGGACAGATAATCGACGAAGAGCTTGCCTTCGAGATGGTCCATCTCGTGCTGGATGCACACCGCGAGCATGCCCTCGGCGTCGAGCTCGAAGCGTATGCCATTCCTGTCCTGCGCCCGCACCTTGATGCGCTCGGCTCGCTCCAGCTTGTCGTAAATTCCCGGCAGGGACAGGCAACCCTCCTCGCCCGGAGCACGACCCTCCGCAGCCACGATCTCCGGATTGATGAGGATCATGGGCGTATCGCGAGCGTCGCTCACGTCGAGCACGATCAGCCGGCGGTGTACGTCGACCTGGCTGGCCGCGAGGCCCACGCCTTTGGCGGCATACATGGTCTCCAGCATGTCGTCCGCCAGTTTCCGCACCGCGTCATCCACGACCTGTATGAGCTCTGCCTTGGTGCGCAAGCGCGGATCCGGGTACTCGAGAATTGCCAGCTTTGTCATCGGAGTTATGAGATGGATATCGTGTTTTTGGCCGAGGTTAGTTGTTAAAGTTCCGCCGCTGCTTAACTTAATGGCGCGTTTGCGGCAGTGCGCAGGGTGCTGCGACAGCCGAAAACGGGCGATACGTCCCAGTCCTTGGAGGCAGGCCGGCAGTATACCAGCCGGCCCGGCACCATATGACAGGCGACTCATGGGAGCGACTTAGAATGCAACGCCATCAGACAATAGCCTTGGTACTCGCAATCGCGGCCGTGACGGGTTGCCGCACCGAGCCGCCGCCTCGAGCGCCCCAGGTCGTCGCGCAGGATGACGGCGGCGTGCAAGGAACTGTCGTCGGTGATCAGCGGACTGCAATGGAGGCGGCCGTCGACTCCGGAGCGGGTGCGACGACCACGGCCCTCCCGCCGGAGGCCGCGCACGAGGGTCTGCAGCTCGCACCGGGTGCGCCCGACAGCTATACCGTCAAGCGCGGCGACACCCTGTGGGGCATCGCCAAGATCTTCCTCAAGGATCCCTGGTACTGGCCGGAGATCTGGCAGGTCAATCCTCAGGTCCAAAACCCGCATTTGATCTATCCCGGCGACACTCTGCATCTGGTGTACGTCGAGGGCCGGCCGAGGATCGTGCTGCAGCCGGGCAGCCTGGAGCGCGGCAACGGCGCGCGAGTCCTGGCGCGCGTACGCAGCCAACCGCTCGAGGCGGCGGTGACTACCATTCCCTACGAGACCGTGGCGGCATTCATGTCCAAGCCGCTTGTGCTCGAGGATAAGCAAATCAAGACCTCTCCTTACGTGCTGTCCACGCGTGATTCGCATGTGATCATGTCGGAGGGAAACACGGTCTATGCGCGCGGCTTCACCGCTCCGGTCGAGCTCGGCGCGCACTACAACCTGGTGCGCGTGGGCGAGCCACTGCGCGATCCGGATGACAATCGCATCCTGGGCTACAACGGGGTCTACACGGGCACCGGCCACGTCACCCGCGGCGGCGATCCGGCGACGCTCATCATGACCCAGTCGGCGCGCGAGACCTACCCCGGCGACAAGCTCTTGCCGGGCGACGTCGACGTGCCGCTCGACTTCATGCCGAGCCCGCCCAAGGTGAACATCAAGGGCCGCATCATGTTGGTATCGGACGGGGTTACCGTCATCGGTCAGTACGAGGTCGTGGTCATCAATCGCGGCGTTCGCGACGGCTTGCAGCCGGGCAACGTGCTCGCGGTCTATTCGAGCAGCGATCCGGTGGAAGATAACTCCAAGAGGGGCTTCGTGAGCCCGCATACCGTCTTCTCGAAGACGGTGAATCTCCCCGACGAGCGCACCGGCACGTTCATGGTGTTCAAGACTTTCGATCGCATGAGCTTCGGGCTCATCATGGAAGCGACCGACGTCATCCACGTGGCCGATAAGGTTCAATCACCCTAAGGCAAATCTGTGCATTCACGCGGTCTGTCGAAGGGCGGACGCGCGGGCCTTTGCCGATACTCTCCGCATGCCGGTCTTCGAGGACACCTCGGCCTGGGTGCAGATCGCGCGCACGCCCGCGCTCGATGCCGCAACGCTCGCACGGGCGATCGAGCGTCTGCACTCGCCCGGTAAGCTGATCGGCGCCGGCGACGCAGAGCTCGCCGAGGCCGGCGTCGGCGGGACCGCACGAGAGCACCTGTGCGCGCACCACGCGGCAACGGTCGCGGAACTGCGCTGGCTCGAGCACGCGACCCATCACCTCGTGCCGTGCACGGCGGCGGATTATCCTGGGATGCTCCGCTCATGCGCGACTCGGCCCCTCGCGCTCTATGTCGCGGGACGCCTCGATGCGCTCAAGGATCCGCCGCTCGCCGTCGTCGGCAGCCGCCGCCCCACCCCCGGCGGCCTGGACAACGCCTTCGAGTTCTCCCGCATCCTCGCCGAGCGCGGGCTCGTCATCGCGAGCGGCCTAGCCAGCGGCATCGACGCGGCCGCTCATCGCGGTGCGCTCGCAGCGCAGGGGCTCACCCTGGCGGTGCTCGGCACCGGCGTCGACCGCGTCTACCCCGAGACCAACCGGGACCTCTGCGAGGCCATCCGGTACGGCGGCGCCCTGATGAGCCCTTTTCCCCTCGGCACGCCGCCCCGGCCCGCGAATTTTCCCCGGCGAAACCAGCTCATCGCGGCCTTGAGTCTCGGCACCCTCGTGGTGGAGGCGGCGCGTGGGTCGGGCTCGCTGATCACCGCCCGCGCGACGCAACGGCTCGGGCGCCCCGTGCTCGCGATCCCCGGGTCGATTCACAACCCCATGAGCCGGGGATGCCATCGACTCATCAAGGAGGGCGCCCATCTGGCCGAAAGCGCGGATGACATATTGAGCAGACTCGATTTTTCGGGCTTTTTCGCGCACCCGCCGCGGGTCGCGAGCGCGCCGCAAACAGAGGGATCGAGCCTGGCGGGAATGGACAAGGAACACAAAATCTTGTTAGATGCGCTCGGCTTTGATCCCGCGGACCTCGATACGCTCATTGTTCGCACCGGACTCAAACCAGAAGCCGTGTCCTCGATGATGCTGATCCTCGAGCTCGAAGGCCACGTTCAGGCCGCCCCCGGGGGCCGCTACTCCCGAGTCGCCAACAGGAGAGCCGGAGGTGAAAGATAACGTTCTCGATCTGCTGATCTACCTTTTCGAGAATTACATGGGCACTGACGACGAGCCACGTCCCGATCGCGCCACGCTCAAGGTGGAGCTGGACAAGGCGGGATTCGCCGAGGCCGACGTGGAGCGGGCACTCGAATGGCTCGACGGCTTGTCGGGCGAGCAGCTCGGCAAGGTCGCGGAAGCGACCGCGCGCGCCGTGCGTATTTTCAGCGGACAGGAGCTGTTGCGCCTGGACACCGACGTGCGCGGATACCTCCTGTATCTGGAGAACGTGCGCATCCTGTCCGGCACCCAGCGTGAGCTCGTCATCGACCGCTTGATGGCGCTGGAAGCCGACGAGATCGACATCGATCAGGTCAAATGGGTCGTCCTCATGGTGTTGTTCAATCAGCCGGGCCAGGAATCCGCCTATGCGCAGATGGAAGATCTGGTCTTCGAAGAGCGCTCCGACGCCCTGCATTAGACGACCCTAGTACACTATTTTGGGCAACAACCTCGTTATCGTCGAGTCGCCTGCCAAGGCGAAGACCATCAAGAAGTACCTCGGCAAGGAGTTCGAGGTGCTGGCCTCCTATGGCCACGTTCGGGACCTGGTGCCGAAAGAAGGCGCCGTGGATCCGAAGCACGACTTCGCCATGAAGTATCAGCCGGTCGAGCGCAATCGCAAGCACGTCGATGCCATCGCCCGGGCCCTGAAGAAAGCCAAAGCTTTGTATCTCGCGACCGACCCCGATCGCGAGGGCGAGGCGATCTCCTGGCACCTGCAGGAGCTCCTGAAGGAGCAGGGCGCTCTGAAGGGCAAGGACGTGCAGCGCGTGGTGTTCTATGAGATCACCAAAAACGCGGTGCGCGAGGCCATGGAGCATCCCCGCGGGATCTCGGTCGATCTGGTGAATGCGCAGCAGGCGCGACGCGCCCTCGATTTCCTCGTGGGCTTCAACCTGTCGCCGCTCCTGTGGAAGAAGGTCCGCCCCAATCTCTCCGCCGGCCGCGTGCAGAGCCCGGCGCTGCGCATGATCTGCGAGCGCGAGGACGAGATCGCCGCCTTTCAACCGCAGGAGTACTGGACCATCGATTCCGCGCTCATGCATGCGGAGCAGCAGTTCCCGGCAAAGCTCGTGGAGTACCGGGGCGGCAAGGTCGAGCAGTTCAGCTTCACGAGCGAGAGCGCGGCCCGTGAGGCCGTGAGCACGCTCGAGCAGACCGCCCGCGGCGAGCTCACCGTCCTCGGCGTCGAGCGCAAGCAGCGGCGGCGCAACCCGGCGCCGCCCTTCACTACCTCGACGCTGCAGCAGGAGGCTTCACGCAAGCTCGGCTTCAGCGCGCAGAAAACCATGCGCGTCGCCCAGCAGCTCTACGAGGGCGTCGATATCGGCGAGGGCGCGGTGGGTCTCATCACGTACATGCGCACCGACTCGCTCAATCTCGCGCAGGAGGCGGTTGCGCAGATCCGCGAGCTCATCGTCGAGCTCTACGGCCCGGAAGGTCTCGCCGAGGAAGTGCGCGTCTATCGCACCAAATCGGCCAATGCGCAGGAGGCCCACGAGGCGATCCGCCCGACCGATGCGCGCATCGTGCCGGCCGACATCGAGCGCAAGCTCGACGCCGACCAGTTCCGCCTGTACTCGCTCATCTGGAAGCGCACCATGGCATGCCAGATGGCGCCGGCGGTGTACGACACCGTCGCTGTCGAGCTCCTGGCGGGCCCCGACGGCGCGGAGCGCACGGTGTTGCGGGCCAACGGCTCGACTCTCGTGAAGCCGGGCTTCATATCCGTTTATCAGGAAGGCGCGGACGACGTGGTGCAGGACGATTCGGATCACGTCCTGCCGCCGATGAACGAGGGCGATCGCGTCGAGCTCGTGCGCGTGATCCCGTCGCAGCACTTCACCGAGCCGCCGCCGCGCTTCACGGAAGCCTCGCTGGTGAAGGCGCTCGAGGAATACGGCATCGGCCGCCCCTCGACCTATGCCTCCATCATCTCGACCTTGCGCGACCGGGAGTACGTGAGCATCGAGAACCGCCGCTTCACCGCGACGGACATCGGCAAGATCGTGAGCCGCTTCCTCACGCAATACTTCACCAATTACGTCGATTACGACTTCACCGCCAAGATGGAGAATGCGCTCGATGGGGTCGCAGCCGGCGAGCAGGAATGGGTGCCGCTGCTCGATCGATTCTGGAAGCCGTTCATCAAGCTCGTGAAGCACACGGAGACCTCCGTGAGCCGCGAGGAGGTTGCGATGGCGCGCGACTTGGGGCTAGATCCGGTGAGCGGCAAGCCCATGAGCGTGCGCATGGGCCGCTTCGGACCGTTCGTGCAGATCGGCACCAAGGACGATGAGCAGAAGCCGCGCTTCGCGGGCCTGCGGCCCGGCCAGAAGATGGACACCATCACCCGCGAAGAAGCCCTGTTCCTGTTTCAGCTGCCGCGTAAACTCGGCCTCACGGCCGCCGGTGAGGAGATCGTCGCCAACACCGGTCGGTTCGGGCCCTACGTCAAGTACGGAGCCAAGTACGTCTCGCTGAAGACGGATGATCCTTACACGATTACCCTGGAGCGCGCGCTCGAGGTGATCCGCGAGAAAGAGATCGCGGACGCCAACCGCCTCATCCGCGATTTTCCGGATGCCGGCATCCAAGTGCTCAACGGCCGCTACGGACCGTACGTCAAGGACAAGACGCGTAACGCCAAGATCCCGAAGGATCGCGATCCCAAGAGCCTGACGCTCGAAGACTGCCAAACTCTACTGGCGGCAGCACCCGTACGCGGATTCGGCAAGTGGGGGCGCAAGAACGCGAAGGCCGGTGCGCCCGGCAAATCCAACGGCGCGGCGGCGGCGAATGAGCCGACCGCCGCGCCCAAGGCCGCCCGCGCGCGCAAGCAGACCGCCCCACCCGCGCGCACGACCGCGCGCCTCGCCGCGAAAGGCTCGAAAGCTGCCGCCAAGAAGCGCGCGCCCGCCGAGACCGCGCCGCCTCCCGCCTCCAAGACGAAGCGCCGGAAGACTTAACGGATGGGAGGCGCGTCGGCAACGCCCGGGGCTCCGTCGGAGACGGATGCGGCGGCGGTGCGCCGCTACCTCGAGGATCTTCACGACCGCATCACGGCCGCCGTCGAAGCGATCGACACCGCGCGGTTCCGACGCGATGCCTGGCAACGGCCGGGGGGCGGTGGCGGCGAAAGCCGCGTGCTCAGCGGTGGGGACGTATTTGAGAGGGCGGGCGTGTCCTTCTCGCACGTGACGGGCGACAAGCTGCCGCAATCCGCGTCCAACTCGCGCCCGGAAATGACCGATGCGGCGTTCGTCGCGATGGGACTGTCGCTGGTGTTCCACCCGCGCAACCCCTTTGTTCCCACCACGCATTGCAACGTCCGATTTCTGCGCGCAGCCCCGACAGGCCGGGCGCCGATATGGTGGTTCGGCGGCGGCTTCGATCTCACTCCGTATTATCCGTTCGAAGATGACGTCCTGCACTGGCATCGCACGGCCCGCGCCGCGTGCGCGTCCTTCGGCTCCGACATGTACCCGAAGTACAAGGACTGGTGCGACCGTTACTTCTTTCTGCCTCACCGCGACGAGACCCGCGGTGTGGGCGGACTGTTCTTCGACGATCTCAACGAGGGCGGCTTCGAGCGCTGCTTCGCCTTCATGCGCAGCGTAGGCGATCATTTTCTGCCCGCCTTTTTGCCGATCGTCGAGCGCCGCAAGGCAGAGCAGTGGGGCGAACGCGAACGCGCTTTCCAGCTATACCGGCGCGGCCGGTACGTGGAATTCAATCTGCTCTACGACCGCGGCACACTGTTCGGCCTGCAATCGCGCGGCCGAACCGAGTCGATCCTGATGTCCATGCCGCCGCTCGCCCGCTGGGATTACGACTGGCATCCGGAGGCCGGATCCGCGGAATCGCGCCTCTATGAATTCCTGCGTCCCCGCGACTATCTGACCGAGATCACCTGATTCAGCGCGCCGGGGCGCGCAGATCCTCGATGAGGCTCGCCATCTCGAGCATCTCTTCTTCGTGCGGCGCGTCGCGGAAGTTCTCGGCGAGCGCAGCCGCATACCACTCACGCATGGCGGGAATCTCGAGCAGACGCCCGGCGTAGCCCGCCGCGGCGGGGCTTAGCCCCAGACCATAAGTTTGCACCCGGTAAGCGACCGGCGCGAAGAACGCGTCCACCGCAGTGAACGAGCTTGCGGCGAGAAACGGGCCGCCGAAGCGATGGAGTCCGTCGTTCCACAAGGTATCGAGTCGCGCGATGTCGCGCGTCAGGGCGGCAGGCGTGTGTTTGAGCCGCAGGCGCACCCCGCAGCTCATCGAGCAGCGGTTGCGAAGCTCGGTGAAGCCCGAGTGCATTTCGGCCGCGGCGCTGCGCGCCCAGGCGCGCGCCGCGACTTCCTGCGGCCAGACGCCACGATGCCCCTCGGCGAGGTATTCGGTGATGGCGAGCGAATCCCACACCAGAATCGAACCGTCGACGAGACACGGGATCTTGCCGCTCGGCGACAGCTTGAGGAAATCCTTCCAGGCCGCCCCCCCGAACGGAATCGAGTGCTCCTTGAACTCGATGCCGATCGCACGCATCAGCACCCACGGCCGCAACGACCAGGACGAGTAATTCTTGTTGGCAACGTATAGCTCGTACATCGACTCTCCAGTCAGGCGCCCCACACTTCGCGTGCATAGCGCAGGAAGTTTTGCCCCATGATCTTCTCGATGCGCGCAGCGGAATAGCCGCGCCGGTCCAGGCGCGCGGCGAGATCGTGGAATTGATCGACGCCGCGCAGGTCGACGACGAAGGGAAGCGTGTCGGGACGCTCGCCGGCCGCGCTCACACCGGCCTTACGGCGCGCGGCGACTTCCTTGGCGAGCACGCTCTTGTACGCTTCCAGATCGTCGATCGAAGTCACCGGGCCGTCGGTTCCGATGCCCACGTGGTCCTCGCCGCACACATCCACGGCGTGATCGATGTGCGCCACGACATCCTCCGCGGTCGCGTGGCCCGTGGGATTCAGGAACGGCATGAAGTAGATGCCGACGAAGCCTCCCTTGGAGGCGACCAGCGCAAGCTCCTCGTCGGTCTTGTTGCGCGGCAAATCATTGAGGGCGCGACACCCCGTGTGGCCGATGGAAATCGGCTGCTTCGAGACGTGCGCCGCCTCGAGACAGGTACGCTGGCCACTGTGCGACAGATCGACCATCACGCGCAGCGCATTGAGGCGCTCGACCACGTCGCGGCCAAAGGGTGTGAGACCTCGGTTCTCGGGTGCCATGGATCCGTCGCCGAGTGCGTTCGCCGGGTTGTATGTGAGTTGAATGACGCGCACGCCGAGGTTCGCGAAAAGGTTCACCCGCGTAACGTCGTTCCCGAGCATGGCGGCGTTCTGAAATCCGTAGATGACGCCGATCCGACCTTCGGAATGGGCCCGCAGGATGTCGTCGGCGGTGTATACCTTGAGGAGGTCTCTCGCGCCCGCGCGCAGCCGGGCATCCATCTGCGCCACGTCGCGCACGCTCTGCTCGAAAGGATCTGCCTCGCCCGACACGTATCCGAGGGTGACGTTGACTGCCGCGAGGCCGGACGCGTGCGCCTCGCGCAACACGCGGGGCTCGAGCAGGCTCGCATCGACAGTCGAGTCAGGTTGATTCGGATCCTCGAGCCCGCCGAGCGCATTCACGATGATGAAGTCGCGCCGCACGCCGCGGCCAGCTTGGGCCCGGCCTGGATCGGCCGGACCTTGGCGGGCGGCGCTCGGCCGCGGCGCCGTCAGAATCGCGGCGGCGGCCGTCAGGAAGGCTCGGCGATGGAGAGTGGGCATCGGGTCGCCGGCATTCTCCCTGCCGTCCGGCAGCGGGTCAATGCACAATGCGTCCATGAACTATCGGCACATCTATCACGCCGGAAATTTCGCCGACGCGGCCAAGCACGTGGGCCTCGTCTATTGCCTCGACGCCATGAAGCGCAAGGAAACGGCGTTCTTCGTGCTCGACACCCATGCGGGTCGCGGCTACTACGACCTGCATGCAGCGGAGCCCCAGAAGTCGGGCGAGGCGGAGCGCGGGATTCAGCGGCTGCTGCGTTCTGCCTCCGCGCGCGAGCCGCTCGCGACGTACTTCGCAGCGCTCGGCGCCCGACCCGGCGAGCGGCTGGCTCGCTATCCGGGATCCCCCGCACTTATTGCGGCCGCGCTGCGCCCGCAGGACCGCGCCGTGTGCTCGGAGCTCGTGCCGTCCGAGGCCCGCGCCGCCGAACGCGAGATCTACTCAACCGGCCGCTTTCGCGTGGAAGTGGGCGACGGTTACGCCGCGCTGCGATCGCATCTGCCGCCGGCGGAACGGCGCGGCCTGGTGCTAATCGACCCGCCGTACGAGAGCGCCGACGAGCTCTCGGCACTCGCGGCAGCGCTCGCCGATGCCTACCGCCGCTGGCCGACCGGCACCTTTCTCGTGTGGTATCCGATCGTGAGCGCCGTGCAGCGAAGGCGCGTGCACACACGTCTTGCCGCCCTGCGTATCGCGAAGATGCTGTTCGCGGATCTGGCCGTGCATCCGGACGACGCCTCCGTCGGGTTGGCCGGCAGCGGGCTGTTGCTCGTCAATCCGCCCTACGGTGCCGACGATTTCTTGCGCGAGGCTTATCTCGCGATCCACGAGAGCCTGGCCGAGGCCGGTCGAGGCTACGTCGAAGTGGCGCGCCTGACGCCCGAACGAATGGCACAATGATCAACCGGCCGAGCACGGCCGCCGCGGAGCAACGCACATGGACCCCGAGAATCTACGCGATCAGCTGAGCAAACTGCATGAGGAGCTGCACAGCGCCCGTCCCGACGATCCGCACACCGATCGACTCCGCAGCGAGGTCCTCGAGGACGTGAAGCGGGCGCTTGCGTCACCGACCGCGGTCGACGAATCGTTCGCCGACCGACTGGAGCGGGCGGCCGTCCAGTTCGAGGCGAACCACCCGACCCTTGCGGCGAGTTCGCGCCGCTTGATCGACTTGCTGGGCAAGGCGGGCATGTAAGGAGGGCGGGTGTGCGCGGCGGCAGGCGCGCCGGTTCTAGCCGGTCCAGACGATGGCGGCTTTGACGCGCGCGGCTAGGCTCTCGATCTCGGCGGGGTCCTCCCCCTCGCCCTTCGCCAGCACCGCAAGACTGCCGTGCCCGGGAACGGGCAAGATCACGCCCCGGTAACCGCCCTCGTCGAACCGCTGAGCCTCGGTCACCTTGTTGTGCACGAGCACCATGACGGTGATCGGCCCGCGGGCGGTCTGTACCACCAGATGCGGCACATGGTGCCCGCGAAACAGGCAACTTTGAGCATAGCTCACCATGCCCGCATCGGGACCGAGACGCATGTGCGCCTCGGCGAGCACCGGCGCGAGACCGTCGGCGGGGACGGGGACATTGGTACTTGCCCAGGCCTCCGGCTCTCCGGCCATGTGTGCGACGACGTCCGCCGCCAGGCTCGCGTGCGGAGCGCCGAGCCACAGCGTCCCCACCAGCAGCGCAATGAGCACGGCTGCGGCCATCGCGAGCCACCCGCCCCGTGCCGCGCGCGCGCGCGGGACGTGCACATCGATGCGCAGCGCCCGTTCGAGACGTGCCTCGAAACGCAGCAGCCGGTCGCTGTACGCCGGACAGTCCTGACAGTGCGCGAGATGCTCCGCGAGCTCCGGGCTCGCGGCGCGCGGATCGGCGAGCACGGTCCGGCGGTATTCTGCGCAATCGATCACGGCGCGGGGTCCATCGACGTGTCCTCGCCGCATAGCGCTCGCAGCTGGTTGCGCGCGCGGAACAAACGCGTTAGCACGGCGCCGGTGGAAAGGTCGAGCTCGGCCGCGATTTCCGCAGTGGAATAGCCCATGAGCACTTGCAAAACGAGGGGCTCGCGATACTCCTCGGGCAGTTTGAACAGGGCGGCGCGTAGCTCCGCGAGATCCTGGTCGTGCGCGGCCGCCAACATGGGCTCCTCGCGAGCGATGAGCTCGTCCACATCGACCGTCGCAAGCCGTTTGCGCTCGAAGCTGCGCGCGTACTCGCGCCGTATGATGGTCAAGAACCAGGGCTTGGCGGCTGACTCGTTCTTGAGCGAGTCGCGTGCCTTCCACGCCCGTAGCAGCGTCTCCTGGACCACGTCTTCCGCCAGCGCGCGATCCCGGGACAGCCAGAATGCGAAACGCAGCAGGTCCGGGCGCAGCGCTTGACATAGCGCCTGGAATCGGGCTTTCCCGGCATTTCCGCCCACGTCGTCCTTCATGTATAAATCAGCTTCCGGCTCGTGGTGCCACGGGCGCGATATTAGCGCGTTGCGGCGCGAGCCGCGCGCGGGCGCCAAGGCCTGGATCCAGATGCCGTCAGGAGTCATAGAGAAGATGACCGGAGGTCGCGACGATTCATTTCCAGCTACCCGCTTGCGGCGGATGCGCCGCGACGAGTTCTCGCGGCGCCTGATGCGCGAGACGCAGCTCACCGTAGATGCGTTGATTTACCCCGTTTTCGTAGTGGAGGGAACGAAGCAGCGTCAGCCGGTGACCTCCATGCCCGGCGTCGAGCGGCTGTCGATCGACGAGCTCGTGCGCGAGTGCGCCGACATCGCGCGCCTTTCCATCCCCGCGATCGCTCTGTTTCCCGTCGTTCCGACCGAGAAGAAGAGTCTCGACGCGCGCGAGTCGTGGAATCCTGAAGGCATCGCCCAGAGAGCCGTGCGCGCCGTGAAGAGGGAGTTCCCGGCCCTCGGCGTCATCACAGACGTCGCTCTGGACCCGTTCACGACGCACGGCCAGGACGGACTGATCGACGATGCAGGGTACGTGCAGAACGATCTCACGGTCGAGACGCTGGTTCGCCAGGCACGCTCGCATGCGGATGCCGGAGCGGACGTGGTCGCGCCCTCCGATATGATGGACGGGCGGATCGGTGCCATCCGCACGGCTTTCGAGACGTCCGGCTTGGTCCACACCCGCATTCTCGCGTATGCGGCCAAGTACGCCTCGAGCTTCTACGGACCGTTCCGCGAAGCCGTCGGCTCGGCCAAGCAGCTCGGCGGTGCGGGCAAGCATACTTACCAGATGGATCCGGCAAATTCCGACGAGGCATTGCGCGAGGTCGCGCTCGACATCGCAGAAGGGGCCGACATGGTCATGATCAAGCCGGGGCTGCCCTATCTCGACATCGTCCGCCGGGTGAAGGACCGCTTCGGCGTGCCGACCTTCGTGTATCAGGTGAGCGGCGAGTACGCGATGATCATGGCCGCGGCCGGCAACGGCTGGCTCGACGAGCGCGCCGTCGCGCTCGAAGCTCTCACCGCAATGAAGCGCGCCGGCGCCGACGGGATCCTGACCTACTTCGCAAAACGCGCGGCTGGGTGGCTCCGCCCGTGAGTTTGCCGCACGAGGCCGGGCCAGCCGATCAATACGGACTGGTCGGACATCCGGTAGCGCACAGCTGGTCGCCTTTCATTCACGGCATGTTCGCGAAGGCCGCCGCGCAGAACCTCGTGTATCGCCTGTTCGACATTCACCCCGACGATTTCCGGCGCGAGACCCTGCGACTGCTCACCGGCGGCGTACGCGGCCTCAACGTGACTTTGCCTCACAAGCAAGCGGCCGCGGAGCTCGTCAATGAGCTCACGCCGCGCGCGGCACGAGCCCAGGCGGTGAACACCATCGCATTCTTCGAGGATGCGACGCTCCTCGGCGACAACACCGACGGCGTCGGTCTCGTACGTGATCTCGAGCACAACTTGGGCATCGCCCTTGCAGACAAGCGCGTGCTGATCCTCGGCGCCGGCGGCGCCGCACGCGGGGTAATAGGCCCGCTGTGCGAGCGGGATCTGCGCTCGCTCACGGTCGCCAACCGCACGCCCTACAAAGCCCGCAAGCTCGCCCAGGAATTCTCCGATATCAGCGACATCCAAGGCTGCACGTTCTCGGAGATCGAGAGCCCGCCCTATGATCTGATCATCAACGCCACGGCAGCGAGCCTGCAGGGCGTCATGCCCGAATTGCCGAGCGGCCTCGTGAGCGAAGAGACCATCTGCTACGACATGGCCTACGGCCGCGGTCTCACGCCCTTCACGCGCTGGGCCGCCGCACTCAAAGCGGGCCGGATCTGCAAGGGTTGGGGCATGCTGGTCGAGCAGGCGGCGGAATCGTTCCTGCTCTGGCGCGGCATCCGGCCGAGCACGCAACTGGTGCTCGCAGCGCTGAACCAGGAGGAGTAGCGCGGGGGGGAGCGCCGAGCTGGGCGCCCGCAGCGCGCGCCTCTCAGCGCATGGTGACGAGCTCCTCGGCGCTGGTCGGATGGATGGCCACCGTATCGTCGAAATCGCGCTTGGTCGCACCCATGCGAATCGCCACCGCGAATCCTTGCAGCATCTCGTCGGCGCCCGCGCCGATGATGTGACAGCCGATGATCTTCTCGTCCGCGCCGACGCATACCAGCTTCATGTCGGTCCGGACCTTGCGCGTCGTGACCGCGTGATACATCGGCGTGAAATCCGCGACGTACACCTTCACCGCATCGCCAAACCGCGCGCGCGCCTCGCTCTCACTCAATCCCACCGTGCCGATGGGAGGGTGGGTGAACACCACGGTCGGAATCATCTCGTAGGAGAGATGCCGGTCGCTCTTACCGCCGAACAGGCGGTCGCTGAGGCGCCGCCCGGCTGCGATTGCCACGGGCGTGAGCTGGGCGCGTCCGGTCACGTCGCCGATCGCGTACACGCCCTCGACATTGGTGTTTTGAAAAGCGTCGGTCGCCACGAATCCGCTCGGGTCGAGCGCGACGCCTGCCGCCCGCAGCTCGAGACCCGCCACGTCCGCCGAGCGGCCGATTGCCCACAGCACGCAGTCGTATCCCGGGAATTCGCGCCCGTCGGCCGCCACCAGAGTTTTGCGTCCAGACTGCTCGTGCAGCGCACTCGGCACGACTCCCGTGTGGATGGCGAGACCGTCGGCGAGCATCTCGCGCATCAGTGATTTGCCGAGCATCACATCGAAGTAGGTCAGAAGGTGATCCTTGCGGACGAAGAGCTGCGCCGCGCTACCCAGCGCGTGAAACGCTGCGGCCAGCTCACAGGCCACGTAGCCGCTGCCGACCACCGCCACGCGTTGCGGGCGAGCCTCGAGCTCGAAGAAACCGTCCGAAGTGATCCCGAGCTCCGCGCCCGGCACTCGCGGCACGTCGGGATGTCCGCCCGTGGCGATCACGACGTGCGCGCCCGTGTACCGCGTGCCGTGCACCTCCACCGTGTGGGCGTCCAGAAACTTCGCCCGGCCCTCAATATGCGCGACACCCTTGGCCGCGAGGTTGCGCGCATAGATACCGTTGAGGCGTGCGACGTAGGCATCCCGCTTTTTCTTCAGGGCCGGCCAGTCGTTGCCGCCGGCCTCGGCGACCTTGCCGATCTCGAAGCCGTAATCGCCGGCGTCCGTGAGGGCCTCCGCGATACCCGCCGCATTCCACATCACCTTCTTCGGAACGCAGCCGACGTTCACGCAGGTGCCGCCGAGCCTTCCCGACTCGATCACCGCGCTCTTGGCGCCGTACTCGGCCGCGCGCTGCGCGCAAGCGAGACCGCCGCTGCCGCCGCCGATGCTGATGAGATCGAAGACATCGCTGGACACAGTGAACTCCGTCGCGACACGAGGACTGAATGCATAATGATATACCCGTTCGGGTGCGGGCCTTCCCCGCCGCCCGCCGGCCCGGGCCGGTTTGCATCGACCACGCGGCGCGGCGCCGCGGCTCTGTTAGAATTCTCAGAGTGAAAACCGAAGCTATGGACAATCCTCTGCTCGAGATCGATGCCTTGCCGGCATTCGACCGCATCGCGGCCGCCCACGCGCGTCCCGCGCTCGAGCAGGTGCTCGCCGACAATCGCGCTCGCCTCGCCGAGCTGATCGCGCAGCCCAAGCCGACCTTTGCCTCCCTGGTTGTTCCCGCGGAGGAGCTCAGCTACCGCTTGAGCCGCGTGTGGAGTCCGATCGGCCATTTGAATGCCGTGGCAAACTCCGAGGCGATGCGCGAGGCGTACAACGACTGCGTACCGCTGCTGACGGCGTACTCGTCGGAGCTCGGCCAGAACGAGGCTCTGCACGCAGCCTACCTGCACGTTCAGCAGAACGAGGGGCAGCACCTCGATGCCGCGCAGCGCAAGCTGCTCGAGAACTCGCTGCGGGATTTTCGTCTCGCCGGCGTCGACCTGCCGCCCGATCGCAAGGCACGCTATCGCGAGGTGGTGCAGCGGCTCGCGCAGCTCGCGACCAAGTTCTCGGAGAACGTGCTCGATGCCGCCCGCGCTTATACCCGGCACGTCACGGACGAGTCCGAGCTCGCCGGCTTGCCGCCGAACGCGGTCGATCGCGCCGCCCAAAACGCCCGTGAGTCGGGGTGGAGCGGGTGGCTGCTGAAGCTCGATCAGCCGACCTACATGACGGTCATGACGAGCGCAGAGAGCGAGGGGTTGCGGCGGGACATCTACGAAGCCTGGGTCACGCGGGCCTCGGAGCTCGGCCCGAGCGCCGGGCGCTTCGACAACAACCCGCTCATTGCCGAAATCCTGCCGCTGCGGCACGAGCTCGCGCAGCTCTTGGGTTTTGCGAGTTTCGCCGACTACGCGCTCGCGACGCGCATGGCGAAGAGCGGTAAGCAGGTGCTCGGTTTTCTGGACGATCTGGCGAGGCGCTGCCGCCCCGCGGCGCGCCGCGAATTCACCGAGCTCGAGGAGTTCGCGGGGCGCAAACTCGAGGCCTGGGACCTCGCGTTTTTCAGCGAGCGCCTGCAGGAGAGCCGCTTCAAGGTGTCGCAGGAGGCGCTGCGGCCCTACTTTCCACTGCCGAAAGTGCTCTCCGGCCTGTTCGCGGTCACGGAGCGGCTCTATGGCATCACGGTGCGCGAGCGACCGGGCATCGCCGTCTGGCACCCGACGGTGCGCTATTACGATCTCGCAGATTGCGACGGGCGGATCCTCGCCGGTTTCTACCTGGATCCCTACTCGCGCGTGGAGAAGCGCAGCGGGGCATGGATGGACGAATGCGTCGTCGCCAAATCGCTGCCGTCCGGCAACGCCTTGCCCGTCGCGCAGCTCGTGTGCAACTTCACGACGCCGGTCGGTGCAGCTCCATCGTTCCTCACGCACGATGAAGTGACCACGCTGTTCCACGAGTTCGGCCACGGCCTGCATCACATGCTCACGCGCGTGCCTTACCCGAGCATCGCGGGCATCAACGGGGTCGCGTGGGACGCGGTGGAACTGCCGAGCCAGTTCATGGAGAACTTCGTCTGGCGCGCCGAAGTGCTGCCGCTCATATCGGCACACGTGAAGACCGGCGAGCCTCTGGGCACGGACATGCTGAAGCGTCTGCTCGGTACCCGTACCTTCAATGCCGCACTCGACACGTTGCGGCAGATCGAGCTCGCGAGCTTCGATTTCGAGCTGCATGCGAGCTTCGACCCGAGCCGCGGCGCGCAAGTGGACGAGACCCTCGAAAGCGTGCGCCGGCGGGTGGCGGTCGCACCGACCGCGCCGTTCAACCGCATGCCGGCGAGCTTCGCGCACATCTTCGCGGGCGGCTACGCGGCGGGCTACTACAGCTACAAGTGGGCCGAGGTGCTCGCGGCCGACGCATTCGAGGCGTTCGAGCAGGCGGGCGTATTCGACTCCGCCACGGCCGCCCGCTTCGTCGACTCGATCCTGGCACGCGGCGGCAGTCTCGACGCGATGGACGCATTCGTGCGCTTTCGCGGCCGCCAGCCCGATGTGCGCCCGCTTCTCAAGCAAACCGGTATCGCCGCGTGAAGCGGAGCGCCGCGCTGGCCCTCGCCCTGGCTGCCGCGTCGCTCGTCTCCGCCGTCTCACGGGTCTCTGCCGCCGTCGCCTACGTGAGCGACCAGCTCGTGCTCAACGTCTACGCCGAGCAGAATCAGCAGGGCCAGCGTCTCGCCACCTTGCACTCCGGCGCGCGTGTGGAGACCCTCGCCACCGCCGCCGACTACACCCAAGTGCGATTGCCGGACGGTGTCACCGGCTGGGTGAAGAGCTCGTATCTCACGACCGACGAGCCCGCGGCGGTGCGTGTCAAACAGCTCGAGGAGGAGCTCGACCGCAGCCGCGCGACGACGCCGGCGCTGGCCGAGGCCGCGGCCAAGAGCGAGACGGAGCGTCTCGAGCGCGAGCTCGCGGACAAGCGAGCACAGCTCGACGCGGCGCTCGCGGTGCGCGCGCCCGCGGCCGGCGTCGCACCGCAGGCGCGACCGCGCACGCTCGGCGCCGGACTCGGGCTCGGCATCGGCGTGGTGGCCGCGGCCCTCGGCTTCTGGGCCGGATATGTCACTCTGGCGCGGCGCGTACGACGCAAGTTCGGCGGCCTCAAAGTTTACTAGGCGGCGTTTTACATATGCGGAAAGATGAGAACCACGCACGTGGCGGCCGGGGTGGGACCGGCTTAAACTTCATCGATGTACGAACTACGCCGTAACGATTTCGACGTTACGAATTCCGTTCAGGTGAGCGCCACCCCGGCTGTTGCCGCAGCGGTGCGCGACTTGTTCGCCACTGCCTGGCCGGGTGAGCCCTTCGACCGAGTCGCGGTCGCGTTCGACGAGTTCGAGCGTCTGTTCTCCGGTCGCATGCCCGGCTATCACGGCGTCGACACGATTTATCACGATCGCCAGCATTCGCTCGACATGACGCTCGCCATGGCGCGCCTTTTGGTCGGGTACGAGACCACGGTCGATCCGGCGCGCCGCTTCGGCGCCGAGCGGGCGATCATGGCGCTGGTCACCTCGCTCTTCCACGACGCGGGCTACATCCGCGAGTTCGACGACCGGTTGCATCGCAACGGAGCCGAGTTCACCCTGTACCACGTGACGCGCAGCGCTAAATTCCTCGCGCGATTCCTCCCGACCATCGGCATGGAGGCCTGGGTGCCAGTGTCGACTCGCATCGTGCATTTCACCGGTTACGAGATCAAGCTGAGCCAGATACATTTGACGGACAACCGCGACCGCAAGTGCGGACACCTCCTCGGCACCGCCGACCTCATCGCGCAGATGGCGGATCGGTGCTACCTGGAGAAGTGCCGCGACCGGCTCTATCCGGAGTTCGTGCTGGGCGGTGTGGCCGCGGCGCCCGCGAGCGACGGCACCATGCAGGTGCGTTACAGCTCGGGTCTCGACCTCTTGCGCCAGACGCCGGGCTTCGTGCGCGAGACGCGCGCGCAGCGCCTCGACGGTGAGTTCGAGCAGGCTTATCAGTACACCGAGACGCTGTTCGGTGGAGAGAATCCCTATCTCGATGCGATCGATCGCAACATGGATTATCTACAGCGTATCCTGCGTGCTGAGCGCTGGCGGCTCCTGCGTCGTAATCCGCCCTTGTTCACGGGCCCCGGCGTCGAGCTCGGGCACGTGCGCGGCCTGATGGTGAATCGTCTCAAGACAATGTGGGCCTGAGCGCCCTCAAGGCCAATCGATGTGGGCGACGTAACGCTCGTGCAGCTCCCCGAGCCGCTCGAGCACGAAGTCTTTGCCGGCGAGCGGCGCATCGCGCAACGCTTCGCGCAAGTCGGCGACACACAGCGCCCGCCGCGCCGGTTCGGCCAACGGGGCGAAGCTGAAATGCCACGCCTCCGGCTGAACCCCCGATAGCACGCCGCGATACGGACGGAAGAATCCGAAGCGGGCGGCATTCGCCTCGAGCCAGACGCTGAGCGGACCGAAGGGTCCCGACGGGGCGTACTCCTCGGCGACGAGCTGCACTCGATATCCGGGCGTAATGGCCGCACGGTCGATGAAGTCCAGGTCGGTCCCCCAGTGATGGCGGCTCGCACCGGGCAGCGCCGACCAAACCAAGATCGCATCGATCCGCTCCGCGGGCGGCAGCAAGAGCACCGCGACGGGATGGCCCGACGCATCGTTGACGATCGCTTCGCCGTTGTACTTCGCGTTCCAGATCCTGAGCTGCCGATCGAAATCGCGGTAGGCGCTCTGCGGCACCAGGTCGAAGCCCGCCTGCGCGGCAGCGTGGCGCAATCGCAAGAACGGTGTGCTCACTTGCGCGTGCAGCACGCACGGCGGATCGGCGAGATCCACGAGATGGCCGCGTGCGCGGCCGGTCAGCTCGGCCGGCGTCACGAGGCGACTTCGCGGCCGGCGGCGAGCTCCACGACCTGATCGATGACCCGCACGAAGGTCTCCACCTCCTGCGCGCCCGACACCGAGTACTGCCGGTCGAAGATGAAGGCGGGAACTCCCGTGATCCCGAGCACCGACGCGTGCCGCTCGGCGGCGACGATGCCATCTTGCCCCTCGCGCAGCACCACCGCGGCGCGGGTCTCGCGCTCGGAAAGGCCCGTCTCGACTCCGAGGCGCACCAACTCCTCGATGTCGCCGATGTCGCGTCCCTCCTCGAAGTACGCCTGCATGACCCGCTCCGTAACCTCGGCCGCGAGGTTGTTGCGCCCGCCGTGCGCGATCAGCAGATGAGAGCGCCGCGTGTTCGGCAATCGCTCGATGAGATCAAAACGAAACTGCAGCCCCACCTCCTCGCCGTGCCGCACGAGCGCGGCCTGTGCGTCCGCGAGCTGCGCCGGATCGCCGAGCTTCGCCGCGACATGGGCCGCGCGGTCGACGCCGTCCCAGGGCAAGTCAGGATTCAGCTCGAAAGGACGAAAGTTGACGAAAGGCTCGTAATGCGGACGCGCGGCCAGGGCGAGCTCGAAACGTCGCTTCCCGAGGTAGCACCAGGGACAGACCGTATCCAGGAAAATGTCGATGCGAAAGGGCGTGCTCATGCAGCCCCGGATTGTACCGACCCCTTATAGGGATTGGTGTGAACGAGTATCATTCGTCAATGACGCAGAGCCTCAAATCCAAGTATTTATTGCTCGCCCTCGGGATGAGCGTCGGGCTCGCGCTCCTGCTCGGTGGCTTCGCCTATTACGAGCATCGGATCGACAGCGCCGACATCGCCCACCTCACCTACGCGGCGGTCGAGCAGAAGCTCGAGGGCGATCTGGAGGCGCGCGGCCGGAGCGTGGTCAACGTGACCGGCGCGCTGCTTGCCTCCCCGTTGGTTGCGCACAACAACGCGGCCATCGCCTCGATCGCCGGACGCCTCGTCGAGGAGGAGGACATCGACCGCGTCGAGATAACGGATGCGCGCGGCGTAGTGCTGTTCAGCGCCAGCAACCCGCAGATCGACCGCAACGGCGCGGCCGACCGCGGTGCTGCACCGGATCCGCTGGTGGTCACCAACAGCATACCGCCCGGAATTGCGGCGCCGGCGCAACGCACGGGGACGCTCAAGATCTGGGTAAGCCGGGCGCAGATGCAGGCGACGCTCGCCAGCATTCGCGGCCAGCTGGAGAACCAGCAAGGCAGCCAGCTCCGGCGCATGCGGGCCATGCTCGCGCGAGTGACGCTGCCGGTGATCCTTTTGGTCCTGACCGGGGCCTTGTTCCTGGCCCGCCGGCGCGCCCGGCCGATCTCCGCGCTCATCCGCTCGGCGGACCGCATCGGGGAAGGCGACTACACCAGTCCCTTCCATGTCGCGCGCCGCGATGAGCTCGGCGAGCTGCAGCACGCGCTCGAGCGCATGCGGCAGAAGCTCTCCGAGACCACCATCACCAAGAATTATCTCGACACGGTGCTCAACAGCCTGAGCGACGCGGTGATCGTCACCTCGCCGGACGGCATCATCAAGAGCTGCAACGAGGCGACACAGCGCCTTCTCGGCTACAGCGACGCGGACCTGGTGGGCAAGTCTCTCGGCGGCTTCATCGACGAGGCTCACCGCAGCTCCTTCGATCTGGGCGGCGAGGCCCCCGAGGCGCGCGAGACCGTGCTGCGCACCGCGTCCGGACAGACCATTCCGGTATCCATGGCGTCCTCGAGCATCGCGTCTCTCGACCCACAGTTCGAGGGCAACATCTACGTCGCACGCAACATCACCGAGCGCAAGCGAGCCGAGCGGCGCATCCGCTATCTCGCGCGCTACGACACCCTGACCAAGATGCCGAATCGAATGCAGTTCCAGCACTTGCTGCAGCAGGCCATCGCGCGCTCGCGACGCAACCAGCATTCGCTCGCCCTGCTCTATCTCGACCTCGACCGCTTCAAGGACGTCAACGACACCTTCGGTCACTCGGCCGGGGATCGCACGCTCGAGATCTTGAGCGAGCGACTGACGCGTGTGCTCAGCAAGGACACCGTGATCGGTCGCCTGGCGGGCGACGAGTTCGCGATGTTCGTGGACGACCTGCCCGCGGATCTCGACAACCGACCAAGCCTGGGGGCTCTTGCCCGCACACTCCTCGACGAGATCAGCCGCGCGTTTTACGTGAACGAGCAGGAGGTCTACCTGACCGCGAGCGTCGGCATCGCCATCTGCCCGTACGACGCGGAGAACACCATCGACTTGATCCGCAACGCCGACGCGGCGATGTATCACTCCAAGCAGAACGGCGGCAACACTTGGGCGTTCTACGTGCCGCACATGAATGCGGCGGCGGTGGAGCGGCTCATGCTGAAGAGCAAGTTACGCCGCGCCCTCGAGCGCGACGAGCTCGTCGTGCTGTACCAATCGAAGGTGGATCTGCGCGACGGACGCGTGGTCGGTGCCGAGGCGTTGCTGCGCTGGCGGCTGCCGGGCCACGGCGACATCTCGCCGATGCAGTTCATACCACTCGCCGAGGAGAGCAGCCTCATCCTGGACATCGGCGAGTGGGTGCTCGACCGCGTGTGCTCGGACTATAAAAGGTGGCAGAGCACGGTTCCCCAGCCCGGGCGCATCGCCATGAACCTCTCGCTGCGCCAGCTCAAGCAGTCGAGCTTTATCGCGCGATGCCGCAATGCCTTCCGTAAACATGGCGTGTCGCCTACGTGCTTCGAGCTCGAGGTCACCGAGACCACCCTCATGACGGACCCCAAGCGCACCATCGGCCTCTTGAACGAGCTCTATGCGTTGGGTCTGCACCTTGCCATCGACGATTTCGGTACGGGCTATTCGTCGCTTTCGGCCTTGCAGCAATTCCCGATCGGCACCTTGAAAATCGATCAGTCGTTCGTCCGCGATTTGACGGTGGATTCCAACGATGCAGCGCTCGTGCGAACCATTATCGACATGGGCAAGAGTCTCGATCTCGAAGTCATCGCCGAGGGCGTCGAGACCAGCGAGCAGCTGGAATTCCTGCGCAAGCACGGCTGTTTCTTCGCCCAGGGTCGATTGTTCGGCGAGCCGATGGAAGCGAGCCGGCTACTCTCGATTCTCGCCAGTCAGGCTGCCGGCTCACCCTATCACGCCGCGCTGTGCGCGGCGGCCCCGCGCCACGTCAAATTCCATCATTGACCGTCCCGCGGACGCGGCTCGAAGCCTCGATCTCAAAGGATGCCGTGAATGACCAACTCGAGGGCGTATGTCGGACACTAACTCGACGGCGACCTACACCATCAAGGCGGTCGCGGAGGCTACCGGGCTCACCGTGGAAACCCTGCGGGCCTGGGAGCGGCGCTATCGGGTGATCGAGCCGCAGCGTGGCGCCGGCGGCCATCGGTTGTATACCGCTCGCGATGTATCGCGGCTGCGGCGCCTGCGCGAGACTACGGCGCGCGGTCATCCCATCGGCCAGGTCGCGCACCTGTCGAACGATGCGTTGAGCCGCCTCTTGTCGGACGATGGCGGCGAGGACGCGGCAGCGCAATCGCTCATCGACCGCATACTCGCCGCCGTGAGCAAATACCGGCCGACCGAATGCGATCAGGTGATGGCGATGGCCTTCGCCTTGCTGCCGCCGTTCGAGGTCGTGCGCAACGTGTTATTCCCTGCGTTGCGCGAAGTCGGCGAACGTTGGCATCGGGGGGAGATCTCCATCGCTCAGGAGCGCATCGCCTCGAATTGCGCTCGCCGCCAGCTCTCGGCGCTCCTGCACACGTTCAACAGCATCGCCAAGGGACCCGCCGTGGTGTTCGCCACCCTGAGCGGCGAACGCCACGAGCTCGGCATACTCATGTACGCTGCGCTGGCGGCAAGCTTGCGGCTGCGGGCGTACTACCTCGGCCCCGACTTGCCAGCCGAGGAGGCGGCGCGCTGCGCGCTCAAGATCAACGCGGCCGCGGTCGCGATCAGTCTGGTCATGCGCGGCCACCTCGACTCGGCCCTCGCGCAGCTGCACGCCTTGCGCGGTCAGCTGCCGGACGGGGTGGAGATTTGGCTCGGCGGCCCCGCACTCGCCGACGTCGATGCGGCCAAGCTTCCCGCGCGCAGCATTTGCATGATCGAGCCCGGGGATTTCGAGCAGCGCGTCGGGCTCCTGGAGGCCGCGCGCTAGATGTCGCGCGGCCGGACCCTGCTGCTGATCGCCGTACCTGCCTGGGCGGCGGTCGCGGTCTGGAATGCGCAAAAGCCGCTGCCGCCCGGAACTCACTTGGCATCGCTCACGACTCGCCTCGCCGAGTCCCAGGTGGAAGTCGTCTCCGCCGCGGCCTCGCCCGGCGAAGTCGAGGCCCGCGAGCTCGCCGCGATCGATCGCGCGAGCGATCTGATCGTGCTCGACGCAGCGCCGCTGTCGCGCGCCTTGGGTCGTGGGCTTCTTCTGCAGCGAGTCAAGCGACCGAACATCAAGATCGTGCTCGTGTCCGATCCACGTAGCGAAGCCTATGGCGGCACGCCGGTGGAATATCTCGAGTCCCTCGAGCGGGCTGGCGTGATCGTCGCGCGCGTGCGTCTCGATCGTTTGCGCGATTGTGTTCCGCTCTACTCGGCGCTCTGGCGGCTCGCTCTCGGGTGGTGGAGCGATCCGTTCGACGAACACCCTGCGGATCCCGGCCTGCGGGCTTCGCTCCGCGCACAAAACCACAAGTCGGATCAGCGCCGGGTCTTCGTTGCCGATGACGGTGCCGGCGGCTGGGTAAGCCTCTTGCCGCTCGCTCCCGGTGGGGATCTCGCGGTGCAGATCAAGGACGGCCTCGCGCGCGACATCGTCGCCAGCGAGCTCGAGATCGCCGCGTGGTCGAGCGGGGACGACCGCTTGCCCGCGCCGCCGCGCGCGGTACCGCGCGGCCCGGGCTCCATCGATGCTCGATTCCTCACCGAGGGAGCGATTCGCGGCGCGATGCTCGATGCGCTGGGCGCTGCAGCCGCGGGCGACGACGTCGGATTGGTTGCGCCGCGCTTGAGCGAACGCCGCCTGATCGACGCGCTCAAGAGCGCCGCGTCCCGCGGCGCGCACGTGCGCGTACTGCTCGACCCGGAAGCGGCGCCGAACACCGCGGTGGCGGCCGAGCTCGAGCGCGACGGCGGCCGGACCCTCGAGCTGCGCTGGCTCGCGCCGCCGGCACGCGGCACGGCGTCCCTCGCCTTCGTCATCCGGCGCGGAGAGCTCTGGACGAGCGCTGGTGCCGCCGACTTCACGCGCCCCAGTCTCGACGATATCGATCTCGAGTCCGCCGTCGAGCTGCGCATGCCCGAGCGCGCTACTCCCGCCCGGGCACTCGAGGCGTACTTCGCCGGCACGTGGGCGAACGGCGCCGCATACGCTGCATATGCGGTCGAATCCGAGGCAGACTACTGGCGATACCGGCTCAAGGAGGCGGCGGCGCTGGCGGAGTTCTAGGCAGGTCTTGCAGCGTTTTCGTCGTCTTCTCGACGATTTCGCCGAGCGCTCGGTCGGCGGCGGCGGCGTAGGCGGCGACTACGGCGGTCAGGCGGTTGTCGGCGGCCGGCTGCCGCGTATCCCCCTCGAAGTAGCCGAGCACCCGCCGGTCGCCCGCATTGCCCACCCGCGCGAGGAGCTGCACGTGCACGGTGGGCCCGGCATCCGGCCTCGCGCCCTCGTACTCGGCCTGAAAGTCCACGACCTCGATCTCCAGCCAGTAGCCCGCGTTGAAGGCGGACGTGTCGGTGCCCACGTTGCGAAAGCTGCCGCGAAAGGACTGCAGCACGAGATCCTGCACGACCTCGTCGAGCTGTCCGGTCCAGCGGGCACGGGCGAAATAATCGAGTTTTCCATCCGGATAGAGCGCGGCAATGCGGTCCGTGTCGAGCCCGGTGCGCACGCGCGGCAGCAGCACCGTGAGATCGAAGGGCAGCACGCCGCCTCCCGGGGCCGGCCTGGGCGTCACCGACAACAGGTAAGTCGACGGCGCGGGCTGGTTGCTCTTGAAGAATGAGCCCGTGCAAGCGACCGGAGTTGCGGCGAGCAGGCCGGTGAGAAGCGCTGCGAGGAAGGTTCTCATCGAGGCAGCTCGATGCCGTGATAGTTGGATTCGTACAGAAGCTCGGCGGGGTTTTGCTTGAGCGAGCGCGATAGATCCCGGATGTCGCGCACGGCGGCCCGGCTTTCGTGCAGCAGTCTCTCGAGCTCGGGCAATCCCTGGCCGGTGAAGCGCGAGAGCGCGGGCTCGTTTTGCGTGACGAATTCGTTGAGACGGTCGGATGCGCTCGCGAGGCTGTCGCTGATGCGGTGGATGCTGGCGAGGCTCGCCTTGATGTCGGCCGCTGAATCGTTGGTAACCTTGTGGAAATCGGCGGCGGCGGCGTCCACCTCGTCCGAGGTGTGGCGCAGGTTCGCCACGAGCTCCTCGATCTGGCGCAGAAGCGCCGGCGCGCGATCGCTCGCCACGCGCACGTTCGCGAGCGCCGCCTTGAAGTTGCCGACGTTCTCTTCGCTGAACAGCTGGTCCATGTGGTCCACCAGATCGATGGCGTGGTTCGCGAGCGCCGGCAAGCTCCGCAGCAGGACGTCGAGATCGGACGGCGCGGAGCGGATCACCGGATAGTGCTCGCCCATCGGCAGCGGGCCGCTGCTGGTCGCCTTGGGGTCTTCCTCGAGATCGATGAAGAGCAGCCCCGTCACGCCTTGGAGGCTCAGCAAGGCAAGCGTGCGCGTATCGAGGGGGGCGCTCTCCTCGACATCCGCGATCACCTCGACGCGCTTGCGGTTCTTGGGATCGAGCATGATGCGCGCCACCTTGCCGACGTCGACGCCGAGGTAGCGCACGGGACTACCCGCCGTGAGGCCGCTCACCGAGCCGTCGTAATAGATCTCGTAGCGCTGGTAGGTGCGCTTGTCCCTTTGATCGGTATACCAATAGACGAACGACAGCGCCATGCCGAGGACCAGCAGCACGAACGCCCCGACGACCACGTAATTGGCGTTCCTATCCACGAGGCGCCTCCGGGGCGAGCCCGGTCGCGGCCGACTGCTGAGCCGCGCGGGCTCGGGGGCCATGGAAATACTCGTGTATCCAGGGATTCGTGCTCTCGAGAATACCCGGGAGGGTATCGGTCACCATGCGTCCGTCCACGATCACGCTGACGCGGTCGCAGGTACGGAACAGACTGTCGAGGTCGTGCGTGATCATGACCACCGTGAGCTTGAGTTCGCCGTGAAGGTATAACAGTAACGCATCGAAGTCCGCCGCGGAAATCGGGTCCAGCCCCGAGGTCGGCTCGTCCAGGAACAGAAGCTTCGGTTCCGTGCTGAGGGCGCGCGCGAGCGCCGCGCGCTTGACCATGCCGCCGGAGAGCTGCGAGGGATATTTCTCGGCGACGTCCGGAGCGAGCCCGACGAGACTCAGATTGAGCTGCACGAGATCGTCGAGCACGCTCTCCAGCAGCGAGTAGGCCTCGCGCAGCGGCAGCTGGATGTTCTCCGCCACGGACAGGGAGGAGATCAGGGCGCCGCTCTGGAACGTCACGCCGTAGCCGCGCGCCATGGCGATGCGCTCCGCCGGGGTGAGGTCACGGATGTCACGGCCGAAGACCTCGATGGTCCCTCCTTGCGGCTCGCGCAAGCCGAGAATGGTGCGCAGCAGTACCGACTTGCCCGCGCCGGACCCGCCGACGATGCCCATGATCTCGTTGCGTCGTACTTCGAACGACAAGCCGTCGTGCACGGTCTGGGTGCCGAAGCGGCTTACCAGTCCGCGAACGCGCACCATCGGCTCATCGCTCGGCAGGGGCGCCTGCGGAGCGGCATCGCGCGGGTCCATCTCGGCACGCAGCTCCATCTCAGAAGTCGATCTGCTCGAACAGGACCGCGAAAAACGCATCCGCGAGAATCACGAGGAAGATGGACTGCACCACGGCCATGGTGGTGAGGCGCCCGAGCTCGCGTGCGGAGTCGCGTACCTGCATGCCGCGGTACGCCCCCACTATCCCGATGAGCAGCGCGAACACCGGCGCCTTCACCAGGCCCGCCCAGAAGGTCGTCGGCGCGAGCGCCTCGCGCAGCCGGACGGTGAACTGCGCGGGCGGTATGTGCAGCTGGATCAGCGACAGGAGGCCGCCGCCCGCGAGCCCCATGGCGTCTGCGATGATGGTGAGACAGGGTAAGGCGATGATGAGGCCGAGCACGCGCGGCACGACCAAGAGCTCGATCGGATTCATGCCCATGGCGCGCAGTGCGTCGATCTCCTCGTTGAGCTGCATGACGCCGATCTCGGCGGCGAACGCGCTGCCGGAGCGACCGGCCACGATGATGGCCGTGAGCAGCACGCCCATCTCGCGCAGCACGGCGATGGTGACGAGGTCGACCACGAAAATCGTGGCGCCGAACCTCGCGAGCTGTTGCGCGCCGAGATAAGCGACCACCACGCTGATCAGGAACGCGATCAGCGAGACGATGGGAATGGCGCTCACCCCGGTCTCCTGAACATGCCGCACCACCGAGGAGAATCGCAGCGACCGCGGGCGCGAGAAGCCGCTGCCGAGGACGGCGGCGATGCGGCCGAAGAAGCCGAGCAAGCGCACGGCCTCGGTACTCTGCAGCACCGTCCATCGGCCGAGCTTCTCGACGGCGCCTTCCTCGTTGGGCATCGCCACCGCGCGCATGCCGTGTGCCGTGCACAGCTCGAGCTGCAACTTTTCCAGCAGCTTTACGGTGTGCGGCGGACCACCCTCGTGCCGTACGACCAGATCCTGCGCAGCGCCGAGTTCGCGCAGACGCGTGAGCAACGCCCATACCGGGCCGATGCCGGGATGCTCGACGCGCGACCAATCGCACACCAGGGTTCCGCTCATCGGACCGGGCAGCATCTCCAGCTGGAGATCGATTTGCGGCAAAGCCTCGAGCGACCAATCGCCCTGCAAATCGATTCGCCAGCTCTCGCCATCCCGGTGCAGCGCCAACGCATCCATCGCTATATGCTACGAGAATGCACACGGATCCGCTGCTGCAGATTTTGATACTGCTGGCCGCCTCGGTGTTCGTCGTGACCGCCGTGCGCAAGCTCGCGCTGCCGGCGATCCTCGGTTACCTCGCGGTCGGCATGCTGCTCGGGCCGCACGCGCTGGGGCTGATCTTCGACAACGACACGACTCGCCTGCTCGCCGATGTCGGCGTGGCATTCCTGGTGTTCACGCTCGGGCTGGAGTTCTCGCTGCCGCGCTTGCTCGCCATGCGCGGCGAGGTGCTCGGCGTGGGCGGGGCGCAGGTGCTCGTGACGACGGCGGTCGTCGCCGTAGCGGCGTCGACATTGCTCAGCCTCACACCCGCCTCGGCGGTGGTCGTGGGCGGCGCCGTCGCAATGTCCTCGACCGCCATCATCATCGCCCAGCTCACCGAGCAATCGGAGAACACGCGCACGCACGGCCGGCTCGCGGTGGCGATCTGCCTGTTCCAGGACCTGAGCTTTCCCTTGTTCTTGGGCCTGCTCTCGCCGCTCGCGTCCGCGGGGCCCGGCACGCCTTCTCCGCACATCTTGGCGGCCATCGCGATCGCGGCGGCCGCGGTGCTGCTCGTACTCGCGACCGGTCGCTGGCTGCTGCGTCCGCTGTTCGTCCTCATCGCGGGGGTGCACTCCGCAGAGCTGTTCTCGCTCGCCGTGCTGCTCGCGGTACTCTCCTCCGCTTGGGCGACGCAAGCCGCGGGACTCTCGCTCGCGCTGGGGGCCTTCCTCGCCGGCATGGGGCTCGCGGAGACCGAGTTCCGCCATCAGATCGAGGCGACCATCCGCTCGTACCGCGAGGTGCTGCTCGGGGTGTTCTTCATCACGCTCGGCATGCTGCTCGACGTGCCGCTGCTGCTGCGCACCCTGCCGCTGGTGAGCGCGATCGTGCTGGGCACGTCGATCCTGAAAGCCGTGGTGGTCGCGGTGGCGTCGAAGCCCGTGACCCGCAGCTGGTTCAAGTCGGTGCGCACGGGGGTGGTCGTGAGCCAGGGCGGGGAGTTCGGCTTCGCGCTACTCACCCTGCTCCTGCGACGCGAGCTGGCCGATCCCGCCGTCGTCCAGCCGCTCCTCGCCGCGACCGCGCTCAGCATGATCGTCTCGCCCTTCGTGATCCGCCACAATCGGCAGATCACTCGCGTGCTCGTGCGTCAATCGGGGCCGCCGCAAACCGAGGCGATGCGCGAGGCGCGTCTCACGCTCGCCGTCGCGGAGCGCGATCATGTCGTGATCTGCGGATTCGGACGGGTGGGCCAGAACATCGCGCGTGTGCTCGAGCAGACGGGCTTCGAGTACCTCGCGCTCGATCTCGACACCTATCGCGTGCGCGAGGGCCGGCAGGCAGGCGATCCGGTGATGTACGGCGATGCCGGCCAGATCGAGGTACTGCAGAACGTGGGGCTCGCGCGGGCGCGCTGCGTCGTCATCACCTTCGCGAACCCCGCCGTGTCCTTGCGCATCCTGCGCTCGGTGCGCGCCTTGCGCACCGACGTGCCGGTGCTCGTCCGCACGCAGGACGACCTGCGGCTCGAGGAGCTGCAGGCGGCGGGCGCGACCGAGGTGGTGCCGGAGACGCTCGAGGCGAGCCTCATGCTTCTCTCGCATCTTTTGCTGTTGCTGAAGCTGCCCATGCCGCAGGTCATCCGTACCGTCAACGACATCCGCAGCCATCGCTACGTGATGCTGCGCCAGTACTTCCGCAAGGCGGGCGCCGAATTCCTGGATGACAATCACGCATTCCGTGAAGAGCTTCACAGTGTGGTGCTGCCGCCGCATGCTTGGGCGGTGGGCAAGAGCATCGCGGACCTCGTCGACCGCGGCTCGCAGGTCGCCGTGAGCGCGGTGCGGCGCGACGGCATCGTGGGCCGGGATCCCGCTGCGGACACCGTTTTCAAGGAGGGCGATGTCGTCGTGGTTTGCGGACCTCCCGAGGCCGTGGAGCACGCCGAGACCTTGCTCTTAATGGGTTAAATAGCGCTTTACTTATCCCCCCGCCTACTCGCATAGTAGGGGTGCTGTTCAAGGGCAAACCCGCCGAAAGGTGGGGACGCAAAACCACCGGTCTAAGGGGCTTCCACGGAAGCTCACGATAGCGGGGTCGCCAGTTCTCGATGCGCCGAGCGCGCATTCCCGCGTCCCTCCCCCCGGTTTTCCCTTGATCTGCGACGGCTTTCAACGACCGCGTTCGAGGATCGTTCGAGAATTGCAGGGGTAAAAATATGGTAGTCAAAGTGAATCGTTCGCGCGGTCCGGATACCGCCGCGTCCGGCCTGTATCGACGGCCGCGCCTCGTCATGCAAGCAAAGCGCGCCGAGGACATTCCGGCCATTCTCGCCAATACCAAGAACTACCCGACGCCCGTGCGCTTCGTGGGCGGCGATTATTCGCAGACCCGCTGCGTCGGCGGCGACGGCGGGACGACCGTCAACTTGAGCACGCTCGGCAAGATCGTCGAGTTCGGCGAGGGCGAGGTGCGCACGCAGGCCGGCGTGCGGGTGGGTACCCTGGTGCGCGCCCTCGCCGAGCGCGGTCAAGAGCTGCCGCTAACCCCAGAGATGGGACATATGACGGTGGGGGCCGTGGCCGTGACCACGCTGCCGCAGGCCTCGCGGGCAGAGGGCCCTGCGCAGATGTCGGCGCTCGTGAAGGAGCTCAAGCTCGTCACCCCGCAGGGCAAGTTGATGACGGTGAGCGACCGCAACGCGGACTTGATGCGCGTGCTGCGCTCGAGTTTCGGACTCCTCGGCGTGGTGCACGAGGCGGTGCTGCGCGTTCAACCGCTCGTCCCCGTGAGAATCGACCACGAGGTACTGACGCTCAAGGAGTTCGCAGCGCGCTTCCGCCAGATCGTCGCCTCGCCCGACGCCTTGCGCCTGCACATCTCGCCCTTCCACGACCAGATCACCGTGGAGCGGCGCACTCCCGACGAGAGTTTGTCCTCGAGCCGGTCCGGGATCTGGCAGATCAAAAAGTCGGTCATGCGCAACGTGCTGCCGGCCTTCGGCTCGACGGTCGGCAGCGTGCTCGCCGCACCGGGTGTCGCCGGAGCCGTCGTCTCCGGCGTGCAGCGCGCACTGCGCGCGACGCTCCCCACGCGCAGCGTCGTCATGCACGCGCACGAATGGATTCGCGACTTTCCGCAGGAGGCCTGGCGATCGCGCTATACCTATACCTTGTGGGGCTTCCCTCAGGCCGGATTCCCGAAACTCCTCGCCGAGTACTTCGCGTTCTGCCGCTCGTACTACAAGCAGCACGGCTATCGTTGCAACGTCGTGAACGGCGCGAGCCGTCTGCATCAGGACCGCTCGTCACTATTCAGCGTGAGCTTTCAGGGACCGATGATCACGCTCGAGCCCTCCTCGACCGGAGACCGGGGCTGGGACGAGTTCCTGATCGACTTCAACGATTTTGCGTCCGCGCTCGGCGGAGTGCCGACCTTCAATCAGTCGCGTGCTTTGAAACCCGAGCACGTCACCAAGGCATTCGGCGACCGCGTCAAGCTGTTCCGGGCGTTGCGCCAGCGCACCGATCCGCTCAATCGGCTCTGCAACAGCTACTTCGCGCACCTGCTCGAGACTTAGCGCCGCAAGGCGTTCAGGCCTTGTCCTGCAGATGTGCCTCGAGGAACCACAGGTACTTGTCGATCTCGCGTGAAAGCTGCGTGAAGAGGTCGGCCGTATCCGCATCGCCCAACTCGGCGGTCGAGTCGATGGCGCCGCGCACCGACTTGCCGTAGACCGACAGCTGCGTCGAGAGATAGAGCAGATGGTCCCTTCCCGCGGTGATGCTCAGGGGATAATTCTTGAGTTTGCTGCGCCTCGCGGCCACAGCCACCGTCCCCTCGGCAGTTCCGCCCAAGCTGGTGATGCGCTCCGCGATCTCGTCGATTTGCTCCAACATGGCATCCGAGATTTTGTCGAACAGCTCGTGTAGGGCTATGAAGTGAGGACCCTTGACGTTCCAATGCGCCTGTTTGACCTGACTCTGCAAGTCGATCGCATCGCTCAATCGATCGTTCAATGTGACGATGACGTTACGGCGAGTCTTTTCAGAGAGGTCGATCTTGGTCTTATACACACAGCGCTCCTTGAAGGCGTCCCCGGAGCGCTATTCTGCACTGCTTGTCGATGAAGCAAAAGCGCGCTAAGTGCCCGTGCGCCGCTTGCGCAATTGCACGGCTCCGGCGATGCAAGCCGCGCCGATCAATACGCCGATCCAAACATCGGCACTCGAGAAAAAGCCCACAGGATCGGGCAGCTGCCACACGCCCGGCGTCATCTCTCCTTTCTCGAGAGACCAGTGGATCGGATGATGGAACGATGCGTAGCCGCCGCCGAGGAGCCGATCTCTGAGCACGATGGCCGTGACGTGAGTGCCGAGGAACAGCCGCTCGGCCAGCATGACCGCGAGCGGCGGCAGCAGGGCTTGCAAGATCACCGCGCGCTTCGCCCAAGCGGAGACGAGCAGGAGCCATCCGACCACGGGCGCGTACCAAAGCACGCCGGTGGCGAGCACGTACAGCCACAAGGCTTGGACTTGCAGCCACAGCCCGGGACTCCACAGAACGTTGCCGAACACCAGGTGCGCCCGTACCGATATCACGAAGGCCATCAAAAGAGCCGCGATGTCCGCGACGCAAAAGTACACCAGCGGAATCGCAACGACGCCGACGAAGAGCTTCGAGACGACCGTTGCCGAATCGGTGACGGGCATCGATTTGAAGAACAACACGCTCCGGTCCTTGCGGTCGGCGTACAGGCAGTCGAGCATATACCAGACGGAGTAGATGCTCATTGCCACCCAGAACACGCCGCCGATCGTGACCATGAATAAGACACCCGCCAGCTCGCTTTGCTGGTCGCTCGCGTGCAGCATGGCGATCTCCACCTTGCCGAACAGCGAGCCCACCACCAGCAGCGCTCCGATACAGGCCGGCATGACCCAGATGGCCTTGTTCTCCCAGAACTCCCGGCGAACCAACCAGATGAGGTCGTTCATGCCGCACGCTCCGCGGAGAGCTTGGCGACGAACAGGTCGGAGACGCTCGGTGCGCCGACTTCGCCGAAATCCTCGAGCTTCTCCCGATCCGCGCCCTCGAAGTACAGAATCGTCTTGCCCAGCGCGCGGCGCTCGTAGAATGGCCGCTCCTGACGGGCGGCCGCGACCCGGTCGTCCGCGACCTCGACGGCCGCATAGCGCGTGCCGATGTCCTCGACGGAGCAATCGAGCACAATGTGTCCCTTGTCGATGAAGAGCACGTCGGTCAACAAGTTCTCGACCTCCTCGACTTGATGCGTGGTGATCACGATGGTGCGCGTCTCGTCCATGTAGTCGTTGACCAGCGCGTCGTAGAAGCCGCGGCGCGCGAGGATGTCCAGGCCGAGCGTCGGCTCGTCGAGAACCAGCAGGCGCGCGTCGATGGCCATGGTGAGCGCGAGATGCACCATCGTCTTCATGCCCTTCGACAGCTCACCGATGCGCCGCCGCATGCCGATGTCGGTCTTGGCGAGCAGCGCCACGGCACGCTCACGGCGGAATCGCGGATGCACTCCGGCGACGAAGTCGATCGCCTGCTGTACGCGCAGCCAGGAGGGAAGTACGGCGACGTCCGCGATGAAGCTCGTCTCCTGCATGAGCACGGCGCGCTCGGCGAAGGGCTCGCGACCGAGCACGCGGAGCTGGCCGTCGTAAGTCGTGAGCCCGAGCACCGCGCGCAGCGCCGTGGTCTTGCCCGCGCCGTTCGGGCCGATCAGGCCGACGATGCGTCCCGGCTGCACGACGAAATCCGCTCGATCGAGGGCGAGGAACGAGCCGTATTTCTTGGACAGGCCGCGTGCTTCGATGAGGGGGGAGGACGGGATCATGTGCTACTCCTTGTTCTCGGCGCGCGGCGCGGGGTGCGTGAGCGCGGGGGCCTGTGCGAACAGCTCGTCGGCGGAGAATCCCAGCCGATGGATGACCGCCAGGATCTGTGGCCATTCCTCCTTGAGGAACCGTTCGCGCTCGCCCTTGAGCAGCAACGACCGCGCACCCTCGCTGACGTACATGCCGCGCCCGCGGCGCTTCTCGACCAGCCCTTCGTCGACCAGCTGTTGGTACCCCTTGAGCACCGTGAGGGGGTTGAGCCGGTAATCCGCGGCAACGGTGCGCACCGAAGGCAACGGGTCGCCTTCCTTGAGCGCCCCTTCCAGGATGAGGGCAACCATTCGATCGCGCAGCTGGCGATAAATGGGCTGATTGTCGTTCCAATTAGGATCCATGCCGCTCTCAGCGCGCGGGCCCCGTGCTGGGGCCAAGCAGCGCGCTAATCTAGCAGAACGCCCTTGAGGGGCGGCTTACGCCGCCACCAAGGTAACGGCCGCAGACGCGCGTTCTACGCTGAACAGAAAGGCGACGCCTCCGAACACGGTGCCGTTGACCAGTAAGGCGAGCGCGAGGGCGGCGATTTTCGACGATATGCGAGTTTCCATGATCTTCTCCTTGCAGTTGCCGGCTGTGCCGGGGGTGTAACAGTGACCTGGTGATATAGTAATGTACATCACTACAACATGCAAGCTTTTCCCGAAGTTTCTTTTGCACCCGATGCAGGCGCCCCGGGGGGGTGAATAAACTCATCCGGGCCGTAAGCGGCGCCCGGTCTTCGGCTACTATTTGTCGCTTTTGCTCATCGTTTGCCGAGGATCCTCAATGAAAAAGCCTGTTACCGTCACCATCACCGGCGCGGCCGGAAACATCGGGTATGCGCTCGCCTTCCGCATCGCTTCCGGGCAGATGCTCGGCACCGACCAGTCCATCAACCTCAATCTGCTCGAGATACCGGCGGCGCTCGGTGCCGTGCAGGGAGTGGTGATGGAACTGAACGATTGCGCGTTCCTTACGCTCAACAAGGTGAGCGCTTCTGACGATGCGCGCGTCGCGTTCAAGGACTGCGATGTGGCCATGCTGGTCGGAGCGCGGCCGCGCGGCCCGGGCATGGAGCGCAAGGACCTCTTGCTCGAGAATGCCAAGATCTTTTCCGCGCAGGGCAAGGCGCTCGATGCGGTCGCGAGCCGCGACGTGCGCGTGCTCGTGGTCGGCAATCCGGCGAACACCAACGCGCTCATCGCCCAGCGCAACGCGCCCTCACTCTCGCCCGATCGATTCACGGCGATGACGCGTCTCGATCACAACCGCGCGCTCGCGCAGGTGAGCGAGAAGACGGGCGCCGCGCTCGACAAGATCAAGAAAGCCGTCATCTGGGGAAATCACTCGGCCACGCAGTACCCGGATCTGAATCACGCGACGATCGACGGCAAACCGGCGCTCGCGGAGGTCGGCGAGAGCTGGTTCAAGCAGACGTTCATTCCGACGGTGCAGCAACGCGGGGCGGCGGTCATCAAGGCGCGCGGGTCGTCCTCGGCCGCATCCGCCGCGTCCGCAGCGATCGATCACATGCACGACTGGGTGCTGGGCAGCCGCGAGAAGGACTGGGTGAGCATGGCCGTGCCGTCGGACGGCAGCTACGGCATTCCGGATGGTGTGATTTACTCCTATCCCGTCACTTGCAAGGGCGGAAAATACGCCATCGTGCAGGGACTGCCAATCGATGCTTTCAGCCGCGGGAAGATGCAGCTCACGCACCGTGAGCTTTGCGAAGAGCGCGACGGCGTCAAGGACCTCATGTGATCGCAACAGGGAGACTCGTCATGAATCGCTTCATACTAGGTGTCGCGTTTACCGCGCTTGCCGCCGCCGCCATCGCGCAGCCGCGCGCCAGCGCGCCCGCGGGCGCGAAAGTGTATTTCATCACGCCGCGGAACGGCGCGATCGTGCACAACCCCGTAGTCGTGAAATTCGGCCTGAAGGGCATGACTATCGCGCCCGCGGGCACGCAGGCGGACAATACCGGGCACCATCACTTGCTGGTGGATACGGACCTCGGCGAGCTCTCCCTGGATGCACCGCTTCCGGCGAGCGATAAAGTGCTGCACTTCGGCAAGGGGCAGACGGAGACGACGCTCACTCTGCCTCCGGGCAAGCACACGCTCGAGCTCGTGTTCGCCGACTATCGGCACATGTCCTTCGATCCGCCCCTGCACTCGAAGAAAATCACCGTCACCGTGCAATAGGGTCTCGCGTGCGGACGATTCTGCACGTGGACATGGACGCGTTCTACGCGTCGGTCGAGGAGCGGGATCGTCCGGAGCTCAAGGGCAAGCCGCTCATCGTCGGCGGCGCTTCCGGCCGCGGCGTCGTCGCCGCGGCGAGCTACGCCGTACGCCGCTTCGGCGTGCGCTCGGCCATGCCCATGCGCGAGGCGTTGAGGCTTTGCCCGCAGGCGATCTGTGTAACGCCGCGCATGGCGCGCTATAAGGAGGTATCCGCCCAGGTTTTCGGGATATTTCATGAATTCACGCCGCTGGTCGAAGGGCTGTCGCTCGACGAGGCATTTCTCGACCTGACGGGCAGCATCCGCCTGTTCGGCGATCCGGTCGCCATCGGCGCCGAGATTCGCCGCAGGATTCGAGCGGTGACTGAACTTACCGCCTCGGTCGGAATCGCACCGAATAAGTCGCTCGCCAAGCTCGCCTCGGATATGAACAAGCCCGACGGCTTGTTCTGCATCGGGCCGGAAAATCTGCACGCTGTTCTCGATCGCATGGCCGTAGAGCGGCTTTTTGGAGTGGGCGCCAAGTCGCTGCCGGCCGTGCAGGCGTGCGGGCTCCTGACATTCGGCGACGTCGCGCGGGCGAGCGATGAGCAGTTGTGGCGTGCCTTCGGCAAGCACGGCAAGGCCATGCAGGCGCGCGCCGCGGGCTGCGACGAGCGGCCAGTGGTGGCCGATCGGGAGGAGAAATCCATCAGCGCGGAGGAGACCTTCGATGAGGACATTCGCGACCCCGCCGTGCTCGAGCGGCGCTTGACCGCGCTCGCCGACCGAGCCGTCGCGCGGCTGCGCGCGGCGGGTCTTTGCGCCGGGCGGGTGAGCGTGAAGATCCGTCGCGCCGATTTCACGACCTATACCCGCCAGTGCGTCCTCGAGCCGGCAACGCACGACACCGCCGCCGTATGCGCGGGTGCGCAGCGGCTGCTGCGCACGTGGCTTGCCGGCCACAGGAATGTCGCATTGCGATTGCTCGGGGTCGGCACGAGCGAGCTGTCGGAGGTGCGTCAGCCCGATCTGTTCGCCGAGGGCGCGCCCCGCGATTCGCGGCTCGATGCCGCCATCGACGGTATCCGCGACCGCTTCGGATCGCGAGTGCTCACGCGCGCGAGTCTTCTGCCGCGCTCCAAGGACGGCTCCGGTCCGCCCCGCGGCTGAGCTTGGTATCATCGTCACCGCCATGTATACGAGCTTTTTCGGCCTCATCGAAAAGCCCTTCGCGATCACGCCGGACCCGCGCTACCTATACCTGAGCGAGCGCCACGCCGAAGCGCTCGCTCACCTGCTCTACGGCATCAACGAAGCCGGCGGCTTCATTCAGCTGACGGGCGAGGTGGGAACCGGCAAGACCACGATCGTGCGCACGCTTCTGTCGCGCGTCCCGCAGCACGCGGACGTCGCGGTGATCCTCAACCCCCGGGTGACCGCCACCGAGTTTCTCCTCACCATCTGCGAAGAGCTCGGGCTCGGACTCGACGAGGCCGACCGGACCAGTGCCAAGGAGATGGTCGACGCGCTGAACCGCCGGCTGCTCGCCGCGCATGCGGAAGGCCGGCGCGTCATCATCATCGTCGACGAAGCGCAGAATTTGTCTACCGAGGTCCTCGAGCAGGTGCGCTTGCTCACCAATCTCGAGACCGCCACCCAGAAGCTGCTGCAGATCATCCTCATCGGCCAGCCGGAGCTGCGTGAGCTCCTCGACCGCAGCGAGCTGCGCCAGCTCGCTCAGCGCATCACCGGGCGCTATCACCTGAACCCGCTGTTCAAGGCGGAGACTCAGGAATACGTGGGTCATCGATTGCGCGTCGCCGGCGCCGCCGGCGAGATCTTCACGCCCGCGGCGCTGCGCGAAGTGTACCGGCTCTCCTCCGGCATTCCGCGCGTCATCAATGTGTGCTGCGATCGGGCGTTGCTCGGCGCCTACACACTCGAGACGCGCAAGGTGACGCCGGCGCTCGTGCGACGCGCGGCGGGCGAGGTTTATGGTCGGCGCTTCGTGCCGCTCTGGCTCGGCTGGGTCGCCGCGGCGATCGTGATCGCGGGCGTCGCGATCACGGTCTACGCCGGTATCGCGGTGTGGCGCAACTCGCCTCCGGGACTGCGGTCGGCGACCAACACTCCCGTGCTCGCGCCCGCGGGGGCTGCGCTCGCCCAGCCTTCCGCTCCGCCGGCGGGAGCCGCGGCTGCCGCAGCCGCGCCCGCACCTGCACCTGCGGAAAAGCCGGTGCCGCTGCAGACACTGCTCGAAGCGAACGCCGCCGACACGAGCGATGCGGGCGCATTCCGGCGCTTACTCTCGCTGTGGGGCACGGCGATGGCGGACGATCGCGATCCTTGCGGACAGGCGCAAAAAGCCGGGCTCGCATGCCTCGAACAGCGCGGCTCCTGGGCGCAAGTACGCGCCCTCAACCGGCCCGCGATCCTCACCCTGAACGACGATCGGGGCCGGAGGTACCGCGTCGTCCTCTCCGCCCTCGACGATTCCTTCGCCACCCTCGACCTCGGCGAGCGCAATGTGCGCGTCCCGATCGACGAGCTGTCGCGGGATTGGTTCGGCGATTTCACCGTCGTGTGGAAGCCGAAAACCCCGCGCGCGCGCCAGCTCTCGCTCGGCATGCGCGGTGAGGAGGTCCGCTGGCTGCGGCGCAGCCTGAACGCTTTGCGCGGCGCCGCCTCCGATCCGGAGTCGGACGACGTCTACGACGAGGAGCTCGCGATCGCCGTGCAGAACTTTCAGCGCGAGCACCGCCTGAACGTCGACGGGATCGCGGGCCTGCAAACCCAGGTCGTGTTGGACACCGCTCTAGCCGAGCCGGGCTCGCCGCTTCTCATGCAAGTTGCTCCGCGCAGTTAGGATCGCCATGTCATTCATACTCGATGCGTTAAAGAAGTCCGAGGTCGAGCGCCAGCGTCAGGCCATTCCCGGCTTGATGGATTCGCGGCCCGTGCCGCCGCGCGCGAGGTTTCCGCTGTGGGCCGCGGCCTTGATCGCTCTTCTCGTGGTCAATATGGGTGTTCTTGCAGTGGTGCTGACTCGCGGCGGCGCGCACAGCGGAGCGCCCTCGACCTCGTCTTTATCTGCGCCGGCGCCCGCAACGCCCGGGGCAGCTGGTTCCACGACGCCCGCGCCCGCGCCGGGACCTTCGGGCTCCGCCTCGGATCATTTCAGTCCGATGGATGCAGCGCCGCCTGTCTATGCGCCCGAGATTCCGCCTACAGAAGACCTCTCGTCCCCCCCGACCGCGCGCCGTGCCGCCCGTGGCGCCTCGAGCAACGGCGGTGTCTCTCATCGCGCCGCGCAACAGGCCGACCCCCTGCTCACCGACAGCAACGATTCCTCCGACAGCGAGGTGCTGCCCTCGATCAACGAGATCGATCTCGCCAGTCAGCCCGCGCTGGCCGGGCTGCACCTGGACGTGCATGTCTACGCCACCAAACCCGCCGAGCGATTCGTCTACATCAACATGCGCAAGTACCGTGAGGGCGCGACCCTCGCCGAAGGCCCCGTGCTGGAGCACATCCGCCGCGACGGCGTCGTGCTGAACTATCAAGGCTTGCGATTCGTGCTGCCGCGCCAGCAATAGTCCCCTCATCGTTTATGATGGATGCATGAGAAAAATCCTCGCCCTCTTCATGAGCGGGCTCGTGACGGTGCTGCCGCTGGCGCTCACCATATACGTCATCTGGTGGCTGGTGCACACCGTCGAGGGGTGGCTGCGCCGTGCGCTCATCGCTTTAGGTATCGTGAGCCCCGAGCATTATTGGCCGGGGCTCGGACTGATCGCCGGGTTCGTGCTGCTGCTCGCCGTCGGCAGCCTGGTCAACGCCTACGCCGGCAAGCTCCTGCTGAAGTATTGGGACGACTTCCTGGGACGCATCCCGTTCGTGAAGACGTTGTACGGCGGCTTTCGCGACGTGGTGAGCCTCTTGCCCTCAGGCAGCGGCGAGAAGCGCGATTTGCAGCGCGTCGTGCTCGCGCGTTTCGCGAATGTGCGCGCGATCGGCTTCGTCACGCGCGAGGATGCTCCGCCCGTGCTCGATGCACACGGAGGCCATGACCTCGTCACCGTTTACTTTCCCATGAGCTACGCCTTCGGCGGGTACACCGTCTATCTGCCGCGCGAGCTCCTGCAGCCGCTCGATATATCGGTGGAGGACGCCATGCGGCTGGCGATCACGGCGGGTCTCACCGCGAGCACCCGCGCCAGGATTCCTTAAGTCCGCTTCCGGACGCCCGACCATGAAGCGAGGCTTGCAGGCCCTGGCGTTGATTTGGATGCACTCGGCGCTTGCGCTCGGCGCCGGTTCCCTCGAATGCTCGTCCGCACCGGGTGTGGGCAAGTATTCGGCCTGGCGCACGGCCGCGGCGCAGACACTGGCTCGACGCGACGACGCGCGCTCGCTCGCGACCGCAGCTGCGCTGTGCTTCGTCGCGTCGGGCTCGAAAGTGCGTGCGGATCCCGCGGCGGCCAAAACCGCGGTGGATCTCGCCGCGCGCGCGAGCGAGCTCGACCCGCGGAACCCGAGCATGGGCTGGCTGCGACTGCAGCTGTGCGCGAACTCGGCCGGGTGCGACATCCGCGAAGCCGCGACCACGTTGCGCTGGGTGGACGCGGACAACGGCGCGGTGTGGCTGCCGACGCTCGCGGCCGTGCAAAAGGACAAGGATCCGGCCGAAATCGACCGTATTCTTTCGGACATGGCCGAGGGCTCGCGCTTCGACTTCTACTGGAATCCGACCGTCGTGCTGTTGTTCGACACACTGAAGCGCGCGAACGGCGATCTGCCGCCGCACTACTTGCCCTCGGATCTTGCTCGCCTGAGCGAGGTGATGCTGGTGGCGGGCGAGGAGATCGTGCCGCCGCTCAGCGCGGTGATGAGCGCCTGCCGCGATCCGGTCAGCGCGGAGCGGCGCGAGAGCTGCCTCCGACTCGCAAAGGTCATGCAGAAAGCGGATACGGTCGCGGCGCAAATAGCGGGGCTGCACATCGAGAAGCATCTCGTTCCCGCCGACGGCAAGGAGGCGCACGCCGTCGCCGAGCGACGCCGCGTGCTCGAGTGGCGCGTGGCGAGCGCCAACCGAGAGGAGGGCCCCGTACTGCCGTGGCTCAAGAACGCCATGGCCCGCCAGCGCATCGCCGAGATGCGAGCGGCGCCCCGCGAGGAGGATGTCGACATCGCGATTCTGCGACAGCGTAGACTGCCTCTCGAGCCACCCGTGGAGAGACCATGATCGACCTCTATTACTGGCCAACTCCGAATGGACACAAGATCACGATGTTCCTGGAGGAGGCCGGGCAACCGTATCGCGTCGTGCCGGTGAACATCGGGGCGGGCGAGCAGTTCAAGCCCGAATTCCTGGCCGTCTCCCCAAATAACCGGATGCCGGCGATCGTGGATCACACTCCGCTCGGCGGCGGAAAGCCGATCTCGGTGTTCGAGTCGGGTGCGATTCTTCTCTATCTCGCCCAGAAGAGCGAGCAGTTCATTCCCGCTGATGTGCGCGGCAACGTCGAGGTACTCGAGTGGCTGTTCTGGCAGGTGGCCGGCCTCGGGCCGATGGCGGGCCAGAATCATCACTTCTCACACTATGCCCCGGAGAAGATTCCCTATGCCGTCGAGCGCTACGTCAGGGAGACCAACCGCCTGTACGGCGTGCTCAACCATCGGTTGGCCGACCGCGAGTTCGTCGCAGGTGAGTATTCGATTGCGGACATGGCGGCGTATCCGTGGATCGTGCCGCACGAGGCGCAAGGTCAGAATCTCGCCGACTTTCCGAATCTCAATCGCTGGTTTGCCGCAATCGGCAGCCGCCCGGCGACGGTTCGCGCGTACGAGATCGCCAAGCGCTTCGACACCAACGTGACGCTGACTGAAGAGCAGCGCAAAATTCTCTTCGGCCAAACGGCCCGCTCCTCATCGACGCCGTGAGCGGTCAGGGTGAGCCCGCATCGCGCGCCGGGGCGGCATCGCGCACCGTCCCCGCATCGTGCGCGGAAAACCAGGCGAGCACGTAGGCGACTTTCGCGACCAGCAAGCTCGGGCGCGACGAGATGTCGTGTGGGGCATGGGGCACTCGCACGAGCGCAGTGTCGACGCGGCGCAATTTGAGCGCTTCGTAGAATTGCTCGGCCTCGCCGGACGGCGTGCGGTAATCCGCTTCTCCTGTCATGAGCATGGTGGGCGTGCGGACGTTGCCCACGTAAGCGAGCGGCGAGCGCTTCCAGTACGCCTGCTCGTCGTCCCATGGGAAGCCTGCGAACCAGTAGCGGTAGAAATAGTTGCTGAGATCGGCGGTGAGTACGAAACTCGTCCAGTTGATCACCGGCTTCACCACTACCGCGGCACGGAATCGGTCGGTGTGTCCGACGATCCAGGCCGTGAGCACGCCGCCGCCGCTGCCGCCCGTGACGAACAGCCGGCCTGGGTCGACGTATCCCTTGCCGAGCACCGCATCGACGCCGGACATGAGGTCATCGAAGTCCTTGTCGGGATAGTCGTGGTGGATGAGATCGGCGAATTCCTCCCCGTAGCCCGTACTGCCGCGCGGATTGATGTACAGGACCACATAGCCCGCGGCGGCGTATAGCTGATGCTCCGCCGCGAAGCTCGCGCCGTAGGCGGCGAACGGGCCGCCGTGAATCTCGAGCAGGAGCGGATACTTTTTCGCCCCATCGAAGCGCGGCGGTTTCACGATCCAGCCCTGAATCTTGCGGCCGTCTGCGGATGAGTCGAAATCGATCTCCTCCACAGCGCCGAGGGTGCGCTGGTCCAAGAGGTTCGCGCTGAGCGCGGTGAGCGTGGAGATGTCCCGGGCCTCTGTCCCGGTGGCGAGCGCCGGTGGACCGCCGGGCGAGGCTTGCATGTACGCGAAGCGGCCGTTACGCGCGGTCGTGAAGGATCCGCCCGTGTACGGACGCGTCACGTCGGCGCCGCCCAGGTCGCTCGCGAGCGTACGCACATTGCCGCCAAGATCGATGCTGGCGAGCTTGATCGCCCCCCGGTCGCCGTATTCGAAGAAGATGCGCTTGCCGTCCCCGCTCCATTGCGGCTCACCGGCGTCCCGGTCGAGCCCCGTGGTCAACGAGCGCGAATGAGAGCCGTCGGCGTCCATCACATAGAGCTGCGTGCGCTGGTACCCGAGCCGCTGATCGTCGAAGCCGAGATAGGCGATATGCTTGCCGTCGGGGGAGACGACCGGGTGAGTGTCGGGCCCGCGCCGATCGGTGAGCGCGCGGATCGCGTCGTCCGCGAGATTTACACGGTAGATTTCGGAGTCGAGGGGCTCATAGTCGACATCCGGCCGGCGGTTGGCGGAGATGTAGACGGCGGCGCTGTCGCTGCTCCAGGCGGGAGGACCATCGTGGTCGAAATCGCCGTGCGTGAGCTGGCGCGCGGCACCACCGTCCGCGGCGATCACGAACAGCTGGCTGAAGCTCGCGGGCAAGTACCCCTCCCCATCGATGCGATAAACGAGGCGATCGATGAGCTTGGGTGGGTCGGCCCACGAGGCCCCCTTGGGCACCTGCGGCAGCTCGACCTTCAATGGCTTGCGCTCCGCGGGCGCGGCCATGGTGAAGGCGAGCCAGCGGCCGTCGGGAGACCACGCGAGGCTCGTCGGCGATTCCGTGAAGTGGCTGATCGGAGCCGACACGTTGCCGTCGACCCAGTACATGAAGAGCTGCGTCGAGCCGTCGCTCGCGGTGGAGAGATAGGCGATGCGGATGCCGTCCGGAGACCAGCGCGGCATGCTCGAGCCGGTGCCGTCCGACAGCGGGCGGGCATGCTTGCCGTCGATGCCGGTGAGCCAGATGAGGCGGTGCGGCCGGTCGGTCTTGATATCCATGCTCATCCGCACATACGCGATGCTGTGGCCGTCGGGGGCGATCTGCGGATCGGCAACCCACTGCAAATCGAACACATCGATGGCCTTGAAGGCCGGCTTCGCGACGGTCGCGTCGCTCGCGCCGGGTGTTGCGGGTTCGCCCACCGTCGCGCAGACCGCCGTTGCGCAGAGGGCGGTCGCAGCTAGGAGCAGCGCTCCGGCGCCGCTGAGTGCGCGGGCGCACCAGCGTTCAAACGGCGCGTTTGGTGACCCAGCAATTGCGTTGATGTTCATCGACGATCCCCACGGCTTGCATGAATGCGTAACAAATTGTGGAACCGACGAAGCGGAAGCCGCGACGTTTCAGCTCCTTGCTCATCGCCTCGCTCAAGTGTGTTGCGCTCGCAATCGCACTTGAGTGCAGCGGCCGGCGGCGCAGTACGCGCCCGTCGGTGAAACTCCATATGAAGGCGTCGAAGGCACCAGGCCGATCCGCGATCTCGAGATAGGCCCGGGCGTTCGTAATGAAAGCGTCGACCTTGAGGCGGTTGCGGACGATGCCCGCATCCTTCAACAGGCGTCTGCGCTCGCGAGCGCCGTATCGCGCCATCGCCTCTGCATCGAAATCATCGAAGGCACGCCGGTAGGCATCCCGCTTGCGCAGAATGGTGAGCCAGCTCAAGCCGGCTTGAGCACCCTCCAGGCAGAGCATCTCGAACAGCCGGCGGTCATCGTGCAGTGGCACTCCCCATTCGCGATCGTGATAATCGACGTAGAGCGGGTCGGTCGTGCACCACGCACAGCGCAGCTTGCCGTCGGAGTGGCGTTGCGCTCGAGTCACGGATTCAAACGTGCAGACGGACCGGGTGGCGGTGCTTGTACACCAGCTCGATGCGATCCACACCCTGGGTGCGGCGCGCTGCGCTGCGGATCTCGTGCATGAGCTTGAGGAGCACCCGCGTGTTCATCTCCGCCGTTGCGGCCGAGCGCGGTTGCACGCCGAGGTGCAGGACCACGAAACGGTCGCTCGCCAAGCGGACGAATACCGCCACACCGATGGGCCGTCCCGAAGTGGTCACCGCGAACACGGTCTGCACGCCGGCAATGTTGCCGACGCGCACGGACAGGCCGCCGTCGAGCTCGTAGATCTCGGGCACGCCGTAGGTCTCTATGGACTGCTGGATCCCGACCCGCACACGATGCTGGTTCACGTTGAAGAACAGGAGCTGTTCCAGAGCGGCGCGCTGCTCGAGCGGCAACTTGCTCTGCAAACCGATGGACTCGCTCAGCATCGCCGTGCCATCGCGCCCCCCGTCCCAAATGTGTGCCAAGTCACAGAATATACTTGACGCAATGCAGCATGGTTTGTCTGCTGCGCCGGAGGCCGTATCGTATAGCGTCGCCCACGCAATGACACTAGCCTCACCCAATTAAGGCCTCAAGGTCCGCGCGGCCCGGCGGCGATCCGATACTCCAGCCTCAGGGTATGTAATGAAAGAGAGGTCCGGTGCTAGCGTCCGAGGGTGAGAGCCGCGCGCTGGCCGCGCTGCGCTTTAGCCTCGCGAGCGACATCGTCGAGCTCGTCGTACTGACCGTCGATGAGCTCTTCCTGCAGACTTTACGCGAGGGGGTGGGACCCGCGCGCCGGCTGTGGCACGTCCTGTCCTCCGACAAGGTCAGCGATCTTTTGGTGGCGGGCGGCGTGGGTATCCTGGTGCTCGACGTGCAGGCGCTCAACGAAGCGGCCGCGCGCTTCGTCAAGCACATCAAGGGCCAGTTCCCGGATCTGGTAGTCGTCGTGGCCGGCACGCGCGAATCGGAAACAGAGCTCGCCGGACTCATCAGTGACGGCTCCGTCTATCGATTCATCCATAAGCCCATGTCGCCGGCGCGGGCGCGACTGTTCGCGGATGCCGCGGTCAAGCGCTTCGACGATCGGCGGCGGCGGGTCGGCGAAGTGTCCGTTCCCCAGGCGGCGCCGAGTCAGCGTCACCAAATCCTCATCGCGGCAATCGCCGCGGCCCTTGCGGTCGTGCTCGGCGCCGGTTGGCTCGTGCAGCGTTGGGGTACCGACCAATCGGCAAGGTCGGGCAACGGCACCGGGCAGCTCGCCTCTTCGACAGCGCCGCCGCTTCCCGCTACGCCCGCCTCCGCAGTACCTGTACCGGCGACCCCAAGCGTCCTCATGGAGGCACAGGAACGGCTCCTCGCCCGGGCGCGGGCCGCGCTCGATCTCAATCGGCTGGACGAGGCGGCCGCGACCATCGAGGCGGCGCGCAGGGCTGGAATAGCCACCGAGCGCGTCGCGCAACTGGCCATGGAACTCGCCGTCGCACGCGAGCGGGCTAAAACAGCGCCCACGGCCGGACCTGCAGCATCCGCACCTGCAGCCGCGACGCCGCTAGCGTCAGCTCCCGCAGCAGCGGCACCGGCGGCGGCGGCGCCGTCATCTCGCGACGGGCCGTCCGAGCGCTCCGCGGTACCCACGCGGGAGCACTCCGCAGAGGGTCGGGTCACGGAGGCCGACACCGGCAACCTCACGCGCTCCAATGAGCTGATGAGATCCGCACACCAGAGCATTGCCCAGGATCACTTGGTCGAGCCCGACAACGATAACGCCCAGTACTATCTATTCGCGCTGCGCAGACTCGATCCCCAGAAGGCAGGACTCGCAGACCTCGCCGAGGACCTCGGCGGCCGGCTCGTCGCGAAGGGCCAAGCGAGCGTCAGCGCGCAGCAATACGAAGCGGCGCAGGCCTGGCTCGACCAGGCGGCTGCCATCGGGTACGTCTCGCCGCAAGCGGATGCCGTGCGGCACGACCTCGAAGCGGCCCTCGCGCGCCGAGCATTCATGTCCGACGTGATCAGCGCCAATCAGCTCACCCTGGTGAAGTCGGTACAGCCTCAGTATCCGATGAAGGCGGAAAAGAGCTCGGTCGAAGGCTGGGTCGAGCTCGACTTCACCGTCACCGACGCCGGCGCTGTCGAGGATGTCGCAGTGGATGCGGCCAAGCCACCGGGTGTCTTCGAGGCAGCGGCGATCACCGCATTATTGCAATGGCGTTACAAGCCTCTGATGCGCGACGCCAAGGCGGTCGCCACGCGTGCGCGCGTTCGTATTCGCTTCACACTCGGGCGCTGATCAAGCAGCCGAGCTTTGCGCCGCTCGCACGATCGCCGAATTCTCGGCGGCGAGAGCGCCGATCTCAGCACCGATGCGCAGGTCCTCCGCGGCTCCGAAGGAGTGCTTGCGGATCAGTCCCTGACGGTCGATCAGCACCAGACTCGGCGTGCCGCGCATCTTGTACCGCTCCATGGTCTCTGGAATAGGACCGGCGCTATTGGCCGTGTCGAGCGCAATCGGGAACTTCAGGCGGTATTCCTGAATGAAGGCCTTGAGCGTCGCGTGGCTGTACGCCTCGTGATGCTCGAAAGTGGCGTGCAAGCCGATCACGGCGACATCATTGGGCTCGAATGTCTCGTGGATACGCCTCGCCTGCGGAATAGCCACCGCGACAGATTGGGGGCATAGCGCTTGAAACGCCACCAGGGCCACCACGCGGCCACGCAGCGCGGCCAGGTTGACGGGACGATCGGTATTGAACCAGCAGTGAACCGCCAGCTCGGGTGCTTCGAGAGCTGTTGCCGTCATCGTGTCCTTGGGCGTTCGCGCGTTTGCGACGTTCGAGTCGGCTCGCGCCTTCGAATGGCCCAAGTCTAGCGGGAACCCGGGGCCTTGCAAACCCTCGGACGTAGAGGCCTCCGAACCCGCTACTCGGGCGTACCGGCGCGCTCGCGCCGGGCGGCCTTCGACGTCACGGACGGCGCCGGCTTCGAGGGGAAGTTTCTCGCAGGCTCCGGTGCCGCCGCCTCACGATCGCGACGCTTGCGCTCGGCGATCTCCTCACGGTCCACAGCGATGTCCCGCGGAGCGTTGATACCGATGCGAACTTGCGAGCCGTTCACCGCCATCACGGTCACTTCGATCTCATCGCCAATCCGCAATGCCTCTCCCGCGCGTCGAGTGAGAATCAACATGAATGCCTCGTTTGCCTGGTAAGGATAGGCTCGAGACGCTATTCGGCCACCTTCCGAGCCACTTACCAATTGGCCATTCGACACGAATGCGTGTAGGACCGAGACGACAAACGCTTGAGTCGGTCGCCGAGGTCAGGGCATCAGCACGGGTATTGGGGATATATCCGGGGGCGTTTGCGGCGCGGAAGCGGCGTCCCAATCGTTCACGGTCGCCTCGAACACCGCGAGCTCTTCGAGCAGTTGCTCGAGCGGCTGGTGCTTGCCCATGGCGAATCCCTGTCCGTAGTCGACTCCGAGATCGGCCATGCGCGCGCGCAACATGTCCGTCTCCACGTACTCAGCCACCGTCTCGATGCACATCACCTTGGCGAGTTGCGCGATGGCCTTGATCATGGACTCGCTGCGCGAGTTCGTGATCGAGTCGCGCACGAAGCTGCCGTCGATCTTCAGATAGTTGACCGACAAATCCTTGAGGTATGCGAGCGAGCTCACGCCCGTGCCGAAATCGTCGAGCGCAAACTGACAGCCCAGGTCTTGCAGCGCGCGCAAGAAGCCTTGCGCCCGCTCGAGGTTGCCCACTGTCGCCGTTTCGGTCAGCTCGAAACACAGCACGTTTGGGGGAAGACCGGAGTTCTTGATCGTATCCTCGACGAACGCCAGAAAAGTCTCGTCCTGCAGCGACTGCCCGGACAGGTTGATCGCGAAGCGGGCGATGTCCTCGCCCACCGCGGCGGCGTGGGCACTCAGCAGCTCGCACGAGCGCCTCACGACCCAGCGGTCGACCGTCGGCATGAGCTGGTAGCGCTCGGCCGCAGAGAGGAATTTTCCGGGAGGGATCACCTCACCGTGCTCGCCGAGCATGCGGATCAACAGCTCGAACCGAGGCCGTCCGTAGTTGCCGCGCAGCGGCAGGATCGGCTGGGCATCCAGCCGGAAGCTGTCGTGCGCCAGCGCGTCGCGTAGCTTGCCGACGATCAGGATGTCGGTATGGCGCCGGATGATGCTTTGGTCGGAGTCCTGGAAAACCTCCACCCGGTTGCGGCCGCGGTCCTTGGCGGCCTTGCACGCGATCTCGGCGGTCGCCAGCGCATGCGCGAGCGCGTTCTCGGAGCGCCCCACGGGCGCGACCCCGATGCAGACCGATACCTCGAACGAGCCCTGACCGGCGCGCGGCACGATGGCCGCGGCCGCAGCGCGAATGCGCTCCGCGATGACGGTGGCCGCGGCGATGCCCGTGTTCGGGATGAGTGCCGCGAGACGATCGCCGGAAATACGCGCCGACTGAGCCGGCGGCGCAACGCATCGGGCCAGACATTCGGCCACGCTCGCGATCACGTCGTCGCCCACGTGCATGCCGAAGGTTTCGTTGATGACATGCAGCCTATCGATGTCGAGGTACAAAATGCAGTGCTCCCCCGTTTCGGCGGCCGAACAGAGCAACGAGGACGCCTGGCGCTCGAAAGCGTGGCGAGTCATCAACCCGGTGCTCGCGTCGTACTGCGCCTGGATGATGACGGTGACCTTCTTCGCCAGCAGTTCCGCGACCCGCGTCTGATATGAGTCGAAATCATGCGCGCTGGCCGGATTGAACAGCGCGAGGGCGCCCATCACGCGTTCCGAGGGGTGGCGTACGGGGCATGCCAGAATCTTGAAGGGGGCGGCGACGTCGGTCGCTACCTTCGAGATATGATTGACGATGATCGTCCGCTGTTGCAGCTGGATCCAGGCCATGAGGTGCTGCTTCGCGCGATGCAGCGATTCCTCCGACATCGGATGCCCGCTGCGTGTCATGGACATGGCGATGTTCTTGTCGGGCACCCAGAGCGCGGCGAGAGCGCAGCCCATGTGCTCGAGAGCGGTCTTCAGAATGAGGTCGAATTCGTCGGCATCACCGCTCGCGGTCTGGTTCGACGACATCTCGATCATCAGCGACAGGTCGCGCTCGCGGACCCCCAAGTCGCGCTCGCGCGAGCCGAGCTGCGCGCGCAAGCTGAGCTCGCGCCGCAGGCACTCCAGCGCGGGCTGCAAAATCTGGCGCACATAAGGGAGCGGACGCGCTTCGGTGCGCGCCCCCGACAGGCGCGTCTGCAGTGTGACGACGCCGAGGAGCTCCAGCTGCTGCGAGCGCACTGCGAATGAATAGAGCGCCCGATCGGCGTCGATACGCACGACGCCCGGGAACTCCGCCGAATCCGAGATCGCGTTGGCGATCGTGTCCTTGACGAGATCGGTATTGTCGTCGAGATCCCATTCATCGGATGCCCAAAGAGGCTCCGCGAAGCCGTCGTGTAGCACCATGCCCTTCAGGCTCGGCATGAGCATGCGGAACAATCGACCGTAGTGATCGAAAGAGGCGGCAATCCTCTCGGACTCTATGGCAATGCATTTTGCGTCCAGCACGGGCGTCCTTTCAGGGAATGGACTAACCAAGGAAAGTTAAGTGAATTTGGGCCAAACAGGCCCTGCGAGCCTTGATCGGCGTCGCACTTCGTACGTTACTTAATGCGAATTCACAGCCGCAATGCAGCGATATTGACAATAACCCCGCGCGCCCGTGACGCAGTTCCCGCGCTGACTAGCCGCCGCCCTTACGCTGCGCGATCCAGCGAAGCAAGCGCCGGCCGCCCGGAATGCGCGCGATTCGAAACGCGCGTCGCCAGAACCGTCTCGCCTTGTCATCCAGAACCACGAGCGGCAACCCCTGATACAGCTGCGGGCGCGGCTCGTGGATCGTCGCCGTACGCGATCTGAACTGAGTCCTTGCGCCGGGCGCTACCAGCGTGACGACGGCGCCGGCGGCGGACCATCCGACGCAGACCGCACTGGGCGCGGCGCTGTCGAGGACGGCGAACGCATCGCTGTCGACTCCCGTCAGATAAATCTCGGCCGGGGCCGGAGTGCCGGTCGTGAGCTGCCACGCATCCGCACCCAGATGCGTGGCACGGAAGGCTCCCGTGAGCATGCGCTCCACCTTGGTGTTCATTCCCGCCTTCACGCGCTCACTTCTGCCTTCGTATGTTCATCTCTGTCATCGAAGCCGGTAACCTCCGCCTTTCGCCCCCGAGGATAGCGTCTTGGATGCGCCATACGCATTACTGCCCGGCCAGCGCGCGAGCGCCAGCGGACGCCTACGGCTCGATTACTTTGCGGTCATCAAGCTCGCGTTTCCGTTCATGTTGAACAGCGCCGTGCAAGCCGTGCTGAACGCAACCGACACCTGGTTCGTCGGCCGCTTATCGCCCGCGGCGACCTCGGTCATGGGCGCAGTTTACTGGCCGGTCCTGGTTTGCATACTGCTATTCGGAGGGATTGCGTTGTGCGTGCAAACGCTGGTGGCTCATGCCTATGGGGCGCGGCGCTACGCACGCGCCTCGCAGGCGACTTGGACCGCTTTGTGGGGCGCACTGCTCACGCTGCCGCTGTTCGCCGTTCTCGCGGCGACCGGCCGCACTCTGTTCTCGCCGTTCGGGTTGCCCCCGGCCACGCTCGATCTCGCCGTGGCGTACTGGTTTCCGCGGATGCTGGGGGCACCGCTCGGCATCGCACTCTACGCCGTGCTGGGATTCTTCAACGGCATCGGCCGCCCCACGATCACGCTGCGGGTCACGCTTGTCGTGGCGATCGCGAATGCACTATTCAACCAGTTGTTCATATTCGGATTGGGCTTGGGCGTCGCCGGCTCGGCTTGGGCTACCGGTGCCGCCCAGCTGGCCGGGCTCGCGATGGCGTTCGCCTGGTTCTTCTCGCCGGCGAACCGCCGGCGCTACCGCTCACACCTTACGAGCCGGTTCGCGGCCGTGCCACTTCTTCGCTAGATGTCCCTGGGACTTCCCATGGGACTCTTGCCGGCCGCCGACGTTCTCGGATTCGCGCTGTTTCAGCTCATGCAGGTGAGGCTCGGCAACGTGGACGGGGCATCGACGCAGATCGTGCTCATGCTGACCTCCTTTTGCTACATGCCCGCCGTGGGAATCGCCATGGCGGGAACCACCCTCGTGGGACAGGCGATCGGCGCCAAGACTCCCGACTGGGCGCGCGCCGCAGGCAACGGAATCATCCTTCTCGCCGTTCTCTACATGGGGGTAGTGGGCGTGGGCCTTGCGGCGATCGGGCCGTGGGTTCTACCCTGCTTCACCAACGCCGCGGATCCGCAAAGTTTGCAGGCGGTGTCGGAGGGCGCCGTCCTATTGTGGATCGCCGCAGGCTACCAACTCTTCGATGGGCTCAATATCTCGAGCGGCGCATGTCTGCGCGGCGCGGGCGACGTGCGTGTGCCCGCGCTCATGGTGCTCGCTCTGTCGTGGACACTGTTTGTACCTCTGGCACATGCTCTTTCGTTCAAACCGGGGGCGGGGTGGGTCGACTGGCTGCCGCAATACGGGCTCGGCGCCGTCGGCGGCTGGATCGCCGCAGTCGTCTATGTCTGCTGCCTCGGAACGATGCTGTTCCTGCGCTGGCACTCGGGCGCATGGCGCCGCGTGGTACTACGATGATGCGCGCGCCGCCCGCCGTCCTCGCAGCGTGCTTCTTGCTCGCGCTCGTTAGTCGAAGCGCGCTCGCCGGGCCGGCCGCAGCGCCGCTCGCGCAAGCCATTGCAGCCGAACGCATCGCTCCGTCGGGCGTGAGCTACGTGGTGCTCGACGTGGAGTCCGGGCAGATCGCGGCGAGCCTCGATCCCGGCATGCCGCGCAGCCCGGCATCCACCGTCAAAGTGGTGACCACGTTCGCCGCCCTCGACTCGCTGGGTCCCGCGTATACCTGGCACACGCAGGCGCTGTTGCAGGGGGCGCTCGAGGACGGAGTGCTCCAGGGAGATCTCATCCTGAAGGGCGGCGGCGATCCCTACATGACCCTCGAGCGCTGGTGGAGCTTCGTACAGGCACTGCGCGCGAAGGGACTTCGTGCTCTTCGCGGCGATATCGTTATCGACGACACAGCCTACGCGCTGCTTCCCGAGGATCCCGCGGCCTTCGACGGACGACCACACCAGGCTTACAACGCGGAGCCCTCGGCGATCATGGTCAATTTCCAATCCGTCGAGTTCCGGCTCATGCCGAACCCAGGCACCCGCCGGGTGGACATCGCCGCAACACCCGCGCCGGTCAATCTGGCAATCGACAACCGCATCGGTGTCACGGTGGGTCCCTGCAACGGCCGGGCGGCGCGGGTAGCATTCGAGGTTCCCTCGGCCGACTGGAATCGCGTCGTCTTCTCGGGCCTGTTGTCGCCCCAATGCGCCGCGCGCAGCATCACGCGGGTGTTGTTGTCCGCGCCGAGCTACGCGTTCGGAACGTTCGTGCAACTGTGGCGCGAAGCGGGCGGAACCTTCGACGGAACATTGCGGGTTGCGGCCACGCCGGCGACCGCGATTCCGTTCGTAAATTTCGATTCCGTGACGCTCGCAGAGGTGGTGCGGCTCACCAACAAGTTCAGCAACAATCTAATAGCGCGGCATTTGCTTCTCACGCTCGGCACCGAGCGCTTCGGCCCACCGGCGACCGTCGAAAAGGGAATTCATGCCATGTCGGCCTGGTCGCAGGAGCGTGGTCTCGCCTTATCGGACATGGACATCGACAATGGCTCCGGCCTTTCCCGCGCCACACGCATCTCGGCCCTTGAACTGGCGGCGGTGCTTCGGTCGGCTTATCACAGCCGGTATGCCCCGGAATTCCTCGCCTCCTTGCCCCTCGCCGGCATCGACGGCACGTTGCGGTCGCGCCTGCAAGGCGCACAACCGGGGTCGGCGCGGCTCAAGACAGGCCATCTCGACGGGGTGAGCGGCATTGCGGGCTACGTGACTGGCGCTTCAGGCAAGGTCTACGTCGTGGTGTCCCTCGTGAACGATGCGGGCGTCGGTGCAGGTTCCGGGGATAGCGTGCACGAAGCGCTGGTGAGTTGGGTCCAGGCCGCGCTGTGAAGCGCGGGCCGCCGGTGCAGGTTCAGCCCGGGCAGCTCTCCAGGTCCCAGAGCATAGGTCGCTCACCCTTGCGCAGCCACACGCCGAAGCCGAGATAAAAAAAGTGCCGACGCAGACGCCGTCGGTACCACTCGCCGGGACGTAGGTGCACGTCGCGATCGGTGAGCCTGCGATCGCAGTTCTCGCGCCAATCCTCGCGTGTCAAGGCGGAGAAATAAAGCACGCTGCGCGATAGACGGCTGAAATTGCCGATCGCGCGCGCAGCGGCGCGATCGTCGAGATACTGCAGCACGTCGTAGCAGACCACCAGATCGCTCGGCGCCCGCGGCGCATAATCGACCACCGATTCCAGGACCCAGCCGTATCGCCGGCAGAGGTATTCGCTCGCATCCAGCCCCGTATAGCGGGCCCGCGGCCAGACTTCAGCGAAAGGCTTGCGCAGGAGTCCGATGCCGCATCCGGCGTCGAGTATCGTGCGCACCGGAATCGCGGCTTGCGCGAGGATGGCGGCGATAAGGCGGGCGCGCGTGCGCATTTCGCCGGCCGAGACGACGCGCGTGGCCCGGGCGAGATAGAACTTGCGAAAGTAAGCGGGCCCGAACCTCTGCGCCTGCGGGCACAAATTAGACTCCCGTGACTGCACCGACGTCAGTGTGGCATGCAGATCCGTGGCTGGCCAAGAGCCGGTACGGTCGCCAGCCGAAATCATCGGCTCCGGCACCTAGCTGAAAAGCCCCTTTCCCGAGGTGCCGCTGATGGGCCATACCGCGCAAATGCGGGCTCCGCCCAGCGGGGACTGCGCAATTGAAACTTCGCCGTTATGCCATTCGATGGCGCGCTTGACGATTGCCAGCCCGAGTCCAAATCCTGCTTTGTTGGTCCGGGTAGATTCGAGTTGTACGAAGGAGTCGAACGCTCTTTGCCGATCCTTCTCCGGGATCCCGGGCCCGTCGTCGTCAACCAGCAATCGATTCACGCCGTCTTCCACCGTAAACGCCAAGTGAACTTCCCGCTTCGCGTAGCGGGCCGCGTTGTACAGCAGGTTCTTGACTACTGTTTCGATGAGATGCAGATCGCAGACCACATTGTCCGTGTCACCGGTCAGCTCCGCGCGCATTTGAATGTCTGAACGGGCATCGTTCCGCACATACTCGGTGACGGCCGGCAGGAGTGTAGTGAAATTGTGACTGCCGATGTTGAGCGATAGATCCGCCCGCTCGAGTATCGCGTAGCTCAAAGTCGCTCTCACCAAGTCGTTGATCGCCGCTATATCCGCCTTTATGTTGCTCAAGGAGGTCTTCACTTCAGAAGCGCTTTGCGCTCGTTGCGCCAATTCAATCTCGAACTGCATGCGCGACAGCGGCGTTTTGATTTCATGAGATACCGCACTCGACATGTCTTTATGGGACGCGATCAATCCATCGATTCGTGCGGCCATCTTGCGGAAGGTCTCCGCCAGGGGGTAGATCTGTGATGTCGGCTTGATGTGGGCATCGAACACCCAATTTTTGTTACCAAATCGTGCGGCGGAATTTTCCAAAGCGCGCAGATCGCGCGTCAACGGCCAGATCCAGATCATGATGACTAGCGCTATCGCGGCATAGAAAAGGAATGTGATCGCCCATTCGAGTGGCCCACGTTGAGGCTCCGGCGTCTGAGATTTGAATGCCAAGACATAGTCGTTGTTGAGCTTTTTCAATGCCCACGCCTCACCCCCCGCGGCCTGCATGTAGGCAATTTTGCCGTGCATGAGCTTGTCCAGCGTTTCGCGACCGGCGATATCCGTCGCAGCAAACAGTTCGAAACCGCCACCGGTCTCGGCCGAAATCCCATCGATCAGATGTTTCCACTCGGTCGCCGGAGCGCTCCGCAGCCGGCTTTCCACAGCGGACAGCGCGGCGGCCATCACCCGGTCGTCCCCCAAATCTCGAGCGCCGTAGGCTTGCAGCAGCTTATCCTGGCCCCAGCTGACGGCCGCCAGAGTGAGCACGATCAGCAAATACAAGCCTAAAAACTGGCGTGCCATGCCTCACCACGCATCGGGGACGAATAGATAACCCTGCCCCCAGATCGTTTTGATCCGTTCCGAGCTGTCCGCATCGTCACCCAGCTTCTTGCGCAGGTGCGAAACACGAACATCCAGTATTCGGTCGGCGCCGTCATACTGGCGTCCATAGAGATGCTGGAACAGCGCGGCTCTCGATTGGATCTCTCCCGCGTGCTCCGCCAGATAGGCAAGCAGGTCGAATTCGGCGCTGGACAGCGCCACAGACTGATTATTCAAAGTGACCGCTCGGGAGACTCGATTGATCAGCAGTCGTCCGAAACGCAGGCCGGTGTGCTCGAGATGCGGCTGAGCTCGGCTGCGTCGTAAAAGGGCGTTTATCCTGGCCAGGAGAACCCGCGGCTCGACCGGCTTGATCACGTAATCGTCGGCGCCGAGCTCCAGGCCCAATACATGATCGATATCGTTGTCGCGTGCGGTCAATATGAGGATGGGATTGGCGTAACTCGGCCGTAGTTGCCTACAAATCGAAAAGCCGTCTTGGCCGGGCAGTCCCAGATCGAGAATGACGAGATCCGGAGCCTCACGCTGCACATGGTCCACCACCTGGTCGCCGTGTGCAGCGGTAGTCACTCGAAAATCGTTGCTCTCGAGATAATGGCTGACCAGTTCAGACAGGCGCACGTCATCCTCGACCAGGAGGATGGACGTATTGGCTGGGGTTCTCACGCGGGCGTTAGTCAAAAATGTTCCAGGGGTCTCTGCGCTTGTGCCGATAGCGAATCGCTTCGCGGATCACGCGCAATACCTCAGAGGTCAGCACTTGCTGCAGGTCGAGATCCTTGAGCTGAAAGACCAGATCGGTCGAGAAAATGAGCTCTATGCTGTAACTTCCCTCCGAGTACTTCTCCCAGCAGTGCTTGACCTCAGGACGCCCAACGATGACCAGGCACAAGGATTCATCCCTGGGCGCCCGCCACGTAGCGTGCACCACTGTGTCACATTGCGTATCGCTCATGGCTAAAGTGCAAATTCGTGGGCTCAGTTCGAGGCGGATATCGCCGGGCTCATCGGCCGACGTCGCATTCATGCGCAGCGGAGAAAGCAGGCCAAGGCAGAGCAGGACGCCCGCCACAGCCGCCGCACCACGAGTGGCGCTAGAACGCGTAGATCGCACCGGCGAAAACTGTCGCAACGCTATGCTCCGCGACGATGGGGCTGTCCGCGATGCCATGTCCCAGGCGTTCATATTCGGCGAACGTATTGAATCGCCATTTGCTCGACAAAGGCAGTGTATACCCCAGCCGGATGAACGGATCGAACGCCGCCGAGCCCGAATAGAAACCGGGCACTCGATAATAGTAATTGACGGTGGCGGTACTTTTCCAGGTGAACCCAATACTGGCGCTCAATGTTCCTTTTGACTTCAGCAGCGGCGTTCCCAAGGCTCCTCGTATCTCGTCGCCACTATTCTGGCCGGTGGCATCGCGAAGGAGATCGAGTTGTCCCGATACCGGACCGTACTTGAAGGTCCACTCGGGGCCGGCCAGGTAAGTAATGCGCGGCTTGGGGGGTGAGACTTTGGTGGCACCCGGTGTGTCGGGGCTTTCGAGGATCGGCCTACTTGCCGCGGATACATTGGGAAAGCCGAGGAAAAGATTCTGCAAGTCGCTGCGATAGAAATACACGCGATCATAACCGGGAGTAGCAATCAAATTGAACGTGTTGTCGCCACGCTCGGCGAGCGTGAACCCCAAATCCAGGTTGTCGATGAAGAACCGCTTGCCGTAGTAACTGAATTGGGGGATCACGACGAGGGGAATGTCTTCGCCGTTGACCAACGGATTGGTTCTGACCCCGGCACCCAACGCCACGCTAAAGTTCCATCGGCCGATGGCTACGCAGTCGACGGTGGGGCCCTCGCAATCATCGGCATTTCCGCCCGCGTGTGCTTGATTGAGCCAGAAGATGATCGCCAACGAGGCGACTCGCGCCGCCGCCGAATGAGTCACTGGCGCCCCCGTGTGGGCACCGTGATCGGCGTGCGGAGCGACTTTTCGTGCATGACGACTCATATCGTCTCAGAAGAGATCTTGCGCCGCTGTGAATGGTTTGTAGCCATTTGTAACCAAGTGTAATCGCCGTGATCACCGGGCTCGTACAAGCCGGTTACTCGCGAGTTGCGATGGCTCTTGCGGCGAGGCCGCTTCCACTTGTGCATACGTTGCTAGCGCGACCACGTTGTCGACGTACTCCATTAATCGATCGACCGGTGGCTTGACAGCCTCGGCTAATTCGCCACGCGAGTTCCCAAGCGGTCGGCTGTTCGGATTCGCCGAAAGGGACTTCGGCGACTGCGTAACATCGGAAGACGGAGGGTCACGGACGCCAAGTGCCGAGACTGCATTTATGATCAGTGCGCGCCTGGCAATTGGCGCCAACAGGTCGAGGCTTGCACGATCAAGACCTGTTCGCTTTGGCCGTACCGTCCGCAATCGAGTGGCAAGCGTACGTGCCGCCCCGAGTTGCCCGCTCCACGAGAGGTATCGAATTCATGCCGCCTTGCAACACTCCCCGCGCTGCAGCAGCGGTGCGGAAGCCTGCAACCCCGCTCGGGCCGAGGGACCGCACGCGAATCTTGCCATCTCGAAAGGCCGGCCAAATTGATTTGACGCTCGTTTGGTATTAGGCGAAGCTCCCTCGTTGCCTTTCTTCTATGTTGTGCATCTCAAAACCAATGAAATTGGCCGGAAAAAGGCCTAAACAAAGAGAGGATCTACCATGAAGAGGAAAACGAAAATCGTCATTGGTGTCGCGGCCACGATCATTGCGGGACTCGTCGTTGCGACGCCGATCATCAACCTCACCAGCCCGGTTGTCGCGGCCGGCAATGTCTCTCGCTGGCTCAACGTGCATGGTGTTGCGAAAGACCTGAACGACAATAATTACTTCAATGTTTATCTGACCACTCAGGGACTCGCCACCATTTCGAGTCAAGTGGGGTCCTACAAACCGGGTGGTGAAAACGGATGGCACTCACATCCCGGCTTAGTCACTGTTACGCTCACGCAAGGGTCGATCGTTTGGTACAACGCTAATTGTGAAGCGACCACCTACAAGGCCGGCGATGCCTGGGTGGAGGGCAGTCAACTTCACATGTTTCGTGTCGTGGGCAATGAAGCCGTGCTGCTCTATGCGACGTTCATCACCGCGCAGGATGAGCCGCTCAGGACCGATGAGCCGGAGCCCCCGTGCGCCGTTGCCATGGGTCTCAGCTGAGTCAGGGGGCCGCTGCACATTCCCTCGGATGGACAAAACGGGCCGGCGCTGAGCTCCAATCGTTGCTCGATGGGCTTACGTCGGCCCGCCTGATCGCATGGACGGCTCCGCGTGGGATGCCGAGGATGTACTGTGCTTTCTCTAGTAGTGACCCTGAGTTTTTCTGCCGGACTGGGCACCAGACAGGTAAAAGAAAGGCCCTGCGTAGGGCCTTTCGATGCAGCTTAAGTGCCGATCAACCGACGTTTTAGGCGGCGGCTGCGAGCAATTGCCAGTTCCTCGGCATAATGACCGCGTCGATGACGTGGATGACGCCATTCGATGCAGTGATATCACGCTGCCTAACGTGCGCTCCATTGACCTTCACCTCCGACGAGGACACCACTGCCGCCAAGGGAGTACCCTGCACGGTCATCACATCGCCTGATTTTACATCCTGCGCCAGCACATGACCTGTGATCACGTGGTAACTCAAGACGGCCTTAAGCTTTGCCGTGTCCTTGAGCAACGCATCCCACGCGCCAGTGGGAAGTTTCTTAAAGGCTTCGTCGGTGGGCGCAAAGATTGTGAATGGGCCTCTGCCATTGAGCGTATCGGTAAGACCAGCTGCTTTAATGCCAGCCACCAACGTGGTGAAATTGCCCGCTGCAATCGCCGTATCGACGATGTTCTTCGATGGCGCCGCACGCGGGGTGCTGGCTTGTTGACCGGCGGAAGCGTTTTTTGACTGTTCCATAAATAGTGACCTTGACGTATAGCCCGCAAGAATTTGCTGACCAACTCAGCTCGTATTCGGCTGAGGCAATCACTATGGACCCTATGTGGAGCGTGTGCGGGATTCGGTCAAAAGAAATCGCGAATGCTGCAGCAGCACTTGCACTAAACGTGCACGACGCGCACGACGCGATGGCGTCAGGAATGTGGGATTGCGCTTTGGATTGAGAGCAGATGGGAACAAGAGGACTCATTCACGCGGGCCACCGCACCGAGAGCCATCCAGCCTACGGTGAGCGCGAGCCGCGGCGGCGGCACAGGTGCTGTGCTCACCTCAGCCGATTGTTTTCTCACTTCGCCTTTTCGCTGTCCGGCAACGGCCGACTGCCGCCGAATACACTTCCTTGAACCGGCCACATTCGGGCGACAGTGCGGAACGACCTCATTCTTCAGCGAAGAACTTAAATCCGCGCGAAGGGACTTTAGTTCCGAAGCAATCAGCAGGACATCGGAGTCGGCCTCTACTCGACCGTCAGGCTCTTCGCGAGATTGCGCGGTTGATCGACGTCCGTGCCCTTGAGCACGGCCACGTGGTAGGCGAGGAGCTGCATGGGGACTGCGAACAGCACCGGTGCTTGCAGCGGCGTCGCGCTCACCGGCATTTGGATTACCGTGATGCCGTCGCCGCTCTCCATGCGCGCTTTCGGGTCCGCGAACACGATGAGCCGACCGCCGCGGGCGCGCACTTCCTGGAGGTTCGACTTGAGCTTCTCGAGCAGCTCGTTGTTCGGAGCGACCGCAATCACCGGCATCTCCTCATCCACCAGCGCGAGGGGGCCGTGCTTGAGCTCGGCGGCGGCATAGGCCTCGGCGTGAATGTATGAGATTTCCTTAAGCTTCAGCGCTCCCTCCATGGCGATGGCCGACAGCGCGCCGCGTCCGACGAACAGAGCATGCTCCCGGTCGACCAAGGTGTCGGCCAGCCGCTGGATGCTCTCATCGAGCGCCAGGGTTTTCTCGACGAGGCCCGGCAACTGCAGCAGCTGCACCATGAGCTCGCGCTCGTGCATGGCGCCGTCCGCGCGATGTTTCGCGAGTGCGACCACCAGCATGCCCAGGGCGGTCAGCTGCGTGGTGAACGCCTTGGTCGATGCGACGCCGATCTCCGGCCCTGCGCGCGTCAACAGCACGAGGTCCGATTCGCGCACCATCGAGCTTTCCGGCACGTTGCAGATCGACAGGGTCGAGACGTAGCCCGCCTGCCTCGCGTTGCGCAGTGCCGCCAGAGTGTCCGCTGTCTCCCCGGATTGCGAGAGAGTAACGAACAGGGTATCCGGGGTGATGACCGGCTGGCGATAGCGGTACTCGCTCGCGATCTCCACCCGCGCCGGTATCCGGCAGTACTGCTCGATCAGATAAGCGGCGATGAGCCCGGCGTGAAAGCTGGTGCCGCACGCTGCGATGTGTACGGCTTTCACCCGCCCGAACGCCTCACGAGCGGTGGGACCGAAGGCCGCCTCCAGAAGCTTGGCGCCTGACGCTCGCTCATCGAGCGTCTGCGCAATCGCTCGCGGCTGCTCGTGAATTTCCTTGAGCATGAAGTGCCGGTACGGGCCGCGCTCGACCGCGTCCGCGGGAAGCTCGCTTTCGCGCACCGCGCGCGCTGCGGCCCTGCCGTGAGAATCGACGACCCGTACCGATTTGCGCCGGATCTCGGCCACGTCCCCCTCTTCGAGAAACATGAAGCGCCGTGTGACCGGCAGCAGCGCCACGACGTCGGAGGCGACGAAATTCTCGTCGATCCCGAGTCCGATGACCACGGGACACCCCGCGCGCGCGAGCACGATCGCTTCGGGGTCCTTCTCCGATACCACCGCGAGCGCATAGGCACCCTCGAGCTCCGCGACCGTGGCGCGCACCGCCTCGAACAGCCCCCCGCTCGTCGCAAGATGATGGTGGATCCGGTGCGCGATCACCTCGGTGTCGGTTTCTGAATCGAATTGATAGCCGAGGTCCAACAGGCCCGCGCGAAGCGCCTCATGGTTCTCGATGATGCCGTTGTGCACGACGGCAATGCCGTCGCGCGAGACCTGTGGGTGAGCGTTACGCGTGGTGGGCAGGCCGTGCGTGGCCCAGCGAGTATGGGCGATGCCGACGTGTCCCGCGATGGGTGCAGCCTCGAGCGCCTCCTCGAGCACTTTGACCTTGCCCACCGCGCGCATCCGCTCGAGCTTCTGGTCCGCGCCGAGAACGGCGATGCCGGCCGAATCGTAGCCCCGATACTCGAGCCGGCGCAGCCCTTCGATGAGGATGGGCACAGCGTTGCGTTCCGCAACGACTCCGACGATTCCGCACATGACAAGTCCAGGCTTAAAAACGGGTGGTTAGTTTGCCCGAACGCGGCCGGTAATTCAGGCAGTTATGGACCAATCATGCTGCAATGCAGTATGATTCGCGGTGCGCAGGTCAGAACTGCAGGTGCAGCCGCAGTGCCCATATGGAGACGGGTCCGCGATCGCGGTTGTAAGCGGGATTCTTGACGTATTGGTAGTCGGCGCTCAGCTGCGCCCACGAAAACACCCCGATGCTGTAGTAGGTTTCGAAAACTTCCTCCGGGCCCGGATGCGGCAGCTTGCCGTCGCCGACCAGGACGCCAAGACCACCGAGACTGAGGTACTCCTCGCGCTCGGCGGAAATGCCGTCGTCGAGGAATACGACCCCGAGCGTATCGCCCGGCCGACGCCAAGACGTCCCCTTGAGTGAGCCGCCGACCGCTTTCGAACGGTCGATGTCCGTGAATTCGTAGACCTCGACGTTGCCCTGCGCTTTCCCGACGCGCGCAAACAGGCCGAAGTCGTCCGTCACCGGCTGTTCGAGGGCGAAGCTCCCGCCGATGCGGCTGCGGTACTGGCGGACCTTGGCCGTGTTCGGCGTCGTGTCCGTGGCGAGACCGAGCGCTATCGCCTGATCGAGCAGCCCCATGCGCCCGCGGGTATCCCACGCCGTGAAGAGGATGCGGCCGGTCTTCCCGAATAGCGGGTAGCGCTTCTCGATCTCGCCATCCATCTGGAACTGGTGAAACGCCGGGTCGAGGTGCGGGCTGTTCGGAACGATCGACAGATCGAACACTCCTACACGAAACGTCCACAACCCGATGTAGCGCTCAGCCGCAGCGCCCACCGTGTATGCCCACGCGTCCGCGGCGTAGTCGTAGGTGCCGGCGTCGACCGCGGCCCAGTTCAAGAAGTCCATGCGCGGGTCGTGCGCGTATTGATTGGTGTCGAAAACGTCGGTCACGGAGAATTTCCCCACGGTGAACACCCAGCGATCGAGACTGCGTGTACCGGCGAGCTGATTGGCGATCCCTTCCACGTTCTCGCGCTCCGTGCCGGTATCCAGGGTCTGACGCACGAACAGGCGCGGCATGCGGAGGTAGGGGGCATTGGCACCCACCTTGTACGCCTCCCCGCTCGAGAACGCCGCCAGACCCACGGTGTTATCGAGACCGAACCCCTGGTCGATCTCGGCCGAAACCCAGATCTCCGCGCCATGCCATAGACGCGCGCCGAGATAAAGAGTGAGATCTGAGGTCTCCCGGCCGCTATCGGGAGAGAGGCTGTTGGGCCCGCGGTACGGTGCACGGAAGCTGTTCGTGTCTTGCTCGACGTAAGTCGCCTGCCCGTGGACCGCAAAGCGCTCGTCGGGCGTTAGGCTCACCTCGGCCGTCGCGAGCGCGGCGCCCGGAGCGTCGATCGTCTCGGCATGCGCCGCAGGGCTGCCCGCGCCCGCGCAACCCACGGCCAGAGCGGCGGCGGCGGATGCGAGCGCGCAACGGGGCCGCCCGTAGATGCGTCGACGGTCTCGCACTCGCTACACCAGAAAGAAAAGCGCCATGATCAACGCAAAAAACAGAGCGCCAGAGCGCCCCACACCAACACCAGGACCTCGGCCCCAAGCCGAGATTGATCATGAGGGTCTCCCTTCAGGTTCGCAAGGAGTCCGACAGATGAGGCACGTGGCGCTTCACGGCGACTCCTTGCGACCGAACATCTTACTGATGGTGAAACGCGCCATGATGGGCTCGAGCGGGTGCTCCTGCACGCCCGCGCGTCCGTCCGGGTACGAGGCAATCTCGTCTCTCGCATTCACCTGGCCGCGTGCGGTTGGCGCGTTGGCGCAAGAGGTCGCAACCGCCGGGAAGTCATTCACCGCGGCAGAGCTTACGCATGGTCCGGACGATAACGGGTAGCCGCCGAGATAGCGGTAGCTGAGACCACCGCCGAAGGGCCCGAGGTTGTTCACGTAGAGCGCTAAAGAGCCGGTCAGCGCCGGCGCGTCCGCGATGTAGGTGCCCAGATGACCGGTGCCGTCATCGAAGGGATGGGTGAATCGCGAGTGGTTCGCCGAGAGGCCGCCGTAGAATTCGAGCCAACGACTGATCTGATACGTCGTGTTGATTTCGAGACCGTAGCGGCGGCTCGGCGGTCCCGCCGAATCCTCGCCCACGTCCGGATCGAATACGGTCTCGGACTGCTGCCAGAGGTTGTAAAGGGCGAAGGTGAAGGCGAGATTTTGCCGGACCGCGGCCCGCACGCCCACTTCCTGACCTTCCTGCCTGGCGAGCAGAGGGGAGGCCGAGATCCACGCTTCGATCCTGATTCACACCGCGGAGGTCGGCGCTGTGGAAACCACGACCGATGCTCGCGTAGAGCTCGCACCGCTCACTCGGCGCATAGATCAAGCTCAACTTCGGCTGCGGCAACGACTGATCGACCGTGCCGCCGTTCGTGTATCCCGCGGTTGCATGCGACGAAGCCAGATAATCGACGTCGGTGCCGTGCTGGTAGTCCTCGCGAAATCCGAGAACGCTGCGGAAGCGCTCGGTCCAGTGAGTGGTCACCTGCAGCCACGTCGCGCCCGCGAACAGGTACACCATGTCATCGTTGGAGAAGGCCGCAGGGTCGTCGGACACCGGCAGCGGTGCACGGTCCTCGCTGGGCAGACGGCCGACGTGCACGACGTCGTCGCGTATGCACGCCCGCGAGGACGTCGAAGTCGCAGAGGGTGAAAGCGAGTCCGCCCGGCACGGGCGTCAGCATGAAGCCCGCCGGAACGAGCGCTCGCAGCACGACCACGGCGAGAACGAACAGGCTCACGCGCCGCGCCTTCCTGCAGAACGGCTTGTCGGTCGATCTTGGCATTATTCGGATTCGAGACCTCGCCGAGTCGCGGGCGAGTTTATCATCGCGCGACACAGCGGGCCAAAAAGGGGCCAGTGGATCAGCTCTTCTCGGACTCGTCCGGAGTCGACGGATCGGTCGCCGTTTCGGGCTCGCGCAAAGCGCGCTCGACCGCCGCCGCGAGCTCGTCGGCGGAGAGCTTGCGCGGCCTGGTCCAGCTCGCGGAGGTGACCTGCGGCGCACGCGTGAGCGTCAGCTTGCCCGGTGGAGCATTCCGGGCAATGGTCGACCCCGCACCGACGGTCGAGCCGGCACCGATGCGCACTGGCGCCACTAGCATGCTGCCCGAGCCGATGAAGGCCCCGTCACCGATCTCGGTCGGCCATTTATTGGCGCCGTCATAGTTGCACGTGATCGTGCCGGCGCCCACGTTGACGCCGCTCCCCACGTGCGCATCGCCCACATAGGATAGATGGTTCGCCTTGCTGTCCGCGCCGATCTCGCTGTTCTTGACCTCGACGAAGTTGCCGATGTGCACCCCTCGGCCGAGCACGGTGTGCGGACGCAAGCGCGCGAACGGGCCGATTCGGCAGTTTGCGCCGACCCGTGCGTCTTCCACGACGCAGTTCGCCAGCAGCTCGGTGTCCGCACCGATGCTCGCATCCTTGATGATGCAGTTGGGGCCGATTTTCACGCGTGCCGCAAGGTGCACCTTGCCGATGAAGACGGTGTTCACGTCGATGAACACGTCGCGCTCGACGGAGACCTCGCCACCGCGCACGTCGATGCGCGCGGGATCCGCGAGCATCGCCCCGGCCACCATCAGCTCGCGCGCGCGGTGCATGCGGTAGCAAGTCTCCACCTCCGCGAGCTGCATGCGATCGTTGACGCCGAGCACCTCGGTGGCGCTCGGGGCGAGCACCGCCTCCACTCGATCTCCGGACTTCACCGCAAGACCTACGACGTCGGTGAGGTAATACTCGCGCTGGGAGTTTGCGGTGCCGAGCCCGAGGAGCCAGCCTCGCAGAAGGATTGCGGGCGCGGCCATCAGTCCCGAGTGGGCCTCCTTGATCTTGAGCTCGTCGGCGCTCGCATCCTTGTGCTCGACGATGGCCCGCACGTGTCCGAGGGGGTCGCGCACGATGCGGCCATAGCCCGCCGCCTCGTCCAGATTGACCGCCAGGATGGCGAGCGCGCCCCCGCTCGCCGCGACGGTCAGCGGCTGGAGCGACGAGGCACGGACCAAGGGCACGTCGCCGTACAGGACGAGTACGGTGTGATCGTCGGGGATGGCGGACATGGCTTGCATGACGGCGTGCCCCGTGCCGAGCTGCTCAGCCTGCAGCACCCAGTCGAGGTCCTCGTGGTCGAAAGCGGCGCGCACCTGCGCACCTCCGTGACCGTACACGACGTAAACGTTCGCCGGATTGAGCGCGCGCGCAGTGCGGATGACGTGCTGCAGGAGCGGCTGTCCCGCGAGAGGCTGAAGGACCTTGGGCAGGTCCGAGTTCATGCGCTTGCCCTGTCCCGCGGCGAGAATGACGACGGAAAGCGGCATGACAGCTCCTCGAGAAGCCCGGCGCGAGCCGGGTGTCAGCGTTTCTTGCGCAGGCGCTCGATGGCTCGGAGTTGAGCGATGGCGCGCAACAGCTCGGCTTGCGCCTCGGCAATCTCTCGTTTGTCCGTGCGAGTGCGTACCAGTTCCTCGGCGCGCTGCTTCGCGGCCTGTGCCTCAGCCTCGTCGAGATCCTTGGCGCGCGCGGCCGTATCGGCGAGCACCGTGACTCGATTCGGCTGCACCTCGAGTGCGCCCCCGCCGACGTAGAAGACTTGCTCGTCCTGCCCCTCGACCTGAACGCGCACGTTGCCGGCTTTCAGGGTGGTGAGCAGCGGCGCGTGACGGGGAGCGATACCCAGCTCTCCGAGCGTGCCCGGCGCGATCACCAGGGCGGCCTCCCCGGAGAACAGCTCGCCCTCGGCGCTCACGATATCGACGTGGATGGTGTCGGCCATGTTCGCCCTTACGACAGCGTCTTCGCTTTCTCGACGGCTTCTTCGATGCCGCCGATCATATAGAACGCCTGCTCGGGCAGGTGATCGTATTCGCCCGCAATGATGGCCTTGAAGCCGCGGATCGTGTCCTTCAAGGGGACGATCTTACCGTCCTGGCCGGTGAACACCTTCGCGACGTTGAAAGGCTGGGAGAGAAAGCGTTGGATCTTGCGCGCGCGGTATACGGTCTGCTTGTCCTCTTCCGACAGCTCGTCCATGCCGAGAATCGCGATGATGTCCTGCAGCTCCTTGTACCGCTGCAGCACCTGCTGCACGGCGCGCGCCGTCTCATAGTGCTCCTCGCCGACAACCAGCGGATCGAGCTGGCGGCTGGTGGAGTCGAGCGGATCGACCGCCGGATAGATGCCGAGCGAGGCGATCTGGCGCGAGAGCACCACCGTCGCATCCAAGTGCGCGAACGTGGTCGCCGGCGACGGATCGGTCAAGTCGTCCGCGGGGACGTACACCGCCTGGATCGAGGTGATCGAGCCGGTCTTGGTGGAGGTGATGCGTTCCTGGAGCACGCCCATCTCTTCCGCCAGTGTCGGCTGATAGCCCACCGCCGATGGCATACGGCCGAGGAGCGCCGACACTTCCGTACCCGCGAGCGTGTAGCGGTAGATGTTGTCGACGAAGAACAGGACATCGCGTCCCTTGCCGGAGGCCTGTTTCTCGTCGCGGAAATACTCCGCCATCGTGAGGCCGGTGAGCGCGACGCGCAGGCGGTTGCCCGGCGGCTCGTTCATCTGACCGTACACCATCGCGACCTTGGAGTTGCTGAGGTTGTCCTTGTCGATGACGCCAGACTCGATCATCTCGTGATAAAAGTCGTTGCCTTCGCGGGTGCGCTCACCCACGCCTGCGAATACGGACAGGCCACTGTACTGCTTCGCGATGTTGTTGATCAGCTCGAGCATGTTGACGGTCTTGCCGACACCCGCGCCGCCGAACAAACCGACCTTGCCGCCTTTCGCGAAGGGCACGAGCAGATCGATGACCTTGATGCCCGTGACCAAAAGATCCTGACCGCCCGCTTGCTCGTCGTACGCCGGAGCGGGCCTGTGAATCGGCAGCGTTTGCGTCGCATTCACGGGACCCTTTTCGTCCTGCGGCTTGCCGAGCACGTCCATGATGCGGCCCAACGTCGCCGCGCCCACCGGAACGCTGATCCCCTTGCCCGTGCCCGCGACGGTGAGTCCGCGACGCAAGCCCTCCGAGGGGCCCATGGCGATCGCACGCACGATGCCGTCGCCGAGCTGCTGCTGCACCTCGAGGGTCAGATCCACGTCATCGAGCTTGAGCGCGTCGTAGACCTCGGGAATCTGATCGCGTGGAAATTCCACGTCGATGACTGCACCGATGATTTGCACGATTTTGCCGCTGGATTTGCCGCTGGACATAATGGAACCTCTTGCCTAAACCGCTGCCGCGCCGCCGACGATCTCCGAAAGCTCTTTGGTGATCGCGGCCTGTCGGGCCTTGTTGTAAATGAGTTGCAGCTCGTCGATGAGCGTGCCCGCGTTGTCAGATGCGCTCTTCATCGCGACCATGCGCGCCGCCATCTCCGAAGCCACGTTCTCGACGGCACCCTGGAAGACCTGGGACTCGATGTAGCGCATCAGAAGTCCGTCGAGAATCTCGGCGGCGTCCGGCTCGTAGATGTAATCCCAACGCTCCTGCAGCTCGCTCTTGTCGATGGTCTGCAGCGGCAGGAGCTGCGATACGGTGCCGCGCTGGGTCATCGTGTTCACGAACACGTTGTGCACGAGCAGCAGCTGGTCGATCTTCGACTCGCGGTACAGATCCAGCATCACCTTGATGGGTCCGATCAGATCCTTGGCGTGCGGCCGATCGCCAAGGTGCGTCGCCGTGGCGGAGAGCTCGATATCGGATAGGCGCCGGAAGAATTGCACGGCCTTCAGGCCGATGGCGCAGACGTAGATCTTGGCGTTCTTGGCACGCGCTTCCTTGATGCTGGCGATCGCGGCCTTGAAGAGATTCAAATTGAGCGCACCGGCGAGCCCGCGGTCGGTGCTGATGACGATGAGGCCGACTGCCTGCACCGGCCGCTCGACCGTGAACGGATGCTTGTAGTCGAGATTCACCTGGCGCAGATGGCCCACGATCCGCCGAATCTTCTCGGCGTATGGGCGCGCCGCACGCATGCGCTCCTGCGCCTTGCGCATCTTGCTCGCCGCGACCATCTCCATGGCCTTGGTGATCTTCTGCGTGTTTTTGATACTCGCGATCTTGCCGCGGATTTCTTTAGCGCCTGCCATTCGTATCTCTTAGAGCGTGGCGAAAAATTCGTCGCAGCACTTCTTGAGCGACGCCTCAACTTCCTTCGTCAGATCGGGCTTCGCGTTGATGCCCTTGAGAAGCTCGCCGTAGGAGCCGCGCGCGAAGCCTTGCAACGCCGCCTCGGTCTCCACCACCTTGCGCCGGTCGACCTTGTCGAAGTAGCCGTTGTTCGCGGCGTAGAGCGTCAGCGCCATCTCCGCGACGGACATCGGCGCGTACTGCTTCTGCTTCATGAGCTCGGTCACGCGGACGCCGCGCTCGAGCTGCCGGCGGGTCGCTTCGTCGAGGTCGGATGCAAACTGAGAAAAGGCCGCGAGCTCGCGATACTGCGCAAGCGCCAGGCGCACGCCACCGCCGAGCTTCTTGATGATGTTGGTCTGCGCGGCGCCGCCGACGCGCGACACGGAGATGCCGGCGTTGATGGCCGGTCGCATGCCGGCGTTGAACAGGTCGGTTTCGAGAAAGATCTGTCCGTCGGTAATCGAGATCACGTTGGTCGGCACGAACGCCGTGACGTCACCCGCCTGGGTCTCGATGATCGGCAGTCCGGTGAGTGATCCCGTCTTGCCCTTGACGCGGCCCTGGCTGACTTTCTCCACGTATTCCTCGTTGACGCGCGCGGAGCGCTCGAGGAGACGCGAATGCAGGTAGAAGACGTCGCCGGGATAGGCTTCGCGGCCGGGCGGCCGGCGCAGCAGGAGGGAGATCTGTCGGTACGCGACGGCCTGCTTGGACAGATCGTCGTAGACGATGAGGGCGTCCTCGCCGTTGTCCATGAAGTACTCGCCCATGGCGCACCCACCGTACGGTGCGAGATATTGCATCGCCGCCGGTGTGGAGGCCGCGGCCGCGACGACGATGGTGTGCGCCATCGCGCCGTGTTCCTCGAGCTTGCGCACCACGTTCGCGATCGAGCTCTGCTTCTGGCCGATGGCGACGTAGACGCACTTAACACCGGAATTCTTCTGGTTGATGATGGTGTCGATCGCCACTGCGGTCTTGCCGGTCTGGCGGTCGCCGATGATGAGCTCGCGCTGGCCGCGGCCGATCGGCACCATGGAATCGATCGCCTTGAGACCGGTCTGCACGGGCTGGGACACGCTCTTGCGGAAGATGACGCCCGGCGCCACGCGCTCCAAGGGCGATTTCTGCTTGGAGCTGATCGGGCCCTTGCCGTCGATGGGATTACCGAGCGCGTCCACCACCCGGCCGAGGAGCTCGGGACCCACCGGGACTTCGAGGATGCGTCCCGTGGTCTTGACCTCCTGGCCCTCGGAGATGTGGGTGTAGTCGCCGAGCACCACCGCGCCCACCGAGTCCTGCTCGAGGTTCAGCGCGAGACCGAAGGTGTTGCCCGAGAACTCGAGCATCTCGCCGTAGCGGGCATCCGCGAGGCCGTGTACGCGTACGATGCCGTCGGTCACGCTCACCACGGTGCCGACGTTGCGCGCCTCGGCGGCGGATTGGAATTTCTCGATGCGAGCCTTGATGAGATCGCTGATTTCCGATGCCTTGATGGACATATCGATCCTTTTGCGGGGGCGCCCGAGCGCCTGCCTACTTTGGTTTAGCTAGTCAGTTCGGTTCTCAGGCGCGCGAGGCGCCCCTTCAAGGAGCCGTCGATCACGAGGTCGCCCGCGTGAATGACGGCGCCGCCCAGGATCGATGCGTCCACGGTGTTGCGCATGTTCACCCGGCGCTTGAGCCTCGTATTGAGCGCAGCGGCCAGCTTCTCGGCGTGGTCCGCATCGAGCTTCACGGCAGAGATCACTTCAACGTCGACCGTGTTCTCGACGTCCGCTCGCATGATCTCGTAGTGAGCGAGGATTTCGGGCAGCAGCAGCAGCCGGTGATTCTCGGCGAGCACGCGCACGAAGTTCTGCATCCGCGCGTCCAGCTTGTCGCCTGCGACGCCGATGATGAAATCCGCGACGTCCGGCGCAGGCAACTCCGGATTCTTGACGAGCGCCGTCACGCGCGGATCGACCACGATCTCGGCGGCGATGTTAAGTCCAGAAGACCACGGGGCGAAAGCGTGCACTTCGCTCGCGGCCTCGAACGCCGCTTTCGCATAGGGCCTCGCGATGGTGGCTCGCTCAGCCACGCCCAACCTCGGCTGCGAGCTTGTCGAGCAAATCCGCGTGGGCTCTGGGATCGATCTCGCGCCCGAGCAGGCGCGCGGCGCCCTCGACCGCGAGCTCGCCCACTTCGCGCCGCAACGACTCGCGGGCACGCGTGGCCTCGAGCGTCACTTCCTCGCGCGCGCCGGCAATCAACCGTTGCGCCTCGGAAGAGGCGGTACCCTTGGCCTCCTCGATCATCTCGTTCGAGCGCTTGCTCGCCTGATCGAGAATCTGCGCCGCGCGCTCGCGCGCCGCGCGGATGATCTCCTTCGATCGTGCCTCGGCCTCGCTCAAGTCCTTCTCGCTCTTGGCCGCCGCCGCCAGACCTTCGGCGATCACCTTCTGTCGGGTCTCGATCTTCACGAGAAGGAACGGCCATATGTACTTCATCACCAGCCAGGCGACGAAGAAAAACACGAACCCCTGAATGACCAGCGTAATGGCTATGTTCATGCCCTGCTCCCGGCGATCGGCGCCCTTCCGGGCCGCGCGATACGGCGCCTCAGATTACTTGCCGCTCAGCAGGCTGAGGAACGGGTTCGAGTAGAGCAGCAGGAAGCCCACGGCCACGCCAATGATGGGCACCGCGTCCAAAAGACCTGCGACGATGAACATCTTGGTTTGCAGCATGGGGGTCAATTCCGGCTGCCGCGCGGAGCTCTCCAGGAACTTGCCGCCCAAGAGGCCGAAGCCGATGGCGGCGCCGGCGCCTCCGAGCCCGATCACGAGGCCGGCTGCGATCACGGTGGCGCTCAGGAATTGAGCGAGTTGGGTCAAATTTTCCATTTCTTGTCTCCGTCGGTCTTAGTGTCTCGAAAACTATGAACTAGTGCTTCTCGGATGCAATGCCCACGTACACGATCGTCAGCACCATGAAAATGAACGCCTGCAGCCAGATGATGAGGTAGTGAAATCCGGTCCAAAGGATGTCGGCGAAGATCTGGCCGATCCCGAGGACGTAAGTCGACCAGTGATCCAGTGCCGCCCCCAAGGTGAAGCACGCGATCAGAAGGAATATGAGCTCGCCGGCATACATGTTGCCGAACAACCGCAGCGACAGGGACAGAGGCCGCACGGCCTCCTCGATCACGCGCAGAATAAAGTTGATGGGTGCGAGCGCCACGGCCCCGATGCCATGGGCATGAAACGGCGCGGTGAACCATTCCTTGAAGAACAGGCCGACGCCCTTGTGCTTGATACCCATGTATTGGATGAGCAAGAACACCCCGATCGCCATGCCGATGGTGGTGTTCACATCCGCGGTAGCCACGGTGCGCAGATGCTCGACGCCGAGCGCATGCCCGACCGTCGGCAGCGCATCGACCGGCAGAATGTCCATGAAGTTGTCGAGGATGACCAGGCAGAAAATGGTGAGCGCGAGGGGGCCGATGAACTTGCTCTGGCCATGAAAGGCGTCCTTCACCAGACCATTCACCCAGTCGAGCATGATCTCGGCGAAGGCCTGGAACTTACCCGGCACCCCGCTCGTTGCCCGACGGGCCGCAATATAGGCCAACACGATGAAAATCAGGGCGATGGCGAGGTTGAAAATGACGCTGTCGAGGTGCAAGGCCCAAAAGCCGCCCGCGGGCCTCAAGTTCACGGTCAGATGTGTGAGGTGGTGCTGGATGTACTCGGTCACCCCGCCGCTCGCAGCTTCCTCGACCATCATTCCAAAATGCATACTCACGATTCCCGCTCTCGACCGTCCATCACCTGAGCCGAAACAATGCCACCCAGTATCCAAATTGGGCCGTAAAGAGCCCAATCAATAGCGGCGCCGGCTCGAGCTTCAGGCGAGCCAAAGTCATGTAAAGCGCGAGCAGATACCAAGCCCACTGCAGCAATTTGCCCGTGTACATGGCGCGATTCAGCACCACGCCGCCGGCGACGCCGGGCGCGAACGCCCGCCAGCCGAAGAGCGCAGTGCCGATAGCCACAATCAATCCACCCGCCAGTGCTGCAAGTCCTGACGAGGGGCCCTTAACGGCAAAAAACAGAGACGCGACCAGCAGCGTGCATCCTGCCTGCAGGAGCACGACGCGAATGACCAGCCGGTAACCACGGACCGGCGCGTCACTCATCGCGGAATGAGCCGGATTGCATCCGGCGAACGACGGCGCGCTAACCCCATTTTGCACATATGAGCCGTCGCCCATCGAAAGAGCGGGCGCATTATAGAGACGCGGCCCTACTGCATCAAGGTGAATTCAGGTGATGTGCGCCAAAATGCCTTCGAGCTCGTCGAGGCTGTTATAGGTCACCACCAGCTTTCCCTTGCCGGACGAGGTGTGCTGAAACATAACGCGGGCGCCCAGCTTGTCGGCCAGCTCGAGCTCCAGGCGGTGAATGTCGGGGTCGCGTGCCGGGCTCGGCTGGGACTCGGCAGCCGCAGGATGGATGAGCCGCCGCACCAGGGCTTCGGTATCGCGCACCGACAGCGCCTTTTTGGCGACCAGGCCGGCCACCTCCACCTGCTGGCGACGCGAGGTCAAGGACAAAAGCGCCCGCGCATGACCCATCTCGATGCTGCGCTGTTCCAAGAGCTCCTTGACCTCGTCCGCGAGCTCCATGAGGCGCAACAAGTTGCTAACGGCCGCGCGCGAACGCCCGACCGCCTCCGCCGCCGACTGGTGCGTGAGACCGAACTCCTCTATGAGGCGGGTGAGCGCCCGCGCCTCTTCCAGAGGATTCAAATCCTCCCGCTGGATGTTCTCGATGAGGGCCATCGCGACCGCCGCCTCGTCCGGTATATCCCGCACGATCGCCGGAATGTCGGCAAGCCCCGCCATCTGCGCGGCGCGCCAGCGCCGCTCGCCGGCGATGATCTCGTACCGCTGCGATTCGCCGGGATTGCGCTGGCCGGCATCCCGGCGGCCGCCGTCCGGCCCGGGCAAGGCACGCACCACGATGGGCTGCATGACGCCCTGGGCCTTTATGGATTGGGCCAGTTCGGCAAGCGTCTCGGGTCGCATGTCGAGGCGGGGCTGGTATTTGCCTCGCTGCAGCAAATCCAGCGGGATATTGCTCAGGCGGTCGCCCGCGGGAAGCGGGACCTCTTGCTCGATGGCGGCCGCCTTGCGCGCCATCAAGGGCGAGAGCTCGGCGAGGCCGCGACCGAGAGACGGCTTCTTGCCGGTCATCGCTTCTCCGGCACGGGGACCCTAGCGCTTGCGCCGGGGAATCGCTCTCTTCCCGAGTCTGTTCGTCTTGCGCTGCCAAGACGGGGCCGCAAGGTATCGCAATCAACTCTGCTCAAAATATCCTCTTCCGTTCGGGACATCGAACGCCTGCTGAGGGAATCCCGGCCCTCTTTTAGGACCCGGGGGGATGTCAATCTTGCATTCCAGACGACGAGACGGCGGATTCTACGGGAGCGGGCGGCAATTCGTCGCGCCGAATCATTTCTCCGGCGAGGGCGAGATAGGCGAGGGCACCGCGGGATTCCTTGTCGTGGAACAAGGCGGGCTTGCCGAAGCTCGGGGCCTCCGCGAGCCGGATGTTGCGCGGAATCATGGTGCGAAAGACTTTCTCACCGAAATGCTCGACGAGCTGCGCGGACACCTCGTTGGCGAGGTTATTGCGCGGGTCGAACATCGTGCGCAACAGGCCCTCGATCTCGAGGTCGGGATTGATGCTGCCCTTGATCTGATCGATGGTCTGCACGAGAGCGCTCAGGCCCTCGAGCGCGTAGTACTCGCACTGCATCGGCACCATCACCGAATCGGCCGCGACCAGGGCGTTCAGCGTCAGCATGTTGAGCGAGGGCGGGCAATCGATGAGGATCACGTCGTAGTCGTCGCGAATGGGCTTCAAGGCATTGCGCAGCTTGAACTCCCGGCCGGCCATCATGGTCAGCAGCCGCACCTCGGCCGCGGTGAGGTCCTGATTGCCCGGCATCAGCTGAAAGCCGCCGTACTCCACGGCGACCAGCGCCTCCGCGGCGGCACAGTCGCCGAGCAGCACGTCGCAGCTCGTGTGCGCGAGCGAGTTCTTCTCGATGCCGCAGCCCATCGTGGCGTTGCCCTGCGGATCGAGATCGATGAGCAGCACGCGGCGCTTCGTTGCGGTGAGCGATGCAGCGAGATTCACGGCGGTCGTGGTCTTGCCGACTCCGCCTTTCTGGTTTGCGACGGCGATGACTCGCTTCATTTGGTGCTCGCCTTTTGCCTCATCGCAGATCCCGGGCCCGCCGGGGAGAGTTCCACAATATGACGCTCGTCGTCCAGCCCCGGCAGCTTGATCCGATGCACCGCAATGACGCGAAAGGATTTCGGCAGCGCCCAGAGCTCCTCGTCCGGTCGCTTGCCCTTCATGGCGAGCAGACGTCCTTGCGGCCCACATAGGTGTCCGGCATAGGCGACGAAATCCGCGAGCGAGGACAAAGCGCGCGCGAGGATGATATCGAAGGGCTCGGCGGGGCGAAACCGCTCGGCGCGTTCGTTGATGACCTCGACGTTACGTAGACCCAGCCGCTCTCTCGTGCGCTCGACGAAACGCGCCTTCTTTCCCGTCGCCTCGATGAGTGAGAAGTGCCGTTCGGGGTTGACGATGGCGAGCGGCAGCCCGGGAAAGCCGGCGCCCGTGCCCACGTCGGCGACGCGCGTGCCCTTCAGAAACGGCTGCACGCTCAGGCTGTCGAGCACGTGCTTGCGCAGCATCCCCGGCCGGTCGCGGATGGCGGTCAGGTTGAACTGCGCATTGGCGAGCTCGAGCTCGTCGACGAGATCGAGCAGCGCATCGGCGCGCGCGCGATCGAGCGCAATATCGAATTGCGCTCCACCTGCCGTGAGAAGCTCGCGCTCGGTATCTCGATTCACTGATGTCATGGCGATGAGACGGGCGCGAGAGTGATCGATACCGTGGCCGCGTCGGGATCCGGTCCCTGCGTGCGGCGCGCGCTGAACGCGATATCCTGCTCGCGCCCTTCGCATGCGTCGGGCTCGGTCCCGGTCGGCGCGGCCTTTTGCTGCCAGTCGGCACATGCCGCCGCGAATAAAGCCGGCGCCTCGGCCGCGGGCATCGCGACCGCCGCCTCGATTTTCTGCAGCCGATCGTGATTGAAGCACAGCAAATGATCCGTCGGCGTACGACCGAGGAACGAGACCGCGACGTTCGGCCGAAAGCAGTCTCCGTCCTCGCGTGCGCGCGCCTCGTCTGCTGGGTGAAATACCAGAACCTCGGTGAGCGGCACCGAAACGTCCTTGAACGCGGTGCCGAAAGGAGCGAGGACGAGCCCGCTGAAGTCATGGGAGATCACGGGTGGCGCGGGCGGAGCAGATGCCGCGCGGGAAGGCTCAGCACCGTGCCCGGGAGCGGCTGCGGCGCAACCCCCGAGCCACACGGCGCTCGAGACGCTCGCGGCCGCGAGGACGGCGGCCCGGAGCGCGCGGCTCAAGCGGCGCGCCTGAGCCATGCATCGAGTCCGGAGGCGTTGAGCGCCACGTCGCCGTCCAGCAAATCATGCTGCGCTCGAGCTTCGCCCGCAAAGCCGTGCGCTTGCAATCGCCGGGAAAGATGCGCGAATAACTCGTGCTCGATGCGCTGCACCCGGTCGGGTGCGGCGGCGGCCGCTCGCGCAATGCGTGCAAAGGCCTCGATTTCGCCGTCGAGATCCCGCGCAAGCTTGTCGACCGCGTCGACGCGGCCGTAATGCGTCAGATACGCGCAACGCGGCGCAAGCGAAGCGATGCGCGCGACCGAGGCGGCGAGCTGCCCGGGATCGAACTGCGGCGGCGTCGTGGTAGGAAATATGAAAGGCCCGGCGGCGGTGTCGGACTCGCGATAACTGATGCCGAAGGTGTCGCCCGTGAACATCTCGCGAGTGTCGCGATCGAGTATGCACAGATGATGCAGGGCGTGGCCCGGTGTATGCAGAAATTCGAGGGTGCGCGCGCCGAAGGGGAGCCGCTCGCCGTCCTCGACCGTGACGACGCGCCGCGCCGGGATGGGCACGGCCTCGCCGAACTGCGCCGCGAAAACCTCCGCTCCGTACACCGTCCTGGTCGCCGCGACGAGCTTCGCGGGATCGGCGAGGTGCGGGGCGCCGCGCGGGTGCACCACGATGCGCGCGCGCGGGAGCGAGGCCATGAGCGTACCCGCGCCCCCGGCGTGGTCCAGATGCACGTGGGTCAGCAGTACGTAATCGACTCGCTCGACCTCGATGTCGAGAGCGGCCAGGGCGCCCAGCAAATTCGGCACCGACCGCTGAGTGCCGGTGTCCACGAATGCGGCGTGACCACCGTCGACGATGAGATAGCTCGCATCGGCCTCGCGCCGCACGTGCTCGGTGTCGACGACGAACACGCCGTCTCCCACCGATTGAGGAACTTGCCTCATCTACGCCGGGGACAGACGCAGCTCGAGCTCGGACAGCTCCGCTGCGGCGTCCGGATCGTGCGTCCTCGAGGACTCCTGCGCCCTTTGCAAGGCAAGAACGGCGACGTCGTGCATGTGCGCGCAGGCCTGCGCATAGTGCAGCCGCCAGTCGGCGATCAGCTCAGGCTCGAGCACCGCATAATCTCGGTGATTGACGATGGCATCGAGCACCATGGCGCAGAGTCCGAGCTGCTGGACCCGCGCCCACGACAGGCTCGGCGCGGAGCACCCTTCGGCAAAGCATCGGCGCAGGTAAGCCGGGGGATCCGCGCTCGCGATGTCATCGAGCATGTCGCCCACGTCACATGAATCGAGTAAGTGCTCGAAGCCGGCCATCTTATCCTTTATCCTCGCCGGCCATTATCCTCGCCGTTACGGAACATAGGAACTAATGAGTCGGAGATTTCTGCTGCCGCTGCTTGCGGCGCCCTTGCTCGCGGCCGGCGCAGCATGGTCCGCGCCCACCGTCGTACGCGGCAATCTGGTTCTCGACGGTATCCCCGAGCCGTCCTCCGAGGCGGGCGATAAGATCGACAAGCTGGATGCCTACCTGAGCGCCCGCCAGGCGCGCCCCGAAGGATTCACCGCCAAGGGACAGATCCTCATCACTACCCGGTTCGGCGAGGTCGACGAGCTGCACCTGGTCGATCAGGCGCTCGGCGCGCGCCGCCAGATGACGTTTGTGCGCGAGCCGGTCACGCAGGGCGCGTTCTCGCCCGATCCCAACCGCAACGCGTTCTTCTACACCGCCGACTCGGGGAGCGAGGAGAATTCGCAGATCTACTACCAGCATGTCGGCGAGGCGCCGGCGCGACGGCTCACCGACGGCAAGTCGATCAACGACGGCGCGCTATGGTCCGCTTCGGGCCGCGAGATCGTGTTTTCCACGATCGCGCGCGACACCGGCATCCGCGACATCGACATCATCGAGCCCGACAGCGGCGCTCTGCCGCGACTGGCGGCCGGCGGCGACGGAGCGGACTGGCGCGTGCTCGACTGGTCCGCCGACGATCGCAAGCTCCTCCTGCGCAGACACGTCTCAGCCTACGAGGACTACCTGTACGTTCTCGACCTCGGCACGGGGCTGAAGCGCGAGGTCGACCCGTCCACCGCGAAGGGCGCCATCCCGAGCGCGAAGTTTTCGCGCGACGGCACCGGCGTGTACTTCGTCTCGAATCGCGATGGCGAGTACGCGCGGCTGCGTTTCGTGAACCTTTTCACGGCCGAGAAGAACGACCTCTCCGGCCGCGCCGATGTCGATGTCGAGCAACTGGCACTCTCCAAGGACGGCCGTTACCTGGCGTACGTCACCGACGGGGGCGGCGCGGACAAGCTGAATCTCGTCGATCTGCGAGCCCACCAGGATCTCGTCGTGCCGAGCTTGCCGCTGCGGGGCGTCGTGGACTCGATCGGCTTCGATGCCGATAGCAAGCGTCTCGTGTTCGGTCTGACCACGGCCAACCATCCGCGCGACGCCTACGTGCTCGACGTGGCGAGCAACCGCCTCGAGCCCTGGACCGCGAGCGAGGCCGGCCCCCTCGATCAAACGAGATTCGTGGTGCCCCGCCTCACGCAATTCCCGACCTTCGATCGGGCGGACGGTAAGCCGCGAGAGCTGCCTGTTTATGTCTATGAGCCGTCGAGCCCCGGGCCGCACCCGGTGCTCATCGTGCTGCACGACGGGCCGGATGCACGATTCCGTCCGGCTTTCGATCCGTGGATCCAGTACGTCGTGAACGAGCTCGGGTTCGCCGTGCTCGCGCCCAACGTGCGCGGGTCGAGCGGCTACGGCAAAAGCTTCGGCGCCCTTGCGCGGGGTGCCTTGCGCGAGGACGCAATCAAGGATGTCGGCGCGCTGCTCGTGTGGCTCGCGCTCGATACCCGCTTCGATAAGACGCATGTGGTCGTGTCGGGGACGGGATACGGCGGCTACATGGCGCTCGCGGCCCTGGTGAACTACGGCGAGCGGCTGCGGGGCGCGGTGGCCATGGCGCCCATCACGGACTTCATCGGCTTCGTGAGCGGCACGGCGCCCGAGTCGCGAGGCGCGGCGCGCGAGGAGTTCGGCGATGAGCGCGATGCGGACGCGCGCATGCTTCTGCGGCGCATCTCACCGTTGAGCAACGCGGATCGCATCACGCGCCCCGTGCTGCTCGCGCACGGCAAGAACGACCGCCGCGTGCCTATTGCGCAGTCGGATCAGCTCGTGAACCGGCTGCGCGCGCGCAATCAGACGGTGTGGTATCTCAAGGCTCTGGACGAGGGCGACAGTTTTGCCCGATGGCAGAACCGCGAGGCGTACTACCGCGCGTTCGCGGAATTCCTGACCTCGGTACGCTGAGCCGGGGACGCTGAGCGCTACTTGCTGTCGGTCGTGGCCGTCTCGAGAGGCGACGGCTGATGCGCGAAGTAGTCCGCCACCACCTCGACATCGTGTTCCGTGGTGAGGAGCTGCGCCATGCCGTTCATGACCACGTTCTTGCGGCGCTTGTTCTGATACGACTTGAGCGCCTCCACGAGATAGTCCTCGTGCTGGCCGGCGAGTACCGGCGGCTTCGGATCGAGCGGTGCGGCCACGCCGAGCCCATTGACGCCGTGACAGGCGCCGCACGCAGCTGCTTGCGGCGGTGGGGTGCCGGTCGGCGCGGCGGGGGGCTTTACCGGCTCAGGACCCTGCAAATAAGCGGCGATGTCCTCAATGTCTTGATCGGAGAGCGAGGAGGCCTGCGCGTGCATGGTCGGGTGCGGCCGATCTCCGTTTTTGTACTCATGGAGCGCGGCGATGATGTACGCCGCGTTCTGATGGCGCAGCTCGGGCACGCTGTAGTCGGGATACGCGTTCTTGTAGTTCTCCACCCCGTGACAGCCGTAGCAGGTGTAGAACTTCTTTTCGCCGTCGACCGGGTTGCCCGCTGCGTGCGCCGAATGTGCCAAGCAAAACCCCAAGGCCGTTGCGCCTGCAACCCACGCCAGAACATTCGGTCGACGAAACATCTAATTCTCCGAGCCGGAGGGCTCCCTTGGGAGCGCTGATGTTAAAGAGTGAGAGGCGAAAATGCCACTCGGGCGAGGATGTGCCCGGTCAGGCGGCGCGATCGCGCTTCTTGAGATGCACCAGAAGGAGCGATACCGCGGCCGGCGTGAGCCCGGGAATTCGCGCCGCCTGCCCGAGCGTCTGGGGGCGCACCGCCTCGAGACACTGGCGCGCCTCGTTCGACAAGCCGCTCACCGCTCCGTAGTCCATGTCCGTAGGCAGGGCGAGACCGTCGTGGCGTGTGCGGCGGTCGATCTCCTCGCTCTGCCGCTTGAGATAGCCGGAATACTTGGCCTGCACGTCGACTTGCGCCTTCACCTGCTCGGCGAGCCGCGCCTCCCGGCGCCAGTCGCCCGCAGCGGCATCGAGTGGCGCAGCGATGCGCAGATCGTCGTACTCGAGCTCGGGACGGCGCAACAGCTCCAGGGCATGGGCTTCACGCGACAGCGGTTGCCCGAGCTTCGCCAGAAGCGACGCATCCACGTCTCCCGGGCGGACCAGCGTCGTCGACAGGCGGGCGAGCTCGCCGGAGACAGCGTCGCGCTTGCGCGCAAAGAATTCCCAGCGCTCGTCGTCGACGAGCCCCATCTCGCGGCCGAGCGCCGTCAGACGCAAATCCGCGTTGTCCTCGCGCAGGGATAGCCGGTACTCGGCGCGGCTGGTGAACATGCGGTAAGGCTCGGGCGCGCCGCGGGTCACGAGGTCATCGACGAGCACGCCGAGATAGGCGTCACTGCGCTTCGGACACCATGGCTCGCGCGCAGCGGTTGCGAGCGCGGCATTGATGCCCGCGAGCAAGCCTTGCGCCGCCGCCTCTTCGTAGCCGGTGGTGCCGTTGATCTGGCCGGCGAGAAACAAGCCGCCGATGAACTTGCTCTCGAGGCTAGCCTTCAGCCCCCGAGGATCGAAGAAATCGTACTCGATGGCGTAGCCGGGCCGAGTGATGTGCGCGTCCTCGAACCCGCGAATGGTGCGTACGAAATCGATCTGCACGTCGAACGGCAGACTCGTCGAGATGCCGTTCGGATAAACCTCGCGGGTCTCGAGACCTTCGGGCTCGATGAAGATTTGATGCGCGGACCGGTCCGCAAAGCGTGCGACCTTGTCCTCGACCGACGGGCAATAGCGCGGTCCCACTCCCTCGATGAGGCCGGTAAACATCGGCGAGCGCGCACTTGCTGCGCGGATGATGTCGTGGGTGCGCTCATTGGTCGCCGTGATGTGGCAGGGGACCTGCCGCGGGTGCTGCTCGCGCGCGCCAAGATAGGAAAATACCGGCCGCGGATCGTCGCTGTGCTGCTCGCGGAGCCCCGCATAATCGATGCTGCGGCCATCGATGCGCGGCGGCGTGCCCGTCTTCAGCCGGCCGACCTTGAGTGGCAATTCGCGCAGCCGCGCGGCGAGAGCGAGCGAGGGCGGATCGCCGGCGCGCCCGCCGGCGTGGCTTTCGAGGCCGACGTGAATGCGGCCGCCGAGAAACGTGCCGACGGTGAGGACCACGCTTTGCGCGGCGAATTCGATCCCGCTCATGGTGACGCAGCCGACGACCCTGTCCTGATGCAGCCGCAGGTCGGCGACCTCCTGCTGAAAGAGCTGAAGATTCGGCTGGGTCTCGAGCCGCCGGCGTATCGCACGCTTGTAGAGCTGGCGGTCGGCTTGCGCACGCGTCGCGCGCACCGCCGGGCCCTTGCTCGCGTTGAGGGTGCGAAACTGAATGCCCGCGGCGTCCGCGGCCGTTGCCATGACACCGCCCAGCGCGTCGATCTCCTTGACCAGGTGTCCCTTGCCGATGCCGCCGATCGCGGGATTGCAGCTCATCTGACCGAGGGTTTCGATGTTGTGCGTGAGCAGGAGCGTGCGGCTTCCTAAGCGGGCGGCGGCAAGCGCCGCCTCGGTGCCGGCATGCCCGCCTCCCACCACGATCACGTCGAACTCGGTCTTAAAGCGCATCACTCTGAATCCACAGGGGTTTCTTTCGGAAAGGCGCGTACTCTAAACCGCGCACCGCAAAACCGCCAGGATGACGGGGATGGGCCGGGCGGCGGGCGCAGGGGTTATACTAACAACCCATGCGTATCTCCACGTACTTCGGTCGAGTGGCAGCGCTGTCGCTCATGGGCGTGCTTCTGGCGGGCGCGGTGGCTCGGGCCGCGGATGAGCTCACGGTCGGTCAGCCGGCTCCCGATTTCAGTACCCTGGACAGCCAGGGCAAAATGCGCCATCTCGCCGACTTTCGTGGCAAGGTGGTCGTGCTGGAATGGACCAACGCCGACTGTCCATTCACTCGCAAGCACTACCAAGGCGGCAACATGCAGAGCCTGCAATCGCTCGCCCGGGATCATGGCGTGGTATGGCTCTCGGTGGTTTCCTCTGCGCCCGGGACCCAGGGCTACGTGGATGGCCAGCACGCCGACGAGCTCACCCGCACGCGCAACGCCGTCCCGACCGCCGTGCTTTTGGACCCTTCGGGCAGCGTCGGCCGGCTCTACCATGCCAAGACGACCCCCCATATGTATGTGATCGACGGCAAGGGCGAGCTGCGCTACATGGGCGGAATCGACAGCATCGCCACGACCGATGTGTCGGACATTGCCAAGGCAGAACCGTATTTGAAGGAAGCCCTGCTAGCCGTGGTCGACGGCCAACCCGTCGCGCATCCTGTGACACGGCCCTACGGCTGCGGCATCAAGTACGGATCGGGCTAAGAGCTCTGCCCTCAGCGCCCGGTCACGGTGACCGGAATGCCCCCGAATTTCCCCCGATAAGCGGGCGGACCCGAATCGTGCACCGACTCGCCCTCTGAGCTCACGGCCACCGTCACCGGCATGTCGCGCACATCGAACTCGTATACAGCCTCCATGCCGAGCTCGGGAAAGCCGACCACGCGGCTCGCGCGGATCGCCTGCGAGACCAGAAACGCGGCGCCGCCCACGGCGATGAGGTAGGCTGAGCGATACCGGCGAATGGAGTCAACGGTCTCCGGGCCGCGCTCGGCCTTGCCCACCATGGCGAGCAAACCCGCCTTGCCGAGCATCGTGTCGGTGAAGCGATCCATGCGATTGGCGGTGGTCGGTCCCGCGGGGCCGACGACCTCCGCGCCCACCGGATCGACCGGCCCGACGTAGTAGATGACTCGATTGCGAAAATCGAGTCCGTCGGGAAGCGGCTTTCCCGCTTCGATGAGCGCGCAGATGCGCTTGTGCGCGGCGTCGCGACCGGTCAGGAGCTTGCCCGACAGCAGCAACCGCTCGCCCGCCTTCCACGTGGCGATTTCTTCACGAGTCAAGGTATCGAGCGACACGCGGCGCGCCGCGGCATCCGGTCTCCACGTCACCTTCGGCCACTGCGAAAGATCGGGCGGAACGAGCACTGCGGGTCCGCTGCCGTCGAGAGTGAAATGCGCGTGACGCGTGGCCGCGCAGTTCGGGATGACGGCCACCGGGAGGGAGGCGGCGTGCGTCGGGTAGTCGAGCACCTTCACGTCGAGCACCGTGGTGAGGCCGCCGAGCCCTTGCGCGCCGATGCCAAGATCGTTGACCCGCTGATAAATCTCGATGCGCAGCTCCTCGAGGCGAGTCGAGGGTCCGCGCGCGAGGAGCTCGGGCATATCGATGGGATTCATGAGCGACTTCTTGGCGAGCAGCATGGCCTTTTCGGCGCTTCCGCCAATTCCGACGCCCAGCATGCCGGGCGGGCACCAGCCCGCGCCCATCTCGGGAACTACCTCGACCACCCAGTCGGCAACCGAGTCGGACGGGTTCAGCATGGCAAACATGGATTTGTTCTCGGACCCTCCCCCTTTCGCGGCGACCGTGATCTCGACCGAATCCCCGGGCACCAGCTCCGTGTGGATCACTGCAGGGGTGTTGTCGCCGGTGCCGGTACGCTTGCCGGCGGGGTCGGCGACGATGGAGGCCCGTAGTTTGTTGTCGGGATCGAGATACGCGCGCCGCACACCCTCGTTGATCATGCTCTCGAGGTCGCGTGAGGAATCCCAGCGCACGCCCATGCCCACCTTGACGAACACCACGACGATACCGGTGTCCTGGCAGATCGGCCGATGACCTTCGGCACACAGGCGTGAGTTGGTGAGGATCTGTGCGATCGCATCGCGAGCGGGCGCGCTTTGCTCTAGCTCATATGCGCGGCCCATCGCCGCGATGAAATCGGGCGTGTGGTAGTAGGAAATGTATTGCAGAGCATCGGCAACGCTCGCGACGAGGTCATCTTCTCGGACCAGGGACATGGCAGCCTTTTTCGTATTGCAAAGACGAACTGGGCCGCAAATCTACCAAGTCGCGGGCGGCCGTGGATAGCGAGTCGCTACACTACCGCAATGCGGCGGCTCGACTGGACGGCCTTTTTTGTTTGCGCGTTCTGCTCGATGCGGGCGTTCGCGGCCGCCGAGCACGGCGCGCTGCCGCTGCACGAATGCCGTCTGGAACACCCCCTGAAGATCACCTCGGTGGCCGCCCGCTGTGGCGTGCTGCAAGTCGCAGAGAACCCGCAAGAGCCCTCGGGCCGCATGATCGGACTGCAGGTCGCGGTGGTGCCCGCGCTCAACCGCCGCTCGCGCTCCGCACCGCTGTTCTTGCTCGCGGGCGGCCCGGGGCAAGCGGCGAGCGAACTGTACGTGAGCTACGCCGGCGCGTTTGCGCGCGTCAATCGCAACCACGACATCGTGCTCCTCGATCAGCGCGGCACCGGCCTGTCCGAGCCTCTGTTCTGCGATTATCCGGAGGACTGGCGCGAGACGCGCGATGAGTTGCCCGCCGTGAAACGAGCGACGCTCGACTGCCTCGCGCGCTACGGCGAGCGCGTGCGCTACTACACCTCGAGCGTCGCTACGCAGGACCTCGAGCGGGTGCGCGCGTCGCTCGGCTACAGGCAGATCGATCTCTACGGCGCCTCCTACGGGACGCGCATGGCGGAGCTGTACTTGCGGCGCCACCCCGAGGCCGTGCATGCGGTGATCCTCGATGGCGTTACCGATCCCGAGCAAGCGATCGGCCCCGCTACACCGTTCGACGGGGAGCGCGCCCTCGATCTCATCCTCGAGCGGTGCGGGCGCACGCCCGAATGCGCCGCGAGCTATCCGGCCTTGCGCGGTGATTTCGGGGCCTTGCGCGCGAAGTTCGGGCCGGCCTCGACGTCGCTGACCCTCCCGGACCCCTCGACGGGTAAGCCCCTCGAGCTCGAGTTCAATCGCGGTGTGCTCGCCGCGGCGCTGCGCCTGCTGTCGTACAACTCGATCCAGGCCTCGCTGCTACCCGACTTGATCCACCAGGGCTCCGCCGGACGCCTTGCGCCGCTCGCCGCGCAGACCGTGATGATGGCCCGCGAGATCCGCGGACAGCTCGCGAGCGGCATGCAGAACAGCGTCGTGTGCAGCGAGGATGTGCCGTTCTTCGCAGCACGGGACATCGATCGGCAACGCATCGATGCAACGTACCAGGGCACCGAGCAGCTCGATGCGCTCGCTGAGATCTGCAAACTCTGGCCCCGTGGCCCCGTGGATGAGGATCTGCACGCGCCCTTACGGAGCGACGTACCGACCCTGCTCCTGTCCGGCGAGGCCGATCCGGTCACCCCGCCCGCGAATGCCGAGCGGCTCGCGCGCGGGCTCGCGCGCCATCGCCACCTGGTGCTGCCAGGCGAGGGCCATGGCCAGCTCGCGACGGGCTGCATGCCTCGGCTCGTGGCTGCCTTCCTGGATGCGCCCGATCCGCAAGCGCTCGATGCCGCGTGCCTCGCGGAGCACCGTCCGGCGCCTTTTTTTATCGGCTCGACGGGGCCGGGGCCATGATCGAAGCATCCGGCCTCAGCAAAAGATTCGGCACCATCGAGGCGGTCCGCGAGGTGTCCTTTCGCGCGGCCGATGGCGAGATCACCGGCGTTCTCGGGCCGAACGGCGCCGGCAAGTCGACGACCCTGCGCATGATCTACGGCGTGCTTACGCCTGACGGCGGGAGCGCCTGCATCGATGGAATCGACATACGCGGCGAGACGTCCGCGGCGCGCGGTCGTCTCGGCGTTCTGCCGCATGCCCCGGGGCTTTACGGCAATCTGACCGCCCGCGAAAACATCGAGTACTTCGGCGCGCTCCACGGCCTCCCCAAGGAGCGCATTCGCGCGCGCGCGGCGGAGCTCGGCCACGCCCTCGGCATGGACGGATTCATCGATCGCCGCGCGAAAGGGTTCTCGCAGGGCCAGCGCATCAAGGTCGCCGTGGCGCGCGCACTCATCCACGATCCCTCGAACCTGGTGCTGGATGAGCCGACCAACGGTCTCGACGTAATGGCGATTCGCAACTTGCGCGAGATTCTGCGCGATTTGAAGTCGCAGGGACGTTGCATTCTGTTCTCCTCACACGTCATGCAGGAAGTCGCGACGTTGTGCGACCGTGTGGTCATCCTGGGGCAGGGACGGGTTCTCGCGGACGGCCCGCTCGAGACGGTGCGCACGCGCCTCGGCGCGACCACGCTTGAGGAGGCCTTCCTCAAGGTGCTCGGCGAGGCCGGGGCCCTCTAGCATGCGCGCGCTCCTCACGGTTTTTTGCAAGGAGTTCGTGGAGAACCTGCGGGATCGCCGCACGCTGTTCTCGGCGCTTCTTTTCGGTCCGCTGTTCGGGCCCATCCTGTTCGGCGCCATGGTGTCGAGAATGCTCAATCAGAGCGTGCTGGAGTCGGACGAGCCGCTGCGCGTCACCGTCTCGGGAGGAGAGCACGCGCCCAATCTCGTGCGCTTCCTGACATCGCAAGGCGTAAATCTCGTGTTCACTTCCTGGTCCGAGTCCGATGCGCGCGCTGCGGTGAAGCGCGGGAGCGCGGCAGTGGTCCTGATCGTGCCGCGCGAATTCGGGCCGCGCTTCACGGCGGCGTTACCCGCGCCCGTGTTCCTGGTCGCCGACAGCTCCGATTCGCAAACTCGCAAGAGCGCGGACCGGCTGCGGGCATTGGTGGCGGCCTACGGCAGCGGCATCGCGCAGCTGCGCTCGCAAATTCGCGGCGTGAGTCCGCTGCTCGCCGTGCCCATCGCCGTCAACGACATCGACGTCACCACGCCGACGGGTCGCGCCGTGGTGGTGCTCGGCTTCATGACCTACTTCGTGCTGTTCTCGGTCCTGATGGGCGGGCTGTATCTGGCGATCGATTCGACGGCCGGCGAGCGCGAGCGCGGCTCTCTCGAGGCGCTATTGAGCCTGCCGGTGGCGCGCAGCGCGCTCGTGGGCGGCAAGCTCATCGCGACGTGCGCTTACATGTGTCTCTCGCTCGCGATCAATCTCGCCGCGTTCGTGGTGGTATTCCAGTTCGTGCCGCTCGAGCGCCTCGGCATGAGCGCGAATGTCAGCGTGCTCACGGCGCTCGAATTCTTCGCCATCTGCTTGCCCTTCGTGCCCTTGGGGGCGGCGCTGATGATGTTGGTCGCGTCCTTCACGCGCAGCTATCGGGAGGCACAAACGTATTTGACCAGCGTGCTTCTAGTGCCGACGCTCCCAATCGCATTCGCGAGCATCTATTCGCTGAAGGCGCACAGCGCATTGATGCTCGTGCCCTCACTGAGCCAACACTTGCTGATGACCAGTGTGCTCAAAGACGAGCCGATCGCGCCGCTCGACCTCGCTCTGTCGGCCGCCTCTGCACTCGGTCTTGCGATCCTGCTCATCGCCGCGACGGCGCGGCACTGGCGCCGCGAGACCATGCTCGGCTGAGCGCGACGCGGAGAATCATGCTTTTCCTTATAGGACTTTTCCTAGCTGAACGGGTATAAAGCTACTGGGGCACACCGGAACGGATCTTTCGGGGTAGGTTGGCATGAGAAACTCGTCGCAGGCGCGCGCCAATATCGCCATTTTTTTGGCGGTACTGGCGCTATCCGCACTCACGATGATATGGCTGTTCTGGCATCACCCGATCAAGACCTTCATAGGGACGGTCGCCGTGCTGGCCGCGCTTGGTGTATCGGCCCGGCTCGCGCGGGCGATCGACGTGGAAGCGGCCACCGCCAACGATCTCGACCATGGCGAACAAGGCGTTTAGGCCCGAGCACCCTCGGTCAAAGGGCCGCCATCTAATTTTTCGATGATGCTAGCGAAAAGCTAGATAGAGCGCTGGCGCGCCCGAGTTAGGCGCCCCGGGCTGGGCGCCCCCGTCACTTCCCAATGCAGAAGCTTGCGAAGATGGCGCCGAGCAGATCCTCGCTCGTCACCTCACCGGTGATTTCACCGAGCGCCGTTTGGGCGAGGCGCAGGTCCTCGGCGAACAGCTCGAACCCGCGTGATTCCCCGCCGGCCCGGACCGCGCTGTCGACCAGCGCCCGCGCGCGCTCGAGGGCATCGAGGTGCCGCCGCCGCGCCGAGAACACGCCCGCCTCCGGGCGAGCATGGCCGGCGCGGGTCTTCAAATGCGCGCGCAGCAGATCCATGCCGGCGCCGGTGCGGGCACTCAGGTAAATGCGCGGCGGGGTGGCTTCCTCGTCGGCGCGCGCACTCGCGCCGGTGAGGTCGATCTTGTTGTAAATCACGGTCACGGGCACGTCGTTCGGCAGCTCTCGCGGCAAGAGCTCATCGTCCGGGCTTTCGTCGGCGAGGCTCGCGTCGACGACGTAGCAGATCCGGTCCGCACGCCGCATCTCGGCGCGTGCGCGGCGAATTCCCTCCTCCTCCGCCGCATCGGCAGCGCTGCGCAATCCCGCGGTATCGACGAGGTTCAACGGCACACCGTCGAGGTGCAGCTGCTGGCGCAGCACATCGCGCGTCGTGCCCGGCGACGGCGTGACGATGGCGACGTCCTCGCCCGTGAGCGCATTCAGCAAACTCGATTTGCCCGCATTCGGCTTTCCCGCGATCACGACGGTGAGGCCCTCACGAAGCAGCGCGCCCTGACGCGCCGCCGCTTGGATCGAGTCGAACGCCGCCAGCACCTGCTCGAGGCGCGAGGTGACGGCCGGAGCGGCGAGGAAATCGATCTCCTCGTCCGGAAAATCGATTGCCGCCTCAACGTGAACGCGCAGATCCGTGATCAACGCACCGAGCGCGGCAATCCGAGACGAGAACTCGCCTTGCATGGAACGCACCGCGGCGCGGGCGGCCGCCTCAGTGCCGGCCTCGATCAAGTCGGCGACTGCCTCGGCCTGCGCGACATCCATTTTGCCGTTGAGGTACGCGCGCTCGCTGAATTCGCCCGCGCGCGCCATGCGCGCGCCGAGCTCGAGAAGCCGGCGCAGCAGGAGGTCCATCACCAGAATGCCGCCGTGAGCCTGCAGCTCGAGGACGTCCTCGCCCGTGAAGGACGCCGGTGCGGGGAAGTAGAGCGCGATCCCTGCATCGATACTCGCGCCGCGCGCGTCGAGAAAGCGCGCGAGCTGCGCGCGCCGCGCCTGCGGGAGTGAGCCGAGAATCGCGCGTGCAATGCGCGGTACCTCGGGGCCGGAAACCCGCAGCACGCCGACGGCGCCACGGCCGGGAGCGCTCGCGATCGCGGCTATGGTATCGGAGGGGCTCAGGAGCTCGGCTTCGTCGCTGCCTGGATCACCTGGTTGATGCGCCACTGCTGCAGGATGGACAGCACCGTGTTGGTGAGCCAGTAAAGCACCAGGCCGGAGGGGAACCACGCCATCATGCCCGTCATCACCAACGGCATGAACTGCATGATCTTCGCTTGCATGGGATCGGGTGGCGCGGGGTTCAGCTTGAATTGCGCGAACATCGCGATCCCCATGAGCAGTGGAAGCACGAAGAAGCGATCGTGCGCCGACAGATCGTTGATCCACATCAGGAACGGTGCCTGGCGCATCTCGACGCTTTCGACCAGCACCCAGTAAAACGAGATGAACACCGGGATCTGCACGACCATCGGAAGGCAGCCGGCCAGCGGATTGATTTTCTCGCGCTTATACAGATCCATCATCGCTCGGCCGAGCTTTTCCCGATCGTCCTTGAAGGTTTCTTGAATCTGCTTCATGCGTGGCGCGACGGCCCGCATCTTCGCCATCGAGCGGCCGCTCGCCTGGCTCAGGGGATAGAAGATCAGCTTGATGAGGGCGGTGACGAGAATGATCGCCCAGCCCCAGTTGCCGGTGACGCCGTGCACCCAGTTGAGCGCCATGAACAAGGGATGGGCGATGACGGTGAGCAGACCGTAATCGGCGGTGAGATCGAGCCGCGGACCGGTGGCGGCGAGCTGCGATTGGAGCTTCGGTCCGATGAAAAGACTCTCGCTGAACGTCGCCGTGGCCCCCGGCGCGAGTGGCGTGAATGGCCCGGTTGCGCTCAACAGGTACTGATGGTCTTCGACCTGCAGCCGATAGTGGTAGGGCTTGCCTTCGGGCGGCACGATCGCGGACACGAAATGGTGCTGCAACGAGGCGAGCCAGCCGTTGGTGATGGTCTCGCCGAACTTGCTGTCCGGCTCACTCTCGACCTTGAGATCGTGCGACTTCGTGCCGTCGAACACCGCCGGACCCTTGAACGAGTAGGTCTCGACGTCGAAGTACGAGCGCGACGCATGCTCCCAATGACGCAAAATCTGGGCGTAAGAGGCGAGCGAACGCGGCGTGGGCGATTCGTTGTGCGCATCGTAGACAAGATCGATGCGGTAGAGCCCGCGCTTGAAGACGAAGGTCTTGGTCACGGTCAAGCCGTGGCCGTCTGTCCAGATCAACGGGACGGAGAGCTCCGCCGCGCCGGCTGGAAGAGTGTAGGTCGTCTGCGTCGCGGTAAAAGTCGACAGATGCGACGGCGCCGCTTCGTCGGGCGCACCGGTGAGTCCGGTCTGCACGACATACAACGATGCGAGGTCGCCGTTCTCGAGGCGCACGGGCACGTTGGGCGTGTCCTTGTGCAGCGGATACTGCGAGAGGTCGGCACGCACGATCTCTCCGCCGCGCAGACTGATGTCGAGATCGAGCACGTCGGTGACCACGTGCACGACGGCCTGGGAGGATTCGGGCGCGGCGCCGAGCGCGCCGGGCGCTGTAGCGGGCAGCGAGACCGCAGGTGATTGCGCCGGAACCGCGCTCGCCGCCGTGCCTTCGGGCGTCGGCACCGAATTGCCCAGCGAGGCGGGCGCGCCTGAGCCGGCCGCGCCGCCCGAAGTTGCGGTCGTCAGCTGCGGCGCCGGACGATAATCCTGCTGCCACGCCAGGTAGTTGTAGTAGAGGATGGCCCCGAGGACGATCCAGAGCGAGAAGCGAAAATTAGGCACTGGTCAATCTCACGCGCTCGTCCGGTACGGGATCGTAGCCGCCGGCGGAGAACGGATGACAGCGCAGCAGCCGCTTCGCCGCGAGCCACGTGCCGGTGAACGCGCCGTGGCGCAGGATGGCCTCGTGCGCATAACAGGAGCAGCTCGGATAGAAGCGGCAGCGCGCGCCAAGCATCGGACTCAATGTCCACTGGTAGACTCGGATGAGGATCATCAAGACTCGGCGCATACCGTTACCATTGCCGTGTAATGCTCTGCCAGTGCTTCTCGAGGCTCGCGCGCAGCGCGCTCGCGGTGGCCTGTTTCGCCGCGTCGCGCGCCGCCACGGTCACGTCGACGCTCGGCAGCATGTGCTGGTTGAGGCGAAACGATTCTCGCGTCAAACGCTTCAAATAATTGCGTGCGACGGCCGTGCCGCACGTGCGCGTGGCGATCGCAAGCCCCAAGCGCGCGTGAGTGTGCCCGTTGGGCAGCACGGACAAGCTAAAGTACGCATCCGACACTCGCTTGCCTTTCTGCCGTACCGCGCGAAATTCGGCCGGCTGGTGCAAACGCTTGCGCGGCTCGAACGTCAATTTGGTTGAACGCGTCGTCGACTCTTAGCGGTCAGGGACAGAGGCGCTTGCGGCCCTTCGCACGGCGCCGAGCAAGCACCTGACGACCGCTCTTGGTCGCCATTCGCGCGCGAAATCCATGGGTACGGGCACGATGCAAGTTACTCGGATTGAAGGTACGTTTCATGAGGCACTTTCAGGAAAAACTATGGGGCAAATCAACGAACTGGGAGATTTGCGAGAGGCGGCAAGGGTACTGACCGAGCATGGAAGTGTCAATAGACGCGCTTCCCGGTTGGAGCTAGACTCCGCTCCCCTTTCGTCGATTGACCCATTGCCATCGTAGGAGAGCGCTCTTGTCGGAGACGCTGTGGAACCGCTGTCTGCGCGTGCTCGAGAGCGAACTGCCGATGCAGCAGTTCAACACCTGGGTGAGGCCGCTGCAGGTGGTCGAGCGCGACGGCGAAATTCGACTCCTTGCTCCCAACCGTTACGTCGTCGAGTGGCTCGGGGACAACTCGCTCCCGCGAATCAAGGAGTTGATCCGCGAGTTCGCCGACGGGGCCACCCTCGACGTGGTGCTCGATGTCGGCACCCGCGGGGGGGCGCTGCCCGAGGCCGCGAACGCACCGGTGGCGAGTGGGATTGGCGCCGTGCTCGGCTCTTTGCCGGGCAAGCCACGCCGCGGCGCGCCTACGGTGATCGGCGGCCGCATCGCACCGGAATTCACGTTCGACACCTTCGTCGAGGGCAAGAGCAACCAGCTCGCGAAGGCCGCCGCGGTCCAGGTGGCCGGCAATCCCGGCCGTTCCTATAACCCGCTATTCATCTATGGCGGTGTCGGTCTCGGCAAGACGCACCTGATGCATGCGGTTGCGAACAAGATCAAGGAACGCAATGCCGATGCGCGCATTGCCTACGTGCACAGCGAGCGTTTCGTCAGCGACATGGTGAAAGCACTTCAGCACAACACCATCAACGACTTCAAGACCGCGTACCGAACACTCGATGCGTTGATGATCGACGACATTCAGTTTTTCGCGAAGAAAGACCGCTCGCAGGAGGAGTTCTTTCACACCTTCAACGCGCTGCTCGAGAGCCAGCAGCAAGTGATCCTGACGTGCGACCGTTACCCGAAAGAGGTGGACGGCCTTGAGGAGCGGTTGAAATCACGCTTCGGCTGGGGATTGACCGTCGCAATAGAGCCGCCCGAACTCGAGACCTGCGTCGCGATCCTCATGAGCAAGGCGGCCATCGCCAATGTCGATCTGCCGGAAGAAGTCGCGTTCTTCGTAGCGAAGCGCATCCGCTCGAACGTGCGCGAACTGGAAGGCGCGCTCAAGCGCATGGTGGCGACCTCGCATTTCACCGGCCGCGCCATCACGCTCGAATTCACCAAAGAAGCGTTGCGAGATCTGCTCGCACTCCAGGAAAAACTCGTGACGGTGGAGAACATCCAAAAGACCGTCGCGGAGTACTACAAGATTCGCATTGCCGATCTGCTCTCCAAGCGCCGCAGCCGCTCGATCGCCCGACCGCGACAAGTCGCGATGGCGCTTGCTAAGGAACTCACCAATTACAGCTTGCCCGAAATCGGCGATGCCTTCGGTGGCCGCGACCATACGACGGTGTTGCATGCCTGCCGGCGCGTGAAGGAATTACGCGAGTCCGAGCGGCGCATCGGCGAGGACTACATGAACCTGTTGAGAACTCTGGCGGGCTGACCGGCGTATCTTGTGGATGAACTGTGGACGAAAGATATCCACAATGGGGCCACAGGATTACAACGGGTGTCGGACAAGTCCTACGCTCTGTTAGGAGTCACGAAAGCTTTTGATTTGAAAGGTGATTTTTGAGTTATCCACGCAAATTCAACGCTTAATAATTACAGTAATAATCTCTATCAAGAACTTAAGATTAAGATTTATCGGATGGTGATCGCATGAAATTGACGGCTGAACGGGAGAAATTGCTCGCACCTTTGCAGGCGGTCATCGGCGTTGTGGAACGCCGCCAGACCATGCCCGTACTCGCGAACGTGTTACTGGGCGTGGCGCAAGGCAAGTTGTCGATCGCGGCAACGGATCTGGAAGTCGAGTTGGTGGCGGCCACCGAAGTGAGCGTTCAGCAACCCGGCGATATCACCGTCCCTGGCCGCAAGTTTCTCGACATCCTGCGCGCGTTGCCCGAGAAATCGACGGTTTCCATTGCTGCCGAGGGCGAAAAAGTGGTGATACGCGCCGCCCGCAGCCGGTTCACCTTGTCGACTTTGCCGGCGGCGGAGTTTCCGGTCATCGACGATATCAATGCGCAGCAGACGGTGCAGATCCCGCGCAAGGAGCTAGCACGATTGCTCGAGAAAACGCATTTCTCGATGGCGCAGCAGGACGTGCGCTATTACCTGAACGGAATGCTGCTCGAGATCGACGGGGCGATGCTGCGCGCCGTGGCGACCGACGGGCATCGGCTCGCGCTTTGCGAAGCCGCACTCGAAAGTAAGGCCAAGAGCTCCCAGCAGGTGATCGTGCCGCGCAAGGGCGTACTCGAGCTGCAACGCGTGCTGAACGACGAGGGCATCGCCGCGGTGGCAATCGGCACAAATCACGTGCGAGCGCAGATCGGCGATGTTCGCTTCACATCCAAGCTGATTGACGGCCGTTTCCCAGAATATTCACGGGTGATTCCCGCGGCGCCGGGCGCAGCCATTCGCGCCGATCGCGACATCCTGCGCCAGGCCCTGCAGCGCACCGCCATCCTTTCGAACGAGAAGTACCGCGGGATTCGCATTAACGTTAGAAACAACGCGATCACGGTGCAGGCTCACAATCCCGAGCAGGAAGAAGCTGAGGAGGAGATCGAAGTCTCCTATTCCGGCAACGACCTGGAGGTTGGTTTCAACGTCAATTACCTGCTGGACGCGCTGTCGGCCATTGATGGTCAAGAGGTCGAACTCGGTCTTACCGACAGTAATAGCAGCTGTCTGATCCGGTCTCCCGGCTCGTCCAGTGCGCGCTACGTCGTCATGCCCATGAGGCTCTGACGGGATGACTCTGCGGCGCGTGCAAGTGACGGATTTCCGCTGCTTGCATCGCGCCGATCTTGACCTCGATCCGGACTTCACCCTCATCCGCGGGCCGAACGCCTCCGGGAAGACCAGCTTGCTGGAGGCGATCTACGTGCTGGGTCGAGGCCGCTCCTTCCGCACTCGACGTCTCGATCCCCTGATCCGATCCGGCACTGAGCGGATGATGGTCGTGGGCGAGGCCGAGCTTCCTGAGCGCCACGTGACCTTGGGCGTGGAAGGATCAGCTGAGGGGTTGCGGGCTCGCGTCGGAGGGGAGCGCGTCGCCTCCTTGGCGGAACTTGCCTGGGTGCTTCCCGTGCAAATCATCGATCCCGAAATCCACCGGTTGATCGAAGAGGGGCCCAATCGACGTCGCCGCTTCATCGACTGGGGAGTGTTCCACGTGGAACATTCTTTTGTGGAGCATTGGCAGCGATACCAGCAGACGCTGCGTCAGAGAAATGCAGCATTGAAGGCTCGGCAGAGCCGGGCTGTGGTGACGGCCTGGGACGCCGAACTCGTCCGGCACGGCGAGTCGATCACCGAAGCACGCCGACGATACATCGCCCAATTGGCGCCCATAGCGAGGAGCGTGGGCCGCCACCTGCTTGATCTGGAGCTCGTGCTTGCTTATCGGGCGGGGTGGTCAGCCGATCTCGATCTTCGCGCCGCCCTGGAGGGCAGTTTCACGCGGGACCAGGAATTGGGCGCCACCCAGGCGGGTCCGCACCGCGCGGACTTGGCGATCCGCCTCGAGGGATCCACCGTGCGCGACCGCGTATCAAGGGGTCAACAGAAGCTGCTGGCGGCGGTCCTGCTCCTTTCGCAGATCAAGCTGTTTCCACAGGAGTCGCGAGCCCGACCGACGCTCCTGCTGGATGATCCAGCGGCCGAGCTAGATAGCGCACATTTGACGGCCCTACTCGACGAAGTGCGCGCGCAGCCGCTGCAACTCGTCGTCACGACGCTTCAAGCGGGGAGCGGGGAGCTTGGGCCGTTTGGTAGTCCCGGCCGGCGATTTGAAATCGAGGACGGCCAGGTATTGGAAGTCTGAGAAGGTTCCACGTGGAACCTTCCGTTTCGGCATGGAGTGTGTGCGCGGCGGCGCCTTGTCCGAATATCGATTCCGCTCACCTTACAAGGTCGCGCTCATGAGGGGTCGGCAGGAGATGGCCAAACGCCCCGCTACCAGCCCCATTCGCCTCGATAAGTCGAAGCCACTAAGACGAGGTGGCGTTGCCCCGAGTTCGGCCGCTCAAGCCATTGATTTCACTACCCTTATTTCGCCCATTTGACTCGTTATCGGCAACCAAAACTGTTACAATCTCAGATTGAAATTCAGGACCTCATGATGGCCGATAACGACGTCTACGATTCCAGTAAAATCAAAGTCTTAAAAGGTCTCGACGCTGTTCGCAAGCGGCCCGGAATGTACATCGGCGATACCGATGACGGCAGCGGCCTGCATCACATGGTTTTTGAGGTCGTGGATAACGCCATCGACGAGGCTCTCGCGGGCCATTGTGATCGCGTGGTGGTCACTATCCATGCAGACGAATCCGTCACCGTGTCCGACAATGGCCGCGGCATTCCGGTCGACCTGCACGCTGAAGAGGGTGTGTCCGCGGCCGAAGTCATCATGACGGTGCTGCATTCGGGTGGAAAGTTCGACGACACCTCTTACAAGGTTTCTGGTGGGCTGCACGGCGTCGGCGTGTCCGTGGTCAATGCGCTCTCCGATTTCCTGGAGCTCAATATTCGCCGTGACGGCAAGCTCCATCGACAGGAGTATCGGCTCGGCGAGCCCGTCGCACCGCTCGCCGTAGTTGGCGAGACGAGCGAGCGCGGCACGACGCTCAAATTCAGGCCAAGCGCGAAAGTCTTCACCAATATCTCGTTCAACTACGAGACGCTCGCGAAGCGGCTGCGCGAATTATCGTTCCTGAATTCCGGTGTACGCATCGAGCTCGTCGATGAGCGCGACGAAAAATCCGAGGTGTTCCAGCACGAGGGCGGCTTGTCCGCCTTCGTGACCTATTTGAATCGCAGCAAGACGCCGGTGCATCCGTCGGTGTTGTGGTTCCAGACTCGCGACGGCAATACGCAAGTCGAAGTGGCCATGCAATGGAACGACTCGTACCAGGAAAGCATGTACTGCTACACCAACAACATTCCGCAAAAGGACGGCGGCACGCACTTGGCGGGCTATCGCGCGGCGCTCACCCGCACGCTCAACAAGTACATCGAAAAAGAGCTCGCGAGCAAGAAGGAAAAAATTCTCACGACGGGCGACGATGCGCGCGAAGGACTCACGGCGATTTTGTCGGTGAAACTTCCTGATCCTAAGTTCTCCTCGCAAACCAAGGACAAGCTGGTGTCCTCCGAGGTGAAGGGCGTCGTCGAGTCGGCAGTCGCAGAGCGACTGGAGGAATTTTTGCTCGAGCATCCTCAGGAGGCTCGAGCGATCGTCAACAAAATTCTCGAAGCTGCGTACGCGCGCGAGGCCGCGCGCAAAGCGCGCGAGATGACACGCCGCAAAGGCGCGCTCGACGTCGCGGGCTTGCCGGGCAAGCTCGCCGACTGTCAGGAGAAAGATCCTGCGCTCTCGGAAATGTTTTTGGTCGAGGGAGACTCTGCAGGCGGCTCCGCGAAGCAGGGGCGCGATCGGCGCACGCAGGCCATCCTGCCGCTGAAGGGAAAAATCCTGAATGTCGAGAAGGCGCGCTTCGACAAGATGCTCGCTTCGGTGGAAGTCGGCACGTTGATCACGGCGCTCGGATGCGGGATAGGGCGCGACGATTTCAACGTCGACAAATTGCGTTATCACCGCATCATAATTATGAGCGTGGACGGCGACGATCATGTATTCATCCGCGACGAGCAGCGCGGTGTCCGCATGGCGCGCATCGGTAATTTCATCGACAAGGCTCTCGGGACACAACCCGCCAGTGGCGGAGTCGATAAGCTAACCGGGGCGCCACTCGGCGAAGTCCTCTGCTTCGGCCTCGATAATCAAGCAGTCCGGTTTCGCCCGATCAAGAGCGTCATCCGCCATCCGCTCGACGAAAAGCTCTTCAAAGTGCGCACGGCCTACGGCCGCTCGGTTCGAGTGACCTCCAGTCATAGCGTCTTCGTCTCCGAGAAGGACGGCATCAAGCTAAAGCGCGGTGATGCATTGAAGGTCGGTGATCGGTTGGTAGCCCCCGCACGGATCCGCTTTCCGTCAGACGGACCGGCCAGAATTGATTTGTTACGCGCTCTGCACGCCGTACCTGACGCGGCGAAACAGATATGGGTGCGCGGTCCTGCGGTCGAGGCTTGGTTCAAAACGCGGCTGATGGAACGGCACGGCGACCAAGCACAGTTGACTGCGCCGCGCGTCGACATACCTGCCGAGGTTCGTAATGAACTGTCACAGCTGCGTCGTGCCAGCGGCATTTCCAATCGCGTTTTGTGCGAGACCGTGGGTATTAGCCAACCGATCACATTCTACGGCTGGGAAAAAGGCACGGTCCGCGACTACGTTCGTTTGTCTGCGCTGGAACTCGATGATCTCCGTTGGTTCGCGGACCGGGAAGATCTGCAGATGACGCCGGAGCATTACGGCCGCAACGGGATACCGCGATTCCTTCCTGTGAATGAAGATCTCATGGGGCTTTTGGGTTTTTATCTCGCTGAAGGCTCCTGCTCCGATCGCGGTGGAATCCGTCTATCAATCGGAGAGGGCAATTCGCGCTTTGTCGGCGAGATGGCCGAGAAATTCTCTCGGCTATTCGGGCTTTCGGCCGTCGGCTACTCCTTGGCGGATCGATGCTCGGAGCTGAAGCTGGTGAATCGTGTCGCCGCGCTTGTCTGGCAGCACGTATTCGGATTCGCCAATGTCGATTCGTTGACCAAGCGGATTCCCGACATCGTTTTCAACGTCACCGAGCCCATGCGCCTTGCGTTCCTGCGAGGATACTTGCTCGGCGATGGCACGGTTGCGCATAACCGTATCGCCTTCTCGACATCCTCATATGACATCGCGAGCGGCATCGTCTACTGCTTGAGTTCGCTGGGCGTGGTTCCTTCGACATCGGAGCGAGATCCGGACGGTGTGATTCGCCAGATCAACGGCGCTGCCTGTGAGACGAAACACCGACATTGGATTATCAGTGTCTGCGCCAAGGACGATCTACGCAAACTTCAATCGGTTTGGCAGGACCATTCGGGCGCCGCCAATTTGCAAAGATTGCTCGATTCGCCGCGAGGAGGGGTGAACCGAGATTTCCAACTGATCGGGGGTGATCTCATGTCACTGCCCATCCTGGAGATTGAGGAAGTCGCGGCGAGTAACGGCTACGTCTATGATTTTTCGGTGGAGGGAGATGAGAATTTCATCGCCGGCATGGGCGGCATTGCCGTGCACAATACGGATGCCGACGTCGACGGCAGCCATATCCGGACCCTCCTGCTCACATTCTTCTACCGCCAGATGCCAGTGCTCATCGAGCGCGGCCACATCTACATCGCGCAGCCACCGCTCTACAAGGTGAAGAAAGGCAAGCAGGAGCACTACGTCAAGGACGACCTCGAACTGAATGCTTTGCTGCTCGGCACAGCAATCGATGGTGCGGCGCTGCACGTAAATGCGGCAGCGCCGCCGCTGTCGGGCCTCGGGCTCGAATCGCTCGCGCAAAAGTACCAGGAGGTGCAGAGCATCGTGCGTCGCTGGGCGCGCCGCTACGACGAGCGTTTCTTGGAGCAGCTCTTGTACGTTCCGCGACTGACCACCGAGTCTTTCGATCGCGTCGATGCGCTCAAGGATTGGTGCCGCAACTTGGAGAACAGGCTCAATTCACTGGACGACGTATCGCGCAGATACCGCGTCTCGGTCGGATCTCTAGCGGCGGGTGGACATCGCATCGACTTGCAAAGACTCGAGCACGGCTTGAGCTCCGAAAGACATATCCCGCGCGAGTTCTTCGAGTCGGCGGAATACCTGCGCATCGCCGACCTTGGGCAAACCTTGAGCGATCTGCTAGGGCCCGGTGCGTACATTCAACGCGGCGAGTCGCGTCAGGAGATCGCGAGCTTCAAGACCGCGATGGCCTGGCTATTCGAGGAGGCCAAGAAGGGCCAGAGCATCCAACGCTACAAGGGACTCGGGGAGATGAATCCTGAGCAGCTCTGGGACACGACTATCAATCCGGAGACCCGCCGTTTATTGCAGGTGCGCATCGAAGACGCCGTCGCCGCCGATGACATCTTCACCACGCTGATGGGCGACGCGGTGGAACCGCGCCGCGAGTTCATCGAAAAGAACGCGCTGCAGGTCTCGAACCTGGACATTTGATCCTAGCTGTCAGCCCGGCTTCTCAGGAGTAGAATGGCGAGCTGAGCTTTGCGCGACGCCTGGAACTTCCAGAGAGGTAAAAGCGTGGTGTACTCACAGTCCACCAGGTCCCACGTCTCTCGCATCGTGGGCACCGTCCTCGCCCTGTCTATCGCAGGGTTCGCGAGTTCCCAGTCGCTGCGTTCCGAGTCCGGCATGCCTCCGGAACCGCCGCCGCCCGGTCTCGGCCCGAACAACTCCAGCGCGACGACGCAATCTCCGGCCGTCACTGTCATCGCGCCGCCGCGGCCGACTGCCGACCAGCTCGCCGGAGATAGCCTGTTTCAGTTCATCGTGCATCACGGCTCTACGCACTATTCCGTGGCCGCCGGAATTATCACGGGTGGGCTGCTGCGCTGGCGCGGGGGCCGAGCCGAAACGATCTGTCCCGCAACTGCCGGTCTCGAGCAGGGCTACAACGAGTTTGTAACGGCGCGCGTCCGCGCGGTCGCGACATTTGTCGGAGCTCCCGTGCAAGCGCAGCTCCCTTGCGAGCCGAACGTGCAGATTCTATTCACGTCCGAGCCGGGAGCGGCGATGAAGGCAGTCCTCAAGTGGGCTGCACGCTCATTGGGCGTTGGATTTCCGCACCAGGAGCAAAGGGAGCTGCAGATCAGCGCCGATCACGCCATTCAAGGCTGGTACGTCACCGCCGGCGGCGGCTACACCGTGTTGAACCGGGACCCCTCGCTCATCGGTGGCATCCAAATTCAGTCACTGTGGCCACGAGTGGTTCCGGTCAGTGCCAAGGCGAACGGCGGCAACAGGAGCATCCTCAGCGTCGTGTTGCTGGTCGACACGACAAAAATGGCCGATTTCCCCATCGAACCCCTCGCCGACTATCTGGCGCTCGCCGCCTTGACGGTGATCGAGACGCCGGATCATTGCGACGCCTTGCCGAGTATTTTGGAGTTGACGTCGTCCTCGTCCTGTAACCGGGAGAAGCCCGCCGAACTCACGGCCGGCGATCTGGCGTTCTTGAAGTGGCTCTATTACCAAAATACCGGTCTCGGCAAGACGCTCTCCAGAGGGGCGATCCAGTACAACATGATGCGGGAATTCCAGGGAGGCTAGGGCGCGCTCGCCGACGCGCCCTCGATCCGTGCCAGTCCCGCCTCGATGACCGAGCGGATCTCCTCGTTCAGGTCGCGCGCATTCTTGCCCTCGGCGCTGACGGGCTCGCCGATGATCATGCGGATGGTGCCGGGCTTCTTCACGATGCCGCGCCTGGGCCAGAAGGTGCCGGCGTTGTGCCACACCGGGACCACGAGGCTGCCCGTTGCCGTGGCGAGCAATGCGCCGCTCACCCCGTACTTGCGGGTCTCGCCCACCGGTACCCGCGTGCCCTCGGGAAAGATCACCACCCACAGTCCTTCCGCGAGCCGCTCCTTGCCTTGCTCGATCACCTGATTCACCGCCCGGTGGCCGGCGCCGCGATCGATCGCGATGGGGCGCAGGCGCTTCAGGCCCCAGCCCATGAAGGGTACCCACAAGAGCTCATGCTTCAGGACCCACACGTGCGGCGGGAATATCACGAACAGCGCGATGGTCTCCCAGGCGGAGGTGTGCTTACACATCACGATGTGGTTGCCGGCCGGGATGCGCTCGCGGCCCTCGACCGTGTAACTCAAGCCGCAGAGGCGCTCGAGCAGCCAAAGCACGCAGCGGGCCCAGCTGCGGGCCATCGCGAACTGCATGCGCTCGGGCAGGAAAAAGCACAGTGCCATCGCGAAGCCCCACGCGCACGCGGAGAACATGAGAAAGGTCGTGAAGAGCAGCGAGCGAAGGATTTGCATCGGGCTAACCGGGAAGGCGCGAGAGATCCGCCACCGTTCCCAGCAGGCGCTGCGCGTCGCGCAGCAGTGCGAGCCGATTCGTCCGGCGCTCGACATTCTCGTCCATGACCATGATGCGCTCGAAGAAATCGGCAACCGGCGCAGATAGCGCGATGAGACCCGTGAGACTCTCGCCGTAGCTGCGTTCGGTCGCGGCTTCACCCACGCCGCGCTGGACCTCGGTGAGCGCACGATGCAGGCGGCGCTCGGCATCCTCCGTGAAGGCGTCGGGCGCGACGACGGCCTGCGCGGGCAGCTGCGCCTTGCGCAAGATGTTGCCGATGCGCTTGTTGAGCGCTGTCAGGAGTGGTGCATCCGGCAAGCGCAGGAACTCCTTGAGAGCTTGCAGGCGCTCATCGGCATCGAGCGGCGAGGCGGGGCGCACCGCAAGCACGGCATCGATCATCTCGGTGGTCGTGCCGTCGGCTCGCTCGGTGAACAGGCCGCGCAATCGCTCGGCCATGTAATCGAACACTTCCTGCGCGAGCCCGGTTTTTTGCACGGGCTGCAGGGCGGCGGATATCTCGAGTAGCTCGATGAGAGAAAGGTCCAAGCGGCCCTCGATGAGGATGCGCAGTACGCCGAGCGCGGCGCGGCGCAAGCCGTACGGGTCCTTCGCACCCGTCGGCCGCTCGCCGATGGCGAAGATGCCGACCAGCGTGTCGATCTTGTCCGCGAGCGCGAGCGCTTGACCCGTCCGGGTGAGCGGTAGCGTATCGCCCGCGAAACGCGGCCGATAATGCTCCTCGATCGCGCGCGACACTTCGTCCGGGTAGCCCTCGGCCTCTGCATAGTAGCGTCCCATGATGCCCTGCAGCTCGGGGAACTCGCCGACCATGGCCGTCAAGAGGTCGGCCTTGGCGAGCTCTGCGGCGGTGACGACCTCGGGACCGGCGAAGATGCGCTCGCCGATCGTCCGCGCCAGAGTCCTGACCCGATCGGATTTGTCCGCGTAGCTGCCAAGTTTCGCCTGGAAGGTGACGCCGGAGAGTTGCTGCGCCCGCATCGCCAGCGGCACCCGCCGGTCCTGGTCCCAGAAGAAGGCGGCATCGGAGAGGCGCGGGCGAACTACGCGCTCGTTGCCCTCGCGGACTTTCGCAGGATCGCGGCTTTCGATGTTGCTCACGGTCACGAAGCCGCCCGTCAGCTTCCCGTCCGCTCCCTCGATCGCGAAATAGCGCTGATGGTCTTGAATGGTCGCGATCACGACTTCGCGCGGCAGCCCGAGAAAGCGCGGCTCGAAGCGGCCGGCGATGGGTACGGGCCATTCGACGAGCGCCGTGACCTCATCGAGTAAGTCGTTCTCGATCAAGGCCCGGCCGCCTTGGGACTCGGCTGCCGCGGTCACACCGGCACGCACTGCCTCGCGGCGCTTGCCGAAGTCGGCAATCACCTTGGCGCTCATCAGACGCTTCTCGTAGGAGCGTGCCGATTTGAGCACGATGGGCTTCGGGGCATGAAACCGATGGCCGCGGGTCGTGCGTCCCGATTCGAGTCCGAGGACGGTCGCGGGAATGACCTCATCCCCGTGCAGGAGAACGACACCATGCACCGGCCGCACGAATTCCGCGCTGCGCGCGCCCCAGCGCATGCGCCGCGCGATGGGCAATGCGGCGATGGTCTGGTCGATCAAGCCGGGAAGCAGCGTGGCGGTCGCCGTGCCGCGCTCGATGCCGCGGAACACCAGCCATGCGCCCTTCTCCGTGAGGAGCCGCTCGAGCTGCGTCACGTCCACGCCGCAATTGCCGGCGAACTTCAGCGCAGCCTGCGTCGGCGAGCCCGAGGCATCGAAGGCATTGCTCACCGGCGGCCCGCGTCGCTCGACCTGCCGATCCGGCGTCGCCGCCGCGCATCCCGACACGAGTACGCCGAGACGCCGCGGGGTGGCGAAACTACGCGCGGCGCCGTGTGCGATGCCCGCCGCATCCAATCCTTGGACGAGCCCCTCGGTAAGCGCCGTGGACAGGCTCGAGAGTGTGCGAGGCGGCAATTCCTCCGTCTGCAGCTCGAAGAGTAAATCGCGCCCGCTCATCGGCTTGCCGCCGCAGGCGCCGCCTCGGCCTTGAGCAGCGGAAAGCCGAGAGCCTCGCGGCTCGCGCGATACGCCTCCGCGACGCCGCGCGCCAAGGTGCGCACCCGCAGGATGAAGCGCTGCCGCTCGGTGACGGACACCGCCCGCCTCGAGTCCAGGAGATTAAATGCGTGCGATGCTTTGACCATCTGCTCGTAGGCAGGCAACACCAGCTTGTCATCGAGCAGTTTTTTGCAGGTTGCCTCGTGGGTGTCGAACTCTTTGAGGAGCGCCGCCGTGTCGGCCTTCTCGAAGTTGTAGGCCGACTGCTCCACCTCGTTCTGGTGAAACACATCGCCATAGGTAACCGGACCGGAAGGGCCCTCGGTCCAGACGATATCGAAGATGCTTTCCTTGCCCTGGATGTACATGCCCAGTCGCTCGAGGCCATAGGTGATCTCGCCCATCACCGGTCGGCAATCGAGGCCGCCGACCTGCTGGAAGTAGGTGAACTGCGAGACCTCCATGCCGTTCAGCCAGACCTCCCAGCCGAGACCCCACGCGCCCAAGGTGGGGGATTCCCAGTTGTCTTCGACGAAGCGGATGTCGTGCACCAGGGGATCGAAGCCGAGCGCACGCAGGGAGCCGAGATAGAGCTCTTGGAAATCGTCGGGCGAGGGTTTGATGGCGACCTGAAACTGGTAGTAATGCTGCAGGCGAAACGGATTTTCGCCATAGCGCCCGTCGGTGGGGCGCCGCGAGGGCTGCACATAAGCCGCGCGCCAGGGCTCGGGGCCGACGGCCCGTAGAAACGTGGCCGGGTGAAAGGTGCCGGCACCCATCTCCATGTCATAGGGCTGCAAAATCACGCAGCCCTGGTTCGACCAGTACAGCTGCAGCTGGAATATCAGGTCTTGGAAAGTGCGTGGCGGCGCGTTGCGAGTTGGACTCATGCGGGGGGCTCGTATCGGCGACCGGCGAGTATACGACGCTGCCCGCGGTGTGGGGGCGGGTGCACCGCTTTCGCTCGTCGACCATCAGAACCTGGCGACCACGCGGGCCTCCGCCGGGCATTGGGCGATTGGATTGCACCAAAACGGTACAAGCGTGTGGCCAAATGCTTTATCTTGGTGCGTCCCGACGCAGCGTCGTTCGCAAGTTCTTGATCCGCTTATGCACGACTTTGGCACACAAACTGCAATGCCGGGGGATCCCGGCGCTGGCCGGGACTAGCCATCCACTTTTGAGAGGCCGAACATGACTCCCGCTGATGTTATTAAACTAATCAACGAAAAAGAAGCGAAATTCGCCGATCTCCGCTTTACTGACACGCTGGGCAAGGAACAGCACGTCACTATCCCGACCCGTCTCGTAGACCAGGGTTTTTTCGGCGACGGCAAGATGTTCGACGGCTCGTCGATCGCCGGCTGGAAGGGGATCAACGAATCGGACATGATCCTGATGCCGGATCCAGCGACCGCCGTGATCGATCCCTTCTATGAGGAGACGACGGTGAGTCTGCGCTGCGACGTGATCGAGCCCATGACCATGCAGGGTTACGAGCGCGATCCGCGCTCGCTCGCGAAGCGAGCCGAGGCCTACCTCAAATCTTCCGGCATTGCCGACTCGGCGCTGTTCGGCCCGGAGAACGAGTTCTTCATTTTCGACAACGTCAAGGTGAACGTGGCCATGAACGGCTGCTCTTACGAGGTGGACTCGTACGAGGGCGCCTGGAATTCGGGAAAGAGCTATGACGACGGCAACAAGGGCCACCGCCCCGGAGTCAAGGGGGGCTATTTCCCGGTGCCACCCGTCGACTCACAACAGGACATCCGCACGGCGATGTCGCTCGCCTGCGAGGAAATGGGCCTCAAGTTCGAGGTGCACCATCACGAGGTCGCGACCGCCGGCCAAGGCGAAATCAACGTCGCCGCGAACACGCTGACCAAGAAAGCCGACGAGGTGCAGATCCTCAAGTACGCGCTGCAAAATGTCGCGCACGGCTATGGCAAGACGCTGACGTTCATGCCGAAGCCCATCGTGGGCGACAACGGCAGCGGCATGCACGTGCATCAGTCGCTGCAGAAGGAAGGCAAGGCGCTGTTCGCGGGCGACAAGTACGGTGGCCTGTCGGAGACTGCGCTCTATTACATCGGCGGCATCATCAAGCACGCCCGTGCCATCAACGCATTTACGAATGCGAGCACCAACAGCTACAAACGGCTGGTGCCCGGCTTCGAGGCACCGGTGAAGCTCGCGTATTCTGCCCGCAACCGCTCGGCCTCCATTCGTATTCCCTGGGTGTCGAACCCGAAAGGACGCCGCATCGAGGTGCGCTTCCCGGACGCGACCGCAAATCCGTACTTTGCGTTCGCCTCGATGCTGCTCGCGGGCCTCGACGGTATCCAGAACAAGATCCATCCCGGCGATCCCGCCGACAAGGATCTCTACGATCTCGAGCCCGAGGAAGATAAGAAGATCCCCACGGTGTGTCACTCGCTCGACATGGCGCTCGACTATCTCGATCGCGATCGGGCCTTTCTCAAGGCGGGTGGGGTATTCACCGATGACCTGATCGATGCCTACATCGAGCTCAAGATGAAGGAAGTCACGCGATTGCGCATGACCACCCATCCCATCGAGATCGAGATGTATTACAGCTTGTAGGGTGCAGCCGGCCGAAAGGTGACGGCGGTCACGCCGCCGTCACCCTGTTTTGAGGCCGGGAGGGGATAGGACTATGCTGTGGAATCATGCACCTTTGCCGCTCCTGGATAATCGTCATAGCGTGGACATCCGGGCTGATACCGCTCGCGGCTCATGCCCTGGTCGTCTACAAGTGGACCGACGCGCAGGGCGTGGTGCACTACTCCGACCAGCCGGTTCCGGGTGCGGAAAAGGTGTTCACCTCGGGCGCCCCCGGGAATGCGGGTATTCTGGGCCAGACCACGACGGGACCGAGCCCGGCGCCCACGCCGCAGAGGCCGACGACATCACTCTCCTCAGCAACGGTCGCCATCACCTCCCCGGGTTCCCAGCAGACCTTCACCGGTGGAGAGTCCGTGCCGGTGGCCTTGTCGATCACGCCGGAGCCGAAGGCGGGCTGGACCATCGTGTGGAGCTTGAACGGCGCTCAGGTGCAAAATCAGGGGCCGGACGCGACCCAGTTCACTCTCACGGACCTCGCGCGCGGCGTGTACACGATCGAGGCGACCGTGACCGACCCTGGCACCGGCGAATCGAAGTCCGCAGAAGCCGTGACCTTCAACGTCATGCGCCCGAGCGTTTTGTCGCCGCAACACAAATAGCCGCAACCTCCGGCGCCACAGGTGCGCCGTGGTTCCGGGCTCGGTCTGGCTTCGCGGACTCCTCGCATGGCCGCTGAGCTCAAGATGGATCCGCAGCCGGTCGCCGCCCTCGAGCTGCTCGACTCCCTGGTCACGAGCGTGTTCCTGCTCGACCGGGAGCTGCACATAACTTACTTGAACGCGGCCGCGCAAACGCTCTTGGGCCTCTCGCCCAATCAGGCACTTGGACGCCGCATCACTGATGCCGTGCGCGGGGCTGAATCGCTCCTGCCTCTCTTCGAGCGTGCGCGTCAGGGCAGCGAGGGTGTACTGCAGCGGGAGCTGGCGTGGCCCGCACCGGGCGGCGTCGACCGCATCCTCGATTGCGCGGTCACCGAGGTCGCATTCGGCGGCGCCGCGAACGGACTGTTGCTCGAGATCGAAGACATCACGCAGCATCGGCGGCACACGCGGGAGAACGCGCTGCTCGCACAGCTCGGCGGCAGCCGTCTCATGGTTCGCCAGCTCGCCCACGAGATCAAGAACCCGTTGGGCGGTTTGCGCGGCGCCGCGCAGCTCCTCGAGCGCGAGCTGCTCGATCCGGCGCTGCGCGAGTACACGCGCGTCATCATCAGCGAGGCCGACCGGCTCACCAACTTGCTCGATTGCATGCTGGGACCCGGGCGTCCCCCCGCGAAGCAGCTCGTGAACGTGCACGAGCTTCTCGAGCGCGTGTATCGGCTGCTGCGGGGCGAGGCGGCCGAAGAGGTCGCGATCGAGCGCGACTACGACCCGAGCCTCCCAGCCATCGAGGTCGATCCGAACCACATCATCCAGGCCATGCTGAATCTCGGCCGCAACGCCATTCAGGCGCTGTCGGGCGGCCGCGAAGGATCACCCGGCGCTGAGTCGCCCGGCGTGCATGCGCCGCGCCTAACCCTGCGCACGCGAGTGGCGAGCAACGTCGGCATCGGTGGACGGCGCCATCGGCTGGTCGCTTCGATTCAATTCGAGGACAACGGCCCGGGCGTGCCGGCGGACATCCGCGACACGATTTTCTATCCGCTCGTCTCGGGCCGCTCCGACGGCTCGGGCCTCGGGCTCGGTATCGCGCAGGACCTCGTGAGCCGTCACGGCGGCCTGATCGAGTTCGACAGCGCGCCCGGTCGAACCATCTTCGTGATTTATCTGCCCATGGACCGTGTATGAATGCGAAGCCTCTGCAAGTCTGGTTGGTCGATGACGATGCGTCCATTCGCTGGGTGCTCGAGAAGGCGCTGAAAGGCAGCGGCATGGCGGCACGCTGCTTCGATCAGGCGGATAGCGCGCTGACGGCGCTGCGCGCGGACGCACCCGACGTGCTGATGACCGATATCCGCATGCCGGGACGCAGCGGCCTCGACCTGCTCAAGGATATCCAGGGATCGCGGCCCGGCTTGCCGGTGATCGTGATGACCGCGCACTCGGACCTCGATGCCGCGGTCGCAGCCTATCAGGGCGGCGCGTTCGAGTATTTGCCGAAGCCCTTCGACATCGACAAGGCCGTTGACCTCGTGCGCCGCGCCGCCCAGCAAGCGACCGTTCCCATCGACGTCGAGGCCGCGCGCCGCAGTATTCCGGAGCTGCTCGGGCAGGCGGCGGCGATGCAACAGGTATTCCGCGCCGTGGGTCGCTTGTCACGCTCGAGCATGACGGTACTCATCACCGGCGAATCGGGCACCGGCAAGGAACTCGTGGCGCGCGCGTTGCATCGGCACAGCCCGCGCTCGAGTAAGGCGTTCGTGGCGCTGAACACCGCGGCGTTCACCGCCGACCTCCTGGAGTCCGAGCTCTTCGGCCACGAGAAGGGCGCATTCACGGGCGCGGATTCGCTGCGGCGCGGACGATTCGAGCAGGCCGATGGCGGCACCTTGTTTCTCGACGAGATCGGCGACATGTCCCCGGCGCTGCAGACGCGACTCCTGCGCGTGCTCGCGGAGGGCGAGTTCTATCGGGTGGGTGGGCAGACGCCGGTCCGAGTGGACGTGCGGGTGATCGCCGCGACTCACCAGGATCTCGAGATGCGTGTGAAGTCCGGGCATTTTCGCGAGGATCTGCTGCATCGGCTGAACGTCATCCGCATCGAGATTCCGCCGCTGCGGGATCGCCGCGAGGACGTTCCGGAGCTCCTGTATCACTATCTGAGCGTCGCCGGGCAGGAGCTGGGCGTCGAACCCAAGCTGCTCACGCCGCCCGCGGAGAGCGCACTCGTCACCTTCGATTGGCCGGGCAATGTGCGGCAGCTGGTGAATGCCTGCCGCCGCCTCACCGTCACGGCGCCGGGCCGCGAGATTCGTCCCGAAGACATCCCGGCGGATCTCGGCGGAGCTCCCGCCGGGCGCTCCGCAAACCACGACTGGATGGCGAAGCTCTCGCACTGGGCCGAGCGCGAACTCGACGCCGGCACGCGGCGCCTGCTCGACCAGGCGGTGCCCGAGGTCGAGCGCATCCTGATTCGCGTGGCGTTGCGCAAGGCCGAGGGTTTGAAGCAAGACGCCGCAAAGCTCCTCGGCTGGGGCCGCAATACACTGTCGCGGAAAATGAAGGAGCTCGGCATGGAGGACGCGGTCTAGCGGGCGCGCCCTAGCGGCGCGCCGGAAGACTCGCGGCCCCCGGCGGCTATAATCCGCCGGGTCATGACCGACTTTCTGCGACATACCCTGGGTCTCTCGGTGCAAGCCTTCTACGGCAATTCCATCGCGGACTGGGCCGTGGCGGGCTTCGTGGCCGTTGCCGTCTGGCTAGGCCTGTCGATCGTGCGGCGCCTCATCGTGGCGCGCTCCAAGCGTTCACAGGTCTCGGGCAGGCCGGTTCCGGTGCGGCTCATCTTCCATCTGCTCTCCCACACCAAGCAGTTTCTCATCGTCGCGCTCGCGATCTACGTCGGGCAGGAAGACCTCGTGTTCCCGCCGAAGCTCGAGCACTTCGTCGACAGCGCGGTCGTCATGGCGATCCTCTTGCAATTGGGATTGTGGGCGGTGCGCGCGCTCAAGTTCTATCTACAGCTCAAGGAGCTCGAGCGCGGACCGGACCGCGGTTTCGCGGGCTCGCTCGACATCATCAACTTCGTCGCACAGATGTTGATCTGGTCGTTGCTGAGCCTGGTGGCACTCGAGAACGTCGGCATCAACATCACCGCACTGCTCGCGGGGCTAGGGGTAGGCGGCGTCGCCGTCGCGCTCGCGCTGCAGAACGTGCTGGGCGATCTGTTCGCTTCCCTCTCCATCGCATTGGACAAGCCTTTCGTGGTCGGTGACCGGCTCAACATCGATACCTTCACGGGCGTGGTCGAGCGCATCGGCATCAAGACGACCCGCATGCGCAGCGATGCGGGCGAGCAGATTATCCTGTCGAACGCCGACATCCTGAAGAGCCGCGTGCGCAACTACGGCCGCGCGCCCGAGCAGCGCGCGCTTGCCACCATCAGAGTGCCCTACGGCACCGCGCGCGAGACCCTGCACGCCATTCCGAAGCTCATGGAGGGCATCGTGCGCGAAGAGGCGAATGCGCGCTTCGAGCGCTGCCATCTCAGAGGTCTCGAAAGCGCCTGGCTCGAGTTCGAGCTGTCGTTCTTCGTGCAGCAGCCGAGGATCAACTCCTTGCTGGATTTGCAGCAGGCCGTGAACTTCCGCATCATCGACGAGTTCCGCCGTCTCGGTGTGGAGTTCGCCTATCCGACGCAGCGCGTGGTGGTCGATGCGGGTCCGGGCGCCACCGTCGAGAGCAAATCGACGGGTGTCGCGAGCTGGAATACCGGTTCTTGAGGGCGACTGCCCTCGCGCATGTTTCACCTGGTGCTGTTCGAGCCTGAGATTCCCCCGAATACGGGCAACGTCATCCGCCTCTGTGCCAACACGGGTGCGAGCCTGCACCTGATCAAGCCGCTTGGTTTTCGGCTGGATGACAGGAGCCTCAAGCGCTCGGGGCTCGATTACCATGATCTCGCGCGCGTGGCGGTGCACGCAAATCTCGAGGACTGCATGAGCGCGCTCGCCGACGCGCGCTGGGTGGCCGTGGAAACCTCGGGCAGCCGTCCTTATGCCGATTTTCGCTTTCGCGCGACCGATGCGCTCCTGTTCGGATCCGAGACGCGCGGCTTGCCGGCCGCGGTGCGCGCGCGGATCGGTGAGGTGAATTCGGTTTTTCTGCCGATGCGCGCCGGCAGCCGTAGTCTCAATCTCTCGAACGCGGTGGCCATCGCGGCCTACGAGGCGTGGCGTCAGCTCGGCTTCGGCTGATGAGGCGATCGCACGCCGCGGCGGCTCTCACTCCGTCTCCGATTTAACCTCTCGGCCCATGAGCGCTTGCAGCGCCGCGCGCACCGGCCGGGCCTCGTGCATGACGCGATGCACCTCGAGGCAGATGGGCATTTCGACCCCGACGCGCTCGGCGACCTTGCGCACGGCGGACGCGGCAGTCACGCCTTCGACCACCTGTCCGATCTGGCGCAGGGCGTCTTCGGGCGATGAGCCGCGGCCGAGCGCGAGCCCCAGGCGTCGATTGCGCGATTGATCGTCGGTGCAAGTCAGGACGAGATCGCCGAGCGCCGCGAGACCCATGAACGTGTCGCGCTTCGCGCCGAGGCGCAAACCCAGACGCGTCATCTCGGCGAGGCCGCGCGTGATGAGCGCGACGCGGGTGTTCGCGCCGAAGCCCATGCCGTCGGCGATCCCCGAGCCGATGGCAATCACATTCTTGACGGCGCCCCCAACTTCCACGCCGACGATGTCGGATTGCGTATAGGCGCGGAACTCGGGCCCGGACAGCCGCAGCGCCAGCTCCTTGGCGAAGTGGGCATCGCGCGAGGCTACGGTCATCGCGGTGGGTAGCCCCGCGCCGACCTCGCGGGCGAACGTGGGTCCCGACAGCACCGCGCCGGGTCGCGACCCGAACACCTCGTGCGCGACCTCATGCGGTAAAAGGCCGCTCGTCATCTCGAAGCCCTTGCTCGCCCATGCGACGCGCGTGTCGGCGTCGATCAGCGGCTCGATGGCGAGGAGCATGGCGCGAAAAGCATGTGAGGGCACGGCCACGAGCACATCGCGCGCACCCGCGAGTGCCTCGGCGAGGTCTGCTACCGGCGCGAGACTCGGGGGAAACTCGGCATCGGGCAGGTATCGCGCATTGCGCCGGACGCGGCGCATCGACTCGACGTGCGCGGCGTCGCGTCCCCACAGACGGGTGGGTTGGCCCGCGCGGGCGCACTGGATGGCGAGCGCCGTGCCCCAGGAGCCGGCACCGATGACCGCCATCGGGGTGGGCGATTGCACGGCGCGCCCCGCGCGCTAGTTGATGAGCCCGGGTTGGCCCGACTCCGTGGCCTGCGCGAACAGGGCATCGAAGTTGACCAGTGGGAGCAAGAAGTTCGGAAAGCCGCCCTTCACGACGAGGGTTGAAATCGCCTCGCGCGCGAACGGGAAAAGAACGCTCGGACAGAAGCTGCCGATCAAGCGCTTGAGATCCTCGGCCGATGCCCCGGAGATGGAGAACAGGCCCGCCTGCTTGACCTCGACGAGATACAGGGTGGCATCCCCCTGCTTCGCCTCGAGCGTGATGGTGAGCAGCACCTCGCGCACGTCGGGAGCAACGTCCTCGGCGGTCGTGTTCATGTTGAGCTGAAATTTCGGCTCGTACGCCTCACTGTTGGGCAGCCGCGGCCCTTTTGGCGACTCGTAGGAGCTGTCCTTGAGATATACGCTCTGCAGCGTCACTTGCACGCCGCCGACTTCGGGGCCGGACGGCTCGGTCTTGGTTTCGTTCATCAACCCCCCTGGATTAAACGGTCGAGCTCGCCGCTTCCGTCGAGCGCAATCAAATCTTCACAACCGCCGACGTGCTTCTCGCCGATGAAAACTTGCGGCACGGTACGCCGGCCGCTGCGCGCGATCATCTCCTCGCGCAGCTTCGGATCATCCTCCACGTCGATCTCGCGAAACGCGAGGCCCTTCTTCGACAACAAGGCGCGTGCACGCTGACAATATGGACACCACCCGGTCACGTAGATGAGGATCTCGGGCCGGCTCATTTCGAGACGGACTTCGAATTCGATCCCTTGTCCGATTCCCGGGCGAGCGGCAGGTTGTCCTTGATCCAGGCGTTCAATCCGCCGTCGAGGTTGAATACTTTCGTGAAGCCGAGTTTCGTCAAGGTGCGCGCGGCCGTGGCGCCGCTCACGCCGCTGTCGCAATAGGTGATCACCGCCCGCTCGCGCCATTTCTTCAGGGTGTCGGCGGACCCGGCGAGCTCCGCCGCGGGGACGTTGCGCGCATCGGCGATGTGTCCGGCCTCGAAGGATTCCTTCGGCCGCAGATCGAGCACGAGAGCTCCCTGATTCATGAGCCGCACCGCCTGCATTGAGGACAGCGCGGCGAAGCCGGAGATGCGCTCCCTGATTTCCGCCACGAGGACGGCGAGGGCCGCGATCACCGCCGCGCCCGCGAGGTAGGGGTGATGGCCGATGTATTCCAACAGTCGTTGCATGCGAGAAATCAGGCTTTTTCGGGCGGGCAAGTATAGCAGCGGGCACAACGCTTGTATGCTTGCGGCGGGACGGCGATTTTTGGAGTCCGCGGCCATCGAACAACGGCAGAGTGCCACCAGATACCGGGGATTACTGGCCCTGCTGACACTCTGTGTTTGCACTGCGGCGGCCGGCGCGTCCGCCGAATCCCCCGACGCCGCGCAGGCGAAGGCCAAGCTCGCCGCCGTCCGCCAGCGCATTGCGGAGCTCACCGGCCGGCTCGGGACCGAGCTCAAGCAACGCGATGCGTTGAGCGCGCGGCTGCGCGATGCGGATCTCGCCATCACGGCACAGCGCCGCCGCTTCGAGTCGCTCACCGTTGCGGAAGCGACCGTGGAGCGGCAGCGCAACGAGCTCAATGCCGAGGAAGCCCGCAATCGCGCGGCCCTCGAGGCCGAGCGTGCCTCGCTCGCCGCACAGGTGCGCGCGCAGTACATGATCGGGCGCGCCGACGAGATGCGTCTCTTGTTGAGTCAGACCAATCCGGCCGAGGCAGGGCGGATGGTGACTTATTACGGATATTTTGCACGTCTGCGCGCGGCGAGAATCGAGGAGATCGACGCGCGCGAGACGCGCGTCGCGCAGTTGCAGACGGACGTCGAGCGCACCAGCGCGAATCTCAAGTCCTTGCAGGAGGAGGCGAGCCGCCAGGTCGCGGGCCTGGTGCACGCGCGGCAGGAGCGCGCGAGCGCCATCCAGGCGCTCAGCGAGCAGGTGCAGAGCGGTAACGAGCAGCTCGCGCGCCTCAAGCAGGAGGAGCAAGCGGTCGAGTCGCTGGTCGCCGATCTCGAACGAGTGCTCAAGGATTTTCCGGTTGACTCGGCGCAAAGCTTCGGCGAGCTGCGCGGCAAGCTGCCCTGGCCCGTGAGCGGCAAGATGACCGAGCGTTATCGGGAGACGCGCGACCATGGCGCTCCCAGCGCGGTGCGACTGAACGGCGTGATGATCGAGACCGCGCGCGGCGCCAAGGTGCACGCGCCCTGCTCCGGGCGTGTCGTGTACGCCGACTGGCTGCAAGGTATGGGATTGCTCATGATCATCGCGCACAGCGGGAATTTCATGACGCTATACGGTCATGCCGAAGTGCTCTATAAATCCGTCGGCGATTGGGTGGCGCCGGGCGAGGTGATCGGCGCCGTGAGCGATGCCGGCGGAACGGTGCCGCAGCTCTATTTCGAGATTCGTGAGGGGCGCAAGCCGGTCGATCCGAAGGCCTGGTTGAAATCCACCCAGTGAAGCGTAGGCCGCTCCGGCCGAAAGCACGAAACTGGCGGCCAAACGCCGCCGCACGTATGCTGCCGCCGATGAGCACGAAATGGCGCAATGCTACGCTCGTGGCGGCGGGTATCGTGATCGGCCTGTCGTTGTCGCTCGCGCGCGGAGTGCTTGCAGACAAGCCCGCGGCGCTGGGACAGAACGTTCCCTGGCAGGACGCCCAGCTGCTCGCCGAGGTGATGAGTCAGGTGGAGCGCGAATACGTCGACCCCGTGGACGATCATCGCTTGCTCCAGGCGGCCGTGCGCGGCATGGTGTCCTCGCTGGATCCCTACTCGGCCTACCTCGACGGCGACGAGTACGACGACATCAAGATCTCGAGCTCGGGCGAGTACTCCGGCGTCGGCATCGAGGTATCAATGGAGGACGGCCAAGTCGTCGTCATCGCGCCGCTGGACGGCTCGCCGGCGGCCGAGGCGGGCATTCGAGCGGGCGATGTGATTGCAACCATCGACAACGTGCCCGTGAACTCAACCACGCTGGCCGACACCATCGGGCGCATGCGCGGCAAGGAGGGCACGACGGTCAAAGTCGGCATTCTGCGCGAAGGCAGCCCTGAGCCCTTGCAGTTCACCTTGAAGCGCTCGCGCGTGCAGTTGCACAGCGTCTCCTCCCAGATGGCCGAGCCCGGCTTCGGTTACCTGCGCATCGCCGAGTTCAGCGAAACGACCGGTCACGAGCTCGACGCCGCGCTCGCCGACTTGCACAAGAAGAATCGGCTGCCGCTCAAGGGACTGGTGCTCGACCTGCGTAACAACCCGGGCGGCGTGCTGGAAGCTGCCGTGGCGGTGGCGGATGCCTTCCTCGATTCGGGAGTGATCGTGAGTGCCAAGGGCCGCACGCCCGAATCGAAGTTCGAGATGAGCGCCACGCCGGGCGATGCGTTGAAGGGGGCGCCCATCGTGGTGCTCGTGGATGGCGGTTCCGCCTCGGCCGCCGAGATCGTCGCCGGTGCCCTCAAGGACAATCACCGGGCCACGCTCATGGGCCGCACCACCTTCGGCAAGGGCTCGGTGCAGACGGTGCTGCCGCTCGGCGAGGACCGCGCCTTGAAGCTCACCACCTCGCTCTACTACACGCCCTCCGGCGCATCCATCAACCATCGAGGCATCGCGCCGGACATCGAGCTCGAGCGCGATGCCAACCCCCCGACGTCCGCGCCCGCGCCGGATGCGCCTCTCACCGAGCGCGATGCGGCGGTGAAGCGCGCCATCCAGGAGCTCAAGGCGCCGACGGTGAACGGTCGCGGGTCGCTGTCCGCCGCGCGGAGCTGAGCTTGCGCAGCACGCAGTCCATCGAGATCCTGTGCCTGGTGCTCGCCGCCCTGGTGCTGGTCTGGTCGGGCACGGTGGTTGCGCAACCTTGGGCCGTAGTGCCGTTGCTCGCCTTCGCGGCGGCGATCGCCACTTTCCGTGCGCGCCGCTTCTTCCCGGGTCGCACGCGCACGCGGCTCTCGATCGAGTCCTGGTCCATGGTGGCTTTCGTCACCGCGGTGCTCTGGTTCACGGACAAGAGCTCGAGCCCCCTGTTCAACCTCTATCTGTTGCCCATCATCCTGAGCGCGCTCACGCTGGGGCGCCTGGTGACTCTTTCACAGGTGGCAGTCATCGCGTTATGTCATTTGGCTCTGGCCTCCGCCTCCCCTCACGTCGATGTGCTCTCCCTGGCCTATGCGAGCCAGGTGGTGGGTCAGATTGCGCCCTTCTTACTGGTGGCCTTTCTCACCACGACCCTGTCCGCGGACATTACCGAGGCACGCGAGCGTATCGAAAACCTGGCGCAGACGGACTCTCTCACGGGTCTGTATAACCCCCGCACCTTCAACCAGATCTGGCAGCGCGAGCACGCGACCTGCGAGGGCGGTCAGGGTACCTATTCCTTGCTTATGGTCGACATCGACCGGCTCAAGGACATCAACGAGACCTTCGGTCATGAGGCGGGTAATAGCGCCATCACCCTCGTCGCGGAGTGCTTGCAGCGGAGCATACGGGGCTCGGACACGGCCGCCCGACTCGGCGGCGACGAGTTCGCCGTGCTGTTGCCCGGCGCCACTCCGGAGATCGCCGACTCGGTGGTGAAGCGCGTGCGACATAACGTCTACAAGACCACGCTCGACCTGCGCTCACGCATGATCCGCTGCACCGTGAGCGTCGGGGTCGTGTGCTATCCGAAGGACGGCCGCGACGTGCGCGACCTCATGAGTGCCGTCGAGCACAAGGTGTACCGCGACAAGGAGCTGCGGCGCGCGCCTGGCACCGAGAACAACGCCTGAGCAACGGTTAAAAATCCGCAATCTCGGGAGTGAATGTTGCGCGCGTTGTGCGAAACCGTTTGGACTTTCGAAAGAATGATGGCAAAGTTAGCGATGGATCACGCCGAGTCGTGATTTACATATGTTTATCTTCGTACGTTGAAGTAGAACCGATCAGGAACGCAATGGATTCGACCAACAGGGGGCGGGCTGCAAAGAGTGCAGTGCTCGCCGGAATGCTCTTCTGCGCGTTGACCGCCACCGCCGGCGCCAAGGCAGGCTTGATTCCCAAGCTCAAGTCGAGCTCGGTACTCATCATCGATCAGAGCGACTCTTCGGTTCTTTACTCTCGTAACTCGGACGTCGCGGCACCCATTGCTTCGATCACCAAGCTCATGACCGCGCTCGTCGTGCTGGATGCGAAGCTGCCGATGGATGAGCCGCTCGAGATCACCGAAGCCGAGCTCGACTTGCCCAAGCAGAATTTTTCCCGTCTCGCCGTGGGCACCGTGCTCACACGCGGCGATCTCATGCATCTCGCGCTGATGTCATCGGAGAATCGGGCGGCGCACGCGCTCGGCACCAACTATCCGGGCGGCCTGCACGCCTTCGTCGCGGCAATGAATGCCAAGGCGGCCTCGCTCGGCATGCGCAATTCCCATTTCGCGGATCCGACGGGCTTGTCCAGCGAGAACGTCGCGAGTCCCGAGGACCTGTCCAAGCTGGTGATCGCGGCCTCCCGTAACGCCGTGATCCGCGACTATTCCACGGACCCGAGCTACACCGTGCGGGTACACCGCCATCTGGTGGAATTCCGCAACACGGACAAACTGGTCAAGAACCCGGCCTGGAACATCATCGTACAGAAGACCGGCTACATTGCCGAAGCCGGCAAGTGTCTGGTACTCGAAGCCGTGATCCAGGGCCGCAATGTCGTGATCGTGCTGCTCGACTCGTTCGGCAAGTACACGCGCGTCGCCGATGCTCAGCGCGTGAAGAGCTGGATGGAGTCTCTGTCCGCGCGGCGCGTCGTGTCGATGCGCTGACCCTTCGGACTCAACGCCCGAAGTTGACGGAGACTCCGGCGACCCACGTGCGTGGATCACCCAGCTGAATATAGACCTCGTCGTTGAAATTCGGCGGAACGTCGCCGAAATAGAAGCCCCGCACCGGATAACGCTTGTTCAGTAGGTTGCGGCCTGACAGGTAAGCGGACCACCGGGCCCTCTCCCAGCCGATCTTCCCGTTCAAGAGTCCATAGGGCTTCGAAGTCGTCTCGTTCGGCGGCAGATCGAAGTAGTACCCGCCCATGCCGGTCGCATCGATGCGCGCAAATGGTCCGCGCGGATCGCGATACGTTGCACTCACCGCCGCCTGCCAATGCGGCGCGTTCGGAAGATCCCTGGAAACCGAGAGGATGGTCGCGCCGGTGGGACCCTGCTGGACGAAGTCCTCGAAATACGTCTGCAAGAGCCCCAGGTCTGCGCCCACCGTCACTCGCTCGGTCGCCCGCCACTCGACGTCGCTCTCGAGGCCGTAGTTGCGCCCGCTCGCCGCATTACCCGTGTAATAGATGAAATCATCGGGATTCGCCGGGTTAATTTGGAAGCTCGTGATGATTTGCGCATCGTGCCGCCAGAGATAAAACACATCGGCGTTGACCTTGAGCCGATGGTCCAGAAGGTCGGCCTTGTATCCCACTTCGAGATTGACGTCCGATTCCGGATTGAACGACAGCTGATTCGGCAATAACCCCTGGCTCAAATTGAACCCGCCGGCCTTGTATCCGCGCGCTACGGTCGCGTAGATCGACCGGCCGGAATCGAGCTTATAGGTCAGCGAGGCGTGACCGCCCCACAGATTATTCGTCGGGCTCAACTCCGCCGGAGTCACCGACAAGATCTGGGTCGCCGTCACCGGGCCGTTGGTATAGCCCGTGTTCGTACCCAGAAAATCGGTCGTCGTCCCCTGGTATTTCGCACTCCATTGCTCGCCGCGCAGGCCCACGGACCACCGCAGATCCGCGGCGAAATCCCCATCCAGTTCACCATATGCAGCGAGATTACGCGCTCGATAGCCGCTATTGATCACATCGTCGGTCTGGTCGCTCGACGGATCCGGAGGTGTACCCAGCGGCTGGTAATCTCCGAGGCTCAAATCGCTCAAGGTCTCATCGAGCAAATTGCCGTAGAAACCCACCAGCCACCCGAATCCGTGATTCGACTCGGTACCCAGCCGGAGCTCCAGCGTTCTCGTCGATCGGTCGCGATTTTGAATCTCCGAGTATTGATCCACGGCCACAACCGGGGCCCACAACACCGGATTACCCCAGTCCCCGTCATAGCTGTATTTGACGATCGACTTCGCATACGTCGCGATCGCGGTGAAACCCAGGCGATCGTTGAGCAGGTAGTGCGCCCGAAGCGACACCCCCGTCGAATGCTGCGAGTCGACGCCCGGCTGGTCGGATTCAGTGTCGCGGGAATTATCGATCGTAAATGCGTCGTAGCCGTTGTCGATGTTGACTTGCATGGCCGTCAGCTCGACCCGCAATCGATCCGACGGCGTATACAGCCACTTGGCGCGGTAGGTGTATTCATCCTCGCGGTTCGTGTCATCCCGATTCAGATACACATTGTTGAAATACCCGTTTGTGTAGTAACGCTGAACGGCCAGACGGAAGCTCGAATCGAGCGAATCCACCGGGCCGCTGATCACCGCGCCTTGCGACTGGGTACCGTAATCGCCGCCCTCCAAATCCACCCGGCCGTAGAAGGAATCGGTGGGTCCCGCGCTTTTTAGATAGATGAGTCCCGCAAGCGCATTGGCCCCGTAGCGCGTCGCCTGTGGACCCCGCAATACCTCTGCCTGATCGAGATCGTAGAGCGTGCCCGCGGTACCGAGCCCGCTGAAATCGATATCGTCGATCAAAAAGCCCACCGACGGATTCGGCGCCCCCTGATATTGCTGCAGCTCCCCGATTCCTCGCAGCTGGAAGTAGCGGGGGAGCGAGGTGTCCCCCGCCCAGTTCAGATTTGGAATGAGCCCGAGCACATCCTCGAAGTTCGCGCGCCCCGCATCGCGCAAGGTTTGTTGATCCAACACCGTGACGCTCGCCGGCACCTCGCTCGCCGGCGCGCTCCGCAGGGTTGCGGTGACGATGATTTCATCGAGTTGATTGTTGGGGTCGTTGGCGCTGGCTTTCGTGGAAACTGCGATGGCTGCGCACAAAAGACCCGAGAAAAGCAATTTTCCCACGCTCCCTCCGCCGGTACTAACCGGATCAGGTTCAATGGGTTCGCCGGTGCGCGCCCTCGTAGAGGACGCAGCCGGCGTCTCAGGCCCTCAAGGCCACCCCAGCAAGTGTTTGGAACGGATACTTTAAGCGCTCGGCGCGCCAAATCAATGCCCCGAGCAGGGGATTTCAGTGCCCGGCGAGGCGCATCCCGGCTCCGACCAGTCCCCCCAGGATCAAGATCAGCGTGGGCAGCGCGCTCAGGCCATAACCGGCGCTGCGCGAGGCGGGATCTTTGACGTAGCACGTGGAATAGACCTGGCGCCCGATCAAATACACTACACCGAGTCCGGCCCCCCACAGCGGGTTGAAATAATGGCAGAAGAGATAGAGTCCCGGGACGAATAGAATGAGCAGTTCCAGGGTATTTTGCTGGACGCGAAAGTGCCGCTCGAAAATCTCGTTGCCCGTCACCGCCGGCGCCTTGATGCCGTACTTGCCGCGCGCCTGGCCGACACGCATCCCGAACCATACGAACTGCAGAAGTGCGAGCGCAGTCACGATATCCGTATAAGGCATGAGCATCCCTCCCCTGGTTGTTGAAGTCTAGCACTCCGCCCACGCCCGAGATGCGTAAGCTTGCAGGGATGAGCCTACCCCGCAGATCCACCCGAGCCGGCAATCGCGGCTACGCGCACCTGGTCGAGGTCAGGGTACCGGTCGCGCGCGTCTGGCGAGCCCTCACCGATCCTGCTCTCGTGCGCATCTGGTCGGGACAGGACGCCGAGATCGACGCGCGCGAGGGCGGCCTCTACCGCATCGGCAAGCGCCACACCGGCGGACGGGAAGCCCACATCGACATCTTCGACGTCAACCGCCGGTTGCGGCTGATCTACCTGCATACGCCGGATTTGCCCACGAGCGAAAGCGCGGTGGTCGACGACTTTCTGCTCGACGTGCGCCAGGGCGACGGCACCACGTCGCTGCGCCTGCTGGGCTCGGGCGTGCCGGAGGCGCCGAGCTGGGATCCGCTGTACGTGAAAATTCGTATGGGCTGGGAGAAATACATGGCGCGGATCAAGGTGGCGCTCGAGAGCCCGCCGAAGCCCAAGCCCCAGAAGAAGCCCGAGCCGCCCAAGGATCCCGGGCTGCCGGGGCTCGATTACTGACGGAAGTCCCGATGGCAACGAACCTTTACGCGCCCCCGAAAGCGCAAGTGGCCGACATCGTCCATGGCGAGGCCGCTCCTGCCCTTTGGAATCCAGGTGCCGCGGCAAGCTGGAGTGTCCTGTTGAGCCCGGCCTTCGGAGCGTTCCTCCACATGAAGAACTGGGAGGCCCTGGGGGAGTCCGACAAGGCAGCTGCCGCGAGAAAGTGGGTAGTGATTTATCTCGTGACCGTCGTGGGGCTATCTGTCGTAGCCGCGTTCCTGCCCTCCAACAACGCGATCCCCGGCCTCGTTCGCTTGAGCGGCTTCGTTCTGCTCATAAGCTGGTACTACGCGAGCGGTAAATCGCAAGTGGACTTCGTGAAATCACGCTACGGCAAGCAGTACCCACGAAAGGGTTGGGCCCAACCGCTCCTCATCGCCATGGGGACCATCGTCGGTTTCATCTTCCTCGTCGGGGCGATTGCCGCGAGCGCAGCCCTGTTCTTGAGGCGTAGCTGACATTGCATCGAGCGGACGGCTTCGGAGCGAGCGCCCGCCACGCTCGCTTGAAATTTGCGCGCGCGATGGGCATAACCCTTTAGGATTATTTGCTCCCCGGAGGGCCCGTGCTCGGCTTCTTTGCTCGCGCGATCATCGCCGCGCTCGGCCTGTGGCTGGCGACGGCTTGGGTACGCGGCGTGTACATAGACACGCCGACCACGCTGATTCTGGCGGGCCTGCTTCTCGGCATCGTCAATTCCGTCGTGCGGCCGATCGCCATCCTACTCACGCTGCCCATGACGCTGCTCACGCTCGGCTTCTTCTTGCTGGTGATCAATGCCGGCATGGTGGCGCTCGTCGCCTGGATCCTCCCCGGCATGCACCTCGCGGGATTCCGGTCGGCGTTCTGGTGCGCGGTGGTCGTGAGCCTCACCAGCATGGTCGGCTCGTGGTTCATCGGACCGAAAGGCAAGATCGAAGTCATCGTGCGGCGGCGATAAAAAGATCGCCAGACACGCGACGGCTGGCCGGCAGAGGCCGTACTGCCAACGAGCAGTCAACAACATAAGGGGATCTCACATGGGTCGTCGTAACGTACTAACGCAACTGGCAACACTTCCTCTGGTGGTAGCAGCCGCAGGTTCGTCGTCCGTGGCAGCTGAGACTAAGGTGGCGCTCAAGATCATGATGAAAAGCGCTTGGGGGTCCGATGATCCCACTAAGGCAGCTTTCCCTTTTCTGCACGGTCTTGCGCTCGCCGAGGCCGGTCACACCGTGCAGATGTTCCTTCTCGGAGAGGCGGTCTCGTTGATGCGCTTGTCACTGGCCAAGGCCGTAGTGCCGGTCGGCTGGCCGCCGCTCGAGGAGACAATGCAAAAAGTGGTAGCCAAAAAGATTCAGATTTTTGCTTGTGGCGCTTGCTGCCGTGCCCGCGGCGTAACTGATGCTGATCTCGCCCAATGGGGCGCAAAATTCGGTAATCCAACGATCTTCGTCGGACTCGTAGAGTGGGCGGATCGCGTCATCACAGAGTGACGTGCGGGGCGGACATCGATAGGCAGCTTGGCCGCGAGGCCAGTCCTTTGGGAACCGCAGAGCGGAGACGCGCGCGTATAGTCGGAGTGCTGGCTTAGGAGATACCAGCGATGTGCAAACCCAGCTTGATCATTACCCTCGCCGTGGCCGCGGGCTCTGCCGTGAGCCTCTACTGCGCGACCGATCTCCTCAGCCCGCGAGCGATGGGCGCAACTCCCCAGGCGGAAGCAGACGTCGTGCGCGCGCAGTTCCTGCGGCGCCTTCGGCGTGTGGCGGATGTGGGCAATCTCTTCGAGCAAGAGACTGTGGCTCCGATTTTGAGCCTTAAGCTCGAGCCATCGACTATGGAACGCGAATTGGCGCTCTCTTGCCCTGCGCACTTCCGCACGACCGCCGTAACCGTGACAGCGGCCTCGTGGTTTCACCCACTCCCATCGGGCAGCGGGCGCACTTGGAGGTACCGGCCGTCACGATCAATCCAGCGACCGTTACCGGCGACCCTGAGCTGACCTACCAAATAATCCACTTCGTTTATTGTAGCGAATGGCCTCGCCTGCACGATGGCATGCAGGCGGCTCTGACATTTAACGGACTGCCGGCATTCACTTGTCTGACGCCATCAAACATTCGCTCCGCAATCCCCGAAGCTGAGTTCGTGATGGCGACCGACGGCGTGTACTTAGTCCAATATAAGGGGCGACTTGACGACGATTCTGGGACGACTCTCACCTTCAACTTTCGCGCGGGCGTTGAGTGTGCGCTCGCAGCGGACATAACACAGGACCAGGAAAAAGGACTTCGCTACCGTCGGGCGCAGTACAAGTATCAAACATGCCGTGAGGTCACGGATCGCGAGTTCTGCGCTGTTCACCCCGATGTCGCTTGGGGCGATCGTAAGATGCTCGGTGAGATGGAGGTCGCAGCGACAAAGAAATGCGGTACGGTCGACTCTATCTACCTCGACGAGCCGGCAACTGGAGTCGCTCCGCCGTTGCTGCCGCGGCGAATCAGGCGCTCGCCCTGCGATGAGTGAGGAGCGTGACCCGCTTTGAAGCGAATAAGCCGCTACGCGGCGATTGAACCTACCGCAGCGTCGAGCGTCCGCTCATCAGAGAGCTGTGCCAGTTCAGGCCAGGTCCACTTTTGGCGCATGCAGCCCGACGCCCTGACAGGCGGTTTTACTTCCGCAACCCTAACCAGTCTATCGCGAACGTCCGCTGTCCGATAATTGAAACACCCGCATCGCCGGACCCGGCAGAGCGGTTTAATATTCTGTGAGCAACGGCTAACCGGTTCTCTACAAGACGGACGCCGTGAACACCAACAATCCCCGGTATTGGTTTCGAGCAAAGCGCTACGGATGGGGCTGGGGCCTGCCTGTTGCGTGGCAGGGATGGGCGTTCTTTTTTGTGTGGATCATCGTGCTTCCGCTGGGGCACCGCTTGCTGCCACCGGGCGACAAGCCGCTGCGCTGGGGCTTCACAGCCGCCATGGTCATCCTGTTGATTGCGATTTGTTACTGGAAGGGTGATCCGATTGGACGGCGATGGAATGGCAGCGGCGGCAACTAACGGACCCGAAGCTGTCGGTGGGCCTCACCCTCCAACTCTCCAGTTAGCAGTAGCTCAGAACGGCCACTTTGGGCTGGAGGTAGCGCCACGCCGACCCTAACTGCATTCGCGTGCGCAACGAATTATGGCGTCAACGCTTAGCTCAACATCGACCTCCGTTGTGGCCCACGAACAGACGCTGATGCGCATGGCAGTCTGACCTCGCCATACGGTGACTCCGGCCCAACATGTGCCGTCCTGTTGAATGGCGTCGATCACCTGTTTCGTTCGCTCAGCGTCGCCGAAGCGAACGACCACTTGATTCAGCACCACTTCGTTAAGCACCTCATAGCCCGCCGTGGCCAATCGTTCTGCAAATCTTCTCGCTTGCGCACAGTTGCGTTCGATCATTGCAGCCAATCCTTCGCGACCTAGATGGAGCAACGCAGACCAGACTTCCACGCCACGCGCGCGGCGAGAAAGTTCGGGCGTGTAGTCGCTCGGATTACGGCGCGCACCTTGCGGCGGCAAGTATTCCGCCGTGATGGCCATGGAAGAACGCAGCGCATCCGCGTCGCGCACAAATGCAATGCCGCTGTCGTAGGGCACGTTCAGCCATTTATGTGCATCCGTGGCCCACGAGTCGGCGAGAGCCATGCCACGTGTGAGATGCGACAGTGAAGGTGCAGCATTTGCCCAAAGTCCGAATGCGCCGTCAATATGAATCCATGCTCCTGCGTCGCGCGCGATCGGGCATAGTTCGTCAAATGGATCGAAGGCGCCGCTGTTCACATTACCGGCTTGCAGACAGACTATTGACGGTGTGGAAAGCCGCGGTAACTTGTCTGCGCAAATGCGTCCTTGGGAGTCAGCCGGCACACGAGTCAATCGGGAACGTCCAAGACCAAGCATGCCTAGCGACTTGAGCAGTGTCGGATGACATTCCTCGCCCACGACGACCTGAATCGGCGGTGCGCCGAACAACCCACCTGCTTCGACCGACCACCCGCAGCGTTTGAGCACTGCATTCCGAGCGGCGGCGAGCGCCGTGAAATTGGCAACCGTTGCACCCGTGACAAATCCAAGCGCGCATTGTCTCGGCAAGTCAAGCAGCTCAAGCAACCACCGCTGCGCGATCTCCTCCAAATGCGCCACACCTGGAGTCGGCGCATCATAGCCGGCATTTTGGTCCCACGCTGCAGCCAGCCAGTTAGCGGCGAGCGTCACCGGCAGCGATCCGCCGATTACGAATCCAAAAAATCTCGGGCCGGCCATCGCCATCGTCGCCGGCGAAACAAATTCATCGAGCCGCGCTAAGACTTCGCCCGAGGCCGTCGACTTCTGCGGCACCGCTGTATCCAAGATGTCCAGCCGCTCAATGGCGTCGCGTCGCGGACTTACTGGACGATCTTGCAATGAATTGAGATAAGCGATCGCGCGTCTCGCGGCGTCTTCGAGAATTTGCATCGTGATCTCCCTGCGTTGTGAGGATGCCGGCGCTCTATGGGCGCTGTAGCTAGCGACGCACAGGAAGGGCCGCTACAGCGGCGCTGATTTAGTATCTTGATCAAGACTAGTCGTAGATTGCAGCCCAGGCAACCTGCCCTGCTCTACTTTGGGTCGGTGTCCGTGCTCTGCCATCCAGCGCTCGGCGGCTTGGCGCTGGGGGCTATGGCAACGGCGCTTCCCGATACCGGCGATTTAGCAGTCGCTTCGACGATTCGCAAGTCATCGTGACATGACCGTTTGGCGTCGCTCGCTTCGACTTTAAGTCAGAACGTCGGAGAAACGCGTGACTGAAGACGGAACCTTACGCTATTCCACTTCCACCCTGATGCGGGTTATGCGCGTAGTCTTGATTTGCCACGCTTCACCCACCCTGACGTAGGTCTCGTGATAGAAGCCATAACCAGTTAGGCGTGATATGTCGCTGCCAGCGGGGAAGAACATGCGATCGGTAAAGGCCCAGACTCCCTTTGCTGCGTCCGGGCCGGTGATTTCGATTTCCGCCTGATGGCCTTGATGCACGCTGACGATGCCGAAGCGCGCCATTCCATCAGACATCCACTTGTCACGGCCGCGCAGCGTTACGTTCATCGCGGGGAGATGATCCACGCTCGTCTGCGGGTCTGCGCAGCAGCCACGATAGTCCAGCTCGCAATCTTCGGCGAGAACCGAGCGGACCAGCTCCCCATCACAAAGATCGACCCCTCGCCAGTAACGGGCTTTGATCTGTTTGATTGCCTCGATTGCTGCGAGGCGCTCTGTTTCTGTCATTTTTGTCTCCCGGTCGGTGTTTCTTCGGGGGCTAGTCGATTACCGGAAAGCGTCCGTCATCGAACTCCTTGTGGAGCGTCAGCCCGTCGGTCTGGAAGGCATCCGCGGGGCCGCCGTTCCAGCAAGCGTCCGCAGGGTTTACGATGACGATGTAGGTCCAGCGAGGGTCGTCTGTGACATTTGTCGCGGCCGAGTGGAGCGTCAGGTTGGAATGAACAGTCACGTCACCTGCGGAGTAGGTCAGGTTTCCACTGCTGGCGCATTCGTCGAGCAGCTCCGGATAGCTATCGAGCAGATTCCCTTCGCCATAGGTGACATAGTGCCCCATCACGCCAAAGCGGTGCGATCCGTTTAGGAACGCCATCGTGCCTTTTTCGGGCAGCATGTCGGTCAACGCCGTCCAAAATACCATGCCGCCGGATCTGTCCGAGGCCGAAGCCGCGTAGTCCTGATGCCAGTCCGATCCGCCAGCGCCGCCGCGATCCGCCTGTTTCTTCTTTGCGGGCTGTTTAACCGCGAAGAAATCGGTGAAATAGCGAATGCCGACCCGCGCGCGCCACGCCCGCAATGCTCGATGATCGGCCCCATCAGCGGATGCTTGAGACCGCGCAGGGTCAGCGGGTTGAAGTAGGTAAAAGCCTCGGGCGGTAGGTCTCTGTCACCATTCTCGCCCATGCGGTCCTTCGCCATCGACAGCAGTTCGTCGACCTTCGCGCGCGGAATGAAGTTTTTCAGCTTGACCCAGCCGAATTTCTGATAACTTGCAATTTCCTCAGGCGTGACCGCCCGAAAGCTGTCATCGATAGACGTTGGCTTGGTTGCCATGGTCCCGCTTCCTCCCGCAATATTCTTTGTGCATTTATAACCGCAGACATGGATTGGAGAACCGCTAGTTGTTTGACCCCTGAAGAATCAGCGATGCGCGTGGATGGAGAAGCGATCGAGTAGGCTGTGCAACTCTCCCATAATGCGTTCAAGGGCTTGACGATCCGCATCCGGGAGCCGATATAGCTCGCGGACGAAATGCGATTCTCGCGCAACAGCCGAATGGATCGCTTCGACTATGGCAGCCCCCTCTGGGCTAAGCTGCAAAGTAAAGGCGCGAGCATCGCCTGGTACCGGCGATTTTTTCAGTAAGCCCTTGTCGCCGAGTTTGACGACACGGGCCGTCAAGGCGCCATTCGAGACCTGCAGGGTGACCGCGAGATCCGTGGCCCGAAGTGGCTGTGGCCGGTCGATCCGCAACGCCCCCATTAGGTAGAAATCGGCAATGCTCAGACCAAACTGCCGACAAATTCGATCCAAATCATTCGTCAGCATGTGGCCGACGCTGAACGTATGCCACAGCGCTGAGAAGTAACGGACATCCTGACCGATACCAGCGTAGAAGGCCCGCGCCGCGGCCACTTCTTCAATCGGCCGCTGTGCCGGACGTGAGGTTTTGTTCATCGTTTTCCTGCTCCGCATCATTGTATTCGAAGCCACTTGGCGGCTCGCTGGAACTATGAGCAGGAGTGTTGCATCCGGCTGGATGCGGAGTCTATGGACCATGCCGACCCGCAAGCGCCAACTCCACTTGCGAGCCGCGAACGGCAGCGCACGATTTCATGACCACGAATGTCGCCTTCTGGCCGACTGCCGCCCCGATGACGACGGGACCGTCGTCCATAGACAGGTCGCGGACCCATATGCGACGTTGGCGATCGGCCGCTATCGGGAACCGAAAAAAGATTGTCTCAGTATCAACAAAGCAGCAGCAGCGCCACGTCGATTGCTCGGACCACCACCGAGGCTAATAGTCCCAGCAGCCATTGCAACTGCTGTCGAAGTGCACTGTCGTACCGTTTAGCTGTATATCGACGGACGCCACGCCCATCGCCTCTCCGCCGTTGATCACGTAGCCGATCGCTTCGCTGATCGACTGCCCGTTGACCGTGCCAGTCGCGTATGTGGTCAACAGTATGGAGCTGCCGCCGAGGGGGCTCGATGCTACTGCGTAGGTTTCTGTCAGAGAGCCGATAGCATCGTTCGAATTAGCAACAAAATAAGTCCCAGAGCCGAGTGGACCCGAGCCCCCGACAGTGAGCGTCGATGGCAGCGGATCGCTGCTGTTATATAGGAAGTCAAACTGCCCGCCGTTGTACGAGAGGGTCAGTCCGAGCGGCTGGTAGGGATTCTCGAGATAGTAGACCGTGTCGATCTCTGTGACGATCGGAGATCCGTTCTCGGTGATCGTTAACGAGATCGTGCTGCTGTTGGCCTCTTGCCCATCGAACATCGTAGTGCCCTGGTTGGGCGTGTCGCTGTAGGTTCCCGCGTAAGAGTTACCGCCGCTGCTCGCCGTTAACGACGTCTGATAAATGTTGAAAGGTTGCGCTGGTGCGGGTTCCGATTGCAGGTTCTGCGGCATCGGGTTCGATTGCGCCGGACTCGATTGCATGGCGCTACCTCCGCCACCTCCGCACGCGGCAAGCACTATCAGCAAGAGCCCGGAGAAAGTCACGTGAAAGACGTCGCGCAGGGTCGTTTTCACATGTCACCCCTTTTCAAAACGCCATATGAGATGTGTGCCCTCCTAGGTAAAGAGTCCGCCGACGGCGATTCCGCTACCAAAATCTCGCGAACGGATGAACGGCGGCTTTTAGCTGGCGAGTTCGTTAGGCTCACCGGGCGGTCATGGCCGTTCGGCGACGGTCGCCGCTCGGTCCCGGTCCGATGTCTCCCATCGTTAAGGATTGTCCGACTCCTGCCCGCGTGCGCGCAAGCATCCAGCCTCATCGAGGCTGATGGGCAGGGGTTGGGCAATCCTCGAGGGAGGAAACCGCGGGAACGTGCTGATGAGGTCAG